>WBZR01000034.1_pt1 | contig 215739 bp, 164 predicted proteins | sample 5204231 | NCBI WGS metagenome assembly WBZR01 (sample SAMN12412403, study PRJNA552823) | activated sludge metagenome | isolation source: activated sludge from anammox sidestream of wastewater treatment plant... | place: USA: Virginia | collected 2017-08 | reverse complement strand
ATCGTCCACCGCGACATCAAGCCGGGCAACATCTTCCTCACCCAATCCGGACAAACCAAAATTCTCGACTTCGGTCTCGCCAAGCGCACCAAAGCCGCCCGCAAACAAGCGCCCGAGGAGATCACCCTCACCAACCCGCGCTCGGTCCCCGGAACGCCATCTTATATGTCCCCCGAGCAGATCCTCGGCGAGGACGCCGACATCCGTACAGACACCTATGCTCTCGGCGTCGTTCTCTACGAGATGGCCACGGGACATGTCCCTTTCGAAGGAGAGGGAGCCACCGACGTGTTCCGCAAAATCCTCAGCGGCATCGCGCTCCCCCCTTCCCGCCTCCGCCCCGATCTTCCCGCCGAACTCGATCGCATCATTGCGCGCGCCCTCGAAAAGGACCGCGACCTCCGCTATCAATCCGCGCTCGATCTGCGCGCGGAACTGCGGCGCATGTTGCGCCACAGCGACGCCGGCCGCAGTTCGCTCGCCATCCCCTCTCCGCGCGCGAAGCGCAGGCTCCCGCTTTTCGCTGCCGCCGGCATTTCGCTTGCCGCCGTCGCCGCCCTTTGCGTGTGGCGCCTGAACCGCGACGTGCCGCCCCCCGCGCACATCGTTCCCGCCGAAAGCGCCGCCGGATTCAAGGAAGGCCCCGTGCTCTCCCCAAGCGGCGACAAGATCGCCTACAGTTGGGTTCCCGAAGGTCAGACCGATGCCAATGTCTACGTCAAGCTGGTCGAAGCGGGCTCCGCGGTCCGTGTCAGCCGTTCCGCCGCCCAGGAAGAGAGCCCCGTCTGGTCCCCCGATGGCAGCTACCTCGCCTTCGCCCGTTTTCGCGGCCCCGATGCCGGCTATTTCGTCATCGGCTCACTCGGCGGCGGAGAACTCAAGATGGCCGATGTCTACTCCGTGCCCGACCAGATGGGCGGCCGCAACATCGACTGGTCGCCCGATGGAGCCAGCCTCCTCATCGCCGACCAGATGTCCCCCTCCGAGCCGGTTTCCATCTACTCCGTCAATATCCGGTCCCACGAGAAAAAGAAACTAGTCTTCGGCGGACCCTTCCTCGGCAGCCCCGTCCATTCGCCCGACGGATCCAGGATTGCCTTCACACAGGGTTCCAGCTTCCTCTCCCACGACATCTACGTGCTTTCCCTCGACACCATGCGCGCCACCCGCGTCACCAGGGATCAGCGCTGGATTGCCGGCCTCACCTGGACCACGGACGGCCGCGACATTATCTTCTCCTCCAATCGCGGCGGCCTCTATTCGCTGTGGCGCATCCCCTCCAACGGCGGCGGGCCCCGCCTTGTCGAAGCCACAGGCCCCGATGCCTTTTCTCCTTCCCTCTCCAAAGACGGCTCCCGCCTGGCCTACGTCCACCGCCGCGTCAACATCAATATCTGGCGTACCTCTCTCGACGGAAGCGCGCCCCCGGAAAAGCTCATCCGCTCGAGCCGCCAGACCCTCCAGCCCTGCTACTCCCCCGACGGCCGCCGCATCGCCTTCACCTCCGATCGCCTCGGCAGTTGGGAAATCTGGGTCTCCGGAGCAGACGGCAACAACGCCGGCAAGATCACCTCCATCGGCGGCGGCCAGACCGGCTCTCCACAGTGGTCCCCGGACGGCCGCTACCTCGCCTTCGATGCGCGCCCCTCCGGCCAGTCCGATCTCTGGATCGCCGCCGCCGACGGCAGCATGAAACGCAACCTCACCGATTCTTCCTCCGACGATTTCCTCCCCACCTGGTCCCGCGACAGTCATTTTCTATACTTCGTCTCCAATCGTTCCGGCCGCGACGAGATCTGGCGCATCAGCATGGACGGCGAAGAAGTCACCCAAGTCACCCGCTCCGGCGCGGACTATGCCATCCAGAGCGACGACCCGCAGTGGCTCTTCTTCTCCCGCCGCACCGAACTCTGGAAGAAAAACCTCGCCGGCGGCTCGGAGACAAAACTCGCCTCCGACATGCGCAATCGCGAATTTATCACCGGACCCGGCGGCGCCTACTTCATCCCCCAGGGCGCCGGCCCCGCCGTCTCCCTCGAACGGATCCGCATCGAAGATGGAGCCCGCCAGACCGTGATGAAGATCATCGACACGCGCCTCGCCGCCGTCGGAGCCATCGAACTCTCGCCTGATGGCAAATTCCTGCTCTACGAGCGCACTGACCAGAACGACAGCGAGATCATGATGGTCACCAACTTCCGCTGAGCACCCCCTACGGTTCATGTCATGACGTGCCAGGAAGTGACAACCCGCCGCATGTCATCCCCTGTCAATTGAAAACAAACCGCTTCGGCTGCAAGGTACGACGTATGAGGATTTCGACTCTCATGCTTGCCTTCGCGCTGCCCATCTTTGCGGCGGACCTGGCCCAATCAATTGCCGCGCTCGAGCGGGACGCCGACGAACGATACAGGGGCGGCGACTACCGGGAAGCGGAGCGCCTCCAAAAGCAGGTGCTCGAAATGTGGAAAGACGCCGCCCGCACACAGCCGGTTGACCTGGCGAAGCCTTATCATCGTCTGGCCGCAATCTATCTGGCTCAGGGCAAGTTGACTGCCGCCGAACAGTACGCCGAAGCCGCCCGCGACCACCAAAACCGTTCGGCCTCATCCGCTGATCGCGCTTACCTCTTGAACCTGTTCGCTCAGGTTCGATTCCAGCAGCGCAGATATTGCGAGGCGGCCGAACTTCAGGAGAAAGCGATTCGGCTAATGGAGCAGGATGATCGATCCGGTGGCCTCGCCGATTTGCTCAATGACCTGGCGATGATCCGCGCCGCCACCGGAGAGCTTCGCCGGGCCAGGCCACTCCTCGAACGATCGGTCGAACTACACAGACGATCCGCCGGTCAGCCCGATGACGGCTATGGGGAAGCGCTCGGAAACCTCGCCTTGGTGTGCGCACGGCAAGGCGACTACAGGGAAGCAGAAGCTCATTATCGGCAGGCCGTCGACCTGATGGAGAGGACTCGAGGCCGGAACCATCCACACTTCGGTTTGCTTCTCTCCGAGTACTCCGCCGTGCTCAGGAAAAACGGGCGGAAAGCCGAAGCACGAACCATCGAACGCCGGGCGAAAGCCATCATGGAATCCGCCCGGTTCCCCGGCCGGGACACCGTCGACGCGAGCACCCTCCGCTAACAGCGGCCCTAAAGGCCCCTGATCAGCATGATGTTAGTCTCCTGCCTCTCAATCCGGGGAAAGATAACCGTGTTGCCGTCCGCGGATACCGTGAAGTTCGACCATGGGTACTTCATCGTCAGAAGGCTGGTAGCCTGACCACCCTTGCTGGGATGGAACTCCAGCGTATGATCCCATGGCCCGGCATTGATGGTGAAGACACCATCCCGGCCGAGTGCCAGAGTCCAAAACGTCCCGGGGATGATCAGCCGTTCCAATGCCGGCTGGCGAAGGGGCGTCCGCCAAACTCCGCCTTTTCTTAACTGATAAAGAATTTGACCATCCCTGGAAAACCATGGATAACTTACCTCTTGATCCGAAACTTGCAACTCTGGGCCGCCTTCGGCTTTGATCTTGAACAACCCCGAGTGACCAGTCAACCCACGTTGAAAGTAGATCCATTCTCCGTCAGGTGACCAGCATGGCTGTTTCGCATCTTCCGTAAGCCTGCGCTTTTCCGCCCCTGTCGCCGAAACAACATACAACAAACCACCGTCTGCCCCAGTGATTACCGCCAGCCGTTTTCCGTCCGGCGACCAGCGAATAGCGGATACACCTTCCGTTCCGAATGACGTCAGTTGCCGCAAATGCGGATCATCCAGATTGCCGATCCAGACCTCCATACTCCCGCGCCGATTCGAGGCGAACGCGAGCGTTCTCCCGTCTGGGGACAGATCCGGGTTCCTCTCCGAACGGTTGGAGGCAAACCCGCTCAACAGCTTCGCAGGTTGCCAGTTTCCCCCTTCCCGTTTGACCTCCCAAAGATTGTCTTCATTCTGCCGCCGTGTGTAGACGAGCGCGTCACCTCGCCGGCAGCCTCCCAAGGCATATTGTTCACATGACGGAGTGACGATCTGTTCCGGCGGCTGCGATCGCGCTGAGGCCGGAAAGACCCTCAGCCTGTAAATGCCGCTGTCAGCTAGAAAGGCCCCGGAGCTAAAGATCAGGGATTGTCCGTCGGAGCTCCATACCGGGCTTGTTGACCGGACACCAAGCCGTGTTACCCTCTCGACCTTGCCTTTCGGCCGTAGATCCTCGTCCAACTCGATCACACAGATCTCCGACCGGTATTCGAGGTTGTCGCAGCGATAAGCAAGATGACGGCCATCGGGCGAGAAAGCGGGATCCATGTGGCCCCTCCGGTTGGACGATGCCGTCAGGCGCCGCTTTTCACCCGACGCCACGGATAGGAGAAACAAGCCCTGTTTCCCATCGGCGGTTTCCGGTACGGCGAGCCACTTCCCATCGGGCGACCACGACAACTGCGTAGCGTCCAACCATAGATCGAGGGAAAGGTCACCCAGTTTTCGCTCTGGTCCACCTGACCCTGGAATGAGCCGAGCGCTCGTTTCAAAGGTGGATGTCCGCCTCAGAAACGCAATCCACTTCCCATCGGGCGACCAGGCCGGACTGAAATCCATGTCAGGGTGGTCAGTAAGCCGCCTGGGTTCGGAAGAGCCGGCGGTTTGCACGTAGATGTCAGAGTTGTTGGAGGCAGGGCCATTCCACGTGAAGGCGAATTGGCTCCCATCAGGGGAGAGCGATGGCAGTGTTTGATCACCTGGATAGGAAGTCAACACCTCATGTTCCAGGTGAGCGGAACCCGGCTCTTCCCGCTTGGCTGACCAATATATGGCCACTCCTGCCAATGCCGAAACGGCAGCCAGGGCAACCCACCTGTACCGGAATGGCCACCCGCTCGAAACAACAGCGGGAGATACCGCCTCCAGCGATGCGCGCCGCCCGCCCCACCACTCATCGATCTCCTGCCGGTAGGCAAACACCGACGGCTTCTTTTCATGCTGGTGCCGGTGAACGGGCAGTCCTTCCGTCTTCTCCCATCGGATTACCGTACGGACGCTCTTTCCGAGGTATCCTGCAATTTCTTTCCAGGATTCAAGTTGCCCCTCTGAAGGCGTAAGCTTCGCCGGGCTTCTCATAAACTGACCCACCCACATACTACATCGGGAGGACAATGCCGTCCACAGTAAACCTGCGCCCCTCTCGCTGACGGTCTCCGCGGTGTTTCGCGGCGAGTAGTATAAACCAATTATTGAACCCCCTCGCCGGAAACCCTACACTCGTTTCCAATATGCGCTGGGCTATTTCTGGGTTTCCCTCTACCTCTGTCCTTACCGTGATTGTCCTTGCGGTATCCATACCCAGACCTGGCGCCGGCCAGGGTTGAGTGGCCGCGCGCCAGGGCACGCCCGGGCTTGGTGTGCTTGCTCAGAACACCTGCGGAAGATCGGAACATGCGCAGCCGAAATTGTGGACCCTCACCATCGGGTATCGTTACCAGCCGTCCTTCCGTCACTTCATCGGCACCGTCGAGCAGAAACAGCGCGAAGTCAATCGCAACCAGATCGAGAATATCTACCATCTCCTCGACTTCTCCATCGAGCGTCAGCTCACCCCGCGCTGGAGCGTCTCGGCCAGCGTCCCCGTCCTCTTCGCCCACCGCAATCAACTCTATCCGCCCACCGGAAAATACGTCGTCAACAGCTTCGGCGATGCCACCGTCGGCGCGCGTGCCTGGATCTTCAAGCCGCCCACCGAATCCGGCAACAACATCTCCCTCGGCATGAGCCTCAAACTCCCCACCGGTACTTACAACGCCACCGGCTTGGCGGTCAGCCAGGGGCAGCAGATCATCGCCACCGCCGACCAGTCCATCCAGGCCGGCGACGGCGGTACCGGATTCGCCGTCGATCTCCAGGCCTACAAACGCACCTACTTCAACAGCGAACTCTATTTCGCCGGAGTCTACCTCTTCAATCCGCGCAATACGAACGGCGTTTCCACCTTCCGCCGCGCCAAGGGCGAGGAAGTGATGTCCGTCACCGATCAGTATCTCTTCCGTGGCGGCATCGGTCACGCCGTCCCCAAAATCCGCGGCCTGGCCATGAGTATCGGAGGAAGAATCGAAGGAGTCCCCGTGCGCGATGCCTTCGGAGGCGCTGCCGGATTTCGCAGGCCTGGCTATGCCATCTCCGTCGACCCGGGCATCCTCTACGCGCGCGGCAGCTACACCTTCACCTGCAACATCCCCGTCGCCGTCGAGCGCAACCGCAAGATCAGCGTCACCGATTACCAGAACCACACCCACGGCGACGCCGCCTTCGCCGACTACACCCTCATCTTCAGCCTCTCCCGGCGCTTCTAACTAAAACGCTCTTTATAATGGAATGCGATGTCCACCAATCCAAAGCGTCATGCAGTCACTGCCATCGTTCTGGCTCTCTTCGCCGCCGCCTTCTCCATGCGCGCCGTGCCCGAGCCCTCCAACAACTTCCATGTCGCCTTCCTCGGTGACCGCACCGGCGGCGCGCAGCCCCAGGTCTTCGGCCGCGTCCTGCGCGAAATCGACATGCTCCATCCCGACTTCATGATCAATGTCGGCGACAGCATCGAAGGCAGGCGCGATGATGCCACCGTCGAGCAGCAATGGAGCGAGTTCCAGACCATCTGGAAACGCTACAAGCACTTCCCCCTCTACTTCACCGCCGGCAATCACGACATCTGGTCGCCGTTTTCCGAGAAAGTCTACATCAGGGAGACGAAGTTCCAGCCCAACTACAGCTTCGACTATCAGGACGCCCACTTCACCGTCCTCGACAACAGCCGCACCGCCCATTTAGACGACCAGCAGTTGCGTTTCCTCGAGCAGGATCTCCAGGCGAACCGTAACCGCAGCCCGAAGTTCGTCCTCTTCCACCGTCCTTACTGGATCGAGATGATCAAACAGCACGGCACGGACTTTCCGCTCCACCAGATTGTCAAGCGCTACGGCGTCTCGCACGTCATCAGCGGGCACGGGCATCAGTTCGTGCGCATCGTGCGCGATGGAATTGCCTACATGGAGGTGGGCAGTTCCGGCGGTACGATGAACGGCAAGCTGATTCGCGGCGAGGGCTTCGCCCAAGGCTGCTTCTACCACTTCGTCTGGTGCCACGTCGAAGGGAACAACGTCTACCTCACCGTGAAAGAGATCGACGGCTCGCTCGGCCGGGGGCGCATGTTCCGCGCCGAGGATTGGGACGAAAACGGACCGCACTTTGACACCGGCGATCCCGCCATTACCGCGCGCCCGGAAACGTAAACTACTCGAAAAACCGCTTGCAGATTCGCTCCGCAAGCCCCAGCGACAGCGTCATCCCCGCTCCGCCCACGCCCGTGATCGCCAGCACCCCCTTCATCGGCGTCGCCAGAAAGAACGGCTTCTCCGGATGGTAGGCGTATTCCCCCTGCCATCGCTGCGCGATCGTCCGGTCATTGAAACTCGTGTAGCTGTCCAGGTAGTCGAGAATCAAATCGTCGATTTCCGCCTTGTCGTAAAAATCCGTGTTCTGCCCGTACTCGTGCGAGTCCCCAATCGTCAGTTCGCCGCGCGGCGTCTGCGATACCAGCGCGTGAATTCCCCACTTGTCATACTTCGGCATCTCTGACGCAATCCGCTTCTTCAGCCCCTCGAGCGAAGGGCAGATCTGGAACGAAGGGTTGAATCGCATGCTCAGTCCGGCCGCCAGCGCCGGCCCCAGTTTCCAGTTGTCCGGCTGCGGCGCCGTCCGCATCATCTGCTGCTTGCACCGCAACAGCCCGCTCGTCTTGAACTCCCCCGGAAACAGAGTCTCGAAATCCGTCCCCGCGCACACGATCGCCGAATCCACACGCCACGCCTCCGAGGACGTTTCCACCACCGGAGGCTCGACACGCCGCACCGGCGAGGAGTAGCGGATTTCCATCCGGTACCGTTCCTTCAGCAGCCTCGGCGCCTCCGCCAGCACCGCCTTCGGATCCACCGTGATTTCCAGCGGACTGTAGACCGCCCCGCGCAGGTTCTTCTGCCGCAGCGCGTTGCACTTCTCCAGCGTATGTTGCGGGTCCAGCCACTCGCACGTGTAGCCCTGCGCCGGTCCGAGCGAGCAGAACTCCTTCCCCACCGCCTCTTCATCTTCCCGATAGCACACATGCAGCGAACCTGTCGCCGACATGGGCACCTTACACTGGTTGAGGAGGTCAATCCATAACTCGCGGCTCCGCAGAGCCATCTGCAGCAGGAATCCCGCCGGCTGCCCGATCGGCCACAGCAGCCCGTAGTTCCGTGCCGACGCCCCCTGCGCCTGCGCGCTGCGCTCGAATAGCACCACCCGTTTCCCGGCTCGCGCCGCATACCAGGCATGCGCCAGTCCGACGATTCCCCCACCGACAATCGCCACATCCGCGCGTTGTTGTTCCGCCACTTTGACCGCCCTCTCCGGTGTCTATCGAGAATGACACAGCAAACAGCCGCGCCACAACCGGGGTGGGTCCGGCATGTCAAGCCGCGGCTGCTAAGCTGGAATTATGGCATTTCGCGATTCCTTTTTCGCCAACAAATTCGGGATCACCGGGCGCGACCTCGAACGCTACCTGGCGGAAGCCCTCTCCGCGGGCGGCGACTATGCCGACTTGTATTTCGAATATCTGGCCACCACCTCCGTTTCCCTCGAGGAATCCATCGTCAAAAGCGCCACCCAAGGCGTCACCCTCGGAGTGGGAATTCGGGTCATTTCCGGCGAACGCACCGGCTATGCTTACAGCGACGATCTCAGTCCGGAGAGGATTCTCCAGGCCGCGCATGTCGCCGCCTGCATCGCCGGCGGACCATCAAAAATCGTCAAGACAGGCTTCGAGGAAGCCAACCGCCGCGACCTCTATAAGTTGATCACCCTCCCCGCCGACACCAGCCTCGAAGAACGCGTGAAACTCGTCAAGCGCGCTGACGAAGCCGCCCGCGCCTACGACAGCAGGGTTATCCAGGTGCAGGCAAGCTATGGCGACAGCGTCAAGCACGTTCTTATCGCCACCAGCGATGGCACGCTCAGCTTCGATACCCAGCCCATGGCGCGGATGGGGGTCATGGTGCTCGCCCAGCAGGACAACGGCAATCCCGAACAGGGCTACGCCGGCGGCGGCGGACGCGTCTCCCTCGACTTCTTTTTCGACCAGAAGACTCCCGAGCACTTCGCCCGCGAGGCGGCCCGCCAGGCCATCGTGCAACTCGGAGCCGTGGAAGCCCCGGCCGGAGAAACCACTGTCGTCCTCGGCCCCGGCTGGCCCGGCATTCTCCTCCACGAGGCCGTGGGACACGGGCTCGAGGCGGACTTCAACCGCAAAGGCGTCTCGGCCTTCTCCAACCGCATCGGCCAGTTGGTGGCCAGCCCGCTCTGTACGGTCATCGACGACGGCGCCATCGCCAATCGCCGCGGCTCCCTCAACGTCGATGACGAGGGCAATCCCACGCAGCAGAACGTCCTCATCGAAAAAGGGATTCTGCGCGGCTACCTCCGCGACCGCCTCAGCACCCGCATCATGGGCGGCGAAACCACCGGCAACGGCCGCCGCGAGAGCTACAAACACATCCCCATGCCGCGCATGACGAATACCTTCATGCTCGCCGGCGAGAGTGATCCCGAGGAGATTATCCGCTCCGTCCCGAAAGGTATCTACTGCGCCACCTTCGGCGGCGGCCAGGTCGATATCACCAGCGGCAACTTCGTCTTCTCCGCCACCGAAAGCTACCTCATCGAGGACGGCAAACTGACGAAACCTGTCCGCGGAGCCACACTCGTCGGCAACGGACCCGAAAGCCTCAAATACGTCAGCATGGTTGGCAGCGACCTCAAACTCGACGAGGGCATGGGCGTCTGCGGCAAAGAGGGACAGAGCGTCCCCGTGGGAGTCGGAATCCCCACCATCAAAATCGACCGCATGACCGTCGGCGGCACCGCCTGACAGTATTTCTGCGGTGGCTGTTCACAGCCCTTGTCGTGACACCGAAGCCCTTCCACCCGGTGGGCACATAGTCGTCGCGGAGGCGGGCTGCCGTCGAACCAGTCCTCCAGGGTGGCTACTGACCCGTTATGCTCGAACGGTCCTCGATACCACACACCCTTCAAAGACGGGACCTTATAGTAGCCGGCGATTTGTAGTACTTCCTGGCAGCCCTGGCGACAGAGGACCGGAATGCGCAGTACACAGACTTGGGACGCCTGGCGACAACGATCCTTCAATAGTCCCGAATTCAGCCCGCGCCGCTAATCCCCATCGCCGCCCGTAATTCGTATTGAAGGCTTCCGAAGCAGGAGACTTCTGGCTAGCCTGTGACTTCTCTTCGCGCGTTTCAAGTCACAGGTTATTCAATCCGGCGCAGCCGGAGGCAGGGCTGACTCCTGACTCCTGGCTCCTGGCTCCTGGCCTCCTGCTACAGTTCCACTATCCACACTCCGATAAATAGCCAATGGACGTGCGGGCATACCAGCGCCAACCAACAGACGTCAGCCGCTCTCCCACCATTTTCGCCCGCCTCTCCATGCTCATAACGCGCCGCGGAACATCCCGAGCCGCAGAGTCCGCAACGGAACGGGGACGCCGCCTGGCCGCATTCGCAGTGTTGCTGCTGGCCCTGCTCCCTGCCGCCCTGTTCGCATGGAACATGAGGCGCTTCGATCACCTCGGCTACTTTCACGACGACGGCATGTACTGGGTCAGCGCCAAGGCCCTCGCCACCGGCCAGGGCTATCGCATTCTCAGTCTTCCCGGCGCTCCGTTCCAAACGAAGTATCCACCGCTTCTCCCCTTGCTCCTCGCCGGCGTATGGAAGCTATTCCCGGCCTTTCCGCGGAACATGCCTTGGGTGATGGCCCTCCTCGCGCTGATGCTCCCTCCCTTCCTCTACATCCTGCTGCGTCTGCTGCAATCCTGGCGATGTCCGCCCAACATCGCCCTCGCCGCCTGCGCATGGACAGCCCTCAATCCCTACATCGTGTTTTCCAGCGTCAACATCATGCCGGATCTGCTGGTTTCCCTACTCCTCGGCGCCTGCATCCTTGCCGCGCAGCGTTCCTTCCTCCGGCAGTCTCCTGCAAACGCCCTTCTGGCCGGAGCGCTCGGCGGCGCGGCATATCTCACCAAGTCTTCCGTCCTCCCTCTGCTTGCCGCCGGACCTGTCTGGTACGCCTTTCAACGAAAGTTCCGGCTGCTCGCCTGCTTCCTCACTCCTCTATTCGTGGCCGCCGCCACCTGGAACATATGGAGCATTCGTCACCAGGTTCCCTCCGCCGATCCCGTGGCCATTTACTACACTTCCTACCTCAGCGATTTTCTTCATGACATGCGCGGCATGGAATGGCTTACCTTCTGCAAACGGAATTTTCCCACCCTCCTCGGCTCCATCGGGAACCTCCTGGTTCCCGACATCGTGGAAATTCCCCTACTCGGCGCCAACTTTGCGCGCCTTGTGGGAATATTCGCCATCGCCGGCATCGTGCGCTATGTCAGGAAATACGGCATGGGGCTCTACCAGTGGTTCGCCGCCGGATACAGCGCGCAACTGCTCATCTGGCAGTATCCGCCCAACGAGCGGTTTCTGATCCCTATCGTCCCGGTGATTGTTCTTGGGGCTGTCACGGAACTGCGGCACTTGCTGGGCATGCTACAGAGCGTCTGGCGTTCCACGGACCGCGGGCAGCGGACCGCCGCCGCCATGATCGCCTCCCTCCTCGCGCTGGCGATACTGTGGGCCGGAGCCATGGCGGCCGTGGGCCACCTGGCGCTGCTTCCCTCCATTGCCTCGCGCTCTCACGAGCAGTCCGGCGATAGCGAGCGGGCTTTCCAATGGATGCGGCGGAATCTTCCCCCAGGCGCGCGCGTCCTCACCTATTACGATGTCCCGGTCTTCCTTCACACCGGACTTCAGGCTATGCGCCCGCGCAATTTCCCCAAGGAGTTCTACCGTCAGGACCGTGACGCCGTCGTTCGCGCCTTCGACGATCTGCCGGCCTTTGCCCGCCTCCACGGCATCCGTTATGCCCTCTTGACCCGCTCTGACTTTGATAGCGACTCTTTCGTGAAGGGTATTGTTGACTGGAACAAACTGGCATCCTCCTCCCCCTACCGCCTGCTCTTCCGCGCTCCTCTCGCCGCCGTCTACGAAATCGAAGCCCAGCCGTAGCCGCCGGTACAATGCAAGAGTGCTGCGGCTCCTCTGTCTCCTGACGCTCGTGCCCCAGGCCGCCTTCGCGCAGGCGGGAACCCTCCGCGCCGGCGCGGCGAGCGTCGACATCACTCCTTCCGTGCTGCCCGTCATCACCAACTGCCAGATGCTCGAGCGTACCGCGGACAAGGTCATCGGCCCCCTCCATGCGCGCGCCCTCGTTCTCGACGATGGCTCGAACAGAATCGCCATCGCCGTGGTGGACAGTTGCATGCTGCCGCGCGAACTTCTCGATCTCGCCAAGGAAATGGCGCGCCTCGAAACCGGCATCGCCACGGAACGCATGCTCGTCTCCGCCACGCACTCCCACACCGCGCCGGCATCCATGGCCTGCCTCGGCTCCGATATGCAGCTCGACTACGCGGCGGATCTACCCGGAAAGATCGCCGCCGCCATCGCCGCAGCCGCGCGCAGCCTTCAACCCGCGCGCATTGGCTGGGCCGTGGAGGATGACACCGAACACACCCACTGCCGCCGCTGGATCTTCCGCCGGGACAAGATGCGCAAAGACCCCTTCGGCAACCTGACCGTTCGTGCCAACATGCATCCCGGCTATGAGAATCCCGACGCCGTAACGGAATCGGGACCAGTAGACCCCGCGCTCACTGTGCTGTCCGTCCAGACCAGGCAAGAGCAGCCTCTGGCCTTGCTCGCCAACTACTCCATGCACTACTTCGGCGACACCCAGGTTTCGCCCGACTACTACGGCTTGTTCGCGAAGAAGATTGCCACCCGGCTCGGGGCGCCGGATACCTTCATCGGCATGATGTCGCAAGGCGCCAGCGGCGACCAGATGTGGATGGATTACGGCAAGCCGAAAAGCAACATCACCATCGATCAATACGCCGATGGCGTTGTCGAGACAGCTTGGAGGGCATATCAGAAAGTGCGCTATCAGGATTGGGTCCCGCTCGCGATGGAAGAGACCCTCCTCACGCTGAAGCGCCGCGTTCCCGATGAAGAGCGCCTCCGCTGGGCTCGCGCCATCATCGAACTCATGGGTCCTCGCAAACCCAAGGACCAGACAGAAGTCTACGCGCGCGAGCAGATCTTCCTCCATCAGGAACCCGAACGCGAACTCAGGCTTCAGGCTATCCGGATCGGCGACTTCGGCATCACCGCCATTCCGAACGAGGTCTACGCGCTCACCGGACTGAAGCTCAAGGCGCGCAGTCCCTTTCCGCTGACGATGAACATCGAACTCGCCAACGGAGCCGAAGGATACATCCCTCCTCCGGAACAGCATAAACTCGGCGGCTACACGACCTGGCCGGCGCGCACGGCAGGTCTCGAAGTCACCGCCGAGCCGAAGATCACGGAGGCCCTGCTGCGGCTGCTCGAGAAAGTAAGCAAAAAGGAGCGCCGTGCGCCCATCGCCGCCGTTGGCTCTTACTCCCGAGCCGTGAGCGCCTCCAAACCCGCGGCCTACTTCCGGCTCCACGAGATGGAGAGCACCATCGCGCGCGACAGTATGGGAGGACCGCCTGCCTCCTATGACGGCAGCGCTGCCCACTACCTTCCCGGCCCTGATGAGGGCAGCCGCGCGGCCTACCTGGCCGGCGGACGCATTGTCACTCCCGCGCGCGACTTGGGTCAAAGCTACAGCGTCGAATTGTGGTTCTGGAGCGCCGCGCCCACGCAGACTGTGTTTTCCGTGGGCGGCGATTCATGGAAGGCACCCGCTGGTGTTCCACTCCGGCAGTGGCAGCACGCGGTGCTCGTACGCGACGGGACCCGCCTCAGGCTCTATTGCAACGCGAAGCTCATGAGCGAGGGCGAGGCGGCGGGAAACACCGGAACCCTCATCGCAGGCGCAGAGTTCGAAGGCAAGGTGAGTGAGGTGGCGGTGTACAGGCGGGTGCTCGATGAGCAGGAGATCACGGCTCACTTCGCGGCAGCGAAACCGTGAGACAAGCCCACTCCTCCTGATCCGTGCGGCGCGCCGTTTCGTAGCCTTCCGGAAGGTCGCTGCCGCGAAACCCGGAAACGATGACGCTGCCCCCCGCGCGGCAGACACGGCGCAGATCGGCCTCGAGTTCCTCCGCGGCAATCGAGCTGATGTTGGCGATCACCACGTCGAACAACCCATCGCGCACAGACCGCAGCGACCCGGTGAACAGCAGCGCTCCCGGCACGGCCTCCCGCGCAACCTCCATCGACTCGTGGTCGATGTCGCAGCCAACAAGCCGCGATGCCCCCAGCAGTCCCGCGGCCAGCAGCAGAATCCCCGACCCCGCGCCCACATCGAGCACCGCGCGGCCCGGCCGCACAGCGCCTTCCAGCGCTTCGAGGCACAACTGCGTGCAGGGATGCGCGCCGCTGCCGCACGCCATGCCCGGCTGATAGTCAAGGCGCAACCGCCCCTCCGGCGGCGGCCCCGCATGCCACGGCGGAGCCAGCCAGAACCGCTCGCCCACGGCCACCGCCTGCCAGTGATCCTGAAACTCCCGGATGTAATCGCGGTTGCCGTGGTTGATCCATTCCGGCGCGTACCGCGTGAAGCGCTCCTGGGCCGTTGCGGCATCCGGAGCGGTGTCGAAAAACACGTCCAGCGTGCACCCGCCGCCGGGTTCCTCCACTTCGACAATCCCCGTCGTGCCGCACTCGTACAACTCGGCGATGAGCGCGTCCTTCTCATCAATCCTGCAATGGAGAAGCAGTGACACCATGACCCGTAATTATCCCTGCACCCGCTTTTCTTTTCCCGCCCAGAACTTCTCCTTGATCACCAGCTTGCGGATCTTCCCCGTGCCGGTCTTCGGCAGGTGGTCCTCATAGAATTCGATGATCTTCGGCAGTTTGAAACGCCCGAGACTGCCCGAAAGGAACTCGGTGAGTTCCTCGGCGGTGAGTTCCATGCCGGGTTTCAACACCACCGCCGCGGCCGGCACCTCGCCCCACTTCTCATCGGGAGCGGCCACCACGGCGCATTCATAGACGGCGGGGTGCGCGCCGATCGCCTTCTCCACCTCGATGGACGAGATGTTCTCCCCGCCGCTGATGATGATCTCCTTCTTCCGGTCCACAATCTGGATGTAGCCTTCTTCATCCCAGAACGCCATGTCGCCGGTGTGGATCCAATGATTCTCGATGGTCATGGCCGTGGCCGCGGGGTCCTTGAAATAGCCCGCCATCAGATGGTCCCCGCGCGCCACCACTTCGCCGATTGTCTTCGAATCGCGCGGGACCGTTTGCATGTTCACGTCCACCACGCGCACCTCTACTCCCGGAACGGCCCATCCCGCCATCGCGCGCCTCCGGTGGCGCGCCTTGTCGTCCGACTCATCTATGGTGCCCTTGGCGCGCGCGGTGGTCAGCACGGGGCACGTCTCCGTCATTCCGTACCCTGATATGATCTCGCAGCGGAACGCCTCTTCCATGCGGGCCACCAGTTCGGGCGAAGCGGCCGCGCCGCCCACCATCACGCGCCGCAGGCTCGAGAGATCGAACTGCGCTCGATCGGGCGCGTTGAGCAGCGCGTTCGCCATCGTCGGCACCAGGCTCATCTCCGTGGCGCGGTGTTCCTCGATCAGCCGCAACACTCCCGTGGGCTCGAAGCGCCGCACCATCACCTGCTTCGATCCGAGCAACGTCGAAGACTGCGGCCGTCCCCAGCCGTTGGCGTGGAACAGCGGAATCGTGTGCAGGTCGATGAGGTCCTTCGGGTCGCCCACCAGCGTCGCGACGCTCATGGCGTGAAGGTACAGTGTCCGGTGGGTGAGCATGACACCCTTCGGCGCGCCCGTGCTGCCGCTGGTGTAGAACAACTCGGCCACGGCGTTCTCGTCCACGTCCATGTAGTCGATGTAGTCCGGGCTGCCCTGATCGAGCAATTCCTCGTACGTCATGCCGGCGGGCCCCGCCTTCTCATCGAGCGTGATGTAGCGCTGGATGCTGCCGCAGGCGTTCTGCAACTGCTCGACAATGGGAAGGAAGTCGTTCTCAAACAGCAGCACATTGGCCCCCGAGTGGTTGAGGATCGGCGCCAGTTCCTGAATCGACAGCCGCACGTTGAGCGGCATCACAATGCCTCCGGCAAGCGGAACGCCGTAGTAGCTCTCCAGCAACTGGTGGTTGTTGAAGCTGAGCAGCGCCACGCGGTCTCCCTTGGCGACCCCGCCGCGCGCGAGGGCGCTGGCGAGTTTCAGAGCGCGTTCGCCGAACTCGCCATAAGTAAACGTGCGGGTTCCGGACACGATCCCTACCTTGCGGGCAAACAGATCCATGGCCCGGTAGAGAAAGCGGATGGGAGTGAGTGGTACGTTCATGGGTTCGCCGTTCCCATAGTGTACATAGTCGGCGCACGCCTTTTGCGTGGACTGCGCTCCCTGCATGGCGCCGCTATAATGGTCCACACACCCGATCCATGCAACTGGAAACCTATGTTCGCGAGAACGAGGAGCGGCTCCTCGAAGAATTGAACGCGTTTCTGCGCATCCCGAGCATCAGCACACTGCCCGAGCATACGCCGGATGTGCTGCGGGCCGCGCAGTATGTGGCCGCGCGATTGACAGAGGCGGGCCTCGAGAACGTGGAGATCATCCCCACGGAGAAGCACCCGCTGGTGTACGCCGACTGGCTCCATGCGCCCGGGAAGCCCACGGTCCTCTGCTACGGCCACTACGACGTGCAGCCGCCGGATCCGCTCGAGTTGTGGCACACTCCGCCCTTCGAGCCCACCGTTCGCGACGGCAACCTCTATGCGCGCGGCTCGGCGGACGACAAGGGCCAGATGTACATGCACATCAAGGCCGTCGAGGCGTTGCGCGCGCTCCATGGCGGCAGCCTTCCGCTCAACGTCAAGTTCCTCATCGAGGGCGAAGAGGAAGTGGGCGGCTGGTCGATTGCGAAGTACGTCCCCCTGCACAAGGGCAAGTTGAAGGCGGACGTGGCGCTGGTCTCGGACACGGCACTCTATGCCGAGGGAATTCCCACGCTGTGCATCGGGCTGCGGGGCCTCGTGTACACGGAAGTGGAGTGCACCGGCCCCGCGCGCGACCTGCATTCGGGCCTCTACGGCGGAGCGGCTCCGAACGCGGTGTACGGACTCATCGAAGTCCTGGCCAAGGCAAAGAACGCCGCCGGCGTCATTCAAATCCCCGGCATCTATGACGAGGTGGAGGCCCCGGCGCCCGCCGAACTCGAATCCTGGAAGAGCCTGCCGTTTGACGAGAGTGAGTTCCTGCAGAAGGAAGTAGGTTCGACACAACTCACGGGAGAACCGGGCTTCTCCGTGCTGGAACGGACCTGGGCGCGGCCCACCATGGAGGTCCACGGGATCGCGGGCGGCTTCACTGCCGCCGGAGCGAAAACAGTCATCCCCGCCAAGGCGACCGCAAAGGTCAGCTTCCGCCTCGTGCCTGAACAGGACCCGGACAAAGTGATCGCCGCCTTCCGGGAATTCCTGGCGGCCAACACCCCGGCCGGAACAAAACTCGAGCTTCGTGTTTTAAGCTCCGGGCCGGCCATTGTCGTGAACCCGGACCATCCGGCGATTGCCGTTGCCGCGCGGGTGTTTGCCCGCACGCTGGGCCGTCCCACTGTCTTTACACGTTCCGGCGGGTCCATCCCAATCGTCGGCGACTTCGCCACGCATCTCGGCATTCCCACCGTCCTCATGGGCTTCGGACTGCCGGATGACGGCCTGCACTCGCCGAATGAGAAGTACAACCTGAAGAACTACTACACCGGCATCCTGACGATCGCCGAATTCTTTGAAGACTACGGAGCATAGCGACGGCGGCACAGATCAAAGACGCGACCCCTTCCACCTCCGAAAGCATTGTCCGATCGGCGGGGGTGACGTCTTTAGCCATCGCGATGAGCCGCGTCACGGGACTCATCCGCGAGATCGTCATGGCGCGGCTGTTCGGCGCGGGCCTGGTGAATGACGCCTTTCTGCTCGGCTTTCGCATTCCCAACCTCACCCGCGACCTGTTTGCCGAAGGGGCGCTCTCTTCGGCCTTCGTCCCCATCTTCACCGAGTATCTGACGACTCGCGGGCGGAAGGAAGCCGCGGCATTATCGAACCTCGTCTCGACAGCCATCATCATCCTCGTGGGCATCATTTGCGGGCTCGGCATGGTGTTCGCTCCGGCGCTGGTGGATCTGCTGGCGCCGGGGTTTCACCACATCCCCGGCAAGTTTGAACTCGCGGTCAGGATGACGCGGATCATGTTCCCCTTCCTGCTGCTGGTAGCGCTGGCGGCGCAGGCGATGGGCGTGCTGAACGCGTGCGGCATCTTCGGAGTTCCGGCGCTCGCCTCCACCATGTTCAATATCGGCTCGGTAACCGTCGGCCTTCTCCTCGGATTCTGGGCCGGTCCGCACATCGGGCTTGCGCCGATTGAAGGAATGGGTTACGGCGTCGTTCTCGGCGGGGCATTGCAACTGCTGTGGCAACTGCCGAGTCTCTACCGCTCCGGATTCCGCTTCCGCCCGGCGTTTGATTGGGCTGACGCGGGACTGCGCCGCATCATCACCCTGATGGGACCCGCCATTCTCGGCAACGCAGCCGTGCAGATCAACCTGGTGGTGAACACGAATCTTGCCGCCTCGCTCGTGGACCCCGTACGCGGAGCCGATGGGCCGGTAAGCTGGCTCGGCTACGCATTCCGCTTCATGCAACTGCCGCTCGGCCTGTTCGGCGTGGCGATGGCGACGGCAACGCTGCCCTCGATTTCGCGCAGCGCGGCGGAGGGGAACTTCAACGAGTTCCGCCAGACGCTGTCCCGCTCGCTGGCGACGGTGTTTCTGCTGACCATCCCATCTTCGGTAGGGCTCGTGGTGCTGGGGCAATCCATCATCGGAGCCATCTATCAAGGCGGGCGGTTTGAACTCTACGACACGCAGCAGACGGCGGACGCGCTTTCCTACTTTGCCATCGGCCTGCTGGGATACGCGGGGGTCAAGCTGTTGACGCCGGCGTTCTATGCGTTGAACGATGCGCTGACGCCGATGCTCATCTCGCTCGCCTCCGTGCTGATCAACTATGAAGTGGCCACAACGCTCACGGGGCGATTCGGCTTCGGGCAGAGCGGACTGGCGCTGAGCACGGCGGCGGTGGCCCTGTTCAGTTTCGTCGTGCAATTCACCATCCTGCGGGCGAAACTGGCGGGCATCTACGGCCGGGCGCTGGTGGCAAGCCTGTGGAAGGTGACCGTGGCCGCCGTGGCGATGGGGGTGCTGGTCTCGGGCATCAACGCGCTGGTGCTCGGCCGCTTCGGCATGACCCGCGCGGCGTTTCTCGGCGTCCTGGCGCTGGCCATTCCGTCCGGCATCCTGGTGTTCTACGCGGTCGCGAAGCAGTTGGCGATCCCCGAACTCGAGCCCGCCGTAAAGACTTTGGCCGCGCCCCTGGCGGGTAGGCTGCGGCGCGGGCGTGATACAATTCATTAGCTAATGAGTACGGACTTAGAGCTGATCCTGAAGATTCAAAGTCTGGATCAGAGAAGCGCTGAGCTTCAAAAAGAGATCGCGGTCCTGCCGAAGCGGATCGCGGAAATTGCGAAAGCACTGGATGCCCACAAGCGGCGCCTGGAAGTGGATCGCGCCGCTCTCGCCGCCAACCAGAAGGAGCGCAAGCGCCTGGACGACGACATCAAAGTGCAGGAGCAGAAGATCTCCAAGCTGAAGGATCAGATGACCTCGGCAAAGACGAACGAACAGTACCGCGCGTTCCAGACCGAGATTGACTACTGCAACAAGGAAATCCGGGGGTTCGAGGACCGGATTCTCGAATTGATGACCGAATCCGAACCGCTCGATCAGAACGTGAAGAAGGCCGAGGCGGCTCTGGCGCTCGAGGCGACTCAGGTGGAGGCCGAAAAGAAGGCAGCGCTCGAGAAGACCGAAGCCCATCGCAAGGAATTGGAGCAGGTGAAAGCAGCGCGCACGCAAGCCGCGGCGGCAGCGCGGAAGGACTACATCTCCAACTACGAGCGGATCCGGAAGCGAAGCGCGGGCGTCGCCGTGGCGGAGGCGGCGGAAGGCCGCTGCACGGCATGCAACATGACCATCCGCCCACAGGTGATGCAGGAACTGCGGCAGGCTTTAGACGGCATCATTTTTTGCGAATCGTGCAAGCGCATCCTGTACTACAATCCACCGGTTCTGATCGACGAAAACGCCTGATTCACTTCGATGCTGGGCGTTGAACCGAAAGCTGTCCGCGTCACGTGGTCCGCTCTTCTCACGGTGGGGTTCTTTGCTTTCCTGTACTACACGCGGCGCACAATACTGGTGTTCCTGCTGGCCGTGTTCTTCGCCTACCTGCTGTGGCCGGTGGTATCGCGGGTGGACCGGTTTGCGCAAGGGAGACTCTCGCGCCTGCTGTCGCTGGCGATTGTGTATGTCGTGCTGATCGCCACGCTGATCGGCGTGGCGGCGGCCGTGGGGTCGCGGGCATCGCAGGAAGCGGCGAACCTGATCGCGCGCATGCCGGACCTCGTGCAGGGCGCGGGTAATCTATCGAAGGCTCCGCTGCCGCCGTGGCTCGAACCGGTGCGCGGACAGGTGCTCGAAGCGATTCAGGAACAACTGGCGGCGGGGCTCGAATCGGCGCTGCCCATGCTGCGCACCGCGGTGTCGCAGGTGATCGGGGCCATCGGCAATCTCGGCTTCGCGGTGCTGGTGCCCATCCTGAGTTTCTTCTTTCTGAAGGACGCGGCGGAGTTGCGCGAACAGGTGATGGGCCTGGTGAGCCGCGCCGAGGAGGGATTTGTACAAGGCCTCCTCGACGACGTGCACCGCATGCTGGCGCAGTACATCCGCGCGCTGTTCCTGTTGAGCATGGCGACATTTCTTGCCTACCTCCTGTTCTTCCAGGTATTAGCCGTTCCGTACGCGGCGCTGCTCGCCACCATCGCGGCGGTGCTCGAGTTCATCCCGGTCATCGGCCCTTTGACGGCTGGAACCGTTGCCTGCGTGGTGGCGTTTGTCTCGGGGTATCCGCATGTGGGAGCCATGATCGTGTTCTTCCTCCTTTACCGGCTGTTTCAGGATTACGTCCTGCAGCCGTTTCTGCTGGGCAGCGGATTGAAGCTGCATCCGCTGCTGATCGTCTTCGGCGCGCTGGCGGGGGAACAACTGGCGGGCATCGCCGGCATGATATTCTCGGTTCCCGTGCTGGCTACTCTGCGCATTGTGTATATCCGGTCGACGCGGGCTGTGTCATGAAGCGCGCGTTTCTTCTTTCTCTTGCCGCGGCTTGCCTCGCGCAGGCCCACGTCATCAGCATGTCGAGCGCGGATCTGCGGGTGGAGGGCAGCCGCGCCACCTACGATTTGCGGATGCCGCTGTATGAAATTCAGCACATCCAGAGCGCGGAGAAGACGCTTTTCGACAACATCACGTTCGAGAGCGCCGGCGTGAAGGGGAAACTGGTCGAGAAGAGCTGCCACGAGGACCCGGGTGACGGAGCGTATCGCTGCAAGGGGGTGTACGAGTGGCCCGCGCCGGTGGAGATTGTCGATGTGGTGTGCACGTTCTACCAGGTGACGGTGCCGAACCACGTGCACCTGATCCACGCCTATATGGGCGACAAGTCGGACCAGGCGGTGTTTGATTACGCCAACCCGAAGGCGCAGATCCGGTTTCGTCCGCCGACGGCGTTCGAGGTGTTCGTGACAGCGTCGGGGTCCGGCTTCGCGCGGGCGTTCTCGAGCGCGGCGGCGATCCTGTTTCTCGGCTGCCTGGTGCTGGCGGCGCGCGGGCGGAAGGAACTGTTGCTGCTGACGGTGTGCTTCGTGGCAGGCGAGGTGTTGGCGGCGGTGGTTGTTCCGCTTACGCCGTGGAATCCGGCTCCGCGGTTCGTCGAGGCGGCTTTGGCGTTGACCATCGCTTATCTCGCTGTGGAGATCCTGACGCTGCCGCAGGCGGGGCAGCGATGGGCGGTGGCGGCGGTGCTGGGTTTGTTTCATGGCCTGTCGTATGCGCTCTATCTAACCGAGACCGGGTATGCGGCGTTTCCGGTGTTGTTCGGGATGGGCGTGGCGGAGGCGCTGGCGATTGCCGCCTTTGCTCTGCCGCTGAGCCGGCTGGCGCGCATCTTTTCAAGCATTGCGCCGGCGGCATCGCGCGTGGCCGCCTCGTTCCTGCTGGTCACGGGACTGGCATGGTTCTTCCTGCGGCTGAAAAGCTGATATGCTCGGGGATGAACCTCCCGGTTCTCTAATGAAGCTCTAAGACACATTTCCAGCCATTGCCTCATAGCAACCTGTGCCGCAGTGAGCGGCAAGGAGGAAATTGTCTTTGCTTTCCGTTCAGAATCTTTCTTACAGTCATGTTTCGGGCGTGCCTTTGTTGCGCGCCGTGACGTTTGCCGTTGATCCGGGCGACCGCATCGGGCTTGCCGGCGCGAACGGCAGCGGCAAGACGACGCTGCTGCGCCTGCTGGCGGGTGAGTTGGAGCCCGACAGCGGAGTGATCGTGCGGCGGAAGGGGCTGAGCACGGAGATGCTGCACCGCCCTTCCGAGCAGGAACTCTCGAGCGGGCAGCGCACGCGAGAAGGTCTGGCGCGGGTGATGCGCGCGGGCGCGGATCTGCTGCTGCTCGATGAGCCCACCAACCATCTGGACCTCGAGGCGCGGGAGTGGCTGGCGCAGTGGCTGATGCGGCAGAAGATCACGTGCGTCGTGGTGTCGCATGACCGCGCGTTCCTGAATGAGGTGACGACGCGGACCATCGCCATCGAGCGCGGCGCGGTGCGAGTCTACGCCGGGAACTATGGCTTCGCCATGGAGGAGCGGGAAGCAGGCGAGAGCCGGCAGTGGGGCCAATACGAAGCGCAGCAGCGGCGGATTGCCGCGGCGGAGAGCGCGGCGGAGAAGCGGCAACGGCTGGCGGCGAAGGTAGCGAAGGCTCCGCCGGGAATGCGCCAATCGAGGGACTTCTACGCGCGCAAGGCAGCGAAGGTGGCGCGGACAGGGCGCATTCTCAGGGAGCGGGAGAAACTGGAGCCCACGATTGCCAAGCCGTGGGAGGAACAGGGGATTCCGGAACTCGATTTCTCGAATGTGCCGTATTGTTCCGAACTCGTACTGAACGCCGAGGGGTTGACAGTGGGATATGCCGAAGCGGCACCGGTGATCGAGGATCTGAGCTTTTTCGTACATAGGAACGAGCGGTGGGCGGTGCTGGGTTCGAACGGAAGCGGGAAGACCACTCTGCTGCGGGCGCTGCTGGGCGATCTTCCGCCGCGGCGCGGGAGGCTGCACTGGGGCAGCGGAGTCCGGGTAGGGTATTATGCACAGGAGCACGAACATCTGGAAGAGAGCAAGACGCCCCTCGAGGTGTGTATGGAGGTGTGTCCCGATGAAACAGCCGTGCGAACGCTGCTCGCCTGTCTGAGACTGCGCAGCGACCTGGTAGGCCAGCCGCTGAGGCTGCTGAGCCTGGGAGAGCGGAGCAAGACGGCGCTGACCCGGCTGCTGTTGGGGGGCTACAACGTGCTGCTGCTCGATGAGCCGACGAACCACCTGGAGATGGAGGCTCAGGAGGCGCTGGCCGGCGCGCTGCGGCAGTATCCCGGCGCTGTGATCTTCGTGTCGCATGACCGCTGGTTTGTGGAGAAGACGGCAACGGCAATTCTTGATTTGTCTCACAATGTGAGACAATTTTCGTTTACTGGTTAAGATATACTCGCCTGCCATGACTTCTCGTTTCGTTCTACCCATCCTGTTATGGGTTGGACTCAATGTTTCCGCGCCTGCACAAGTCAACACGTCGTCGATCAGTGGGGTAGTCACCGACGGCACTGGGAGTGTTGTACCAGGCGCATCCGTAATCGCCATCCAGGCAGATACCCGCCAGGAGCGCCAGACTACCACTGGCGCGAATGGAGAATACGTACTGCCGCAATTGCCTCCGGGCCGGTTCGAGATTACGGCCAAGGCTCCGGGCTTTCAGACAACAGTGGTGAGGGACGTGGTTCTCGCGATTGCCCAACGCGAGGTGGTGAACATCACGCTCAGCGTCGGCCAGGTGACGGAGGAAGTCACCGTGACGGCCGAGGCGGCGCAACTGAAGGAGGCGGAAACGGCATCGCTCGGGCAGTTGATCGAGCGCCGGGTGATCCAGGACTTGCCGTTGAACGGCCGCAACTATCTGACGCTCGGCTCGCTGTCGCCGGGCGTGATTCCACAGATCCCCTCGTCGCAGGGGCCGGCGAGTTTCATCTCGTCGACGACGCAGCGGGCGGACCGGAGCATACTGGTAGGCGGGCAGCGGGAAAGCTCGACCAGTTATCTTTTGGACGGCGTGGAGTTGCGCAACCCGCGCGTGGGCGACACGGCGTTGAACCCCTCGCTCGACATGATCGAGGAGTTCAAAATCCAGCGCAATTTCTTCAACGCGGAGTTCGGGAATTCGCCGGGGATCATCAACGTGGCCACGCGCGGCGGGACGAACCAGATTCACGGCAGCGTGTATGAATTGCTGCGCAACGATACGCTGGACGCGCGGAACTTCTTTTCGGCGACTCCGGAGCCGTTCAAGCGAAACCAGTTCGGATTCAGCGTGGGGGCTCCGATCAGGAAGGACAAGCTGTTTATTTTCGGCAACTACGAAGGGCTGCGGCAGAGGCTGGGACAGGTGCAGCGCGGGCTGTACCCGACGCAGACACTGCTGGGCGGGAATTTCACCACGCAGGCTCCGATCTTCGACCCAACAACATTCGATCCGGCGGCGGGGACGCGGCAGCCGTTCGCGGGGAACGTGATTCCGTCGTCGCGCGTGAACACCGTGGCGAAGAATTTCTTTCCCTACATTCCGGTGACGAATAACCCCACGGTACAGGGGGCGAACCTGGTGGGGACACCGGTGCAGAAGCTGACGGACGACCAGGAGACGGTGCGCGTGGACTGGTCGATCAACTCGAGGCATTCGCTGTTCGGGCGGCAGACCTGGCAGGACGCGCCGCTCGAGCCGGCGTCGCTGACGCCGCTGGGGGGAACACAGGTGATTTCGAAGGGTTACAACGAAGTGCTCCAATTGACTTCGTCGCTCACGCCGCGGCTGGTGAACGTGGGGCGCATCTATCACAGCTACGCCACGCTGTTCGGCCAGCAAGTGCCGGTGAGCGAGAACCTGGCGGCAACGATCGGGATCACGGGCATTTCGACAGTTCCACGGAACTGGGGAGTGCCTGGGGTAGGCTGGCAAGGCTACAGCGGGATCGGATCGAACGGATTGACACAGGGGAACGTGATCAACAACTACGAGATTGCCGACAGCATTTCGTGGATCAAGAATTCGCACACGATCAAGGCGGGGGTGGAGATCCGGCAATCGCGGATGTTCCTCGATTCCGACAACGGCCCGCGCGGATCGTTCACGTTCCTGTCGAGTTGGACGGCGCGGGTGGATCCGGCGACGGGGAATCCGGTGCCGGGGTCGGGTAATCCGATCGCGGACTTCCTGCTGGGATATCCGACGAACATGAGCGGAGCGGTAGGCACGTCGCAGACGCACTTCCGGTTCTACACGGACAACTTCTACATCCAGGATGACTGGAAGATCACCAAGGAACTGACGATCAATTACGGGCTGCGGTACGAATACGTTTCGCCGCCCACGGCAGAGGAGTTGGACCATGTATTCGGGTTTGACTTCAACACGGGGAAACAACTGTTTCCGATTCTGGGGCAGATCCGGCCCTCGATCATTGAACCGGACAGGCGGAACTTCGCGCCGCGGCTGGGCCTGGCTTATAACCCGAAGTGGGCGCCGCAGTGGGTGATCCGCGCGGGCGCGGGGATTTACTACGACCAGACGCAGATGAACGAGGTGCAATTCACGACGAATTCGCCGCCGACGTTCTTCCAGCAGAACATCAACCTCACGGGAAGGGGGCTGCCCACCTACCAGTTCGGGGTGAACACGCTGCCGGTGACGCCGGTTCCGCCGATCAACAAGGACTACAAGATTCCGGCAAACACGAACGTATTCGCGCAGGAGATCAACGGACGCAAGCCGCGGGAGTATATGTGGAACCTGTCGGTGCAGCGCTCGATCGGGACGAAGTGGCTGGCGGAAGCTGCCTATATCGGGAGCCAGGGACGCCGGCTCTCGAAGCGGTATAACACGTCGGCTCCGGTGGCGCCCGGTGAACTGTACAAGGTGGTTCCCGGAACCTCGCGCTTCGATCCCGCCACCACGGGCATCTTGGGCATGCTGTATTCGTCGCAGGCGGGCATGTCCACCTTCCATGCATTGAACATGAAGCTGGAGCGGCGTTTCGGGGAAGGGTTCTCGGTTCTCGGATCCTATAGCTGGTCGCATTCGATTGACACGGATTCGGGCGGCTCGTTCGGGAGTCCGAACCTGAACCCGGCGAACTTCCAACTGGACAAAGGCAGCTCGGATTTCGACATCCGGCAGCGGTTCGTGACGAGCATCATTTATGAAATCCCCATTGGACGAGGGAAGCGCATTCTCGGCAACACCGGGAGGGCGGCGGACCTGGCGGTGGGCGGGTGGCAGATCACGAGCACGACTGTGTTCCAGTCGGGCGTGAACCGCAGTGTCACGTCGCCGAATTTGTCGACGATCTCGTACGTCTCGCAGCGCGCCGACGCCACTGGGATCGCTTCGAATTCCAGTTTTTCGCTGGGCGGGCAGCAGATCACGCCGGGAGAGGATTTCGGCGGCGTGAACTCGTCGCTGTACTGGTTCAACCCGAATGCGTTCTCGCGGGTGGCTCCGCTGACGTTCGGGACGTCGGGGCGCGACTTGATTTCGGCTCCCGGGTTCTGGAACTGGGACATGTCGGCGTTCAAGAAGTTCGCCGTCACGGAGAAGGCGCAGTTACAGTTCCGGGCGGAGTTTTTCAACGCGTTCAACCAGGTGCGGTTCAATCCGCCGAACATGGATTCGTCGAGCCCGTTTTTCGGCCAGATCCAGGGAGCGCAGCCGCCGCGGATTCTGCAATTCAGTTTGCGGTTCCAGTTCTGATGTTTTCTTTTGGCGTACAGCCGCCGAGGATGCGGGGTAGATGAAGTTTTACTTCGCCTCCCTGGCGGCTGGCGGGAACGCTTTGCGCATTTCGGCGAAGGTTTTGAACAGCGTGTGAAAGTTGCGCAGGACGATGGCCTCGACGCGGGAGAGGGCGGTGAATTTTTTGTGCCAGACATTGAAAACCAGGGCGGCTCGCCCGGCGGCGTCCAGATTCTTGAATTGCTTCAGGAGGAAGCCAGGTTGGATGTCCTGCTCGATGGTGAGGATGCGCGCTTCGAGCGTCGCGAGGCGGGCATAGCGCCAGAGGGTGGCGGCGAGCATGTCGGTGAGAAGCTGCTCGAAGGGGTTCCGCGGCTGCAGCCAGGAGCGGGCTCCCTCGAAGACGGATTGCAGGAAGCCGGCGGATTCGCCGGGGATGAGGATGTTTTGAAGGAGAGGATAATTTGTTTGTTCCAAGCGAGTGTCCCTTTCGCCGCTTCGAGGATAACGCGAGGATGTGCGGGATTTTCGCGAGGGTTCGCCGGGTGTATTGAAAATACTGGAAAAATAATGCGTCCTGGCGTGTGACCGGCGTCTGACGGACGGCACGGCGGGACGGGTTGCGTTATAATTCCAGCCGGAATCCGGTTGGATTCGGGAAGATGTATGAAATCGATCTTTGTCTCGTATTCTTTCCGGGACCAGGACCGGGAGCTGGTCACGGAGATAGAGCAGTTGCTGGCGAGCCACGGGATCCGCGCGGTGACGGGGCGGAGGCTGGGCGGACAGGCGCTGCCGGCGGAAATCGAGCGGCGAATTCAAGCCGCCGACGGGCTGATTGCGCTGATGACGCGGCGCGATCAGTTGGGCGACGGGAGTTGGATCACGCATCCCTGGGTGCAGGATGAGGCGACGATGGCGCGGACCAAAGGGCGTCCGGTGATTGCGCTGGTGGAGGACGGGGTAAAGCCGCCGGGGCAGAACGCGAATTTCGAGTGGCTGCCGCTCGACCGTGCGGACCGTGTTCCGGCGCTGCTGGCGCTATCGGAGACACTCGGACTTTGGAAGCGGGAATCCGGGCGGGTGGTGAAGGTGCAGATATTGCCCGACGAGTTGGCGCGGGACCTGGGTCAATCGAACGGCGTGTTGAAGTGCCGCTACCGGTTATTCGAGCAGGACCAGGCGAGCGACTGGGTGGACGTGACGCCGATTCTCGAGACAGGCGGGACGTTCGTGTACGTGAACCGTGTGCGGGACGATCATTCGATCCAGTTGGCGGTGCAGGGAGGGCCGAAGCAGTGGATCTCGCCGGCACGGTCGCAATGGATGGAGATGCGGCTCCAGGAAGCGCAGGGGGGCGTATGAACTTGCGAATCGAGCAGGAGGCAGAGCGTGTAGGCGCGGACTGGTTCAACTGGGCGGTATGGCTGGAAGGACCGGAAAGCGATCTCGACCAGGTGGAGATGGTGGTCTACAAACTGCATGAGACGTTTCCGCAGCCGCTGAGAAAGGTGACGGACCGGAAGAAGAAATTCCGGCTCGAAACCGGGGGATGGGGTGAGTTCATGATCTACGCGCAGGTGCACCTGAAGAACGAGGGAGAAGTGCCGATGCGGCACTGGTTGTCGCTCGAGGGGGCGTCTTTGCGCTCGGGCGCTCCGCGGTCGACGCAGCGATGCGTGTTCGTGACGAGCGGGATTGCGGACGAACCGCTGGCGGACGCCGTGCATGAGGCGCTGGAGAGGGAAGGTTTGCGGGTGGTGCGCCCGACCGATGATGCGGATCTGCCCCCGGAGGCAAGCGTGCGGCAGGTGTTGCGGCAGGCGCATGCGGCGGTGATGATTCTGTCGGAGCGGCCGAGTCCGTGGCTGCGAATGGAGTTGAAGGCGATTGCCGAGCAGAGGCTACCAGTGATTCCGGTGGTGGTGGGCGAGCACAGCGTGCAGCTTCCAACGGAGGTAGCGGCGGCCATGGAGATCCGGATCAAGAAGGGGCAACCGCTGGAAGCGGCGGCGGCGGAGATTGCGAAGGGGGTGAGCGCGAGTACGGCGTTTTGAGGCGCTGGCCGCGCGGCATGGCGCCTGAGCGCAGTGGGTGCACGTCGATGATTGTGGGGGAACGGTGACGAAGGTTCCCCTGGAGAGCGCGCCGAGTTGAGACTCGGCGCGGCAGCCAGGAGTGACTGCGCCACGGAGGGGGGTTAGGAGGCTTGGCGGAGGAGCCAGCGGACGGCGTTGTGCTGCATCTTGATGTATTCGGGATTCCAGAGAACGCGGAGCAGGTGGCCGGGGGAGAGGTAGCAGACGCGGCCTTTGCCGTAATCGTAGGACCAGCCGCCGGGGGCGGTGGCTCCGAGGTTGCGGTAGGTAAGGCCGTTTTCGTTTACCGTTTCGAGGAAGATGAGCTTGCGGTCTTTATCGTATTCCATGTAGTGCTGTTCGTCGGTGACGATGAAGTCGCGGATGCCGCGGGTGACGGGGTGGTTGGGATTGGTGACCTTGGCTTTGTAGGTGCGGATGGGGGGATGGCCGGCGTAAGCTGCGCCGAGGACATGGCGGAAATCGGGATCGGTGAGGCCGACGTGGGTGGTGTTGTGCATGAAGAGGGCGACGCCGCCGTCTTCGACGAATTTGCGGACAGCTTTTCCCTGGTGGGGCTTCATCCAGAAGGCGGGCTTGGGTTTGCTTGGGGGAACGGGGGGATCGGAGACGAGTTCGGGTTTGCCGGTGTTGACCCAGGCGGCGTTGGTGGTTTCGTCGGGGTAGCCCTCGGGCCAGATCATGCCGTCGCGGAGAACGATGAGCATCTTGTAGCCGTGGAGCGTTTCCTCGTTGAGGGCCCTGGTTTCGTCGGTGAAGTCGATGGAGACGCCGAGGTCCTGAGTGATGGCGCGGTTGAGGCCGGTGCGGATGTAATCGGAGTTGTGGTAGCGGTCGCCGATGAGGCCGAAGGCGGTGGCCTTTTGCGCGGAGCGGACGATGGCGGGCGCAAGCGCGGCGGTGAGCGAACGAAGAGCGGTGCGGCGGGTAGGGTTCATGCTCGGGAATTGTATCGCAGCGGCGAGGGCTATGGGGCGAAGGCGAGGAGGACGTTGCCTGCCATGCCGCCGAGGGCTCCATAGCCGGAGTTTACGAACAGCATGCCGCCGGAGAGAACGGGGCCGGTGGCGCTGAGGGAGCCGCCTTTGGCCTTGACGCCGTTCACGGTATCGAAATCGCGGAGGAGAACTCCCAGATGACTTTTCCGGACTTCGAGTCGTAGGCGCGGAGGACGCCGCCCGCCGAAGCTAGAACTCGAAGCGTAAGGCAAACTGGAGGATCCGAGGATCCGCGGCGCTGGTGATCTTCATGAAATTAGCGCTGGTAACCGTGGAATTCGGATTCGACAGGTTCACATTGTTGAACAGGTTGAATGCCTCGAACCGGAACTGGAACCTCATTTTCTCCCGGACGGGGAAGTCCTTGTGCAGTCCGTAGTCCAAGTTGAAGGAACGCTGACCACGATAAGTACCGCGTCCCAATACGCCGTAGGTTCCCAGGGCATTCACAGCGAACGCCGCTTTATTCAAGTATTGAGCCGCGATGGCGCCATGACCGGAGTTCGCCAGAACAGGCGAAATGCCGGTCAGATCGGCGCGCTGGCTGCCCTGACCCGTGCGGGCGTTATCCTGGCCGCTGGCGATCGTAAAGGGGAAGCCACTCCGCCAGGCGACGATCGACGTCATGTTCCAGCCGCCGATGGCGAAGTTCGCCAGCCGGCTGGCGGGCTTAATGGGTAGAGCCCAAACGCCGGAGAAATTGAACACGTGGCGCAAGTCGTAATCCGCCGGACCGCGGTCAAAGTGTTGGTTATAGGGATTGGTGACGTTTGTCCCGTTGGCCTTGTTCGCCGAGCCAACGTTGTCATCAATGGTCTTTGCGAACTGGTAGTTGGCGAGAACTGTAAAGCCGCGGCTGAAACGCTTTTCCGCAGTGAGTTGCAGTGAGTTGTAGGAGGAGTTGCCAGCCGGCTCCATCAACACGGCTTGGCCGAGCCCAATTGGGTAGTATGGGCGTCGCTGGTTCGTTGTCGAGGTGGTGGCTGCCGGGTTGGGGAGGGGTGCATTGATATCGCGGCCGCTTGCCAAAGCAGTGCCTTTGGATCCCGCGTAGGATGCACGGGCAAGCCAACTGCCAGGGAGCCGCCGTTCCAGCGTCAGGTTCCAGGAACTCACGTACGGATTGCGAAGGTCGCGAGCGTACAGGAACGCGGCCATGGGCAGCACGAAGACCGCATTCTTTCCGGGATTGAGGACTTCCGTTCCGATTGCGGCAAAACCAATCTTGGGGAAAGGGTTGCCGCCAGCAACATTGGCGTACGGATTCGCCATGCTGTCGGTGGGACCGCCGAAGATGTCCACGACGGTTCCGAACGGGGCTTCGTCCGCTGCGCTGTTGGTCTGGAGCGTGTTGAGGCGGTCGTAGAAGATCCCGTACCCGGCTCGCAATGCGGTTTTTCCGTCGCCGGTAATGTCCCAGGCCAAACCGGCGCGCGGTCCGAAGTTGGTCAAGGTGTTTTTAAATCCGCCGGCGGGAATTCCAGGGTCGCCAGCGTAGAGGACGCCGGGAGGCGCGTTCGTATAACGTGTCGACCGGGTGTTGGGCCCGCCCCAGACTACGACCTTTCCGTAGACATCGGTATTTGGCAGGAAGGGCTCCCAGCGAACGCCGAGGTTGAGTGTGAGGCGCCGGCTGACTTTGTACGAGTCATTGAAGAAGAAGTTGATGATGTGGAAACGGGTGTTCTTGAACTCGCCGGCGCCCTGAATGAACTCGGCCCAGCGTCCGATGAGGAAATCAGCCACATCATAACCGGTGTAGCCCGCCGTGCGGGTGAAATAGAAGCGGCCTTGGGCACGGAAGTTGTTGACAATATCGCCGCGGGCGTGGTGATACTCTCCGCCAAACGTGAGGTTGTGGTTGCCTTTGGTCCAACGCGTGGTGTTGTTGAACTGCACCTCATCGCGGATGAAGTTGTTGGTATCGCCGGTGTTGATGCTGCTGATAGATTGGAACTGGATATAGAACTGACTGTACTGGTCCAGCGTAATCGGCACGCCCAGATCGTTCCAATTCTTTGTGGGGTAGACGTGGGAGGCTGGCCCGTCGGTCTTGTTGTAGCCGATGGTCGTCTGATTGAGGATATTGGGACTGAGGATCCAGTACGCGTTCCCGACGTAGCTCGTGTTGCTCCAGTCGCGGATATCGGTTTCCTCATAGTAGTTGTTGGCGGTGAGGTTTCCGGGGGAGTGCGCGCGCGACCAGAAGGCGTGGCCGGAAAGGCGCAGGTTGGAGCCGATCTGGTGATCGACCTTCGCCAGGTACTGGTTGTCGTCGTAGTTGGCAAGATTGGTTGTGGTAATGGAACGCCCACTCAGAGGCGGCGGAATATTGTTGTCGATGAGATATTTGGAGCCCGGAAAGAAGCGGCTTTTGGGGATAAGGTTGCCCGGGAACTGGCCACCGAGGGGATCCTTCAGCGCGGTAGCGAAGGCGGAAAAATCGCCCTCTCGTTCGCCTGGTGTCAGCACGTTCACGAAGGTCGAGGTCGGCCGCTGCCGCAGCCGGGTTCCCTGGTACGAGAAAAAGAAGAACGTCTTGTCCTTGCCATTGTAGAGCTTGGGAATGAGCACGGGGCCTCCCAGAGTAATGCCGGCCTGATTACGTTTCAAGCCATCATCCAGCTTCTGGTTCGGCGAGCCCGGCTTTGGCGGCGCAAAGAAGTTGGCGGCATTGAGGGAGTTATTGCGGAGATACCAGAACGCCACGCCATGCAAGCCGTTGGTTCCGGACTTCGTCACGGCATTTACGATGCCGCCGGAGTTGCGTCCGAATTCCGCGCTGAAGTTGTTAGTCTGCACGCTGAACTCCTGAAGTGCGTCGGGGTTGGGCATCGGATTCGGTGCGTTGCTGTAATGGTCGTTGTTCTGGCCCCCGTCGAGTATGTAGTTGGTCGAGTTCCCGCGGTTCCCATTCACCGAGACGGAAACCACGCCGGGATAGGTCGTGCCCGAGGTCAGGCCGCTTCCGTTATAGAGGGAAACACCGGCCACGAGGCGCATCAACTGCACCGGGTCGCGACCGTTGAGCGGCAGATCCTCGACGCGGCGTTGATCGACTACCGTCCGCAAGGAAGCGTCTTCGGTATTGACGTTTACTACTTGTGCGCTAACCTCGATTGACTCGGACAGAGTTCCGACCGTCATTGTGATATCCAGGCGGGTGATCTCGTTCACCTGGGTCAAAAGGTTGGTTGCTTCGAACCGCTTGAAACCCGGAGCCCCGGCCGTTAACCGGTAGGCGCCCACGGGCAGCGTTCGGAAGATGTAATTGCCGGTCGCGTTGCTTTGCGTTTTATAGCTAGCGTTGGTTCCGACGTTCACTACGGTGACCTCAGCGCCCGCCAACACCGCCCCACTGGGATCTGTTATGAGGCCAGTGATGGCGCCGGTCGTTTCCTGGCCAATCAGGAGAGGCACGAGGCAGAACACGAGCAGGAGGCGGGCAGACAAATTCCCGAGAAAGGACATGGAGGGCTACTCCTTCTTGCACCAAGCTTGGCCAACATTGTAGGCCGCTGGCTGTAGCCTGTCAACAGGATCACACAGGATCGAAAGCAGGATTGGTAGGGGTTCTCGCCGCGGTAGAGCGCGCAGATTTTTTAGGGTTGGGTTCGGATGGAAATGGGCGGGGGGAGCGAGTGCGATAATCAGAGTCAAATGGAAAGAAGACAGGTTCTGCACGCATCGGCGGCGGCATTGGCGCTGTTTGGAGTGACAGCGAAGGGCGCGGCCGTCGAACCAAAGGCATTTCCTCCGGAGAAGTTACTCGAGGACGATCCGGAAGGGTATTGGAAGCGAATCCGGGAGGAGCAGTTTCTGCTGCCGGGATGGCGGGCGTTTCTGAACAACGGAAGCCTGGGAATTGCGCCGCGTCCGGTGGTGAAGACGGTGCGGGATTATGTAGCGAGTTCGGCGGCGCGGGAGATGGAGTATTACCCGCGATGGGGCTATGAAACGCTGGACGACTACCGGCAGGAACTGGCGGATTTTTACGGGTGCAAGAAGGATGAACTGGCGATCATGCACAACGCCACGGAGGCGATGAGCACGATTGCGGCGGGGATTGATCTGAAGGCGGGCGACGAGGTATTGATCACGGACCAGGAGCATCCGAGCGGGCGTGGATGCTGGTACATGCGGGCGGCGCGGCACGGGATCACTGTGCGGGAGGCGAAGATCGCGATTCCGCCGAAGAATCCGGGGGAAGTGGCGGATGCGGTGATTGGGGCGATCGGGCCGCGGACGCGGGTGGTGAGCTTCAGCGGCATCACGACGGTGACGGGGTTGATCACTCCGGTGCGGGAGATCTGCGAGGCGGCGCGGGCGAAGGGTGTGATCTCGGTGGTGGACGGGGCGCACATGCACGGGCAAATCCCGATCCGAATGTCCGAGTTAGGGTGCGATTACATGGCGGGGAGCCCGCACAAGTGGATGTTCGCTCCGGCCGGGAGCGGGCTTTTGTACGTGCGCGAGGAGAACCTGGAGAAGCTGTGGCCGTCGATTGTGACGGGGAATTGGGATGACAAGAAGCTGAAGGCTGCGCGGTTCATGATGATGGGTACGAACAACCGCGCGGTAGTGGAAGGGGCGATGGCGGGGCTGCGGTTCGGCAAACAACTGGGGCCGGAGCGGATCTATGCGCGGGCGCATCATGTGGCGCGATATCTGCTGAAGAAGGCGCAGGAGAGCCCGCACGTGGAGTTGCTGACTCCGGATGACGACCGGATGTTCGGGGGATTGGTGACGGTGAAGTTCAAGACGCAGCGGCTGGAGAAGTTTCACGAGTTGCTGGCAAAGCGGCGGATCTGGACGTTCAGGGCTCCGCAGGTGCGGTTGTCGACGCACATCCACACGCGGCCGGAGGATGTGGACCTGTATTTCGAGACGATGCGGGAAGCGCTGGGATAGGGGCGGAGTGCCGGTTCCATTTCGGACTGAGCCGGAGCCACACAGCAGGCCCAGCACCGCCGGCACACCGCTGGAACAGCACCCTTGACGCCCGCAATTTTCGGAGGCAAACTCGTCTCCGTTATGGAAATCGTATTTGCGCATCTGAAATACCGAAATGCCTGGTTGATGATAACAGCCATCGTTGCAAGCTTTGCGTTTGGGCTGGTCAACGCAAGAACGGCGATGGCGGAATCGAGGATTGTTCCGCTTACTGCTATCGCGCGGGAACACAGCACTAGAGCGGGCTCGCGGAAGCTCATCGCTGAACTCCGGGAGTCGATCCGGTCTGACGGCAGCCGGGTGATGTCAAAGCGAGCCTTCACGCAAACGAAGCAGGATGGATTGAGTTCGGTTGTCTTATCGCTTGCTGACGGCACAACGGTGCAAAGCATTCCTGAATTGAAGGTGAAGAGCACTACTTTTCGGGATTCGAACATGCGCGGCGCCGAGCGTGGCGGGCAACTCGACGTTTCATCCGGATGCCTGAAGACGGCTGATGGCGCGCCGGCGCCATCGGGATCAACAGCAACATTCATCCGGGATGATCAGCAACTCGGCCATCGCACCAAAGTGATATCGCGCGGCGTCCCGGGGCAGTTTACCGTGTTAGGTCATTACGCTGCCGGCTTGGGGTGCTATCCGATATCTGAGCGTCGAGAGTTTTTTGACGCCTCGGGCAACAGCGTGGAAATGGTAGAGAGGCAGGTTATTACCTTGACTGCCGGTGAACCGAGTGGCGGGTTCGACATCCCGAACGATTACGAGGAACTTCCGCCATCACAACTCAGGCTGCGCATTGCCGGTTACCTTGGGATGCCGGACTGTCCTTCGTGCATGAAAGACTCGATGGCAAGGGCTGATCAGAGCTACTACAGACTGAGACCGCCGCGGAAATAGATCCGCGCCGGTCGAGGTACAATAACTGAAATGCAAGACAATCCGCGTAAGTTCATGGCCACAGACCCGTTTGGCCGGAAGTGGACGGTGAATCTGGAGTGGCTGCAAAACGCCATTTCGATCCGGCATGCCGATGCCGTGGATGTGAAGTGGGAACTGACGGCGGACGATGGGACGGAGATGGAGAGGGTGGTGGCGCTGCCGCATCCTTACCTGCTGAAGGTGGCGAAGGCTTTAGGCCGGGAGTTGACGGATTCCTGGTGCATCCGGCTGGCGGGGGAGCATGTGAGGCAGATGGTGGATACATGGGAGGACGCGGAGAAGACGATCGTGACGCCGTCGCTCGAGCAGTTGGAGGCGGGGGCGAAGAAGCTGGAATCGGTTTTGGCTGTGGCGAGGTGAGGCAATGGGCGACGTGAGCCGGCGTGGATTTCTTGGAGCGGCGGGAGTGGCTCCCGCGATGATGGCGGCAGGGGACGAGGCGGGATTCACGCCTCTCTTTGACGGAAAGTCCCTGCATGGGTGGAGCGTACGGGAAGGTCCGGAGACGGCGTTCTTCGTGGATGACGGATCGATCGTGGTGCACCACGGGTCGAACTTCCCCTCGTGGCTGCGGTATGGCCGGCAGTTTGAGAATTTCGACTTGCGGGGCGAGTTCTTTCTGAAGGGATGGATGGATTCGGGGATCTACCTGCACGCGCCGGAGCACGGGCGGAATCCGTGGGTGGGTTTCGAGGTGAAGATCTTCCACCAGGAGGAAGAAGCTCCGAAATCGAACAGTTGCGGATCGATTTTTCCGATGGTGGCTCCGAAGGTGGTGAAGGTCCACAACAAGGGCGAATGGAACACGTTCCGGATCGTGTTCGACTGGCCGTCGCTGAAAGTGTGGATGAATGACGCGCAGGTGCAGGACCTGGATGTGGAGAGCGTGCCGGAGTTGAAATACCGGCTGCGGAAGGGGTATATCGGGCTGGAGTCGTTGTCGTATCCGATCCGGTACCGGAACCTGCGGATCAAGGAACTGCCGGCGAAGGAGAGCTGGGAGATGCTGTATGGATCTCCGGCGGATCTCGATAAGTGGTACGTGACGGAAGGCAAGCCGGTGATGGAAGGGCTGGGCGGCGTGATGCGGCTCGAGGGGTTGGGCCACATCGGGACGAAGGCGCAGTACAAGGATTTCGAACTGCACTGCTACATCCGGACCAGCCGGTGGCAGAACGGCGGAGTGCTGTTCCGCACGTCCGGGGGCGGGACGAGGGCGAAGCGGAGTTACGAAATCCAGTTGCACAATGTGGAAGGCGCGCATTATCCGACGGGGTCTCTGTATCACTTCAAGAGGTCGATTTACCCACGCATCGCGGATGAGCAGTGGTGGCCGTTCCAACTCATCGCGAAAGGGCGCGAGGTAGTGGTGAGAATCAACGGCGAAAATGTGCTAGAGTACGACCAATTAGAGAACGTCGATGAGGGCCACATCGAGCTTCAGGCGCACCAGGCAGGAACCTGGGCGGAATATCGAGACTTAAAAATTAAAAAGCTGTAACAAAGCCCTCCCTCCCCAACGGCGAACGGCGGTTTTCTCGCGTTACTCAACAGAGGCGCGCGGAACTGCCAGTCCATGGTGAAACTCTCCCCGCGTTCGCAACATCTTATTAAGTGGGATCTTCGCTTGGCGTGGAAGTGCACAAATGTTAGCAAAACTGCGTGATGCTTTACCGTTTGCGTGGGCGCGGGCCGGCAACGGGAGCGAATGGTCTGTGGAGGTGGAGGAGGCGCGCTCGAAAGGGCGCAACTGGAAGAAACCAGTGCTGATCGCGGCGTTTGCCGCGCTCGGGGTGGCGCTGGCGGCCGCGGAGATGCGGACGAGCTGGCTACAGGCTCGTCTTTTCACTTTGGTGCTGAAAGGCGCCAGTTACAAGGTGCAGACGGGCGAGAGCGCGCATGGCTTTCCCACCTCGAAGGGGCCGTATGACGAACGGCTGGGATATGCGCGGCTGAACGCGCTGATCGCGAAGGCCAAGCAGGCGGGCTTCGAGGTGGAGGCGCAGGCGCGGTGGTCTGAGAAGCTGCGCGAAATCGTGAGCTTGGGGATGTTTCCGTTGTACCAGGAGAAGACGCAGGCGGGTCTGCGGATCCTGGGACGGAACGGGAGGCCGCTGCATTCGACGATCTACCCGGAGTTGGCGTACGAGGACTTTGAGTCGATTCCGCCGTTGGTGGTGAGGTCGGCGTTGTTTATCGAGAACCGGGAGATTCTGGATGGATGGGCGACGAGGCGGAATCCGGCGATCGAATGGGACCGGCTGGCAAAAGCGTTTTTCGACCTGGGAATCCGGCAGGTGAACCACTCGCATCCGATCAGCGGGGGAAGCACGCTGGCGACGCAGTTGGAAAAGATCCGGCACTCGCCGGGTGGACGGACGGAAGGGGTGCGGGAGAAGGCGCGGCAGATTGCGAGCGCATCGCTGCGGGCATATCTGGATGGTCCGCGGACGATCGAGTCGCGGCGGCTGATTGTGCGCGACTACCTGAACTCAGTGCCACTGGCGGCGACGGCGGCGGAAGGGGAAGTGATCGGGCTGGCCGACGGTCTGAAGAACTGGTATGGGGCGGACTTTGGGGAAGTGAACCGGCTGTTGAAGGCGGATGAAGCGACGCTGAGCGGCGTGGAGATGAGGAAGCGGGCGGTGGCGTACCGGCAGGTGTTGAGCCTGCTGCTGGCGATCAACCGGCCGACGTATTATTTGCGGCATCATCCGGAGGCTTTGCGGGAGCGGGCGGACAGCTATATCCGGGTGATGGGGACGAGCGGGCTGATTTCGAAGCGGCTGCGCGACCTGGCGCTGCATGCGGGGGCTCCCTTGCGGCCGGCCGGGGAGGCGCGGGTGAGGGCGGTTGACCTGCAACGCAAAGGGACGGATTCCGTGCGCTACAACCTGCTGGGGCTGCTTGGCGTTCCGAGCCTGTATGAGCTGGACCGGATGGATCTGACAGTGGAGACGACGCTCGAAGGAGCGGCGAGCCAACTGGCGGCGGAGACGATGGAGAGGCTGGATGATCCGGCGTTCCTTCAGAAGGAAGGGCTGGTTGGGGAGCATCTGCTGGCTCCGGGGCAGGGTTCTCCGGTGATCTATAGCCTGACGATGTACGAGCGCGGGGCGCACAGGAACCGGCTCCTGCTGCAATTGGACAATTCGAAGCAGGCGCTGAATTTGAACGAGGGGAGCCGGCTGGAATTGGGCTCGACGGCGAAGCTGCGGACTCTGGCGACGTACCTGGAGCTTGTTTCGGAGCTGCATGATCAGCTTGTGAACGGCAAGCCAGGCAACCGGACGGCGATCGAGGAAGATCCGGACAAGCTGACGCAGTGGGCGAAGGATTATCTGGCCAACGGCGGGGACCGGAGCCTGGGGGCGATGTTGAATGCGGCGATGGAACGGAAGTATTCGGCAAGCCCGGGAGAGGCGTTCTTTACGGGCGGCGGGTTGCACGTGTTCGCGAACTTCGACAAGAACGACAACGGGCGGATCCTGACAGTGAGGGAAGCGTTCCAGCGGTCAGTGAACCTGGTGTTTATCCGGCTGATGCGGGACGTTGTGTCCTACCAGATTCACCGTCTGCCGGGCTATTCACCGACGATCTTCTCCGACGAGTCAAATCCTCTGCGGAAGCAGTATCTGATCCGGTTTGCGGACAAAGAGGGAGCGGTGTTCCTGAAGGATTTCTACGATCAGTATGAGGGACAGACGCCGGATGAGGCTCTGGAAACATTGTTGAAGGAGCGGGAAATCACGGCTCCGCGATTCTCGGTGATCTACCGGTCGGTACGGCCGGAGGCGACGTTTGGGGAGTTCCAACTGGCGCTGCTGAGCTATGTGCACGAAAACCTGACAGACAAGCGGCAGCAGGATCTGTACGACATGTTCGCGCCGGGGAAGATGGATTGGAACGACCGCGGGTACGTGGCGAGCATTCATCCGCTGGAGATGTGGCTGGTCTACTACATGCAGAAGCATCCGAACCCGAGTTGGGAAGAGGTGCAGAGGGTGAGCGCGGAACTGCGGCAGGACGTGTACAAGTGGCTGTTCAAGAGCCGGGCGAAGCTGGGGCAGGATTCGCGGATCAAGACCGTGCTGGAGGCGGATGCTTTTGGGGTGCTGCACAAGTATTGGAAGCGGCAAGGGTATCCGTTCCGGACGCTGGTGCCGTCGCTGGCGACGGCAATCGGGAGCAGCGGAGACACGCCGGCGGCGCTGGCGGAACTGGCAGGAATCATCCTGAACGACGGTGTGCGGCTGCCGGATACGCGGATCGAGCGGCTGCTGCTGGCGCAGGGTACGCCGTTCGAGACACGGCTGGCGCGGAAGCCCGGGGCTCCGGTACGGATTTTCTCGCACGAGGTGGCGCAGCAGTTGCACAAAGAGATGCGCGGGGTGGTGGAGTTCGGCACGGGGCGGCGGGCGTTCGGATCGGTGAAGCTGGCCGATGGCGTAGTGCTGCCGGTGGCGGGGAAGACGGGGACGGGAGACAACCGGATCAAGACATTGACGACGGTGGGGAAGGCCCGGAACCGGACGGCGGCATTCGTGTTCACGATCGGGGACCGGTATTACGGGACGCTTCTGGCCTATGTACCGGGCGAGCAGGCCGCGGCATACAAGTTCTCGAGCGCGCTTCCGGTGTCGATCTTCAAATTGATTGTGCCGGACGTGGTGAAGGTGCTCGAGTCCGGCAAGGCGCGGACGCCAACGGCTATTGCCGCGAACTCACCTGTTCCGCCTGAGGGAAATCCGGCGGCGCCGGCTGGGTCACTTTCCCGGTAGCGGCCCATTCGGCTCCGCGGGCGAAGGTCACCATAAATCCGACACAATGCATGGCGTCCACGTCATGGCCGAGGATGGTGTGGAAGACGCGTCCTTTGCCGTAGGAGATGGTCATGAGGGCGGGTTCGTGCTCGCCGGTGCCTCCGGTGGATTTATCGGAGAAGGCGGTGGCGAGGACGTGGACGTTTTCGGCCGGGCCGCGGAGAGAGTCGTAGAGTTCATCGCGGGTGTGCATCCAAACGGGGGGAAGGCCTTTCATGATGGGGTGGTTGGGGTCACGGGTGGTGACCTGATAGGGGTGGGCTTTCCCGTGATGGCCGCCGGCTCCGGGAGTGGTGTCGCGCACGATTGTGCCGTTGCGGAAGCGGAGCATGGGACCTGATTTTTCGGTGCGGCCGCCCCAGCCTCCGACGCCGATGATGCGGTTGTATTCGAGCCACATGGGGAAGGCGTTATCGGCGGCGTGGACGGTGACGAATCCGCCGCCATGGCGGACGTAATCCTCGAATGCTTTTTGGGTGACGGGCGGCCAGACGCCGCCGCCGCCGAAATCCGAATAGTTGGAGATGACGACCTTGTAGGCGCGGAAGTCGGGGTGGAAGCTGCTCATGTCCTCGCCTTTCGGCGGGGAGGTGGCGACATCGACGGTGAAGAGGCCGGTGTCTTCGAGGATTTTCTTGAGGACAGGCGTGGTGAGCTGCCAGTGGTGGTTGTTCTGGCCATCGACGATGAGGGCTTTGATGGGGGCGGCGGGGGCCGTGAGGGCGAGGATAAGGAAGCCAGTGAGGAAGCGGATGGGCTGCATGGAGACGATTGTAACGGGAGGCGGGCGGGTGCTGCAGGATGGCGGGGCGCCGCTGACCGCGGGGCATGGCGTCTGGGGCGCAGTGACAGCACGCCGCTGGTTCAGAGAACATTGAGTAATGGTTCCCGGAGAGCGGATTACGAGAGAGCGGATTCTGGAGGCGGCGGAGCAGATCCGGCCGCATGTGCGGCGGACGCCGGTGATGGCGTTGACGGCTGGGGAGTTTGGGGTGGAGGCGGAGGTGGTGTTGAAGCTCGAGTTGCTCCAGCACACAGGGTCGTTCAAGCCGCGCGGGGCGTTTTGCCGGATGCTGTCGGCGAAGGCGCCGGAGGCGGGAGTGACCGCGGCATCGGGAGGGAATCACGGGCTGGCGGTGGCGTATGCGGCGGCGAAGCTGGGATACAAGGCGGAGATTTTCCTGCCTTCGCTCTCGCCGGCGTTCAAGGTGGCGAAGCTGCGGAGCTATGGGGCAGAGGTGCATGTGGTGGGGAGCCATTACCTGGAGGCGCTGGCGGCATGCGAGGCGAGGGGGCGGGAAACGGGCGCGATGGCGGTGCACGCTTATAACCAGGAGGAGACGCTGGCCGGACAGGGGACGGTGGGAGTGGAGATTGACGAGCAGGTTCCGGGGGTGGATACGGTGCTGGTGGCGACGGGCGGCGGCGGGCTGATAGGGGGAATCGCGGCGTGGTTTCGCGGGGAGGTGAAGGTGGTTTCGGTGGAGCCCGTGGGATGCGCATCGCTGGCGGCGGCATTCGAGAAGGGGGAGCGGGTATCGGTGGAAGTGGGGGGCCTGGCGGCGGATTCGCTGGGCGCGGCGATGGTGGGGGAGATGATGTTTCCGATCGCGCAGAGGTATGTGAGCGGGGCGTTGGTGGTGGAGGAGGAAGAGATTCGCGAGGCGCAGCGGGCGTTGTGGCGCGGCTTCGGCATTGTGGCGGAGCCGGGTGGGGCAACGGCTTTGGCGGCGCTGTTGAGCGGGCGGTACGTGCCGGCAAAGGGAGAGCGAGTGGTGGTGCTGGTGTGCGGGGGGAATACTGAGCCGGGGACGGTGGCGTAGCTACTCGAGAAAGCGGCGCCAGGAGGCGAGGCCGGCAGCATTGTGGCGCTCGAGGGCGAGGAGGCCTTCGGTGGGGGCGTGGCGGTCGAGGAGGAGCATGCGGCCGGTGCGGGCGATTTCCACGACGTCGTCAACGGGCGCCTGCCAGTGGGGAGGGCACCAATCGATGGCGCTCGAGACGATGGAGGGGACGCCGCCGGCAATGCCATCGGCGGTGACCATGTTGAAGCTCTCCGTGTAGGAAGGCTGGAGGAGCAGATGCATGTGGGCGACGGTGGATCGGAACTGCGCCCAGGTTTGCCAGCCATTCTCGACGAGGCGGATGTGGGGGAGATTGCGGAGCATCTCGCGGGCGGCGCGGAGGATGGTGTCGCCGCCGCCTTCGGTGCGTCCGGCACTGAGCCAGAGTTCGGTATCGGCGCGGAGTTGCTGGGAGATTTCGAGGGCGGCTCCGGCGGCGGACATGAGATTTTTCAGGGGACGCGTGGCTCCGAAAGCGCCGAGGCGGAGTGTGCCGCCGTCCCAGAGGGGGCGGTTGGGGTTGGTGGTGTTGTCGAGGTAGTAGAGGTTGGGGAGGAAGGCGCAGGGGACCATGTAGGCGCGGCGGATCCACTCGCAGAATTTTTCGCTATTGCCGGCGAGGTGGAAGTTGGGGGTGGAGCGCTCGATCTCCATGGCCTGACGGATAAGGGCGACGCCGTTGGCATCGGCCTGGAGGAAGCCGACGTTGGAGTGGCAGGTCATGGCGAAGGTTATCTCGGGGAAATCGTTGACGAGGGATTGCATTTCGGCCGAGGGGATCCAGGGCGCGGAGATGATGGTATGGGTGACGTTTGGGGTTTTGAGGAGAGAAGCGCGCAGATCGGCGGCGCTGAGGATGGGCCAGACCAGGGTGGGAATGCCGGCGCGGATGAGGCTCTTTTGCGTGTTCATGGCAGCCACGCCGAGCCCGATGTGGGAGATGTTGCGATTCGCGGCAAAGTTTTTGTAAGCCAGTACGACCTTCATGGGAACCTCGCGGAGTGTGATGACAGGATGTGATCCTGTATTCTGACTTCAGGGTAATGCGGGGGAGTTTAGAGGAATCGCGTGGAGGTTTGTAAGTGATTCATTTCATGAGGCGGAAAAATTTGCTTGGCTTGTGATGGGTTTCGCGGAGGCGCGGAGGGCGCAGAGTTTTTGGAGATGGAGACCCGCCGGTTAGTTGTTCGGTTTGGGTAAGGCAAGCGGGATGGAGGGTGGGAAACTGGGGTGAACCAGGTTCCGGTATTGAGCGCATATCGATTGGGCTGCCGGCGAAGAGCAAGCCTGTTGAAGAGTTGCGAAGAGGGCCCCCATACGATTTGAGAAGGAGGTGTGGGGGTCGTTCAGATTGTCGAAGGCCTGCGAGAACAGATCGGTTCTGTTTGTAATCATCATCAGCTTGCCCATGGCTCCGGCGCTTGCGTAGGGGTCATAGCCGGCGGCGAGCGAGGATATCATGCCGGCGGCGTCCGCATCGAGTTCCGGATTGGCGGGGTTGTAGAGCAACTGACCGGTCTTGAACCAGGCGATATGCCCCAGTTCGTGGGCGATAACAGACGCCAGTTCGCTGGGGGAGTCGGCGATCAACTCCGCGAGCGCGAGAGTGATGTGGATGGTTCCGTCCCTCGTAGCCCAGGCATTGATGACAGGGGAAGATTGAATATCCAACCTGGTCGAGGATAAATCGACGGTTGGGTTGATTTGGCTGGCGGCGGCCAGGATTTTGCGGTAGGCTTGCCAAATTTTGTCGATATGGCCACCGGGCCAGGAGACTCCGCCGGAGGGGAGGCTCGAGAGCAGGCCGCGCTCTGCGTTGAGGGTCCACGCGGAAAAGACAGCAGGCGGCTCACTGCTGCGGAGCACCACCGTGCCTTCAAAATCGCGGGGAAAGCTGTCGCTAAAACTGCTCAGGTTGAAGGACGTGTGACAAAGAGCGCATAGAGTAAAGTCGCGGCTGCCAACCTGATTTCCATCGGTGTCAAAAGCCTGAAGGTTTATCGTGATGGGTACGGAATAGACGTTGACCAAAGCGACCCCCAGTGAACGATTTGCGGCCGAGCGGTAAATGGGCGAAGGCAGAGAAGCGGGCGCCGAGATCTCCACCTGGGGAACCCCGTTCGTGATCTGGCGGAATAGGACCGTACCCTGGACAGGGATGTTGCAAGCGGCGTATGCCCAACCCGTGACGGTGGAACGCGAGGCCATCAGGCTGCGCAGAGTTTTTCTCCCCAACGGGGGAATGGTGAAGGATTGACGGGATTGAAGGCCGGTTCCCAAGTCGAGAGCCAAAGGGCCCCCGGAGTCGTTAAAGGTGGACAATAAGCACAAAGCGGGCAAGGTTGTGCTGGAGTTTGTGAAGACAAATGAAGTCTGCCATGTCTGAGCCGGGTTGCCGCCGTCAGCGAGCTGCGGAAAATACAGATTCACCTGGGCACTATCCGGCTCCAATTGGGCGAGAATCCGGAAGGGGAGGAGAAGACTTACGACAATGATCGTTCGAGTAATCCAATAATGTGGCATGGCGGCTATTATACGCCGCCCAATCACGGGCGTGGGCCCGCCGGCGCCACTTTTCCCGACATTGCCTCGGAGATGGTGATTCCGTTTGATTGGAGGACCGTGCCGAGGCTTCGTTCGAGGGCGAGGTGGGCGTTCCTGTAGGCGACCATGGCGGTGATTTCGCCGGAGCGGGCGATGGTGAGGTCGCGCTGCTGTTGAATGACGTTGAAGGGGGTGGAAGCGCCCAGGCGCAGGCGCTTTTGTTCGGCATCGAGCAATTCCGCGGCGAGGATGCGGTTCTCGCGGGCCGCCTCGTAGCGGGCGCGGGCCTGTTCGATGGCGATGACGGCGTTGCGGACGTCCACTTCCACCTGCTTGCGGCTTTTGGCGCTGGTCAACTGGGACTGGCGGAGCTGCAACTGGTCGATGGCGGAGTCGGCCTGCGCCTGGTTGTTCCCGAAGACATTGCGGAAAAAGACGCCGGCGCCTTCGGTGGGATAGTTGCGGCGGAACACCTGGCCAAGTGCAGTTCCCACGCCTCCCGCGAAATAGGGATCGGCGGTCTGGAAGCCGTCTCCACGGGGCACCTGGCGCTGCACTCCGGCCAAGCCGGATTGCCGGGTGATGGCGAACACCTGAGCGGTGGGGAGCAGGCCGTTCTTCGTGCCTATGGCCGCCACCTCGGAGGTCTCGAGGCGCGCGGTTTGGGACTGGAGGTCAGTGCGGCCGGCGAGGGCTTTCGAGGTGAGCTCATGGATTTGCGGGAGGCTCTCTTTGTCAGGGACGGCGAGTTTGTCGAGCGTGATGATGCGGGCATCGCGAAGGGCCGGGTCCTGGACTCCGTTGCGGCTGATAAGGTTCTTCAACTGTGTTTCATCCTGGCTGAAGGTGGTGCGGGAGATGATGAGGTCGCGGCGGGCGGCCGCAAGCTGCGACTGGGCGGTGGTAATATCCAGTTCGGCGGCGATTCCATCGGCAACTCGCTGGCGGGTTTCGCGCAGGTACTCTTCGGCCGTGTTCGCGGCGTCCTGTTTGGCGCGCACGTCTTCTTCATCGGCCACCAGCTTGTAGTAGGAGCGCAGGACGGACACCACCGTGGAACTCACCTGCGTCTCGAAGTCGATATCGGAGATATTGCGGTTGAGTTTCGCCACTTTGATGTTGCGGCCGTTCACCGCCGTGCCGAAGCCCTGGAGCAGATTGTGCTGGACAATGATGGACAAGTTCAGGGCGACGGAGGGATTCAGCAGGTTGGTGGGCGAATTTTCCTCGAGGAAGTAGTGGCTGTAGGAAACGGTGACGCTGCCGCCAGTGAGGAATCCCTGCTGGAAGGATCCGCTATAGGCGCGCTGGCGGGAAATGAGATTGTTGGTCAAGCTCTGCGTAACGTTGGATTGCGGATTGGAGCGGTGGCTGAAGGTGGTGGCCTGTTGAATGGTGGGATCGAGGGTCTGGACGACGGGGCCCACCTGGGAGACAGTGGCGTTAGACCGGCCGGTTCCCCCGCCGCCCGCGCCGCCGCCACCGCTGACGCCGGCCGCGGCCTGGCTGCCGAGCACGCCCTGGCCGCTGGCGAAGGAAGCTGCCTGGCCGGCTCCGCTCGGCACGCCTGGCAGCGCGCCGCCGGCGAGGGCGCGAGTCACGCGCCAATCGGCGAGGATGGGGGAATAGCGGGCGATCTCGAGGTCGATGTTGTTTTCGAGGGCGAGGACGACGGCGTCGTGAGCGGTGAGATAGAGGTTGCCGCCGCGCAGAAGGCCCGCGAGACGAGGAGAATTCGTGGTGCGGATGGGTGGCGCCTCCGGGGCAAGGTAGGGCCGCAGCAAGGAGTTGGCAGGCGGCGGGGTGGGCGCGATCTCCGTTACTCCCTGGGCGGATAGTTGCACGGCGGGGATCAGTACCGCGAGCAGGAGCGCGAGAGGGCGGCGTATGGCGAGGTGTGTTTGCGGGTTCACCGGCTGCCTCCCTGATTCGGGTTGGGTGTGCCGGGTTTCGCAGGCGCCTGGAGTTTGCCGGCCATCGCTTCCTCGACGGAAATGCCATTCACCTCGAGGGTGCGGCCCAGCACCTGGTCGAGCGTGATGCGGGCGTGGGTGTAGTTCGCCATGGCCTGCACTTCGGCGCTTTGGGCGGCGGCGACATCGCGCTGATCCTGGACGACCTGGAGGGGCGTGGTGGCTCCGAGGACGAAGCGGCGCTGATCGCCTTTCAGCGACTCCTCGGCCAGAAGCCGGCTTTGGACGGAGGCGTCATAGCGGGCGCGGGCCTGGCGGAGAGCGATGACGGCATTCTGCACATCCACGCGAACCTGGTTGGCGCTTTTCTGAAGGCTCAACTCGTTTTGGCGCAGTTCGAGGAGGCTGGTGACATAGTCCGACTGGGCGGCGCGATTGCGGATGGGGATGTTGAGGCTGAATCCGGCGGAATAGTTGGGATAATTGCGGCGGGCGATCTGGGCGAGCAGGTTGCCGTATCCGCCGGCGAGGTATCCGATGCCCGGTTGTAAGGCTCCCAGCGCGGTGAGGTCGCCAGTCAAGCCGTTGTTGGTCACTTCGACGAAGGCTTGCAGGGAGGGCTTGAGGGAGTTTTTGATGCCCACCAGATTCAGCTTGTTGCTCTCGATGTTGATGCGGTTCTGCTGCATCTCGACGCGGTTGCGGAGCGCTTCTTCCACCAGGTCCTGCAAGGGCTTCAAGTTGTCTTCGTTGGGGATGGTGATGCGGTCGAGGACGGTGATGTGGACATCGGCCAGGTCCGCGGCCTCGATGCCGGAGCGGCTGAGGGCGTTTTTCAGGATGGTCTCCTGCTGGAGCAGGTTCGTTTCGGCGATGACGTAATCCTCGCGGGCGGCGAAGAGTTGGGAGCGGGCGCGGGTGATTTCAATTTCCGCCAGTGCGCCGAGTTCCACCTGGCGTTTGCTGTCATCGAGGGTTTGCTGCGCGGTGGCCACCGCCTGGCGGCGCGCCTCGACATCCTGGTTGAAGCTGACCAGATCCCAGTAGAGATTGAGCACGGCGGAAACGGTGGTGATCAACTGCTGGCGGAACTGGAGATCGGTCACTTTCAGGTTGTTGTTCTGGACGCGGATGTTGCGCCCGTTCACGGCGGCTCCGAAGCCCTGGAGGAGGTTCTGGGTGATTTGCAGGTCGAGGCTGCCGCTGGTGAAGGGGTTCAAGCTGAACAACTGGCTGTTGACCTTGGTGTGCGTGCTCGAATAGGACAACTGCGCATTCAGGCCGAAATCCCAGTTTTGCGAATACTGGGATTGGACGGTTCGCATCGTTTGCACGAGGGCGGTGGTGCCCGTGAGGACGGTGTTGCTCTGGGGAACGGTGACGTGCTGGAAATTGGCGAAGACGAGAAACGACGGGTCGAAGGAGGGGATGGAGGGCCCGAGCTGGGTAATGATGCCGCCGCCGGTGCTGACGCCGTTCCCGGCTGTACTGACGGCTCCGGTATCGAGGACGTTGACGCCTTGAAGGCTGACGCTTTGCGGTCCTGGCGCGACGCCGAGGCCGACGCCGCGGAGCAATCCGCCGGCTTTGGCGCGGCGCAGGACTTCCCGCGCCAGCAGCGGAGCGTAGCGCTGCACTTCGACATCGATGTTGTTCTCGATGGCCAGCGCCACCACGTCGTGCGCGGACAGGTAGAGCCGTCCGCCGCGGACGAGCCCTGCAAGGCGCCCGCTGTTGGCAAGGTTGATGGCCGGAACGCCGCGGGCGCGGTAGGGGCGAGTCAGCCAGTTGCCGCGGGCTGGGTCGATGCGGATGGGACTTTCCCCCAAGGCCGCGGGCGCGCCCAGAGCGAGAGCGAGTAGGAGGGCGCAGCAGGTCCGTTGGAAAGGAGCGTTCCGGCGTATGAAGTGCATGGTTTTGAGTGTAGCGTCCGGCATATGGTGGAAGGCGAAAGGAGGCGGAAGGGATGGTCGCATGAAAAAAAGATGGACGACTACGAGGGGGGAATTGTTCCGCTTGGCTCACAATCCCCTCGAAGATCAGGGGCATCCGCGTTTCTGACGGGGGATAGTTGGGTGGGAGGTTCGCGCGGGGCGCGGAAGGAGGGCGGGAGGGGAAACATTCCTCTTGACAATATTTGTTTAAACAAGTATATTGGAGAAGTGATACGACCGCATCGAATCTGAGTGGAAAGGAACAAGACTGATGAGCGCGACATCTACCGCATCGCAAACGACGACAACCTGGAATCTGGACCCGGTTCACTCCGTGGCCGAGTTCAAGGTGAAGCACATGATGATCTCGAACGTGAAAGGGCAGTTCACCGGAATCACGGGCGTACTCACACTGGACGAGAGCCAGATAGCCAACTCGCGCGTGGAGGCGACCATCGATGCTTCTTCGATTCAGACCCGGGACGCGCAGCGTGACGGACACCTGAAGAGCGCGGACTTCTTTGATGTGGAAAAATACCCGTCGCTCACGTTCCGGTCCACGAAGATAGAGCGGAGGGGCGAGGATGAACTGGCGGTTACGGGCGACCTGACGATTCACGGGGTCACGCGAGCAGTTGTTTTCAAGGTGGAAGGGCCGACTCCGCCGAACAAGGATCCGTGGGGCAATACCCGCATCGGATTGTCGGCAGATACGAAAATCAACCGAAAAGACTTCGGCCTCACATGGAATGCCGCGCTCGAAGCAGGAGGAATTCTGGTGGGGGACGACGTTACGATCACTCTGGACGTGCAGTTCATCAAGGCCTGACGGACGGATGAAAAGGAGACTGGGATGTCACTGCGACCGATCAGACAAGTTATTCAGACCACGCCCACGATCGAAGGGGCAGGGGTGAAACTGCAGCGGGCCTTCGGATTCGGGAAGACGAAAGATTTCGATCCGTTCCTGCTGCTCGATGACTTCCGGAATGACAATCCGGAGGACTATCTGGCTGGGTTTCCCTGGCACCCGCACCGGGGGATTGAAACCATCACTTATGTGCTGGCCGGTTCGGTGGAACACGGGGACAGCCTCGGGAACCGGGGCGCCATGACCGCGGGGGACGTGCAGTGGATGACGGCGGGGAGCGGCATTCTGCACCAGGAGATGCCGAAGGGAGACCAGCAGGGCCGGATGCACGGTTTTCAGTTATGGGCGAATCTGCCGGCATCGCTGAAGATGATGGATCCGCGGTATCAGGACATTCCGTCAGCCGCCATTCCGGAGGTGACGGACGACGACGGGACGAAGGCGCGAGTCATCTGCGGAGAGTTCTGGGGCAAACGCGGTCCGGTGGAGGGAGTAGCAGCTGATCCGAACTACCTGGACATCTCGGTTCCGCCGGGAGTAACGAAGAGACTGAAGGTGGAGACTACGCGCAACGCCTTCGCGTACGTCTTCGCGGGCGCCGGGACGTTCCGGGACTCGTCCGACCCACGCGCGGTGCTCACTGATCAGGTAGTGTTGCCGGACGCAGCACCGGTGTACGATGCCCGGAATCATTCTCTGGTGCTGTTCGACCGCGGCGATGAGGTGGTGGTGCAGGCGGGGCCCGAAGGGGTCCGGTTTCTGCTGGTTTCCGGCAGGCCGCTGGAGGAGCCCGTAGCCTGGTATGGTCCCATCGTGATGAACACACAGGAGCAGTTGCGGCAGGCGATGCGGGAATTGAACGACGGCACGTTCATCAGGCACGGCTGATGTGGGGCGCCCTGCGCCACGGAAGGCTCAGAACTCGAGCTTGAAGATGGCCATCATGTACAGCCGGCCGCCTTGTCCGGAGAAACTCCCCTGGTTGCCGTTGATCTTGCCGAAGTTCTGCGGATTGCGAAAATCCACGGTATTTCCCGGGCGGTTGAAGAAGTAAATTTTGAACGGGTTGTTGACGTCGAAGCGGAGCGTTCCCCTCAACCGTTCGCGGAAGGGGAAGGTTTTGCTCGCGCTCAACTGGTGCCAGAACATTCCGGGGGATGTTTGAATGTTGCGGCCGGAGTTTCCGGCGGTGAACGAAGCGGGATAGGCGAAGGCGTTGATATCGGCCCACGGGAGGGCGCAGGCAAGCTGATGGCGGCAGGGACCATGCGGATCCCAGGGCAGTTCGATGTCCCCGTAGGTCTTTCCGGGCGCCATGTTCGCGCGGTTCGATCCCGGCAGATACACGTTGTTGGTGCCTGTGAAGCCGAAGCTGAAGGGAGCGCCGGTCTCGACAGTTTGGATGCCATTGATGGCCCAGTTGCCGAGTAATCCGTTAACGAGCCAGTTGGCGTCTCGCAGCCACTTTTTGCCCTTGCCGAACGGGAGATCATAAGTGGCGTAGGTGACCCAGCGGTGGGTGACGTCGTAATCGGAACGGCTCTTCTCGAGGCGCCGGTTATAGAACGTGATGCCGCCGGCGGCGCCGTCATCGGAGTCCTCGTCGATGGCTTTGCTGTAGGTGTAGAAGGACACCAGGCTGAGGCCTTGAGAATAGCGCTTCTCAATCTTCAACGTCCCCCCGTGATAGCTGCTGTGGCCATAGTTGCTGTAGTTGTAGATCGCGCCGAACTGAGGATAGGGTTTGTAGTTCTGGGCCGCCCTGCGGATGGTGTCGAGCACGACAGGATCGTTGGAGATGTTCAGGGGAATGGAGTTGATATCCCAGCGATTGAGCAAACCCACTCCCGAGGAACCCTGGTAGGAGAGTTCCACCAGCACCGTCGGGCTTACTTCGAACTGAAGGCTGGCATTCCAGTTCATGATGTAGGGCATGCGCATGTTCGGATCGAAATAGGAGGCGCTGCGCCCGCTGTAGTTCGTGCCCAGATACGGCGCCGAACCGTCCGGGTTGACTTGGAACTGAATGGGCGGCGGACCGTTTTTCAGGTAGAAGGCTACGTCCGGATTTCCCGGCGCCTGCTGCACTACCGCGGTGGCGAGGTACTCTTCGAAGTTCTCCTGTAAGCCGTTGGTCCAGAGATCGAGCGTATTGAGGCCGAATCCGCCACGGAAGACCCAGTTCCTGCGAAAGTTGTAAGCCAAGCCGACGCGAGGCTGGAAGTTGTTCAAGTCCTTGCCGGCGAGGGGACCCGTGGGATGGAGCAGGGCTCCTGTCCTGCCGGTAAGCGGATCGATGGCGGTGGGGCTGAACTGGCTCTGCTGCCCGTACTTGGTATTGTAGGGCGATTCATACTGCCAGCGCAGGCCGAGGTTGAAGGTGAGTTTGGAGGTGGCCTTCCAATCGTCCTGGAAATAAGCGGCATGGCTCCACCATCTGGGCAGCCAGGTGGCCTGATCGTTGGTGAACTGAGCCTGGACCACCGCTCCCAGCATGAACGAGGCAAACGAATTTCCGGTGTTTGGCCGGAAGGGGAACTCCGTGCCGCCAAAGTTGTACAGTCCGGAGGGGGTGGCCGCGACGTGCGAATTCATCCTGGTGCGCAGCAGTTCGTAGCCTGTCTTGAAGGTGTGACGCCCGTGGATCCTGGTGAAGTTGTCCTGGAGGCTGATGCCCTCATTGACATCGGTGGATTGGCCGCCGGGGAAGGTGAAGATGAGAGTGCCGCCCGAGGAAGTGCGGAAACTCGGCATGGTGCGCGGACTCACGTTGGGGATGCCGAGTTTTCCAGCCCAATCCTGGTTGAGGCTTTCCGGTACGCGCGTGTTTTTGCGCCGCGTTCCGCCGAGGCGGATTTCATTCACCATGCTGGGGCCGATAGTGAGGGTGTCGGAAAGCACGAATTGGGTGAGGTCCAGCGGGATGGGCGTGTGGTTGTAGTCGAAGATGGGATTAGCGACGTTCGTCTGCCAGCGCCCGTTGAAGGACCGGTTGCGGAAATCGGAGAAGCGGCCGAAGAATTTGTGGTTATCGGAGAAGGAATGGTCCACCTTGAAATCCATGTTGGTGCGGTAGGAGCGGTAGACAGTGTCGGCGCTGCGGTTGGCGTGCGGGCCGGTGCGGTTGATGAATGCCTGGTTGTTGCGGTTGTTCTCGGGCTGATAGGGATTGAAGGCCAGGAACTTGTTGAACACCGGATCAAAGCGGCTTTTTGGAATCTGGTTGCCGGGGAATTGAGCCCGCGAGTAGGATCCGTCCGGGAGGCGGACGAGAGTGGCTGGGTCATAGATGGGATCGCCGATTCCTCCGAGGCTGAAATCGCCGTTCAGCATCGCGGGGCTGGGAACGTCCGTGTCGGCGTTTTCCGAGGATTTCTCGTGGTGACGCTGGAAGCCGACCAGGAAAAACGTGCGGTTCCGGCCGTTGTAGATCTTCGGCAGAACCACCGGACCGCTGATGTTCCCCGACATGAGGTGGAACCCGAACACGTTGTTCGGCTTGTTGGCATCCTGCCAGTTGCGGTGAATCATCTGGCGCGCCATGTAGCGCTCTTCGGCCATGAAGTGCAACTGGTTGGCGCCGCTTTTGAAGGTGATGTTCATCAGACCGCCGCCGGAATGCCCGTATTCGGCGGGCAGGCTGGTGGTGAGGACTTTGATCTCTTCGATGTTGTATTCGCCGGGATTCACATTGCGGCCCGTGCCCAATACACCGTTGCCGGGGGTGGTGGCGGAAACCCCGTCATTCGCCATGTTGAAGGAGCGGGAGCGGCCTCCGGCGGCATGGCCGAATCCGGCTTGTGAAGTTACGCCGGGCACGTACCAGAGCATGCTCTCGATCTTCATTTGCGGAGTGGGCAGTTTGGTGAGTTGCGAACCTGTCACCAGATGCCCGGTGGAGGAGGTCTCGGTCTCGAGGAGTGACGCCGAAGCTGAGACCTCGATGGATTCGACAAGGCTGCCTACTTCGAGAACCGTGTCGACGCGGATAATTTCGGAGGACCGCACCTGAATATTCGACCGCGTCAGTTTCTTGAAGCCCTGCCCTTCGAAGTTGACGCGGTACATGCCGGGGTTCAGGTAGGGAGCACGGTAGATGCCTTCCGAGTTGGTGGAGGTGGCGGAGGAAACCTCTGTCTCGACGTTGGTAATGCGGATGGCGACGCCTGGGATAGCGGCGCCGGTGGCATCGGTGACGGTGCCGGTGATCGTGCCCTGAGCGGTTTGGGACCAGGCGGCAGGCGCCAGGGAGAGAAGAAGAGCGGCGCAGGTAGAGACAAAAGACCTGGAAATGGACATCAGGATCCCCTCCATTGATTGTCGATTAACGCTCGACGCGTCAATCTCATCACCTCACAAGCTGGGCCAAATTCTATTTCAACTTCTCTTTTTCCGAAATACTGGCTTTTCTGTATGCGCTTATCCTAAATTGTCTTCGCCGAACGCGGTGCTATCCTCGATGCAGAGGGGCGCATGAATTTCCGCAAGCCATTGCTGCTGTCTGCCGGCGTGCTTGCTCTGCTCGGGACGCTCTATTCCTTCCAGCGGCCCTTTGTGCAATTTCCCGGCGTGGAGTATTACGGTCTGCCCATGCCGCCGAACTGGCGGGAGAAAGCGGAGTGGACGTTTGCACGGCTGATGTTCCCGCCCGGGGCCAATGACGGGTATCGCGGCCGGTTCGACGGCGACTGGCACAAGGGCCTCTCGCTGTGGACACAGGATTACCCGCGCGCGGACCGCTTCTTTTCCATGGCTCTCGAACGTCTCACGCGGATCGATGTGCGGCCGGTGGAACAACCGGTGAACCTCGAGGACGGCGAGGAGCCTTACTACTATCCGTTTCTCTATGCGGTTCAGGTGGGCGAGTGGGGATTGACGGATGCGCAGGCGAAAATCCTTCGGGATTATCTTCTCCGCGGCGGATTTTTCATGGCCGATGATTTTCACGGGAGTTTCGAATGGGAAGTGTTCGCCGAACGCATGCGGCAGGTATTTCCGGACCGGCCAATTGTCGAGATAGACGATAGCGATCCGGTGTTCCACATCGTCTACGACCTCGAGGAGAAGGAGCAAGTGCCGGGGGCGGCGCATTTGCGGCTGGGCTACAAGAACGGCGGCAAGGGAGCGCACTGGCGCGCCATCTACGACGATCATCACCGTATCATGGTGGCCATTTCCTACAACTCGGACTTGGGCGACGCCTGGGAGTGGGCCGATGAGCCGGAATATCCGGAGCGGTTCGCGAGTTTCGCGACGCGCATCGGGGTGAATGACGTCATCTACGCGATGACGCACTAGCGGCGGTCATCCTGGCCAGCGCCGCTTCCGCGCTTTCCGCTTCCGCGGCAATGTAGCGCGCCTCGGGCGCCGATTGGCTCCATCGCCGCCACAAGCGCGCGAGTTGCCGCTGCGCCGCGAGAGCAGCCGCCGGATCCGCTTTCCGGCTGCAGCGCACTGCCACTTCGAGGGCGGCAACGAGGTTCGATTCGTAGGTCCGGTTTTCTTCCTCCGGGCTTCGCGGCAGCACTTCGCTCGCCGCAAGCAACGCCGCCGGGCAGAGGCCGGCCGCTTCCTCCGTGGCAGCCTCAGCGGCTTTCCACTGCCGGAAATCGGTCATGTACTCGGCCGGAGTGATCTTGCGCCGCATATCATCCAGAATGTGACCGGCGCGCTCCACCGCCGCGCGTGCCGCGCCGCTTCGTCCCATGGTCCGCAGCGCCGCGGCCTCGCGCAGCCAGAGGGCGAATTGAAAGCGGCTCCGGTCAAAGAGCCGGGCGGGCGTGGATTCGAGCGCCGGCCGCACACGCTCGGCCACCTCGAACGCTTCGGCGGGCCGGCGGGCGGTCAGGAAGCCGCTCAGGCTGATCGCCGCACGCGCCTGATCGAGAACATACGTATGGCCCGCGGGATCGGACTTCACAATCTGTTCACTCAGGGCGAGCGCCCCGCGGTAATAGGGCTCCGCCTCTTCGTAGCGGCCGGCGTGCAAATGATCGGGCGAATACAGCATTCGCGCCATCCATAACGAGGTGAGTTCCAGAATCCGCAGGTTCTGCATGTCATGCGGATCCTGCCGCGCGCGTTCTTCGAGGAGAGCGATCGCGCGCCGGTAGGCTTTCCCGGCCTTGCCGAATCGGCGGAGATCGGTCTCGATCTGGCCCTTTTCGCCGAGCAGTTTCGCCAAGTCGAATTTCAGTGCCCACGCGGGATCTTCGAGGATAGCCTCGGTGTACAGATGCTCGCCGCGCTCGAAATGCATGATCGCGCTGTCTTGTGATCCAAAGAGCCCTTCGGACCGGCCCGCCTCTGTGTGAATGCGCGCCGCGTACCTGGCGGGCAGGCGATCGGCCAGAGGGAGGACTCTCGCCACCACGGCGCGCGCCTTGTCGCCCTGTTGCAGGAACCGGTAGTCCATCGCGATCAAGGTGTAGGCAGCAACCACGGGACCAATGCGGTTCCCGGTCACCAGGCCGCGCTCGCGCAGGCCGTCAGCCAAGACCAGGCCTTTTTCGAGGGTTTCCATTGCCTGGCGCGTGTCGCCGGTGAGGCCCTGGGTCTGGCCCAACTGCGTGTAGGCTTCAATCAGCTCCGCCGCCAGGTCGGGGTCGCCCTTCGCGCCGGGCGCCAGCGTGTTCAGATACTCACTGGCCGTCGCCGCGATCTTCTGGCGCGCCGTACTGGCTCCGGGAAGGTTCACCACGTCGCGGTAGATATCGAAGATGAGGCGGTTGGAGAGCTGCCGTACCTGATCGGCGCGCATTTTTGCCTGCCGCGCTTCGCGCCATGCGATGGCGACGCCGGCCGCAAGACTTGCCGCAACGGCCAACGCGGCGGCCAGGCCCACCCAGTGGCGTCTTGCAAATCTCCGCCAGCGGTAGAGCGAGCTATCGGGAGTCGCCTTTACGGGACGGCCTTCGAGATAAGCTGCCAAATCGTCGGACAGTTCGCGCGCGCTGCCGTAGCGGCGAGCGGGGTCCCGGTGTGTTGCCTTGGCGAGAATATTCTCGAGGTCGCGATCGACTCCCGCCGGATCGATGCGCCTCTCCGTTACGGCGCTCACCATTTCGGCCGGCGACGCCGAGACGAACGCTCGCGGCGCGCGCCCGGAAACCAGTTTGTACAGGAGGGCGCCCAAGCCGTAAACGTCGGTCGCCACACTCACCGGTTCCCCCATCACCTGCTCCGGACTGGCATATTCCGGTGTCAGCGCGCCCAACCGCGTCTGTTCGGCTGCCAGCCGCAGGTCTTTGGCGATGCCGAAATCCAGCAGTTTGGGCTGCCCGTTCTCGCCCACCAGGATGTTGGCGGGCTTGATGTCGCGGTGCACGATCAGCCGTTGATGAGCGTACTGCACGGCTTCGCAGACCAGTCGCATTATGCGCACGCGTTCGCGGATTGGAAGTAGCTTTGCGTCGCAGTAGCGGTCGATCGGCTCGCCCGCCACCAGTTCCATGACCGCGTAGGGACGCCCTTCCGGCGTCGTTCCGGCGTCATAGAGGCCGGCGATGTGGGCGTGCCGCATGCCGGCGAGAATTTCCCGCTCCTGGAGGAAGTATCGCATGGCGGCCGGGCTGCTCCGATCGAGGAACTTGATAGCCACCCACTGGCTCACCTCGCCGTCGGCACGCTCGGCTGCCCAAACATGGCCCATGCCTCCCTGGCCCACGACGCGCCGCAGCACAAAGGGGCCGATGCGCTGGCCGGGGTGCTCGGAGGTGAAGTCACTCGCCGCAAGGCGGACTTCGCCGCCGACGGCCTCAATCCATTCCGGACACTCCTCGCCGTCATGCGCGAGCAGGGCTTTCACCTCCACAAGCACCCGCGCGTCTCCGCACTCCACATCGAGGAAGGCGGTGCGCGAACCGGCAGGCTGCTCCAGCGCCAGAAAGAACCAGCGCTTCACCTCAGAGTCCATAGCCCCTTTCGGGTATTGTATTCCCCACGCGGCGCGGTTCAAAAGGGAAATCGTGAAGGCCCGGGGGGAAATTCTGATGAACGGCAGGCACTTGACGGCGGCCGCCGCTGCTTCGGCCATGGCCGCCAAGGGCGGGTTCCGCTGTTGCGGTGATATGATCAACCTCTATGTGTCCTGTCCGTCTTGCCGGGTTGTTGCTGCTCGGCAGCCTACTGGTTTGCGCCGCGCCGAAGATAGCGGTTTGGCAGGTGGACTCGCTCATCAAAGTCTTTCCGGACGACAATGCAGGGACCAACCAGGCGAGCCGCCAGCCTTGGGCAGTCCCGCGAAACGGGCATGCGAGTTTGCAGTTCGCCGTCCGGCCGGCCGATGCGGTGGAGAACTTCCAGGTCACGGTAGAGTTGCGAGGGGGGTTGAAGACGACGGTCCGGAGAGTGGGCTACGTGCCGGTCCGCTCGGATCCGCCGAAGTCGCCCGCTGACGAACTGATCCGCAGCGCTCCCGGGAGATTCCCCGATCCGTTGTTCGAAGAGACTTCGTTCCGCCTGCCGGGGAAGGAGACGACGGCGGTATGGATTACGGTGTTCGCGCCCGCGGGCACGCAATCGGGGGCCTACAGCGGGCGGGCGGTGTTCAAGGCGGGGAAACAGAAAGTGGCCACGCTGCCTTTTGAGATCCGGGTGGCGAAAGCGACGGTTCCGGAACAAACCTTGAGGGTGACGAACTGGTTCACTTTCGATGAAGAGAGGCTGGGGCGCTATTACGATCTCGATGGCAGCCCGGACCGCTACTGGGAGGTTCTGAGGAACATCGCGCGGGTGATCGGCGAGCACCGGCAGAACGTGATCCTCACGCCGGTTCTGGACTTGACGGCGGCGCGCGCAACGGGGGGATCGGTCTCCTACGATTTCTCGCGGCTTGACCGCTTCATCGAGATTTTCGAGAAGGCGGGAGCGGCCGGGGTGATCGAAGGCGGCCACCTTCTGAGCCGGGCTTCCGGATACAACTCGCCGCTGACAGTGCCCGCGTTCATCATCGAGGGCGGCGAAGTGAAGAGAGCAGCGCTCGATCCGGGCGACCCGCGCGCCGAAGCCCACGTCAACTCATTTCTGCCCGCGCTTTATGCGCACCTGAAAGAGAAAGGCCGGCTCGACCGGTATGTGCAGCACGTTCTTGACGAAGCGCACGGCGCCGAGCCGCCGGTCTACATGCGGTATGTGGAGCTGGTGCGCAAAACGATGCCCGGAGTAAAGACGATCGACGCGATCGACCAGACGGCCGGATTGCTCGGCGAGGCGTGCGACATCTGGGTGCCGCAACTCGGCAGGTTCGACGATGCCTTCGACGCGATTCGGCGGCACGTGGAGAAGGGCGGCCAGGCCTGGTATTACACATGCCTGTATCCGCAGGGCCGGCACCTGAACCGGTTCATCCAGCAGCCGCTGGTCAAAGCCAGGCTTCTGCACTGGTTCAATTTCAGGTACGGTTTTACGGGCTTCCTGCACTGGGGAGGCAACTACTGGCCGGAAGATCCCTACGCGGACACACAACCCATAATCAACGCGGGCCACGATCTGCTTCCGGCCGGCGACGCGTTCGTCACCTATCCGTGGAAAGAAGGCAAGAGTATTCACAGCTCGATCCGGTTCGAAGCGATGATGGAAGGCATCGAGGACTACGAGTTATTGAGGGCGGCCGCCGTTCGAAACGAGGAAAAGGCGGGGCAGCTTGCGCGATCCGCAATTCCTGGACTGACCAGCTACGTTCGGGATGCCGCCGCGTTCCGAAAGCTTCAAGCCGAGTTGCTGGCCACTGCGGAATAGGCGTGGTGTGTACTGGCCTTGCTTTGAGGGGCTCCGAATTGTGAGCTCCGGCGGGTTGCCGCCGGAGGCAGCGGAGGGAAGGGGAGTTGTCATGCCGAGCAAGCTAAGATTGTTTCTTCTATTCATTCTTCTGTCAGCGCTGCCGGCGCTGCGGGCGCAGTCAGCCGGAGGGGAGATTGACATCCTGGTCAGCGACCCCTCGGGGGCTATGCTGCCCGATGCCAGGGTCACCGTCACCGGAACCGAGACCGGTTCGCTCGTTCGATCCGTGACCACCGGTCCGACGGGGCTGGCGGCCATGCCGCTGCTGAATCCCGGCACTTACGATCTCAAGATTGAGAAGCAGGGTTTCCGCACGACGACGCAGCGCGGCGTGGTGCTGCGTGTGACGGAGACGGTCTCGTTGCGGGTGACTCTCGAACTCGGCGAGACTACCCAGTCGGTCACCATCGAGGCGCAGGTCCCTCTGTTGAACACGTCGACAAACGCGCTCGGACAAGTGATTGACGACCGCACCACGCAGCAGTTGCCGCTCAACGGCCGGAACTACATGCAGCTTTCGCTGCTCACGCCAGGCGTGGTGCCGTCGGCGAACAAGGACCAGAGCTTTTCGGCGTACGGGAACCGCGGGATGCAGAACCAGTATCTGCTCGATGGCGGCAGCAACCAGTCGCAGATTCGCGGCATCGACAATCACCAGCGCGACGCGCTTCGCCCGTCACTGGAGGCCATCCAGGAGTTCAAGGTGCAGACCGGGAATTTCTCCGCCGAGTATGGGAGTTCGGCGGGCGGCGTGGTGAGCGTGGTCACCAGGAGCGGGACGAACGAGATCCACGGCTCCGCGTTCGATTTTCTGCGCAACAGCGCGGTGGGAGCGAGGGATTTTTTCGCGCCCCCGGGCCCTGTGCCGCACCTTTCGTATAACCAGTTCGGCGGATCGCTCGGCGGTCCCATCAAGAAGAACAAGGCCTTCCTGTTCGGCGCCTACCAGGGGACCGAGATCCGCCAGATGCAGACCAACATCTCCACCGTGCCTTCTCAGGAGATGAAGAACGGCGTATTCCCGAACGCGATCTTTGACCCGTTCAGCACGACAGGAACGGGCGCCGCCGCAACACGCACACCGTATCCGAGTAACACCGTGCCGGCGCCGGCGTTCAATTCCATTGGAAAGTCACTCGCCGCATCTTACCCCGATCCCAACCTCCCCACCGCCGGCTCCAACTATGTCCGCAATGCCACCTATAGTACGAGCCTGCAAAACCTGACGGTGCGCCACGATTACACGCTGAGCGACAAGGATAGCTTTTTTGCGCGCTTCGGGATGAACCGCGGCACGATTAATGCCGATGCGGCCCTGCCGGAACCGGCGGGGACGGGCGTCAACCAGCACATGCCGGCCTGGAATCTCGGCCTCGGCTATACGCGCGCCTTCAGCCCCACGCTGGTGAATGAATTACGCTTCGCCTGGACTCGTCCGGGCATCGACAAGGATGCCGTGCTCGCCAGGAATGAGATCATTCCGGGCGCCCTGGCTCCCGGAGTGGACAGCAGCACGCCGACGTTCAACGTAAATGGACTTACCGGCCTGGGCGCACAGCCTTCGGGCCTGACCAATGTCCCGCTGGCGAAGACTTCAGCCACGTGGGAGGTTTCCGATAACGCCACAAAGATCGTCGGCAACCACATTCTCAAGATGGGCTTCACTTACCAGTTCCAGAAGATGTACACGTTCACCACGCTGCAGGGCCGCGGCGTCTTCACGTTCGACGGGAGCTACACACAAAATCCCCAGGCGCGCCCCGGCACCGGCGCCGGGCTCGCCGATATGCTGTTGGGGCTTGCCAACACCGTGCGCAGCAGCAGCACGGGAGTCAGCAATCTGCGCTCCACCAACTCCTTTGCTTACTTTCAGGACGACTGGAAAGTTACCTCTCGACTTACTCTCAACTTAGGCCTGCGTTACGAACTCTACTTTCCCATTTACGATGTAGATGACCGCTACGCCGACTTCATCATCGACCCAAGCTCGAAGGACTTCGGAAAGATGATCTTTGCCGGTCTGGACGGCAACTCGAGGGGGCTGATGCGCGTCGACCGCAACAACTTCGCGCCGCGCTTCGGCTTTGCCTACCGCATCCCCCACACAGGCGACCTGACCATCCGCGGCGGTTACGGCATGTTCTACGGCAATCCCGATGAACAGACCGGCGTGGGAAACATGATGACCAACAATCCGCCGTTTGTCGGGTACGGCAGCGTGAATGTCGACGGCGACCGCGTGTCGCCTTCCACCGCGTTCCATCTCAGCGGCAGCCTGCCATTACCAAAGACGGCCACTCCGCAGGAATTCGTATTCCTCCGCTCGGCTACGTCCACCTTGCTCTACTGGCCGGATTACTGGAAGACCCCGGTGGTCAACCAGTGGAACCTGAGCCTGCAAAAACAAGTTCTGCGGGATACGGTGCTGGAAGTGACCTATGTCGGCAATAACAGCTACGGGCTTTGGAATGCCGTGCCCGCGAATCAGCCGTTGGCGCCGGGTCCCGGCGGGATTGCGACGCGGCGGCGGTTTGGGGCGGTCACGCTGGCGCCTATCACATCCTACCTGCCCTTCGGCCGGAGTTACTACGAGGGGTTGTCCACGCGGTTGGAACGCCACATGTCGCATGGGCTGGCGTTTCTGCACAGCTTCACCTGGGGCCGCGGGATTGACATGAACTCCGGCGTCGGCCTGGACGGCTGTTCGTATTGCGGCGCCGCCGAGGGGATTCAAAATCCGTACGACCTGCGAGCGGAGCGCGGGCCCATGACCTCGAACTCTCCGCTGCGCAGCGTTCTCAGCCTGACATGGGACCCGCCGTTCGGCAAGGGGCGAAAGTACCTGCAGTCGGGCGTGGGGCGCGTAGTCCTCGGCGACTGGCAGGCCAGCGGCATCTGGACGGCGCAGGACGGCACGCCCTTTACCGTGGTGCTGCCGCTCGACAACCTGAATATGGGCACAACCAACTGGCCCAACCGGGTCTGCAACGGCGCTCTATCCAACTGGACGCCAAACCGCTATTACGACGCAAGCTGTTTCGTCACTCCCCCGGCGTACACTTACGGAAACGGCGGACGCAACGGGTTGTACGGTCCCGGGACAAACAACGTGGACTTCGCCCTGCACCGTTTCATTCCGATTCGCCTGCGGGAGAACTTCCGTCTGGAGTTCCGCGGGGAATTCTATAACCTCTTCAACCGGACGCAATTCGGGATGCCGAATCACGTGATCGGCCAGCCCCAGACGGCGCAGATCACGTCGACCGCCAACCCCAACCGTCAGGTGCAGTTCGCCTTGAAACTGCTCTGGTAGAAAAAGCGGGCGTAGCCCTTGCGGCGGGGTTCAAAAGGGAATACCGTGACAACCAGGGAGACAATTCTGATGAATCGCAGGCACTTCACAACGGCTGCCGCCGCTTCGGCCATCGCCGCCAAGGGCGCGCCGAGACTCGCCATCGACGGGGGCTCCCCCATCCGCGAAAAGCCGCTGCGGGCAGGCTTTTGGGGGTCGGAGTTTTACGACGACAAAGAGCGCGCCGAACTTCTGGATGTCCTCGAGGCGAAATCGCCCTTCCGCTGGTATGGCCCGAAGACTCCGATGAAGGTGCTGAAGTTCGAGCAGGAGTTCGCCTCGCGCATGCAGACACGCTTTGCGCTGGCGGTGACCTCGGGGACGGCGGCGCTGCAATGCGCGGTGGCGGCGCTCGAGATCGGCCCCGGCGACGAGGTGATTCTGCCTGCCTGGACGTGGCATTCCTGCTTCAACGCGGTGGAGCTTGCCGGAGGACTGCCGGTGTGCGCGGAGATCGACACCTCGTTCACGATCGATCCTGACGACATCGAGCACCGCATCACGCCGCACACCAAGGCGATCATGGCGGTCCACCTGCAAGGCAACCCGTGCAATATGGATCGCGTGCTCGCCATTGCCCGGAAGCACAATCTGCGGGTGATCGAGGATTGCGCGCAGAGCGTGGGCGCCAGCTACAAGGGCAAGCCGGTGGGCTCGATGGGCGATATCGGGATTTACAGCCTGCAATTGAACAAGACCATCACCGCGGGCGAAGGCGGGGCTGTCGTTACTAACAATCCTGAATTGTTCGAACGCGCCTCGCGCTTCCATGATCTCGGAGGTTTTCGCGCTCCGCACCAGAGCGCGGTGGGCAAACAGCAACTCGACTGGTTCTTCGGCGCCAACTATCGCATGAGCGAGTTCACGGGGGGAGTGATGCTGGCGCAGGTGCGCAAGCTCGACCGCATCATCTCGTCCGTGCGGGGCAATGCGCGGCAGGTCTACGCGGGCGTTCGCGATTTGCCGGGCGTGCGCCTGCGGCATCTGCCCGACCCGGAGGGCGAACTCGGCACGGGGGTTTTCCTGGATTTCGGCGCGAAGGAGCGCTGCGAGCGTTTTCTTGCGGCCATGAAGGCGGAGAATGTGGCCGCGTCGCGTCCGGGCGGCTCGGTGATCCTGCCCACGCTGCCTCATGTCATTGCCAAGAAGACCATCCATCCCAACTGGCCGAGTTTCCAGACGGAGAGAGGGAAAGCGATCCGCTACGGCGCGGACACGTGCCCCCGCACCATCGACATATTGAATCGATTTGGGGGCGTTCTGATGGATCCGCGATTCACGCGGAAGGACGCGGAGGATATCGCCGCCGCCATTCGCAAAGTGTACCCGGCTGTGATGTCCTGATAGAAGATGGATTTTCGGCCTTATCAGACCACCGACCGCGAAGGATGTCTCGCGGTCTTCGATTCCAATGCGCCCGAATTCCTGCACGCGAGCGAGCGCGCCGGGTTTGCGGCATTTCTGGACAATCCGCCGGGACCTTATTTCGTTCTCGAACACGATGGCTCCGTCGCCGGCTGCGGCGGCTATGCGTTCGAGACTCCGGACATGGCGAGCCTGTGCTGGATCCTGGTGAGACGCGACCTGCATCGCAACGGACTCGGCAGGCTGCTTGTCTTCTCGGCTTTGCGCAAGATCACACAGGACGGTGATCCGATGATGGTGCGGCTGCACGCCACGCCGCTGACGGCGGCGTTCTTCGAAAAGCAGGGGTTCCGCATGATGGAGACCGCCGGCGATGGCGTCGAGATGCGCAAGAAGTTGAAGGTGTGCCCTTAGTTCATTCTGATATTCGAAACGCACTCGACCAGGGCCAACTCTCTGCTCTCTCGGCCAGTCCCGCCGCAACGGGATTCTCCTCGATGTAGCGAACGATTTTCTCCAGTTCATCGGGACCGCGCACCCAGTGATCGTAGGATTCATCCTGCCAAAACGGCTGGCCAGTTCGACCAAGGATCGCATTGGCCTGCCGCGCCGAGAAATTCTTGACCGCCTTGGTGATCCTCGATAGCTTGGCAGCAGGATAGATCAAAATATGGACATGATTGGCCATTAGGACCCACGCTCGCAACTGGTATAAGCCAAGCCGCCGTTCGCCGTATTGGAGAGCATCGGCGACACATTGCGCCACGCCTTCATCGAGAAGCCATCGTGGACCAGCCGCGGCCTTGTCCAACTGCCGATCCATGCCGGCAAAGGCCCTGCCCGCAGACTTTGCATCTGCGATACCCAGAGGGACATGGCCGGTTCTGGGCAGCGATCCATGTAAACGCCAGGTGAGGAATATCGCGGCACCCTCCGGGTGCCAGTGCGGCAGATGGCGTTCGTAGTACGTCAAGACGCATTTGTAGCACAAAGAGGACAGACCAGGAGGTCTGTCCCACTTTGCTCTGCTCGTTAAATGAACAGTATTGGATCTAGGCAGTCATGTGTTTGCGGAGAAAGGCGGCGGCGTCGCGGTAGATGCGGTCCTGTTGTTCGGCCGGGATGTTGCCGATGCCGTGCCCTCCGTCCGGCACGGTGACGAACTGATGTTCCACGCCCGCCTTCGCGAAACGCTCGGCCATCATTTTCGATTGCTCATAAGGGACATCGGTATCCGCTGTTCCGTGCACGAGCATAGTGGGGGGATAGGCGGCATCCACATTGCGGATGGGGCTGTAGGGGTCAAACCAGTGGTCTTCGGTGAACGGATCGTGCCCGCCCACCTGTTGCGGCCAGATGCCCTGCTGCCGGCAGTAGAGATAAAAGCGGCGGCGGTTGTTCTTCGGCGGCGGCTCGGACACGGCGGCGGCGGTCACGGATGCCAGCGCCTCATCCTTTGAAACAGCGGGCTCTTTGAGGTAGAAGGGATCAGGACGGGAATACCACGCGCCGGTGATATCGCCGTAGCCCCAGAATGCGACCAGCGCTTTCGGACGCGGCTTCACGCAGAAGCCGGTCATCAGGGTGAGGTATCCGCCCGCCGAGCCGCCGCAGACGGCCAGGCGATCCGCATCGATTTGCAGCGCGCGCGACTGGCGCCGCATCCAGTGGAAGGCGTCCTGGATGTCTTCGATGATTCCGGGCAGCTTCGTTTCCGGCGCCAGGCGGTAGTCGATGGAGATGACACGAAAGCCCGCATCGAGCAGGGCGCGCAAGACCCGGGTGTTCGGTGAAAGCCGGCGTGAGCCCATGATGAGCGCGCCGCCGTGGATCCACACCGCGGCCGGCTTGCGTCCATCCGATGGCGGGCCGAACACATCCGCCTTGATGTCGCAGCCGGCTGCCTTCTTATAAACGAATGTGCGGGGCTCCGGCGGTTGCCCGCCGAGGGCGCCGGCCCCGATTGCCGTGAGGGCGAATTCTCTTCTCCGCATGACTCGCCGATGCTAACACAGAAAAGCTACGGCGTGAGCCTCCGCGCGGACTCTTTGTCGAAGCTCGAGAGGGCAACCCACGCCAGGAGGAGCGCTGTCAACACGCACCCGGCCGCCACCCAGCTCAGCAAGCCCGCAAAGCCGATGGAGGACTTGAGGAGCCCGGCAAGATAGATCATCACGGTGGCGGCGATGCCGCCGATCATGTTCAGCACGCCGGCGCCGAGGCCGAAGCGCGCCGGAGCGATGATGTCGTAGGCCGCGGCGAATACGTTTGCCACGGTCAATCCGGAAAAGCCTCCGTAGCCCGCCGAGCAGATGGTGGCCCAGGTGAGCGAGTGAAGGGCGAAGGTGAGGTATCCGAAAGGCGCGCACAGCAGGATGCCCGCGGCGGCGATGTAGAAACGCGCGGCGGGGATGCGTTTCGAGAGATGATCCGCGAGCGCGCCGCCGATGACGACGCCCACGCCGCAGCTTGCCTGCACGAACACGGTAGCCTGGAATCCGCTTTCCGCCATCGACAGGTGATAGCGCTCGTAGAGGAACGCGGGCAGCCAGGCGTAGAAGATCCACAACATGGAGCAGAAGGCGAAGAACGCCGCGGAGATGGCAACGTAACAACGCACGCGGAACAGTTGGAGCGAATGGCGCAAGGGACTGCCGGATTTCTGCTCGCGCGGAGCCTGGGAGGCGGGCAGTTTTTTCAGCAGCACCAGGGAATAGAGCATGCCCGCCGCCGCCGCGATGAGGAACCCCGCGCGCCATCCGGCGTGGTCCGCCATCCATCCGCCGTACGATCCTCCGGCGACGATGCCGGCTAGTTGGGCCGATTGGTGAATGCCCATCGCCTTGGACCGCGTCGCCCCGGAATGCGCCTCGGCGAGCACTCCGAGAGCGGCCGGGTAGTAGAGCGATTCAGTGATCCCCATGACGGCGCGCCACAAGAGAAACGCGAGGACCGATGTGCTGAGCCCGCAGCCGAGTGTCGCCGCGCTCCACAATACGAGGCTCGCGACGATCATACGGTCCCGGCGCATGGTGTCGGACAGCCTTCCCGCAACAGGCATCGACAGGGAATAGACCCACGCGAAGACGCTTCCCGTGAGGCCGAGTTGCACGTCGGTGAAGCGCAGGTCGGCCTTGAGCGCGGGGAAGATGGAGTAGACCATCTGGCGGTCGACATAGTTCAGCGCGAAGGCGATCCAGAGGAGGAAGACCAGCCACATTCCGCTTCTCGATGCCGCGCTACTCAAGCCTCCTCCGGAGTTCGTCTGTTCCCGTGCGCGAATACTCGGCGAGCGCATCCATGTTGATCTCGATCCCGAGGCCGGGCTTCGAGGGAATCTCGAGCATGCCGTCCGCATCCAGGCGCCAGCCTCCGGCCGCGATCTCATCGATGAACGGCGAGCCGGTGAGATACTCCACCAGGCCGGTATCGGGGAAAGCGGAAGCAAGCTGAAGATCCGCGGCGAGTCCCAGGGCGGTGTTCCAGCCGTGCGGGATGAAGCGCACGCCGTGCCGGCGGGCCATCCAGCCGATGCGGCGCTCTTCGCTGATGCCGCCGACTTTGGTGACGTCGGGCTGCACGATGTCGAAGGCTCCGGCCTGGAGCCACGGCTCGAAGGACTGCCGCCGGGTGAGGACCTCGCCGCCGGCAATGGGCACTTTCGAGGCGCGGCGCAGAGCGACGTAATCCTCGAGGGCGTCGGGATGGAGCGCCTCTTCAAACCACGCCACGTCATACTGGGCCAGCATCTCCGCGGCGCGCAAGGCCCACTTGTAATTTCCGGGCCAGAAGGCGTCGCTTCCGCCGGCATCCACCATCAGAAGAGAATCGGCGCCCACCGCTTCGCGCGCCGCGCGTACGATGGCCTCATCGGTGGCGGCGTTCTTTCTCCCAAACGGCCCCCAGCCGATCTTGAAGGCGCGAAATCCCTGCGCCTTTACGGGGAGCAGTTCATCGGCCATGCGCTCCGGCTCGCGCATCAGGAGAGAAGCATAGGGCCGCACGCGCTCGCGATAGCGCCCACCCAGCAGCCGGCCCACGGGCTGTCCCGACGCTTTGCCGAGCAAGTCCCAGAGCGCGATGTCGATGCCGCTGATGGTATGCGTGATGGCTCCGCCGCGCCCCTGCCAGAACGTGTTCTGATGGAGTTTCTCGCTAACCCGCTCGGGCTCGAGGGCGCACTCGCCCTGATAGAGCGGGCGCAGCACGGCAAGCGAGGCGCGCACCAGGTCTTCGCTGGTGAATACGCTGCCCCATCCGATGGCGCCTTCGCTGGTGAGCACCGCGATGAGCGTATGAACGCAATCCTCCGGCTGCAATTCATTGGACCAGCCGCCCTCCGGCGTGCGGCCCCGCAGCCCGAATGCCTGAATATCTCGGATTTTCATATTCGTAATTAATGATCGCGCCGGAACAGGCGCGCCCGCGGCGTGAAGGTGACGCCCTCATCCAAGGGAAACACGGGACGGGCGCAGCGCGTGTGGCCGAGGCTCTTCAGATTCGCGCTGGTGGAGCCGGGCGCATCCACGTTCACCAGCAGTTGCGCGCCTTCCTCGAACATGTGCGGCTGGCAGTGCGGAGACTTGACGACCACGGTGTCGAACGCCGCCGGGTCCTGCCCGTGCGCGAAGAAGAGGGACCGGTCATAAAGACTCACCGCCTTGCTGGTGGCCACCAGCATGTAATTGCCGGCCTGGAGCAGCGCCGAGCGCCCGCTGTTCCACAGGTTGCCGTGCGACTCGCTGCGGAACACGCCGTCGGAAAGCATTCTCACGCGCAGTTCCATCACCACCGGGGTGAAGCGCCCGCGGTCCAGGCTGCCGCCGATGGGGACGCGAACCATGCCGCCCACGCCCGCGCGGAAGGCTTCCTCGACGGCGGGCGCATCGACGATGGGAAGGAGAACGGTGCGGCGGTAGCCGGCATCGAGCAGGGCGCGCAGGATTGCGTTGCTGTCGCCGGAAGCTCCGGAACTGGTCGCGTCGGCGGCATCCACCAGCACGACGCGGCCAGTGGCGTTGGCGGCCATGCGGACGCTTTCCGCCAATGGCGTCAGGGGCTGATGCAGATGATGGCGCATCTCCCAGAACATGCCGGCAATGCGGATGGCTTCGCGCTCGGCGCGTACCGGGTCGTCATTGGTCACGAGGAAGGCGTTCGAGCAGAGGTCTGGAACATCGGTGAAGGGGTTGCCGATGAACATCCCTCCGCTCAGCCCGCCGGGACTGTTCTCGATGGCGATGGCTTCGCGCACGCACTCGCCGAACCGGCCTGTAGCCGTTTTCAATTCGTTGCCTCGAACGAGGGCAGGAATGGGGACCCGCGCGCTCACCGGCTTCACCTCGCCGGCCATGATGCGCAGCAGCAGGCGGGCGGCGCGCTCTCCGGTTTGGAAGAAATCCACGTGGGGGTATGTGTGGTAGACGACTACGGCATCGGAGTGGCGGAGAATATCGTCTGTGAGGATGCCGTGCAGATCGAGCGAGACGACCAGCGGCACGCGCTCGCCCACGATCTTGCGTGTTTCGGCAATCAGGTGGCCCTCGGTGTCGTGCACGCTCTCAGAAGCCATCGCGCCGTGGAGGCTGAAGTAGATGGCGTCCACATCGCGCGCCTGGCGCACGGCATCGAGAAACCCGGCTGCAATGCGATCGAAGGCCGCATCCTCGAGCGTGCCGCCGGAGGTAATGGCGCGCGCGCTATAGCCGGGAACCACCTCCACTTCCGGGTGTTCGGAGAATACGCGCAGAGCGCCTCCCACTTCCGTTCCGATCCCGCGGTGGTGATCTGTGATGTCTTTACCGAAGGAGACGGCGAAATCCTCGAAGCGGCCCGGAACCGGGTTGAACGAGGAGATCTCCTGCTTGCATTCGTTGATGAGAATTCGTGGCATGGCGTGAGAGTGAGGGGGTGGCGTCCTGCAAAGCTATCATGGCGCCGCGAAGCAGGTCAACGGCCATCCCCTCGCTCGACGCTAGTCCGTGGAAGCGGGAACGGGGTACGTGCCCGGCACGCGCTCGCCGGGTTCTTTCGAACGGAAGACGAAGGCCACCAGCACGAGGGCTCCGAGGGCGAAGATGGTGTCGCCCGGCACGCGCATCCAGCGCAGGGTCTGCATCACGGGAGTGCCCATGAACTCCGTGCTGCGCGCATACCAGTAGCCCTGGTTCACCGAAGCGAACGTCTGCATCAGCCCCACGGGCAGCAGGCTTCCCACGCACATCAGGAACAGCCCGCCGTTCATTCCCCAGAAGGCGAAGCGCAGCCAACCCTCTCTCCACTGGGCCGTCGGGCTCATCGCCCGCAGGCATACCAGCATCAAGCCGATGCCCAACATGCCGTAGACGCCGAACAGCGCCGAATGGCCGTGGAGCGGAGTGGTGTTCAGGCCCTGCATGAAGTAGAGCGCGATGGGGGGGTTGATCATGAAGCCGAACAGGCCGGCGCCCACCATGTTCCAGAAGGCCACCGCGACGAAGAAGTACACTGGCCACTTGTACCGCCCCGCCCAGGTGGTGAGTTTCCCGCGCCGCATGTCGTCCACCGCCGCGTAGGCCACCATGGTCAGCGGCACCACTTCGAGCGCGCTGAACACCGATCCCCAAGCCAGGGCCACTGTCGGAGTGCCGCTGAAGTAGAGGTGGTGGCAGGTGCCGATGATACCGCCGGAGAGGAAGATGGTGGCCGACAGCAATGCCGATTGGGCGGCCAAATTCGGACGGATGAGTCCGATGCGGGCGAAGAAGAAAGCGATCACGGTGGTGGCGAACACTTCGAAGAAGCCTTCCACCCAGAGGTGCACCACCCACCACCGCCAATACTCGACAATCGACAGGTGAGTGTGCTGTCCCCATGCGAGACCCGCGCCGTAGAACAAGCCGATGGCCCCGGCGGAGATGATGAACAGCCACAGCAACTGGCGCTGGTCTCCCGCCGTCTTCAGCGCCGGGCGCACGGAACGCACCACAAGACAAAACCAGATGATCAATCCGGCGAACAGGAGGATCTGCCAGCCACGCCCGAGGTCCACGTATTCATAACCCTGGTGGCCCCAGAAGAAAGCGGCGGCGCCGGAAATCTTGTTCTGGACGCTCAACCATTCGCCCGTCAGAGAGCCGGCGACAACCACCAGCAGCGCGCCGAAAAGGACATTCACGCCCAGGCGCTGGAACTTCGGCTCATGTCCGCTCACCAGCGGCCCGATGAACAGGCCAGCCGCCAGCCATGCCGTGGCGATCCAGAAGATGCCCATCTGCACGTGCCAGGTTCGCGATACGCTGTAAGGCAGCACATCGGCGATTTTGATACCGTAAAATCCGTTTCCTTCCACGCCGTAGTGGGCCGTCACGACGCCCAACAGAATCTGTACCAGAATCAGCGCGGACACCACCCAGAAGTATTTCAGCGTGGCGCGCTGCGATGGCGTGGATACCCACTTTCCCAGCGGGTCGCGGTCCGGCAGAGGACCGGGCGGGTCTTCTCCCTTCTGCGCGGCGTACCACCAAACCATTGCGCAGATGCCCGCGAGCAGCATGATGATGCTGACTCCGGTCCAGATGACTGTCTCGCCCGTTGGCCGGTTGCCGACGAGCGGCTCATAGGGCCAGTTGTGCGTGTAGGAAACCTGATCTCCCGGACGGTTCGCCGCGGCAGACCACGCGGTCCAAAACATGAAGGCCGCGAATTGCCGCATGCGCTCGGGAGTGCTGACGCTGCCGGCGGGAATCGCATAGGCATCGTTTCCCTTCATGAAGACGCCGGAGAAGTGGCTCAGACATGCTTCGAATGCCTTGGCGCGCACAGGTTCGATGCGAATGGCGTTGGCGGAGGAGTCATACGTGTTGTGCCGGTACATCTGCTCCAGGCGCCCTCTCAACTTCGCCTGGTCTTCGACGCCCAGTTGGGCGTAAGGCTTTCCGTAGCCGCTGTTGCTCCATTCGTCAAGAACGAACACAGCCTCACGATGCAGCCAGTCCGCCGTCCAATCGGGAGCCACATAGCTGCCATGCCCCCAGATGGAGCCTACTTCCATGCCTCCCATCTCCTGCCATACGTTCTGGCCCCGGCCGATGTCGCCATCGGGAATCACCACAGTCCCATCAGTGGAAACAATCGTCGCCGGAATCGGCGGCATTTCCTGGTAAATCCTCGTTCCGATCCAGCCCAATACGGCGAACGAGAAAACCAAAACAATGCCAAAACTCCACCACAGTCTCTTCATGCAGCCCCTTCCTCGTACTAATCTACTACAGTATTTTTAAGTCTAGTAAAGGGGGCGGCGGCAAGCGGTGACTCTGGTCACTGTCACCGCCCTTCTCGCCGCGCGGCGGGTGTATACTACGGCACAAGAATTTATGGCTACCATCGCTTCCACCGTGCCCGCAGGCGCGCCAACCGCCCCGGAGCGTGTCGCGCCCAAGAAAGTGGACGCCCGGCTCACCAGCCTCGACGCCTACCGCGGCCTCATCATGATCGCGCTTGCTTCGACGGGGTTCGGCCTGGCGTCGCTGCGCAATTACCCGCAATGGGCGTGGCTCGCCAATCAGGTGGAGCACACCGCCTGGGAAGGCTGCACGTTCTGGGACCTGATTCAACCGGCGTTCACATTCATGGTGGGAGTGGCGATGCCATTTGCGTTCGCGCGGCGCATGGCACAGGGGGCCACCACCTCCATGCTGTCTCGCCATGTGGCATGGCGGGCGTTCATGCTTGTCGTGCTGAGCAACCTATATTCCAACTGGGGGACGACGAAACCGCACCTGGCGCTGCAACTGATCAATGTGTTGTCGCAAATCGCCTTCGGCTACCTGTTGTGTTTCTTCATCACGCGGATGCGATTCTCGTATCAAGCGGCGGCGGCGGCGGCGATGCTGGCGGGGCAGTGGGCGTTGTTTGCGCTGTTTCCGGGGCCGGAGGGGGCGTTTTCGCGGACGGGGAACATTGGGGCGATAATCGATTTGAAATTGCTCGGCTATAACTACTCCGGCTATTACACCACCATCAATTTCATTGGAAATGCCGTCACCATTTTGTTCGGCTGCTGGGCGGGAGCGCTGCTCCGGACTGAGAAATCGCACCAATACAAACTCAATGTACTCTTTGGCTGCGCCGCGGCCTGCTTCGTTCCCGGCCTTGCGCTCGAACCCTGGAACCCGATGGTGAAGCGGCTGTGGACAGCCAGTTTCACGTTCTTCAGCGCGGGATGGGTGATCCTCATGCTGGCTGTCTTCTATTGGATCATCGACGTGAAGCAGATCAAGCGCTGGACTTTCCCGCTGGTGGTGGTGGGAATGAACTCGATCTTCATCTACTCGCTCGGCCAGATCGGGATAAAAGGGTGGCTCGACCGCGGGCTCAAAGGATTTACCGGGAATTTTGCGTTCCTGGGCGATGCGGGAGCGATTCCGCAGCAAATCCTGGTGGTGGCGGTGATGTGGTACGCCTGCTACTGGCTCTACCAGCGCAAGATCTTCTTCAAGCTGTAACGACGTTTTGCGGCTTGCCGCCCGCGAAGCAGCGAATGTTTTCGATGGAGAGCGCGAGGCCGGCTTCGAGCACTTCCGGCGTCACCCCGGCGCAATGCGGCGTGAGCACGACGTTGTCCAATGTGGTGAGGATGTGTCCTTGCGGCAGCGGTTCTTTTTCGAACACGTCCAGACCCGCGCCGGCGATTCGCTCCTCGCGCAAAGCTTCGATCATCGCCGCCTCGTCCACAATCGGGCCGCGCGCGGTGTTCACGAAGATGGCGCTTTTCTTCATGAGGGAGAACTGTTCCTTGCCGAGGAAGCCGATGGTCTGGGGTGATTGGCGGAGGTGGAGGCTGACGACGTCGCTCGACCGCAACAACTCCTCGAGCGGCACGAGTTCGAAGCCGAGGGCGGGGTTGGGATGCATGGTCCAGGCAATGACGCGCATGCCGATTCCCTGCCCCAAGCGGGCGAACTGCCGTCCGATGGCTCCGAGGCCGATGATCCCCAGCGTCTTTCCGTGAAGCTGCGTCGATTGTCCGCGCGGCCATTCTCCGGCGGCGGTGCGGTTATGAACGGCCACGATGCGGCGCGCCACCGCGAGCGCCAGCAGCAGGGAATGCTCGGCGATGGAGACGGCGGCGACGCCGGGCGTATTAGTCACCGTCACGCCGTGCCGCGCCGCCGCGGCGAGGTCCACGTTATCCGTTCCGGTTCCCCAAATCGAGAGCAGTTTCAAGCGCGGGCATGCGGCAAACACGGCTTCCGTGAACTTCGTCGAGGAGCGGACATTGATGAGCGCCTCGAAATCCCGGATCCGTTCGATGAGCCGCTCCTCGCCGCCGGGGAGTGAATCGTGATAGGCGACGGGGGTTTCGGCCAACAGCCGTTGATAAGCAGCGCTCGGAGCCAGCACTGCCGGGTAGTCGTCTGGAACCACAATACTGAGCATCCCATCCAGTCTAAACGCATTCCGCGGTATGCGATAAACTAATAGCCCAACCAGGAGGGTGCTGTGGCAAATCAGACGATATCCTTCGTAATTCCCGGAATTCCTATCGAAACCATTCCCGAGCCCGAGATAGCGGGACTGTTGAACGTCCGGGCGGCAAGCTCCCACGCTATCGTCCCGGCGCGGCGGGGAGAGGCTCCGGCCGCGGCGCGCGTGGACACCGCGCCCGATTCCATCGTCAAGATTGAATATGAGTGCGGCATCACGGAATATCTTCGCGCCGATCAACTCGCCCAGGAAGTGGGGGCTTCCCGCGGCGGGAATGAAATCGTCATCCCCGCCAGCCTCTACCGCGGCGGGGCGGCGCGCGGCGTCACGGATTGGGCGCTCAAGGCGCTGCACGTGTTCGGCATCAGCCCCGCCGATGCGATCGCGCACGAAACCGCCCTCGCCGTTGTCGAGCACTTCGACGGACGGCTGAAGACCGGTCTGTACCGGCTCAACAACGACGGATCGTTCGGGGAACAGATCACCGGCGCGCAGCAACTCGACAACAAAGCTCCGCACCTGGTGTTCATTCACGGCACGGCATCGAGCACGCAGGGCAGTTTCAGCGGTTTCTGGCGCGATGCGCAGAACCAGCCGACGCAGGAGTGGAAGGACCTGGTTTCGAAATATCCCAACCGCGTTCTGGCGCTCGAACATTGCACCTTTTCCGTGAGCCCGGCGCGGAATACGCTCGACCTTGCCACGCTGCTGCCGGCCGGGGCGACCGTCCACGTCATCACGCATTCGCGCGGCGGACTGGTGGGCGAACTGCTCTGCCTCGGTTCGCTCAGCGAAGACGACCTTGCCGCGTTTGAAGGCCGGCCGGATCTCGACCTGCTGCGGAGTCTCGCCGCCACGCTGGCGCAGAAGCAGTTCACGGTGTCCAAGTTCGTCCGCACGGCGTGCCCGGCAGCCGGGACCATCCTCGCCTCCAAGCGTCTCGACACCTATCTCAACATCATCCTCAACGTGATCGGCCACATTCCCGGACTGAGTGAAAACCCCTTCTACGCGCTGTTCAAAGCCACCGCGCTCGAACTGATCAAGCTGCGTGCGGACCCATCGTTGATTCCGGGGATTGAAGCGCAGATGCCGGAGTCTCCGCTGATTCACCTGCTCAACACGCGCGGGTTGAAAAGCAAGGCGGACCTCGGCGTGATCGCGGGCGATTTCGAGGGCTCAGGCTTCTGGGGAAGCCTCAAAGAGTACGCCCTGCGCGCCTACTACTGGGAGGACAACGATTTTGTTGTCAACACGCGCTCGATGTCCGGCGGCATGGCGCGCACGCGCGGGGTGTACCAATTCCTGGATCAGGGCGACACGGTCAACCACTTCAGCTATTTCAAGAACCAGCGGTCCCGCTCGCGGATCCTGGAATGGCTGGGCGCGCCGTTTGACGCGCCGCCGCCCGATTTCCAGCGCGTGCGCGGGCTTGCCGTGCGCGGCGGCGTGCGGGGGGCGGAAAGTCTTCCCGTCACCATCCTCATCCCCGACGCCTTCGGCACGCAGTTGAACGCGGCGGATGGAAGCGCCATCTGGCTCGATTACGAGGCTCTCGGCGCTGGGCGCTTCCTGGAACTCGCGGACGGGCGCGGCGCCGCGGGCAAGGTGCTGGGGCTCTACGATGATCTGTACACGCGCCTGCTTGCCAACTACGACACCTCGCTGTTCCCTTATGACTGGCGCAGGCCGGTAGCGGAATCCGCCGCGGGCCTGGCGGCCGTCATCGCAGACAAGCGCAAGCAGAGCGGCCGCCCCGTGCAACTCATCGGGCATGGGATGGGCGGACTGGTGGCGCTCGAATTTGCCCGCGCCAACGGCTCCGTTTGGGCGGATCTCTGCAAGGCGAATTCGAAAATACTGTTGCTCGGCGCACCTTACCAGGGAAGCTGGCACGCGGCAAGACTGCTGGCCGGGCAGTCGTCTCTGGTACGCATGCTTGCACTGCTCGGCCGTCACAGCGACGCACAGGTAGCGGCCACGCTTCAGAGCTTTCCGGGTTTGATCGACATGCTGCCGGAAGAGATGTTCGACGCCAGCAGATGGGATGGTCTGCCCGGCCGCCCGAACGCCGCGCTCCTCACCGGCAGCAGGAAATGGCGCGCCGAATTCGCGGCGGCGGCGCTCGATGCCGGCCGCATCGCGGCGGTAGCCGGTTCCGCCGGAGCCACGCCATCCGGGATGGCGGAATACACCACGGAAGGCGACGGCCAGGTGACCTACGCGGCGGGAATGCCGGCCCGCATTAAGACCTGGTACAACCCCGCGGTGTCGCACGGCGATCTGCCTTCGCAGGCGGGCCCCATCCTCGATCTGCTCACGCGCGGCACTACATCCGCGCTTGATTCCACGCCTACCGCGCGGCCCGCCATCGCCGATCCGCGGCAACTGCTTGCGAAGGAACAGGCCGTCTTCTTCCCGGGCGAGACGGATCTTCTCGATGCGGCTCTCGGCTGCGCGGCGAAGCCCATCGGGGCGGCCGAAGCGACGCTGCGCATCAGCGTGGCGCACGGACATCTGCGCGAAGCGGCGCATCCCGTTGCGGTGGGCCACTACGCCGACGACGGCATTGTGAGCGCCGAAAAACAGCTCGATATTCAACTCAAGGGGAGGCTCTCAGACCGCTTTCACATGGACATCTACCCCGGCGCCGAAGGCACCTCGGATGTGGTACGCGTTCCGGGGGCGCATCCGCCCGGGGCCCTCATCGCCGGCCTGGGAGATGTAGGCGACATCACCGCGGCCAAAGTGCGCAAGGGGATGCTGGAGGCCTGCCTGCGCTACGCCCTGGCGATGGCCGAGGAGAAGCCGCCCGCCGGCCAGAAGTGGCAATCCGCGGCGGTGTCGTCCGTCCTGATCGGCGTTTCGGGCGGCCGCGCCATCAGCGTTTCGGAGTCGGTTGCGGCCATCGTGCAGGCGGCGATCGAAGCGAATCGCGTGCTTCGAAAACGGAACCTGTGGGACAGGGTCCGGATTGACGAAGTGCAGTTCATCGAACTGCTCGAAGACACGGCGATCGAAGCCGCGCACGCCGCCGCGGCGCTTCCCGAGCGGCTGCGTTCGAACCTGGAGCCGCTGGAGAGAATCGAATTCGACAACCAACTCCGCACGCTGCCTGGTGGCTTGTGGAACAGGCCTCCGGATAGTTATGCGGGCGGCTGGTGGCGCCGCATTCAGATCGCGGGCAAGGAACTGGAGTTGCCGGAAACGCGCGAGCGCCCGGCGGAGCCGCGCCATCTCACCCGTCTGACCTTCCTCTCGCTGACGGACCGCGCCCGCGCCGAAGAGACCGCGGTGGACACGCAGGATCCGCTGATGAAAGAGATGCTGCTTCAATCCACGACACGCCCGGACTACGACCCCGAGTGCGCAGCGGCCCTTTTTGAACTGCTAGTCCCGAATCCCGTCAAGGAGCAGGCCCAGGGCGCCAATCTGGTTCTTGTGGTCGACGAAACGTCGGCAAATTATCCCTGGGAACTGCTGGCCGAGCGCACGCGCCACCGCACGACGCCGCTCGCCGTCGATACGGGAATGATCCGCCAGTTCAAGACGCGCGACTTTCGTCCGGGCCCGCGCGGCGCGCATCAACAGAATGCGCTCGTCGTGGGCGACAGCCGGAGCAAGCTGCCGGAACTGCCGGGAGCGCAGGCGGAGGCGCGCGCGGTAGGGAGCCTGCTGGCCGCCACGGGCTACCGGTTGGCCGGTCCGCTGATTCGGGAAGCGCCCTCGACGGTTGTACGGCGGCTCATGGCGGGCGAATACCGCATTCTCCATCTCGCCGGGCACGGCATCTACACGCCTGGCCGTCCGGAGAAGACGGGCATGGTTCTCTCCGACGATGTGTACCTGACCTCTCTCATCTTCGGACAGATCCGCAACCTGCCCGAACTGGTGTTCCTCAACTGCTGCCACCTTGCGCAAATCGACCAGCCCAGACTGCGCGTCGAGGATCCGCATGCCCTGGCGGCGAGCGTGGCCCAAACGCTCATCGGGATGGGAGTGAAGGCCGTAGTAGCGGCCGGATGGGCGGTGGACGACACCGCCGCGGTGGTGTTTGCGGAAACCTTCTACCGCCGCATGCTCGAAGGGGGACGGTTTGGCGACGCCGTCATCGCCGCGCGGCAAGCGGCCTATGCGGTGGGAAACAACAATACGTGTGGCGCCTACCAGTGCTATGGCAACCCTGATTTCGCGCTCACGCTGCGGCCATCGAGCGCGGCACCAGCGGTCTTCCATTTCTATTCCAAGCGCGAGTACATGAACGAATTGCGCAACATCAGCGCGTCGGCGAAAGGCGCGAGCCCGCAAGAGATGGAGGCGCTTGGCAGGCGCGCCGCCGAACTCGATCGCGGGTGCCCTTCCGGCATGCGCGATGGCGAGCTGCTCTTTGCCCTCGGGGAAGCGTACAAGGCGTTGAAGGATTTCCCGTCCGCCATCCACGCCTATCGCAACGCCATCGCCGCCCCAAAGGCGAGCGCGCCCATCGAGGCTCTGGAGCAGCTTGCGAATGTGCTGGACCGCAGCGCGAGAGACGAAGACGCGGCCAAAGCTTCGCAATCGTGGGCGGAAGCCGACAAGCTGCTTTCCATCCTCAACACCGCCATCGGCCCCAGCGGAGAGCGCCTCGCGCTGCTGGGCGCCATCTCGAAGCGCCGCGGGGAGAAGGAACAGGACAAGGAGAAACGCGGCGAACATTACCGCCGCGCCGCGGAACTCTACCGGGAAGCGTACACGTTCCGGCGCGCCAAGGAGAACCTCATTGACACGTATTCCGGCATCAACTGGCTGATGCTCGAATACTCACTCGGCAATCCGTATGAGCCGCTGCGGGAAGCTGCCGAAGAGATTCTCGCGTATGCCATACTCCCGAAGACCGACCCCGATTTCTGGGCGCGGGTGGCGCTGCCGGACGCCCTCACGGTGGAATACCTCTTCGCCGGAACCCTCGGCGCGCATGTGGACGAAGTAGTGAGAGAGTATGAATCCGCCTTTCAGCATGCGGCAGGGAACGAGCAGGATTCCGCGCTTGCGCAGTTAAGAGTAATGCAGAAGAGCGCGCCCTCGGAGGCGCTCGAAGCGGTGATTGGCCGGCTCGGCGGCTAACTCATCCAGCGGATTCCCTCGATGGTGTCCCCGTCATTTCGAGGCCCGGTGATCAACACGCTGAGCAGCGCCTGGCCATCGAGCGGCTGCACCTCGAACTCGAGCCGGTTCATTCCCGGCTTCAGCGATACGGGGAACTGGAACTGTCCGGCGCGGTAGCGCGTCTGCGACTCCATTTGCGCCACGCGTTCGCGGTTCACACTCGCCGCGACGCGCCCGCGCAGCCCGAGCCACAAATATCCGCGGCGGTGCCCTTCCGATTGCACATTCACCGCCGCGGTATAGGTGACGCCGGCGGCGGGCGCCAATCCCGTTACAGCCGGCAAGTCGATGGTGTCGAACGGCGCGGCATGCGGCGTCCACTGCCCGTTCCGCTCGCGCAGCAGCCACTCGCGATTGCAGCGGCCATACCAGTTGCCGGGCTTCTCCCACTGGCGCACTTCGCGGTCCGGTTCATCGCCGCGCAGGTCGAGGCGGCTCAGATCCATGCTGCCCATCCCGCGCTTCGCAGCCATATGCAGGAAGTCGATGTCGTGCTCGCGGAAGCCGAGCAGACGCGCCACCATGGCATCCGACATCACCGGATCCTCGCAGGCCATCACCAGGTTGCTGCGCACTGTCTGATCGGAGCGCTGGACGGAGTGCTCCTGCGTCTGCAATCCGCGAATACCGTCGATGACGCAGTAGTCCGGCGGATGGAAAGAGGCCAGGTCGACGATGAACGGGTCGATGCGGCCGCCCGCGGAGTGCTGCTCGTGAAGATTCGCGTTGTGGAACGCGCCAGGAACGGCGTATGCCTCGCGGGGCGCGGTGCCTACATAGTTCTTCAAACAGGCCGTGATTCCGCACTGCAAGTGGACCTTCATCACGGGAATGGAGATGAGAAAATCGCAGCCGGTGATGGTGTTGGTGACGAAATAATCGGAGCGCGCGCCGAATGCTCCCACGCCGTTGGCGGCCTTCGGCGCCTCGAGGCGGCGGAAGTTTCCTGCCGCGTCGCGCACGGCGTCGTAGCTCAAATCCACGTAGTCGAATTTCTTTTCAGGATGCCGGGAGCGGAACTCCTCGAGCATGCCGCCCAGCGACCCGTCAAAGCCGGGAAACTCCCCGCTTCCCCAATCGAAGCTGTAGGCTGTGGCGCGCCGGCCGCCTTGCAGCACCACATTGTCCTTGGCCGGGTCCTTCACGTTGCGATAGGTGCCGCCTTCGGCAATCGTGATTCGCCCGGCGCGCGAGCGTGTGGCCACATATTCGAGCACCGCGCGCGTGACGCGAAAGTCCGTGATGTCCCCGGGAGCATAGGAGGGATGCGGGCGCAGAAACACGATGTTGGGCTTCAGCACCACCCAGGCGCCGGGCTTGATCTTCGCTTCGAGCGAGCCCGCGCGCGGCGCTCCGTAGTCGATGGCGCGAAACACCATCTCGCGCACTTGCGGATAAGTCAACGCATCGTCGAGCGGAGCAGGCTGCCGCAGCCCGGCGTGTGTGGATCGCACCAGGCCCAACCGCGTATTTCCGGCGGCGAAGGCCGGCAGCGCCATGGCTGCCGAGGAGGCGAGAAAAAAATCACGTCGATTCATGACTTGTTCCATGGGGGAGGTTTGCGGAACGGGCGGCGCGCGTCTTCGATTTCGTTGCCGCGGGTCCAGATGGAGTCTGTGTTGGCGATGCCGAAGCCGCGCGCCTCGAGTTTGTCAAACAACGGTAGTTGCTCGGGTTGGAAGCCTATGACGGCCGCGCCCACGGCATCCACGGCGAGCGCGTTTCCACCGGCGATGACAATGTTGTGGCGCACCACGCCCGCGGCGTCGTGGTGCAGCGCGCCGCCGAGGATGGCGTAGTCCGCCGGATGGTGCAGATAGAGATCGTTGAGCACGTCCACAGGGTCGCCGAGCGCAGCCAGTTTCTCGCGGCGAGGGCCGTAGACGCTTACTGGAGCCATGGACCAATAACTCGAAACCGACAGCGCCACGCCCGTCACCGCGCTGGTCTGCAAGGGCGACAGCGTGATGAGCTTGTCGCACTCCCGAATGGTGCGAGGGATGGCATAGACGCCTTGCGGATTGCGCGCGGCGAAGGTGCGGCGCTGGGCGGGCACTTCGAGACAGGCGTCTGTCGAAAGATCGACATATTCCAGACGTACGTCCGGATGCCGCTCGCGAAGCCGGCGAAGTATCTCCGTGTACGCCTCGCCCGGCGGCGCCGCGTCCGCAATGGTAATGCGCTTGCCGCGCCCGTCTTCGAGCAGGTTGCGCAGCAGGCCGTCCACCAGCCGCGGATCGGTTTCGGCGGGCCCGGAGGTGATCTTCAGGACCACCCATTCATCGGGAAAAACAGGGATGCCGCCGCGCCTGCCGCGGCTGCCCAGCTCGAGCGCCTTGCCGAGCATGGCGTCGAACTGCGCGGCAGTCAGTTCCGCGTCCGCCGGGCGCGGGTCGGCGAGCCCGCGAATGGGCGTTCCGTCGTGTTCTGTTGCTCCGTGGAAACTGGATAGGACAACACCGATACGCGGCGTTCTGTCATAAGAAGCCGATGCAAGCATGGACTCGCTCGAGCGGCTCCCACCGGACTGAGAGTCAGGCATAAGAAGACCTGTGCCCTCAGTATACAGCGGAAGAATCCATACAAAAATATCTTTTGTGCCTTATTCTACGGATGCGCGCCGACGACGCTCCTGACCCATTGCGCCGTCTGCCAATCCACTTTTCCGTCCGGCGCTTTGTGCCCTCGTCCACCGGCGAAAAAATGCTCCTGAAACATCTGCACGGCCGCCCGGGTCTTGTCGCCGAAATCGCCATCCGGAGTTCCCAGATGATAGCCGATGGTGGTGAGATCATCTTGCAATTGGCGCACCGGATTGCCCGTGATCGCCGTGCGTTTCGATCCCCCGAAGATTCGCTTGGCGTCGTTATCGCCCCTGCGCAGTGATTCGCTCGGGAAGGAGTCGAAGAAGCTGGCGTAGATCGTCGTGGGGAACGGCCCGTAGATCATGGTCATTCCATAGCGCCGCCCTTCGAGCCGCGACCATTCAAATTGCAGGCCGGGATCGGAACTTTTCCGCCCCAGTTTACCCGCGGTGGTGGCGATGTCGCTATGGCCGATGATGTTCCAATCCACGATGGTGGGGAAGGAAGTTCGCAGACGCGCGATCAGATCGAGCAAAGCCGTGTACTGCGCCTGCGGATACGTGCCGGTGGAATTGACAATCTCGATGCCGATGGAGCAGGAGTTGACATCGGAGACTCCGGCCCAGTGCGCTTCGCCGGCATGGTTGGCGCGGCGCGAATCCTGCACCATCTTCACAATCTGTCCGTCGGTGTTGATGACGTAGTGCGCACTGGTCTGCTCTCCCGTGCTGAGGAATGTATTGATGGCCGGGCCGATGACGGGGCCGCCCGTGTGATGAACGATGATCATGGTGACCTGGTGCGTGCCGCGGCTGCCGTTGTTTGGGGAGTGCATCCACACCGGCTGGAGGTCCACCGTCACCACGTGATGCGTATCGACGGAAGCATCCCCGTCCGTCCTCGATGTCACGGGAACCGATGCGGAGGTGATCTTCTTCGCGCTGATGGACACGGTTGCCGGGAGCGAACGGAACACCCGGTCGGGCGGCGTGGGGCTGCTGGCAACGGCGGGGCCCACCGGATCGGTGGTCGTACTCGACGGGGTCACCGTCAGCGTGTAATCGCCGTCGGGAAACGCGTCGATGTTCAGGGTCGCCGAACCGCTCGAGTTCGTCACGCCGGAAACGGAATTGGACGCCGAGGCGATAGTGACGGTGGCCCCGGAAACATTCTCGTGCGGCTTCAGCCGGTTGCGCACGCGAATCTGGCTCATGATTTCCTCCGCTGTCGATTGTTCAAATTGTCCACTGATCGTGGATCAGGTACACCAGATACCAGGCTCCGCGGTGTTCGGAGAAGACCAGCCGCAGGCTCACGTAATCCATGCCTTCCCGCTCCGCCTGAAACCCCGGAAAATGAAACTCGACAATGATCGCGTTGGGATATTCCTCGCGCGAATTGTCATGCGTGTTGCCTTTCACGGCCGGCGGGCTGTCGTAGAGCATCTTCGGAGCCGCCGCATAGTCGTGGTCATAGAGAAAGCGCCGGTAATACTCGGCGAATGTCATGCGGATGGGCGCGCCGGTTCCATCGAAAGTTCCCCAGAGGCGCTTCTGCGTTTCCCCAAAAGCCTGGCGAGTCGCGGCGGCCGTCATGCGCACATTGCTGCCTTTGTCGAGGAACGCATAGGGGGAAAAGCGCACTCCCTGCACGGGGTGGACGAACGCGGCAAGCGCGTTCATGTCGCGCAGTTTCAGGGCCTGGACCACCTGCCCGGCTTCCTTCGCGAGAATCTCCCGCGCCTGAGCCGGCGAGGCAACGCAGGAAAGCGCCTGCGCATCCACCCATCCTTTCCGCCCTTCCTGCGCAACTTCAATCCATTCGCCGGCCGCGGTGCTCACCGTATCCAAACGCACCAGAGGCTTGCCCGGGGCAAGGGAACCCATCGCTTTGCCGGCGCCTCCGGGTTCGGAGCGCAACTCCACCGGCTTCGGACCCCAATCCGCGGTGACGGCGCAGGGTGTGCCCACCTCCGTCCGCGTCCGCGCCGGAGTCTGCGCCCCTGAGCAGGAACACGATAACGCCGCGAAGATGAGCGACAGGAGCAAAGGAAGTTTCGCAAACAAACGCAGGCTCTCCCTTCGCTGTTGATGTTAGCACTCCGAAAGCAAATTGCGGAGCCATTTCTATTTCAACTGGGATATAGTTCCTCTCATGCCTCGAAAAGATGATGTCTCCCGGAGAAAATTCTTCCGCCGCGCCTCGGCGGCCACAGCCGCCGGGCTCACGGGGTGCTCGCAGCCAAAGGCTCCGCCCGCCGCGCCCGCCTCCGATGCCTCCGGCTCCCACTGGGAGGCGCCGCCCAAGCAGCAGGGCAACAATCTCAACCTCATCGTTCTGGTCAGCGACACCTTTCGCGCGGACAACCTCGAGTGTTACGGAAGCAAGTGGATCGAATGTTCGAACCTCAACAAGTTCGCCAAAGAGTCCATCATCTTCGAGGACGCCTATCCCGAGGGCATGCCGACCATCCCCATTCGCCGCACTCTTTATACCGGCCGCCGGATCCTGCCCTATTACTACTATCGCCAGCATGAGCCGGTGCAACTGCCCGGCTGGCACGAACTTTACAACGAAGACGTCACGCTGAGCGAAACGCTGCTCGCCGCCGGATACAGCCCCGCCCTCATCGCCGACGTTCCTCACATGCAGCGGCCGGGCAAGAACTTCCACCGCGGCTTTCGCTATTACGAATGGATCCGCGGCCACGAGAACGACTACTACGCCATGGCGCCGCGCGTCACACAGGATTTCAGCGATCTGTTTCCCGCAAGTTATCTTGAACTGCCGCAGCTCAAGAACTCGCTGCCTCACTTTCTCAATCAGTACAAGGCCAATTTCCTGCGCGCCCGTAAGGACGGCGAGGCCATCGTCGCGGTCACCGCGGCGAAAGCCGTGGACTGGCTGAAGACGTATCACAAAGAGAAGCCGTTTTACATGCAAGTGGAAGCCTTTGATCCGCACGAGCCCTGGGACCCGCCGATGCGGTTTCTGAAGAAATACATGCCGGACGCCAAAGGCCCCACGTGGCCCGAACCGCCCTACGGCAATATTCAGGTGCCGGAAGAGGGCGTCAAGCGCTTCCGCGCCAACTACGCTGGGGAAGCGGCGTGCGTCGACTTCTGGTTCGGGAAGATCCTCGACACCGTTCGGGATCTTGGCCTGTTGGAGAATTCCGTGGTTGTCTTCATGGGCGATCACGGAGCGCTGCTCGGAGAACAAGGCCAGTTCGTGAAGGGGCCGGAGCGCATGAGGACCCAGGTGACCCACATTCCGCTGCTCATCCGGCTGCCCGGGGGTGAGCAGGCAGGAAAGCGCGTGAAGGGCTTTGTCCAGATTCCCGACATCATGCCCACGCTTCTCGGGCGGTTGAATTTGAAGCCGCCGCCGCGGGTGACGGGGCAGGATCTCTGGCCGCTGGTGAGCGGCGAAACCAGGAGCATTCGCGATTATGTGGTGCACGCCTACGGCTGGATCGCGGCCGTGCGCACGCGGGAATGGAATTTCAGCATGGTTTGGAGGAAGGACAAGTATCAGGGCAGCTACGCGCCGCAACTGTACGACACGCAGAAAGATCGGGAAGAGCTGACGAACGTTGCCGATAAGCATCCGGATGTGGTGAAGCAGCTTTCGGCGAAGATTGAGGAGTACATGGCGTCGGGTGAAACCATTACGCGGGGCAGCTTCCACGAGCGGGCCGGATAGGGCTGAAAAAAAAGACCACGAGTTCTTCATTTCCGCCTTCCCGCGTTCGATAAGGCTAAGCAAGGGAGGCCGCTATGCAAGTTCAATCTCAGGATCTGTCGTTCCGCCGGTTTCAGCCGCCGCAGCAGCCCGCGGTGAACCGCCAACAGAGCGTCTCCGCCCAAAGGCAGGAGGCGCTCCAACTCACCCTTACCACCGCTGAAGGCGACCGCGTGACGCTTTCGGCCGAAGCTCTCCGCGCGCTCAGCGCCTCGAGCGATTCCACCTCGGCCAGTTATAGCGCGGCCAGCCAATCGAAGATCTCGGTGACGGTGGAAGGCAGCCTCAACAAGGACGAGTTGGACGACATCCGCCGTGTGGCGCAAGCGCTCGTCAAGTCGGTGGACCAGGTCCGGCACGGCAATTTCCGCCAAGCCGCGCGCACCATGGCCCGCGCTGCCGCCGGCGAAGACACCATCGCTCAACTCCAGTTCCACTACCAGTTTTCGCAGCAACTGAGCTACGTGCAGCGCGCCTATCTTCAGTAAGCCACGGGCTGTCTGCGACACGCGGAAACAACCCCCCTTTTCTCGCTGCCCAACGTGGTATAGGATGTCTCCCTTAAGGAGCTCGTCCTTGAAACCACGTCCATTCCTTCTCATCGCCCTCCTCACGGGTCTTCTTTCTTCCTGTTCCTCCGGGCCGGAGCCGCCCGCCAAAGGAACTCCTGCTTTCTACTGGTCCGCCGCCAAGGAGGCCTTCAACGCCGGCGACTACACTCGCACCGTCGACAATCTTTCGAAGCTGACCACTTCGGAAAATGAATTCCGAAAGCACGCGCAACCGTGGCGATTGATTCTGCTTGCCGGGCTTGTCAAAGGAAACGCCGAACTCGCCGACCAGTACGAAACCGGCGCACGCACGAACAAGGCGAATCCCGCGCCGTTCCGCAGGCAGACCTCGACTCTACGCTCAGAAGCGGGGCGCCAGGCGATGGAGTTCGTGGAATCATTCATGGCCTTTCAGAAGACCAGCCCGTCGGGGGATGTGGAGATCGCCTTTCCTTATCCGCCGGTGGGCACCGCCAAGGCCCCGCCGAGCAAGGTCGCCGGCGGCATCCTGCCCTCTCAGAGTGAAGCCGACAGTCTCCGTACCATGGGCACGCAGCGCGCCGTCCTGCTCGCCGTCTGCGACGCACTGGGCAACGGTGACGATGCCGTGAAAACGCAGGAGGCTATGACCAAGATTCCGCTCACCCTGCCGCGCGCCACGTTTCTGCTGGCCATGTCGGAATTCCTCAACGACCAGGCCGATCTCTTCGGCAAACGCAAACTCGATGTCCCGGACCGGGAGAAAATCTTCCGCACCAAGGCACTCGATGCGCTGCAAGGCTTGCCGGATTCCAAGGAACTGAAGGAGTTGCGCAAGAAGATCGAAGGGGCTTCGAAGAAAAGCTGACGCGATTGTCCGTTATTCAGCATGGTTTGGAGACCGCTTTGTGTTTGTGGTGTAATGCCTTTACCACTGGAGGGCTTACTCTACATGAAGCGACTTACTCTCAGCGTGTTATTCCTCGGTCTGCTCGGCATCGGCTGGTTCGCCGGCGCGGGCATTCCTTCCCGTGCCGCCCCGGCCGGCGTCAGCGGGAACGGGAAGATGCGCTTCCGCGTGCTCTACACGGCGTCCCACCTGCCGCCGGAAGCCCAAGCCGTCATCAAGTCCGCTCACGGCGGCTTCGCCGTGGATCGCCGCCCGGGGAAAGGCGAAACCTATTTTTCACTCAAAGGGGCGGGCATCATCCAGATCAGCGCCGATCTGAAGGGCACGCGCATGCTGCCCACCGCCGCGGAGATGAAGGACACCAACCTCCACAACTCCCTGCTGTGGCTTGCCAAGGACGGCACTCCGTATCTCGCCTTCCCCGGCAATGAAGCGGGCGCGGTCTTCACCACCACGCTCGACGGGCACATGGTGGATGCGCTCCGGCCGCCGGATGGAAACAGCGACCTCGGCAGCCCCATCGCCAACGATTACTTCCGAGGACGCGGCAACTTCATCCCCACCGACGTGGAGCAACTCGACGGTCTGTACTACATCACCACCGGTTATTCCAATCTCGACTTTGTCCTGACGGCGCGTATTCTCTCCACCAGTCCCTTCCACACTGCCTGGTACGATCTCGCCTTCGGCGGGCGCGGCGCCGGCGCCGGACAGTTCGGCACGGGCCACGGCATCACCATCCCGCCGGGCACCACGCGCATCGATGTCGCCGATCGCCCCAACGCGGAGATCGACCGCTTCACGCGCCACGGCCAGTATCTCTCGACGCTGAGGACGCCACTCGGCTCGCTGCCGTGCGACACGTATTTTCTCGGCAACTACATGGTGGTGGGAGCGCTCGACGGCCCTGATCGCAGGAAGGGCGCCCCGATTTACATCTACGAGAACGACAAGCTGATTTCCACCGTGATGCCGAAAGAGGATCTGGGCCTCACCAACTTCACCCACATTCACAACGCCGTGATGCGGGAGATCAACGGCAAGTACTACTTGATTGCCCAAGCCTGGAATCCAGGGGATTTCGCTATCCTCGAGCAGGTGGCTGACTAACCACGATGCAGAACCGGAAATCCAGGATCGCCCTCATCGCTCTCGGCGCTGCGCCGCTTCTCTTTCTCGCTCTTGACGGAACACGGCCCGCTCCGCTCCAGGCCCAATCGGCTCCCGCGGGCAACGCCACCAGTTTCCGGATCGTATTCGGCGAAAAGCAGGAGCGGCCCAAGGACTATTCCGGTTCTCTTTCGCTCAACGAAGGCAAGGTCGCCGCCATGACACCGTGGCGGTTCTTTGGCGACGACGCCCTCACCGGCCCGGCGGAATGGAAACTGCACCTCAAGCTGGCCAACTTCGAAAATCAGCCCGACCGTCCGCGTCCCCTCAGCACGCCCGGTCCCGTCGAGAACGTCGTTCCCGCGGGCGTGAACGTCACCGTGGAAGCTCCGGATACCGCCACCGTGCGCGTCCGCACGGCGCAGGGACAGTTCGAATTTCCCCTGCGCAGCCTTTCGAGCGGCGCTGTGCAGTGGTTTGAGAACGCCGATGTCTGGGTGCAGCGAACGCCTTCCACGGAGCGCATCTCTCCCGCGGGCACGGAGGAGCACGATCATCCGTCGCTCACCGTCACGCGCAAAGGGGTGACCTGGATCATCTGGCAGGCCTATCAGAACAACGGCGATCAGGTTTACGCACGATACTCGACCGCCACTGGCTGGTCGCAGCCGTTCCAACTCACGGAGGAGAAGGGCGATGTCTATCAAAGCGCCATTGCCGAAGACGCGCGCGGCCGCATCTGGGCTGTGTGGTCGGAGCGCAAAGGCCAGGAGTGGGATCTTTACGCGCGCACGTTCGACGGAAGCGCGTGGTCGTCCCGGAAGAAACTCACGTCCTCGAACCACCCGAATGCCTTCCACCGCCTGCTGGCTGATCGCAGCGGCGCGCTGCACCTGGTCTGGATCGGCTACGAGAGCGGCCAGTCTCACGTGTTCTACAGCAAGCTCGATGGCGACACATGGTCCGCGCCGCGCGAGATCAGCGGGCCCAGCGCGTGGGTCCCCGATGCCGCCGCCGATTCCAAGGGCAACCTCTATGTCGCCTGGGACAGCTATCGCACGGGCAACTACGACATCTTTCTGCGCCGCATCGCATCCGACGGCACGCTTGGCGAAATCCAGCAGGTGACGCGCTCCCCGCGCTTCCAGGCGCATGCCTCGGTTGCGGTGGACAGGCAGGATCGCCCCTGGCTTGCGTGGGATGAATCAGGAGCCAACTGGGGCAAGGATTGGAACCGCGACGACATCTGGCGCGGCACCACGCTCTATTCCGACCGCCAGAGCCGCGTTGCCGTGTTCGATAACGGCCAATGGAAAGAGCCCGCCGATATTATGGCCGCGGTGCCTGACCGCTATGACCGCTACATCCAGATGCCGAAGCTCACCGTGGATGCCTCGGGCCGTGTGTGGGCCGCGCTGCAATTGCGGACTTCCTGCGGCAACAACCGCACCGACTTCTGGGCCGCCAACGGGCACTGGGAGTGGTACCTCACGAGCCTTGAAGGCGGACGCTGGACTGCGGCGGCGCCGGTACCCGAAACCAGTTCGCGCAACGAGGCGCCGTTTGCCATCTATCCATCCCCGGCCGGACCGTGGATGGTTTGGGCCGGCGACAACCGCCCCATGGTGGGTCCGGCGCGTCAGCCTTCGTTTTATGAGGTGGACGCCGCCTCGATACGCAACACCGCGCCGGTGGTGGATCCGCTGTTGGCGGAATTCCGCGAATCGCCCGGCACGGCTGCGTTCTATCCCACGACGGAAGCGGCCGATGTCGAGCGCATGCGCGCCTATCGTACGACGGCCGGCGGCGCCACCTACCAGATCGTCCGCGGCGATTTTCACCGCCACACGGAAATCTCCACTGACGGAGCAGGCGACGGGTCGATCGACGATTACTTCCGCTACATGCTCGACGCCGCCGCCATGGATACCGGAATCATCACCGACCACAACGCAGGCAATGACAACGAGTACACCTGGTGGCGCACCGAGAAGGCGCACGACCTCTACTTCATTCCCCAGCGCTACACGCCGCTGTTCGGCTATGAGCGCAGCGTCCCCTTTCCCAACGGCCACCGCAACGTGGTCTTCGCGCAGCGCGGCGTGCGCACGCTCCCCATCTCGCGCGAGGAACAGCAGGGGCGCGTGAACACCGGCCCGATTCTTTACCCCTATCTGAAGCAGCACCGCGGCATCTGCATGCTCCACTCGCTCGCTACGGATCAGGGCAGCGATTACCGCGACAACGATCCCGAGGTGGAGCCCCTGGTGGAAATCTACCAGGGCTATCACGCCAACTACGAATACGAAGGCGCGCCCCGCTCAGAGACCGCCGGCTACGTCGCTACCGCCCACGGCAAATTCCAGCCCTCGGGCTTTTACTGGAACGCGCTCGCCAAAGGCTACAAACTCGGCGTGGAATCGAGTTCGGACCACATCTCGACGCACTCTTCGTACACGCTCATCTACACGCCGGACACGAAGAGGGAATCCATTGTCGAAAGCATGCGCCGCCGCCACGCCTACGGCGCTACTGATAACATCCTCATCGACTACACCGCCGCTTCGGGCAACCGCACCTACATGATGGGCGATTCCTTCTTCGCTTCGAGCGCGCCGAAACTCTCCGTGAAGGTCACCGGCACTTACAGGATCGAGAAGGTGGAACTGATCAAGAACGGCAAGTTCATCTTTCTCACCCAACCACAGGGCAACAGCGCTCAATTCACGTTTGTGGACAGCAACCCCGGCAAAGGCCCGGCGTATTATTACGTCCGCGTTCTTCAGTTGGATCGAAACATGGCGTGGTCGAGTCCGATCTGGGTAGACTACGGGAACTGACGCATCCACTATGCGCAGGCGGACCTTCCTGGCGATGGCGATGCCACCAGCCCCCTTTGCCGCGGAAGCCGGCTATGCCACGCTCTTCAACGGCCACAACCTTGATGGATGGACCCTCGCCGGCAGGAAAGGCCCCGGCTACCTGGTGGAAAGCGGAATGATCGTCTGCCCCGACGGCGGCGGAGGGAATCTCTTCACGCAACGCGAGTTCGCCAATTTCATTCTGAGGCTCGAATTTCGCATGGCTCCCGGCGCCAACAACGGCATCGGCATCAGGGCGCCCCTCGATGGCCGTATCTCGCAAACCGGAATGGAGATCCAACTCCGCGACGATTCCTCTCCGCTCTACGACCATGCCCGCGCCCCGGCCAAGTACACGGGCTCCATCTATGAGGTTGTCGCAGCGAAGCAGGGTTTCCTCAAACCTGCCGGGGAGTGGAACACCATCGAAATCACGGCCGGCCGCCGCCGTATTCTCGTCGTCCTCAACGGCCACCGCGTGGTGACCGCGGACCTCGATGCCATCAAAGACCCGCGGATCCTAGCCCATCATCCCGGCCTCGCCCGGCCCAAGGGGCACATCGGCTTTCTCGGCCACACGGCGCGGGTCGAGTTCCGCAGCGTCCGCATTCGCGAATTGCCGTAGACGATTCTCCGCCCTATCCACTTGCCCCTGCCGGCTCGCCCAACTACCATTTCATTCATGCAAAGGCGTGAATTCTTCACCAGCATGATCGCGGGACTCGCCGTCACGGCTCTCGAGCCGGCGTCCGCGCAGCAATCCTCTTCCCCTTTCCTCGAGCGCGCGCAATCCGGCGCTCCTCACAAAGGCAAGGTCCTCGCCGCCATTCAACCCCATTCCGACGACGTCGCCCTGCTGTGCGGAGGCGCCGTCGCCAAGCTCATCCGGGAAGGCTACACGGGTTACATGATCCGCGCCACCAATGACGACATGGGGGACGACGTTGGGGAACCCGGCACCATCGGCGAGAACGTGCTGCGCAACGAAGCCGAGGTGTCGAAACAGGCCCGCGTGCTCGGCCTCGAACGCGATTTCGCGCTCAACTACAACAACCACCGCATGAGCGACATCTCGCGCAATGAGTTGATCTGCCGCCTCATCTTTCTTTTCCGCTATCTCAAGGTGGACACGGTCTTCTGCTACGACCCCTGGGCGCACGACGAAGAAAATCCCGACCACTACGTGCTCGGCCATTGCGTCGAAGCCGCCTGCTGGATGGCCGGCCGCGTTCACGATTACCCCGAACAGATCGCCGCCGGCTTCCCGGCGCGCGCCGTCAGGGAGAAGTATTACTACGCCCGCCACCCCACCATCACCCGCGTCGTCGATATCAGCGGCACGGTGGATAAGAAAATCGACGCCAACCTCTGCAACGTCGCCAAAGGTCCGGGCGGACACCACGGCTCGAAACTCCGCGCCGAGCTCGCCCGCCAGGGCCGCAAGCTTCCCCTGCTCGGCGACGACGACACCACCGCGGACCGCAACTACATCCGCGAATTCGTCCTCGCGAGGAACCGCGAATTCGGCAAGCAATATGGCGTGGAATACGCCGAGGTGTTCCACTATATCGGCGGGCCGTTCACCAATCGCGTGGAGGACTACGTGAAGCAGCACGCGGTCCCGCTGCGGTGAAGCGAACCTGACACCAAGCCAGGGCCGGCACTTTCTCAGATTTATGTCCTTTACATCATATGGATTGTGAGCCATAATTAAAGCGAGCGATGTGGGAGGTTGAATTTCATCGAAGCTTCGACCTCGAATTCGAAGCCCTGCCCGAAAAGGTTCAGGATGCCATCCTTGCCCATGCCGGGTTGCTCGAACAATTCGGTCCGCAGCTCGACCGGCCTCGCGTCGATAGGCTCAAAGGCTCCAGCTATACCAACATGAAGGAGCTGCGCTTCGAAGCCGCGGGCGGAGTTTGGCGCATCGCTTTCGCCTTCGACCCCAGGCGAAGGGCGGTTTTACTGGTAGCCGGCGATAAGTCGGGAGGCAGCGAAAAGGGTTTCTATCGTCAACTCATTCGTAAAGCTGACCAGAGACTCGAGGACCATCTGCGGCGTATCAGAACCAGGAGGTAATTATGCCAATCACCTTGAAGGAAAAGATAAAGGGTCTGCCCCGGGAAAGGCGCAAGAGGATCGAAGCACGAACCGCTGAACTGATTGCCGAGGAAATGACCCTGCGTGAACTGCGCCTCGCGCGGAAGCTGACCCAAGTCCGAATGGCTAAAGCCCTCGGCATCACACAGGACAGCGTCTCCCGGCTGGAGAAACGCAGTGACCTGCTGCTCTCCACTTTGCGCAAGACCATCGAAGCCATGGGGGGCAGCCTGTCCCTGATCGCCAAGTTTCCGGATCGTGCCCCGGTCGTCCTGTCGGGTATCACCGAAGAGGGAAAAGCTGAACTATCCGGCAAGGCCCGTAAACCTGTCGCAAGGAAACATACATAGCGCAGATCCGCTGTCCTGCGCGGAGAGTGGCGGCCGGGGGGGTGCGCTTGTGTTCAAAGCCCTCGAAGCGACAACATGGTAAGGTATGGCTCAACCGCTCAATAAGTACAGCTCCCGGATCACCCAACCCAAGTCGCAAGGCGCATCGCAGGCGATGCTATACGCCACCGGTCTCACCGAAGAGGACATGAACAAACCCCAGGTGGGCATCGCCAGTGTGTGGTTCGAAGGCAACCCCTGCAACATGCATCTGCTCCATCTCGCCGAAAAGGCACGCGAGGGCGTCACCGCCGCCGGGCTCGTCGGCATGCGCTTCAACACCATCGGCGTCAGCGACGGCATTTCCATGGGCACCGAGGGCATGAGCTTCTCCCTCCAATCCCGCGACCTCATCGCCGATTCCATCGAGACCATCATGGGCGGCCAGTGGTATGACGCCAACATCTCGATCCCCGGCTGCGACAAGAACATGCCCGGCTGCATTATCGCCATGGGCCGCCTGAACCGTCCCGCGCTGATGATCTACGGCGGCACCATCAAGCCCGGCTGCACGGATCACAACAAGCTCGACATCGTCTCCGCCTTCCAAAGTTATGGCGAATTCCTCTCGGGAAATATCAACGAAGAGCAGCGCAGCGACATCGTGCGCCACGCCTGTCCCGGCGCGGGCGCCTGCGGCGGCATGTACACGGCCAACACCATGGCCTCCGCCATTGAGGTGTTGGGACTCACGCTGCCCTATAGCTCATCCACGCCCGCCGAAGACCCCGGCAAGCTCGAGGAATGCTACCGCGCCGGGCTCGCCATCCGCACGCTGCTCGAACTCGACCTCAAGCCCCGCGACATCCTCACCCGCGAAGCGTTCGAAAACGCCATGGTGCTCACCACCATCCTCGGCGGCTCCACCAACGCCGTCCTCCACCTGATCGCCATCGCCCGCTCCGTCAACGTCCCCCTCACTCTCGACGATTTTCAGAAAGTGAGCGACCGCACGCCGTTCCTTGCCGACTTGAAGCCCAGCGGCAAATACGTCATGGAGGACATCCACGATATCGGCGGCATTCCCGCTGTCATCAAGATGCTGCTCGACGCCGGGCTCCTCGACGGAAGCTGCATGACGGTCACCGGAAAGACGCTCGCGGAAAACGTCAAGGACCTTCCTGGACTCAAGCCGGGCCAGGAGGTGATCCGCCCGCTGTCGAACCCCATCAAGGCCACCAGCCACATCCAGATCCTGCGCGGCAACCTCGCCCCGGAAGGAGCCGTCGCCAAGATCACCGGCAAGGAAGGCCTCGTCTTCACCGGACCCGCAAAGGTCTACGATTCCGAAGAGGACATGCTGCACTCGCTCGAACGCAAGGAAATCTCCAAGGGCGACGTCATCATCATCCGCTACGAAGGTCCGAAAGGCGGTCCGGGAATGCCCGAAATGCTCACGCCCACTTCGGCCATCATGGGCGCGGGCCTCGGCAAGGATGTGGCGCTTCTTACCGACGGCCGCTTCTCCGGCGGCTCGCACGGCTTCATCGTCGGACACGTCACGCCCGAAGCGCAGGTGGGCGGGCCTATCGCTCTCGTGCGGAACGGCGACACGATCACCATCGACGCGGAGAAGAATATCCTCGCGGCCGGCATCTCCGATGCCGAACTCGCCGCCCGCCGCGCCGCGTGGACCATGCCGCCCTACAAGGCCACGCGCGGCACCCTCGCCAAGTACATCCGCTTAGTCAAAAACGCCAGCATGGGCTGCGTCACCGACGAAGAGTAGTCCGTGTCCATTTTCAGAAACGTCCGCGCCACAGGCACAGCCGCAACCCTGCTGCTGTGCCTGTCCTGCGGAGGAGGCAAGCCCCGAATGTCCATCGACCGGCACTCCTATTCGAACCCCGGCCAGGTCCGTGTCAAGCACCTTGACCTCGATCTCACGGTTCATTTCGACCGCAAGATTCTCGACGGCGCGGCCACGCTCACGCTCGTCCGCAGGGAAAACGGAGTGCCGCTCGTGCTCGACACGCGCGATCTGAAGATCGAAAAGATCGAGACTGCCGAAAAGTCCGATGGCCCCTACAAGCCCGTCGAATTTACCCTCGGCGCCAGGGACCCGATCCTCGGCGCGCCTCTCACCATCCAGGCGGATGACGACGCCAGCTTCGTCCGCATCCACTACGCCACCAGCCCTACAGCCACCGCTCTGCAATGGCTCACGCCGGAACAGACCGCCGGCAAGCAGCACCCTTATCTGTTCACGCAGTCGCAGGCGATCCATGCCCGCTCCTGGATTCCCCTTCAGGACTCCCCCGGCGTCCGCATGACCTACCGCGCCCGCATCCGCACGCCGAAAGACCTCATCGCGCTCATGAGCGCGCGCGCCGATTTCCGCCTTGCTGACCCCAGGCAGGCTCCCACCGGCGACTACACCTTCCGCATGCCGCAGGCGATTCCCTCATACCTCATCGCGCTCGCCGTGGGCGATGTCGAGTTCCGCTATCTCAGCAGCCGCAGCGGGGTGTGGTCCGAACCCTCCGTCGTCGACAAGGCCGCGGCGGAATTCGTGGATACGGAGCGCATGATCCAGGCCGCGGAAAAGATCTACGGGCCATATGAATGGCTGCGCTACGATATCCTCGTCCTCCCGCCGTCGTTCCCCTTCGGGGGCATGGAGAACCCGCTGCTCACCTTCGCCACGCCCACCGTCATCGCCGGCGACAAGAGTCTGGTCAGCCTCATCGCGCACGAACTGGCCCACTCCTGGTCCGGCAATCTGGTCACCAACGAAACCTGGAGCGATTTCTGGCTCAACGAAGGCTTCACCACCTACGTGGAACGCCGCATTCAGGAGGTGGTCTACGGCGAAGCGCGCGCCCGCATGGAGGCCGTCCTCGGGCGGCAGGAACTCGAGCGCGAGATGGCGAGGCTCCCGGAACGCGACCAGATCCTGCACATCGATCTCACCGGCCGCGATCCCGACGATGGGGCCACGCTCGTTCCATATGAAAAAGGCGCCCTCTTCCTCACCGCCCTCGAACAAGCCTTCGGACGCGAGCGCTTCGACGCGTGGCTGCTCGCCTATTTCCGCAACTTCCGCTTCGAAAGCATCACCACCCAAGTCTTCCAGGCATTTCTCCGCGACAACCTGCTGAGGAAAGATTCCGCCGCCGCGGCCAAGGTGCCTGTCGAGGAGTGGCTCACCAAACCCGGCATTCCGGCCGGCGCGCCCCGCATCACTTCGGACGCGTTTGTCCCCGTTGACGAAGTGGCCGCCATCTGGAAAACCAGGGACGCGCCGGAGACCAAAGCGCGGACCAGGGAATGGTGCACACAGCAGTGGCAGCATTTCCTGCGCGCATTCCCGGCCGCGGTGGGCGCCGCGAAGATGGCGCAACTCGACCGCGCCTTCGCATTCTCGAAATCAGGCAACTCCGAAATTCTCTTCGAGTGGCTGATGATGACGGTCCGCAATAGTTACACGCCCGCCTATCCGGAACTCGAACGCTTCCTCACCACGGTGGGACGGCGGAAATTCCTCAAGCCGCTCTATGAGGAACTCGCCAGGACGCCCGAAGGCAAAGCCCGCGCCGAGGCCATCTACGCGAAGGCGCGTCCCGGCTACCACCCCATCGCCGCGGCCACCATCGACGGCATCCTGCACAAAGCCGCGGCTCAGTAGCGAGTCGCGCGAAACAGCAGCCAGGCCAGCGCGAACAGGTACCCGGCCACGGCTTTCCATTCCTTGTTGCGCCGGTACAGTTCCCAGCGGAATCCGCGCCCGCCGGCGCTGCCGCTCACGCGAGGCCGGAGCGAGGGCACTCGCCCGGCATAGCTTGCATATGCGGGAAACAGCTTCCGCAGATGTTCTTCTTCCAACTGAATCACGGGCAGGTAGATGAACACGAACGCCGCTGTGAAAACCAGCGCCAGCCACCAACTGCGCGAGCCGATCACCACGCCGCCCGCCAGGAACAGCGATCCCAGATAGAGCGGATTCCGCACATGCGCGTAGGGTCCGCTCATCGCCAGGTCCTCGTTCTTGGCCAGATGCCCCGCTGCCCAGGCGCGGATCCACACCCCAATCAGACTCACGGGCAATCCGTAGAGGATGGACTCCACCGTGGGCTGTGACAGCAGAAAGAACGCCGCCAGCAGCGCGAATCCGCCAGGCACACGGAAGCGCTGCACCGCGTCGGCATAAGGCTTCGGAAACGGCATGGCTAGGCCCGTCTCCCGCTCAGGCTTTGCTCCAACTCCGCCGCCACCGCCTCCGGCGTGATCGCCCTCAGGCTCGCGTCCGTCTCTTCTCTCCGCTTGTAGCTGGTGACCGCATCGCGCGCACGCAACACCCGGATGGTCCCGCCATACGGACCGTTGCGCTGGGGATCGGTGGGCCCGTAAATCGCCACCCCGGGCTTGCCCAGCGCCGCGGCCAGATGCAGCGGACCGCTGTCGACGCCCACCACCGCGCAGGCCCGCCGCGTCGCGCCGATCAATCCGCTGATGGAGGAAACATGCGGCACTGCATCGCCCACATTCCGCAGCGCCGCCTCCACCGCCGGATGTCCGTTCAACACCAGCGGCATCCCGCACCGCCGCCGCAGAATCCGCGCCAGTTCGCCATAGCGCTCGAGCGGCCACTCTTTTGAAGGCCATCCCGCAAAGGGTGACGCCAGCACGAACTCCCCTTCGGGCAGATCGCCCTCCATCGTTCCTTCGGGCAGCGGAAACACGTTCTCGCGCACGGCCGCGCCGCAGCGCGCCGCCAACTCGAGGTGCCGGTCCACCACGTGCTTCGCCTCCACAGGGTGCGCCTCCGTGTAGAACCAGACCGCCGCGCCTTCCCGCACACCCGCGCGATCGTAGCCGCAGATCCGCCGCGCCCGGGATGCCTTCGCCACCAGCGCCGATTTGATCAGCCCCTGAAAGTCCACAGCCCAATCGATCCCCATCGCCCGCAACCGGCGCCACGCCGCCCGCACGCTGCTCCACTTGCGGCGGTTCAGCTCCACAATTTCGTCCACGTACGGATTTCCCGCGAGCAGCACGGCCCATCGCGGCTCCACTACCCACGCCACCCGCGATCCCGCGAAACTCGATTTGAGACTCGCCACCGCCGGCAGCGCGTGAATCACGTCGCCCATCGCGCCCAGCCGCACCGCCAGGATGCGCTCCCCCATTTCTATGCCTTTACCGCTGCTTTGTCGCGCACCAGCGAGAGGAACTGCTCCCGCAGCCGCGCCTCTTCTTCATGCGCCGGCACTACTTCCACATCGCCGCCCGCGGCGTCCTCCACCACCACCGCGATTACGAAGGCTAACGATGCCGCCAGTTCCGCGCGCGCCCGCACGTCGAGGTAGGCATCCTCCGGCGTCTTCAACAACACAACCAGCCTCCCGTCTCCCGCGATGCGCCGCAGGCGCTCCACCTGCGCGGGGATCATCGGATCAAAATACCCCGTCACCACGCGCGCGCCGGTCTCTTTGGCCTGCCGCCAACTCATGATCTTGTTTCTGCTGTCCACGAAAATCCGTCCACCTCAACCTTCTATCTCAACAATTCGAGCGCCGTCCGCGCTACCCGCTCGGCGCTCACGCGCGTCATGCATCGGTGGTCAATGGGGCATTCCCGCAACAGGCACGGGCTGCATTCCACCTCTTCCCGCACCACGCGCGCCAGCGGACCCGTGGGCCCCGTCCCCACATGATCCGTCGCGCCGAACACGGCCACGGTGGGGATGCCCAGCGCGGAGGCAATGTGCATCGCTCCGGAATCGTTCGTCAGCATCGCCTCGCAGGCCGCCGCCATCTCGATGAACTCGCCCAGCGCCGTCTCACCGGCGAAGTTCCGGCAGGCTGCTCCGAATGTTTGCACAGCCCCCGCCACCACTTCGCACAGCGCGCGCTCTCCGCTCGAACCGAACAGCGCCACCGATGCCCCCCGCTCGCTCGCCACCATGGCCGCCGCTTCGGCAAACCGCTCCGGCAGCCAGCGCTTCGCGGTTCCGTAAGCGGCCCCGGGGCTGACGCCGATCACCGGTCCCGTTACGCCGCGTTGCGCGAACCGGGCCCTTCCCGCCTCGCGCGCCGTTGAGGAGCCCTCCAACCGGATCAACGCCTCTTCCGGGAGCGGGCCCGCCAGCCCGGCGCGCCGCAGCAGTTCCAGGTAGTAGAAGCTCTCATGCCGCGGAAGCTCGCCCTTCTTCGGAACGGGGATCGCATGCGTGAGCAGGGGAGTGCGCCCGTCCCTGGCATACCCGATGCGAACCGGAATCCCCGCCAGAAACGCCACCAGCGCGGCTTCGAAGGCGTTCTGCAGCAGGATGGCGCCGTCGAAATCCCGCTCCCGCAGTTCCGCCGCCAGCCGCCACTTCCCTCCCCAATCCTTCGCGCCCCGCTGCGCCGTGTAGGGGATCACTTCGTTGGCGAAGCTCTCGCGCCCATAGAGATCCGCTACCCAGCCGAGCGCCAGCACCACGATGTGCGCCTGGGGAAACCGCTCGCGAATCGCCCGCAGCGCCGGCAGGCTCATCACCGCGTCGCCCACCCAGTTGGTGGCGCGCACCACGATCCTTCGCATCTCTGGTATTTTTCCAGGCAAGGTACAATCATCCCATGACCGGGGCCGAACAGCGGCAATTGGATGAGCAGGGCTTCGTGCTGTTGCGCGATTTCATCCGCCCGCGTTTGCTCGAAGATCTGCGCGCAGAACTCGAGAGGGTCTACGCAACCGAGGGCGACCAGGCCGGAAGCGAGTTCCGGAAAGAGCCCCACACACGGCGGCTGGCGAACCTCGCCGGCAAGGGCGATGTCTTCCTGCGCGTCATCTCCGACGCGACCATTCTCGAATACGTGGGACACGTCATCCCCGAGCGGTTCAAGCTCGGCAGCCTCAACGCCCGCGCTCCCAATCCGCAATCGGAGTGGGTCCAGCCGCTGCATTGCGACGCCGGCGCTCTGCCCGACGAGAAAGGATTCTGGGTGTGCAACGTCATCTGGATGCTCGATGATTTCACCGCCGAAAACGGCGCCACGCGCATCATTCCGGGCTCGCACCGCTGGGGCAAGTATCCACAGGACGTCCTGGCCGACCCGATGGCGCCCCACCCTGACGAGATTCTCGTCCTCGCTCCGGCAGGCTCGGTGGCCGTCATCAACACCCATGCCTGGCACGGCGGCGCCGCCAACCGTTCGGGCGGCCCGCGCCGCTGCCTGCACGCGTTCTACACCCGGTGGGACAAACCGCAGCAGCAGTTCCAGCGCGACCTGCTGAGCGAGGAGACGAAGCGCAAGCTCAGCCCCGAACTCCGCGAACTGCTCGCCATCGACGATGAGTTCAACGCCCAGGTCACCCTGGCGGATCCTCTCCGCAGCGGGTTCCTGAAATAGGAGGACATCTCTGCCCATGCCCGTTCTCACTCGCCGCCGGCTGCTCGCCTCCGCCGCATCGCTTCCGCTGCTGGGCGCCTCACCGCCCAAGCGCCGCAATGTCCTCTTCATCGCCGTCGACGACCTCAACGACTGGATCGGATGTCTCGGCGGCAACCCCGATTCCCGCACCCCCAATTTCGACCGGCTCGCCGCGCGCGGCGTTCTGTTCACCAAAGCCTACTGCGCGGCGCCCCTATGCAACCCGTCCCGCGCCGCGCTCATGACCGGGCTTCGCCCTTCCACCACCGGCGTCTATGACAACAACCAGCCCTTCCGCCGCTCGCCGGTGTCGAAGGACGCGGTGACGCTGGCGCAATACTTCCGCGCTCACGGCTATCGCGCCATGGGCTCCGGCAAGATCTTTCACGATGCCTTCCCCGATCCGGCAAGTTGGGACGAATTCCACCCCTCTCTCGACAAACAAAAGCTGCCCGACCCTGTGCCGGAAAAACTGCCCGCCAACGGCATTCCCAACACCGCCCACTTCGACTGGGGTCCGCTCCAAAACCCGGATGCCGACATGGGCGATTACAAAGTGGTCGACTACGTCACGTCGCAACTCAGGAAGAAACAGGACAAGCCCTTCTTCCTTGCCTGCGGCCTGTTCAAACCGCATCTTCCGTGGTTCGTGCCCGCGAAGTATTTCGACCGTTATCCCGCGGGCGCGCTCACGCTGCCCAGCGTGAAGGACGACGACCTCGACGACGTGCCGCCGATCGGCGTTCAGATGGCGAAGCCCAATGGCGACCACAAGAAAGTCCTCGAATATCACCAGTGGCGCAAAGCCGTGCAATCCTATCTCGCGGCCATCGCCTTTGCGGACGCCCAGCTTGGCCGCGTCCTCGATGCGCTCGACCAAAGCGAATACCGCGACAACACCGCCATCGTGCTTTGGAGCGATCATGGCTGGCACCTCGGCGAGAAACTGCACTGGCGCAAATTCACCCTGTGGGAAGAAGCCACGCGCAACGTCCTGATGATGACCGTCCCTGGCGTTACCAGGCCCGGCGGGCGCTGCAACCGGCCCGTCTCCCTGATGGACATCTACCCGACGCTACTCGAAACGCAGGGCCTGCCCGCCAAGCCCGGCCTTGAAGGCGTCAGCCTCATGCCGTTGCTGAAGAACCCGGCAGCCGCCTGGGAATATCCGGCGGTCACTACCTTCCGCCGCGGCAACCACTCCGTGCGCGGCGAACGCTTCCGGTATATCCGCTATTCGGATGGCTCCGAGGAACTCTACGATCACCAGGACGACGATCTCGAGTGGCACAACCTCGCCTCTGACCCGCGGTATGACGTCGTCAAGCGCGACCTCGCCCGCTGGCTGCCGGACGTGAACGCGCCGGATTCCCCGCGCAGCCGCCAGGGCGCGGAATAGGGCCCGCCAAGGCGCCGCATGGAGTTTTGATCCGCGGGGGTTCTTCAGATAACCAGGGGAACGCCGTCCAAGCCCAGATGGCGGTCAGTGGACCAACAGCAGCCGATCCGGAGTTCCCGCATGAGGGAAAGCCCATGCGCGTCAGCCAAGGTAAGATTCTCATCGGAGAACTTCTTCACGATGCGTCCGGTTCTTGCCAACTCGAGCGCATCGAAGCTGCGAATCGTCAAGCCGGGCAGGGCATCGAGAAATGCCAAAAATTGTATCGCCCGCTGATGGTCGTAACGGCGGAGAAACCACCCGTGCCCCTCGGCGACCACCAGCGCTGAAGTGGTTAGCGGCGGGGGCGTCGAGAACAGCCGGCGGAACAGCGCGTGAAAGCTATCCGACCGGTCCAGAAAGGCGATGAAGGCGGAGGTATCGACAGTCAGTCCTTCTGGCCATAAACGATCCCGTCGATAGATTGGCTGGAGCGGGCGTCGCCGGTCTCCACGAACCCGGCGAATCTCATCCAAGGGCCGGCCCCTTGGGGAGGAAGCGCCTCTCGGACCGCGCGCCGCACGAACTCAGCCAACGAAATGCCCAAGGATTGCGCCGCCGACTTCGCCATTGCATATTCGTGCTCGTCTAGGCTGATTTGGGTGCGGATCATGTTATCACCATTAACTTAACAGAAGTGATAGCACGTAACGCTGCTATTCTGAATTCTTGCGCCATCACCCCCTTTTTGCGGCCTATCTCGCCTTTGCCGCGGTCTGTTTCTTCTGGGGCACCACCTACCTCGGTATCCGCATCGCGCTGGAGTCTCTGCCTCCGCTCTTCCTCGTCTCCGTGCGCTTCCTCCTCTCCGGCGGCATTCTTCTCGTCGCGCTTCGCTTTGCAAACGTCGAATTTCCGCGCGGCCGCCATCTCTGGTTCACGGGGCTGTGCGGGGTGCTGGTGCTCGGCGTGGGAAATAGCTGTCTCACCTTCTCCGAGCGCATCATCCCGAGCAGCCTCGCCGCCCTGTTCATCGCCATGTCTCCCGTCTGGATGGTGGGCATCGAACACGCCCTCCCCGGCGGAGACAAGATCACCCGGGGCGGCGCGGCCGGGATGCTCGTCGGGTTGTGTGGCGCCGGAATGCTCGTCGGCCCGGATGTATTGAAGGAAGGCGTCTCGGGAAACGTCTTCCGCGGCTTCCTGCTTCTGCAATTTGGCAGCGCCAGTTGGAGCCTCGGCTCCATCCTCCAGCGGCGCATCCAGGTGAAGATCCAGCCGGTGGCCAGCGCCGCAATTCAACAATTTGCCGCGGGATTGTTTTTTCTCCCCGCCACCCTGTTCGAACATCAGCCCGTGCACTACACGGCCCAAAGCATCGGGGCGCTGCTTTATCTGGTGGTCTTCGGCTCCATCGTCGGCTATACCAGCTACATCATCGCCCTCGGCAGGCTCCCCGTCGCCATCGTTTCCCTCTACAACTACATCAACCCCGTAGTGGCCGCTATTCTCGGATGGCTCTTCTACCGCGAGCCGTTCGGCTGGCGCGAAATCTCGGCCATGCTCATTATTTTTGCGGGGGTCGCGATCGTCAAACGATACGGACACAAGACTGCTACATAGGATAGAGGGAAGGGAGTGACAGTCGCGAAGCCTACCGGTCTTACGGCGCGGGAGGAGGGGGTTGTTTCCGCTCGAGTTCGGCGAGTCTGATGCGTATCTCGTCGCGCAATTCCTCAACGCGGGTTTGCGCGTCCGTGGCGAGGATGCGGGCGGCCGTCCAGCGGGCGTCATGACGCTCGGCAAACTTGTGAAAAGCGGTCAGCATGCGCGTTTCGGATTCATGAATCTGCGCATGAACAAAATCGCGCATACGCGTTTCGGATTCGTTGACCTGCGCATGGACAAAATCGCGCAGGCGGGTTTCCGATTTTTGAATCTGCGTCTGGACCAGATCACGCAGCCGAGTTTCGAATTCGTGTACCTGCGCCTGGACGGAATCCCGCAACCGGGTTTCCGATTCCTGTACCTGCGTCTGGACGGAATCCCGCAGGCGCGTCTCCGATTCCTGTATCTGCGCCTGGACGGAATCCCGCAGGCGGGTTTCGCTCTCGCTGATCAGCCGGGCGACGGCAGCGACGATGGGGTCCTTGCCGTTCATACCGACCCTTTTTTCGAGCAGGTACCGGCAAGGCCTGCGCCCGGGTGCCCATCTGGTTTGCGGTGTTTCATGTGGCTGTTTCTTCCATTAGCCAGGCGTTCGCTCATTGACTTGGGGTCTCAGCAAATATTATAGGCATTCCATTCGCGCACGCTCGCGCCAAGCCCCCCGGCCCGCGCCCATACGTTGCATAATAAGAAGTCATGCGTCGCCTTGCCATTCTCGCTCTCATTGCCGTTTCCTGCTTCGCGCAGAACCGCCGCGCCAACCGTCCCAAGCTTCCCGGCGAAGATTGGGTCCAGATCTTCAACGGTGTCGATCTCACCGGCTGGACCAAGGTCGGCCAGGAGAAGTGGACCGTCGAGAACGGAGCTATCCACGGAAGCGCCCTCACCAAAGAGTACGGCTACCTGATGACCGAAAAGAAGTACAAGGATTTCCAGCTTGCCCTGCGCTTCAAGTGCGAAGGCGACGGAAACAGCGGCGTGTTCTTCCACACGGATTTCAAGCCCGGCACCCCGGATGTCTCGCAGGGCTTGCAGTTTGAAATCGACTGCCGCATCGGCCAGCACACGGGAGGCATCTACGGCGACGGCCGGCAGTGGATTGTCTGGCCCAGCCCCGAAAACGAGTTGGTCGTCCGCCATGGCGAATGGAACGAATATCTGCTCAAAGTGGAGGGCAACCACTACGTCTCCCGCCTCAACAGCGTCCCCATGGTCGACTTCACTGACCCCTCCCCCAAGTCCTTTGACGGCGGCATCGCCCTCCAGTTGCACGCCGGCGGCCAGGGCAACATGGTGTTCAAGGATATCTGGATACGCGACCTGACGAAGCGTTGAACCGCCGTCCGCGCCTCTACTACTGCGATCACTTCGCCATTCCTCTGCCCGTGGGGCATAAGTTCCCCATGCACAAGTACGCCATGGTGCGCGAGCATCTCCGCGCCGCCGGTGTCTTTGATTTCGTCGAGGCGCCCTTCGCCTCTCCGCCGGTGATCGAACTGGCGCATCATCCGGACTACGTCCAGCGCTTTCTTGCCGGCACGCTTGACCGCGCCATTGTCCGGCGCATCGGCTTCCCGTGGTCAGAGGGCCTGGTGCGCCGCACACTGGCCAGCGTCGGCGGATCTCTCGAGGCCGCCGAAGATGCCATGGAATCCGGGTGGGGCGGCAATCTCGCCGGCGGCACGCATCACGCCTTCCATGCCGAAGGTTCGGGCTTTTGCGTCTTCAACGACATTGCCGTCGTCATCCGCTATCTCCGTTCCCAGGACCGCATCCGCCGCGCGACCGTCATCGACGTGGATGTCCACCAGGGTGATGGAACCGCCCTCATTTTTCAGAATGACCCGGATGTTCTCACCCTTTCCATGCACGGGCGCAACAACTTCCCCTTTCGCAAACAGCAAAGCCGTATCGACATTGACCTGCCCGACGGCGCCCGCGACGAAGAGTACCTGCGTCATCTCGAATCCGTGCTGCCGCGAGTCTTCGAGTTCGCTCCCGGCCTGGTGATCTATCAATCGGGAGTGGACAGCCTGGCCACCGACACCCTCGGCCGCCTTTCGCTGAGCCTGGAAGGCCTTCAGGAGCGCGACCGGCAAGTCTTCACCGCATGCCGCCAATCCGGCGTTCCCGTCCTGATCACGCTCGGCGGCGGATATTCCGATCCTCTCGAGAACACGGCCCGGGCGCACGCCAACACCTATCTGATGGCCGCGTCCGTCCTCGCCGAGGCGCGCGGCGATGGAATTGCCTAACGAAAGTCTTCGCCAACTTCCCGCCACGCGCGCCTGCGCTTGATCGCCTCCCCCGCCAGATCGCGCAGTTTCGCCACATGGAGTTGCGTCTGCCGCTCGAGCGGAGCATTTTCCTTCCGATCTCCGTAGAGGCATCCAATCACCATGCCGTCCACAATCACCGGACAGAGCAGGAAACTCGCCGAGCCGAGCTTTTGCAGAAAGGCCGTCCGGTCAAACAGCGAGTTCTTCTCGCCGAACTGAAACAAGTCATGCTTGCGCAGAATCGCCAGCGCGATCGGCCCTCCCCGCAAGGACAGGGGAAAGTGAAACGACTGCAGGAGCGTTTCCGCCTCCGCCCCGAATCCGACACGGCCATGGATGGAATTCGACGCCGGGTCCACCAGGCAGAACAGCGCCCGGTCGAGGGCGCACTCCTTGGTGACCTTCTCGAGCACGGACAGCAGCACATCCTGCAATTCGTACTCGCCCGATTCGACCTGCCGCGAAAGGGAGGATAGAAATTCCTCCTCCGGCCCCGCTGCCGGCTGGGGGAGAACCAGCGCCTTCTCCAACTGCTGCTTGAGCCGCAGCGTGTCGAAAGGGATGCTGAGGTAACGTGACGTCTCCTGCGTTTCCTTCACCGCCGATTCGAGGATGCTCTCCAATTGTTCCGTTGTCACGCCAAGGGTCCGGTGAAAGGCGTCGCGAAGCATCTCGAGCTGCGCCGCCTGCGAGGAAGCGTCCTGGCGGTAGACGAGATCGGTCAGGCGGTGGCTCAAGCCCACCACCGCGGGCAGGAATTCGCCCTGATGCGGCCGCAGCCGCGCCGTTCCCACGAAACATTCACGCAGAGTCTCCTTCACTGCTTCCGGCAGCCCCCAATGTTCCACCATCGCCCGCCCCAGATCCTCGTAGGTGAACCGTAGCACCTTCTTCACCGCATGTTTCTCGGAATACTTCGGCTGCTTGCGCTCGGTGAGAATCCGGTTGTAATCCTCATCCAGGTAGCTCGCCACCAGCACTTCCCCCAAATTGCGGAACATGCCGCAGAGGTAGGCTTCCTCGATGTGCGGGTATCCCAGCAAAGACGCCGCCTCGCGGGCGTGGTTGGCGGTCAACAGCGACAGGAACATCAACTGCCGCAGGCCCGGCGAGCGGTTGCGGAAGTGCTCGAAGAACATCGTGCCCGCCGCCAGATCGCGGATGGCATGCAGACCCAGCAGCGAAGCCGCATGGGACACGCTCAAGATAGGTTTTCCGGACCGGTTGTACAGCGGCGAATTCGCCGCGCGCAGCAATTTCAGGGAAATGCTGTACTCCCGCAGCACGATGTTGGTGACGTTGCGGACGGAAGTGTCTTCGTTGCCGGCGTATCGAAGAATCTGCTGGATGTTTTGCGAGAAGGCGGGGAGGTCCGGACGCGACAGAATCTCCTTCAGCCTGCGCCGCAAGGCCTCTTCCGGACTTTCGTTCTGCACGCGCTCCCCCTTCCACCGCGCCGGGATGGGAGCGCGGCGGCCCTACTTCTCCGTATCCATGAAGAAGTAGCAGATCATGTGGCAAATGATCATGTGCGCGTCTTCAATGCGCCCCATGTGCGGATTGCCCACATGTATGTTCAAATGAGCCAGCGGCCCCAGTTTTCCGCCGTCACGTCCGGTGAGCGCTACGGTCTTGCAGCCGATGGAGTTCGCATATTCGACGGCGCGAAGAACGTTTGGCGAATTTCCGGAACCACTGATCCCCATTACTACATCGTCCGGCTTGGCGAAGTTCTTAAGCTGCTCCACAAAAATCGCGTCGTACGACACATCGTTCGAATACGCCGTGATCGTCGGCAGCGAATCCGTCAGCGCCATGATCCGGAATCGCGTCCCTCGATTGAAGCTCGCCCCCTTCACCATGTCGCACACAAAATGCGAAGCCGTCGAAGCGCTTCCGCCATTGCCGCAAACAAAAATGTGCCGATTGTTCTCGCGCGCCTCCCGGAACATTTCGATCGCTGCTCCCACCTTCTCCAAATCAATCGCCTCGATTGCTTTCACGCAATCCTCTTTGTACATTTGGGCGAAATTCACATTTCCTTCCTTTCCAATTCATTGGCCAGCGCGAGCGCACCGTAGAGGATCGAGTCATCTCCCAACGCCGCCGGAACGACGTCGATGCGCGCCCGCGACCAGGCCGTAATCTGTTTCCGCAGTTCGCGCCGCAACGGCTCGAACAGACGGTTCCCCGCCTTGGCAATGCCGCCGCCGATGACAATCCGAGCCGGATTGAGCAACATGATGCACGATTTCAGGCCGAGCGCCAAATCCACCACGTAGCGATCGGCAAATGCCACCTCTTCGAGCAGTTCATAGGCGGGCTTGCCGTAGTCCCGCTCGAGCCACAAGCCGCAGCACATCCGCTCCAGGCAGCCCCTGGCGCCGCACAGGCATTCGGGACCATCGGGACGCACGGTGAGGTGGCCGATCTCGCCGGCATAGGAATCGGCGCCGCGCCACACACGCTGACCCTGAATGATTCCTCCTCCGATGCCCGTCGAGAGGGTCATGTAGAACACCGGATCACAATCGTATCCCGCGCCGAATACCGCCTCGCCGAGCGCGCCCACGTTCGCGTCATTGTCCATCACCGCGGGAATTTGCAGATTCTCCCGGACCCAGGCGGGAAAATCGAAATCCTGCCACCCGCCGACATGCGTGGACAGAGTGACGCGCTGCGAAGGGTAATCCACCGGGCCGCCGAAGCCGATGCCGCAGCGGTGGAGCGGCACGTGCTTCGCCCAGTGATGCGCCATTTGCGCGATCTGACCCAGCATCCAGTCGCGGCCGCCCTCCCGGTCCGTCGTCCGCGTGTCGCGCAGGATAATGCGCTGATCCTTGAAGACGGCAACCGTGAACTTGGTGCCTCCGACATCGATGACGAGCGTATTCATGCGAGTGAGTGCCTGCCGAGTTGAGCCCGGAGTTCCTGTGGAGACGCCGTTCCCGTGCCCTTCTTCATGATGGTAACGGAAGCGACGAGGTTGCCGAACCGGGCCGCCGCCACCGGATCCCGGGTGATGGACAAAGCGATGGAGGCACCCGCGGAAAAGCTGTCGCCCGCGCCGCAGATATCGACGGGATGCGCCACGGGATCCGTGGGGACCATCATGGGTTCCGCGCCCTCCCGCACCAGCAGGACGCCGCGCCCTCCATGCGTCACCACCAGAAGCGGCGACTCCGTCAGCGCCCGCAGCGCCGCGAAATCGGCCTTCCCGAGCGCCCGCGCGCAGGCGGCCTCCGCTTCGTCCTGGTTCGGCTTCACAATCACGTTCCGGAACAGTTCCGGCCGGAGGCGAGAATCCACCCAGATGACTTTCTCCGGAAATTCATGGGCGAGAGAGGCGAGACACTCGCGGACGGCAGCGGTTACGACGCCGCCGGCGTTGGTCTCCGCCTGGTCGGAGACGAGGATCACGTCGAACTCCGCCGCATTCCGGCGGAGCCGGTTCGCCAGTTCCTGTTCGGCCTCGGGAGGCAGCGGAGTCGAGTTGATGAAGTCCACCCGCGGCAGGTCCTCTTCTCCGGTCTTGCGGTTGAGCAGCTTCGTGTAGGTGAAGGTGCAAACTCCGGGGTGCGTGACACAGAGTTGGTGATCGATGCCCCGCCCGGCGAGCGCCCGGCGCAGTTCCCAGCCGTGCCCGTCCTCCCCGAGGACGCCGAGCACCGCGACCTGGCCGATTTCGAGCGCCGCCAGGTTGTTGGCGATGGTTCCTCCGGCCCCGGGCGTGAGTTGAGAAGCGACCACCGCCGTTCGCGGAATGCCCGTTTCGCGGGAAGGTTCGCCGGCCTCCGGGTCATAGGCGCACCACCGGTCGAGGCAGATATCGCCCACCACCAGCGCCCGCTGCGTGCGGAAACCCGCCACGATCTCTTCGAAAGGGAACGGCATCGCCTACGCCTCCAGAACCGCCTTCCGCAGCGCGGGGAAGGTGGCGCGGTGATCGCCGCAGAAATAGAAACTCTGCCCGCCATCGGCCACGGTGCGCACCAGGATCGTCTTGTGCGGGCGGAAGTAGTAACCGGGGTCCGTCTTGTCGAGTTCGCGGTGGATATCGCCGCGGATGGGAACCATATCAAAGACGGCCGTCGTGAAATTGCGGATCGCCCGCCCCTGCTGATGCGCCACGTTACGAGCCATGGCAAGCGCCTTCAGGTAGACCTCGGGCGCCATGATGGCGGAGCCGAAACTGAGCAGAACTCCATTCTCCATGCGCTCCATCGCGGCGGCGAAGATGAGGAAATCGCGGTAGCTCGCCGCGCCCAGCGCCGCTCCGTCGCAGTTGGGGTGTTCGTGCAGGATGTCGTAGCCGATGCCGACATGGGAGGTGACGGGAACGCCGCAACGGTAGGCGGCGGCGAGTACACTCAGGTCCCGGTGAGCAAACCCGCTCTCGAGGAGCCGCTTGCCGATCCCTTCCCCCAGGCCCAGTTCCTCTTCGTCAGCAGCCTTGATCCAGTCATTCAATTCCCCGGTTTCGCGCCACAGTCCGAACTGCCCGCTGCGGATGTAGCGGGCGACGCTTTCCGTGGTTGCGCCGATGCGCGCCAGTTCGTAGTCGTGAATGAGGCCGGCGCCGTTCATCGCAATATGATCGAGCACTCCGCGCTCGAGCAGGTCGATGATGTGGCGGTTGACGCCGGCGCGAAGCACGTGCGCGCCCATCATCAGGACGCGCGCCGCTCCGGCGGTAGCGGCGGCGGAAAGCCGCGCGGCCACCGCGGCAAGATCCGGATGCTCGAAGGGCGGCACGGGGTCCTCGAGCGAAAGCCAGCGGCCAAGCGGCAGGTCATTGGCGCGCTCGGAAAGAGGGAGCACGCTCAGCCGGGAGCGGTCGAATCGAGTGTATCGGGACGGCATCAGTTGGGAAAGAGCGTGGCGTTCAGTTCGGCAAGGCGCAGGTAGTTGGGGATGATGTAATCCGCGCCCACCTTGACCAGGCGTCCGCGCTTCCATTCATCCACGCGCAGACATTCGGGCTCCGCGGTGGCAACGCCGACAGCCAATCCGCCCACCTGCTTTACGTTCTCGATCTCCACGAAGCCGTCGCCGAAGCCGAGAAACTCCTCGCCTCGAGCCTCGGCCGCATCGATGATGCGCCGGATCAGGATGGCCTTCGAAAAAGACTTGTAGTCGTCCAGGGCTCCATGGCAGCCGCCGTCGAAGTAGCGGTCGATCTCGAGCAGCCGGGCCTCTTCCTTCATGGCGGAATCATCCGTGCCGCTGGCAAGATACATCTTCAGCCCGCGCTCCTTGAGCGAATCGAGCAGCGCCCGCGCGCCCGGCACCATGTACTGATCCGGAGCAGCTTCGCCTTTGCGAAGCGATTCCACGCGGCCGCGAATCCTCACCCACAGCAGGTCCAGATAGCGGTGTTTGTAGACAAGGGGATCCTCTGCCTTGCCCCCGCGCCGCGACACCTGGTCAGCCAGTTCGATCATCTGGTAGATGGTGTCTTTTCCCGTGAGACGGCCGACGTACTCACGCACGGTTTCCGTGAGTTCCGCCTCCGATTCTCCGGTTTTCAATCCAGCGAGGATCTCTACCATCATGGGAACCATCACTTCCACCCAGCCGGAACGGATGGTGGAGAGGGTCCCGTCAAAATCAAACAACACAACTCTGGCGCGTGCGGCATTGGCGCCGGAACGGATAGTTTCGAGCATTCCCTATCATTTTCGCATGGCGGACGCCTACCAGTACTGCCAGTTGCCCGAAAGCAGCACGTAAGCCGACAGGGCGGCGTTGGTGACGGCGTGAACGCAAATGCAGTCGCCGAGGCTCTTGGTGCGAACCATCCACCAGTTGTAGAGAATCCCGGCCGCCAGCCCGACATCCCAATACGTTCCATGTTCGGCGGCAAACAGTATGGCCGTCATCCAGAAGGACTGCACGGTGAAAGCGCCGAGGGGAACGGAGAGGAAGTCCGGTTTGATGAGCCAGCGCATCAGCCAGGCGCGCCAGAACAATTCTTCGATGATGGGCACCAGCGCCACCGCCCGCACAGCGCGAAACGATAAAGCGGCGGCGGACAGGCCGGCGTATCCGCCCGCCGGAGCCGGAGCCGAGCCGATCAGGAAATTGTGAAACAGCACCGTTTGCCGCCACCCTGGAGCAATCAGATCCGGAGCGATCCATACGGCGAACGTAAGCAACCCCAAAGCCAGGGAGCCGGCCCAATGCCGCACCCGCAGGTCAATGACCTTGCGCGACCCGAACCACAGCACGGCGGAAAGCAGCGCCACGCGGAGCGCGTAATCCACAACAGGCGAAAGACCCATCCTGCCGTCGAGGGCGAGAAGGACCAGAAACGTGAGGAACGGGAGAACGTAGGGCAGCGAATTGCCGGACATCGGGAATCAGGGTATCCGGAATCAGATTCGCGCCATCAGTTCCTTGATTTTCGCCAGGTCTTCCTGGCTCGGGTTGTTCTTGAGCGCGGTTTCGCACTCCCTCCTGGCCGATGGCTTGTCCCCCTTCTGAGCCAGGGCAACGGCGAGATGGTAGCGGAACAGCGGATTCTTCGCGTCCTTTTCCACCAACTCGCGGAAGATCTTGATGGCAGGGTCGCTCAGGTTCTTCTTGGTGTAGATCCAACCAAGCGTGTCGGAGATGCTCGGTTCATTGGGCACCTTCGCCTTGGCCTTTTGCGCCATGGTCAACGCCTGGTCCAGATCCCCGCCGGACTCGGCAAAGATGAACGCCAGGTTGTTGAGGGCGATCGGATTGTCGGGTTCAATCTTGAGAATCTGCTCGTAGAGCGGCCGCGCCTGCTGGCGTTTGCCTTCCGATTCGTAAATGAGCGCGAGGCGGATATAGGCGACCGCGTCATTCGAATTGAGATCCTTGGCCTTCACGAACTCGCGCTCCGCGGCGGCAATGTCACCCTTGAGCCGGCAGGCTTCCGCAAGTCGGATCTGAACATCGAAGCTCCTGGGACTCTTCTCGAGCAGCTTGCGGTATTCCTCGATGGCCAGATCATACTTCTGCCCGCGCACAGCCACATTGGCAAGCGCCAAACGGTAGAAGGAACGGTTCGGATTCTGTTTCAGGTCGTCCTGGAGCAGTTGAATCGCCTTATCGAACTCCTTGATTCCCGCCAGCGTTTCGACGCGCCCCACAAGGCCGCGCGGATCATTGGGCGCCACCTTCTGCAGCCGCAGAAAGTTCTCCTGCGCTTCCTCATATTTCTTTTCCTGGAAGTTGAGAACCCCCATCTGGAACAGAGCGTCGGGGTAGTTCCCATTGGCGGAGAGCACCCGGGTCAGTTCCATGCGCGCGGTGGGAAGATCCCCCAGTCCCATGCGGGAACTGGTTCGCACCATGAGGGCGGTGATGTTGTTCGGATCATAGGCGAGGATGTCCTCCGCCGCCTGGAGGGCCTTGGTGAACTCGTTCTTGGCGAGGCTGAGTTGGGCCAGGGCAAGACGCGCGGGCGTGTAGTCGGCGCGGTACTTGATGGCTTCCTGGAACTGAATCCGAGCCTGTTCGATGTCTCCCTTGGCGACGTAGGCCCGGCCGAGGTTATACCGCAGCACGAAATTCTCCGGGTTGCGCACAATGACGGAATTCAGCTCGGATATCGCGGTCTGCACCTTGTCCTTGGAGCCGTCCTGAAGCCACAGCGAGGCGCGCATCGCGACCGCCTCATAGTCCTTGGGATTCGACTTCAGCACCTGCGAGATGAGATCGAGCGCTTCCTGCTTCCGCCCCCTCGCGACCATGGTTTCCACCAGGCGCTTCTGATACATCGCCTTCTGGTCGGCCGCCGATGCCAGGCGAAGCCCTTCCTCGTACATCTTGACCGCGGAGTCGATATCGTGGATGCGGTAGTAGAAATCGCCCACCTGCGCGTGCCCAAGGGGAAAGTCCTTCGGATTCGAGGTGATCCTCTGAAGGGCCTTCTCCATATCCGGACGATTCCTCATCAGGAAGTAATGGCCCGCGAGTTGAAGAACATAGAATGACTGCGCCGGATTGTTGTTGACCTTGGCAAGGTAGACCTTCTCGGCATCCTCCGTGCGATTGAGCCCGATATAGCGGATATAGAGCCAATCGTAGATGTTGGGGAAGGTCTTATCCTTTTGCATCATCTCGAAGGCAAGCTTTTCGGCTTCGGGAAAACGGTTGCTGCCGGCAAGCGATTCCACCAGCGGAAGGATGATCTCCTTGGCGAACGGCCGCACCTCGTGCGCGGCCTGGAAGTACTTCAGAGCTTGCGGAATATCTTTGTCGGAAACAGCGAGGTAACCCTTGATGCGCAATCCCAGGAACGACTTCGGATCCTTCTGGAGAGCCCTCGTGCCGATGTTCTCCAGTTCCTTGCGGTATTCCCCGGCGTTCTTCGAATCCTTGAGAAATACCAGCAGGTAGATATCGGCAAGCTGCGTGGCGGCGTCGAGATTGTCCGGCTGGAGTTCGAGGCCGCGGCGCAGGCTGCGCACGGCGTCTCCGATGCGCCCCAGTTTCAATTCGGCCAGGCCGAGACGGTAGTAGGCCTCACCGTAGCGCATATCTTTCTTGAGCGCGCTGCGGTACATGATGGAGGCTTCCTTATACTTCCCGTTCTTGAAGTATTCGTTCCCCCGCTCGACGTAGGCTCTCTTCACCTTCTCGGGATCCCGCGAACAGGACACCACGAGCAGGACAAGAGACATCAGGAGACACAACAGGCTCCGGGCTTTCATAGTCGGTTTTTCCTTCAAACCATCATAAAACTTCCTGCGGATCAATGCTTCCATGCCGGGGGCCGCGGTGGCCGCCTGACGCAAGAGGTCCCTGCCCGCGGTTGGCTCGAACCCTGCGTGGGGAGCCAAGCTGCAAATGGACAACTACACCGAATCGGAATCGCGTCAACTCAGTATGGCAATGAGCCGGCCCCGCGTCTCTTTCAGCTTCGTCCCACTCACTTGGCCTGCCTTGCAGATAACAATGCTTGAGCCCGCGGTGAACAACCGATTGCAGTCAATACGGGAACAGACCCTTCCGCATGCTCTTCCGAAAGAGCCCGAAGAAAAGCAAGCAGGCGGTCCAGATCCGCTTCCGGCAATCGGCCGAGTTCCTGTGTGATGAGTTCACGCTTGCTCAATTCTGTACCCTCTCTCCATCTTACGCACAGACGCGCGGGGTCTTGTAGAAGTAGCCCATGAGTTCGAGCCCTGTCCAGGGTTGCGCACTTGGCATTTAGTAGAAAATTGAGGAGGCGTCGTTTTTCCGCCGGCTCCTGCCTCTCGAACAACCCGAGGACGCGGTCCGCCACCCGCGGGAGTTGGACGCCTTCCTCGATGTGGATGCGGTTGGAAGGCCTTCTCGTCGCGGCGGCTTTCGCGCAACGCGGTGACGATCGCTCCCATGAGCGGTGATAGCAGACGTACTGCTGCTTCTTCAACTCGCCGGCGATCGCGCATCCGCAGTGTCCGCACGTGATGAGGCTGCTGATGTCGAACTCGTCACGGATCTTCGGGCTGTGGTCCTCGGGCTGTGGTTAGAGAACGCCCGATTGCTCGTGTACAATCGTGTGAACACGCAACAATGATCGCCTGGAGCGAAGCAATCCGGAGGACCTATGGCGAAGGTGGCAAAGCGCATCCTCAAGTGGACCGGTCTCTTGATCGGTGTCGTGGCTCTTGGCAGGTACGACCTTCTCATCCTGCCCGTGACACCCGGACCGGCAATTGCGCACAATCCGAACCATGATGCGATTCCGCTCGATGGCCAGCGAATCAACTACTGGGACTATTTCTATTACCCAATGTGCTTCAACGCAACTGGTCATCCGGCGTTGACCATTCCCATGGGTCTCGATCGCGATGGGCTTCCGGTTGCCTTACAGGTGGTGGGCCCGTTGAACTCGGAGCGGCGCCTGATCGAGTTTGCCCGCCTGATAGAGCCTCTACATGAAGGATTCGTCAGGCCTTCACAGAACTGACACTCCCTCCGCCGCCGGGTAGCCCGCCTCAGAGGTATGGTTCGTGCCTTCCGGGCATGCTGCCCCTGACATCCATCCATCTGGCCTTTGCCATGTTCACTTCCCTGGATGGCTCTGAGGGTGGGAGAGGCGCCGGCCACTCGAACAAGGAGCCGCCTACCCGGCAATGCTGCTGCTCTCCTGTCAGTTCGACGCTCTCCAACTTGCATCCCACCCGAATGTCCGTACAGCCCTGTCAGACGCGACTACACCATCCGTTTCGGCGATGTTATAGATTCCTCGCCCGCCCCGGGACAATGCGAGTTCGGCGGCCTTCGCAGCCGCATCGACATGTACGGCGCCTGGCGCGGCGGGAAGGTCGAAACCGGTTCCCGGGCCATAAAGCAGACCGTACCGGAGGACGATGCCTTCGAGAGCAGCATGGAGTACTTGGCGTTCGAGGCTGACCACACCTTGCACGGTCCCACCCCAAACGGGGTCCGATTCAGGGAGAAGCGGATCACCCTCGGAGTGCGGCAGCGGACCTTCGGCGTAGACCAGGGCGATGCTCTGGGCGATCATCCGTTTCGCGCCGGCGGCAAGGGCCGCGGAAACGAGATTGCGCGTACCCTCGACCCGAAGACGCGCATTTCGTTTGACTGCGTCTGTCATTTTATCGGCGGGGAGCCCAAGCGGCAGATCCGTCAACTGATGAATGACGATCTCCGGCCTCACCTCCACCACGATGTCGCGGAGGACGTCACCGTCGAAAACGTCGACGACCACGGGGTGGACGCCCAGTTCAAGCAACATGGGCGCCTTCTCAGCCGACCGGGTGGTACCTACGACCCGCCATCCACCCGCCACGAGAAGCGGAGCAAGCCGCCGGCCGATGGCCCCGGAAGCACCCGCAAGAAAAATGGTTGTTTGCACGATAGACCTCCTGGTGCGCGGCCCGGCCAGCCTCACCGGAACTGATTCGTTTCTTCGTTTTCAAGAATGCCATAACGTGTGGTGTGATTGGCGTGGCTGACGATGAGTGTAAGGTGCGCAGGCGGTCTCTGATTGCGGCTCTCTCCGATCGGGCCGCGCCCGCCGGCATCACCACATCGGCTATTTCATTTCTATCGGGAATTCAAACCCCTCCTCGATGAAATGCTGATCGAAGGCAAATGCCGATTGCAAGCCGCGCCGCCGCATGGCGGCAAAGCTCACACAGTCCACCAAACTGAGTCTTCGGCGCTGCGCTGCCAGGAGCGCGGCCATCGCAAGCGAGTGAGTTGCTTCATCCACCCAAACCACCTCCATCACAGGTAGGAGTTCCTCATGGATGGCGCGAACAGCGGCCAACCCCAACCGGCTTTGTGCCAGCACGCAACTCTCCACCACAACGTAGTTCGTGGTGAAGAGCAAATCGCCGGAATCGAGGAGGGCAAACCAGCACGATTTCGCTGCTTCATGATTGGCGTCGTTGCGGTCGAGAATGGCGTAGACCGCCGATGTGTCGATAAAGGTCATTGCCGGCCGAACGCTTCGGCGAGATATCTATCATGCTCGTCGCTGACGACGGCGGGCGGAGAAGCAAACCGCCCGGCGGCGCTCTTGGCGCGCGCGCGCTTGCTCTCACGGCCGTGAACCGCTTCGTTCTCCAGGAATGAATCAATGCTGATGCGAATCAGTTCAGCGACCGGTTGATGACGCTCCATCGCAATGGCCCGAAGGCGAGCGGCTTGATTTTCGGTGAGCTGGATCTGCGTTCGGATCATCTGTAATCAGTATAGCGCATGTTGATTACATGATGACATCGTAACTCTCGAAGTCGTCCCCAGTGGTCGCCGGTCGCCCGCTGCATCCAACCGATTCCGACGCTCGTTTATCTTCATAGAATCATAATGCGAACGACTCTGGACATTGAAGATGATGTTCTGAATGCGGCCAGAGCTCTCTCCGTTGCCAAGGGCGTGTCCGTCGGTGCGGCTTTGCCGGACCTGGTGCGGCGGGGCATCGCGGCCCGAACGCCGTTAAGCACCCGCAACGGCTTCCCGGTCTTTCACGTGCTTGGGAACGCCGGGTTTCGGTCCGGACGAGGTTGCGGCAGCGGCCCTGCCAAATGGGCCAGTGTACAAAGGCTGTACGCCCACCACATAGCACCCCCATCCGAGGATACATGGCATGGAGGAGCAACGCAGGGCTTCCCGCGCTGTCTACCTGCCATGGCGTTCAGGTCCGCCAGGTCACAAGGCCTGACGTTAGATTCGGCCGGCCCGTTCGTGTCAATAATATCAGTCTTTTTGTAAAGATTATTTGACACACCCCGAGGCCGGAGCTATACATCTAATGTCAACTATACTTTGCACAAAGACGACGAGGCATACATTATGAATCTAAATCTACCGGAGAACGGCTATCGGTCGCGAATCCGGACGAGCGCGCGGCGGCTCGCCCGCTGGAACGGCGCATGGGTGGCGGCCACGGCACTGATGGCATTCGGGCCGAAATTTTTTTGGGATAGGGCCTTGGTGTTCACCCTGCTGGCGGTCGGTCTGGACCTTGCGGTGGGCGTCGGCGTGATCCTGGCCAACAAAAAGTACGTCGCGGAGCTGGATGAACTCCAGCGGAAGGTCTATCTCAACGCCCTGGCGATTACGGTAGGCGTTACCATGATCGCCGGCGTCCCGTATTCGGTGATGGGCTCCTACCACGTGATCCCGTTCAAGGCGGACGCCGCATACCTGTTGATACTCATGACGCTGACGTTTTGCGTGACCTTTCTGTACGGCACGTGGCGGTACCGATGAAGAATCGGCTCAAGGTGCTGCGAGCCGAGCGCAACTGGACGCAGGCCCAATTGGCCGACGCCCTCGATGTGTCCCGGCAGACCATCAATGCCATCGAGACGGACAAGTTCGACCCGAGCCTTCCGCTCGCCTTCCGGGCCGCCCGGCTCTTCGGTCTGCGCATCGAAGAGATTTTTCATGATGAGGATTGCAGTAGCCTTGCGACGGAAATCAAGAAGAATACTTTCCGTGGCTGAACCATTTGATCGGAAGGTTTACGGGCTGCCGCGGCCGATTCGTCCCAACGCGATCATTCCGGTTAAGGTATTCCGGAGTCCTGTCTCCGCTCTCGCCAAGCGCCGCAGGCGCGCGATAGCGCTCCAAGCCTTCGCTCAATTGGCGCCCGGCTGGTACTCCACCCCGAGTTCGCCCGCCAGCCTGGCCAGACGCTCGTCGGCTGTCCACAATGGTGCGCTGGCGACCAGCGCCGAGGCCGGCAAGTGCGCATCAATCCAGCCGATCCCCCGCCCGTGAAGCCGGTGCGCCCGCACGAACCCAACGACGTCCGCATGAGGAACGGCGGGCGCCCGCTGCATCAGACCGTAAAACCTCAGCAATCCCCCTCGTCCTCCAGGGTCCGCGATCAGTACATCGCCGTAGATCAGCTCGTGTCCCGCCGCTTCGTCCCGATCCAATAAGCGATCCAATTGCTCTGCATACGGCGCCCGGTTGGCGAGAAACCGAATCCATACAGAGGTGTCGACGAGCACCATCAGGCCAGCGTTCTCTCTTGGCTGGACGCTCCCCTCCTTCTCGGAACGTCCGCCGCATTCCTCTCGCTACCCCTCAACCGGCGAAGCCTCTGATACGCGGAGTGCCGGATCAACGCCTCCAAGCCTAGCCGGACGGTCTCTGTGTCCGTGGACGCACCGCTCACCTCCTTAGCCTCCCGGAGTATCTTCTCATCGATATTCAGAGTCTTCTTCATACATCTCACCGTACAGCAAACTGTACGTGCCAGTCCCGCCCCATTCAAGGGAGCCGTACCACCTCCCCGCTACGGGCCGCCTCGTGGATCGCCAGCGTCGCTTGCAGCGTTCGCGCGCCGCCTCGAGCATCAAGCAGCGGCTGCGCCTTCCCCCGCGCGACGTCGCAGAAGTGGCGCATCTGGTTCGCGAGCGGATCGTGGCTTGATTCGAGGCTATTCGCATCCTGCTCGGGCACGCTGCCGCGCTCGGCATGGATCGGCGTCCACCAATGGCCGTCCCTACCGTGATGCCAGATTTCGAGGCGGGAATGGAGAGCGCCCCTTCCGCGCCCGCAATGTAATAGCAGGACTCGGCCGTTCGCGGATAGGCGCGATTTTCGCCCGCGGTGAGTTCCCAACTCCAGGGACCGGCGGCGGCGTCCGAAAGGGCCAGCGTGCCGATGGCGCCGTTGCGGAAACCGAGGATGACGCCGGCCGTATCTTCCACCGAAAAACCGCGCGCCTGGCGGGACGTCATGGCCTGAACGGTGGCGATGTCGCCGCAGAGGTTGCGCAAGTCGTCGATGGTGTGGATCAAGTTGATCATCACAGGGCCGCCGCCGGGCTCGCGGCGCCACGAATTTTGGCCCTGAAAATAGGCGGGGGGCTTGAGCAACCAGCAGAGCGCATTCACAGCGATGATCCTGCCAAGACCGCCGGAAGCGAGGATCTCTTTGGCGCGCCGGATGATCGGGCTGTGGCGCCGATGATGGCCCACCAGGACCGGCACGCCCGCCCGTTCGGCTGCCTCCGCCAACTCCATCGATTGCTCCACGGTCTCGCAGACCGGCTTTTCCATCAGCATCGCAATGCCGGCGTCGACGGCCGCCATCCCGGCCGCAAAATGCGCCTGGTTGGGCACTGCGATCACGATGCCGTCCGGCCGGGCGTTCCCCATCATGGTTTCAATACTGGTGTCGTAGGGAACGCCGAGCGCGGAGGCCTGCGCCGCGCACTTCTCATCGATATCCACGATGCCCGCCAGGCGGGCTTCCGGCTCGCGCAGGATACGTTCGATGTGTGCCTGCCCAATTAGACCCGCGCCCGCCACCACGATGCGCGCAGGCCTGCTTGCCACTTTCGTCATCTACCCATTCTCCTGTACGCCCGAGGTCTCCTGTACGCCCGAGGCCCGACAATAGAACCATGAAGCCATGTGTCGAATCTCCCCTCCTCATTCGCGGCATCGAGTACGGCGGAGGGAAACCGCTGTTTTGCATCCCCATCGTGGCCGGCGATGCCGCTGAACTGGCCGTGCAGGCGGGAATTGCCCGCGGCCTGCGGCCGGACCTGGTCGAATGGCGCGCCGATTTCTACAAGGACCAGACGTGCGACGCGATTGCCGCCGCCGCGCGCCTGCTGCGCGAAGCGCTGCCGGAGGAGCCGATCATCTTCACATTGCGCTGGAAGGCGGAAGGCGGCGCACAAGAGATGCCGCAACCGGTTCGCCGGCGCCTCATCGAGGCCGTGCTGCGCTCGCGCTGCGCCGACATTGTGGACCTCGAGCTTGCGAGTGAACCTGCCTTTCTCGATCCCTTGATGCAGACAGCCCGGGAGTGCGGCGCGAGAGTGATTCTGGCCATGCACGACTTCGAGAAGACGCCTCCCACTGACGAACTGCTCGCGAAGGTCGCCGCGATGGAAGCACGCGGCGCGGATATCGCCAAAATCGCCGTCATGCCGCAATGCGCGGATGACGTGATGCGCGTGTTCCAATTGATCCTCGCTTCGAGAAAACGGTTCCCGCGGTTGCCGCTCGCCATCATGTCCATGGGCGCGCTCGGCAGCATTACCCGGGTGGCCGGCTTCCTCTATGGCTCGGACATGGCGTTCGCGGTTGGGAAAGAAGCGTCGGCGCCCGGCCAGATTCCCATCGAAGACGCGCGCCGCATGGCGGACCTGCTGCTCCGGTATTCGTGACCGGAGCAGCCCTTTACCGCTTCGGCAAGTACTTCTTCGGGATCATCGCCGTCACCGTCCCGAAGTATGTCACAATCTGGTGCTTCACCACGGCCCCCATCAGCAGGTGCGCCTCCGGAGCCGTCAGGCCATAGTCGTTCTGAAGCCAGCGCAGCATGTCCGAATTCGCCGTCCGCACCCCCGCATCCATGCTCGAGGAAAACTCCGGCTGCGACGCGATCGAAATGATGTATTCATCATTCTCCAGCCGCGGAATCGACAGCCGCTTCCCCTTGTGCACCTTCACCGTGAACTGCACATCCATCGACGTCTCCACCCCGCTCCCCAACCCCTCGCCGTCGCCTTGCAGCGCGTGCCCGTCGCCCACGTAGAAGTACGCTCCCTTGTGAAACACCGGGAAGTACACCGTGGCCCCCTCCACCATCTCGTTGTAGTCCATGTTTCCGCCGTAAACACCCGCCGGTCCCGAAGTCTGCACGATGTCCATCGGCGGAGCCACCCCAATGCAACCGAGCATCGGCCGCACCGGCACCTCGAACCCCTTCCCCTCGAGCAGCCGCGGACGCGCCATGCCGCGTTTCAAATCCAGGTCCCAGGGGATGAGGCTCGCCGTCCCCGGCCGCAGCGCATCCATCTTGTAGTAGTTCTTGTACAACCCCTCGATCGTCCCCGGATCCAGCACTCCGGGACTCAACCGGTATCCCGTATACCCATAGTTCCGGTTCAGCCGCACTTTGTCCAGATGCACCTCGATCGAATCCCCGTAATCCGCCCCTTCGATATAGAACGGGCCCATCAACGGATTCCCAGTCTCCGGGTATCTGTAAGGGTGATGGATGTGGGCCACCCCCTTCCAATCGCCCCCGCCGGAATCCCATGTGCGCGTGATCACGGTATCGCCGGATTGAATTCGCGCCACCGGCTCTTTGTTGGGCGAAAAAACCTGGGAATGATGCTCGGGATACACCTCATGAGTGGCCGCCATTGCCATGAAGGAAAGCAAGAGAAGGGAGATCATGCCGGATACGATATCACGGCCTCCACCTTGCCCACCCCAAAAAACGGTCTGAATCTCGTCGTACAATAGGACTACCTCCCCGCGTCTCTCCTGGAGACTTTGAAAACAGGCAAGCCTACCCGCCCCGCCTGGCTGACTCGATCACCTTTTTAGAGGAGGAACCACGCCCCCAATGAAGAACACGATTTTCAGCGTCGCGAAGGTAGTCTGCTGTTTTGCGGCTATCATCCCCTTGCAGGCCCAGGTGCTGCTCACCGGGCCGAATACGCTCGTCTTCACGGCCACTGCCGGAGGCGCGAATCCTGCGCCGCAGACCATCCAGATCCGCCACACCGGAGACACCCCGCGGATCATCACGGTATCCGCCACCACCCTCACCGGGAGCTGGCTCCAAGTCTCAGGCACAACGACGGGCGTCACACCCGCGAAGGTTACGGTCAACGCCATCCCTGCCGGACTGAACCCGGGCACCTACAACGGCTCCATCCTCATCACCTCCACCGGAGTCCCGTCCGCGCGCGTCGATGTCACTCTCACCGTCGTCACCGCCCCCCAGTTGACGGCCTTCCCAAACACCCTCTCCTTCTCCCGCCAGCTTGGCGTAGACCCTCCCTCCGATGACGAGCAACTGCTCTACGTCGGAAGCACGGGCTCGGCTGCTACCTTCACCGTCACCACCACAACCACCGACGGTAGCGCCTGGCTCCTCACCAGTTCCAATACCACGACAACACCCGGCGTTATCTCGGTTCGCGTGAACCCCAGCGGCCTCGGCGCGGGTCCCTACAACGGCTCCATTTCCATCGCCGCCCAGGGACTGGCCACCGTTTCTGTTCCGGTAAGTCTCACCATCACCCAGAAACCCTTCCTTACGGCGAATCCTTCCTTCCTCAACCTCACCGCGCTCCGCAATGGAGCGGCAGTAACGCAATCCGTTGCCATCCAGACCAGTTCCGGAAACGTTCCGTTCAACATCAATGCCACCACGACAACGGGAGGCCCCTGGCTCATCCTGAACCAAGGTAACAGCGCCCCCATTAGCCTGGACGTGTCGGCCAACCCCGCCGGATTGCCCTTGGGAACCTACACCGGAACCATAGTGGTTACGCCCCTGGATCCCGCCATCGCCCCCATCTCCATTCCGGTCAGCTTCAACGTCACCGACGCCCCCATCCTGAGCGCCTCTCCGCGGTTCCTTTCCGCCACCATCTCCACAGACCAGACCAACCTGACGCAGGCGCTCGCCCCCATCCAATTGACCGCCACGTCAGCGGGCGCCAACTACACCGTCTCTGCCACGACATCCAACGGAGGCGCATGGCTCGTCGCCGGACCTTTCAGCGGTACCGCGCCCGACACCATCTCCTCGCTCGTGGATGCCACCGGACTCCCGTCAGGCACTTATCGCGGCGCGATCAACATCACCGGACCAGGCAATGCGGTCACTCTCCCGGTCACCCTCGTCGTTACCAGTAGAGCCCAACTGGTGGTCGATCCCCCGTCGATCATCTTCAATCTCCAAAAAGGCCAAACCCAGCCGTCAAACCAGGTCATCAACGTCACCAGCACGGGAGCTGCCTTCAACTTCCAATCCACGGTTACGGCCATCACACCCGCCGGTTCCGCATGGCTGCTGGGCGGAGCCACCACGGGAACCACGCCCGCCCCACTCACCCTCGGCGTCAACTTGCAAGCCGCCTCCGCGCTTGCCAACGGACAATACAACGCCACCATTACTTTCAGCGGACAACCCGGCGTGACACCCGCACCACCGGCCTCGCCCACCCTGAGCGTGATCCTCAATGTCTCCGATAGCGCTCTGTTCAACGTGAGTCCTGCCACCCTCGACTTTGTCATGCCGGCAACCGGGCCCATCCCGGCCCCCCGCACGCTCGCCGTCACCACTACGGACAACAGTCGCCAGACCTTCACCGCAACCCCCTCCGGCGGCTCGTGGCTGCTGGTCGGGCCATCAGGCAACACCCCGCAGAACGTCACCGTCCAGGTGGCCCCCAGCGGACTCGGGCCCGGAGTCTATGAAGCGAACATCGCTGTCACCGTCCCCTCCATCACGGCCACGCCCCAGAACGTGCGTGTCCGCCTCATCATCCAACCCTCCAACGTCATCGCCGCCGCGCCTGCATCGCTCGCCTTCACGCAAACCAGCGGCGGCACAGCCCCGGCTCCGAAAACCATTGCCCTCACCAGCACTGCCGCTGCGGGCTATCAGGTGACCACCTCCACCGCCGGCGGCGGCGCATGGCTCAACGTCTCTCCCACAGGCGGCTCCAGCCCGGGCGCCCTCACCGTATCGGTCAACGCCGCGAACCTCGCCGCCGGAATCTACACCGGCTCCATCGGCGTCGCTTCACCCGACGTCAACAACAGCCCTCTGAATATCCCGGTTACTCTCACCATCACGGCGCCCGCACTGAACGTTACTCCGCTCACCGTCAGCCTGCTCGCCGCCCCCGGCTCTACACAATCACAGACGGCGCCATTGAGCGTCTCCGCCGGCGGCGCCCAATTCACCACCAACGTAAGCACCTTGAACGGCGGCCCATGGCTAAGCGTCGATCCTTCCACCGGAACATCGCCCGCCACCGTCACCGTCAGGGCCAACCCCACCGGACTCCCCGCGGGCGCCTATACCGGCACCATCACCTTCAACGCGACCGGAGTGTCCAACAGCCCGCAGACCGTCACCGTCACCTTCAACATCGCCACCGCACCTCCACCCGGCCGCCAGTTGATCTCCCAAATTGCCGATGGCTCGGCGTGGAAAACCACCATCACCCTGGTGAACCTCGACACCGATCCCGCGCCCTACACCCTGCGCTTCTACGCCGATGACGGCTCCCCGTTGCGCCTGCCCTTCGACGGAACGCCCGGCCGCGTCGAGACTCTCTCCGGCACCATCCCCGTAGGCGGCAGCCGCACCATCAGCACGCTCGGCACGGACACGCTCCTCTCGCAAGGCTGGGCCGAACTCACCAGCACCAGGCTCGTCAGCGGCCTCGGCGTCTTCCGCCAGCGCGTCGAAGGACGCCCCGATCAGGAAGCCGCCGTCAGCGCCACGGTACCCTCGAACCACTTCGTGCTGCCGTTCGACAACACCCAGAGCTTCGTTTCCTCCATGGCTCTCGTCAACACGAACAGCACGCAATCCCGCGCCATCGCCGCCTCCCCGCGCAATGAGGACGGCTCGGCGCTCCTTGGCGACAGTGTGAACCTCCCGCCGCTCGGACACAATGCCTTCGTCATGTCGGAGCGCTTCCCCTCCATGGCCGGCCTCCGCGGTTCGGTCGACTTCGCTTCCCCCTCGGCCGATTTCTCCGCTCTCGGCCTACGCTTCAACCCCGGCGGCGCGTTCACTTCGCTGCCCACCCTCAACGTGCCTCTCAACTCGAGCGGCCAGTCCACCACGCAGATCATCTCGCAAATCGCCGATGGCTCGGCCTGGAAAACCACCATCACCCTGGTGAACCTCGACACCGCGCCCGCCCCGTTCACCCTCCGCTTCTGGCGTCAGAACGGCTCGAACCTCCCCATCCCGCTTGCCGGAGGCGGCTCCGCGGACTCCATTGACGGCACCATCCCCGTCGGCGGCATCCGCGTCATCGAAACGCTCGGCGGCGCCACGGACCTCGTCCAAGGCTGGGCCGAACTCACCACCACCCGCAACATCGGCGGACTCGCCGTCTTCCGCCAGCGCGTCACCGGACGCCCCGATCAGGAAGCCGCCGTCACTCTCACCACCACCAGCAACAAGTTCGTCCTGCCGTTCGACAATACGGACAACTTCGTCACCTCCATGGCGCTGGTCAACGTCAGCGCCACGCTCGGCACTACGATCAATGTCGTCATTCGCGATGAATCCGGCCAGCAGATCGGCACGGACACCATCTCGCTTTCCGGCCGCGGCCACACCGCATTCACGCTGCCAGGCCGCTTCGCCCCCTCGGTGAACCGCCGCGGCACGGTGGAGTTCACTTCCACCGGAACCCAGATCACGGGCCTCGGCCTGCGCTTCAACCCCGGCGGCGCCTTCACCTCATTCCCGGTCTCGCCGAAGTAGACCGGCAGTCTGCCAGCCTTCACACCTCCACCCGTGGCGCAAGGCTCTCCAGCCTGCCGCGCCGGGACTCATCTCGGCGCAGGGCATCCCTCTGGGGACTTTCAAGCCCCAGCAGCCTGGACGACGGCGGAAGCGGTGATTTCGAAGCCGAAGGGCGTGAGCAAGTCAGGTTGTTGCTCCATTTCCTTACGCCGGAGCGTCAGGAGATCTAATTAGATTGGGGATCGAAAAAAAGACTTTTCTGTACCACAAGCCGGGGAGGGCGGCCTAGGAGGCAGCGGGAATTTCGGCCGGTGCCGCCCAGATGACCGTCGTCTCAACAAAAAGCCTCGGGACTATTTATCGTCTCTTCCACATCCCCAGCACAACGCTCCCCACAACCTCTTCCATCGACAACTGGCGTGACAGGTGAAACCGGGCAGTTGGACTATCCCTGCTCAGGCCACCCACCACCGAGCGGTACACCGTGTCGAGAAGGGTATCCGTGATTCTTCATGCCAGCTTGCCTTCGGCCACCAGCCTGTCAAATGGATCTTCCACGATCCGCTCGAGCGGAAACGGACACGACTCCGGGAGCCGCAAACTGTAATCCTCGGTTACGTTGTCCTTTGCGCGCCGGTATTCTTTTTCCAGGATTTCCTGAATCACTTCTCGAAGCGTTGGGGCGGAATACAGCAGGAGTTGGAGTTGTCCCTGAGCATGCACTAACTGACGCTCCGCATCCGCTTGATCGGAGCCCGCATAAGTCAGGATCAACAGTGCTTCGAGAATGTCCCTCAGTATCGCTGCCAATTCCCGCCGTAGTCCTCCCGCAATCGAACCAACTTCGTTAATGAGCTCTTCCATGTCGATTCGGGAAAAATCTCCGGCGCGCAAAGCAGCAACCGTTTCCAGAGACCACTTGTAAGCGTCATCCATGTTCTTCAATGGTTTCTCCATGGTCATTCTCCCGCTTACTGAGGCGATATCTGCGTCACGAACGCGTCCCCCGCCCCGCCGGTCGTACTCTGCTTCGCCCCACCGCTCACGGGGTAGTTCGTCGAGTCCGTGATTCCCGACACGTAGGCCACACCCTTCGCATTCACCGCTAATCCGTACGGGATATCCTGCCCCGATCCACCCAGATACGTCGAATACACCACGCTCGACTCGATCACTCCCGTCAGGTCGAACTCCGTGAGGAATCCGTCCACCTGCCCGCCGAACACGTTCTGCACCGCGCTCCGCACCGGGAAGTCGCTCGAGAACGTATATCCGGAAAGAAACACATGTCCCGCCGCGTCCATCGCCATCCCTTGCAAAATGTCGGTCTGCGAACCGCCCAGGTAACTGGAAAACGTCAACTGCTCAATCGGCGGCAGCGTCAGGTCCAGCCGCGCCAGAAAAACGTCCGGCATTCCCGCGGACTGCGCCTGGAAAGCCTGCTGCGTCACCGGAAAGTCCGTCGACAGCGTATACCCCGCCAGCACCACCCCGCCCTTCGCATCAAGCGCCATCACCTGCGGCACATCCAGGCCGCTGCCCCCAATGTACGAAACATATACCAGCGCATCCAGCCCGCTCTTCGTGAGATCCACCTTCGCCACAAAGCCGTCGGCGCCCTTCAACGTGCCCTGAAATGCCGGACCCGAAATCGGAAAATTCCCCGAATACGTGTACCCCGCGAAATAGATCGCGTTGCCGTCCGGAGCCGGCGCCACCGCCGTCCCGAAATCCGAACTGCTCCCGCCGAGATACGTCGAATACACCAGGCTCTTGTCGAGGAATGGAGAAATCTTCGTGACCCACGCGTCATATCCGCCGCGCCGGTTCGGCTGCGTCGCCGGACTCGTCAGCGGCAGATCATCCGAATTCGTCGTACCCGACATGTAAATGCTCCCGAACCCGTCGAGCGCCAACCCTTGCACCCAGTCATCGTTCGCACCCCCGAAGTAGGTGGAAAACTCCAGCGCCGCCCCGCCCGTTGCCGCCGGGTTCAGCCGGATCACGAAACTGTCGTAGCTCCCCCCGAAACCCGTCCGCGCGCTGGGACCCGCCAGCGGGAAATCCGTCGAATTCGTAATCCCCGCCACATACACCTGCCCCAGGCCGTCAATCGCCAGTGCCCGTGCTTCCTCATCGCCCGTCCCCCCGAGGTAGGTCGAATACACCAGCGAATCGTCCCCGCTCTTCGAAGGGTCAAAGCAGGCGATGAACACATCCTTCTTGCCCTGGTTCGTCTTCCGCACCGGATCGCCCACCACCGGCAGCGTGTTGCTCGCCGCGGTAATCGCCACCCAGATGCGTCCCGAAGGATCCACGCCGACCGCTCGCGCCACCTCCGGAGTCCCCACGCCCAGATATGTCGAATATCCGAGCACCGGGTCAATCACCAGCGTCCGCCCCGCATCGTACTTCCCCAGCACGAACCCCGCCTCGTTGCGGCTCAGCAGGCTGTAACGCCCTTCCACCTTCCGCCGCTGCCCGTCCGGCGACTCCTGATACACCACCGGCACATGCAGTCTTAGCTCCGCATCCTTCCGCAGAACGAGATCTCCGCCATCCTCCCGCACCCCGTCCGTGCCCTCGAAGGCCAGCCGGATGCGGTTCGGGTCCGCCCCGGGCCGCACCACGAAATCGAACTCCAGGTGCTTGCCCGCGCCATAGAACACCACGTCAATCCCCGGCCACACGCCGGAGTAGCGCACCTTGCGGTACTGCGCGATGCCCGTTTTCCAGGCGCTTTTCCGGTTGCCCAGGAAATAGCTCCCCCTGGCGCTCAGCGCCTCGGCGCCTTCCGCGCGCGCTTCTGCCCTCGCACCCTTCAGGTGGATGCGCACCGGCGCCTCTCCGGAGTCCGTTCGCAGCACGATCTGATCTCTCAGCAACTCCACCGAGTAATCGGCCCACAGCGAGCGGAACAGCACATCCCGTGCGAGTTGGCCGCCATTGGCCTCAAACCGCAACGGCTGCGCCTCGAGGAAACGCTTCGCGTCCGGCGCCCCGGCAAACAGGGAGGGCCCGAGCAGTGCTCCGGCCAGAAGGGAAACAATACGACTGTTGAACATGCGGATACGGTTGGAAAATCCTTAATCCAGTTTAAACCCACGGGAGGCCCGGAATGTTTTGCAGGTCCTAAGTTTACTCGGGGAACGGAGATTCCTATCAATGCACCTGCCCGGACAGCACCACTGGGGTGTAGTTGATGAAGCCATTTGTCGGATTGCGGAACTGAACCTGGACACTCGCCGAGGCGCCCGGTGCCAGCGTCGTCACGTTCGGCATCAAGACGTAGGGCGTTCCGGAGATGCTTGTGCCTGTGGCGTTCTGCAACGTGACTCCTGGCGTGAGATCGGCAAATACCAGGTCAAGCGGCCCGTTGATCGCCTGCGCCGAGGTATTTTGGATGGTTACCGTGCCAACGAAATTCCCCGTCACCCTGCTGTAGAGAAGACCTGTGCTGGTGACTCTAGCTCTGGCCGTGACATCTACTAACGTACCGGTGGTGGCCGTCGCAATGAACGAATTGGTGACGGCCCCGTAGTTCGCACTCAGGTTGACAGTGGCCCGGAACGCTGCGTTCGACTGGCAGTCTTTCGTGTTCATGATGAACCCCTTCTCGATCACCGTGCCGGGAGCGATCTCGCCGAGGTAGTACGGTAACTTGCTTTGGACGGAGAGCGGGCAGGCAAGAGTGCCCGCGATCTGCGTCAACGTGACACCCTCGACCATCACACCCGTGGCGGCGCCGGGACCGGCGTTGCTCACCCGGATCTTCCAGTAAGCTCCTTCATCCACCTCACCGGCGAGGCTGCCGGCGATAGTGGTTGGAAGAGCGACGAAGTTTGCCCGGATCCTCTTGGTGGCATTCATGAGCACAGTGGTGCTGGCTGCCGCCGGATTGTCCACCAGCCCGGTCCAGGACAGGAATTGGAAACCCGGATTCGGAGTCGCCGTAACGGGTACCGAAGAACCCGCTGGATAGAAGCCCTCAACGGGGTCGGGCGAGACAGAGCCACCCTCTCCAGGCTTCCGGTCTACATAGAGACGGTGTTCCACGGAGAAGTTCGCAACGTAATGGGTGGGACTGGCGGGAGCCGTGATCTGATGCGAGATCCCTTGTCCATCGGACCAGTTGAGGAATGTATAGCGGCTGCCATTAACGTTTTGCGGGGACGTTGTCGAAAGTGTGTGGGTGGAATTCGCGAACCACGGGTAGGACTGAACTCGAAGGCTCCGCACGCCGTCCACGGTAAACAACGCGCCGGGCGGCGAGGCGCGTACGGAATATCCGCTGGGGGAAGTGATCTGGAGCGTGAGATTGGTGGAGCGGCTGAGCCCGCCGCCTGCCGCCTGAATAGATATGGTGTACGAGCCCGGTACGGCCGTGCTCTCGGCTTGCACCCAAACACGCAGCGACGACGGCACTGACCTCTCAAAACCACCGTCGAAGAGAAGCGTGACCCCGCTGGGAACGCCCGTCGCCGACAAATAGACATGCGGCTGGAATAGGCCTGTTGTATTCACGGCAACGCTCGCCACGCCGCCCCCAGGCGCGGAAATGCTGAGCGTCCCGGGTGTAACGCTTACGGAATAATCCGCCGCGCCCGCCACAAACTGGTTCGCGGAATAGGCTGGGGACGTCACCAGAGTTGGGGATGTGAGGAAGCGCTGACCGCATTGAACTCCAACTTTACTCACCACGTAAGGGCCATTCTTGCCCGACCGCGAAATCTTCATCCCGTTGAAGTTGAGAATCAGGTAGTTGACGCCGGCGGGAAGCGTGGATGATCCGGAAGTGAAATCGATGGAGTTCCCGCTCTGGTCCTCAATGCCGCCGCTCCAGGAGCAGTTCCCGCCGGCGGTATAAATGCCGACTTGCGCTCGCAGCACGTCATATAGCGACCCCCCTGAGGTAATCACGCCGGCAACCGAGTTCTGCCCCGTGAAATAGAGCGGTCCGCGGTCCAGGGACGTAATCGTGTAAGCGGCGGTGGCCCCCGCATCCGCACGTGCGTCCACCAGCGTGCTCTCCGTGGCATCCCGCCGCACCAACTGGGCGCGTACCCGCTGGTACGGCCCATTCACTCCCAGAGTTTCGAGGATGTCCTTTGCCGCGAAGTTGAGCGCAATCTGTTGGGAACCCGGGCTGAGGCTAACCTTGCTGACCGCAAGGAGCGTTTTGCCGTTGCTCGCCCGCAACTGGAGCGCGTATTCATAGTCACCTGAAGTTTGTACGCTCACAAAGGCCGTCGAGACGATCCGGTCGACGAGGCCATTCCCATCGTCATCCACCCCCTGATCTTGGAACGAGGTGAAAGAAGCCAGCGGAGCAATGACATGGATGGACGCGCCGGCCTTCCGGGAAAATGGCGCTCCATTGCTGGTGCCCGTAATGGCGGCTTGCGCGGAATAGTCGCCCGGCGCCGGAGGAACGAAGGCGCCTGTGTATAGCCCATCGTTGGGAGCCGCGTCGGACGCGCCGGAGTCGGTCATGGGAATGACTGTGGACGACCCCGAAGTAACGAACTTCCATTGCAGCACGGAGGAATCAAATGGCAAGGAATTCGCCCTCGTCATGGTGAGAGAATCCTCGCTCGGCTTCGTCCCGGCGGCGGGAACATTCGTAAAGATGAGCGTGCCGTCGCCAATTCTTACGCCGGCAGAGGTGCTCTCGACGGTAGCCGTTACCTGCGGGCGCGCGCTCCCCGCATTCGAAAGATCGGCGGCGTAGGTATAGGTCGAGGTGTTCGCATCCACTGGCGTGGTGGCGACCAGCCGGTAATTCGTAATGGCGGATTGGCTGGAGATATCGTTCTGGGGAGTGATGGTGAGGTTGATGGCCGCCCCCGTAATGGGCACGGTCCCTCGGAAAAGCGCCGCCGTGAACACTACCGTTTCCCCCGTCCGGTAGGATGGGGCTGCCGCCGTCAGTCCCGCGCGGATGCCTGAGTTCGATTTATACAGCACGGTGAGCGCACTTTCCGCATTGACCCCGGAGGAATTCGCCTTCACACGCCACGCGCCACCCGCGGCCGTGCTCGGGATCCCAATGGTGATGTGTATGCCTGGAACGTCCAGGATGCTCAGTGTGCCGCCTGTGCCGTTCGTCACCGTCCACTGAAAACCGAGCGCTGCCGCGTTCGCGGCCGTCACCTCGACTCCGCCTGGCTGGATCAGCGATATCGCAACGGCGGGGTTTGTCACATAAACATCCAGGAAGTCTCGGTCCGACGGCGGGTCCAGGGTCATATCGACAAAAGTTGCCGCCGTGTTTGCGGGCACCACCACGGTCCGCGTATCCATCCCCAACATCCTGAGGGTGGAAGTATCCTGGCTCTGGATCTGCGCCAGGCACCGAACCGGGGCCTCCATCAGCAAAGCGCACACAACGACTGTCCGAAATGTAGATCTCCCCATACGTTATCCTCCGCGTCGATCTCTTACTTGGAAAACCGGCAAAACACGACGCTTTTCTTTTCGCGATTCAGCAAATCAACGCAGAGCATGTCTGAAGTAACCCACGACGTGGTCGAGAAAATGTCCCTTCCCGTGGTATGGGCATAGTCGCCCTCAACCTTGGCCAGCAACGCCCCGGTGGACAGGTTGTACACCTCGACGAATGCCTCACCCTTCAGCGCTGCATATCCGCCGGGCACCTCCATCGCGCGCGCTGCTCCGTTATAGCTATAGACCGCCAGAAGCCGGTTGTCGGATGAAGGGATGGCGCCATTCAGTCTCTGTCCGCTCCTGGGAAATGTCTTGCCGAAGAGCTTGATCGGCTCTCTCTTGGCTTGCGGTGATTCATCCCTGCCGGCGATAAAGTTCACCTTCGGCCACTCGAGGGGAGTCGCCGAGTCCCACTCCGCATCAGTCGCCGGCTCCACTGTGATCCGGGAACCCATCCGGAGTTTATACTTCTGGGTGCTCACCCATCCCAACTCGTTTGCGACAAGCAGGGTGTTGCTTGCATTCCCCAGTGCCCGGAATATTAATGATCCGTTCCTTAAAGGAACGCCGTTGGGTCGCGTCCAAACGCCGGGGAATTTGACGATTTCACACCCACAATCAACAGGCGATATTTTGAGTTGCACATAGTCCGTTCGCACATATTCAAATCCATTGCTCTGTGCGCCAACGGGGTGGCAAAGCGCAACAGCGGCCCACACGAGTTTACTGCACCGTGCTTTGCTCAAGGCTGCGCTCCAATCCAAGGGTGATCATCCCTCGAACGTTGTCACCGGTGAACGAATCGTGGATTGTGGTGTGGTTCCGATAGCGCAAAGGCTGGGCTTCAAACAGCGCCGGTTGTTCGCTCAAGTAGGAACTGGCCGCGGTTACCACGATATCGTTCGCAGCGAACAGTGGCTGCGGATCAATGCTCGCAATAGTTGATCTGCCAAGACTGTCTTGTCGAATCGTAATTCGGCGGACGTCCCCCAGAAAATGATAGAGGAAATCATCCGCCACATACCACGGCGACATTGCCTCCACAGGTCCGATCACGCCGTCGTGGTCGATATCCGCATCAGATCCCAAGGCAAAGTATCTGATCCCGTTTGCCGCGATAAGGTTAGCACCCGATGCGTAGGTTCTGGTCTGTTGAACGTGCCGGTAAAGCAGGTTGAACAGGTGCACGCGGCTCACTGTCAAGTCAGGAATCGAACTATTGTAGTAGTAGGAAGTTAACAGTGTTCCAAGAGCGCTCGGGAAAGGAAGTTGAGGCTGCGCGCTGAGATTCTCAAATGCATCCGCTAAATCCGCGAGAACCGACCCCTCGTGAGGCGTGTCAAGTGTGAAGAGGGAGAACACGCCCACGGAGTCACCTGGCGGTAACCTCTGGATCACCGCACGGCTCCACAGGCCACCCTTACTATGAGAGACCAAGTGCACGCGGTACACCCCAAACTCTTTGGCAATTCCCTTGATTTGAGGCTCAAGGTCACGGATTGCTACGGCTTCGATCTTGCCTTCAGGCAGCTCAACTGCTGCCCAAGGATACTTGTTGTTTGTAAATGGGACGGAAAACTCACTCCACGCTTGCGGTCCGGATAGTATCCCGTGAACGAACACCACAGGCGCAAGCGCCTCGAACGTAATCGAGTAGATCTGCGCGGTGAATCCCCCTTCTCCTTCCTGGCGCGGCGGGCTGTCTGCTTCGATGAAATACGCGTTGTTCCCCGGAGTCGGCGGCGTCTGCCCAAAGAAAGGAGCAGGAGACGGATTCCGAAGAGCAAAGTGCAACCACTCGGCGGGGAAATCCAAGCATTGTGTTGCATATTGGCCGATTCCGCCTTGAGCGGGGCCCACTGTGGCCCTGCCCACCTCGTTGCCATTGATGCTGAAGGTGAACGTGTGCGGCACAATATCGCCGTTGTAAATGGATACCGACATCCAGGCCCGCTCACCCAATACACCGTTTCGCACAAATAGACCCGGTTGGGCCAGACCGCCGTCGCTCCTGTAATCCGGGGGTTGACCCGCCGCGTTAACTCCCGGGCCGACCACTCGAGTAATCGGGATGTTGCCCTCAACCGCGGAGCATTCCAAGTCCACGGGCCCACAATCCAGCATGAGAGACGACTCGTCTAACTCCACGAATGTTTTGTCAGTATTCGTGTTGTTTTCCCCGGGCGTCCGGCATTGCCCATTCAACAAAGCCGGGGGGGGGGCAATGAGCAAAACCAGAAATCCAATGCGGCGCAACATCGTTAGAATAGTAACCCGCCCACTATTCAGGGTCAAGACAAATCTTGTATGAGAAGGAATCTAGGATATTTTTCCGGAAGATTACAGCCTTTAGCTCAATCTCTACCAATCAATAAACAAACTCGATGCTTACGACAGGTGGAACTCGTCCCCGATCCCATGCAGCGCCACCCGCTCCGGACGGCTCCCCGCCGCGCTCAACAGCCGTTCCAGCGGCTCCCCGATCGGCTCCCGGCTCAAATGAAACGTCCGGTGATGCACCGGCAGGATATACTCCGCGCCCGCATCGTTGCCCATCCGCCACGCCTGCTCCGGCGAGCAGTGCACCCGGATCCACGGATTGTACGCCCCGATCGGCATGATCGCCAGATCAATCGCGCCCCGCGCCCGCACCTCGCGAAACGTGTCCGTCAGCGCCGTATCGCCCGCGAACACGATCCGCCGCTTGTTCAGCTCCACCACATAGCCGTTGTAGCCGCGGTAGGTATCCGTCTGCATCCGCGCGCCCCAGTGCCGCACCTCGAACGCCGTCACCTTCGCCGGACCCGCCTGCACCCACTGCCCCCAGCCGAGTTCGGTCACCTTCGCATACCGCTCCGCCCGGATCAGATCGCTCGTCTGCGACGCCATCACCACTTGCGTCGCCTTGCTTTCGAGCTTGCGCAACGACGGCGTGTCCAGGTGGTCCATGTGCGCGTGCGATACCAGGATCAGGTCCACGTGCGGCAACTGTTTAATGTTCAGCGCCGGAGCCACCATCCGCTTCACGCCCAACGTGAACAACATCAGGTCAATCCCCGCGCGATCGCTGAACACCGGGTCCGTGAGAATCGTGTACCCATCCACCTTCAACAACACCGTGCTGTGTCCCAGCCACGCCGAATGGACGCCCTTCTCCGGCCACTTCTTCGGATCCGGCACGCGCGGCGCGGGCTGAATTGGCAGCTTCATTTCCGATACGTATTGTTCAAAAAACAGGGGAAATCTCCGGTATGCCGCATAGCCCAGCGCGCCCACCGAAGCGAATGCCGCCCCGCCTCCCAGCAGCGCCCGCCGCGCCAGTTTGCTCGTTACTTCCATGTCCATCAGTACCCGAACCGCTCTTCCTTCCACGGGTCGCCGTGCATGTGATACCCGTTGCGCTCCCAGAACCCGGCCCGGTCTTTCTCCAGAAATTCGATCCCCGCCAGCCACTTGGCGCTCTTCCATGCGTATAGCCGGGGCACAATCAGCCGCGCCGGACCTCCGTGCTCGTCATCGATCGGATCCCCATCGTGCGTAATCGCCACCAGCGCGTCTTCGCCGAGAAAATCCTCCACCGGCAGGTTCGTGGTCCAGCCATGGTCATAGCCGTACGCCAGCACGTAGCGGCAGTCTTTCTTCACCCCGCCGGCCAGTTCCACCAGCTTGCGCGTCGAAACGCCCTCCCACACGTTGCCCAGCCGCGACCACCGCGTCACGCAATGAAAGTCGGCAAACACCTTCACTCTCGGCAGCGCCAGAAACTCCTCCCACGTGAAACCGATCTCCCTCCCGATGAGCCCCACCAGCCGCAGCCGCCACTTCCCCATATCCACTCCCGGCGTGCCGCTGGCGTCCAGCACCGGCCATTTCCGCGTCCGTGACTGCCCCGGCGGAATGCGGTTCCCCCGCCGCGTATCGGGACTGATGATCACGCCCTCTTCCTGCTCCTCGGGAATCCGCGGATTATCTTCTTGCAGCTTGCTGTCGAGATCGAACATGTCAGCCCTTTTTCCTCTTCATCTCATTTTCCAGCGATTTCGCCTCGTCCGGCAGATCCCCGGCCTGCTTGACGTGGCCCAGTTCCCGTTTGCATAGGCTGTCCTTGCCGTTCAACAGCGCCACCTTGCCGTAAAACCAGCACTTGTAGCTGTTGCCGTTGGGCGCATCATGCGCCTTGCCGGCCTCCTCGAGCGCGCCGAGCGCATTCCCCAATTGCAGCATCGCGTACGCCGTCAACACGCGCAGCGACGAGTTTTCCGGATTGGCGGCGTTCAGCTCCGTCAAGCGGCGCAGCGCCTCCTGGTTCTCGCCCTTCCTGATCAGCCGGATCACCTCGTCCACCGGCCCGCGGCTCGCCTCCGGCAGCAGCCCTACCGCCTCCGCCAGCCGGTCGAATCGCAAATCGAAATCGAGCGCCGCCGCCGGCATCGTCATCCAAAGGAAAATTGTGGCGAAAGCCATCAGAAACTTGCTGGTGTTCATCACTCGGTCTGTATGTTCTTAGGATGCTGCCCGGATTGGCACGGTTGCAGATGAGATTTTTCCCCCACCCGCGCGACTACCCCTATATGCCCGAGACGGGGAATTTCATTCCATGACCCGCCGGCCGGTCCTGCTCCTGCTGGCGCTCGCCGCGCCGCTCCCCGCCGCCCTCACCGGCAACCGCGGCCGTGTCGAATATGTGGGCGGCACCGTCGAAGGCATCCGCGCCGGCATCAACGGCCTCCTCAAAACCACGGACCGCGATTACCTCATTTTCGTCACCAAAACCGCCACCCTCAAGGTGCTCTATGAGCATGTCAACCTGCTCGAATACGGGCAGACCGTCAGCCGCCGCTATGCCCTCGCCATCCTCATCTCGCCCGTTCTCATTCTCAGCAAGAAACGCAAGCATTTTCTCACCATCGGTTATGTCGACGACGATGGACGCCAGCAGGCCATGGTCTTCACCGTGGATAAGAACGACATCCGTACCGCCCTCGCCAGCCTCGAAGCGCGCACCGGCCGCAAGGTCGAATTCCAGGACAACGAGGCTCGTAAGGCGGGCAGGGGGTAATTCCATGCGCGCCATCCTCCTCATCGCGCTGCTCAGCTTCAAGGTTTGTGCCCAGCAACCGACACCCGCTCCCTCCACCCCGGGACGCCAGTTCGAAGAGGAACGCCTCCAGCAATTGCTCCAGGTGCGCCGCGTCTACATCGACCGCCTCATCGGCTCCAGCGCCGACCAGATCCGCGACATGCTGATGACCACCCTTCAGACCTCGAAGCTCTTCATCGTCACCGAGAATGCCGACCGTGCCGATGCCTTCCTGCGAGGCTCCGCCGACGATGAGATTTTCACCGACACCTTCCAGTCCTCCGAAGGCATCAATGCCCGCGCCAATTCCGGCTCCGGCCGTGGCTCGGGCCAGTCCCGCAAGAACTCCTTCGGCGGCGTTTCCATCGGGGATCGTGAATCCACCCGCATCCGCGAGCGCAAGCACGAGGCGCGCGCCTCGCTCCGCCTGGTAAACAAGGACGGCGACCTCATCTGGTCCACCACTAAGGAAAGCAACGGAGCCAAGTTCCGCGGAGCCGCCGCCGACGTCGCCGACAAAGTTACCAGGCAACTCCTGCTCGACTTCGACCGCGCCCTCAAATCCGCGGCCGTGAGGCAACCTTGAGTCCCACCGCTCGCAGCAATGCGGCACTCATTCTGACTTCCTCGGCTTCCGGCTCCTGACCACCATATCCCGCGGGGATACCCAGGGCAAAGCCCTTGGCTACCACCCGACTACTCCGCCAGGAAATACCCCGTCGCCAGCTCCGGCTTCACCCGAATCGCTTCCAGCCACGATTCTCTGGCTTCGCCATCCCTTCCGAGCGCCGCCAGCGTATGGCCCAGGTTCAACAGCGCCTCGGCAAATCCCGCCCGCTGTGCCAGGCTCTCCCGGTACAGGCGTTCGGCTTCCTCCAGCCGCCCGGCCTTCTGCGACAACAGAGCCGAGTTGTAGAGCACGTCGGAAGTCCGCTCGCCCGCGTCCATCAATTGCTGATGAAACCGTAAGGCCTCTTCGTCGTTGCCCTCCTCGAGCGCGATCGCGGCCAGCCCGCGCATTGCGTCCGTACATCCGGGCTCAGCCGCAAGGAGTTGCCCGAGCGTGCTCTTCGCCGAATCGCGGTCTCCCGCCTTCTGATACGCCAGCCCCAAATTGATTCGCGCCTCGCGCCATTCCGGATTCCGTTGCACGCAGGCGGCGAAGGCTTCCGCCGCGGCCCCAAAATTATGGCGCTGCAAGCATGCATAGCCCAGCCGGAACCACCCTTCCGCATTCCCCGCATGAGCCGCCGTCAGCTTCTGATACGCTGCCTCCGCATCTTCCCACCGCTGTTGCTGCTCATGAACATACCCCAGGTTCAGCAGCAGCTCCGCCGAATCAGGAGTCAGTGTGAGCGCCTGTTCCAGATTCTGTTGCGCCTCCTCCAACCGGCCGAGTTGCTGATGCACCAGGCCCAGGCTCGAGTGCGATTCCGCCGCCTCCGGCCGCAATGCCGCCGCCCGCTCGTAGGCTTCCGCCGACTTGTCGAGTTCCCCTGCCTTCTGCCACGCCAACCCCAGGTTTGACCAGCGTTCGAAACTCTCGGGATGCGTCTCGAGCAGCCGCGTGCAGTGCTCGGCGCACGCCCTGTAGTCCCCTTCCCAAAACGCGGCAGTCGCCAGCCCCTCACGCGCCGCTTCGGAGTTCTGGTCCAGCGCCAGAAGACGCTCGCAACACTCCTTCAGCCCGTCCGTATTCCTGCACTGCCGCTGCAGCGTGACCAGATTGATCAGCGCCTCCCGCGCCCCCGAATTCACTTCCAGAACCCGCTGGTAAGCCTGCATCGCCGCGTCTACTTCCGACAGCAACTGCAACGACACCGCGCGGCCGAACAAAGCGGATTCATCAGCCTGCTCCAGGCACAGTTGCTCGAACACCTCGAGCGCCGCATGAAATTTCTGCTGATGCAACAGGGAGATTCCCAATCCCTGCCGTGCCGCATGGTGCCCTTCCTCCGCCGCCAGCACCGCCCGGAACTGCGCCTCCGCCTCCTCCCATCTCGAAACGTACTGTAAACACAGCGCCAGGTTGAAGCGTGCCGGCTTGTGGTTCGGATAGATAGCCAGGAATCGCTCAAATCCCGTAACGGCCTCTTCGTACCGCCCCAGTTCGTAGCAAATCCGGCCGCGCGCAAAGTGCGTTTCCGGCAGCGGAATCGCCTCCTCCGGCTGGCTTTCGAGCGCTTCCAGGGCTTCCTCCCGCCGTCCCTGTAAATGCAATGACACGGCCCCGGCCAAGGCGCCCGTTTCCTTCGAAGCCGGCAAGACGGACTCAGGGGAGGGGTCATTCGTCGCCAATAGCGGTATCGAGCTGATCATGCGAGGCTCCTGCGAATTGTGGACGCATCAACGGACTGCGTTCAAGATGTCACTCTGTGATCGGCGAATAACTCCCCAAGCTTTAGGGTGTTTACCGCAGGACTACTATCTTCCCCCTAGCCCCCGACCGCCGCCTTGCAGGCAACACCTCCAACTCCGTTGCCGCTGCCGCCGGAAACACAAACCGGTAGGCCATCACCAGTTCCCGGGCACACCCTCCGGTTTCCTGCCCGCCCGCACTCCACCCGAGAGCGGCTGCCCCACCCTGCCGCATCCCTGGGAAGTGTCCCTCATCCTTCACCCCGGGCAGCTGTGGATGGGTCAGCGGCCGCTCGCGCCATTCTCCGCTCGTTGCAGTCCACACGCCCGCTTTCGCGGTCCATTCCCCAACCCGATCTCCCGCCCGCCGCAACAGCCCCGCCCCTGCGTTCACCAGAGGTTTCGGCATCTTCACACGGCCCGCTCCCGCGAATCGGGGCTCTCCCCTCACCGCCCACCCCCAGCGCTTCGGATTCGTACCCACGGGCCACAAATACCCACGCCCCAAAACTGCGGCCTCCGGCCGGCTCTGCCCCGCGCCCGGCAGCAGTGGTCCTGGACCACCCCTCCATTCACCACAAGATCCGTTCCCAACCCGATTCGATTGGAGTCCACGTGCCGCCATCAGATGCAGATGACCCCGCTGCAATGGTCTACCTTTCGTCGAAGCCAATGGCCAAGCCGGATAGACTATCTGCCGGCTTCCTCCCTCCGCCTGCCACGCCAGCCCTTGCGTCGTTCCACGCCAACCGCTGGGCGCAAGACTGGTCAACGCCGCCAGCCCGCCGCGGCCAGTCCACGCCGGAGCTTTCCATGGCAGGGCCCGCCGCACCAGGACCGGCGCCGGCTCCTGCTTCCATGCGGCCGCGCTCGAACGCTTGGCGGCCTCCAGTCCCACGGGCAGCGGATTCCAGCAGCCGGCGCTCCGGATCAACTCCGCGCCTCGCATGCCTTCCATCTTCGGAACCGCCAACCCCGCGGCCATGGTCAGGAAGCCATCGGCCGTTCCACGCGGCAAGATGGAAAACTCCCTCGTTCGCCCCACCGCGCGGAATCCGGCAGCGCCCCATTTACCTTCGGACACCACTGCGCCCATTCGCGGAAATATCGCCTCGTGAGAGCCCGAGGCCAGGAACGTTTCCCCTGGCGCATCGCGGCGGCAATCCTTCCCGCGAGCCACATCACGCGGAACGCTCGCCTTCAACTGCTCTTCACTCCGGATCTTATCCGGATCCGGAAGCACAGCCTCCATCCTGGCAACCGCCCAATCCCGTTCCGCCCTTCCCGCCCGTCCGCGATCCACCACGCGGCTCGACACCGCCACCGGACCACCTTCGGGCGCGGCGTGATGCGGCGCCTCCTTCGGCTGGCGCGGCATGTGCAACTCGCCGCTCTCTCCCTCGAACCAACCAGGCACGCGCCGTCCTGCAATCCTCGCAAACACCCGCGGCTTGGAATACCCGCTGCCCGCCACCCGCTCGCCACCCCAGGGTGGCCCCATTGCCCGCGGCAACAACGGGCTCTCCTCCACGCCAATCCACGTCCTCTCGGAAACCAGCGCCGGCGGCTGGCTCCCATTCGGAGCTATGGTGACGTATCCGCACCCGGCCATCATCGATGGGCTTTCCATCCGCCCAATCGGCTTGGCTGATGGCTCATCGCTGACGGCTGAAAGCACCCCGGCCCCAATGCGCGAGCCAATTTCCGAACCCTCCGCCACAACCGGCCCAAGCGAAGAAACCGCCATGCGCGGCATCCACAGCGGGCGCCGGAAACGCTCCGGTACTTGTGCCCGCGGGTAGTCCAGAAAACCCGCATCCGGCGGCAGCCGCAGCAGTTCCTCGGCCACAAACGCTGCCTCCGGCAGGTCTTCCCGAATCGCCGTACATCCGGCGCTGCCTGGCAACACGATCAGTCTCCCGGGCGGCTCAGGCGCTGGTTCCCCCAGCCGGCAGATTACGGCCGGGCACGGGGGAACGCCAATCTTCAGTTCCACCTTCCCCGCCTCCGCCACTTCCTTCCCGCCCAGAGCAATTCCTCGCAATCGCGGACGCGCTACCGCCCCGCCGGAAGCCAGCTTCAGAATTTCTCCGCCGAATCTCAAAATCGACGGCGAAATCGAGAATTGTATCCCCCCGGCCGGATATAACGTCAGCCGTCCCGGCTTTGGCGGAACCGGCATCTGCTCGAACCCTCCGCAGCCTTCCGTGTTCCGCGGATCCCACAACCGCCTGGGGCGCGCCCTTGGCCGGTCCTCCAGCCGCAGCCGCGAAAAAACCAGGCTGCTTTGCTGTTGCCGGTACTGCTCCTCATGCTCCTCGCTGCAAAACCTGCGTCTCTTCAGCCGCCTGCCCACACTCAACGGCTCGTCGCAGTACTGGCAGCGCGGAATCGCTTGTGGATCCCCCTCCGTGAGATCCACTCCGTACAGGTCCTCCTCGAGTGCCGCCGCCCCCCCAAGCCGCGCCATCGCCTGCTCGTTCCACTGCCGGTAGTACAGATCTTCATGTTCGGAATTGCAGAACTGCCACCCTTTCAGCCGCTTGCGAATGCTCAACGGCTGCGCGCAGTAAAGACAGTTCGAAGACGCGGTGGATTCCGGCCGCGGGATCTCGAGCCTGCCGGGGTTCTGCAGTTGCAGCAGCACCCGGATATCCACTCCAAATTTGCGCTGATGATTTGCCGAGCAGAAGGAACCAAGCCCCGGATCCCGGTCACTGGAAAGCTTTTGCCCGCAGTAGAGACAGTTCATGCGCAGAGTCGTCCCCCACGGTAATCGGCGGAATGGCCTGAAAGCTTGAGCTTCCGTGCCTCGACGCCCGGGAAACGCTCTACCTTTCCCTCAATCCTTCTTTGCGGTGGATTTCGATGTCTCGGTCGAAGCGGCGGCAGGCTTCGAACTTCCGGAACCCTCGCTCTTACTCTCCGTCGAGCCGTTCTTCGATTCGCTCTTGCCCGCCTTCGACCCGCCTGACCGGGCGTAGTCCGTCACGTACCACCCGGTTCCCTTGAAATGCAACCCGGGCGCGGACAGCAATCGTTCCACCTCGCCGCCGCAACCCTCATGGACTGTGAGTGGGGAGTCGGAAAACTTCTGAATCACCTCGAAAACACGGTCACATTGTTTGCATCGGTATTCATACAGAGGCATAGATTCTGCATATTCCTTCAACTGCTGCTAATCTTAACGATCCCAACGATCAACGCTGTGATTCACCGCCACAGCTTTGCCTGAAGTCAAGACTTCGATTGCTTTCTTCAGGAGAATGTCTTCCCCGCTTTTCTGCTCGGGTTGCGCCGGCTCGGCCGGCGGCTCCACATCCGGATCTGCCGCGGCCGCTTCCTGCTCCACCACCGGAACCGAGGGAGTCACCCCGGTATCCTGCAACGCCTTCCCCGAAGGCGAGTAGTATTTCGCCGTCGAAAGAATCACCGCCCCGCCGTCGTCCATCAGAATCGCTTTGCGCACCGCCGCATCGCCGTAGGTCCGCTCCCCCACCACCTCGGCGCGCTTGTTGTCCAGCAGAGCCCCCGCCGCAATCTCCGCTCCGTTCGCTGTGCCCCGGTTCGTGATCACCACCAGCGGCCCCTTCCAGATCTGCTTCGAGGCTTCCGCGTCAAAATTCTGCCGGCTCACCTTCTGTCCTTGCAGGTACGCCATCAGCCCCTTCTCGAGGAAGAGGTTCGCTACCGCGACGCCTTCCTCCGGCGTTCCATCCGCGGCATTCCGCAGGTCCAGCACAATCTTCTGCGCCCCCTGCTTCTCGAGCGATTTCACCGCCGAAGCAATCTCTTTCGCCTTGCCCGCTTCCATGCTCGGGGAAACGATCTGCCCCACCCCGTCCGGCAGCATCTTCGCCGCCACCGCGGGCAGTTTCGTGATCGCCCGCACCAGGCCGACCTTCTGCGGATCGGTCCCCTTCCGCACCCGCAATACGGTCAGTTCCACGCTCGTCCCCGGATCCCCATGCAGCAGCAGGTCCGCATAGGCAAGCGGCATGTCCCGCGTGGACACTCCGCCAATCGCCTCCAACACATCCCCCGTCGCCAGCCCTGCCTTGTCCCCTGGCGTTCCCGGAATCGCGTCCACCACGTTCAGGTAGCCGAACTTCTTCGACAGGATCAGCCCAACGCCGGCCTTCCGGTTGTCTTTGAACTTGACGTATTGCTTGTATTGGTCCGCGTTTAGATAGCTGGCATACGGATCCACCGACTCGAGCAGCCCGTTCAGCGCTCCTAACGTGACATTCTTCATGTCCGGTTCTTCCACGTAATCGCTCTTGATCCGCGAAAGCACTTCGGTGTACACGGCAAGGTGCTTGTAGGCGTCATCCGGCGATGCGCTCCGGCCCTTGACGGCGCCAATCATCAGTAGCACCACCAGACAACTGGAGGAGGTAACTACAAACAGTTTGAAGCGGCGATTCATTGCCCAGCCTTTCAGAAGCCGGCGGAGACACTCCGCCAGCATCTACACACTATAGTAACCTATGCCAGGTCCACCTACACTCCAAAGACGCGTCCGCGCCGCCCCAGGTCTCAATAAATCCTGCTCACTCATACCTCGATTCGCATGGCATCCACACTCCGCGCCACCGCCTCCTGCAGCGCTCTCCGCTCTTCCTGCCGGCCCGGAACCCATTTTTGCAGCGCCGCCCGCAAACTGTATGCATCGGCCGGCTTAATCAGATAATCGTCCATCCCCGCCGTCCGGCTCCGCTCCCGGTCGGATTGTGTCCCGCCGGCCGTCAGGGCGATGATCACCGGCCGGTCCGGCCTGTTGTTCTTTCGCCGGATCTGCTCGCATGCCTCGAACCCGTCCATCCCCGGCATGTGGCAATCCATCAGAATCAGGTCGTAGTGCAGCACATCCGTCGCCAGAACCGCCTCCTGCCCGTTCATCACCAGGTCCACTTCATACCCCAGCTTTTCGAGCAACCGCCTCGCCACCAGCCGGTTCACGGCATTGTCGTCCGCCACCAGGATCCTTGCGCGCCGTTCCAAGGCCAACCCGTCTCCCTCCACCGCTTCCGTCAGCGCCTCGAAGTCCGCTACCAGGAGCGGAGCCCTGTCGCGAATCGCCCGCAGGCACGCCTCCAGTTTCTTTCTCCGGTACGGCGCAAACAGCAGCGCGCACGGCCGCGGCCCCATCCGCGTATCCAGACTCACCGCCCGTTCCTGCGTCGTCATCAGAATCACCGGAACTCCGCTCTGATAGGCCGCCGGAAGATCCTCCGTCAGGATCCCGTCCGCCCCGCCCGGACCCGCCATGATCTCCACTCCCAACGATTCGAGATGGCTGCGCAGCACTTCCCGGTCAAACCGCGAGCCTCCCTGAATCGCCATCCGCATCCCCTCCACCGCTGTCCGCCCCACAGCGCCTCCCCCTTCCACCGGGATCCGGAAATGAAACGTTGCCCCCCAACCTCGCCGGCTCTCCACTGCGATGCTCCCGCCCATCCTCTCCACCAGCCGCTTGCACAGGTGCAATCCGAGCCCAGCCCCCGCGTAACGCCGCCTTGACGATTCATCCGCCTGCCGGAATGGCTCGAACAACCGCGCCTGCGCCTCCACGGGAATCCCTATCCCTGTGTCCGACACCGCAAATACCAGTTCCAGCCGCCCGCCCGCCGCGTGTTCCGCCCGCGCCCGCACCGCGATCTCTCCCTTCTCCGTAAACTTCACCGCATTGCTCAACAGGTGCATCAATACCTGCCGCACTCCGCCCGGATCCCCCGCAACGGTCCGCGGCATGCTCCTGTCCGGTAGAAATCCGATCTCCAGCCCCTTTTGGTAGGCTTTCGGAGCCATCACCGTCACCACTTCCTCGATTACCGTTTCCACCGGGAATGGCGTCCGCTCCGCCGGGAACTCCCCCGCCTCGAGCTTGGAAAAATCGAGAATTCCCCCCACCACCTGCGACAGTGCGTCCGCCGAGCCCCGCATCGTTTCCATGCACTCCCGCTGAATCTGGTCCAGCGGCGTTGCCAGCATCAACTCCGTCATCCCGATGATCCCGTTCATCGGCGTCCGCAACTCATGGCTCATGTTCGCCACAAACTGCGATCTCGACTTCGCCGCCGCCTCCGCCAACACTTTCGCCCTTTCCAGCCGGAACGCCAGCCACACAATGATGACCAGCCCCGCCGCCCCGGCCGCCACCGCCTGCATCCAGACCCGCATCTTCTTTCGCTCCAGCAGCAGCCGCGAGATCAACTCGCTCTCCCGCCCCGGCATTTCCGATGTTTGCTCCAGAATGCGCCGCAGCCCTCCGTCTTCCGCCATCCGCGTCAACTCAGCCCGGAACGCTTCCGCCACCGGCGCGAATTCGCCTCTTGACCGGATCACCACCGGCACTGTCGAATCCGGCAGCGGCCGGTACTCGAATGGCACACTCTCGCACCCCGCCGGCCTCCTCAACAGAGTTTCCAACACGCGGTTCCGGCTCAAGTACACCGCATCCACCTCACCGCGGCAGACCGCGGCGATCGCCGCCTCCGTCTCCGCATAGGGCGCCGCCACCGCTCCCGGCAGCGCCCTCCTCACCTCTCCCGCTTCAAAGTTCCGCGAACAAAACGCCACTCGCTTTCCAACCACGCTGCCGCTCAGTTTCCCCTGCCATCCCACAGCCCCCATCTCCAACTCCATCCACGGCTCGGAAACATAGTAACCGTCCGCCTCTTCCTGTTCCTTCCGCGCCGCCGCCCACATGTCCGCCCTGGCTTCCTTTTCTCCCTCCACCCACTCGATGGGCACATGAAGCCGCTTCGAAACTTCAGCGAAAACCGCCTCCACCATCTTTGGACGAAAGCGCGGACGCGCAATCCGCAAGGGATGCGATACCGGTTCAAGAACCTGCGGGTACAGAATTCCGGGGCAGACTAATGCCGCCACCACCGGCGCAATCTTCGTGTACCGTTGCAGAGTACCAATCACTATTGCCGCCCACCCTTAGCGGCAGTTCCGGAATCCCTCTATCACTCGTCAGGATTGCGGGAATAGTTTAGTGGTACCGCTTACGGTCCGGTCCTAAGTGCCCCCAACCGCTTCAGCCCGTGCTCCCCTCCCCGCCACCGGATCCGGTTCGACAACCCCGCCCCCACACACGCACACAACCACAGCCATGTCCCTACCGGTACAAGCGCCACATGCGCCCACCCCCATCGACTGAACCATCCCTCATACTCCCGCATCACTCCCCGCGCATTTTCCATCCTCCTCCACCCCTTCCACATCCCAATCCCCAATTGCCACGCCAAGGCCAGGCCCGCCATCCACCACCCCTTCCATGCCAGCCATCCGGCCCCAACCATTGAGCCGCAATACACCACGTGCGCCCCCAGCGCCAGCCGCCATAATCCCGGCGCATAAAACCGCGTGATCCGCATCTGCCGCGTGATCCATCCTAAGAACTCCATCCCGCCAGTATGGTCCGTTGCAGCCACCATCGCACCCGGCGCGAACACGATCCTCATCCCCGCCGCCCTCACCGCCTCGCTCAAGCGGTAGTCGTCGCTCACCGCGCCCTTCCACCACCCGGGAATGTCCAGGCGCTCGAATGTCTCCCGCTTCACCGCCATCGCCCCGCCCCAGCAGAAACGCGTATCCCCGGGCCCCATCCCGTCCGCGATCACCGCATTCCACACGCTCCGCAGCAGGCTCCAGAAATCCACCGGCTGCGGCAGGTGCCACCGGTACCCTGTAGCCGCGCCCGCGCCCTCTTCATTCAAAGCGGCCGCCAACGCGCGCAGCCACCCCGCCGGGACGCGTCCATCGGAATCCGCAAATGCAAATACCGCGGATTCCTTCCTCGCCGCCCGCACCGCCGCCAGCAGATTGTTGATCTTATCCCCACTCTCCCCGTCGCCTTCCCCCGCGTACACCAGTCGCGCGCGCTCCGGAGCCGCGCCCCGCGGCACATCCTCCGCGCCGCGCGAAACCACAATCAATTCGTAGTCCGGATAATCGAGCAGCGCAAGCGAGGCCAGGTTTTCTCGAAGCCCCTCATCCTCCCCCTTCACCGGAACAATCACCGTCGCCGCCGGCCAATTCCCTCGAGGCGCGCTCCCACGCTCCCGCCAGTACCTCGCCCGCGCCCTTTCCCCATATAACGACAAAGTCGCCAGCAGCAGCGCCAAAACAATCAGTGCCCATACCATGGAAACCCGCATTGTACTCGATGCGGTAATTTGGATAAGGAATGCCCTCCCTTCCGGTGCTGCTCCTGCTCGCCGCGCTATCGGTGTCCCATAGCGAATACCAGCAGCGCCGCACCCGCCTTCGCCAGGCCCTTCCCAACTCGGCCATCGTCCTCCTCGGCAGCCCCGACACCTCCTCTGACCCCCGCAGCCCCATGCTCCAGGAGCCGAACTTCTACTACCTCACCGGCTGGGCCGAACCCAACGCCGTCCTCCTCATCCTCCCCGAATCCGCCGAACCGAACGAGATCCTCTTTCTCCCGTCGCACAACGAACGCAAGGAACGCTACGAAGGCCGCCGCGCTGCCGCCGGCGACAACGGCGTCGAAGCGCTCACCGGAATCTCCCGCATCCTCAGCGCCGACATCTGGGAGAGCGAAGTCCGCCGCCTCGCCGCGGACCTGCCGAAGCTCCACACCCTGACCCAAACCTCCTCGGCCGGCACCGTCAAGCGTGTCCTTCCCAGCGCGGAATGGGCCGACGCCGCCCCGGCCATCTCGCGCCTCCGCATGACCAAGTCCCCCCGCGAAGTCGACATGCTCCAGCGCTCCATCGACGTCTCCATCGAGGCCCACCTCGCCGCCTGGAAGCGCGCCAAACCCGGCCTCTTCGAATACCAGATCGCCGCCACCATGACGGACGTCATCCTCGAGCGCGGCTGTGAGCGCCACGCCTACCGCCCCGTCATCGGAGCCGGACCCGACAGCGCCATCCTTCACTACAGCGCCATCCGCCGCCACATGGATCGCGGCGAACTCCTGCTCATGGATGTCGGAGCCGAATGCGCCTGCTACGCCGCCGACATCACCCGCACCATCCCCGTCGGCGGCCGCTTCAACGCCCGCCAGCGCGAACTCTATGAAGCCGTCCTCGGAGCCCAGAAGGCCGCCATCGCCGCCGTCAAACCCGGCGAATCCCTCGGCCCCCGCGGAGCCATCCATCAGGCTGCCCGCGACTACATGGACCAGCACGGCCCCCAAATCAACGGCCAGCCGCTCAGCAAGTACTTCACCCACGGCATCGGCCACCACGTCGGCCTCGAAGTCCATGACGCCGCCACTCCCGGCGAACCCCTCGAACCCGGCATGGTCATCACCATCGAACCCGGCGTCTACATCCCCGAGGAAAACATCGGCATCCGCATCGAAGACATGGTGCTCGTCACCGCCCGCGGTGCCAGGGTGCTCTCCTCCGCCCTCCCCCGCGACCCCTCCGAAATCGAAAGACGGCTGGCGAAGTAAATGCCGAAACTTACCTCGCACCCCATCCTGCCCTACTACCTGATCGCCGCCCTCTGCCTCGCCTTTGCCCTCATCGCCGGCTGGACCCCGCTCGCCGGACGCATCGACAACTACCACTACGATTGGACTCTCCGCCTCTATCCGCCCGCCGAACCCGCCCTTGAATCCGCAATCCTCGAAATCGACGACCTCACCCTCCTCAAATACGGCGGCGCCCGCAACCTCCGCCGCACTCTCGCCCTCGCCCTCGACAAACTCGCCCCAGCCAAACCTCGCGCCGTAGCCATCGACCTCATCCTCGCCGAGGAGTCCGGCAAAGACCAGGACCAACTCCTCGCCGCCGCCATGAACCGCACCCCGAACCTTGTCCTCTCCTCCGACCTCGTACCGAACGCCGATCAGTGGGAGGAGCCCTATGCCCTCTTCCGCCCCGCCGCCAAAGCCGTCGGCCACGTCCACGCCGACCCCGACCGCTACGACGGCATCAGCCGCGAAGTCCAACTCGAGAAGGCCGCCAATCGCGTCCGCCGCTGGGCCCTCGCCCTCGAAGCCTTCCGCCTCGCCCACGGCAGCCAAAGCATCATCGAATCCGACGCCGATCTCAAACTCGGCGACATCCGCATCCCCGTCCCCCGCCGCGGCAATCGCGGACGCCCCATGTTCATCCGCTACCGCGGCCTCCCCATCCCCCGCGTCTCCATCCGCCAGTTGCTTGAAGAGCCCGATTCCGCCCGTAAGCTTTCCGGCAAGGTCGTGTTCGTGGGCGTCACCAGCCAGTCCCAGGCCCGCGACCGTCTCATGACCCCCGTCTCCACCATCACCCCCATGCCCGGTGTCGAGATCCACGCCCACATCTACGAAACCATCGCTCAAAAGGAGTACCTCTGGCCCGCCAGCAACGTGAGCATCGTGCTCGCCTGCCTCATGCTCGCCATGGTCACCGCCACCGTCTTCGCGTTCCTCACCGGCTGGCAGGCCTACGGCGTCGGAGCAATCCAGATCCTCTGGGCCCACTCCCTGCCCCATCTCCTCTTCCAGAGCGGCATCATCTTTCCCCTCCTCGCCCCCGCCGGCAGCGCCTGGCTCTCCGTCATCTGCTGCGCCGCCTGGCAATATTCCGTCACCCGCAAACAACTCTCGAAATCCGAAGCCGACCGCTCCCGCTACCAGCAGGCCATCCACTTCGTCTCCCATGAAATGCGCTCCCCCCTCACCGCCATCCAGGGCTCGAGCGAACTCATGAGCCGCTACAACCTCAGCGAAGAAAAGCGCAAGCAGATCGCCCAGATGATCAACTCCGAATCGAAGCGCCTCGCCCGCATGATCCAGGCCTTCCTCGATGTCGAACGCCTCTCGGAAGGCCAGATGGAGTTGAAGCGCGAGCCCTTCTCCGCCCAGGACGTCATCATCGTCTGCCTCGAGCGCGCCCGCCCTCTGGCCGAAAAAAAACGCATCCAACTCGAGGCCGGCGAACTCTCCCCCTACGAGTTGTTAGGCGATCGCGAGCTAATGGAGTACGCTGTATATAATCTGCTCACGAATGCTGTGAAGTACTCTCCACCGGAGACACAGGTGCTCGTCACCGCCAGCCGCAAAGGAGATCGCCTCCATCTGGCGGTGCAGGATCAGGGCATCGGTATGGATGAGAAGGAGTTGAAGCGAATCGGTACCAAGTTCTATCGCACCAGGGGCGCGGAAAAGAGCGGCGAGGTTGGAACAGGCATCGGCCTCTCCATCGTCCACCAGATCGTGGAACACCATGGCGGCCGCATGCAAGTCTCGAGCGCTCCGGGCAGGGGATCCTGTTTCACCATTATTGTCCCGTTACATGCCGCCAAACCGGCGGCTGAAGTCAAAGGATAACCGGATTGCGGCGAATTCTGATCGTGGAAGATGATAATTCCGTTCGCGAGACGTTAATTACGTTTCTGCGCGATTGCGAAGGCTATGAGGTCGATGAGGCCGCCTCCACCTCAGAGGCCTTCCGCCTCCTCAACGACGGCGGCTACCCGCTCGTCATCAGCGACGTCTACCTCGACGAGCGCACCGGCCTCGATATCCTCAACGCCGCCAAATCCGCCAACCCCGATTGCGCCGTCATCCTCATGAGCGGCCGCGGCTCCATCGAAACCGTCATGGAGTCCACCCGCCGCGGAGCCTTCGATTACGTCGCCAAGCCCTTCGACCTCGACCACATGCTCGAAGTAGTCAAGCGCGCCGAAGCCGCCGCCCTCAAATCCTCCGACGAAGACACCGACATCGACGACCTCCCGGTCAGCGAAATGATCGGCAGTTCCCCCTCCATGATCGAGGTCTACAAGACCATCACCAAGGCTGCCCCCACCGACGCCACCGTCCTCATCCAGGGCGAAACCGGCACCGGCAAGGAACTCGTCGCCCGCATGATCCACAACTACAGTTCCCGCGCCCAGCAGCCCTTCGTCCCTGTCGATTGCGCCTCCATCGCCGCATCCCTCCTCGAAAGCGAACTCTTCGGAGCCCTCCGCGGCGCCTACACCGGAGCCGACCGCGACCGCGTCGGAGCCTTCGAAGCCGCCAACAACGGCACCGTCTTCCTCGACGAAATCGGCGACATCGACCCCGGCTTCCAACTCCGCCTCCTGCGCTTCCTCCAGGAACGGGAGATCAAACCCCTCGGCGCGGCCCGCCCCAAGCGCGTCGATGTCCGCGTCATCGCCGCCACCAACCGCGACCTCACCAAACTCGTCGAAGACAAGAAATTCCGCGAGGATCTCTTCTACCGCCTCAACGTCGTCCCCATCCGCCTCCCCGCCCTCCGCGAGCGCCGCGGCGACATCCCCCTGCTCGCCATCTTCTTCCTCCGCCGCGCCAACGAGCGCTACAGCCTCGACGCCCGCATCACCGAATCCGGCATGCGCTCCCTCCAGGAATACTCCTGGCCCGGCAACGTCCGCCAGCTCCAGCACATGATCGAGCGCCTCACCATCCTCGCCCCTCAGTACCGCATCGATGAAGAGGCCGTCCTCGACGCCATCGCCTCCCTCTCCTCCAAGGAAAACGCCGGCGAAAGCCTCGCCGGCACCGAAGCCGACCAGATCCGCAAAGTCCTCGCCGCCACCGGAGGCAACAAAAGCCGCGCCGCCAAAATCCTCGGCATCGAACGCAAAACCCTCTACCGCAAGCTCGAAAAAATGGGCGTGGCGTAGGCAACCTCCTTGGCAACATACGTGTTAAGAGGCCGCACTGGCGGAACTCTGCCGCCAGCACCGCATACGGGAACTCTCGGTTTTCGGTTCGGCGGCCCGCGGCGAAATGCGCCCGGATAGCGACATCGATTTACTTGTCGAGTTTCTGCCTGAGGCGGAAGCCGATCTGGTCGACCACGCCGGGTTGATGCTGGACCTCGCCCAACTTCTCGGCCGCCGCGTCGACCTGGTCTCCAAAAACGGCCTCAAGCCTCTGATCCGCGCATCCGTGCTCGATGAGGCTCGCCCCCTCTATGCGGCGTAACCACCTGTATAAGAGCCAGCAGCGCCTGTAGTTCAAAACAGAAATAGCCGGTGCCCAACAAGCCGATCGCAATGAAGCCAATCGCAATTCCGAAATTCCGCAACCTCGAGGAGGGGGCTGACTGGTGGGAAAGCCGCGAGGGCAAACGCGCCGCCACCGCACTCATGAAGCAATCCGCTGCCGCCCGCAACCTCACGCGGCGCAAAGTCCCCCTCCGCACCGTCACCATGCGGCTGCCGGAGCCGGACATCGAAGCCGCCAAAGACCTCGCCTTTCGCAATGGACTGCCCTACCAGACCTACATCAAGATGCTGCTCCATGAAGCCATCGAAAAGGCGCGCAACTCCGCATAAGCCACCACCCCCCCCTCAACTCCCTGCCCGCGCCAACCGGAACGCCGCCATCTCCTCCCCGTTCCGCACGTGCAGAATGCCCCCCGCAAACACCGGGTGATTCCACGTCTTCCCCTCGATCCCCGGCGCCCGGGCAATCTCGGCGAACTGCCCCGGATCCGCCGCCACCAGCCCCAATTCCCCCTCCTCCGACACCACCAGAAGCAAATCCTGATCCCGCAACAGCAGCAACTGCCCGTGCCCGAAGCGACCGCCCTTCCACTTACGCCTCCCGTCCTGAAGATCAATGCAGGCGAGAATGCCGCCGTCAAACCCGTAAGCGTGCCCTTTATGCACCACAATGTCATTGAAGTACGGCTTCAGCCCGCGCGAAGTCCAAACCTCCTTTGCCGTCCATCCCTCGGACCCATGCGCCACCGCCAGCCGGCGCGTCCCCAATCCCCCGCTCATATCGCTCGTGTTGAGCAGCACGTCACCGTCCTCCGTCATCGCCGGCTGCAGGATAGCCGCCCCCTCCCACGCGTACGTCCACAGTACCTTGCCGTCCCCCGGCCCCACGCTCGTGGTCCCGCTTCCGCTCATCAGCAGCACCTGCCTCACTCCGTCAAGAGTCACCAACTGCGGCGAACTGTAGCCGCCTCCACCCGCCGTGAACTTCCAGCGCGGACTGCCCGTCGCAAGATCGTAAGCAATCAACTGCCCGCCCGCCGCCACCAGCACCGCATCGTCCACCACCAGCGGCGACCCCGAAAACCCCCACCCCGGGACCTTTGCTCCGGTGTCAGCCGCCGCGTTGCGCGTCCACACCACACGCCCGTCACTGGCATCCAGCGCATTCACGATCCCCGTCGCCCCCAGCGTATAAACACGCCCGTCATGCAACGCCGGCGTTCCCCGCGGACCCGCCCCGCCGTTCGACTCCCAAAACCGCGCCTCATCCAGATGCGCCCACACCGGCTCACCCGTCTTCGCGTCGTAGCAGGCCACCACTTCCGATTCTCCGCGTTGTTCCTGTGTGTAGACACGGCCATCACCCACCGCGAACGACGACCAGCCGGGCCCCACCTCCCGCCGCCACAGCCGCACCGGAGGCGCAGCCGCCCAGTCGGTGCGGATCCGCACACCTGTGACAATGTCATCGCGATGGGGACCACGAAAGCCCGGCCACTCCACTGTTGACGGCGTTTCCCGCACCGGATTCACCGGAGCGGTCGTATCCGCCTCCCGCACTGCCGGAGCACCCACGGACTCCGCCGCTCTCTCCTCCGCCTGCGCCGCTACCGGCGCCACCCGTGCCAGGAACCGCTCTTCGGAAGTCTTCGCCCAACGCCAGGCGAACAGAGAACGCCCCTCACCCGTGATCCCATCCGTGCGCAGCAAAGCCAGTAACCCGCACCCCGCCAGGATCGCCCCCACCAGCGCCACACCCCGCCGCCCCGCTGGCAGCCCCCGCGTGACCGCCGCCCACGCCACTAGCGCGAGGCACATGACGGGAACCGCGTAAATGATCCACATCCGCCCCATCATCCCCGTCGCAATCGATCTGTCGACGATCCGCGGCGTGATCGCCATCGCACCGGCAATCAGCACCACCGCCCCCACTCGCTCCGCCAGCGGCGTCCGGCTGAAAAACACCCACCAAACCAGCACCACCGCCGCACACAGAAACCCGCCCATCAGCCCATAAATGAACCCGTCCGCCCAAACCACCGGCATACCGAGTTGCAGCAGCCACTGTAGAACCACCGCGGCAACACCAGGCCATAACCGCGGTTGCCGATTCCCATTGCGCTCTCCGTCCCGCGGGAAAGTCATAGTGACTACCATACGTTCCCCGCCAACCATTTGTTCCCTGCTCGTATTCCGCGCCGGAAGCACCGCTGCTATTGCCATCAAAACTCTGCGCCCTCTGCGGCTCCGCGCGAAAATGCGTTACCTACTACCCTCCGCCAGACCCGGCAGATGTCCTGACACCAACTCCTACGCCCGCCTCCCATGAGAGGATCAAAGCATGGGAGGTCCTCTCATGACTCTCGAACCCCGCACCGCCAGGTCAGTGGATAAAGGCGCCACCTTCCCCCTCGGCGCCACGCTCTCTCACGACGCCGTCAACTTCGCCATCTACTCCAAGCACGCAACCGAAGTCTTCCTCCTCTTGTTTGACACCCCCGACGGCGATCCAACCGATATCATCCCCCTCCGCTACCGCGACCGCTTCATCTGGCATTCCCTCGTCCACGGTCTGAAAGCGGGCCAACTCTACGCCTACAAGGTCCGCGGCGACTATCATCCCAAATGGGGCCTCCGCTTCAATGAATCGAAGCTCCTCCTCGATCCCTACGCCAAAGCCGTCACCGGCAAGTTCCGCAACGTCGATAATCTCCTTCTCCCCTACGACGCCCGCCCCGGAGCCGGAGAGCACTCCCTCGACACGCGCGACAATTCCTCCATCGTCCCCAAAGCCATCGTCGTCGACGACACCTTCGACTGGCAGGGCCAGCGCCCCCCCGACCTGCCCCTGGAAAAACTCATCATCTACGAAGTCCACCTCAAGGGCTTCACCGCTCACCCTTCCTCCGGTGTTCCCTTCCCCGGCTCCTACCTCGGCTTCATCGAGAAGATCCCCTACCTCACCCAACTCGGCGTCAACGCCGTCGAGTTCCTCCCCGTCCACGAATTCTATACCGACGACTTCCTCCTCGAACGCGGCCTCACCAACTACTGGGGCTACAACTCCGTCGGATTCTTCGCTCCCGAATCCTCCTACTCCACCCAACGCGCCCCAGGGTGCCAGGTCGCCGAGTTCAAAACCCTCGTCCGCGAACTCCACCGCGCCGGCATCAAAGTGATCCTCGATGTCGTCTACAACCACACCGGAGAAGGCAACGAGTTGGGACCCGCCATGTCCTTTCGCGGCATCGACAACCTCTCCTACTACAGCCTCACCGGCCCCCCGGACGCCCCCTGCCGCTACTACCGCAACTACACCGGCTGCGGCAACAGCCTCAACCTCGATAACCCCGCCGTCATCCGCCTCGTCATGGACTCCCTCCGCTACTGGTTCGAAACCATGCACGTCGATGGCTTCCGCTTCGACCTCGCCTCCGTCCTCGGACGCACCGAAGACGGCTCCTTCCGCCCCTCCGCCAGTTTCTTCGATGCCGTCTCCCAGGACCCTCTGCTGCACCGCGCCATCCTCATCGCCGAACCGTGGGATCTCGGCACTTACCAGGTGGGCAATTTCCCCGTCGACTGGTCCGAGTGGAACGGCCGCTTCCGCGACACCATGCGCCGTTTCGCTAAAGGCGACCCTGGCCAGTTAGCCGATGCCGGCTGGCGCATCACCGGCTCGGCCGACATCTACGGCGAAGACGGCCGCTCCGCCTACAACAGCATCAACTTCATCACCTGTCATGACGGCTTCACCCTATCTGATCTGGTCTCCTACAACGACAAGCACAACGAGGCCAACGGCGAGCACAACCAGGACGGCGCCACCGGCAACAACTCCTGGAACTGCGGCGTCGAGGGAGAAACCGACGATCCTCACGTCCTCGCTCTCCGCTCCCGCATGATCAAGAACCATGCCTGCCATCTCATCTTCGCCTGCGGTACCCCCATGATCCTCGGCGGCGATGAATTCGCCCGTTCTCAGCGCGGCAACAACAACGCCTATTGCCAGGACAACGAAATCAGTTGGTTTGACTGGAACGAAGTCTCCCGCAACCACGGCCTCGTCGAATTTTTCCGCAAAGCCATCGCCTTCACCCGCCGCTTCCCTGTTCTCCAGCACCGCAAGTTCTTCCTCGGCAGGGACCTCGATGCCGACGGCATCCCCGATCTCAACTGGTTCTCGCCCGATGGCGGACCCCCGCGCTGGCAGGACACCGAAGCTCGCACCCTCTGCTTCCAACTCGATACCAGCGACGAGGGAATCCCCCTCGCGGCCGACCGCCTCTTCTTCATCCTCAACGCCCACTTCGAATCCAAATGGGTCAACCTCCCCCCTCTCCCACCCACCCGCCGCTGGCGCCGCGCCATCGACACCAGCCTTCCCGACGGTGACGACTTCACCCCTCCCGGCGCCGAAATCCTCATCGATCCCCCCGATCACTACATCGCCAACCCCCGCACCACCGTAGTGCTCGTTTCCTGTACGGAATGAAACCTCTTGCGTTCCCCATCAATCCACAAATATTTCTCCCTTTCCCCACAACCACTTACCAACCTACCCCATAAATCCTAAGACCTCCGCATGGTAAAACGTGGCCAGAGTAGAACCAATGTCCACCATCAGCCAAGCTCATAGCGACGCCGCTCGCATCAACGGAGCCAAGTCCCACGGCCCCATTACCCCCGAGGGCAAAGCCCGCTCTTCCCAGAACGGCCGCATTCACGGCTTCGCCGCCTCCCGCATCGTCTTCCATACCCCCGAAGAGCAGGAAGACTACAACGCCCTCCTCGCCGAATACTCCACCAACCTCAAACCCAAAGGCCCCATCGAACTCGATACCTTCCATCAACTCATCCACGCCGCCTGGCGTCTCCGCAACCTTGCCATTGCCGACGCTGCTCTCTACGAAAAAGCCGGCGGCGACCCCCTACTCTCCGACAACCCCGAAATCGAAAAGCGCGCCGCCCTTCTCCACCGCTACCGCACCGCCGCCGAACGTTCCTACCAGCGAGCGCTCCATCAGCTCAAAACCCACCAGAACAACCGCCTCTACCACGAGCAGTTCTCCCATATCCTCCCACCCGGCGCCCCTCCCTTAGCCAACGCAGAGCGTTTTTCCGCCCGAACCCAGGCCAACCTCAAGCGTGAACTCAAAGACGCCGTCACCCAGGCCAAAGAAGAGGCGAAATCCTTCTCCACCCAAATCCAGGAGTTGCTCACCCAGTTCAAAAAGTAGTGTTCTCTCGAAAAATTTCCTCTCTCGATCACTCCTCATACTCGTATTGCGTCTTCTCCGCTCCCCCCAACACCGGATTTACCCGGCGATCGGTCCGATGTATACTCTTTCGATCTGTCAGAGGTGCTGCCATGGCCAACTTCTGTAGCTTTCCCAAGCAGGAACGGATTAGCGAAATTACTCTCCCTAACTCCATGGAGTCCAACAAGAGCGTCACCATTGGCCTCTGGGGATTCCTCGACTTTGACGGCAAGGAACTCCAGATCCTCGCCCCGCCCTACATCAGCATCCGCAAGGGCGAAATCAAGGGACTCGTCCGGCTCTACGAACTCTCCAGCTATCACCCCGGTAAGTGGACCATCGAAGCCATCACCCAGGGTGGCGCTTCATGGGACAAGCTCACCGTCTACGTCCGTCCACGCAAAAGGGATCTGTTCCCTTCCTCCGTCAACGGGAAGTACACCGATAACCCCAACGAAGTCCCGGCCCGCACCACCACTCCCACGGCCCGCGAGGTCGTCTCCATGCTCCTCCTCGCCTGGCCCGGACTCTCCGAGAACGCCGCCCGCACCCTCACCGCCCAATTCATGGGCGAAACCGGCGGCGGAGCCAGTTGCTTCAACTGGAACCTCGGTAACGTAAAGGCCGGCGCCAACGAGCCCCACATGTACCTGCGCGATATCTGGGAATGCACGGCCTCCCCCGAAGCTGAAGTCGCCCGTTCCAACAATCTTGCCTACGTGCCCGATGCCGATGAGGCCCGAGAGCGCGGCTGGAAGTGCCCCTCCGGTATCGTCGTCTACGAGCCCCCTCATTACCAGTGCCGCTTCAAGGCCTACGGCACCCTCCGCGAAGGAGCGCAGCGCTGGATCGGCCGCCACCAGAGCATCGCCCAACGCGACCCGAATTACCTCCCGGCCTTGAACGCCGGTGACATCCCCGCCGTCGCCCATTCGTTGTGGCTCGTCAAGTACTACACTGCCTCCGAGGTCGACTACGCCCGAGTCATGAACGTCTGGAAAACCCATATCGACGCAACACTATAGATGCCGCCCTTGAAACTCGCCATCCTCCTGCTTGCCCTGCTCACGCCGTCGTGCGCCCGGCATGGCCCGTCCCAGGCATCCGCCAAAGCCGCCGCCACCGCCCAAGGCGAGCCCTACGCGCTCTCCCTCCAGGACGGCGTGCTCACCTTCTGTGACAACCGCGGAGCTCGCAAACTGGACCTCAAGACCAACCGGGAAGCCGCCTCCAGCGCCGTCTGCTCCAGGTCCGAACCCAACGCCGCCTGTAGCGGCCTGCCCCTCGACGTCGAAGTGCGCACGCCACTCAATGAGCCCAACGATATCGTTGACCTCGGCGCCGCCTCCTTCCCGCTGAAAGGACGCGTCCATGATTGCAGCGCCTCCGGAAAGCTGCTCGCCGTCGTCACCGGTTCCCAGGTCGTCCTCATCGATGCCGCCAAAGGCTCCGCCAGCGAGATCAGTCCTCACGGCGGCGGCCGCATCGCCATCGGCTCCGGCTGGCTCGCTTGGGCCGATGCTTCAAAGATCCATGCCGAGTCTGTCCTTCCCCATTGACGCCCATCGATCCGTGATGTATGTTCGTGAGACGCTGAATTGACTTTCCGGTCTTCTGTTCCGGATTCTCCATGAAATTGGGGGGGTAAAAAGAGGTGTTTTCCAAGTTTTTGTTCAGTCTATTCCTGGGCCTTGTCGCCGCCCTGAACGCACAAGTCCTTCCCGTCGGCACAGTCGACGGAACCGTCAAAGATTCCACTGGCGGCATGCTGCCCGCCATCAACGTTACCTTGAAAAACCTCGATACGGGGGTGACCGCCGAAGCCGCCACCAACGAGAACGGCTACTTCTTCTTCCCGCTCGTCAACCCCGGCCGCTACGAGGTCTCGGTCGAAAAGCCCGGCTTCAAGCGCGGCACTCAGGAGATCATCGTCAGGACCGGCATCCGCTCCACCGCCGATTTCTCCCTCGAACTCGGCCAGGTCAGCGAATCCGTCCAGGTCACCGGGCAGGCTGTCTTACTCGAAACTTCCACTGCCTCGGTTAGCCGCAACATCCAACAGCGCGTCGTCACCGACATGCCTCTGCTCGCCCGCAACGTGCTCATGTTGGTCAACCTCGCCCCGGGCATCACCAACAACTCCCCCACCAGCAATACGAACGGCTTGATCGACATCGACAGCACATCCTACACCTCCGCCTCCGGAGCCAATAACCGCACCAACGAATTCCTCATGGACGGCATCCCCAATAACGTCTCTGACCGTGTGGCCTACATCCCCAGCGTCGATGACGTCGAGGAGTTCACCGTCCAGACTAACGCCCTCGACGCCGAATACGGCCACGGCGGAGGCATGTTCGTCAACGTCGTTACCAAGGGCGGCACAAACGAGTTCCACGGTAACCTCTACGAGTTCTTCCGTAACGACAAACTCAACGCCAACGCTTTCTTTTCCAACAAAGCCGGCGCCAAGCGGCCTATCTTCCGCTTCAACCAGTACGGCCTCACCGCCGGCGGGCCTGTCGTTAAGAACAAGGTCTTCTGGTTTTTTAACTTCGAAGGTCTTCGCCAGCGCACACCGAAGCAGTATCGCTTCACCGTCCCCACTGCCCTCCAGCGCGGCGGCGATTTCTCCCAGACCTTCAACGCCGGCGGCGCTTTGTTTCAGATCGCCGACCCCTGGTCCACCGTCTCCAACGGCAGCGGCGGCTACATCCGTACGCCCTTCCCCGGCAACAGAATCCCGGCGAACCGCATCAACTCAATCGCCGCCAACGTCATCTCTCGCTATCCCAACGCGAACCTTCCCGGCGACCTCAATACCGGGGCCAACAACTACTTCAGCGAGGTCCCCGCGCCCTATGATGGCGAGAACTACTCCGTCCGCATTGACCCCAACATCAAGAAGCACCGCCTCTTCGCGCGCTGGTCTCACAATCAGGGCTTCCCGGGGACGCCCACGCCCTGGGATATCGGCGGCGGCGTCGGAGCCCTCGAAGGCAACAACCGCGCCCAAACCTCCATCGGCGTCAGCGATGTCTTCGTCATCAGCCCGACCCTCGTCGTCTCCGCCCAGGCGGGTTACACCCGCTGGACCCAGGAGGGCACTCACCCCAGTTTCGATCAAACTACTCTCGGCTTCTCCGCCGCGCTCGTCAACCAGATGCAGCAGCGCATCTTCCCGCAGTTCAACAACTCGGACATGTATTACATCGGCACGTCCGAAGGCCAGTGGTTCGAACATACCAACACTTACTCCTATAACTTCGGAGTTACTAAGAGTATGGGCAGCCATAACATGAAGTTCGGCTTTCAAGGCCAGGTCAAGCAGAACAACTCCGTCGGCGCCAACCGTCCCGGTGGCCAGTACAACTTCGACCGCGGCTTCACCCAACCGAACCCCTTCGTCACCGGCAATAACCTCGGCAACGGCATTGCCAGTTTTCTGATCGGAGCCCCCAGTGTTGGCTTGCTCAACATCCGAGCCCTCACCGCGCCCCAGGCCCCGTTCTACGGCTGGTACTTCCAGGACGACTTCAAGATCACCCCGAAACTCACCTTGAACCTCGGCCTCCGTTACGACCTGCTCCTCGGCGTCACGGAACGGTACAACCAGAACGCCCTCGGCTTTGCCTTCAATGCCTCCAACCCAATCGAGGCCGCGGCCAAGACCGCCTACGCGGCGAACCCCATCCCCGAACTGTCGCCCTCCGACTTCAAAGTAAAGGGAGGCATCTTCTTCGCCACCCCGGAGAATCGCCGCAATGTGCAAGCCGAGAAGACCGATTGGCAGCCGCGCATTGGCCTCGCCTACCGTCTCTTCCCGCGCACCGTCCTCCGCACCGGCTTCGGCATCTTCTATTCCGAGTGGTGGCAGCCGTTCGTCAACACCACCGGCTTCGCCGCCCAGACCGACATGGTGACCACGCTCGATGGCGGCCTCACTCCCGCGGACACTCTCGCCAACCCCTTCCCCAATGGCTTCGTCCAGCCCACGGGCTCCAATCTCGGCCTCGCCACGCTCCTCGGCCAAACGCTTTCCCTGTACGATTACTACCGCCGGAACATTCGCAACTACCGTTGGAGCTTCGGCTTCCAGCATGAACTGATCCGCGACCTTCAGATCGAGCTCAACTACGTCGGCCAGCGCGCCGTCAACCTCATCACCAGCACTTCCGCCGCCGATAGCGGCAGGGTGATCAACGGCATAGGAAACGGCACCGGCCCTACGTTCGACCAGAAGTATTACTCGCTTGGCTCCCGATTGAATGCCAAACTCCCCAATCCCTTCAAGGGACTCATCCCAGCGCCCAGCAGCCTCGCCGGAGACACCATCACCGTCGCGCAAGCGCTGATGCCCTATCCCGAGTTCGGGAACATCTCCTTTGTCCGTACCTCCGGCGGCTCCAGTTACTACAACTCGCTCCAATTCGGCGCCAACAAGCGCTTCGGCCACGGGCTCAACGCCCAACTCGCCTACACCTTCTCGAGGCAGCTCGAAACCCTGCGTTACATCGAACCAAGCGACCCGCTGCCTTCGAAGATGACCGGCCAGTTCGACAATCCGCAGCGTGTCTCCATGGGAATCATCTACGAGTTGCCCTTCGGCGCGGGCAAGCGCGTCACCAGCACGGCCGCGGTCAATAAGCTCATCGGCGGCTGGCAGTGGAGCGCGATGTACATCTATCAGACCGGCGCGGCTGTCGCCCTACCCGCCTCCGTCATCGCCACCGGAGTCAGCCCCGCCATCGATAACCCCACCATCACCCACTGGTTCAACGGCGATTCCATGAAGGTCATGCCCGCTTTTACAGCCCGCCGCATTCCGTTCTACTGGAACGATCTGCGCGGGCCCGCCATCAACAACTGGGATATGGCCTTCCTCAAGAACACCATGGTCTATAAGGAACGCGTCAAACTCCAGTTCCGCCTCGAGATGATCAACGCCTTCAACCGCGTCTGGTTCGGCGGTCTCACCACCGGAGTCACCAGCCCCACCTATACCCAACTCACCAGCCAGGCCAATCAGCCGCGCAACATCCAACTGGGCCTGAAGGTCAATTTTTGATGCACCGTAACCTTTCCCTGCCTGCTCCGTCTCTAGCTTCCGTGGAGAGGTATCGCATGAGGCCTGCCCGCTTTCTGCTGTTCCCTCTGGTTACCGGCCTTGCCTGGGGGCAAGCCGTCACCTTATCGCAAGCTCCTCCAATAGCGCAGCCCGCTCCCGCCGCGCCCCAACAGTACAAGCCCGAGGAACTGTGCACAATCGCGGGAATCGTCCGCAACGCCGTCACCGGAGAGCCGCTCAGGAAGGCCGAGGTCATGCTCATGCGCGTCGAGCCGCGCAACCCGCAGCCCCCGGCCCGAACCTCCACCAACGCCGAGGGCAGGTTCGCCATGAAAGCCATCGAGCCAGGCCAATACAGGCTCTCGGTGACTCGCAATGGATTCGTCCGCTCGGAATACGGAGCCCGGAAGCCTGGCAGTCTCATGGGTGGAACCACCCTCAGCCTGTCCAAGGGACAGACGCTCGATACCATCGAATTTCGCCTGTCGCCGCACTCCGTAATTACAGGGCGCATTGTCGATGAAGACGGCGACCCCGTGATGGGAGCCTCCGTTCAATTGGTAAGACCGCGCTACTTCCAGGGCCGCAAACAAATGCTCCCCATGTCGAACGCCATGACCAACGACCTCGGCGAATACCGCCTCTTCGGCGTCGCTCCCGGTAAGTACTACCTTTCCGTCACCGGCCGCCAAAGTTACAACTATGCCGTGGACCGCACCGCCAGTTCCAAGCCCGAGGAAGGTTACGCCCCTACTTACTATCCCGGCGTCGAGAACATCGCCTCCGCCACGCAACTCAACGTCCCCCTGGGCCGCGCCATACAAGGCGTGGACGTTACTCTGCGCAAGACCCTCACCTTTCGCGTCAAAGGCAAGGTCACGGGCGCTCCTTCGGGCTCGAACCGCCCCGTCATGATCTCCCTTACCGCCAAGGACGAAGACATGCTGAGCGGAATGCCGCGCATGATGAGCAGCGCGAACAGGCAAAATGGAGAGTTCGAACTCAGCGGCGTCCGCCTCGGGTCTTACGTCCTGCAAGCCGTTAGCCCGGAAGGCCCGAACGAAGTGATGAGCGGGCGTCTCGTGATCGAAGTCACTGACCACGATCTCGACAACCTCACCGTGAGCCTCTCCCCAGGCGGAGAAGTGCAGGGCTCTATCCGCATGGAGGGAGAGGGCTCCCTCAATATGCGTGATCTCTCCGTTTACCTGCAACCGGGAACCCGCTCGTTCATGATGGGCAACACCAATGTCCGGGTGAAGGAGGACGGCGCTTTTGTCATCCCCAATGCCCCGCAGGATCTCTTCGATGTTCGCGTCAGCGGGGCGCCTCCCGAGTTCTATGTCAAATCCATCCGGCTGGGGGAGATCGATGTGCTGGGGAACGGCCTGGACCTGACCCAGTCCGCAAGCGCCTCGGGCCTCGACATTGTCCTCAGCCCTACAGCCGCTCAACTCGAAGGCTCCGTCGTGGATGAAAAGGGAGACCCCGTGCGCGGAGCCACCGTCACCCTGCGGCCCACGAAATCGGAACCCGCCGCCCTTGTCAGCCAGTTGCTGAAGTCCATCACCACCGATCAGAACGGCGCCTTCCGCATCCGGAGCATCACGCCGGGAGAGTACAACCTGCTCGCGTTTGACGGAGTGGACACGCTCGAAGCGCAGGATCCCGATCTGTTCCAGGAGCACTCCGCCGATGCGGTCAAACTCGTCCTGAAGGACAGCGCGAGGGAAACAAAACAACTCAAGGTTGTTTCGCTACAGGATAAACCGTAGCCCGAGCTGGAAGATCCGCCCGTCGTTGAGCGTCGTCGTAATCTTGCCGAATGCCGTCGCGTTCAGGTTTCTGTTCGGTTCGCCGAACTGCGGGTGATTGCCGAGGTTGAACGATTCGACCCGGAACTGCACCAGGCGTTCCGCCGCCCCGGGAAGACGCCAGCGCTTCGTCAGTCCGCCGTTCCAATTGGCGATGCCCGCCTTGCGGAACGTCCCTTTGCCGAGATTGCCTCGAGACTCGCCCGGCACGATGAACCCGAACCGGTCGCGGCGCAGGATCTGAGGTGCGATATCGGGGTTCGAGATGGTCATCCCGAGAATGGAGGGATCAAGGATATTCGGCCGGTCGCTGGGGCCGCCGTCAACATTACCGTAACCCGGCGCGTCGCTGCCGACATACAGCGTCAGCGGTGTGCCCGATTTGATCAATGCCGAACTGGACCATTGCCAGTTGTCGGTAAACCATTTCACCCAGGAGCGCGCCGTCGAGACCTTCGGCAGATCCCAACTCTGGTAGATCATCACCGAGTGCGTCGAGTCGAAGTTGCTCAGTCCTTTGCGGTCCTTGAGGGATTCGTACTGGCTCTGCGCACGGCCGCCCGAAAGGTCGCGGTTCGCCGCCGTGGCCGTGAAGTCCGCGCCCTGATCGATCGCTTTCGAAAAGACGTATGTGAAGCCCATGTTGAGGCCGCGCCAGCGCGGCAACTCCACCGACGCCATTGCTCCGTCAAGATAGGCGATGCCGGCATTGACGATGTCCTTCACATCATAGAAGCGCGGATCAGGCCGCCGCTGGTCCACCGTATCCGTGGTCAACGGAATCCCCGGGACCACCTCGGCGCGGTTGCTGATGTAGACGTTCATCAATTTGAACGTCCGGCTCCCCACATATCCCAGGCGCAAGTTCGCCTGGCCGATCCGCCGCTCGAGGCTGAAGTTGTATTGATGCACGTAAGGGGAGACCAGATCGGGGCTGAAAAAAGTGGGCGACGTACGCGCGTTGGCGTTCTGGAGATTGATGCCCGCCAGCGGATCCAGCAGATTCGGACTCTGCACCTGGATATACAAGACCTCCGGCGGCGAGTAGCGGACTTGCTGATAAGTCACAGGAGGGATTTCATCAAAGCTCACCGTGTAGCCCATGCGCAACATCCACTGGCTGGGCAACTGATAGGCAATATGAAAACGCGGGCTGAAGTTGTTGCAGTCGCAATGGTACGGCAGCTTCTCGCGGTTGTTCACTTCATTGGGTGTGGTGACCAGGTTATAGCGCAGGCCTGCGTAGATCTGAAGCTTCGAATTGACGCGCCATTGATCGCCAAAAAAGGTATTCGCGCCCCAGTTGCGGAAGCCGCGGCTCAGATCGCCCACCATCACTTCATAAGTGGTTGCCTGCCCGGCAAGGAAATTCTGGATCGCCGTCTTGCCGAAGTTGCTGGCGAACCAGATGAGTCCGCGGGAGTTGTTGGTTTCCGAGCCATTCACCTGAATCCGCGACGCATCGCCGCCGAAGGTGAGCGTATGGCGCCCGCCAGCGACGCGGTGCGCGCCCACCAGGCCCCAGCGGTAGCTGTTCTGCGCGCGGTTGATGGGGAAATGGCTGTCGGGCCCCAGTTCGTCAATCTGATACCCCATGCGCACGCGCGGGCCCACTGCGTTCGGCTCGGGCTTCAACAGGGACAGGTTGCGCGTGAATCCCATGCCGATCGAGATGTCCGTAAAGGCGGACGGACTGTAATCGAGCGTCAGCCGCGAGCGGTGATTGTGGATCTCCATGTCCGGATTTTGCCCGGCCACCAACTCGAAGGCGCTCACTCGCTGGCGGTTGATCGAGTGCGTGGCGAACAGCCTCATCTTGTCCGTCAACTGCCGGTCCAGCCGCAGGCTGCCATCCAGTTCGTCGATGCGCTGCGGAGAGTTCGTATTGAGGGCGCGTTCGTCAAAGTCCTGCCGGTTGGGCAGTTCCGCCGGATAGGCGTCGAGAAAGCGCTGCACCATCGCCCGCAAAGCCGGATCCGTTGCAGTGGGCGTTCGCTCGTTGGCGAGCGGAACCAGAACGTTTCCGTTCACCATGCCGCGAATCTTGCGCTGGCCGAAGCTTCCGGTAAGCGCTCCCAGGCCGCGCACCTGTGTGGTGAACCGCCCGCCGTAGCTGTTCTGGCGCGAAGGCTTCACCGGCCCGGATTGGAAGAACGTGCGCGCATTGAACACGCTGTTGCGAAGTTCCTCGAACAGGTCGGCGTGAAATCCCGAGGCAATGGGAGCGGCCTTGAGCACGCTGAGTTCGCCGGGAGGCCGGCCATGCTCGGCGGTGTAATAGCTCCTCTCCGCCAGCGGCACGGGAAGAATGGAGTAGTTCACCCCCAGACGGATGTTCGACTCTTTGAGAACGTCGGTGTCAATACGGTTCACCGCGACGTTCTCATTGCGGCGCGCCGCCGCCGCCGCCAGCGTCGTGCCCGACGGCTTGGGCGCGGGCGCGGCGGCATCCGCCGCCGGCGCGTCCTTCCGCCCGGTCTTGTTATCCGCCGCTTCTACAGACAGCAGAAAAGTCAGGAAAAGGAGAAATCGCAAGTCTCAGTATACTTGCTCCGAAGACGCGAGCGCGTACGCTCCACCATGCGCGTGCGTTCCGCCCGCCTTTGTCCGATACTGAACGATAGGTCTAGGGTAATGAAGTTCTCCTTAGAAAAGGCAGCCACCGGACTATTGGTTCTGTTCGCCGCTGCCATGATGATCCCTTCCTGCACCCGCCACGCCACACAGGCCGGCAGATCGCCGGTGCAACCGGGCGTCAATCCGGCGGAGAAGCTGTTTCAACAGGGCTGGCAGGCGGAAGTCGCGGCGGACTATGCGCGGGCCGCGGAGGCGTACGAGAAGGCGGTGGCGGCGGACCTAAGCTACGCCCCGGCATGGCGGCACCTCGGAAGAGTGGCCCTGTTGCAGAATGATCCGCAAAGGGCGCTGGACCGCCTGGGCCGGGCGCTGCAACTCGAGCCGCGGGATGCGGTGGCCTTGCACTGGAGAGGCGATGCGTATTTGAAGCTGTATCAACCTGCGAAGGCGATCCCGGATTATCAGCGGGCGGCGGAACTCGAACAGGAACTGATCGAGCGGGCCGAAATTTATCATTCCTGCGGCTTGGCGTTTATCCAGTTGGGAGATTTCAAGCAAGCCCTGGAGCAGTATTCCAAGGCGGTCCGCTGGCGTCCGGGGGACGGGCGTAACTACTTCGACCGCGCCGTGATCCTGCGAAAATTCGGGCGTCTGGCGGAGGCCCAGCAGGATCTTGCGATTGCCGTCACCCTTTCTCCCGACAACGGCGATGCCCGGCTCGAGAGAGGCGGCGTTTTTTACCAGCTTGGGCAGTTCGCCGCCGCCATACCCGACTTGCAGCGCGCCGTGGAACTGGACCCAACAAGCGCCCTGGCGTGGCAGCTCCTGGGTGAATCCAGCCTGCGGGTGAAAAGATATGACGAGGCGGAGAAAGCCTTGACGAAGGTGATCGCTCTCGATCCGAACAATCCGCGCCTGCACTTGAATCTGGGAATCGCTCATGTCAACACGGGCCGGATTGAGAATGCCCTCGAAGACTTCGCCGCTTCGCTGCGGCTGCGGCCGGACTACGCGGAAGCGTTCCTCGAGCGCGGGCGGGCCTACATGCTCTCCGGACGCTACGAGAAGGCGCGCGAGGACATGCAGCAGGCTCTCAGCCTGTACCCGGCATCGGAAGAGGCAAAGCTGATGCTGCGGCAGGCCGGCGAGAACATAGCGGCTTTATCGAAGCCGCCGTCAAAACCGGCAGCGAAGCCGGTTCCAACTCCTGCGCCCGCAGTCTCTCGGGCAACTCCTCCTGTTCCCGCGAAAGCGCCGGCGGACCCGCGCGCCGCCGAGGCGCACTGGCGCGCGGGCCGCGATTTCATTTATGCCCATCAGTATGTGAAGGCCATCGAAGAGTTGAACGCAGCGGTGCTTCTGAAGCCGGGCTATGCCGAGGCATTCAACGCCCGCGGCTTCGCGCGATTGCTGATGAAGGAATACACCAGCGCGATTGCGGATTTCGACATGGCCCTGAAGCTTTCTCCGCAGTATGCCAACGCAATGCACAACCGCGAGGTGGCGGTGAAGGCGGCACGAGAGGAGAAGATGCGGCAGGCAGGCGCGCGGCAGGCCGCGCCCGCGGCTCCCAGCACTTCTTCCACCCTGGAATCGGCCGAGGCGCGCTATCGCCGCGCCAAGGAACTGATCAATGCGCGGCAATACGCGCAGGCAATCGACGAGTTCAGCCGCGCGATTCAACTAAGGCCGGATTATCCGCAAGCATACAACGCGCGAGGATTCGCCTGGCTGCTGATGGGCGAATATTCGCGAGCCATCGCGGACTTCAACCAGGCGCTGCACCATCTTCCGGATTATGCTAACGCCTATCACAACCGGGCGGCGGCTCTGAAAGCATCGCTCAAAAAGGAGCGCGATGTGGTGGCGGCGAAGACCCCGCTCCCCTAGTGAATCGTCTTGGTCTTGCGGTTCATGTAATCGAGCAGGAGATACTCGCCGAGAGTATACGGGGTGGTGAAGTAGGCTTTGCCGCGGCACAGTTCGGTCACCTGCTGGACGAACTGCACGAGGCCGTAGTCGCTGGCGAGCATGAAGGTGTTGATCAGGATGCCCTTGCGCTTGCAGCGGCCCACCTCTTCGAGAGTGCGGCTGATGACGAGAGGGTCGAGGCCGAAAGCGTTGCGGTACATCTTGCCGTCATCGAGGGTCAGCGCCGAGGGTTTGCCGTCGGTGATCATGATGATCTGCTTCATGTCCTTGCGCTCTTTCTCGAGCAGGCGCTGGGCGAGAATGAGGCCGTCGCGAGTGTTCGTGTACCAGGGGCCCACGTGGACCTGCGCCAGTTCGGACAACCGCACTTCCTCGGCGGAATCATGGAAGAGGACGCAGCGGAGCGTATCGCCGGGGAACTGCGTGCGGATGAGATGCGCTAAGGCGAGTGCAACCTTCTTGGCCGGTGTGAAACGGTCTTCGCCGTAAAGGATCATGCTGTGGCTGCAATCGAGCATCAGCACGGTGGCGCAGGAACTGCGGTATTCGGACTGATGGACGTGGAGGTCCTTGTATTCGAGATTCAAGGGCAGGCTCAGCCCCTCGCGGCGCATGGCGGAGAAGAGAGTGGTGGAGATATCGAGGTTCAAGGTGTCGCCGAACTCGTATTGCTTGGAGGCGCCGCTGGCTTCGATACCGGTGGCAAGGTCGCGGGTATCGTGGGCTCCAAAGCTCGATTTGCCCAGCGAGCCGAGGAGATCCTTGAGGGTCTTGTAGCCGAGGAAGTCGATGGACTTGTCGGTGATCTCGACGGTGGAGTTGTTCTCGGCATCCCCGCCCGCTCCGGTGGTTCCCTGCTGGTCATCGAGGCGCACGTGGCCTTCCTGCACCAGTTGCCGGGTGAGGCGGTCGACGAGCCGGTCGAGTTCCTCGGGGGTCATCCTGTCGAGGAGTTCTCTGATTTGCTCCATCTTTTCGGCATCGAGAAGACGGTCGTCGTAGAGCGCCTGCTCGATGGCCTCGCGCAGTTCCTGGAAGGACATCGCGCGGTTGGGATTCGGGTAGTAGGGGTTGTCGAAGCCGCTTCGAAGGAAGAAATCGGCTAAGGCGCGCATCAAGTCCTCGGAACTGATCTCCAGGTCTTCGGGGGTGTAGCGCGAGTACTTAATCCACTTCATGAAGGCCCTCCGGGAGAGCGGCTAGTTGAACTGACGCCGCTTCTGGCGGCGGGGTTGCTCCTCACCGGGATCTTCGCGGCGGCGCTCGTCGGCGGTGAATCCCAGTTCTTCGTTGCGGCTGATGCGGCGGTGGGCGTAGAGACCTTCGAGAATAAACTCGGCGGCGGCGACGCGGACGGCTTCATCCGAACCCGGGCCCACGCCGAGAGCGGCGGTCTTTTCCATGAGGCCTTGGATGGACTGAAGCTGCCGCAAGGATTCGCGGGCTCCGAGAGAGGCGTCGAGTTTGAGGGAGCCGCCGAGATCGAAGTATTGCACGATCTGGTTCATATTGACACCCTCGAAGTGGTTGGAGAAGATGCGTGCGGCGGCGAGGCGGATCAACTCGCGGGCGACGGCTTCCGAGCCTTTCAACTCGCCTTCATACTCCAGTTCCAGTTTGCCGGTGATGGAGGGAAGCGCGTTGTAGAGATCGGAAACGCGGGCGGCGGCTACTTTGTCGCCGCAGCGGATGGCGCGCGCTTCGGCGTTCGAGGCGACGTTTTCACTGACGGTGATGGGGAGGCGCTGGGAGACGCCGGAACGTTTGTCGATCTTCTTATCCTCGCGAGCGAGGAAGGCAACCTGTTCGATCACCTCCTGAAGGTAAGGAGGCATGATGATTTCGACGGTCGACTTGCGCTTGAGCCAGGACTCCTGACGGGTGATGGCCATTCCCTGTTCGACGGTGAGCGGATAGTGGGTGCGGATTTCGCTGCCGATGCGGTCCTTGAGAGGAGTGATGATCTTGCCGCGAGCGGTGTAGTCTTCGGGGTTGGCGGTGAAGACGAGGAGGACATCGAGGGGGAGGCGGACGGGATAGCCCTTAATCTGAACGTCGCCCTCCTGCATGATGTTGAAGAGGCCGACCTGGATCTTGCCGGCAAGATCGGGGAGTTCGTTGATGGCGAAGATGCCGCGGTTGGCGCGGGGAAGAAGGCCGTAGTGGATGGTGAGTTCGTCGGAGATATCCTGACCGCGGCGGGCGGCCTTGATGGGGTCGATGTCGCCGATCATGTCGGCGATGGTGACATCAGGGGTGGCGAGCTTTTCGATATAGCGGTCCGAGGCGGTCATCCAGGCAATGGGAGCGTCGTCGCCTTTGTGGAGAAGCAGTTCGCGCGCATAGCGGGAGATGGGGCGGTAGGGGTTATCGCGGATTTCGCTGCCGGCAACGAAGGGCATGGCTTCATCGAGCAGCGTGGTGAGCAGGCGGATGATGCGGGTTTTCGCCTGTCCGCGAAGGCCGAGCAGAATGAAGTTGTGGCGCGAGAGGACGGCATTGACGATTTGCGGAACCACGGTGTCCTCGTAGCCGATGACGCCGGGGAAGAGAGGGCATTTTCCGGCAAGGCGCGCGATGAGGTTTTCGCGCATTTCGTCCTTCACGGCGCGGGCGGCAATTCGCTCTTCACTGAAGCGGGGATCGCGCCGTAAGGCTCCCAAGGTGGCGGGTAAATCATGCAGGTTCATCTCGAGCATCCTCCTTTGGGTACGGCTACCGAGGATTGTAGCAGACCGTCCCGCGCCGTCTGCTCCGTGCGAGATGGAATGCGGCTCAGCGCCGGCTCCGCAGCCCCTCGTTCGCCAGCCAGCGAATCAGCCCGGCTGGATCATTGGTGAGGATCCCATCCATGCCGAGCGCAACGTATTTGCGCCAGCTCGCCGGATCGTCCGCCGTGCTCGAGTAGACTTTCAGGCCCGCGCGGTGGAGTTTGTCCATGTCGCCCGCGGCGAGATCGTTGAAGTGGAGCATGATGTGCGTGGCCTGGTGTTTGCGGGCGAGAGCCGGATAGCCGGGTTTGAACCGGCGGGCGCCCACCAGACAGCGGCCGATGGCGGGGTCGAGTTTTCTCATCTCATCCAGCGTGCGATAGTCGCCCGATTGAAGAAGAAACTTTCGCTCGGCGCCGTATTTCTTCAGGACGGCGTAGACCAGCGAGACAAACCTGGCCGGGGGGACAAAATACGGCGAGTTGTCCGGCTCCATCTTCGTCTCGCCGAACAGAACGACATTGCGGCCGCGGAAGGCTTGCACAAATTCGTCCAAAGTGGGGATGTGTGCCCCCGGCGAGGGCTGCTGGTTGGGAAATGCTCGCGGAGGGCGCGAGCCGCAATCCACCTGGCGGATCTGCGCCAGCGTGAGGCTGCGAATGTGGGCGGGAAAAGTGATGCCCGCGCCTGGAGCAGGCGTGCAGATTTCCCGGTCAAGCGAGGTGTTGTGGTGCAACACCACCTGATCGTCCGCGGTCACGCCCATGTCGAATTCCAGCACTTCCGCGCCGAGCGCGGCGGCGTTCCGGAACGCATCCATGGTGTTCTCCGGCCGTTGCGCCATTCCCCCGCGGTGCGCGATCACGAGAGGCCCGTTCGCGCCGCCCCAGCCGGTCCCCGCACACAGGATCAGGCAAATTACCGAAGAGAACGAGAATCGCGCCATCTGTTTTTTCCTGCCCGGAGGCTGTAAAGACAGCAACCCGGCAACCCTTGGGGATTGTACTACAGGCCACCTGAAAAGGAGAAAACGGTCCCACCTCTTGCGCCATGCGATCCGTCCACGCCCGGCATCCTGTTTTGATATGCTCATGAACCTGTAATCATGCAACGAGATCTGGCGGAGATGGATTTTCAGCTTTTCTGGCGCAGGCTGCAACAAATCGGCCTGAATGCCTATGAAGCGCGATCCTACCTGGTATTGATAGGTCATCCGAGGTTCAAGGCCCTGGAACTGGCGGCGCGGGCGCACGTGCCGCGGCAGAAGATCTACGAAGTGCTGGACAGCCTGGTGGAGAAGGGTTTCGCGCAGGTAGTACAGGAAAAGACGAAGCTGTTTTCCGCGGTGGAGCCGGGTCTGGCGGTGCCGGCGTATCAGGCGCGGCGGCAGCGGATGCTCGATAAGGAGATCCAGGAACAGAACCGGCTGGGCGATGGTTTGATTGCGGATTTGAATGCGGCCTATTCGGAAGGAATGGGGGGCAGGGGGACGCTCGATTTCCTGCGGATCGTGAGTGAGCCGTCGCAGAGCGGAACGCAGTTCCGGGCCATGCTCGGCGAGGTGAAACGAGAGTACCTGGAGTTTTCGCGGCCGCCTTATGCCGTGGATCCGCTCGATGAGCAGCTTGTAAAACAGGCCCGCGAGCGCGGGGTTGTGTGCCGCCTGTTGTTTGAGAAAGGGCCGCTCGATGAAGAACACCGGCTGCGGCTGAAGGAGTACATCGCCTTGGGTGTGGAAGTACGGCAAACGGGATCGCTGCCGATGAAGCTGGCGGTGTTTGACGGCAAGCAGGGGCTGATTGCGCTGCTCGACCCGGTGATCACGAAGCCGTCGTGGACTTCCGTGGTGTTCGACCATCAGGGGATGGGGGAAGCGATGAGGGGGTTGTTTGAGGTTCACTGGAACAAAGGGGAAGTAATCGAGTAGTGCGGCGCAGAAGTTTCCTGAAGGCAATGGGCGCGGTTGCGGCAGCGCCGCTGCTACGCGGGGCTTCTCCCGTGCGGCTGGGTTATGACACCTATTCGATCCGGGCGTTCCGCTGGAAGGCTTTGGAGCACATCGAGTATGCGGCGAAGCAGAAGCTGGATGCGATCCAGATTTCGAGCCTGGGCGACTTCGAGAGCCTGGAGCCGGCGTACCTGGCGAAAGTGAAAGGCGCCGCTGACCGGCACGGAATCCGGATTGACGGGGGCATCGGCTGCATCTGTCCCACCGCCGCTTCGTACAGGAAGGGCGATGGAACGCCGGAGGAGTACATCCTGCGCGGGTTGCGAACGGCGAAGGCCCTGGGGGCGGCGGCGATGCGGTGCTTCGTGGGCAGCATGTCCGAGCGGCGGGGAAAGCTGCCGGTGGAAGCGCACATGGAAGCGACGGTGAAGGTTTTGAAGAGCGTGCGTGCGCGGGCGTTGGAATATGGCGTGAAGATCGCCATCGAGAACCACAATGGAGACTTGAGCGCGGCGGAAGTGCGGACGATCATCGAGGAGGCGGGTCCGGACTTGGTGGGATCGAACCTCGACGTAGGCAATCCGATGTGGCTGCTGGAGGATCCGATGCTGACGCTGGAGACGCTGGCTCCCTATGTGGTGACCTCGCATTTCCGCGATTCGGCGATTTGGGAGGTTCCGGGCGGAATCATGTTCCAATGGGTGGCGCTCGGCGAGGGAAGCATTGATCTGCATAAGCTGACAGCGCGGTTTCATGAACTGTGCCCGCGGGCGGCGATGCAACTGGAGATCATCACGGGGCGCCCGCCGCAGTTTCTGCCCTGCTACAGCGACCCGCAGTTCTGGAAGGGCTACCCGAAGGTCACGGGCGCGCAGTTTGCGCGGTTTGTGGCGCTGGCGAAGCAGGGGCATCCGTTTGCCGGGGCGATGATGACGGCGGGACCATCGAAGCAGCCGGAGGCGTATGAGGAAGCGCTGAAGCTGCAACAGCGCATCGATCTGGAGCGGAGTTTCGAGTATGCCAGGAACAAGCTGGATGCGGGAATTCGCTGGCGCGAGGGATGAGAGGATGACGGCAGGGAAGCAGGTATTGGCGGTGTTGTTGATGGCGGCTGCCGCGTGCGCGCAGGGGCCGAATACCGATATTCATTACAAGCTGGGGCCCGATTCGCTCGAGCAGGAGGGCGTGCCGAAGGGGAAGATCAAGGGGCCGTTCACGCTGCCGAGCCAAGCCTATCCGGGTACGCAGCACACGTATTGGGTGTACGTTCCGGCGCAGTATGACCCGGCAGTGGCAGCGAGTTTGATGATCTTCAACGACGGGCAGGCGTTCATGGCTCCGGAAGGCGACGCGCGGGCGCAGAACGTGATGGACAACCTGATTTACCGTAGGGAGATTCCGGTAATGATCGGCGTGTTCATCAACCCGGGGAGAAGGCCCGATCAGCCGGAACCCTCGCTGCATGATTGGGGCGACCGGAATACCAACAGGCCCACGGAGTACAACTCGCTGGATGACAAGTATGCACGGGTGATTGTGGATGAACTGTTGCCGGCGCTGTACAAGGAGTACAACATCTCGAGGGACCCTGAGCAGCACGGCATTGGAGGCGCAAGTTCGGGGGCGATTGCGGCGTTCACGGTGGCGTGGGAGCGGCCGGAGCATTTCCACAAAGTGCTGAGCATTGTCGGCAGCTTTGTGAATCTGCGCGGCGGGCACGTGTATCCGGAGATTGTGCGCAAGAGCGAGAAGAAGCCGATCCGCATTTTCATGCAGGATGGCCGCAACGACAATCGCGGGATGCGGCGGAACGGGGAGTACGATCAGACGCGCGACTGGTTTTACCAGAACGTACGTCTGATGCGAGCGCTGACGGAGAAGGGCTACGAGGTGAATTACGTGTGGGGCATCGGGAGGCACGGGCAGAAGCAGGGAGGGGCGATTCTGCCCGAGATGGTGCGATGGCTGTGGCGCGATCAGGCAGTGTCGACGGACGTGAAGGACATGGTGGAGCGGTCGTTCCGGGAGCCGGCGCAGAAGTAGAGTTCTACCTTCCGAGGCTGTTTCGACAGGCTGGCAGCGTTGTGGACTGTTGGAGGTGAGTATTCCCGCTGGCTCGCCTCGACGTCCTCACTTTCCTACGTATACGTCTTGTCTCCGCCGGTCTGCGAGTCCCAATACGTCGTAGGATCGGTGAAGAACTCGCCCTGCCTGCAGAGTGGGCGCATCGCTTCTTCATTGACTTTGATGCCCAAGCCGGGCCCCGTCGGAACGGGGATGAAACCCTTAACCACGAGGTCCCCCGCATCGGTTATGTCTTTGTGCCAGGCCGGCTGCGGCTGGTGCCATTCCATGGCGAGGAAGTTCTGGCAGGCGGCTATCGCGTGCGCGCCGGCTGCGTAGCCGATCGGGGTGGCGTTGCTGTGGACCATCATCCCCACCGAATACTTGGCCGCCATGTCGGCGGTCTTCTTCAATTCGAGACAGCCGCCGATAACCAGGTGATCCGGGTGGATATAATCGACCGCACGCGCTTGACAAAGCGGTTCGAGCGATTCCACCAGGTAGGCGTCTTCGCCGGTCAAGGTGGGCACCCGAATCGAATTGGTGATGAGCTTCCACTCCTCGACCCGGAACCACGGGACCATGTCCTCCAAATACGACGGAGTGACCCTCTCCATCGCGTTAGCCAGCTTGATGCAGCTTTTCGCGGTGAGGTGCCCGAAATGGTCGTGACCCATGGGAATGTCGGCGGCGTCGCCCATGGCTTCCTTGATCGAAGCGACGTAGTCGGCCACGATCTCACATCCCTTGTCGCTGATCTCCAATCCCTGATAGTAGTTCTCGGGGCCTTCCCCAGGTTCCCCGTTATAGCCTGCCGGCGCAAACATCGTGCCCCGCTTGCCTTGGAGGATGCGAGCTACGCCCAAGTCCATTTTGAGCATTGTGAACCCCGCGGCGACTCTCTCCTTATAATCGGCGGCGATGTCTTTGATGTTATCCGAGCGCGAGTTACCCTCGGTGTACATGCGGACCTTGTCGCGAAATTTCCCGCCAAGCATTTGATAGATCGGCACGCCATAAGCTTTGCCGGCCAGATCCCACAATGCGTTCTCAATCGCGTTGACGCCGCTCCCGCGGCGGTTATACGCGCCATGAATCTTGATCTTGCGGAAGATCTTGTCAACGTTGCAGGGATTCTCGCCGACCACTCGGGCCTTATGCGTCAGCACATAGTTGGGCTGGGGGCCATCCCCAATCGTCTGGCCGTAACCAGAAATTCCCTGATTGGTATCGATTCGGACGATGATCGTGCCGCCCGAGGCCCCTCCCGTGCCGGGAGTCGCAGGAGGCAGCGGTCCCCTGCCGCCGCCGCGTGCGCCCCCTCGACCCGCGGGCGACTGGCCTCCCGGCCCTCTCAGAACGGCGATGCGCATGTCAGTGATTTTTAAATCCGAAGGAATTGAATTCCGGTTGACATTCTGGGGATACGCTTCGAGGTCAGCCAAGAGGCCAAGCCCCGCAACTGCCGCGCCCCTGCTTAGAAGCGACCGTCGCGAAATTGCGTTTTCTTTAGTGGACATCTACTCTCCTTTCCGTCAGCAAGACCTACTCACAGTGTGGAACAGGTCCATTCTCTCACCACATAAGGTATACGAAATAGATTTACGCGAGTGGAAGCCGGAAACGGCGGCGGAGGCCAGGGAGCGTATCACTGAGGTGATAGAGCTCGCCGATCACGACATCCTCGATATCGCGCGCTCACGCGCCTCCGAACAGGAGGTCCTCGACCTGCCCGATGAGCCCCGAACCCGCTGAGATCTGGCTGGCTGGCCTGGGACTCACTGCCAAGACGCGTCCCGTCGTTATCGTCTCCCGACAGGACTTTCGTCCTGTACGCGCCTCTTACCACACGCGGAGAGACAGTCCGTACGAAGTGCCCTTGCCGCGGCTTCCGTTCCTCGATCATGAATCAGTAGCCAACGTTCAAGGATTGGGATCTCTGCCGTTCGCCGTGGATCTTTACCGCGCTTCCAATTAACGCTCAGCCGGCGCAGTGCTTTCACTTGGCCGAGAAGTTAGTCGAAGGGGTGGAGCACGCGGCCCGGATTCAGTAGGCTTCGCCCCTGTTATCGAAACCGTGAATACGCGTCGTGCCGGGTACGTCGAGATCGAAGAACACGCGCCGTTTGCCAACGCGCAACCGGCACAGCCCTTCGCGGTCAGTCAGTCGCTTTACGTCACCTTCGCCGGTCTCACCATATCGGGTGAGGGCGAGCAAGATCCTCATGGCGGTGTCCCTGTCCAGATGTCGCAAGCCGGCGCGCGCAGCAGGCTCCCAGTTGAACTTCAAAGCCCGAATTCCCTGAGAACGTCATCGTGTGAGATGCCGGGGGACGGATGCGCGCGGGCGTGGTCGATGCGAGCGAGCATTTCCGGATCGACGGGAGCTTCGTGCGAAAGCAGGAATTCGAGATAGCGCGCCGCCGCCGTCAATTCCGACTCCGGAAGCTGGTCGACAAGATGATGCAACTGCTGTTTGTCCAACATCGAACCCTCTGCCCAGTTTAGCCTACTATGTCTCGCTACTTTATGCTTCTCGGCGCCGCCGGATTTTCCTTCCAGCCACACTACAGCAGCAGCCTGGCGAAGGCTTTGCGGCCTTCTTCAAACTTGCCGACAGCTAAGGCGCGTTGGGCGTCGCCTGTGAAGCGGAAGCTTTTGCGAATGGCGCGCATGGAGGCGTCGATTTCATCGAGGAACGCGCCGATGGCTTCGGCGCGGCGGTGGGGGGCGCCGTCGATGCGGAGGTAGACGGGGCTCGTGTGGGCGAAGACGGGGAAGCCGGCGTAGGTTTTGGCGGTACCGGTGACGCGCGCGGCGATCCAGCCGCCCTGCTCGACGTCGATCTCGCGTTCGAGTTTGGCTTCGCGGCCCTGGATGGACGGCTGGTCCGCGACGATGTGACCGTCGTGGATGATCTCGAGGCGGTCGAAGGGGATTCGGGAGAGGACGCGGGCGGCAACCTTCACGCGACGGGTTGGTTGAACGGTGGCGCCGGGTCCTTTGCCGTCGACAGTCAGGTCAATCAGCGGGCCGTTGCTGACGAAGGTGCGGCCGGCGCGCAGTCCGTGAATCCAGGTGTCGTAGGTGAAGGCTCCCTCGACCTGCACGAAGACGCGGTTGTGGTCGTAGATCCACCAGTCGGTTCCGCTCGATATGGGGATCCGGAGGCCACAGCTGAGGAGGCGGTAGTAGCGGCCGTAATCGGCGGCGAGCCCATCGGCGACGTTGTAAGCGTCCATCAAGCCGAGCGCGGCGGCAACGGGCGCCTCGAGTCCGCTGCCGTTATGGCACCAGACGGTGATGCCGCCGAGTTCGCGGGCCTGCGCGCAGAGCGTGGAGAGAGTGGGATAGTCGGGGGCCTTGCCGTCTTTGCTGAGGAGCCCGGTGGAAACGGGCTCGATGGGCCTGGGGATGTTGAGGAAGAGCACGTGGCCGTAGCCGAAATCGCCAAAGGTGTGGTTGTTGCGGGCCTCTTCGCCCATGTCCATGATGGCGCCATCGCGGGAGAACTGGGGAAGGCGACCGACGGGATAGCGGTTGGTGATGTAAGGGGAGTCGTTGCGGATGAGGTAGCTGAGGACGCTGACATCGAGATCTTCGGCGGGCGGGACCATGCGGATGCGGTCGTCGGGGTTTTCGTCGATGGAGAGGTGGTAGTGGGTGTGCGTGTTGCCGGAATACCAGCCGCGGGCTTTCGTATCGAGGAGAGGATGGACGGTGAGATCCACCTGGTGGCGCAAGCCGCTGCCCACTTCGGTGAATTCGACGGCGGCTTCGTGACAGATGCCGCGGACAGCCTCGATGCGGTAGCGTCCGGCGGGGACAGCGACCTCATACTCGCCGCGGGCGTAGAAGTAGTGGCGGCGGTCCGGCATGGTGCGGATGGCGTTGGCAGGCATGTAGACCTGGCCTGTGCCGGACTCGGTGACGCGGAGTTTGGCGGCGATGGGGCGGCCGCCGGGGTCGCGCAAGGCGCCGCGGATGATGGCGGGGGCGGAGGTATCGGGCTTCTGGCCGCGGAGCGGCGCAAGCAGGGTTCCGGTGGTGAGGACTGGAATGGAGGTGAGAATCTGACGGCGGGTGAGATGCGGCGTGTGGCCCATAGGGGCGGATTCTATCATGAGGCGCGCAGGAGAGCGGATCTCATGATAGGATAGGGCGCATTGGAGGATGACTCATGGCACAGTGCTCCCGACGTAATTTTTTGAAAACCGGACTTGCCGGCGGTGTCCTGGCGGGAACGGGAAATCTGCCGCTGCTGGCGGCTAATGGAAAAGCGACCGATTGGATCACGCTGGGAAAATCCGGCGTCAAGGTGACGCGGCTGGCCTTCGGGACGGGAACGTTCAGCGGGCGAGTGCAGAGGGAACTGGGGCAGGACGAGTTTACGAGACTGGTGCGGTATGCCTATGATCGGGGGATCCGGTTCTTCGAGACGGCGGAATCCTACGGTGAGATGCACAAGATGCTGGGTGTGGCGCTGAAGGGAATCCCTCGCGATTCCTACCGGCTGATGTCGAAAGTGACGACGCGGGAAGGCGTGGATCCGCAGGCGAAGATCGACGAATTGCGGAAGCTGGCGAATACGGATTACTTCGATATTCTGCTGCTGCATTACCAGCACGTGGCATCGTGGCCGGCGGACACGGTCCGGTGGCAGGACGGAGTACAGGAAGCGAAGGTGCGAAAGGCCGTGGTGGGGTATGGAGCTTCGGTCCATGGGCTGCCTGCGTTGCGGCAATTTCCGGGGAACAAGTGGCTGGAAGTAGCCATGATCCGGATGAACCACAAGGGTACGAAGATGGACGCCGAGCAGTACAACACGAACGGTTTGGGGAACGTTCCCGAGGTGGTGCAGCACACGCGGAAAGTCCACTCGGAAGGGATGGGCGTGATCAGCATGAAGCTGGTGGGAGAGGGCGCGTTCACGACGCGGGAAGACCGGCAGGCGGCGATGAAGTTCGCCTTCCGGAGGGCCGGGGTGGATAGCGTAACCGTGGGGTACAAGAACACGGCCGAGATCGACGAGGCGATTGAAAATTTGAATTCGGCGCTCGCCTAGAGGTTCGCGAGCGGCGTTCGCGATTTCGATAATCAGACAAATTTCTATTGAATTCCTCTTGTGCGGGGAGTATTCTTTTTCTAAGATTCGTCTCGCTGAATTTCTGGGTCACCGCGGCCGGAGCCGGAGGGCTTGGCCGGTGGTTCTCTTGCATCCGATCGGGAGGTCTCATGGCACGAATTCCATTGATCCTGGCAGTGTGCGCGGCGGCGAGTGTGTTATCCGCGCAAACCATTGATACGAGCGTTTTGGGCGTGGTGACTGACCCCTCGGGGGCAGTGATTGCAGGCGCCTCGGTCGCCGTCACCAATAACGCGACCGGCGTCAAGCGTCCCGCCACGACGGGGGCGGACGGGCAATACGAAATGCGATATCTGGTGCCGGGCGAATACACGGTGGAGGTAACCGCGACGGGTTTCCGCCCGGCGCGCGCTTCCAAAGTCGTGATTCAGCTCAACCAGCAGGCACGCATCGACTTTTCCATGAAAGTGGGCGAGGTGACGGAGGCCGTGGAGGTGACGGCGGCGACGCCGCTTCTGCAAACGGAGAACGCGACGTTAGGCGAGGTGGTGGGCGGGGAGCGTATTGTGAACCTGCCCTTGAACGGGCGCAACTTCACGCAACTCGCGGCTCTGACGCCGGGCGTTCGGGTGCAGGATCCGAACCTGTTCTCGGCCTCGACGGACGGGTCGCGCATTATTGCGAACGGAACGCGCGCGGCGTGGCTTCAGGTGAACCTGGACGGGGTGACGATGGTGAACAACCGGTCCAACTACATCAACCTGTACCCCTCTGTCGACGCGCTCCAGGAGTTCAAAGTGCAGACCGGCAACTACTCGGCAGAGTATGGCGGCAACGCCGGCGCCAACGTGAACCTGCAACTGCGGTCGGGAACGAATCAGTTTCACATGAGCGCGTTCGAGTTCTTCCGGCACGACAAACTGGACGCGCGCAACCTGTTCCGCCCTGCTCCGTTCGCGAAAGACCTGCTGCGGCGGAACCAGTTTGGGGTGGTCTTCAGCGGACCGATCCGGCGGGACAAGACGTTCTTCATGGTGGACTACGAAGGGGTGCGATCTTCGAGGGAATCGGCGGGGACGAATATTGTGATGACCGAGGCGCAGCGGCAGGGCGATTTTTCCGCCTATAGCGGCGTTATTCGCGATCCGATCAACAACAACACGCCGTTTGCGGGCAACATCATTCCCCGCAACCGTCTGAACGCGGTCTCGTTGAATCTGGTGAACACCTACACGCCGCTTCCGAACACGGCGGGGACGGTGAATTACAGCGGAGTCAGCGTGGGGCAGTTGACGATGAACCAGGGCATTGTGCGCCTGGATGAGTACATCTCGAACAAGGACCTGGTGTTCTTCCACTACATCTACTCGGCGCGCGATTTTCCGAATATCAACCTGAACCCGAACTTCCGCTACAACTCGACGTTTCCGAACGACTCGCTGGCCATCCAGCACGTGCATACGTTCAGCGGCAGTTTCCTGAACGAGGCGCGGTTCGGCTTCATCCGCGGGAACGTGTCGAAATTGAGTCCGCGAGCCAATTCGGACTTCACCATCGAATCGTTGGGAATCCAGGGGTTGAAGGTGGGCGGGCCGAACGGGAGGCCGCTGCGCAAGGACGAGCAAGGGTTCCCGGTCATCAATACGGACGGCTTTATCTCGATGGGGGACAGCGAGGCTTCCTCGAATTTGGATAACTCACGCACGTTCCAGTTCGTGGATAATGTCAGCCTGATCCGCGGGAAGCATTCGCTGAAGTTCGGGGGCGATGTGCGGCGCCTGATGGACGATGCCACGACGAACAACTGGCCCTTTTCGCAAATCAGCTTCACCGGGGATATTGCCGGCTATTCCGGGGCCGCGTTCCTGCTGGGGTACCCGCGCACGACGCTGAGTCCGGAGGGGGTGCCGATTTCGGCGATCCGCCAGTGGCGGTACGGACTTTACTTCCAGGACGACTGGAAGGCGACGTCAAACCTGACGCTCAATCTGGGGCTGCGCTACGATTTGCCAGGGCAGCCGCACGAGATCAACGGCGTCACGCGAACGCTCCGCTTCGACCTCGATCCCAAAGGCCCCGTCCTGTGGCCGGAGCCGGGCAAGGTGGAAGACATCTACCTCGGCGAGTATAAGTACTTCGGGCCGCGGTTCGGCCTGGCGTACCGGCTTCCGCGGCGGACGGTTGTGCGGGGCGGCTACGGGATTTTCTATTCGGTGGCGCAGTTCGACAACATGAACATCCTTCAACTGAACCCGCCGAACGGCGGGTCGCTGACGGTGATCAATCCCGCGCTCAATCCGGTGGCTACGATTCAGAATCCGGTTCCGGCCGAGTTGTATCCGGCGAATCCGATTTTCAACGTGGTTTCCGTCCCCATGGACCGGAAGCGGAGGAACGGCTACATGCAGAACTTCAATCTGCAACTTTCGAAGGAGATTTCCAGAAGCGACGTGCTGGAGATTGGATGGGTGGGCACGAAAGGAACGCACGTCGATACGAGCCTGCAGAACTTCAATCAGGCGGAGCCTGGGACGGGCGACATCCAGTCCCGGCGGCCGTATCCGGCGTACGCGCGCATCCGCATGATTGCGCCGGACGGCAATACGGTCTACCACTCGCTGCAATCGCGGTTTGAGCACCGCCTCTCGAGCGGCCTGAGCGCGACGGTGGCGTATACGTGGTCAAAGACCATCGACGATGCGGGCGAGACGATCAACGCGGGGGGCTGCGTGTGCCAGAATCCTCGCAACCGCGGCAAGGCCGAACGCGCCGCGAGCGTCTATGACCAGCGCCACCGCCTGGTGCTGGCGTATGTGTGGGACTTACCGTTCGCGAAGGAATGGAAGGGTCCGCAGGGATTCGTGTTCCACGGCTGGTCTTTCGGCGGCATTGTGACGATGGCCAGCGGGCGGCCGTTCAACATCGTGCAAAGCGGCGACACCTGGAACGCGGATGCGCTATGGCCGCGGCCCAACGCGGTGCAGGGCGTCTCGCCGCGTTTGGATACACGGACGGCGGACCTGTGGTTCAACACGTCGGCGTTCACCCGGTCGACAACCTACGGCACGACACCGCGGAATCCGGTGGTGGGGCCGGCTCTGCACACATTCGATTTATCCTTCTCGAAGGCATTTAAAGTGCCGGTGAGGGAGAACCACGCGGTGCTGTTCCGGGCGGAGATGTTCAACATCTTCAACACGCCGCAACTGAACAACCCCGGCGGGACGCTGGGGACGGGGACGTTCGGGCGGGTGACCAGCACGGCGGCGGACAACCGGCAGGTTCAGTTCGCGCTGAAGTATACGTTCTGAGGACGAACGAGGCTGCGCCTGAGGCCGGCGAGATATCGGGGTGCTCGCAAAGCTTACACCACATGTTTGCGCACAAGCGCATGGGATTCGTGCTGGTGCGAGGGAGAAGGGTTTCGGTGAGCCGCCGAGGGCGCAGAGGTTTGTTTGCTGAGTTTTTTCTGATGCCCGGCTTGGGGGGGACGTGTTTCCGGATGCGGCCATCATCGTTCCGCCTCCCGGGAACGGGAACTTGAGCCAGCGGCCGCACGGAGAGGCCGGAGCCTTCCGGCCGTCAGCGTCATAATGGGGGAATGCGCGCGCTGTTTGACGTTGCTCTGAGGATCATCGGCCTGGCTTTCGCCTGCAAACTGCTGATCGCGGCTGGACCGGCCACGGACTTCGTCCGTCATCGCCTGCAACTCTCCGACGGTGATGTTCTGCGCCTGGAACAGGGGCTGCCGGTGAGCTATGAACTGAGAACGCCCGACAAGGCAGAGGTGCTCGTCTACGGCGCTGTGCGCATCCGGTCCACGTGTGAAGCCTTCGTTTCATCGTATGCTGACGTGGAAAAGCTCGCTGACGGTAAGAGCTATCTGCAAGTGCGCAAATTCAGTTCGCCACCGCAAGCGCCGGATCTTGCAGACCTGGTCCTGGATCGCGAGGATTTACGGGAATTGCGTGACTGCCGGCCTGGGGACTGCGAGATCCAGATGCCCGCGTCGCTAATGGAACAGTTCCGGAAGGATGTGAATTGGGATTCCGATGACGCGGAAGTACAAGCCAAGGGTTTGGTGGCTCAGATCTCGATGAATGCGCTGGCCGCCTACCGGAAGGGCGGCAACCAGGCACTCGGGGAGTACAACGACAAAGCTCATCCGGCGCGGATTGCGGAATCTCTCCGCGCAGTGATCGGCCGGGCGCGCGACCTGCCAGTGTATTTTCCGGAATTCTATCGATACCTCGTGGACTTCCCGGCAGCGCCTCCGCCGCACACCAGGGACTTCTACTACTGGGAGAATGTGAAATTCGGGCTGAAGCCGACATTCCGGATCAACCACGTCTCGATATACCAACCGTCCGCCAATCCCGGGCACTGGCTGATCGCCAACAAACAACTGTACGCTTCGCACTACTTCCAGGCAGCGATCGATTTGTCGCTTTGCGTGCGGGATGACGCGAGGAGCTTTTATCTGCTCACACTCAAAGGGTCGCGCCAGGATGGTCTCACCGGGCCGAGAGGCGGGCTGTTGCGGCGGGTGGTGACGGCGAGGGCGAGGGAAGGGCTGACCATGGCGTTGCAGCGATTGAAGGAGAGGAGTGAGAGCGGGCAGTAGATGGTGTCACAGGCTAGGAGACGGGAGACGGGAGACAGGAGACAGGAGACGGGAGACGGGAGACAGGGGCGACGGCTGGAGGGATCAGCGTGCTACGGCGCCTGCCCCGGTCTGGTCCGCTCTCGCGAGATCCTTTATCAGGAGCCGCCTTTCTGGTTTATCGGAAAAGGTCTGGTGGCCTCGCCGGTGTAGACTGAAACGTGGGGGTAAGGCAGTTCGATGCCCTGGGCGTCGAAGGTGTTCTTGATGCGGCGGCGCAGTTCGCGGCCGACGCTCCATTGCTCGAGCGGAATGGTCTTAATTCGAAATTTGATAATCACCGCGGAGTCGGCAAAGGCGTCCACGCCCATCATCTCCAGGGGAGCGAGAATCTTCTCGGAAAATTTAGGATCCTTCTGGAGATCCGCTCCGATTCCCTTAATCAGTTCCATCACGCGGTCGACATTTTCCTTATACGCGATGCCGAGAGGGATCACGTAGTAGGAAAAATTCTTTGTCATGTTCGAGATGCCGCTGATGCTGCCGTTGGGAAAGATATGGACGGTGCCGTCTTCACCGCGGAGCGTGATGGTGCGCAGTTGGATTGATTCCACCTGGCCGCCCTTCCCGTTGATGTTGACGACGTCGCCGACGCGGACCTGGTCCTCGAGGATGAGGAACAGCCCCCCGATGATGTCGCGCACGTAGTTTTGGGCGCCCAACCCGAGGGCGACGGTAACGATGGCTCCGCCGGTCAGGATGGGCGTGACATCCACCTCGAGTTTGCGCAGGATCATGAGTGCGGCGATGGAGAGAATCGCCGCGCTCGAAGTCCAGCGGAACAGCCGGCCGCGTGTCTCGACCCGCTTGGTGCGCTCGGCGCGTTCCGGCAGGGAGAGGTTCGCGGGCACGAAGAAGCCCGGCAGGCGGGCCGCCAGCAGTTGCAAGGCGCGGAGGAGGATGAACGCGCTGCCCGCGATAAAAACGATGGGGATTCCCGCGGAGCGGAACCAGGAGGCGATGTCCTTCCAGGTCAACAGGGGGAAGCCCGTGATCCCCACGCCGTAGAGCATTGTGAGGACCGCGACGAACAGAGAGAGGAGGAAGGCAGTCCGGCGGGCGAACCGCGTGAGTTCGCTGGCCCAGTGTTCCACGTTGGGCGAATACTCGGTCGCGCCCTGTCGAGCGGAACGGCGGATGGCGCGTGTAACGAGCCAGGCCGCAAGCCAGAAAAGGCAGATGGCCGAAGCCATCGTGAGGAGCGCGGGGAACAGGCTTCTAAAGGTGATTTCTTCGTTCATGGCTCGAGATCAGGGAGTCTTCTGGCTGTGCGTAATGCCGCCCAAGTGCCGGTAAAAGCCAAGGTCCTCGTGAGTGAACATCTTGGCGGCGAACATGATTTGCCCGGCATGCAGGGCGAAGTGCTCGACAACGTGGAAGATGGCCTCGAGTTTGGAGATCTGGTAACCCTGGATGGTCACCTTTTCCCCCAGTTGCAGCGCGGATTGGGCCTGAATGACTGCAATCGCCTCGTCTACGGCGGATTGAAGGCCGGCGAGCATCTCTGACTTTGGGATGTCGCCCGAGGCGGCGAATTCGGCATCCCGCCGGCGCACATCCGGAACACCGCCGACCCCGCTGACAATCCACTGGCGCACGTTACCGGCCAAGTGCAGTAGGAGATTGCCCACCGCGTTTTCGTTGCCCGATCCACGCATCCAGACCTGCTCCTCCGTAAGCCGGTTGGTGGAGAGGCGGATACGATCCATATATTGGGCCAGCCGCCGCGCGGCGGATCCCGTGAAGAGATCAGTGAGTTCGTTCTCCATGCTGCCTACTACTATAGGGACAGCAAGGCGGGGCGTGCTACCTTGGAGTTTATGCGGTCAGTTTGCAATACCCTGCTGAGCTTGTGTCTGATTGTGCCGGTGTTTGCCTCGGGAAGCCTCTCCAACCGCCGCGCCCCGGGTTTCTCGCTTTCCGACAGCAGCATGACGCAGCACGACCCGCAGGATCTGCGAGGGAAAGTGGTGATTGTCGATTTCATGAAGACAGACTGCCCGAACTGCAAGAAAGTGGGCGGAATCCTCGAGCAGATCAAGGCGAAGTACGGGGCCAAAGTGGCAGTGCTGAGCGTAGTGACGCTACCGGATTCCATCGACAACGTGCGGAAGTACATCAGCGAGAATGGCATCAGCAGCCCGGTGTTGTTCGACTGCGGGCAGGTGACAGCCTCCTACATGAAGCTGACGCCGAAGAACCCCACAATGCGGTTCCCGCACCTGTTTCTCCTCGATAAGGACGGGTTCATCCGGAACGATTTCGATCACGATGAAGCAGACAATGGGACCGTCAGCGTCAAGACATTGTCCGCCGAAATCGACAAACTCCTTCAGGGAGCAATCCAGAAAAAGCGATAGAATTGGAAACCGGCAAGCATGTCGAACCAGAACCTCACCATAACGGACAACCGCACCGGCAAGAATTACACGGTGGCGATAGAGAACGGGGCGATCAAGGCCACGGATCTGCGGCAGATCAAGGCATCAGACGATGACGCGGGGTTATGCACGTATGACCCCGGTTTTATGAACACCGCAGCCTGCAAAAGCCGCATTTGTTACATCGATGGGGACAAAGGAGTTCTCGAGTATCGGGGCTATCCGATCGAGCAACTTGCGGAGCAATGCACGTTTCTCGAGGTGGCGTACCTGCTGGCGCATGGAGAACTGCCGCTCGAGAAAGAACTCGAGGAGTTCGTCCATAACATTACCCACCACACGATCCTCCATGAGAACGTGAAGCAGTTCATGCACGGCTTCCGCTATGACGCGCATCCGATGGGGATGTTCGTCAGCACCGTCGCCGCGCTCGCCACTTTCTACCCCGAGGCGAAAGACATCTTCGACACGGCGAAGCGCCGCAAGCAGTTTTTCCGCCTGGTTGCGAAGGCGCCTACCATTGGCGCCTTCATCTACCGCCACAACATAGGCATGCCGTACGCCTATCCGGACAATGATCTGAGCTACACGGGCAACTTCCTCAACATGCTGTACAAGAAGACGGAAGTGAAGTACAAGCCCAATCCGGTCATGGAGCGCGCGCTCGACATTCTCTTCATTCTCCATGCCGATCATGAGCAGAACTGTTCCACCACGGCGATGCGCAGCGTCGGCAGCGCGAACACCGATCCTTACAGCTCCCTTGCCGCCGCGGCGGCTGCGCTTTACGGACCGCTTCACGGCGGAGCCAATGAAGCGGTGCTGAAGATGCTTCGGGCCATCGGAAGCAAGGACAAGATCCCCGAGTTCATCGAGCGAGTCAAAGCGGGCGAAGGACGTCTGATGGGCTTCGGACATCGCGTCTACAAGAACTACGATCCGCGGGCCCGCATCATCAAACGGGCCGCTGACGAGGTGTTTGAAGTGACCGGGCGCAATCCGTTGATCGACATTGCCGTGGAACTGGAGCGCATCGCCCTCGAGGACGAATATTTCATCAAACGGCGGCTGTATCCGAACGTCGACTTCTACTCCGGAATCATCTATGAAGCCATGGGGATTCCCTCGGAGATGTTCACGGTGATGTTCGCGATTCCGCGCACGGTAGGGTGGCTTACACACTACGAAGAGATGCTCTTGGATAGCGATCAGAAAATCGCTCGGCCAAAGCAGCTTTACCTGGGAGCGGCACGGCGCGATTTCGTGCCGATGGACCAGCGGAAAACCGCGCAGACCTAACACATGGCCGGGCCGCTGGAGGCGATCAGAAAGCTCAACGGGAAACCGGACATCCGCCTGCAGCGGGCGGTGGACGAACTGGCATCGGCTCAGGGGGTGCGGCAGTGTTTCCAGCACTTCCACCGCAACCGGCAGTGGACTAACGAGCAGCATCTGCAGTTATGCCGCGTGCCCGCGCCCACCTTCTTTGAAGAGAAGCGGGCCGAATGGATCGCCGCGCAGTTCAAGGGGCTCGGTTGGGATGCGAGGATCGACCGCGCGGGGAATGTGGTCGCTTATCCGGACGGAAACCGGGAGGGACCGTTCGTGGCTCTCACCGCGCACCTCGACACGGTGCTCTCGCCGCGCCACATCGAGGACGTGCGCATCGGGCCGGACGGGCGTTTTCACGGACCCGGCGTATCGGACAATGGCGCCGGGTTGGCGGCATTGCTGGCGATTGCTTCCTGCTGGAAGGAACGTCCGGTAGCGGTCGAGAGCGGCAGTTCGCTGCTGCTGGTGGCAAATGTCGGCGAGGAGGGCGAAGGGAATCTCAGCGGAATGCGGTTCCTCTGCCGGCAGTCGCCGCTGGCGAACCGGATTCGCTCCTATCTCGTGCTGGATGGCCCCGGCACCGAACACATCACTTGCAAGGCGCTGGCCAGCAAGAGGTTCGAGGTGGTCATCCAGGGGCCGGGCGGGCATTCCTGGAGCGACCACGGGAACGCGAATCCCGTTCACGCAATAAGCCGCGCGATCCACCTGTTCACGGAGGCGCAGTTTGAAAACGGGCCGGGCGCGGCGCGATCGTCCTACAATTTCGGAATAATCGAAGGCGGGGTCAGCGTGAACTCGATTCCCTCCTCGGCGCGGGCTAAACTCGATTTACGGTCAGAGGAGGCGGGCCGGATCGAGGATCTGGCGCGCGGCCTGACGGTGGCCGTGGAACGGGCGATCGAAGTAGAGAACGAACGGTCGGCCGGGGGAAGGGTGCAAGGCAGGATACGCGAGATCGGGTCGAGGCCGGGCGGCGGACTCGCGGGCGATGCGCGGATTTTGCCCTTCCTGCGGGCGGTGGATGCCCATCTCGGCATCCGCGCTCACATGGATTGCGCCTCCACGGATGCGAACATCCCGCTCTCGATGGGGTTGGAGGCAGTATCCATCGGGGCCGGGGGTAGCGGTGGAGGCGCCCACACACCGGAGGAATGGTTTGACCCTCAAGGGCGCGAACTGGGTTTGCAGCGGGTTCTTCTGACGCTGTGCCTGCTGCTGTCGGCATGACGAGATGGCCGGAGCGAAGCCGCGCGGAACTGGCGCTGGTGGCGGTCACCATCCTTTGGGGGGCGACGTTCGTGGTGGTGAAGAACGCCATCGAGCAGGCCTCCACTCTTGTGTTTCTGGCAATGCGCTTTTCGCTGGCGTCAGCGGCGCTGCTGGTGATGTTCCGCGGCCGGCTGCGCTGGCAGGGGCATTTGCGATGGATTTCGCTACAAGGCGGGCTGCTCGCGGGTTTGTGTCTGATGTTGGGCTACTTTCTTCAGACGCTCGGATTGCGCTACACGACGCCCTCGAGATCCGCCTTCATCACGGGGCTGACGACGGTGCTGGTACCTTTTTTGTCAGCTCTCGTCTATAGGAGGGCGCCACACCTCTCCGAAGGGATCGGCGTAGTGGTGGCCACCGCGGGGCTGGCGTTGCTGACCTTGCATGGAGGCCGCTTCGCCGGCTTCACGACAGGTTACGGAGATGCGCTGACGCTATGCTGTGCGGTTGCTTTTGCCTGCCACATTCTGGTTCTGGGACGATGGTCGCCGGTCGCGTCTTTCGAACTTCTGAGCGTCACGCAAATCGTGGTGACGGCGATTCTGGCCCTGGCCGTCTGTGGCTGGGCCGAGCCGGTGAAACTGGTCTGGAACCGGCAGTTGGTGAGCGGGGTGGTGATCACGGGATTGCTGGCCACCGCGTTGGCGTTCACGGTGCAGACCTGGGCGCAGCGGCACACAACGCCGACACGCGCGGCGCTGATCTTTGCGTTGGAACCTGTTTCGGCGGCGATGACGGCGTTTCTGGCCGAGGGAGAGGTCCTGGCCGGAAAGGCGCTGCTGGGGGCGGTTCTCATTCTGGCAGGTGTCCTGATTGTGGAGTTGAAACCGGTTGGCCCTTCGCGGCATCTTCTGAAGTAGCCTTCCAGGCGCGGGTGGGCCGGCCGCCGGTGTGCGCAAGCAAGCCGGATGGCGAGGATTATAATGAAGAACAACAGCCCCTCGGGGAGGCGGTTAACACACTATGAATTTCCTGGATAAAGCACGTCAACAGAAGTTTCTGAGCATCAGCCTGCTGATGTTCACGCTTTCCATCGGGATCCTGATTGGAACGCTCGTCAGCACGGGCGTCCACGCGGAGAAGGGGCAGGCGGCGGCTCCGGACGCAACTCCGCTGGTGATCCCCGCGGCAACCCAACTATCGAACGAGTTCACGAAGCTCGCCAAGCGGCTGGAGCCGTCGGTGGTATTCATCACCACGGATTACACGCCCAAAGTAGAGACTTCGAGCAGGCGCCGGCCGCGGTCCGACGAAGACGAAGATGATGAGAGCGACCTGCTGCGGCGGTTTTTCGGGTCACCGCGAGCGATGCCCGGGGCTCCGCAACAGAAGTTCAAACGGGAAGCGACCGGATCCGGCTTCATCGTCGACAAGAACGGGTACATCATCACGAACCAGCACGTGATTGACGGGGCGGATCATATCCGCGTGAAACTGCACGGAGACAGCCGCGAATACAAGGCGAAGTTGATTGGGTCGGATACCGAAACGGATATTGCCGTGATCAAGATCGACGCCGGCAGACCGCTCGAGGCGACGCGGATCGGAAACTCGGATGGCGTGCAGGTGGGGGATTGGGCGGTGGCCATCGGGTCTCCGTTCGGATTCGAGGCCACGGTGACGGCCGGAATCGTCAGCGCCCTTGGCCGGGACGTGGCCGGAGCGCAGCAGTTCCAGCGCTTCATCCAGACGGATGCGGCCATCAATCCGGGCAACTCGGGCGGGCCGCTGCTGAACATCAACGGAGAAGTGATCGGAATCAACACCGCGATTGCGACCCAGAATGGCGGCTACCAGGGTATCGGGTTCGCACTGCCGGTGAACCAGGCCGTGAAGGTGTACAACAGCATCATCAAGAACGGCAAGGTGACCCGCGGATCGATCGGGGTGAGCTGGCAGAAGTACGAGAAACAGAACGAAGTGCTGAAGGCGATGGGCGCGAGCAACGGCGTTCTGGTGGACACGGTGGCTCCGGGCGGACCGGCGGAGAAGGCGGGCGTGAAGCCGGATGACATCATCGTGGCCTACAACGGACGGCCGGTAAAGGACGGCGACGACCTGGTGGGCCGTGTCGCGGAGACGCCCGTCGGGACGGATGCCACGCTGACCGTGGATCGCGCCGGCAAGAAGATGGATCTGAAGCTGACCATCGCCGACCGGGAAGAGGTGTTCGCCAATGACCCCCGTTTCAGCAGGAAGCGAGGTCCCGACGCTCCGGAACGCCAGGCGGAAGGGACGCAACAGGCGAAGTTCGGCATCTCGATCCGCAGTCTGTCCGAGGCGGAAAAAGAAGGATTGCCCACCGACAGCAAGGCAGGCGTGATGATCACGCGGGTGGACCCGGACACGTTCGCCGATGAGATCGGAATGATGGAGCGGGACGTGATCGTCTCGATCAACCGTCATCCGGTAGCGTCCGTGGAGGACATCAAGCGCATCCAGGCGACGCTGAAGCCTGGGGACGCCGTGGCCTTCCGGGTGTACCGTCCGCTGGGGGTGGCATTGCGGAACAGCAAAGCCCAGTATCAGAGCCTGGTGCTGGCTGGGACGCTGCCGAACGAATAGCACGCAAGCTCGCGAATGCGAGAAGCGCCGCCGGGGGATGACCCTGGCGGCGCTTCATTATTTATGGGATTTATGGGCCGGACTGTCCGCGGCGCTCAGCGCTTGACTGGGAGATAGACGATGTTGCTTTGGTAGCCGTCGCCGGCGAGTGACAGGTTCACGTCCCCATCGGGAAGGTCAGCGGGGAGGATGACGTTGACCTGATAGAGTCCAACGAGTGACGGGGTGAGCCCGACGTACAGGGCGTCCACAGAAATCAGCCCGCTGAAGACATTCCCGAAGGCCACCCTGGGGGCCGGGGAGATGCGGGCCAGGGGTTCCGCGCCAGGGGCGGCCGCTCCGGTGGATGCAGCCGGATTCGTGCGGCCGAGACCGACGCAATAGATGGTGACGGCTTCACCGGGCCGGGCGGGACGGCCTCCCGCGATGGCGAGGCTGCCGTCGGGATTGACGACGACGCCGTTGTTGCCCACCTGGATGATGCGCGGGGCGCGCTCGAGGATCGTCACCCCAAGGCGGTTGCCGCTTTGACCGTCGCGTTCGACGCGGACGACGGCGTCACCGGGATCAATTTCATACGGAATCTGGAAGTTCACCTGACCGTAGGAAGCGTAGTAGAGCGGGGCGGGTTGGTCATTTACGAGCACACGCACACCGTTGATGTTGGTCCCGAGCGGGATGGCGGTGGCGGAGGCGGCATCTTTCATGGAAAGCTGTTCTCCAAACAGGGCGGCAACGCTTCCGGGAGCGAAGCCGTTGTCGAAGTTGCCGCTGTTGAGGACTCCCCCGAAGACCGCGAACGGCGGCCCCTGGGCCACCACGTCGAGTGTGACGGGAACGGTAAAGCTGCTATTGACGCCGTTGGTGGCGATCTTGACCGTGCCGGCGTAAGAGCCTGTATTCATGCCAGTGACGTCGGCTTTGACGGTGACGAGCCCGGCGTTCGAATCGGCAGCGAGCCACTTGCCGCCGGAAGCGGTTTCGACGGTGACCGCGGAGACCGAGAGCGTCCCCAAGCCGCCGTTAGTCACCGAGAGGTAGGCCTGCTGAACAGGGGCTCCGGCGGCGATGCGGAAGGCAAGTTGGGAGGGAGCGATACGGGCGATAGGCTGGGAGGTCACCTGGAGTTGCACAGGCACGGTCTTGTTTTCAGGGGCGACGTTGGAGCCGGCAATCCGGAGGGAGCCGGTATAGGTTCCTTCAGCCATCCCATCCTGGTAGGCAGCATTGATCTTGTAGGGATAAGCGAAGCGGAAGGAGCCTGTGCCAGTGAGCGCCACGGAGAGCCACGGGCCGCCGGATTGGGTACTGGTGTTGGTTGTCAGCAGGCCGTTGGTGGTAATGGTGAGCGAATCCGGCGCCCCGTTCGGAGCAACGAAGAAGGTGATCGAGTCCGGCACGCCGCCGCCGATTTGCACGGTGACCGATATGTTCTGGGGAGCGTCCAGGGCGTTGGGGTCGGAAACCGTGACCAAGCCGGTGTACATTCCCTTGGCCAGAGACGTGGTGTTGAAGGAGATGTTGATGGGAAGGCAATCGCCGGGACGGTTGCTGCACGGGCGCGAGCCGCCAACGGCGGCGGAGAGCCAGGACGCCGAAGCAGCCGCCTGGAGGCTCAGGCTGCCGTCGCCTGCGTTATATGCTTCGACGATTTGAGCGGAGGCATTGGCGCCTTGAGTGACAGAGACGGGCCCGACCGCGGCGGTGGAAAGCCGCAGTTTGGGCGCGGCGGAAAGGCCGGCGGCCAAGCCTATCAGGAGGACGGGAATGCGCATCACCTGACTCCGTCCGCGCGCGGCGGATCGAGGGACTGATTGGGTAGAAAACATAAGACCTCACTTCACAGTGCGCGGGGGCCCCACCCCAGCGCCGAAGAAAGAGAACGCCCACGGACGGAGGGATGAATGCGACCCTCGAATAGCGAGGATCACAGGCGCTCGATGAGGACCTGAAGCGGCCCGCGGGCACGTCGCCGCCGATCCTGCTTCTGAGAATATAGCATGGCGGGCGAGGAGGCGGCATGGAACATAGTGTAGAGGAAATGTTTGACGAGGCGAACTGCACACACAGTACGCAGTGGATGGATCAGGGGTTCGCAATTATGGCGTCGTTCCCGCAATTCAAGAGAATTCCGCTGATATTGGGCGAGTCCGCCTTTTCTCGCTCGAACTCACCCTTCCGCCACACCTAACGGCGCTACCCTGAAACCGGAAATAGCTTCCGGATGGCTTCCATGGGGTTGCGCGGCCAGCCTTGCATGAGTTCGCCGTAAAGAAGCGGGCCACGCCGGGCGGCGAAATGAGCACAGTGTTCCCGGAGAGAAGAACGCGGACGAGTGATTCGGCAGGTTGGGCGGGGCACCCTAGAGCATCAAGGTGCGGATGCCGTGGACAAGGCTGGCCACAAGCGCAAGGAGCAAGGCAATTAACAATGTGATGCCGACACGGTTTGCGGCTCTGCTGCGACGCAAGCCCCTCTGGAGCAAGAAATTTGCCATAGCCATAGCCTCTTGCTGTAGTATACGGCAAAAGTCCGAAAATGGTTACAGCTTTGTTACACGGTGGGGGTTTTGATGGAGCCGCGGTATGCTAGGGAGTACTTATGTCGAGCAAGGTACTCATCTTAGGGAGCGGTGGGCAGTTGGGAGTGGAACTGTTCCGGGAGTTCAGCAACCGGGGCTATCCGGTGACGGGGTTCCAGCGGAATGAATTGGACATCACGGATGCGGGTGCGGTGGAGCGCACGGTAGCGATGCTCGATCCGGGGATCGTGGTGAATGCGGCCGCTTACAACCAGGTGGATGTGGCGGAGAAAGAGCCTGCGGCGGCCTATCAGGTGAATGCCCTGGCGGTGAGAAACCTGGCCGTGTCGTGCCGGCAGATAGACGCGTTGCTGGTCCATTTCTCGACGGATTATGTGTTTGACGGAACGAAGGGGTCGCCTTACGTGGAGACGGACGCGACGCACCCCCTGGGGGCATACGCGGTGTCGAAACTGAGCGGGGAGTTGTACGCGCAGGCGTACCTCGACAATCCGCTGATCGTGCGGACATCGGGCGTGTTCGGACCGGGGGGATTGAACACGGCGCGGGGGAATTTCATCGAATTGATGCTGCGGCTGGCGAAATCGGGGCAGACAATTCGGGTGGTGGAGGATCACGTGGCTTCGCCGACGTACGCTCCGGTGCTGGCGGCGCGAACGGCGGATTTGGTGGAGAAGAAAGCGCGCGGGGTGTTTCATGCCGGAGGCGGCACGCCGGTGTCGTGGTTCGAATACGCACGGATGATATTCCGCCTGGCGGGCGTGGATCCGGAATTGAGACCCACGAACGAGCGGGAATACCGGACGGCAGCGCGGCGGCCGAAGTATTCGGCGTTGAGCAACGCGAAGTTGGAGAGCCTGGGGATTGAGCCGTTCCCTTCGATGGAAACGGCGATCAAGAGCTATCTGCAGTTGCGCGAACGGTACGCCCTAAAATGAGGGTATGCGCAGTTACTTGGTTGGCGCCTCGATTCTAGGGGTGGCATTGACGGCGCTCGCCGCCGACGCACCCTCGACATCCGGTATTGATCTGAAGGCGATGGATACGAGCATCGCCCCGTGCGAAAACTTCTACCAATATGCGTGCGGGGGGTGGAAGAAGGCCAATCCGATCCCGGCGGATCAGTCGCGGTGGGGGCGGTTCCAGGAGTTGAAGGAACGGAACCTGGAGATGGAGCGAACGATCCTCGAGAAGGCGTCGCACCCCTCGGCGAACCGTACGGAGGTGGAGCAGAAGATCGGGGATTACTACGCCTCATGCATGGATGAAAAAGGGATCGAAGCGGCGGGTTTACGGCCAATCCGGCGGATGTTGGATGCAATTGCCGGCTTGCAGTCGAAAAAAGATCTGACGGCAGAGGTTTCGCGGTTGCATGAGGACGGCGTAGATGCTTTCTTCGGCTTTTTCGCCCGCCCTGATCAAAAGGACTCAGCGATCGAGATCGCCAACGTGGGCCAGGGCGGATTAGGGTTGCCGGACCGCGACTATTATTTGAAGACAGAACCGCGTTTTGCGGAGTTGCGCAAGCAGTATGAAGAGACAGTGGGGAAGATGCTGGGGATGCTCGGCGGGCGCGGGTATGATGCGGCGGCAGTGATGCGAATCGAGACGGCGCTGGCGAAGGCGTCGCTCGACCGCGTGGCGCTGCGGAATCCTGACAATACGTACCACAAGATGACGGTGGCGGAACTGGAGGCGCTGAGTCCGGAGTTCGATTTCCACCAGTATCTGGCGCGGGTTCCGAAGTTCGGGTCGCTGAATGTCAGCGAGCCGGATTTCGTAAAAGGGATGAACGCGGTAATCGCCGCGAGCAGCCTCGAGGATTTGAAGACCTACCTGGTGTGGCATGTGCTGGCAAGCTACGCGGAGTTACTGCCAAAGGCCTACCGGGATGCGGCTTTCGCGTTTTACGGGAAGACATTGCGCGGACAGAAAGAGCAACAGGTGCGGTGGAAGCAGTGCGTGAATGCCACCGACGATGCGCTGGGAGACGCACTGGGGGAGAAGTTCGTCGAGGCTGCCTTCAGCGGGACGAGCAAGCAGCGGGCGCTCGCGCTGGTTGGAGAGATCGAAAAATCGATGGCGAAGGACATCGAAGAGGCGCACTGGATGACTTCGGCAACGAAGGACCAGGCGCTGACGAAATTGCACCGGGTGACGAACAAGATCGGGTACCCGGACAAGTGGAAGAACTACTCGAGTGTGAAGATCGAGCGGGGCGATTATTTCGGGAATTCCGTGAGGGCGGCGAAATTCGAGATCCGCCGGAATCTGGCGAAGATCGGAAAGGCGACGGACAAATCGGAGTGGGGCATGACGCCGCCGACGGTGAACGCGTACTATTCGCCGCCGATGAACAACATCAACTTTCCGGCGGGGATACTGCAGCCGCCGTTTTACAACCCGAAAGCGGATGATGCCGTGAATCTCGGGGCGATCGGAGTGGTGATCGGACATGAACTGACGCACGGCTTTGACGATCAGGGGAGGCGGTTTGACGGGAAGGGGAACCTGCGGGACTGGTGGACGGCGGCGGACGCCAAGGCCTTCGAAGAGCGGGCGGAATGCTTCGTCAAGGAGTATGAGGGGTTCAGCCCTGTTCCCGGCGTGCACCTGAACGGCAAACTGACGCTCGGAGAAAACGCGGCGGACAATGGCGGAATCCACCTTGCGTACATGGCCCTGCTGCGGGCGCTCGAGAAGCAGATGTTGACGAAGGCGGACGGGTTTACTCCGCAACAGCGGTTCTTTCTGGGGTTCGCGCAGATCTGGTGCGAGAATTCGACCGAGGAGTCCGCGCGGCTGAGAGCGATGACGGATCCGCACTCGCCGGGGGAGTTCCGCGTCAACGGAGTAGTGCGCAACATGCGTGCGTTCCGGGAGGCATTCTCCTGCAAAGCGGGGGAACCGATGGTCCCGGCGAACTCCTGCCGGATCTGGTGACAGTACGGACCAGACACTTACGAACATTGATATGCAAAAACTGATTCCTGTCTTTTTGGTTCTGGGACTGTTGAGTATTTCGTCCTCCTCCTCCTGCCGCCGCAAGAGCGCGGAGGGCGAGTTCGAGAAATTTACTTCGCAGTTCGTTTATTCGACCCTGGCGATGTCTCCGATCACGGCGACATCGGTGGGATATCACGAGCACCAAGGGGTTCACCTGGACGAGCAGTTAGACGACATGAGCGCCGTGGGACTACAGAGGCAGCGGCAATATTTCGCTTCGATTCGCGATCAGTTGATGGAATTAGGGAAGAAGCCGTTGACGGGTGAGGAGCGCGCGGATTTCGACATCATGCAGGACCTGGTGTCATTGAATCTGCTCGATCTGGACACCATTCAGAGCTACAAGCACAATCCGACGCTTTATGTGGAGATGGTGGGGAATGCGTTGTTCAGCCCCTACGTGTTGGACTATGCGCTCAAAGAACAGCGGATGAAGCAAATTATTGCGCGGCTCGAAAAGATCCCGCGGTTCATGGAGGAGGCGAAGTCACAATTGTCCGATGCGCCGGAGGTATGGAACCGTGTGGCGCGCGAGGAAAACGAAGGCAATATCGAATTGATCGACAAGACACTGCGGGAAGAAGCAGTGGGCGGATTGAAGGAGCCGTATGAGAAGGCCGCCGGGCCGGCGCTGGCAGCTTTGAAGGGGTTCAACCAGTGGTTGGAGGGCAGCCTGTCCAAGCACACGAGCGTTTGGACGCTGGGCAAGGGCGTCTACGCTTCGAAGTTCCGTTATGCGCTGGGAACCGATGCGACCCCGGAGGGGCTGCTGCACGACGCCGAAAGCTTCCTCGAGGCAACGCGACGTCAAATGCTGGCGTTATCCAAGCCGCTGTATGCCAGGTATTACCCGGGAGCAGCGGAAGGCGGCCTGAATGAAGTGGTCGGGCGGACGCTCGAGAAGATTGCGGAGAATCATGCCACCGCGGGCACCTACATTGGGGATGCGCGGCGCGACCTGGACGAGACGCGGCGGTTCGTGCGCGAGAAGAACCTGCTCGCGCTGCCCGTGAAGGACAACCTGCAATTGATCGAAACTCCGGCGTTCATGAGAGGCATCTATGCGGTGGGAGGCTTCAACGCGGCGCCGGCGCTGCAGCCGGAGTTGGGGGCGTTCTATTGGCTGACGCCGATTCCGGAGAATTGGCCCAAGGAACGCGTCGAGTCGAAACTCCGGGAGTACAACACCTATGGACTGAAACTGCTGACCATTCACGAGGCGATGCCGGGACATTATGTTCAACTGGAGTACGCCAACGGAGTGCAACCGCTCGATCGGCGCGTGCTGCGAAGCGTGTTCGGCAACGGGCCGTATGTAGAAGGCTGGGCAGTATATGCGACGGAGATGATGTTGGATGAAGGGTATCTCAACAACAGCCCGGAACTGCGGCTGACATTTCTGAAGCAGCAACTGCGGGTGGCGGCGAACGCGATTCTGGACGTGCGGATGCAAACGATGAACATGTCCGACGAAGAGGCGATGAAGCTGATGACGGAGGACACGTTTCAGGAGAAAGAAGAGGCGGCGGCAAAACTGCAGCGCGCGAAGCTGTCCTCGGCGCAATTGCCGACGTACTACCTCGGCTACCGGGAGTGGATGAAACTCCGCACCGCGTGGCGTCAACGGAAAGGCGCCGGCTATGGGCTCTATGAGTTTCACGATGCGGCGCTGAAAGAAGGCGCGGCTCCGCTGCGGGCGCTGGGGAAACTGATGGAGGGGAAGTAAGCGACCGGCGCTACAACAACTGTTCGAGTGTGCCGGCGATGTAGTCCTCGTCAACGGAGGCGGTTTTGCGGGTGCGAAGATCGTAATAGCGCCAGGCGCCTCCAGCCGCATCGATACAGTAAAAGATCTGATTTTCCTGAATTTCCTGGCGTTCGAGGAATTCCTGATTGAACCAGCGGATGGCCCCTCGAAGAATGTACGGCGTGCGGAAGTGCTCAGAGGAGACTTCGGGCTCGCGGGCATGGACAACGAGTTGGACGATGCGGCCGCTGGCGTTGATCTGAATGAGGAGGCCGGAGGGCGAGTCGAGCATCCCGGCGCTGTAGGCGGCGGGCGTGATCTCGATTTCGAGATTATCGAGGATGGAGTTGAGGGCGTCGACAAGGCTGCGGCAAAGCTGATGCAGTTCGGCTCCGGCGGAGCGTTGTTTCTCCTCGAGTTCACGAGCCTGGCGAATGCGCAGTTCGTCCTTGGCCGGCAGTTCGTCGAGTTTGCGCGCGAGCCGCTTCAGCCGCTGATGAATCGCGGGCGGGAGAGCCTTTTTGGGTTGGGTTTCTTCTCTATCAGTGCCCTGCGATTTCCGCAGTTTCGGCCACGCCATACCTGCGCTCCACGTAGTTGTCGAGAATCTGTTGGAACTCGGTGAGGATGTGATCCCCGCGGAGCGTCCGGAAGAGGCGGCCGTCGACATAAACCGGAGCAACCGGCTCTTCAAAGGTTCCTGGCAAAGAGATGCCAATGTCGGAATGCTTGGACTCGCCCGGGCCGTTGACGACGCAACCCATGACAGCTACTCTCATCTCCTCGACGCCGGGGTAGCGGCTTTGCCAGACGGGCATCTGCTCGCGAAGGTAGGTTTGAATGCGGGCGGCAAGTTCCTGGAAGAAGGTGCTGGTGGTGCGGCCGCAGCCGGGGCAGGCGGTGACCTGCGGAGTAAAGCTGCGAAGGCCGAGTGACTGGAGAACCTGCTGGCTGACGAGGACCTCTTCGGTGCGATCGCCGTTGGGAGTTGGAGTGAGAGAGGCGCGGATGGTGTCGCCTATGCCCTCCTGGAGGAGGATGGAGAGGGCGGCGGTGGTGGCGACGATGCCTTTGGCTCCCATTCCGGCTTCGGTAAGACCGAGATGGAGGGCGTACGAGCAGGAGGAGGCGAGTTTGCGATAGACGTCGATGAGATCCTGTACGCCGCTGACTTTGGCGCTGAGGATGATTTTGTCAGCGGAGAGGCCGTAGCTTTCGGCGGCACGGGCGGAAAGGAGGGCGCTCGAGACGATGGCGTCGTGCATGACGTCGCGGGCATCGCGGGGTTGGGGGAGCGCGGCATTCTCGTCCATCATGCGGGTGAGGAGCGCCTGGTCCAGGGAACCCCAGTTTACGCCGATGCGGACGGGGCGGCCGTATTCCATGGCCACTTCAATCATGGTGCGGAAGTTGTCGTCGTGCTTCCTGCCGATGTTTACGTTGCCGGGATTGATGCGGTACTTGGAGAGGGTCCGTGCGCAATCGGGGTATTTCTTGAGCAGGATATGGCCGTTGTAGTGGAAGTCGCCGACGATGGGGACGCGGACACCAAACTTGTCGAGGGTATCGACGATCCTGGGCACGGCCCTGGCGGCATCCTCGGTATTGACGGTGACGCGGACGAGTTCGGAACCAGCCCGGGCAAGCGCCATGACCTGGTTGACGGTGGACGGGACGTCCGCCGTGTCGGTATTCGTCATGGATTGAACAACGATCGGGAGGCCGCCTCCGACGAGGACACCCCCCACGTTGACGGCGACCGTACGCCGCCGGTGGATCACAGCCATCTTGCCTCCCCCAAAAAACTCCATTTTACCAGTTGCATCCGTTCCGTCCTTCCGTGTAAGATTCGTTTGCGAAACGAGGCAAAGAAATGACTCAACGGGGAGTATGGGCAAGCGTGTTTGCCGGGCTGATGGCGCTGGGCCTGGCGGTGACTCGGACGGACGCCAAGCCGGACACGATGGAGCAGGTGGCTCCCGGCGTCTGGTTCCGCGAAGGCGATTTGCTGGGCAAAGGCCACTGCAACAACGTGGTGATCGAGATGAAGGATTACCTCATTGTAGTGGATGCGAATTTCCCGAGCGGGGCGGAACTGCTGCTGCGGGATCTCAAGAGGGTTTCCAAAAAGCCGGTGAAATACGTCTTCGATACGCATCATCACGGAGACCACGCCTACGGGAACCCCGTATGGACGAAGTTGGGGGCGACGACGTTGGCTTACGCGGGTGTGGCGGAAGAGATGAAGCGCTATGAGCCGAAGCGGTGGCAGGAGGCGTCGAAGGAACGGGAGGACGTGCGTAAGTTGAAACTGGCGACGGCGGAACCGCCGCGGCAGACGTTCAACAAGACGCTGTTCGTGTTGGAGGACGGCAACAGGCGAGTGGAGTTCCACCACTTCGGATGGGCGCATACACGCGGAGACGGGTTCGTATACGTGCCCAAGGAGAAGATCATCTGCACTGGCGACGCGGTGACGAACGGACCATACAACTACACGGCGGATGGGAACATCGGAAACTGGCCGTCAGTTGTGACGAAAGCTGCCGCCTTGGACGTGGCCCAGGTGTTGCCGGGGCATGGGCCCAAAGGGGGAAAGGAAGTGCTGAGCGGGGAGGCGGAATTCATGCGGCAATTACGGAGCAGCGTGAGCCAGGCGGTGAAATCGGGAAAGAAGTTGAACGACCTGGTGGCGATGAAGGGCGATACACCCACTTCGACGACTGTGAAACTGCCGGATGGCGTGAAGAATTGGGTTGGGCCGTCGCTGCCCTTGCAGGTGAGGGACACGTTCGAGGAGATCTCGCAGGGGAAGCCGCACGGGGACATTCCCCACTAGTATAACGTTTCATTAAAACATATCCATACGAGTGTGTTTTATGCTACGCTCGCTGCATGCCCAGCCAATCGAAGCACCCCAAACTTGTTTTGACCGATGAGGAAAGGCAGAGACTGGATCGGTTACGCACTTCCCGTACCGCCCCCGCCCGCGACGTTTTTCGTGCCCGGATTCTCTGGCGTTACCATGCTGGCGAGACAGTCACTGAGATCGCCCGTGCGTTGAATACAACTCGCGTCAGCGTCCTCAAGTGGGTCGATAAAGCCCTTCAAATGGGCGTGGAGGCAGGCACGATGGATACGTTCCACAAACCGCGCGAGGCGGTGATCATCGACGATGCCAAGGCGTGGGTGGTACATCTGGCTTGTTGCAAGCCCAAGGATCTGGGCTATGCAGCCGAGTTGTGGACGCGCTCGGCTCTCGCCCGTCATGTGCGCAAACACGCGGCCCATGAGGGTTATCCGGCCCTGGCAAAGGCAGCCAAAGCCACGGTCCAACGCATCCTTGCCGCGCAGGAATTACAGCCTCATAAGGTAAAGTACTATCTGGAGCGGCGGGATCCGGACTTCAAGACCAAGATGAGAATCGTACTCACCGTGTATCAGGAGGTCGCGATGCAAAATGAAGCGCGGGACAAGGGCGTAGTGCATCCTGCGGTGATCACCGTAGCGATGGATGAAAAGCCCGGCGTGCAAGCGATCGGCAACACGGCTCCCGACCTGCCACCGGTGCCCGGCAAGCACCCCACTGTTTCCCGCGACCATGAGTACGTGCGCTTCGGCACGCTGTCCATTCTGGCCTCCTTGGATTTGCACGACGGCCACGTCATCGCGAGGGTCGAGGAGAGTCACCGCAGTGCCGAATTCATCTGCTTGCTCAAGGACATGGACGCTTACTACCCGCCGGACTGCAGCATTCGGATAATCCTCGACAATCATTCGGCGCACCTTTCCAAGGAAACTCGGTCCTATTTAGCCGAACATCCCAACCGGTTCAAGTACGTGCTCACGCCCACGCACGGGTCGTGGCTCAACATTGCCGAGACGCTGTTTGGAAAGATGGCTCGAACATTCCTCAAGCACATCCGCGTTGGGTCCAAGCAGGAGTTGAAGGACCGCATCGTGAAAGGAATTGCTGAGATCAACGAGGAACCGGTTGTGCATCGCTGGAAAGCCTTCGATGCTCTGAAGGAAGACGCGGATATAGTTTAATGAAACGAAGTACTAGGAGATCACCTTATCCATGACGGCGAAAAGCTCATCGGGATCAATGGGCTTGCTGACGTAGCCGTCCATTCCGGCGGCGAGACAGTGGGCCTCGTCGTCTTTCATCGCATGAGCGGTGAGGGCGATGACGGGCAGATGAGAACCGGAAGACCGTTCGAGTTCGCGGATGCGGGTGACGGTTTCGACGCCATCCATGACCGGCATCTGGATATCCATCAGGACGAGGTCAAACCGATAGAGACGAAGGGCTTCGAGGGCTTCGGCGCCGTTGGCGGCGACGCTGACCTGATGGCCCCGCTTTTCCAGCAGCCGGACGGCCACCCTCTGGTTGACGGCGTTGTCTTCGGCGAGCAGGATGCGGAGTCTGTGAAGGGACTCGCCTGCATCGGCGGGTGTGGAGCAGAAAGCAGACGGCTGAGGGGAATCGGGAGTGACGGCGAGAAGTTGCGCCAGGTGAGAGGGAAAGACGGGCTTTGTCAAGGAGCACCTCAGCCCGAGGTGCTGTGCCTGCTGGCGTTGCGGGCCTGTTCCGAACGCACGGAACATGAGGACAACCCGTTTCGCGAAACCCTGATCGATCAGCGCCCGAGCCATTTCGGCGGTGTTCTCTCCGGGGATATGAGCATCGAGCAGGACCACATCGTAAAGGGGAACATTTGAGGAGACGTGTCTGATTTCGGCGGCGGTCAAATTGGACCGGACAGACGCGCCCCAGTGGGTCAAGGTATCGTGAAGCGTGCGGCGAGAGAACTCATGGGTTTCCAGCAGGAGGATCTTCTTGCTTGCCGCGGGATTCGGGCTGGTGGGAGCAGCTCCGTCGAGGGCGAGGCGGAAAAGGGCGGTAAAACTGAAGTGGCTTCCCTGGCCGGCCTGACTTTCGACAGTCATTTCACCGCCCATGAGACGCACGAGGCGGAGGCTGATGGCGAGGCCGAGCCCGGTGCCTCCGAAGCGGCGCGCGATGGAACCGTCGGCCTGCGTGAAGGAATCGAAGATGGCGCGCTGGCGATCTTCGGGGATGCCGATGCCTGTGTCGGTGATATCAAAGCGGAGCTTCACGCCCGACTCCCCGGCGTGATCGAGACTGATTCTCAACAGCACCTCGCCTTGCTCGGTAAACTTCACGGCGTTTCCGAGGAGATTGAGGAGAATCTGGCGCAAGCGGGCGGCATCGCCGATGAGCCGGTCTGGCACGTTGGTTTCCCAGCGCACGCCCAAGTTGAGACCGCGCTCATGGGCGCGCAGCGCGAGAATCCTAACGGCTTCCATCACCGCCTCGCTGAGGCTGAAAGGTGATTCCTCGAGCAGGACCTTTCCCGCCTCGACTTTGGAGAAATCGAGGATATCGTTGATGACCGTGAGGAGGGATTCGGCGGAGTTCTGGACGAGCGTGAGGTTTTCCCGCTGCTCGCGGTTCAGATCGGTGGATAGCGTGAGTTGGGTGAGGCCTATGATCCCGTTCATTGGGGTGCGGATTTCATGGCTCATATTGGCGAGGAAATCGCTCTTCAGGCGAGTGGCGGCCTCGGCTTTTTCCTTGGCCTGGCGGAGTTCCCGGTTCATGTTCATGAGGTCGGCGGTGCGGGAAGCGATCTGTATCTCGAGGCGATCGCGCTGCCGCGCGAGGGCAGAGTCGCGGGACTCGATGGCGGCGAGCATGTCATTGAAAGCGTCGATGAGTTCGCCCACCTCATCGCCGGATTGTTTTTCGGCGCGCAGGTGATAGCAGCGTTCGGTCGTAATCCGGCGGGCGAGATGGGCAAGGGCAAGGATAGGGCGGCTAATGATGCGCTGCAGATGAAACGAGAGGAACAGGATGAGGAGCATGCCGGAGATGGCAACGCCTCCGGAAATCCAGAAGAAGCGGCGGATGTTGGCGCCGAGCAGGCGGTAATCGGCCTGGAGATAGACTGTGCCGATCCGTTCGCCTTCATGGGTGATGGGCTCGAACATTTCGACATATTCGCCGCTGCGGTAGTGTCCTCGGGCACGGGGCAGGTTGGGAAAGGGCAGGGCGGAAAGCCCATCGCCCTGGTAGGAGGCGAAGAGATGCCCCTGCTGGTCGTAGATGGCGGCGGCGGCGAGGCGGGAATCGCGCTGGGCCACGTGGAGATTGACGAGGGCGGCCTGGCGATCGTGAAAAATGAGGACTGCGGCGGACCCGGCGGCGAGGACGGAAGCAACGGCAGACATGTCCTGGCGCAGATTCTCCTGCATCTGAATGGATTGGTAGCTGAAGAAGGCGAGGCAGGTGAGTAATTGGGCGACACATCCTGCGGCGCCGATCACGGCGATCAGCTTGCGCTGGATGGAGAGGCGTCGAAGGGAGCGAAACACGGGGCTATTGGGAGGCGACACCGGAGCGGGCGAGGCGGGCGACGCTGAGCAGGCTCACGTGGAAATGGAAACCACCATGGCGGGCGGCATCCGCATTGAGAATCAAGGGCCGGCCCTCAGGCTGGCTGCTCAACTCGACCATCCCTCCCATCTCGCCGAAACCCGGCAGGGGGGACACTGTGAGAACGCCGGAACCCTCGAGATCGTGAAGGATAGTCCTCATGTTGGAACCGAGGGAGCGTCCAAGGAATACGATGCGGGAGCGGCGCATTTCGGAAAGAGAGGAGACATGGCGAACTTCGATGGGGACGGCAGGAGCGCCTTTGGGGCTGAAGAGCAGGCAGAGTCCGGGCTCATCGGGATCCGAGCCGGCGACGGCGATGACGAAAGCAGACTTGGGGGGCGAATGGGGCCACTCGACGAAGCGTGCAATGCGGAGGAGGATGTTGGCCATACGATCCTGGCTTGGGGGTTGTGGGACATCGCCCGCGTGGAGAATCAGCGCAGCGCAGAGAACAACGCCGCAGCCCAGCGTACTTCTGCTCACGTTAGTCTTATCGCGGGCAAGGAAGAAAAATTGAGAGATTCTCGCCGGTACTGGAACCTTAGGGGTAATGGTAAGACGGCTAACAGCCGATAGAATCCCGAGCAGAGGGAGACCACCATGGACGTGTTGACACAAATCCCTTTCGATCTGGCCGCGATTCGTCAGGAAAGGGGCCTCTCGCTGAGCCAGATCGCGGAATTCACCAAGATCCGGGCCTCGTGGCTCGCGGCGATCGAGGAGGGCCGGTGGGGGGAACTCCCGGGCGGAATCTACCGCCGCAGCTACATCCGGCAATACGCCAGGGCAACCGGGGTGAATGAAGGGGAGTTGCTCGCCTGCTGTCCGCCGCATCTATTGGCGGAGGCTTGAAGCCGGCTACTCGTAACGCAACGCTTCGGCGGGAAGAATGCGTGTGGCGCTTCGGGCGGGATAGAGCGTGGCCAGAAGGCTGACGAGGATCGCGGCTCCGGCGACCCAGACGCCGTCCCACCAGCGAGGGTCGAAGGGGACATAACTGAGGGCGTAGACGGACTCATCGAGTTTGATCCAGCGGCCGTGCTCGGCAAAGTAGCTGATGCCGTAGCCAAGGAGAAGCCCGAGGATAGTGCCGGTGACGCCGATGAGGACCCCCTGGCAGAGGAAGATGCGGCGAATCTGATCGCGGCGCGCGCCCATGGAAACCAGCAGGGCGATGTCGCGGTGCTTTTCCATCACCATCATGACGAGGGAAATCAAAATGTTAAGGGCGGCCACGAGTTGGATGAGGCCGATGGTGATGACAGTGACGGCGCGCTCCATCTTGAGGGCATTCAGGATCTGGCGGTTTTGTTCCATCCAACTGCTGGCGGAAAGTTTCGGGCCGACGATGGATTCGGCCGCCTTGGCCACTTCGCCGGCTTTGCCGATGGGAGAAACCTTCAATTCGATGGAATTGGCGACATCGTCGACGGAGAGCACGGTCTGGACGTTTTTCATGGTGGTGAACGCCCAGAGGCGGTCGATGTCATAGAATCCGGTTTCGAAGATTCCCACGACACGGAAGGGATAGTAGGCCGGGCGCGGCCCAAAGGGAGTGAGCTGTCCTTGTGGACTGATTACGGTGACGCGGCTGTTGAGCGTCATCCCTGTTGATTCGGCGAGGCGCGAGCCGAGGATGATGCCGGGCAATCCGTTTGGCCGTTCCAAAGCGCTGAGGGAGCCCTGCTTCAGATTGCGCTTCAGGTCGGCCCAATGAACCGGGGAATCCGGCTGGATGCCTTTGAGAACGGCTTCGTGGGCCTGCATGGGGCCGAGCAGGAAGACGCCGCCGTAGAGGGTTGGCGCGGCGGCCTGGACGTAGCGGAGGCGTTCGAGTTTGGGAATGAGTTCGCGCCAGTTTTCAATGCCCGGGCCGGGCTCTTTTTCGAGGATGCTGACATGAGCCGTGGCGCCGAGCAATGTGCGCTGAAGGGTAGCGCGGAAGCCGTTGTTGATGGCGAGCGCGATGATGAGGGCCATGACGCCCGCCGCCACTCCGAGAACCGAGATAAGGGTGACCACGGAGATGACGGTCTGCTTGCGCCGGGCGCGCAGGTAGCGCATGGCTACGAAGAGTTCAAAGCGCGAAAACCCGAACGGCAACTGGCGCATCCGCACTTTCACGGAGCGTCCCTACTTTCCGCCATTTTCGAGGGCCCGCAATTCGCCGGCGATGCCGATGGGGCCTTCGGGGCGCAGGAGGGGAAAGAGGATCACGTCGCGGATGGACTGGCGATTGGTGAGGAGCATGGTGAGGCGGTCGATGCCGATGCCTTCGCCGCCAGTGGGCGGCATGCCGTAGCAGAGCGCGCGGATGTAGTCTTCGTCCATCTGATGGGCTTCGTCGTCGCCGCGCTCGCGCATGCCGAGTTGCATTTCAAAGCGCCGCCGCTGTTCCTGGGGATCGTTCAACTCGGTGTAGGCGTTGCCGATTTCCATGCCGGCGGCATAGATCTCGAAACGGTCGACGAAGGCGGGGTCGTCGGGATTGTTCTTGGAGAGCGGGGAGGTTTCGACGGGGTATTCGTAGATGATGGTGGGCTCGAGGAGATGGGACTCGGCAACGCGCTCGAAGATCTCGACGAGTTGTTCGCCGGGGGTGTGACGATGGGAGTAGCGGGCGAGCCACTCGGGATCGCGGACATTGTCCATGGAGGGGCGGGTGAGGTCCTCCTTCCAGAACTCGATGACGGCCTCGCGAATGGTATAGCGGCGGATACGGGAAAAATCGAGGGTGGCGCCGCCGTATTCGACGACGGGTGAGCCGGTGGCGTCGACGGCGGTCTCGCGCAACAATTCGACGGAGAGATCCATCAGGCCGAGGTAATCGGTGTAGGCCTGGTAGAACTCGAGCATGGTGAACTCGGGGTTGTGCTGGGTGGAAATGCCCTCGTTGCGAAAGTTGCGGTTGATTTCGTAGACGCGCTCCAACCCTCCCACGATGAGGCGCTTCAAATAGAGTTCGGGGGCAATGCGAAGGTAGAGATCGATGTCGAGCGTGTTGTGATGGGTGACGAAGGGACGGGCGGCTGCGCCGCCGTAGAGCGGCTGCATCATCGGCGTCTCGACCTCGACGAATCCGCGCGATTCAAGCTGGCGGCGGAAAGAGGCGATGATGCGGGCGCGGGTGCGGAAGACGTTCATGACGTCGGGATTCGCGATGAGGTCGAGATAGCGCTGGCGGTAGCGGAGTTCGACGTCCTCGAGGCCGTGGAACTTCTCCGGCATGGAAAGGAGGGTCTTGGAGAGGAAGGTGAGCCCTTCGACGTGAACACTCAGTTCTCCGGTGCGGGTACGGAAGAGGTGGCCCCAGACGCCGATGATATCGCCGAGGTCGAGATGCTGGTAGAGGGCGAACTCGCGTTCGGTGACGGCATCCTTCCTGATGTAGATCTGGAGCTTTTCGCCAAGCTGCATGAGGTGGGCGAAGCCGGCCTTGCCCATTCTGCGGATGGTAAAGATGCGGCCGGTGATCTTCACCTCGACGCGGGTCTCCGCCAGTTCCCCAGTGGTTCTGGGGCTGAAATCCTTCAGAATCTGCGGGATGGTATGGGTAAAGTCAAAGCGCTGGCCGTACGATCGATATCCCAGCTTTTCAATTTCCGCGATGCGTGCGTAGCGTTGGGTCAGCAGCTCATTTTCGATTGACAATCAAATCTCCCGTAAACTCAATATTATAATTGACCTTGCGCTCCCTCTCGATCATCATCCCCGCCTACAACGAAGAGGCTCGCCTACCCGCAACGCTGGACCGGATCCTCGAGTACCTGCGAGAGCAGGAATGGGCGTTCATCGAGGTGCTGGTGGTGGACGACGGATCAAAGGACAAGACGGCGGAAATCGTGCGCGGGTACAGGTCACGCGCCGCGGCGGTGCAACTGATTTCGAATCCCGGCAATCGCGGCAAGGGTTATGCGGTACGGAACGGGATGCTGCAAGCCAAGGGGGTCTGGCGGCTGTTTACGGACTCGGACCTATCGGCTCCCATCGAGGAACTCGACAAATTGTTTGCGGCGGCGGAAAAGGAGAAGGCGCTGGTGAGTTTCGGGTCGCGGGCATTGGACCGGTCTCTGGTTTCGGTGCATCAACCTTTGGCGCGCGAGCTTTCGGGCCGGGTATTTAATCTGGTAATGAGGCTGGTGATGCGGTTGCCGTTCCGGGATACGCAATGCGGGTTCAAACTGTATCATGCCGATGCGGCTGCGAAGATCTTTCCGCGGCAGCAGTTGGACGGTTTCGGCTTCGACGTGGAGGACCTGTTCCTGGCCCGGAAACTGGGATTGAAGGCAGTGGAAGTGCCGGTGAGGTGGGCAAACGTGGAGGGAACGCGCGTGAGCCTGACGAGCGGGATCAAAGCGTTCGGGGACCTGGTGGTGATCCGGTGGCATCAATTACTGGGCAGATACCGGTGATTGCGTCCGGATGCTAGAATGACGGCGGTGTCTATCGAGCGACCCTCGCGCCGGGAGTTACTGCCGCTGGCGCTCAGTCCGCTGGTCTTCCCCTCCCGGGCTGCCATGAAACGGCGGCCGAACCTGTTGTTCGTGCTTTCGAGCCAGCACCGGTACGATTGGGTGGGCGCAAGCAGGGCGCTGGGTCTGCAAACGCCGAATCTCGACCAGATCGCGAAGACAGGGATGCGTTTCACCAAGGTGGTGTCGGCATCGCCGAGGGCTGGTCCTTCCCGGGCGTGTCTGGCCTCGGGGAGGGAATACTGGCGATGCGGGGTTCGCGGCAATGCGCAGGATTATCCGCTCGAGCAGCCGACATTTTATCAATCGCTTCGGGAAGTAGGATATCGCGTAGCCTCGTGCGGGACACTGGAACTGCACAAGGCAACGCCGGACTGGGGAATCGACGGCCGGCGCTTTCTTCCGGAGTGGGGATTCACAGACGGATTTGACTGCGCGGGGAAGATGGAGGCGGTGGCGAGCGGCGCCGTGGAAGCGCGCGACCCGTACATGGCCTATCTGCATAGCAGAGGATTGGCCGTGATTCACGTGGAAGATTACCGCCGCCGCATGGGGCAGAACAGCTACCTGAACACGGACGCATGCCCGCTGCCGTCGGAGGCGTACTACGACAATTGGGTGGCGGCCGAGGGGCTGGATCTGATGCGGAACCTGCCGCAAGACCATCCCTGGTTTCTGCAACTGGGATTTCCGGGGGCGCGCAATCCGATCGATATCACCCACCGGATGCAGCGCCTCTGCCGCAAACGAATATTTCCGCAGCCCGTCGATTCGGAGCAATACACGCCGGAGCGGCATCTCGCGATCCGGCAGAATTATTCGGCGATTGTGGAGAACATCGACCGGCTGTTGGGAATGTTTCTGGAGGAGATTCGCAGGCGCGGCGAGACGGAAAACACCTATGTCATCTACTCGAGCGATCACGGGGAGATGCTGGGGGACCATGAACGATGGGCGGCGGGAGTTCCGTACCGGCCGTCGGTTTCGGTGCCATTGTATGTCCGCGGACCGGGAGTAAGGAGTGGAGTGGTCTGCGAAGAACTGGTAAGCCAACACGATCTGGCGGCGACGATTCTCGAACTCGCATCCGCGCCGCGACTCCACGAGTCGGACAGCCGCAGTCTGCGGGCATTGCTCGAAGGAAGGGTAAAGACGCATCGCGAGTTTGTGCGGTCAGCTTTCGACCGGTGGAGGATGATTTCGGATGGACGGTATAAACTGATTCGGGGCTTTGATCCGGAAGATACGGGAAAACGGCCGCGAAATGGTCCCGAGCCCAAGCCCATCCTGTTTGACTTGAAACTGGACCCGGAAGAGATCTCGAACTCAGCCAAGGAGTATCCGGATCAGGTGCAGCGGTTGACGTTGTTGTTGTGAGGCGGAAAATTTCTTCGGCATACAAAAAAGCCCGACCTTTCCGGCCGGGCTTTTTCGCTTTTGGGTTCGTTTGGTAGTTTACGGGAAGAACGCACGCACCAGGAACGTCATCAGTTCCCCGCGCGTCAGCGTCCCGTCCGGTGAGAACGTTCCCAACGCCGCCGGCGTCGAGTACGTCGTCCCGTTCGAGATGCGCAGTTCCCGCATCTTCTGAATGAACGAGAAGTAGGGGTGCGTGCTCGGCACGTCCGAGAAGTACGGCGAGCAACCGGCGAAGAGTCCGAACTGGTCGCCGACGTTCGTCACCTGCGTTCCGGCCGGCTGGCACGAAGTCGTCGTAAACGCTCCGCTCGTCACCGTCGGGAACACCGCGTTCATCTTCGCACGGATGACGAATACCGCCATTTCACCGCGCGTCAAGGTCCGCGTCGGGCAGAACCGCCGCTGTCCGTCGTTGGTCTGTTCGCAGCCCTTCGTGTAGCCGCGACGATACATCGTCTCGATATACCGCCAGTCACCCGAAGTGCCCGTCGTGTTCAACACCGTCCCGCTCACGCCGGGGCAGGCCACATCCGCAAAGCTGCAGAAGATGCCGCCCGTCGAGTTCAGGTACGCCGTGACGCCGTTCTCGTCCATCTGCCCACGGATCGTCCACCGCGCCATTTCCGCGCGGCTCACCGTACCCGTCGGATTGAACGTCGCATCCGTCCGGCTGCCCGGCTGGATCTCGGTCTGCTTCGCGATCTGGATGTAGGTGAAGAACGGATTGCCCGGCTGCACGTCCGTGTAGGAGGCAATCGAGTTGTTGTAGGGG
>WBZR01000032.1_pt1 | contig 220486 bp, 120 predicted proteins | sample 5204231 | NCBI WGS metagenome assembly WBZR01 (sample SAMN12412403, study PRJNA552823) | activated sludge metagenome | isolation source: activated sludge from anammox sidestream of wastewater treatment plant... | place: USA: Virginia | collected 2017-08 | reverse complement strand
CCCCCGGCTTCCACAAGGGTAGGCACGAGAGAGGGACCAGAGGCGTGATCTCAGTCTGAAAACGGGCAAGGCGCCGCGAGAGACGGCGGAAGGCGTGTGACTACGGGGATTGGGGCGCAGCGGAGCGGCGATCAGCCGGTGGACGAGGCTTGTACCTCTGTTGACGCCGGGTGAATCGCCTCGATGCGGCGGGGTGGAAGGACTTTGGCGGCCTGAAACAATTGCCTCTGCTTGGCGGTCAACTCGGTGGTCTGCACGACGCGTCCGGCCGGGCCGGCGAAGACGCCACGGTGGAGCTTGTTGAGCTCACGGCGGATCTGCAGCCAAGTATGGTCGGAGCGGACCTCGGCGACGCGGACGAGGAACAGGGCGAGCCAACAGACCAGGACATGGGCGCGGATGCGTTCGGCCTTGCGGTGATACATGGGACGCAGGTCCAGGTGGGTCTTGAGGCAGCGCCAGGCACGCTCGACCTCGCCGAGTTGCTTGTAGCCCAAGGCGATGTCAGTGGCGGACAGCTGCTCGTCGCTGGTGCGCACGAGGTACTTGCCGTCCAGGCGCGTCTCGGCCTTGACCTTGGCCTTGTCGAGCGAGGGGCGTCCGCGGGCGTCGGTCTTCAGGTAGCGGCCCAAGCTGCGATGGGCCACCAGCGCGCAGACGGCCTTCGTGTGCCCGTCCCGGTCTTCGGGCAGCCGGGCCAGGGCATCGGTGATCAGCTGGAGCTGGGCCTCGCGCTCCGCGCGATCCCGCTCGGCTTGGCGGGGGTTGCGGACGATGACATAGCGCCGCCGCCCGGCGCCCTCGCCAACGAAGACCTCCTTGACCTCGAGCTTGTCGTCGACGACGCGATAGCGGCCGGGCCGGGCGAGGGCCGCCAACGCCTCGGCGTTGCCGCTGCGCATCTTCTCGCCGGCGATGTAGTGCGCGCCGCCTTGTTGGAGGATGCGCAGGTTGTCCTCGGAGGTCATGCCGCGGTCGACTGCCCAGACCACCCGGTTGAGGCGCCAGCCGGCCAGGCTCGCCTTGACCTCGGCGATCGTGGTGGCGTCGTTGGTGTTGCCCGGCCAGACCCAAGCGCGCACCGGGATGCCCTGGCGTGTCACCGCCAGGCCCACCACGATTTGCGCCAAGTCCTCGCGGTTGTGGGTTCCGGAAACTCTGGCCGGCTTTTTCCGGAAATTCTGGCCGGATCGGGAAGGTGGTCGTGGTCGATGTGGCGGGTGCGGAGCGAGGGGCCATCCATGACGAGGAAGCGGCCGCGCTCCAGGATGCGGTCGACGATCGCCTCCGCCAAATCAGGATCATGCAACACTTCGCCCCAGGAGGCAAGGGGCTTGTTGGTGGTGAAGATCATCGGACGGGCAGCCAGGTGGCGTTCGTTGACCAAGTGGAACAGCACGTTGGCGGCATCGGGACCGTAGTGCAGGTAGCCCACCTCGTCGATGACCAGGACGTGGATGCGGGTGTAGCGGGCCAGCGCCCCCGAGAAGCGACCTTCACGACTGGCGCGGGAGAGTTCGTCGATGAGCGCGGCGGCGGTGGTGAACAGCGCCTCGAAGCCGTTCTGGATGGCCCGGTAGGCCACCGCCACCGCCAGGTGGGTCTTGCCACGGCCACTTCGGCCGTACAGGATTAAGCTCCGCCCCTCGGTCACGAAGTCGGGACTCAGGTAGCTGCCGAGCAGGGACAGCCGGAGCTGGGACTGGTACTGGAAGTCGAAGTCGTCGATGGTCTTCAGGAAGGGGAAGCGGGCCTGGTAGGTGCAGCGTCCGAGCCGGGTGCGCTGGCGATGGGCCACCTCCTCGGCCATGAGGGTCTCCAGGAACTGGCGACAGCTCCAGTCCTGGGTCTCGGCGCGGACCACCAAGTCCGACCAGATGCGCCGCGCGTTGGCCAGGTTGAGGCGTTTGAGGAGGGCGTCGATATCGGCGTCGGTCAGGTTCATGGCGCCTTCTCCTGGGGGACTTGTGCGTCGCGGCGGTCAAGGAGGGCCCGGATGTATTCGGCGCCGTAGACCTGCTGGCGGCAGGCCTCCTGGAAGGCCGTGCGCAGGGCGGCCTCCCCGTGGGTTTCCAGGAGCGCATGCAGAGCGTCGACGTCCTGGTACCAGGTCTGCGGCCGGCGGTGCACCACTTCGGTCAGGAAGGCCAAGGCGGCCTGACCCAGGTGCAGCAGGTGTTCACGCTTCAAGTAGCGGCGCCCGCGTTGTCCTGACACGGCGGCCACTTGCTGTGCCCGATGCTCGGGCAGGATGGAGCGCGTACCCGGCTTACGCAAGCGCGGGTGCTCGGCACTGTGTGCGCCGGCGACGATCCGCAGCGATGTGGGGTACAGGTAAAGCGTGGCCGACAGGCCGATCGCCGCCGGGGGCATCGAGTAGAGCTTGCCGTCGAACAGGACATCGCCTGTGGGACCGACATGCGTACTGTAGCGCAGCGCCAAAGTCGCCGGACTCACCTTCAAGGGGCGCAGCCGCTGTCGCTCGGCGACCATGCGCTGTGCGGGCACCTCGCCCGTCGCCCGGCTGGGCCGCAGGTCGTTGGCCTCATGCTCCCAGTCTGTCAGTTGGCAGAGCATGTCGGCGTCGTCGACAAAGCAGCGCTGCTTGAAGAACGAACCCTTCACCCAGCCGACCAGGTTCTCCACGGCGCCTTTCTCCTGACCGCGCGCCGGCCAGCACAGCTCCACCCCCACGCCCAGATCGAGCATGGCCTGCGCGAAGGTGGCGTTCCACTGCGTCACCCGGCCGTTCTTGTCCCAGGCGATGGCGATCGTCTTGGGCCGGTCGAACACCGCCAAGAGCGGCACGCCGCCCATGGCCGCGAAGTGCTCCACCAGCGTGCGGACCAGCGTCTCGACCTGCTGGTTGGGCACGATGGTGACTTGGACGTGGCGCGAGTACTTCAGCCGACTGGCGAAGAAGTGCACCTTGCGCCGCGCGCCGCGGTTGAAACTCACCCACACCTCGCCGAAGTCGTGCTGGCTGAACTCGCCGGGCAGACCCTCGAAGCGCATCACGAACGGCGGCGCTGACACGCGCAGCGTCTTGACCAAGGTGTACACCGCCGACTTGGCGCCGGCGTAACCCTTGCCACGCAGCCGGTGCAGGATCTCCACCGTCTTGAGCTCGGGCTCCTCAGTGAGGATCGCCCGGGCCTGTTCGCGAAAGGGCTCGGCCTTGCTGGGCCGGCCACGTTGCCCCACCGCCAGAGTCGGCGGGTTCAACTCGGTGATCGCCGCCTGGTGGGCGATCCGCCGCACGGATCGCTCCGAAACCCCGGCCAGCTCGGCGACTTGGTTGGGCGAGTGGCCGGCGGCCAGTAGCACCTGCACGCTGTGGCGTTGTATGATGGTAAGCATCGTAGTCCTCTCCGGTTGCATCGTGGAAGATTCGCAACCGAGAGGGCTACGACCCTGTGGGCCGTGTGTCAAATCACCGACCGACGCTGTCATGGCCTGGCTACAGGCCGGCCCAGCACGGCCTACTCGCCGGCGACGTGCCTGCCACGGCCGGCGACAACCTCGAACGTCGCGCTGTCTGCCGCGAGCTCGCCTGCTACGATCCTCTCTTGTCATCTGCCGCTCCTGTCTCCGATGAGTCCCTCAACTCACCGGTTCAGCGGCCAGAATTTCCGGAAAGACCCCGGCAGAATTTCCGGAACCCACAGACGCGGCTTAACTGAACTTATTACGCGGGAAATGGACCCACCCCCGCCCCAGCCGGGCATCCTTGGGCATCGTGACGCCATGAACACCCTCCACCCGTCTTCCAACACCGCGTGTCGCAGGTTCGAGTTCTGCCGGGGGTCCTCCGCCGTCTGGTCGCGCGCGCCTCATCCCCGCGTCAGCGCACCGGACCACAGCCGGTCGAGGAACGCTTGCCAGGGCAGGACGTCGATGTCCGGGGCAACGGTGCGCGGCTCCCGCTCCAGGCTGACGACCACCGCGTGCCGCACGGCGTGGTCCTCGATCAGCGCGCGCAGCCCCCGCAGGTGGGCATTCGAGACCCGCGCTGTGCCCTTCACATCGACGGCGGCGACCATGTCGCCCAAGACGAAGTCCACCTCCATGCCGGTCGAGGTGCGCCAGAAGCACACGTCGAGGTCGGGTTCGCGGTAGCGCCGGTAGTTGAGGATCTCCATGAGCACCCAGTGCTCGAAGCTCTTGCCGAAGTCCGCCCCGCCGATCTTGGGCCGGCGGCGAGCCAGGTGGTTGGCGAGGCCGACGTCGAACAGGTAGAACTTCTCGGTCTGGATCATCCGCCGGCTGACCGAGCGCGTCCATGGCGCCAGCCGCAGCCCCAGCAGCGTGTCGTCGAGGATTTCGAAGTAGCGGCGCACGACCTTGGCGCTGACGCCGACCTCGCGAGCGACGTTGACGTAGTTGACGAGCTCGCTCGAGGTGATGGCCGCAACCCGCAGGAAGTCGGCGAACGCCGGTATGTTGCGGGCCTGTGCCTCGGCAGCGATCTCCTCCTTGAGGTAGTCGGCGACGTACGCCCGCAGATCCTGGTCGGGGTCCGGCGACAGCGCGTGCGGCGGTACCAGGCCGGTCCACATGGCGCGCTCCAGGTCGAAACCCTCCAGCTCGGTGGCGGACAACGGTCCCATCTCGTAGCGCCAGGCGCGGCCGGCGAGCAGGTTGGCGTGCCCGTGCCGCAGCTTGCGGGCGCTGGAGCCCGTGAGGAGGAAGGACGCCCCGCGGTGGGAGATCAGCCAGTGCACCTCGTCCAAGAGCGCGGGAACCTTCTGGATCTCGTCGATCACGGTGCGGTGCCCGTCCCAGCGCTCGCGGAGCAGCGCCGGACGGGCCACGTACTCGGCGAACGTGTCTGTCTCCAGCAAGTCGATGACCCGATCGCCCCGTGCGATGAAGTGGTGGTGCAGCCAGTACGTCTTCCCTACCTTGCGCGGTCCCCAGAGGAACGCGGAGCGATCGGGGGGTAGGTCGATGGCGAGGTGGCGACGGACAATCTGCATGGCCAGGGCATTTTATCCGGACAGAGCGACCTGTCAAGGCTGCGTGTCCGCCATTCGACCCTGCACCCCAGGATGCCAACATGCGGTGAGACGGGTTCAGGCAAAGACAATTCGGTTCAGAGCCGCATCGATCGACCGCGCCGAGCTTCCCGGCGAGTACTCCGCCGAACAGGCCGTGGAGGATACTCGGCGCCTGTTGGTTCGATCACCACGATGAGCAGCCGCCCGCGGATGGCCCAACCCGTCCTGGGGCGGCTCAGACGATCAAGTGCACCGCCGTCACCTTGAGCACCGCCGCCACCGGCGCGCCCGGCGCGAGGCGCAGGTCATCCACCGCCGAGCGCGTCACCGCCGCGACCAGCGGGAAGCCGCAGTCCAGCACCACCTGTACCATCGCGCCCACCGGCTCGAGCGACGCCACCCGGGCCGGGAGCACGTTGCGCGCGCTGATGTCGCGGACATGGTCGCTCAGGCCCCGGACGAGCAGCACGTCCTCCGCCCGGATCGACACCAGCACCTCCGCCCCCGTCCACGCCTCGCCCAGCGCCGTGATCTCGACCGACCCCACCCGGACGCGGGCCAGGCCGTCCGCCGCGCCGATCACCGTGCCGGGCACCACCGTCTCGTGGCCGACGATCCGCGCCACGTCGGCGTTGGCCGGGCGATCGAAGACCTCCAGCACCGGCCCGCACTGCCGCACGGCGCCGTCGACCATCACCGCCGCGTGGTCGCCCAGGTAGAGCGCCTCCGCCCGGTCGTGCGTGACGACGATCGCCGGGATCCCGCAGGCACGCAGGAGCTGGCGCAGCTCGCGCCGAAGGCGCGCGCGCAGCGGCCCGTCCAGCGCCGACAGCGGCTCGTCGAGCAGCAGCAGCCGCGGGTCGCGGGCCAGCGCGCGGGCCAGCGCCACCCGCTGCTGCTGCCCGCCGGAGAGCTGCCCCGGGCGGCGGTCCTCCGTGCCCTCGAGCTGGAAGCGCCCGATCAGCTCGGCCACACGCGCCGCCCGGTGCGCGGCCCCGCCGTCGGCCATGCCGAACGCGATGTTCGACCGGACGTCGAGGTGCGGGAACAATCCAAGGCCCTGCGGCAGGTAGCCGACCCGGCGCCGCTGCGGCGGCCGGTGCACCCCCGCCGCCGTGTCCGCCCACACCTCGCCGTGCACGACGATCCGCCCCCGATCCGGCCGCTCGAGGCCGGCGACACAGCGCAGCACCGTCGTCTTGCCCGATCCCGACGGGCCGAACAGCACGAGGATCCGGCCCGCGGCCAGGTCCAGCGCCAGGTCCGCCACGATGGTGGGCCCGCCCCGATGCCGCCGCTCGATCGCGACGGCTAGGTCCGACGACGCCACGGCACCAGCGACAGGCCGCGCAGCCCGTAGGTCGCGGCCAGGACGAGGAACGACACCAAGAGGAGCGGCAGCGCCGTGGCCGCGGCGCCGCCGTAGTCCAGCGCCTGGACCCGGTCGTAGATCGCGATCGAGATGGTCCGCGTCTCGCCGGGGATGTTGCCGCCCACCATCAGCACCACCCCGAACTCGCCGAGCGTATGCGCGAAGCTCAGCACGAGCCCCGTCAAGATGCCCCCGACCGACAGCGGCAGCACCACCCGCACGAACGTCGCCGGCCCCGACCGGCCGAGCGTCCACGACACCTCCAGGAGGGCAGGGTCCACGGCGGCAAAGGCCACGCTGTACGGCTGCACCGCGAAGGGCAGGCTCGACAGGATCGAGGCGAGCAAGAGGCCCTCGAACGAGAACGCCAGCCGCCCCCCGGTCGCGCCCGACCAGAGCGCGCCCAGCGGGCCGCGCGGGCCCATGGCCACGAGAAGGTAAAAGCCCAACACGGTGGGCGGCAGCACCAGCGGCAGGGCCACCAGCGCCTCCACGAACGGGCGCGCCGGGCTCTTGGTGCGGGCCAGCCAGTAGGCGATCGGCACGCCGATGAACAGCAGGAGCACCGCCGTCGCCGCCGCCAGCCGCACCGAGAGCGCGACCGCCTGCCAGTCGATCATGGCGCCGGCAAGAGGAAGCCGTAGCGGTTCAGGACCTCCCGGCCCGCCGGCCCCAGCACGTGGTCCAGGAAGGCCTCCGCCAGCGCCGGGTCCTCGGCCGACCCCAGCACCACGGCGCCCTGCTCGAGGCGCGGGTAGGCTTCCAGCGGCACCACGGCGTGGCGGCCGCGGTCGCGCATGCCGGGGGCCAGGGCGAGCGACAAGGCGATCACGCCGACGTCGGCGTTGCCGCTGTCCACGAACTGCGCGGCCTGCGCGACGTTCTCGCCCAGCACGAGCTTCGGCGCGACCTGCGCGTAGATGCCCGCGGACTTCAGCGCGGCCACCGCGGCGCGGCCATACGGCGCGTGCTCGGGGTTGGCGATCGCCACCGCCCGGGCGGCCGGATCCGCGAGCGCCTGCAAGCCCCGCCCTTCGACGTCCAGACCCGACTCGGCCGGCGCCCACACCACGATCTGCCCGATCGCGTACAGGCGCGTGGCGCCCGGCGCCGCCTGGCCGCTCGCCTCGAGGCGCCGGGGGTACGCGACATCCGCCGAGAAGTAGACGTCGAACGGCGCGCCCTCGGCGATCTGGGCGAAGAACGTGCCGGAGGAGCCGTAGGCCACGTCGACCCGGGCCTCCGGCCGCTCGGCCGCCCAGGCCGCCACCAGCTCGTCCATCGCGTAGCGCAGGTCGGCCGCCGCCGCCACGCGCAGGCGCGCCGCTTCGCCCGCCGGCGGCGACGGGGTCTCGGCCACCGACGCGCCGCCCGCCGGCCGCGTCGTCCCGGCCTCTGCGCAGCCGGCGGTCGCGGCCGCCAGCGCGGCGGCGAGCGTCAGCCCGCGCCACCAGGCTCCATCACGGCCGGGAGGGCGATCCACGCTTGCGGTCCGTGGGCCGCTTGCCACGCGCATCATGGCATCAACGACCGGCCAGATTCACGGCAGGTGCAGCCCACAACGCCCGGCAATGGCCACGGCCAATGCCCGGAAATCGCGAAATGTGTCTTGCACAGCCTGGGCATGCCCGCCAATGGCGCCGTCGGCAGGCTTGAGTGCGAACATGGGCTTCCGGGCTTCCTGGGCCAACGGCATCAAGCTGCGGTAGTGTTTGAGCGTGGCCAGACAATGGGGATCCGTGGCCACGGTCGGGCCGTCGGGCGACACCGGCTCGCCCAGCACAGCCTCGCGGTAGACTCGAGGAATGCGCTCCATCCAGCGCTCGTAGGCCCGGACAGGGCGGTCGAGACGCACGGCATGCTGCATCACCACGTACCCTGCCGGTGCCATCGCGCCGGCAGGAATCGAGAGCCCGACGACCGGATTGCGGTCGCGGCGCTCACGCCACTCGCCGCGCCAGTCCCGCAGCCTGGGGCCGAGGTTCCTGAGCCCTTGGAGCGAGTACAGGTCCGGTGCCAGTGGGATGACGACGTGTTCGGCGGCGATGAGGGCGGCGCGATTGACGGCACCCAAGTTGGGGCCAACGTCGATCAACACCAGGCCGGCCTCACGCGCCGCGGCCGCCGATTCAAGCAGCCTCCAGAACGCCGACAGCACGCGGAACGCGCGCGGCTCGCGATCCATGCTCTTGGGCCATTGGCTGCTGAGCTCGGATTCCGAGAGCGACAGCCCCAAGTCGCCCACCAGTAGCCCCAAGTTGTCGTCGATGGGCTCTACATGGGGCTGGGCGATGTCGCCGATGCCATCCAGGAGCGGCTGCATCGCACCAAAGATCGTGCGTGGATGATCGCCATCGGGCCAAAGCGCCTCCAGTCGATCCTCGTCCAGGAACATGCTGGACAGGTTCGCTTGCGGATCGAGGTCGGCCGCGACGACGGACACGCCGAGGTCGGCGTACATGTAGGCCAGGTGATACACAAGCGAGGTCTTGCCGACACCACCCTTGTTGTTGAAGAACGTGATGGTCTTCATGGGGCCGGCCTGACGGTCACCAGCACGTGGGCCTGGTCGACGCTGAACTCGATCGGCGGGTTCCCGTTGCGCGCCAGCGCTCCCCGCGCCGTCACGATGCCGGCGCCGAATCTCTGGATGTAACCGAGGACGCGGAGGGCTTCGGCCAGATTCGGGTTCCGGTAGTCCGTCAACCCCGGCGTGCCGAAGTTCTCCGGCGTCACCGCTCCAAACGGTCCACCGGGACTCATGATCTCGATGCGGTCGTCGTACCAGTAGACCCGGACCGGCGCGTTCGTACCCTCGTAGGTCCGGTGGAGCACGGCGTTGCGGGTCAGTTGTTGCAGGGCAGGAAGGGGGTACAACGGCGTTCGTTGCTCGACCGATCGGTCAACGAATCGAACGCGGGTCCGATTGTGCGCGACCAGCTTCTCGTCGAGTCGACGAATGACGTCCGCCACCGTGCCGTCGACGAGATCTTCGTCGATCACCGGATCCTCGAGCGAGGTGCCGTCGACGCGCAGGAACTGCACATAGGCCCCTGGTAGGAACGACCGGGTTGACTTGCCGACGACCAACAGCCCAAGCACGGTGGGCACGTGCTCATCGGTCGACACGATCATCTTGGTCGCGCTCAGTTGTTGCTCGGTGCTGCGGTCATTGGCTTCGAGCACATCCGGCGCGACGGCGGCCGGGAGGTACTCGGCCGTGAACCGGAGGGTATCCAAGTCCGCCAACGACGCCGAGGGCATCGGCTGAACGTCAAAAGGTCGATCTCTGAAGTGACGCTTCTCGTTCAGAACGCGCTCGTCCTGCGCCGTCGCGATGCCGCGGCGCGGGCCGATCCGAATCCAGATCCGTCCCTTGAAACGCACCGGTGGGGAGTCGGCCGGCATCACCGTGATCACCGCAACGTCCGCGCCGTCGAACGTGTGCTTCGCGACCGTCAACGTCGGCGGCGGCACCACATTGCCATCGGTCTTGATGTCGGCAAGCTGGCGAAGAAGCGCATCGGTCACGGCAAGGCCTGCCGCCTTGCCGCCGTCGCTCACGCCGATGAACACGACGCCAGGGCGCCGGTGGTCCGGAAGATCGTTGGCGAAGGCGCAGACGGCCTCGCGCACCGCCGTCGGTGCATCGCCCCGGAATGACTCTTTGCGCTCGACGAAGTCGGCTTCCAAGTCGGTACGCAACGTGTCAAGCTCGGCTTCCGAGTAGTGCATCGCTCCGGTTCTCACCTCGCTGGCTCGAGCATCCACGCCATTGACTTCGGCAAGCTCGCACTCGCTCGCCAAACCGACGTCCAGCCCCGGGCGCCCTCGCGCGGTCGCCCTGCGGCCGGAGCGAAGCCGGCGCTGACGCGGCATCGCGGCGTATGGTATCCTGCTGGCCGAAGTCGCGCAAGATGCGCATCGGTGCGCCCAAGCGCCCGATCCGCCGGCGCGCCAGCACCCCGGGACCGTGCCCTGCCGAGCGCCGCGACCATTCCGGGTGAACCATCCGAGGCGACCCACCTCGGGCCGCCCACCACCCATCAGGAGCACACCCACCGTGATCGACACACCCCAGATCGTCCAGACCGACGCCCGGCTGGCCGCCGTCATCCACCTCACCATCCCGCGCGCCGAGATCCAGCACGTCATGGGTCCCGCCATCGGCGAGGTGATGGCCACCATCACCGCCCAGGGCATCCCGCCCGCCGGGCCGTGGTTCTCGCACCACCTGACGATGGACGACCCCGCCACGTTCGACTTCCACGTCGGCGTGCCCGTCGCCACGCCCGTCGCCCCCGCCGGCCGGGTCGTGCCCGGCAGCCTCCCGGCCGCGCGCGTCGCGCGCACCGTGTACCACGGCTCGTACGAGGGCCTCGGCGACGCCTGGGGCCAGCTCACGGCCTGGATCGAGGCCAACGGCCACACCCCGGCCGCCGACCTGTGGGAGTACTACGTCACCGACCCGGGCGCCAACCCCGACCCGGCCACGTGGCAGACCGAGCTGAACCGGCCGCTCGTCGGCTGAGCATGGATCGCCCGGCCGGCTGGCGCCCGCGCCAGCCGGCCCGCGCCGGCAGCGAGCTTGACGCCGGCACGGGCGGGGTTGTATGCTCCGATCGATATGCGACCGCAGCTCCCATGCCCCCCACGCGGGGCGTAGCGCATGGACGCCTACGCCCCGAAGGAGATCGCCGCCCGGGTCGCGCGGCTCGGCGTCGCGAAGGCCCGCCAGCCGACCGGCACCCTGCTCGTGCTGGCGGTGTTGGCCGGTGCGTTCATCAGCCTCGGCGCACTGCTGTTCGCGGTGGCGATCACCGGTTCGACGCTCGGCTTCGGGCCCACCCGGCTGCTCGGCGGCGTGGCGTTCAGCCTCGGGCTGGTGCTCGTGGTCGTCGCGGGCGCCGAGCTGTTCACCGGCAACAACCTGGTGGCCATGGCATGGGCCCAGCGCGAGATCACGCTCGCCGAGTTGGTCCGCTCGTGGATCGTCGCCTACGCCGGCAACCTGCTCGGCGCGCTGTTGACCTTCCTCGTGTGCTTCATCGGCAGCGCGCATGCGCTCTCCGACGGTGCGCTGGCGCAGACGCTGGTCGGCATCGGCACCCACAAGGCCGGGCTGTCGCCGGTGTCGATGGTCGCGCTGGGCGTGCTGTGCAACGCGCTGGTGTGCCTGGCCGTGTGGCTGACCCAGGCGGGGCACTCGGTGGTCGACAAGGTGATCGGCGTCGTGTTTCCCATCGCCGCGTTCGTCGCGCTCGGGTTCGAGCACTCGATCGCGAACATGTTCTTCCTGCCGTACGCCATCACCCTGGCCCCCGACGGCGGCGCGCTGATCGCGGGCTCGCTCGTCAACGTGGCGCTGGTCACGCTCGGCAACCTGGTCGGCGGCAGCGTGTTGGTCGCCGGCGTCTATTGGCTCGCGTACCTCCGGCCGGGCGCGCAGCCGCGGCAGGCGCCATGAGCCGGACGCTGCTCGAGTGGGCGCGCCGCCGGCGGCAGGAGGGGCCGCCCGACGGCGAGAGCCTCGTGGCGCAGCTCGCCGGGCGCCCGTCGCCGGCGCAGGCGCGCCGGCACAGCGGCTTCCCGCTGCCCGCGATCGAGGGCGTGCAGTCGTTCTACGACCTCTTGCACGGCACGCCGGCCGACGCGGCGCCGCGCCGCTGCGCCGGCACCGCGTGCCGGTTCGCCGAGGGGTTCGCCGCCCACGAGCGCGGACCCGACGTGCACTGCGTCGGCCGCTGCTACCAGGCGCCGGCGCGCCTCGAGCGCGGCGTGTTCCCGATCCCCCGCACGGCGCTGGTCGCGCAACCGGTGGTGTTCCGCCACCTGTTCGGCAAGCGACCGCCGCTGGCGGAGCTGTACGCGACGCCCGACGGCGATCGCATCCTCGACCTGGTCGAGGCCGCGGCGCTGCGCGGCCGCGGTGGCGCGGCGTTCCCCACCGCCGCCAAGTGGCGCAGTGCGCGGGCCGCGCCCGGCGACCGAAAGGTCGTGATCGCCAACGGCGACGAGGGCGACCCCGGCTCGTTCGTAGACCGCTTGCTGCTCGAGGAGGACCCGCATGCCGTGCTGGCCGGAATGCAGGCGTGCGCACGCGCCGTCGGCGCCACCGACGCGATCGTGTACGTGCGCGGCGAGTACCCGCACGCCGCCGACGTCGTGCGAGCCGCCATCGCGGAGGCCGGGCGCGCCGGCGTCCTCGCACCGGGGCTGACGTTCGCGGTGCACGAAGGCGCCGGCAGCTACGTGTGCGGCGAAGAGACCGCGCTGATCGCCGCGATCGAGGGGCTGCGGGCCGAGCCGAGGCCCAAGCCGCCCTATCCCACCGAGCACGGCCTGTTCGGCCGGCCCACCGTGGTGCAGAACGTCGAGACGCTGGCCAACGTGCCGGAGCTCCTGCGCACCGGCGCGCGTTCGACGACGAAGGCGTTCTCGGTCTCCGGCGCGGTCGCCGCGCCGGGCGCGGTCGAGGCGGAGCTCGGCATCCCGCTGCGCCGGTTGATCGACGACGGCGCCGGGGGCATGCGCGCGGGCTCGGAGTTCGGGATGGCGTTGGTCGGCGGGCCGATGGGCCGGGTGCTGTTCCCGCACCAGCTCGACCAGGCGCTGTCGTACACCGACCTGCCGGGGCTCGGCCACGGCGGCGTGGTCGTGCTCGATCGGCGCGTCAGCCCGTGCGCGCTGGCCGAGCACCTCTTCGCGTTCGCCAGGCACGAGTCGTGCGGCACGTGCACGCCGTGCCGCGTCGGCACCGGCCTGCTCGACGGCATCCGCACCCGCGCGGCCATGGAGCGGCTGCTGTCCACGCTCGAGACCGGCAGCCTGTGCGGCTTCGGACAGGGCGTGCCGCGCCCCGTCCGCGACCTGCTCGCGCACGCGGGCGACGCCGTGCTGGCGGCCGACGGCCGGGACGCCGGGGGCGGGGCATGATCGTCGTCGACGGGAGGCCGGTCGCGCCCGACGCCGCGCACACCGTCCTCGACGCCTGCCGCACGGCCGGGGCGCACGTGCCGACCTTGTGCCACGACGCGCGCGTCGAGCCCCGCGGCCACTGCCGCGCGTGCCTGGTCGACGTCGACGGTCGCCTGGTGCCCGCGTGCACCACGCCGGCGCACGACGGCCAGCGCATCGCCACCGACACGCCCGCGCTCGCCGCCTACCGGCGCGACCTGTGCGAGCTGATGCTGGCCGAGAGCGCGCCGCGCGGCGCGGCGGCGGCCCTGTGTGCCGCCACCGGCGCGGACGGCACGCGCTATCCCCCGCGCGCCCGCGACGGGCGCGCCGACGACAGCCACCCGTACCTGCGCTTCGACCTCGAGGCGTGCATCAAGTGCCGGCTGTGCGTGCAGGTGTGCGAGGATGTCCAGGGCCAGTTCGTCTACGCGTTCGCCGGCCGAGGCGAAGGCGCGCACCTGAGCTGGGGCGACGGCGTGCGCTTCGCCGACACCGACTGCGTGGCGTGCGGCGCATGCGCCAGCGCGTGCCCCTCCGGCGCGATCGACGACGTCGACCGCCGGCGCGCGACGTCCACCGCGGGCTTGCGGACCGTACGGACCACGTGCGGCTACTGCGGCGTGGGCTGCCAGCTCGACGTCCGGACCGACGGCACCGACGTGGTGCAGATCGACGGCACCCGCGCCGCCAGCGTGAACGCGGGCCACCTGTGCGTGAAGGGCCGCTACGCGCACCGCTTCGTCGGCCACCCGGACCGGCTGACCACGCCCCTGGTGCGGCGGGGCGGTCGTCGCGACGCACCGCTGGTGCCCGCCGGCTGGGACGAGGCGCTCGACCTGGTCGCGCGGAAGATGGACGAGCACCGCGGCAAGGTCGCCGCTCTGTCGTCGAGCCGCTGCACCAACGAAGAGAACTACCTCCTGCAGAAGTGGCTGCGCGCGGGCCTGGCCACCCACAACGTCGACTGCTGCGCGCGCGTGTGCCACGGCCCGACGGCCGCCGGCATGCGCCGGGTGCTCGGCACCGGCGCCGCCACCAACTCGCTGGCCGACATCGCGCACGCCGACGTGATCCTGGTGTCCGGCAGCAACGCCACCGTGGGGCACCCGGTGACCGGTGCGCGCATCAAGCAGGCGGTCCTGCGCGGGGCGCGGCTGATCGTCATCGACCCGCGCCGCACCGAGCTGGCGGCCATCGCCGATGCCCACCTGCAGCTCCGCCCCGGCAGCAACGTGGCGCTGCTCAACAGCCTGGCGTGCGCGCTGTTCGATCTGGCGCTCGAGAACCGCGCGTTCCTCGCCGCGCGCACGACCGGCGCCGCCGAGCTGCGCGCGTTCGTCGCGCAGTACGCGCCGGAGCGCGCCGAAGCGCTCACCGGCGTGCCGGCGGCGCTGGTGCGGCGTGCGGCGGCGCTGTGGGGCAACGCCGAGCGGCCGTACCAGGCGCACGGCCTGGGCATGACCGAGCACTTTCAGGGCAGCGAGAGCGTCATGCTCCTCTGCAACCTGTCGCTGCTGGTCGGCGGCTTCGGCCGCGAGGGCGTCGGCGTGAACCCGCTGCGCGGGCAGAACAACGTCCAGGGGGCGGCCGACATGGGCTGCCAGCCCGACCTGCTGACCGGATACGCGGACCCGGCGGACCCGGCCGTCCGGGAACGGTTCACCCGCGTGTGGGGCCGACCGTTGCCGACCGACCGCGGGCTGACCATCCCGAAGATGTACCGGGCGGCCGCGCGCGGCGACGTGCGCGCGCTGTTCATCCTCGGCGAAGACGTCGTGCAGACCGACCCGGCCGCGCACGTGGATCCCGCGTTCGCCGCGCTCGACTTCATCGTCGTGCAGGAGATCTTCCTGTCCAAGACAGCCGAGCGGGCCGACGTGGTGCTGCCCGGCGCCTGCTTCTTCGAGAAGGACGGCACGTTCACCAACGGCGAGCGCCGCATCCAGCGCGTTCGCAAGGTGGTCGAGCCGCCGCCGGGCGCACGCGCCGACTGGCAGATTCTGTGCGAGCTGATGGCGCGCACCGGCCTGCCGCAGCCGTTCGCGCACCCGTCCGACGTGATGGACGAGATCGCACAGGTGGCGCCCCCCTTCGCGGGCGTCTCGTTCGCACGCCTCGAGGGCGACGGGCTGCAGTGGCCGGTGCCGGACGCCGCGCACCCCGGCACCGGCATCCTGCACGCGCAGGCGTTCCCCGTCGGCAAGGCCGTGCTGCCGCAGGTGCAATACGTGCCGTCGCCCGTGCTGGCCAACGCCGGCGGCGAGGCCGCGTACCCGCTCCGGCTCGTCACCGGCCGCGTGCTCGAGCACTACAACTGCGGCACGATGACCCGGCGCACCGACGCCGTGCGGCTGGTGGCGCACGACGCGCTCGAGATCCACCCCGACGACGCGCGTGCGCTCGGCGTGGTCGACGGCGCGCCGGTGCGCGTGGTCAGCGCCTACGGGGAGGCGCGCGCGCACGCCGCGCTGACGGAGGCGGTGGCGCCCGGCACGTGCTTCTTGAGCTTCCACTTCCCCGAGACCGGCACCAACGACGTCACCAGCGACATCGTCGATCGCGTCGCGGACTGCCCGGAGTACAAGCTGACCCCCGTGCGCGTCGAGCCGATCCGGTAAGGCGCTCCGGCGTCAGCCCGCGGCCGGCGCGCTGGCGCCGCCGTCCGCCGCCAGCGCGTCGCGCAGCGCCTCCATCAGCCCGCGCATCTCCGCCGCCTCGGCCGCGCCGAGCGGCCACGGGCCGAAGAAGTGCGCGTCGGTCGCGTCCTCCGCCGCCTCGCGCAGCGCGCGGCCGGCGTCGGTGAGGCCGTACGCGTCGCCGTCCGCCGCGAGCCACCCGCGCGCCGCGAGATCGGCCAGCGCCGCCGCGTACTCCGCCTCGCCGTAGCCGCGGAAGCCGAGCTTCTCGGCCAGCGCGGCCGCCGTGGCCACCCGGTCGCCCCACACGTTGTCGCCCCACACGTGGCTGAAGGCCTCCCACGCATGGCCGGACACCCCGTACGGCCGCCAGGCCGCCACGTGGGCGTCGTCGCGGAAGATGATCAGGTCCTGGTTGTAGCGGCGCACGCGCGCCATCGGCGGCGCGCCGGGGCCGGGGTCGAACGTGCGGCTGAACGCCAGCGACGGCGTGTCGATGTCCGCCGCCTCGCACGCGGCGACGACCTGCCCGAGCAGGTCCGCCAGCCGACCGGTGCCCGCCGGCACCCGGTCCGACAGCTTCGCGGCGGTCTGCGCCACCAGCCCCATGGCCGTGCGGTACACCTCGCGCCCGAGGTCCGTGGGCCGGTAGCCGCCGCGGCCGTCGGCCGCCAGCACGCCGTGCGCCGCCGCCGCGGCGAGCTCGGCCTCCAGCGCGGCCTCGGCGTGGTACGGCACGCGCGCGGCGTTGCGCGCCGCCGTGAGCGGCGCGGGGTCGGCGGCCATGGCCGCCTGGAGCGCCCCGACATCCGGCCACCCCAACCCACGGGCGGTCAGCTCGGCCTCGAGCGCCGGCACGTAGTGCTGGGCGAAGGCCTGGGCGATGTCGTAGGCCAAGGGCAGGAACCAGTCTTGCTTCGTCATGCGATGCTCCGGGTGCGGTGGGTGGGATGTGGGAGGAGGTCGGCCGCGCGTCGCCGCCAGCCCTCTACAACGGCGGACGTGCCGCCGGCGTGACGGGCCGCCCCGGCGGGCCCGTGCATCCGAGCGGGGCGCGGCGGCAGTGCGGCCCGACGCCTCACGCGGCCGCGCCCTCGAGCCGCAGGAGCGCCGACTTCACCGCCAGGCCCCCGAGGTAGCCGCCGAGCGAGCCGTCCGACCGCAGCACCCGATGGCACGGGACCACCACCGGGATCGGGTTCGCCGCACACGCCGACCCGACCGCGCGGACCGCCGTCGGGCGGCCCACCGTCCGGGCCACGTCGGCGTAGCTCTCGGTGCGCCCGTAGGCGATGCGGGTCAGGTGCTCGAGCACCAGCCGCCGGAAGCCGTGCGACAGCGACAGGTCCAGCGGCAGGTCGAAGCCGGTGCGCCGGCCCGCGAAGTACGCGTCGATGGCGCGCGCCGCCGCGTCGAGCCGCGCGGGCGCGTGGAGGATCCGCGGGCTGAGCCGGTCCGCGAGGCGCTGCAGCACCGCGTCGTGATCCTCGACCTCGAACGCCACCCGCACCAGCCCCCGCTCGGTGGCGGCCAAGAGCAGCCGCCCCACGGGCGTGTCGAGGGTGCGGTAGGCGACGTCGAGCACGCCCGCGCGGTCGGCCGCGTCTTCCAGCGCGGCGTGGAGGCCCCGCAGCGCTTCCGGCGTGACGGCGGTGAGCGGCGCCAGCCGGACCGCGACGTCCGGCGCCAGGCGGTCCTCGGCGGCGGGATCGCCGGCGGCAGCACGGTCCACGGCGGCGCCGCGGCCGCTGGCGGCGGCCAACTCCACGGCGGCGGGGGGCGCGACGGCGGCCGGGGAATCGCCGGCCGTGAGGGGGTCGATGGTCATGGTTCGTCTCCTGATCCTGGCAACGGTTCCACGAGCCGGGCGCGCAGGGTCTTGATCCCGTCGGCGGCGGCCCGGCGCGCCGCGTCGGGCGTCCCGCCGACCAGGCCGGCGATCTCGGCGTACGGCAGATCGGCCAGGTAGCGGTAGGCGATGACGCGGCGCTGCTTGTCCGGCAGGCGCCGGACGTGCGCCCACACCTCGCGCGCGGCGATGGCGGTTGCTTCGGCGTCGTCACCACCGACCGCCGTCGCCTGGCGGATGCCCGTCCCCGTCCCATCGACGGCGGCGCCGGCCACGGGGATGTCCGCGCCGGCCGCGCCCGCGCGCCGCCGGTCGGCCCGGGCGATGTCGACGGCCTTGCGGTGGGCGATGGTCACGAGCCACGCCTCGGCGTTGGCGTCCGCCGGCAGCTCGGGGTAGGCCCTGAGCGCCGCGAGGAACGTCTCCGACCACGCGTCCTCGGCGTCCGCGGGCCCGACCACGGCGCGGCACACGCGCAGCACGGTGGCGCCGTGGCGCGCGACGAGGGTCTCGAACGGGAGCTTGGCGTGCATCACGGGGTAGACGTCCGGGGAGGGCCGAATGTGAGATCGGGTGCGAGCGCCGGAACGCGGCCTCGCGGGTGGCGGCGGGGGAGACTATAATCCGGGGCGTCGATTCCTGCACGCCGGCGCCCGCGCCGACCCGATCCATCCCCCGCCAAACCGTTGCGAGGACATGGGAGCCATGGACAGCTCGCCCGAGGGGCAGACAACCGACGTGGCCGAGGCCGAGCCCCCGGCCGCTGCGCGCATCGGCCGGTCGCGGCGTCCGGCGCGCCCGTGGCCGCCGCCCCAGGGTCAGTGGACCTTCGCCGACTACGCCGGCTTGCCGGACAACGGCTTCCGCTACGAGGTCATCCACGGAGGGCTCTACATGTCGCCCGCCCCCCGCCCACGCCATCAGCGCGCCGTTACCCGGCTGGCCCACGCCCTGGGCACGCATCTCGAGCGGCACCCGATCGGCGAGGTCTACGTGGCGCCGATCGACGTCATCCTGCCGGACCTGGCGGAGCCGGTCCAACCGGACGTGATCTTCGTCGCGGCCGAGCGCCAGGCCATCGTCTCGGACAGCCGGGTCGAGGCGGCCCCGGACCTCGTGGTCGAGGTGCTGTCGAAGGCCACGGCGCGGCGCGACCGGACGCTCAAGTTCGCGCTCTACGCCCAGGCGGGGGTGCGGGAGTACTGGATCGTCGACGCCGAGCCCGCGACGCGATCGATCGAGGTCTACGTCCTGCGCGGCGACGCCTATGCGCTCGCGGGCGCCTTCGGGCCGGGCGAGACGGTGGGCTCGGAGGTTCTGCCGGGGTGCGGGGTGGCGGTGGATCGGGTGTGCCCGGCATGAGCGCCACCGCCATGCCGTCCAAGCCCGGCCGCCTGCAGATGGGCCTCGCGCTCGTCGGGATCGGGTTCGGCGTCGCCACGCTCTTCTCGGGCGGGAGCGTCCTCGCCGGCCGCGATCCGGGGTACGTGGTGTTCCGGCCGCTCCTCGTCTACAACACGCTGATGGGGCTGGCGTACGTGGCGGCGGGCGCCGTGGCGTGGCGCAGCGCCGGCCGGGGCGCGCGGGCGGCGGGGGCGATCTTCGTCGCCAACCTCGTCGTGCTGGGGATCATCGCCTGGCTGTACGCCACGGGGAGCGCCGTCGCCGTCGACAGCCTGCGGGCGATGACGCTGCGCACGGGGGTGTGGCTGGCGCTGTTCGCGGGGCTGAGGTGGGTGGGGCGCACCGCGCCACCGGTCCGGCGCGCCTGAAGGACGCGCGGCCTGCGCGATCGACCCGCGGAGGGGCGGCCATCCCCCCGCGCCGTCAACATCCCCTCGCTCAACACGCTGTCCACGCTGCCCAAGCCGCTCACACCTCCCGCGTCGGGCATCCCGCATACACCCGTCCGCCCGGGAGCACGTCGCGCTTCATCACCACCCCGCCCGGGGCCACCACCGCGCCGGGGCCGACGTCCGCCCCGTAGAACACCACCGTGTCGGGCCCCACCGTCGCGCCGCGGCGGATCCACAGCCGGTCGATCTTGAGGATCCGGTCCTCGAACGTGTGCGCCTGGAACTGGCACGCCACCGTCGCCCCGTCCTCGAAGCACAGCATGTCGGGGTCCACCACCTGCGCGAAGCCGCCGCCCAGCACCACCCCGCGCCCAATCCGCATGCCCGTCAGCCGCAGGAACGCGCTCAGCAGCAGCGTGCCGTCGAGCCGTGCCAGCGACTGCCGGGCCCAGTGGTCCCACGCCATGTACACGTAGTCCCACCGCCCGCACCAGCACGACCAGAACGCGTGCCGCCCCGGCCGCACCCGCCCCAGCAGCGCCCACTTGAGCACCACCACGGCCAGGCACGGCACGGCTGCCGCCGCCAGCGTCGCCGCCGGCACCACCGCCCCCAGCAGCCCGACCGGCCCCAACCGCTCCCCCGCCGCCGCGATGGCCCACACCCAGCCCGCCGACACCGCCAGCGGCAGCGCCGGCAGCCCGAAGCGCCCCACCTCCCAGAACAGCCGCGTCGCCACCCGCAGCGCGTCCGGCTCGTGCGTCAGCCGCCGGTCCATCTCGGCCGTCTCGCGCCGCGGCAGCGCCAGCGGCGGGTGCCCGAACCACGCCGAGCCCGGCGCCGCCCGGTCGGCGTCCGCCACCGTCGCCACCCCCACGAAGAGCCCGTCGGGCCAGCGGTGCCCTGCCGGCACCAGCGCGTGGTTGCCGAGGAACGTGTCGCGCCCGATCTCGGTCGCCGCCACCGTGACCACCCCGCCGTGAAGGCGCGGCGCGCAGAGGTAGATCCCGTCGGCGAAGAAGCACAGCTCCCCGATCGTCACCGTCTCGGGCACCACGTCGATGATCGTGCTGATCTCGCTGCCGCGCCCCACCCGCATGCCCGCCAGCCGCAGCCACGGGGGCCACAGCAGCGACCCCGAGAGCCACGCCCCCGCCTCCGCCACGACCCCGGTCTTGAGCCACACCCGGATCGCCGTGGCGCTCCGCGCGCCGTACGAACCCGGGCGGATGCGCCCGAGCGCGCGCAGCCCGACCGCCAGCGCCACCAGCCGGAGCACCAGCGCCGCCGCCGCCAGCGCGGCCCCCGCCGCCAGGAGCCGGGGCGAGATCGCCGGCGCCGCGAGCCACGCCACGACGTCGGTCCCCGACGCCCCCCACCCGTGGGCCGCGGCCAGCACCACGAGGGCCCCCGGCAGCGCCCCGAGCACCGAGCGCGCCGATTGCGCCCCCACCAGCACCAGCCCGTGCGCCAGCGGCGACAGGTCGTCGCCGGGCGCGGGCGGCGTCCCCGGCGCTTCCCCCGCCGGCGCCGCCGGCACGCCGTCCCACCGCGCGCCCGCCGGCACCCGCGCGCCGCCCGGCACCCACGACAGCGCCGTCACGAACGCGCCCGGCCCGACCGACGCGTGCGGGCTCAGCCCCGCCCGGGTGTCGAGCGTCGCCCCGGCGCCGATCGACACCGGGCCGATCACGACGTGCCGGTCCGCCAGCTCCACCAGCCGCACCGCCGCGTCCTGGCACAGCGTCGCGCCGTCGCCGATCGACAGCAGGTCCCACCCCCCGCCCGCCAGGTCGACGCCGCGGTGGACGTGCACGCGCTCCCCCACCCGCGCGCCCAGCGCCCGGAGCACCATCCCGGCGAAGAGCGTGCCGCGCACCAGCCCCCACGGGATCAGCCGTGCCGTCTGCACCACCAGCCAGTGCCGCGTCCAGAACCCGCCCCACACCGGCGCACGGCGCGGCGTGTACCGCCCGACGAGCGCCCGCTTGACCGCCACCGTCGCCGCCACCGCCAGCGGCAGCCCCGCCAGCCGCGCGACGGCGCCGGCCGGCGCCGCCACGAGCACGGCCGCGGACAGGCCCACGGCGCCGATCAGCCAAGGGAAGACGACGAACACGGCCGCGTACGCCGCCGCGCCGCCGGCGGCCACGCCGAGCCCGAGCCACAGCGCCTGGACCGCCGTCGCCAGCACCGGACGCGCGCCCGCGGGCCAGGGCGACGCCGCCGCTGCCGGGCCCGCCGTGTCCGCGGAGGTTCCCGTTGCCGTCGCGATCGCCAGCCCTGCCGCGATCCCGCCGCCCGCCGCGGCCCCCGTGCGCTCCGGAGACCCGGCATCGGCCGCCGCCTTGCCGTCCGTCTCGGTCGCCAGCCGCGCCGTCAGCACCCCTGCCAGCCCTGCCGCCGACCGCGCCTCGTAGAGGTCCCGCACCGCCGCCCCGCGCGTCGCCGGCACGTCGCGCAGCCGGCCGACGGCGGCCACGGCGCCGAGCGAGTCGCCGCCGAGGTCCACGAAGAAGTCCGCCGTGCGGCCGACCGCGCCCGCCGGAAGCCCCAGCGCCGCCGCGAAGGCGCCGGCGATCGCGGCCTCCACCGCGCCCATCGGCGGATCCGCCGCGCCCTCGCCGCCCTCGGCCGCCTCCGCCGCGCCGATGGCCGGCAGCGCCCGCCGGTCGAGCTTGCCGCCGGCCGTCGTCGGCAGGGCCTCGCGCCAGGCGAACCTGCTGGGCACCATGTAGGGCGGCAGCGCCCGTGCCAGGTGCGCCCGCAGCGCGTCGACCGCCGGCGGCGCGCCGGCCCGGTCCGGGACCACGTGCGCCGCCAGCACCTGCCGGTCGCCCTCGCCCTGCACCGTGCATGCCGCGGCGCGGACGTCGGGGTGCGTCGCCAGGTGCGCCTCGATGGCCTCGAGCTCGACGCGGTAGCCGCGCAGCTTGACCTGCGTGTCGATGCGCCCGAGGTAGACCAGGTCGCCGGCCGCGTCGCGCCGCACCCGGTCGCCCGTCCGGTAGATCCGGCCGAAGCGCGGGTGCACCGGGAACTTCGCGGCCGTCAGGTCGGGCCGGCGGTGGTACCCGCGCGCCAGCCCGACGCCGGCGATGCACAGCTCGCCCGGCGTGCCGTCCGGCACCTCGCCCAACGCGGCGTCGAGCACGTAGGCGCGGTTGCCGCGCACCGGCCGCCCGATGGTCACCGGCCGGCCGGGGCGCACCCGCCCGCGCACCACGGTGACGCTGCACTCCGTCGGCCCGTAGCCGTTCTCCATCCAGCGCCCGGCCGCCCAGCGGTCCGCCAGGTCGGCCGGCAGCGCCTCGCCCCCGACGTAGAGCAGCTTCACGTCGGGCAACGCGACCGCGGGGTCGGCGCACGCCATGGCGCGCAGCAGCGTCGGCGGCGGGCAGAGCACCGTGATCCCCTCCCGCCGCAGCCATGGCACGAGGTCGGGCCCGAGGCGCACCGTCTCGTCGTCGAGCACCACCAGCGTCGCGCCGACGGCGAACGCCAGCCACGTCTCCTCGATCGACGAGTCGTACGCCGGCGACGACACCTGCGCCACGCGGTCGCCGGGCCCCAGCCCGAACAGGTCGACGTCCGACCGCACGAGGTTGACGATGCCGCGGTGCTCGATCAGCACCCCCTTGGGCTGGCCGGTGGTGCCGGACGTGTAGATGACGTAGGCCAGGCGGGCGTCGTCGTCGGTCGAGGCGGGCGGGACGGCCCGGGCGCCGCCCGCCGCGGCGCGATCTCCCGCGTCCGCTGCTCCTGCCGCCGCGCGGCCGCCGCCGGGCGCCCGCGCGGCGCCGAGCGCCCCGACGTCGATCACCGCCACCGTCGGCTCGGCCGACGCCGCCGCCAACCGGGCCCGCCCGGCGGCGTCGGTGAGCACCGCAACCGGCTCGGCATCCGCCAGCACGGCGTGGAGGTGCGCGTTGGGGAACACCGGGTCGAGGCACGTGAAGGCCGCGCCGCAGCGCAGCACGGCGAGCTGGGCGGCGTAGAGGTTCGGCGCGTGCCGCGGCAGCAGCACGGCGACGATCGCCCCGTCGCGCGCCAGCGGCGCCAGGGCCGCCGCGAGCACGTCCACCCGCGCCGCCAGGGCCGCGTACGCCACCGTCGCCCGCTCGGGCCGCGCCGGACCAGGGGGCACGTCGATGGCCACCTGGTCCGGATGTCGAGCGGCGACCGCGTCGAAGAGGGCGTGCAGGAGCATGGGTGGCGGGTATCATACCCGATTCGGTGTATGGGGGGCGTGACCCATCGCAGACGCGGCGCAGTGGCACGAACGCGTATGCTCCCTGGGACCGCGGGCGTCCAGCCCGCGGTCCCAGGAACGGCGTCGTCGTCGCGATGGGTTACGCCCTCGGCTCGAACCCTCTCCGCGAAAGGCCCATTCCCCATGACCCGCCTCTTGCTCGTCGCCCTCGGCGGCGCCGCCGGCTCGATGCTCCGCTACACCGTGGCGAGCCAGGTCCAGGTGCTCGCCCGGTTCACCGGGTTCCCGTACGGCACCCTTGCCGTCAACGTGCTGGGCTGCCTGGCCATCGGGCTGCTCGCCCAGCTCGGCGAGGTGCGCGGCGTGTTCAGCCCCGAAGCCCGCCTGCTGGTGTTCACCGGCATCCTCGGCGGGTTCACGACCTTCTCGGCCTTCGGCAACGAGGCGTTCGACCTGCTGCGCGGCGGCAGCGCGCCCGCCGGGCTGGCCTACGTGGCTGCGCACCTCGCCCTCGGCCTCGGCGCCGTCGCCGCCGGCCGCGCCGCGGGCCAGTGGCTGTGGGGCTGACCGGCCCGCAGCGCCGACGACCGGCGCGGCCGACCGCCCGCCGCGCACCCCGGGGTCCTACGGCCGCCGGGCCTCGTACAGCAGCAGCGCCGTCGCCACCGCGAGGTTGAGCGACGACACCGAGCCCGCCATGGGGATGCGCACCCGCCGCGGGCAGCGCGCGAGCACGTCCGGCGGCAGCCCCTCGCGCTCGCCGCCCATCACCAGCAGCCGCGGCGGGTCGCCCAGCGCGCCCGGCGCCCAGTGGTCCGCCGGCGCCCGCGCCGACGTGCCCACCGCCGTCACGCCGCGGGCGGCCGCCCACCGCCACACATCGTCCCACCCGGCGAACGCGATCGGGACGGTGAACACCGCCCCCATGCTCGCCTTCACCGCCGTAGGGTGGTACGGGTCCGTCGCCTCGGGCCCCACGACGATCAGCCCCGCCGCCCCCACCGCGTCCATCGTGCGCAGGATCGTGCCGACGTTCCCGGGGTCCGAGACCCCCGCCAGCGCCACGCACACCGCGTCGGCCGGCACCGCCAGCGCGTCGAGCGCGTGCGGCGCGATCCCGACGATCGCCGCGATGCCCGTGGGGTTGTCGCGCTCCGAGAGGCCGCCGAATGCCTCGGGCGTTACCGCGACCACCGGCGGCGACCCTTCGCCCCCCGCCTCGAGCGCCTCGATCGCCGTCCACACCGCCGTGCTGGTCAGCAGGTCCGGGCAGCACAGCACCGCTTCGATCGGCGCGCCGGCCAGGGCGGCGGCCAGGAACCCGCGCGGCCCCTCGACCACGAAGGCGCCTTCGGCGCGCCGATGCTTGCGCTGCCGCAGCCGGCGGGCACGCTTGACCAGCGGGTGGCCCGCGCCCGCGCGCGGGCGGCTCACCGCCACGGCTCGGCCGCTCCCGCCGCGGCGCCGCGCGCAACCCGCGCGCCGCGCGCGCCGTAAGCCACATCGACCCGGGACGTCGACACCCGGGCCCGGAGGTCAACCATGCCAGACATCCTCACCGCGTTCGGGCTCTCGGCGTCCGCCGGGCTCAACGCCTACATCCCTCTGCTCATGATCGCCGTGGCCGCGCGCCTGGACCTCGTCCAGCTCCAGGCACCGTTCAACCTCCTGGCCACCGGCTGGGCCATCGCCGTCCTCGCCGTCCTGCTCGTCGTCGAGATTCTCGCCGACAAGTTCCCGCTCGTCGACCACGCCAACGACATGCTGATGCTGTTCATCCGCCCGGCCGCCGGCGCGGTCCTGTTCGCCGCCAGCACCGGCACCGTCGAGAGCATGCACCCCACGCTGGCCATCATCCTCGGCATCCTCGTCGCCGGGTCCACCCACGCCGCCAAGGCCACCGCCCGGCCCATGGTCACCGCCTCCACCGGCGGCATCGGCAACCCCATCGTCAGCACCATCGAGGACGTTGCGGCGTTCGTCACCAGCCTCGTCGCCATCGTGGCGCCGGTGCTCATCGCCGCCGCCGTGCTGGTGTTCGCGCTGTTCGTGCTGGGGTGGCTCAGCCGCCGCGGCGGGCGCACCGCCAGCGCCGGGTCGGGCTGAGCACGGGCGGGCCGGGCGCCGCGGCCCCCGGCCCGCCCGCCGTCACCGCAGGGGCGCCGCGTTGGCCGCCACCGGCACGAACACCCGTGCCGCGTTCGGCCCCAGGCCCGGCGCGGGCGGGAACGTCGCGTCGTCGGTGGCGTAGGGCCACCAGTTGACGTGGTCGCTCACCTTGTCCCCGCCGCCCTCCCATGCCGTGTTCATGCACCCTTCCTCGGCGTCCGACGGGTCCGTCGGGCCGCCGGGCCGGCCCCAGTACACCAGCTTGGCGAGCTGGCACAGCGCCGGGTCCTCGTTGCGGATGCCCCACTCCGTGTTGCCGCCGACCACCGAGCGCGAGATGTCGAGCCGCGCCCCGTCGCGCGTGCGGATGCCGACGCGGTGGCCCGTCACCGTGCCGCCCGACAGATCGAGGCGCGCCGAGGCGCCGAACGCGTCCACACCGGTCCCCCGGCCGCCGCCGTCGATCCGCCAGCCGTCGTGCAGGCTGAGCACGCCGCCGTCGACCGTCACGTTGGCCGCGTCGTCCGCGGCGCCGGTGATCTCGACGTGGCGCGCGTCGAGGCTCGCCCCGGCGATCACCCGCACGCCGCCCCAGCCCGCCGCCGGGTCGACCGGCCGCAGCCGCAACGGCCTGCCCGCCTCGCCCTCGAACACCACCGCCGCGCGCGCGTTGCGATCGCCGACCTGGAACGCCTTGCCGGCCGGGAACCACAGCTCGAGCCCCGGCGACAGCGTCAGCGCGATGCCCGTCGCCTTGGCCACCACCGCCGTGTCGGTGAACTCGACGGGCACGCCGGGGTCGGCCCACCGGGCCAGCTTGTCGGTATAGGGCGCGTCGGCGCGCACGAGGATGCGGTCGGTGCCGTTGCCGGTGTAGGCGTTGCGTCGCGCCGGATCCTGCTGCTCCTCGCCGATGATCGCCGGCACGTTGCTCAGCGCGATCGACACCGGATAGCCCGTGGCCCCGGTGAGCGTCGACTCGGTCATCAGGCCCGCCACCCGGCCCCATTCCAGCATCGCCCGCCCGCCCTGGCCGCCGTTCTCGAGCCGCAGCCCGGTGAGCTGCGCCGTCAGCGCCGCGTCGGTCAGCCGCACGCCCTTCCACGTCCCCGGGCGGTCCGACAGGCTGGTCATCACCACCGGCTCGCGTGCCGTGCCCTTGGTCTCGAGGCCTCCGCGGCCGAGCGCGGCGTCGCCGACCACCAGCTCGGCGCCGTCCTTGAACACCAGCTCGACGCCGGCCTGGACCTGCAGCGTCGCCGCCCGCGTGGGGCCCGCCACCGTCAGGTCGCCGTCGATCTCGAACGGCACGGGCTTGCCCGCCAGGCCCGGGTTCTTCCAGTTGGCCGAGATCGTCACGTCGGCCTCGGCGCTCGCGTCGACCCGGATGCGCTGCACGCCGTTTTGCACGAACGCGTCGCCGCCGCTGGCGTTCAGGCCGCTGACCAGCCCGTCGACGGCGTCGGGGATGATCTCGACGGGGTAGCCCGCCGCGTGCGCGAACACCGAGTCCGCCGCCGTGATGAGCGGCGTCCGGATGCGGACCATCGGCCGCCCGCCCTGGCCGCCGTGCTGGACGCGGGCGTTGATGAACGAGTGTCCCAGCCCGTCGGGGTCGACGAACTCGGTCAGGTCCATTCCGGGCCACGCGCCCGGCGTGTCGGTCATGCCGGTCAACACCACCTCCTTGCCGGGCTCCGAGCCGCCGCTGAGGTCGAGCTGCCCCCGGTTGGCGTCGTCGATGCCGGCGATCAGCGCCGAGCCGGGGCCGAACTTGACCACCACGCCCTGGTTGAGCGTGAGGATCGGCGCGTCGGGCCCGCCGATGCGCAGCCCGGCGGGCACGAGGTACGGCACGCACAGGTTGTACCAGCTCTGGGTGGTGACGATGTCGCCGTCGCCCGTCAGGCCGGAGAGCACGCGGATGCCGTCGGCGCCGTTGCGGCTGAAGGTCATGGCCGTGCACGCGCCCGGCTGCGGGCCGGGGATCTCGAGGCTCGGGCCCACCACGTCGGCCCGCAGGGCGAGCGGCACGCCGAGCGCCGACTGGAAGCTCATCTGGTTGAGCGCGACGGGGGAATGGAGCTCGACCATCGGCTTGTCGCCGTGGCCGCCGCCGCGCACCGACACGTCGTTGAGCACGCTCTCGCCCGCGCCGGCCTCGACGAGGATCTGCCCCCAAAAGCCCGGGGTGATCTCGCGGTCGTTGGGGAGGAACTGGACGGTCTGGCGCGCCTGGGGGTTGCCGGGCGCCTGCAGCGCGGCGCCGGCCTTGACGATGAGGCTCGTGCCCGCGTTCATCAGCACCTGGGCGCCGGGTTGGATGACCAGGGTGGAGTTGCGCACGACGACGTCGCACGTGAGGATGTGCGGCCGGTCGGCCTCGCGCCACACCGTGTTGGACGTGATCTCGCCGCACCACGACCGGCCCTGGGCGGCGGCCGGCGGCGGCGCCGCGGCCAGCCACGCGGTCGCGCCCGCGACCGCCAGCCGCCACGCCGCCCCGCGCCGAAGTGAAGCTGCCCTGTCGATGCCCATCGTGCGTCCTCCCCGGAGTGTCCTCGTCGTCGGGAGCGCCGTCCGCGACCGCCCCCGTTCAAGGATAGTCGAATCCCGGGTTTAGTAAACCCGCCCGGGTGAGCGCGCCTCCCTTCCCCCAACCTTCCGCGTCCCCCCCGCCACGCGTTATAATCCCGCCGGGCCATCCACCCGCCGCGCCCGCACGCTTCCCGACCGCCCGCCCCGCGCCAAAGGCACAGCCACCATGACCTCACGAATCGCCCAGTACAGCGCCCGCCTGATCGAGTCCGGCTGGCTGGCGGCGGTGATCGTCGTCCCGCTCTACTTCGACGTCTGGTCGTTCCGCGTGTTCGAGCCCGACAAGCTCGCGCTCCTGCGCAGCATCGCCCTCGTCATGCTCGGCGCCGCGCTCGTCTTGCGCTGGGAGCACGGCCTTCCCGATCGGGCCACCGTGCGGGGGTGGCTGGCCACGCCTCTGGTCGCGCCGGTGCTGGCGCTGCTCGCGGTGTACACGCTGTCGACCGCCACGTCGATCACGCCGTGGCTCAGCTTGACGGGGTCGTACAACCGCCTGCAGGGCCTCTACACCTTCGCCGCCTACACGGTGGTCTTCCTCGGCATCGTGGCGCTGGTGCGCGACCGCGACCAGCTCGACCGCCTGGTCATGGCGCTGATCCTGCCCAGCTTGCCGGTGGCGCTGTACGGCGTGGTGCAGAAGTTCGGCGCCGACCCCATGCCGTGGCTCGGCGACGTCACGCAGCGCGTGGCCAGCACGCTCGGCAACTCGATCTTCGTCGCCGCCTACCTCATCATGGTGGTGCCGCTCAGCATCTACAAGCTGATCGGCGCCTACCGCGACGTCCACGAGGCCGAAGACGGCGCGCCCGCCTACGCCGGCGTGCTGCGGCTGGCCGGCTACTTCGTGCTCCTGTTCTTCCAGGTGCTGGCGATCGTGCTGTCGCAGAGCCGCGGACCGTGGCTGGGGCTCATGGGCGCGGGCTTCTTCACCGTCCTGATGGCCGTGGCCATCCACGGCGGCCGGCGGCTCTTGCTGTCGCTGCTGGGGGTCGGCGCGGTGCTGGCCGCGCTCCTGGTGGTGTTCAACCTGCCCGGCAGCCCGCTGGCCCCGCTGCGCGACGTGCCGTACATCGGTCGCCTGGGCCGGGTGCTCGAGACCGACCGCGGCACCGGCAAGGTGCGCGTGCTGATCTGGGACGGGGCGGTGAGCCTCATCGCGTCCGACCCGGCGCGGATGATCGTCGGCTGGGGGCCCGAGAGCATGCACTGGGCCTACAACCCGTTCTACCCGCCGGAGCTCGGCAACTACGAGTCGCGCAACGCGTCGCCCGACCGCTCGCACAACGAGACCTTCGACGCGCTGGTGACCACCGGCATCCTCGGGCTGGTGGCGTACCTCGGCTTCTTCACGGGCGTGTTCTACTTCGGCCTGAAGTGGCTGGGGATGGTCGGCGGCGGCGCCGACCGCAACCGGTTCCTGGCGCTGTGGATCGGGGGCGGCGTGCTGGCGGCCGTCGGCTTCCAGCTCTGGGCCGGCAAGGCGACGTTCCTCGGCGTGGCGCTGCCGGCCGGCATGATCGCCGGGCTGTTCGCGTTCGTCGTGTGGCAGGTGCTGCGCGGATGGGTGGCGCCGGGCCGGCCGGGCACGCTGCTCATGGTCGGCCTCCTCGGCGGGCTGATCGCCCACTTCATCGAGATCCACTTCGGCATCGCCATCGCCGCCACGCGGACGCTGTGCTTCGCGATGGCGGCGGCGCTGGTGGTGGTCGGCGGCCTGGCCGAGGCGCGCCCCGCGCTGTGGGCGGCCGAGGACGCACCCCCCGACCCCCGGCCCGCCGCCGCCGCGCGGCCGCGCCGCCAGCGCGCGGCCGCCGCCGGCCGCGCGACCGCGAGCGCCCCGGCCGCGGTGTGGGGCTGGGCGAGCGGGGCCTTCCTGTTGGTCACGGTGCTGGCCACGCTGTCGTTCGACTTCATCGTCGAGGCCAACCCCGCGACGTCCAAGCGCCTGATCATGCTGTGGCTGATGGGCCTGACCTGGGGCATCGGGTCGCTCCTGGTGGCCACCGAGACCGTCCTCGGCCTGCTCCGTGCCGGCCGCCGGGGTCAGGGCGGGGGCGGCCTGCTCGCCTACGTCGGGCTGACGCTCGGCGCCACGGGCGTGTACGCGTTCAGCCACCGTGCGCTCCTGGCGCAGGGCGGCGGCGCCGACACCAGCACCGCCATGGTGGTGATGTACTACCTCATGCTCGGCGTGGTGCTGGCAGCGTGGGCGTGGGTGCTCCTCCGGCGCGACCCCGAGCCGGGCGTGTTCGCCCGCCGCCGCGGCGCGTGGCTGTACCCGCTGGCCGGGCTGGCCGTGATCGCGCTGGCGTTCCGGTCCAACGTCGACGAGGTCCGGGCCGACGTGTACTACAAGGAGGGCTGGAACGGCTACCACGCCGCCAGCCGCTACGACGAGGCCGTCATCGACTACGACCGGGCGCTGGCGCTCGACCCGCGCGAGGACTACTACCTGCTCTTCAAGGGCAAGGCGCTGCTCGAGAAGGCCGACGCCGCGGCGCAGGGCTTCGAGGAGCGCCTCGGCGACGCCACCGGCGAGCCGGGGTTCTCGGAGTACACCGCCAGCTTCCGCGGCGACGCCGCCAACCGCGACCGGCTGTTCGAGGTGGCGCTCGAGGTGCTCGAGCAGGCCCGGGCGCTGGCGCCGCGCAACACCGACCACTACGCCAACCTCGGGCGCGCCTACCAGATCTGGGGCGACCGGACCTTCGACCCCGACACCCGCGCCGAGCGGCTGGCCAAGTCGCGCGAGTGGTTCCTGCGCGCCATCGAGCCCGACCTCAGCCCGAGCAACGCCGGCCTGCGCACCGAGCTGGCCACCACCGAGTTCCTCGACGGGCGCACCGACGACGCCATGGCGCGGATCGACGAGGCGCTGGCGATCGACCCGCTGTTCACCCAGCCTTACCGGCTGCGCGCGCGCATCCACCGCGAGCTCGAGCAATGGGACGACGCGGCGGCCGACTACCGCCGGTACGTCGAGAGCCGCGACGGGCGGTCCGACGCGGCGGCGTGGAGCGAGCTGGCGTTCGTGCTGGGGCAGGCCAAGGACCTGGCGGGCGCCGAAGAGGCCAACCTGAAGGTGGTCGAGCTGACCGAGGCCCGCAGCGGCCGGCCCGACCCGACCTCGCTGGCCAACCTGGCGCTCATCGCGCGCGACCAGAACCAGCGCGACAAGGCGTGCGGCTACGTCGGGCGCGGGCTGGCGGTGGCGCCGGAGGATCCGGAGCTCGGGCAGCTCAACCTGTCGCTGGGCTGCGGGATCACGCCGGCCCCGGCGGAAGCGCCCGCGGCGCCTTGACGTCGCTGCTCGTCTTCGGGCTCGCGCTGGGCCTGGCGTGGGTGGGCACGCCGCTGGTGCGCGGCCTGGCGTGGCGCGCCGGGGTCACCGACCAGCCGTCGGTGCGCAAGGTGCACACCCGGCCGACGCCGCTGCTCGGCGGCCTGGCCATCTGGGCGGCGGTGCTGGCGGCGCTCGGCGCGGTCAGCGAGCGCGGCGCGCTGGTGCAGCTCGGCGGCATGCTGGCGGGGGGCACGCTGGCGAGCGCGATCGGCGTCTGGGACGACCGGCGGCCGCTGCGGCCGCGGGTGAAGCTGTTGGGGCAGTTGGCGTGCGCCGCGATCCTCATCGCGTCGGGGGTGTCGGTGCAGCTGGCGGACGGCCCGGCGCTGTGGCGCGGCGTCGGCGCCGCCGACGCCGCCCTCACCGTGATCTGGGTCCTCGTGCTGATGAACGCCGTCAACTTCATGGACAACATGGACGGGGTGCTCGGCGGCGTGGCCGCCGCGGCGTCGGGGACATTCGTCCTGCTGGCCGTGGCCAACGACCAGCAGCTCGTGGCGCCGCTGGCGGCGGCGATCCTCGGGGCGAGCCTGGGCTTCCTGATCTACAACTTCAACCCGGCGACGATCTTCATGGGCGACGGCGGGAGCCTGTTCCTCGGCTTCCTGCTGGCGGCGCTCGGCATCAAGCTGCGCTTCCCCGGGCAGCCGACCCACGTGTCGTGGATGGTGCCGGGGCTGGTGGTGGCGGTGCCGCTCTTCGACCTGGCGCTGGTGGTGGTGTCCCGGGTGCGGCGGGGGGTCAACCCGTTCACGACGGGCGGCAAGGACCATCTGTCGCACCGGTTGGTGGCGCTGGGGGCGACGACGCGCGAGGCGGCGCTGACGATCTGGCTGCTGGCGTGTGCGGCCGGGGGGGTGGCGCTGTTCGTCAGCCGGGCGGACCGGGCGGCGGCGTGGCTGGTGCTGGCGTGCGTGCTCGGGCTGGCCGCATGGGGGATCTGGCGGCTGGAGCTGCGAGGGGACGCGGCGCGCGGTCGGGGGTAAGGTAGGGCTGTTTCGAAGTCGTCCCGCTCGGCGACACTTGACTCGAATGTCGCCCTGGGACCGCGGGCTTCCAGCCCGCACAGGCCGTGGGCCGTCGCGAAACCGGGCGGGCCGGAAGCCCGCGGTCCCAGGAACATCCTTGCCGCGGCGTTTCGGCCCACGACTTCGAAACAGCCCTGCTCACCCCACCGACTTGCCCCATCCCCACCGTTCTGGTATGCTACGTGCGCCTGTTACGTGGTGTGGTCGACGCACGTCGTCAACCAACATTTCGATCTCAGGGAGCTCAGCTCGTACGGCGTCTGCACCAGGTCCCAGACCGGTTGACCGGCCCTCGCGGCCGGGGCGCCCGGCAGGCACCCACCTGCTTTACGCAGGTTGAGAGACTTGCACCGCACGACGTAACAGGCACCTTCTTTCCCCCCGCCCCGTGCCCCGCACGGCCGACGCGCCCGTCGTCCCACCCGCACGGGTCATCGCACTCCCGAACGGACCCGCGAGCTCCAGCCGCCATGCGCAAGCTGCATCCCGCCGGCGCCGACGAGACGCTCGTCGACACCGGTCGCTGGATCCGCCCCGGCCACGCCGCCGAGACCTGGACCACCCACCTGGACCCGGACGGCCGCCGCATCGTGCGCGTCGAGACCACCGCGGGCGACCTCTGGCACGTGGTGCTCGCCCCCGACGGCCGGCCCGAACGCCTCGAGGCCCGGCTCGTCGAGGCGGGTCCGGCTCGCGACGACGCCGCGGGCCCCGCCGTGGTCGACGTCGCCTGCACCGGCTTCGACGACGAGGTGCTGATCTGGCGCCGCGGCGCCGAGCCGGCCAGCGAGGCCGTCGCCGTCCCCCCCGGCTACCGGCTGCTGTGGCCGCCCCTGGCCGGACGGGCCGAGTGCCTCGCCGCTTGGCTCGACCGCACGCCCCGCCAGGGCCCCGACGCCGTGATGCTGCTCTCGGTCGCCCGGCGCCCCGCCGCCCGCGGCGGGCTGCGCTTCCGGCCCGTCAAGTTCACGCTGCGGGCCGAGGATGCGCCGCACGGCGCGCGGCGCATCCACCTGACCACCCCCGGCCTGCCCGACGCCTGGGCGGAGGTCGATGCCGCCGGCCGCCTGGTCCGTTGGGCCGAGGGCGGCGCGGTCGCCGAGCGCGGGGCCGCGGGCCCGTGACCGCCAGCCGGCTGCGCTGGGCCGTCGTGCCGTGGGCCGTCTCGCTGCTCGCCCTGCCGCTGGTGGCGCGGCTCGACCCGCCCCGGCGGAGCCAGGCCGCCGACGTGTACACCATCCCCGCCGGCACCGCGGAGCGCGTGGCCGCGGGCGCCCCCGTGGCCGACGCCCTGCCCGGCCGCGTGACGACGCGCGTCGGGCACACGCTCGAGGTCGTCAACGCCGACACCGCCGCCCACACGTTCGGCCCGTTCGTGCTCGCGCCGGGCCAGCGCTGGGTGCGCCGCTTCGCCCAGCCGGGCGAGGTGCGCATGGCGTGCTCGGTCTTCCCGACGGCCGACTTCGTCATCCAGGTCGACCCGGCTGCGGCCGCCCGGGGGCCGGCGGACGCGGCGCGCGCGATCGCCGTGGCGGCGTGGGCCGCGCTCGCGAGCGCGCTGACGGCGGGGTTGGTGGCGGCCGTGGCGGCGGTGGTGGCGGCCGGCTCCGGCGGGGCCGCGGCGACGGTCGGGGCGGGCGCGGGCGATCTCGCGCTCCCATCCCGCGCCGCAGCGCCGAAGGGCCTCGCCCTCGCGCGCACGGCGGCGGCGGCCCTGCCGGGGGCGGCGGTCCTCTGCCTGGCGAGCGCGGCGTTGGCGATGTCGCGGGTGGTCCCGTGGGCCACGGCCGTGTCGAGCGGCGCCGCCCGCGCGTGGGCGCTGGACACCGTGCTGTGGGGGGTCGTCGCGGCGGTGGTCGGGTCGCTGGGGCCGGCAGCCCCCGACGCCCCGGGCGATCGGCGGGTGTTCGCGGCGGTCGCGGCCTTCGCGCTGGCCGTGGCGCTCGTGGCCGCGGGGCTCGGGCTGTGGGCCGAGGGCTGGATGGGGGGGTAGCGAGGAGAGGGCAGGCGGCACGCTTGACCCCCGGCTCCAGCCCGCACTAGAATCCGCCCGTCATGCGCGTGCTCTTCCTCCTGACGTACTACCATCCGCACTGGACCGGCCTCACCGCCTACGCCCGGCGCATCGCCGAGGGGCTGGCGCGGCGCGGCCACACCGTGCACGCGCTGGCCACCCAGCACGAGCCCACGCTGCCGCTGACCGAGGTCGTGCACGGCGTGCTGGTGCACCGCGTCCCGCCGCGGCTGATGCTGAGCCGCTCGGCGATCGCGCCCGGCCTCTTGCCGGCGCTGAGCGGGCTCCTGCCGGACTTCGACGCGCTGAGCATCCACATCCCCTTCCCCGAGGTGCTGCCGGCCACGGCCCTGGCGCGCGCCCGCGGCGTCAGCGTGTTCATCACCCACAACGGCGACCTCGTGCTGCCCGCCGGGCCGTCCAAGCGCCCGCTCGAGGCGCTCTACTACCAGACCACCTACTGGGCCGGCCGCCTGGCCGACGGCGTCATCCCGCAGACCGAGGACTACGCCCGGAGCAGCCGGCTGCTGACCCCGCTGTGGCCCAAGCTGAGCTTCATCTACGCGCCGGTGGACCTGCCGCCGCCCGACCCCGCGGCCATCGCCGCGTGGCGGCGCGAGCTCGGGCTCGAGGGCAAGCGGCTGGTCGGCTTCGCCGGCCGGTTCGTCGAGGAGAAGGGGTTCGACTTCCTGCTCGACGCCGTGCCCGAGGTCGTCGCGGCCATGCCCGACGTGCACTTCGTGTTTGCCGGCGAGAGCCACATCCCTTACGAGCGGTTCTTCGACGCCCACCGCGCGAAGCTCGAGGCCCACGCCGACCGCTTCACGCTGCTCGGGCTGATCACCGACCCGCAGACGATGGCCAACTTCTACGGCATGATCGACCTCTTCGCGCTGCCCAGCCGTTCGGACTGCTTCCCGTCGACCCAGATCGAGGCCGTGCGGGCCGGCACGCCGCTGGTGACGGCCGACATCCCGGGCGCGCGCGAGATCGTGCGGGTCACCGGCATGGGCCAGATCGTGGCCGCCCGCGACCCGGCGGCCCTGGCCCGCGGCATCGTCGACGTCGCCGCGCACCTCGACGACTACCGCGCCCGGCACGCGGTGGCGCTCGAGATCTTCGACCCCGAGAAGTGCTTCGCGGCCTACGAGGCGCTGTTCGAGCGCTCGATCGCCGGCCGTGCAACGAACCGAGGGGCGCGCGCGTTTTAACTTGGTAGCGCCCGGCCGCGCCGGCGGGTGCCCGAATCATTCGCGATGGGGCCGCATTGCCCCCGAGAGGCCTGCCATGTCGCTGCAAGTCGTCGAGCCCCGCATCCGCGGCTTCATCTGCACCACGGCGCACCCGGCGGGCTGCGCGCGCCACGTCGACCGGCAAGTCGCGGTGGCGCGCCGCGACCCCGGCGGCTGGGCCGGCGGCAACCTGCTCGTCCTCGGCAGCTCGACCGGCTACGGCCTGGCCAGCCGCATCGCCGGGGCCTTCGGGCACGGCATGCACTCGGTCGGCGTGTGCTTCGAGCGGCCCGCCACCGACCGCCGCACGGCGTCGGCGGGCTGGTACAACACGGCGGCGTTCGACGCGGCGGCGCGGGGGGCGGGGCTGTACGCCACGTCGATCAACGGCGACGCGTTCTCGGCCGAGGTGCTCGAGGCGACGCTCGACCGCGTCCGGCGCGACCTCGGGCCGCTCGACGTCGTGGTCTACAGCCTGGCCGCGCCGCGCCGCACCGACCCCGAGACCGGCCAGGTGTACAACTCGGTGCTCAAGACGGTCGGCCAGCCGAGCGTCATCAAGACGGTGGACCTGCACACCGGCGTGGTGGCCGACGTCACGCTCGATCCGGCCACGCCGGAGGAGATCCACGACACCGTGGCGGTGATGGGCGGGGCGGACCTGCGGCGCTGGGTCGAGGCGCTGCTCAAGGCGGGCTTGCTGGCGCGCGGCGCGCGGGTGGTGAGCTACTCGTACATCGGGCCCGAGGCCACGTGGCCGATCTACCGGCACGGCACCATCGGGCACGCCAAGGCCGACCTCGAGGTCACGAGCGCCTCGCTGCACGAGCTCCTGGCGCGCACCGTCGGCGGGCGCTGCCACGTGTCGATCAACAAGTCGATCGTCACGCAGGCGTCGGCGGCCATCCCGGCGGTTCCGATCTACATGAGCGTGCTCTTCAAGCTGATGAAGGCGGCCGGCACGCACGAGGGCCCGATCGAGCAGATGGTGCGGTTGTTCGACCACCACATCGGCCCGGGCCGCACGCCGGTGGTCGACGCCGAAGGCCGCATCCGGCTGGACGACCTCGAGATGCGGCCGGAGATCCAGGCCGAGGCGATGCGCATCTGGTCGCTCATCGGCACCGACAACCTGCGCGCGCTCAGCGACTACGACGGGTTCCAGCGGTACTTCCGGCAGCTCTTCGGCTTCGACATCCCAGGCGTGGACTACAGCCTGCCGGTCGAGACCGAGGTGCCGGCGTTCGACGCGGCGTGACGGCCCTGCCGGCGCCGCCCGCCGCCCCTGCGTCCGAGGCGCTGCGGGCCGAGTTCCTGCTCGACCCGTCGGTCGTCTTCCTGAACCACGGCTCGTTCGGGGCGTGCCCGCGGCCGGTGTTCGAGGCCTATCAGGCCTGGCAGCGCGAGCTCGAGCTGCAGCCGGTGGAATTCCTCGGTCGCCGGTTCGCGGGCCTGATGCGCGACGCGCGCGCCGGCCTGGCCGCGTACCTCGGGGCAGGGGCCGACGACGTGGTGTATGTGCCCAACGCCACCACGGGCGTCAACATCGTGGCGCGCAGCCTGGCGCCGGGGCTCGGCGCGGGCGACGAGGTGCTGACGATCGACCACGAGTACGGCGCGTGCGATCGGGCCTGGCGGGCGGCGCTGGCGGGCACCGGGGCGGTCTACCGGCGGCTGGCGGTCGGCCTGCCGGTGTCGTCGCACGCCGAGCTGGCCGAACGGATCTGGGCCGCCGTGTCGCCGCGCACGCGCGTGCTCTACCTCAGCCACATCACGTCGCCGACGGCGCTGACGTTGCCGGTGGAGGCGCTCGTGGCGCGGGCGCGCGCGCGGGGGATCACGACGGTGATCGACGGCGCGCACGGGCCGGGCCAGGTGCCGCTGGACCTCGCGGCGCTCGGCGCGGACTTCTACGCCGGCAACTGCCACAAGTGGCTGTGCGCGCCGAAGGGGGCGGGCTTCCTGTACGCCCGGCCGACGATGCGCGACCGGGTGAGCCCGGCGGTGGTGAGCTGGGGCGTCGAGAGCCCGCTGGCGACGGGCGACGCGTTCATCGACGAGCTCGAGTTCGTGGGCACGCGGGACTACGCGGCGGCGCTGGCGGTGCCGGCGGCCATCGCGTACCAGGCGGCGCGCGACTGGCCGGCCGTCCGGGCGCGCTGCCACGCGCTGGTGCGCGAGGCGCGGGCGCGGCTGCTGGCCGTCGACGGGATGGGGGCGATCCACCCGGACGACGGGGCGTGGTATGCGCAGATGGAGGCGGTGGCGCTGCCGCCGGGCACCGACGTGGTCGCGCTCAAGGACCGGCTGTACGACGAGCACCGCGTCGAGGTCCCGACGATCCTGTGGAACGGCCAGCCGCTGCTGCGGGTGTCCGTCCAGGGCTACAACACGCCGGCGGACGTCGACGCGCTGATCGAGGCGGTGGGGGCGGTGCTGGGGTCGGGCTGAGGACTCGCTCCTTGCCTTTGTGCGCGGAGGCGCCCCGTCAATCCCGTCGGAACGGCAGCGGCCGGCGCTCCTGCGCCCCCTCGTCGTCCTCGTCCCGCCCGACCGCCAGCGCGGGGTGCGGGGCCGTGGCGGGTCGGGGCTCGGCGCGGTGCGGCGTGAGCGCCAGCGTGATCGCCGTCAGGCTGGGCTCGTCGGCGTGCGGCGGCGGCTCGACCGACTCGACCGTGACGTCGAGCACGAGGTCGAGCGTCTCGAGCACCACCGTCTCGCCGGGGACCGCGGGCACCACCCGGCGGTCGGCGAGCAGCGGGCGCAGCACCGGGTCGTCGCACGCGGCCCGCGAGGCGAGCGTGATCTTGGGGGTCTTGGTGGTCTGGTCGACGTCGTCGCGGTCGCTGAACCACAGGTCGAGCGTGTTGACCTCGCCCAGCGGGCGCACCAGCAGCCCGGCGCCGCCCTCGAGCCCGCCGCGCTGGTTGTACACCAGCCAGCTCTGGATGGTCGGCGTCTCGTCGGCGACGTACTCGGCGCGGATGGTCTGGCCGAGCGTGACGCGGGCCGGGCGCCACACCGGGGCGGGCGCGGGCGCGCGCCGGCGCACGGCGGGCGCGGGCGACGGCCCGCCGGCGGCGGTCGTGGCCGCGACGGGCTGCGCGGCACCCACCGCCGTCATCGCGGTCGTCGGCGTGTCGGCGGCGTCGGGCATCACCGCCGGCCAGCCGGACGGCGGCGTCTCGGCGTGCGGCGCGTCCGGCGTCGCCGGCTCCCAGCGCCACTCGTCCGGGGTCAGGGCAGCCTCCGACAGGCCGTCTCCGGCGCCCGCCGACCGGCGCTGCATCAGCCACCACACCACGGCCAGCGTGGCGCCGGCGGCGACGGCCGCCACCAGCGCGAGCCAGGCCAGGGCGCGCGCCGCGCCGGCCATGCCTCCGCTCGCGGCGGTCTGCGCCGCCGCGCCGTCCGCGGCCGCGGCGGCGGGCGTGACGGCCGCGGCGGCCGCGGCCAGGTTGTAGCCAAGGGCCTGGCCGAGGGCCTGGGCCGACTGGGCGGCGGTGGGGTCGGCGGTGTCGGCCGCCACGACCGCCAGGTCGGCCGCCTGCCGCTCGGGGGTCAGCCAGGCCAGCCGCTCGCGGGCGATGTCCAGCCGGTTGGTGCGGCCGTAGCTGTCGGCGACCATCTGCACGTAGGTGCGGCGGGCGTCGTCGCGCAGGTCGGCCGGTGTGGTGTCGACCCATTTGACCGGGAAGACGTACCACCCGAGCACGATCCACCCGACGAGCAGGCCGGCCACGAACACGGCGACGGTCCGGCCGCTGGGGGCCGTCCAGGCCGCGAGGCCGGGGCGGATGCCCGGGGCGTCGCCTTCGGCGGGATAGGCGCTCATCGTCAACCCCCTCGCTTGCACGCATCGGCGGCCCGCCCGCGGGCCGCCGCGACGGTCATGCCGGGACGAGGCTCGACGGCTTGGGCGCGCGTGTCAGCACCTCGGCGCCGTCCTCGCGCAGCACGACGATGTCCTCGATGCGCACCCCGAACCGGCCCGGCAGGTAGATGCCCGGCTCGACGGTGAACACCATCCCGGCCTCGAGCTTGGCGTCGGCCGACAGGAAGCCGACGCGCGGGCCCTCGTGCACGTCGAGGCCGACGCCGTGGCCGAGGCTGTGCCCAAACTGCTCGCCGAAGCCGGCGGCCACGATGACGTCGCGCCCGAGGGCGTCGACCTCCTTGCCGGTCATGCCGGGCCGTGCACCCGCGATGGCGGCGCGGTTGGCGGCGTCGACGATGTCGTACACCCTGGTGTAGTCGGGGTCGCGGGCCTCGCCGATGCAGAAGGTGCGCGTGATGTCGCTGTGGTAGCCGCCCAGCCGCGCGCCCATGTCCACGACGATGGGCTCGCCGGCGTGGATGACGCGCTGGCCGGCGCGGTGGTGCGGCAGCGCGCCGTTCTCGCCGGCGCCGACGATGATGTCGAACGCCATGCCGTCGGCGCCGTGCTCGCGCATGTACACCTCGAGGGCCCAGGCCAGATCGGCCTCGGTCATGCCGGGGCGGACGACCTCCCAGGCGTGCGCCATCGCGCGGTCGGAGATGTCGATGGCGCGGCGGATGGCGTCGATCTCGTCGGGCGCCTTGATGGTCCGATGCCGCTCGACGATGCCGGTGGTGGCCATCCACTCGACGCCCGGCACCTTCTCGCGCATCTCCTTGAGCTGCTGGACGGTGACGGCGCCGGCCTCGAACCCGACCTTGCGCGCGTCGTGGCGGGCCAGGACGTCGGCGAGGCGCGGGAGGGTCTCGTAGCCGGCGCGCTCGAGCACGACGTGCGGGGCCTCGCGGGCAGCCTGCTCGTAGTAGCGCGAGTCCGCCAGGAGGTAGGCGGTGTCGGGCATGACGACGAGGAGGCCGGCGCTGCCGGTGAACCCGGTCAGGTAGCGGCGGTTGTTGGCGTGGCTGACCACGAGCGCGGCGAGCGCGTGGCGGGCGAGATCGGCTTGCACCGACGATAGTCGCTGCGGTTCGTTTGGCATGGTTTTTGAAGACCGTTCTGTCAATGCGAAAGCGCGGACGGGGAATCGGGGGAACGATCCGCACGCGAATTATACACCAGCGGGTGCGGCCGGCGCCAGAGGTGGCGCCGGCCGGCCGCGCAACCCCGGCCTCCCGCCGCGTGTTATAGCGGGTGAACGTCGATGACGACGTCCGAATCGACACGGCGTGGCCGGCGGCGCTTCCGCCGCCTCGGCCCGCCGGCACCCCCGGAGGAGATGTCCCATGAACCTCAGCGCTCCCAAGGCCGCGACATTCTGGATCGCCGTGCTGCTGTGGCTGCTCGGCCTGCTCGGCGCGTTCGTCCCGTCGCTGCAGACCCTGTTCTCGCTCGCGGGCCAGGGCTCGCACTTCTGGCTCGCCGTGATCGGCGGGCTGCTCCTCGTGCTGGGCAACGCGCTCGAAGGGGTCTGAGCCCCGGCCGGCGGGCCCCGCCGGATCCAGAGCCGACCACGCGGAGCCGCGGGGGATGTCTCCCCCGCGGCTCTGCTTGTCTATCATAAGCCCCAGGATTCCGCCCCGCCGATACCGACGTCCCCCCTTTCCGAGGAGTGTCCCGCCATGACCGTCCGCGTCGCCATCAACGGCTTCGGCCGCATCGGGGAGATGGTCTACCGCTCGTTCCTGCACCGGCCCGAGGGGGTCGAGGTGGTCGCGGTCAACGACATCGTCGCGCTCGACCAGATCGCCTACCTCTTGCGCTACGACTCGGTGCACCAGGCGCCGCCGCCGGCGATCGCGTCGGGTCCGGGCTGGCTGCGGGTGGACGACCACGAGGTCAAGGTGTTCGCCGAGCGCGACCCCGCCAAGCTGCCGTGGGCGGACCTCGGCGTCGACATCGCGATCGAGGCCACGGGGGTGTTCGAGGACCGCGACGGGATGGCCAGGCACCTCCAGGCCGGCGCGCGCAAGGTGATCCTGACGGCCCCCGCCAAGCACGACGGGGCGGATGTGACGGTGTGCATGGGGGTCAACCACGCTGCGTACGACCCGGCGGCGCACCACCTCGTCTCCAACGCGAGCTGCACGACGAACGCGCTGGCGCCGCTGGTGCGCGCGCTCGACGAGGCGTTCGGGGTGGAGTGGGGCCTCATGTCGACGGTGCACGCCTACACGGGCTCGCAGGCGCTGGTCGACCGGGCGGACAAGGACCTGCGCCGCGGGCGCGCGGCGGCGCTCAACATCGTGCCGACGTCGACCGGGGCGGCGCGGGCCATCGGGTTGGTGCTGCCGCACCTGAAGGGCAAGATCGACGGCATGGCCTACCGCGTGCCGGTGCCGGACGGCTCGGTGGTGGACCTGACGTTCGGGGCGCGGACGCCGTTCACGCGCGACGCGCTGCACGCGGCGGTGCGGGCGGCCGCGGCGGACGGGTCGTACCGCGGCGTGCTGGCCTACACCGAGGACGCGCTGGTGTCGAGCGACATCCTGGGCCAGCCGTTCTCGTCGATCTTCGACGCGACGAGCACGCTGGTGATGGGCGACCGCATGGCCAAGGTGCTGGCGTGGTACGACAACGAGTTCGGCTACGCCTGCCGGGTTCACGACCTCGTGGTGTGGGTGGGGGAGCGGTTGTAGCGGGGGGGCACCCCGCGGCTCATGCGGTGGCGGGCGGGGGCGCGACCGGCCGCACCTCGACCGTGATCCGCCCGTACGTCCCCCACTGCCGCGCGAAGGTGGCGTCGGAGCGCCACGACAGTCGGCCGTGGCGGCTCTCGGGGTCGGCGAAGCCCCAGCCCTGCACGGGGTCGTGGGCGAGCAACACCATGTAGTGCGCCCACGGCCGCGGACGCAGCGCGCCGACGATGGGGATGAACACGTGCCCGGCGGCCAGGCCGCGCGCGAGGCCGGCCCGCGTGCCGAGCACGCGCCAGCGGGCGTTGAGGCCGTGGGCGCGCAGGACGTCGACCATGCCCCACGGGAACGTCGCCGAGCCCGGCACACGGCGGACGAGCGGCAGCACGCCGAGCATGGCGCCCCACCTCGGCCGGGCCATGGCCCGGCCGAGGTCCACCGGGTCGACGTCGTACGGCGTGAGCGCGTTGATGACCATGGCCGCGCAGAACGGGCCGCAGTCGTTGCTTCGCTCCTGGCACCGATGCCGCGCCAGGATGGCGTCGCAGTAGGCGGACGCGGTGACGGCCGGGGCGGTGCGGGCGGTGGCGGGCATGTCCATGATGGGCGGGCCGGGCCTACCCCGCCGCCTCTGCGTACGCCTCCAGCGGCGGGCAGGCGCACACCAGGTGGCGGTCGCCGTACGCGTCGTCGATGCGGCCGACCGACGGCCAGAACTTGTGGTCGCGCGTCCACGGGGCGGGGAAGGCCGCCTGCTCGCGGCTGTAGGGCCGGTCCCAGGCGTCGCCCGCCACCTCCGCCGCCGTGTGAGGGGCGCCCTTGAGCGCGTTCTGGGCGCGGTCGGCGCGCCCCTGCGCCACGTCCTCGATCTCGGCGCGGATGGCGATCAGCGCGTCGCACAGCCGGTCGAGCTCGGCGCGGCCCTCGCTCTCGGTCGGCTCGACCATCAGCGTGCCCGCCACCGGCCAGCTCACGGTGGGCGCGTGGAAGCCGTAGTCCGCCAGCCGCTTGGCCACGTCCATCTCGGTGATGCCCGTGGCGGCCTTGAGCGCGCGCAGGTCGAGGATGAACTCGTGCGCCACCGTCCCGTGGGCGCCGGTGTAGAGGATGGGGTAGTGCGGCCGCAGGCGGTGCGCCATGTAGTTGGCGTTGAGGATGGCGGCCTCGGTGGCGGCCTTCATCCCCTCGGCGCCGAGCAGCGCGATGTACATCCACGAGATGAGGACGATGCTCGGGCTGCCCCACGGCGCCGCCGACACCGGCCCGATGGCCCGCGCCCCGCCCGTGGCGACGACCGGGTGGCCGGGCAGGAAGTCCGCCAGGTGCGCCGCCACCCCGATGGGCCCCATCCCCGGCCCGCCGCCGCCGTGCGGGATGGCGAACGTCTTGTGGAGGTTGAGGTGGCACACGTCGGCCCCGAAGTCCGCGGGGCGGCACAGCCCCACCTGGGCGTTGAGGTTGGCGCCGTCCATGTACACCTGCCCGCCGTGCGCGTGCACGATGTCGCACAGCTCGCGGATGCCCTCCTCGAACACGCCGTGCGTCGACGGGTAGGTGACCATCACGGCGGCGAGGTCGGCGGCGTGCGCCTCGGCCTTGGCGCGCAGGTCGGCGAGGTCGATGTTGCCGAGCTCGTCGCAGCGCACCACCACGACCTGCATGCCGGCCATGACGGCGCTGGCCGGGTTGGTGCCGTGCGCGCTCTCGGGGATGAGGCACACCGTGCGGTGGGCCTCGCCGCGGGCGCGGTGGTAGGCGCGGATGACGAGCAGCCCGGCGTACTCGCCCTGCGCGCCGGAGTTCGGCTGCAGCGACACGGCCGGGAAGCCGGTGATGGCGCCGAGCCACGCCTCGAGCTGGTCGAAGATGGCGCGGTAGCCGGCCGCCTGCGCCGCCGGCGCGAACGGGTGCAGCCGGCCGAACGCCGGCCACGACACCGGCATCAGCTCGGCCGCGGCGTTGAGCTTCATGGTGCACGAGCCGAGCGGGATCATGCTCGAGGTCAGCGACAGGTCCTTGTTCTCGAGGCGCTTGAGGTAGCGCATCAGCTCGGTCTCGGAGTGGTACCGGTTGAAGGTGGGGTGCGTGAGGTACGGGGTGGCCCGCGGCAGGGCGCCGCGGTAGCCCGGCTCGACGGCCGCGGCGAGCGCGGCGACGTCCGTGTCGCCCGCGCCCGCCGCGCCGCCCGGCCCCGCGGCCGCGAACACCGCCAGGAGGTCCGCCAGGTCGGCGGCGCCGGTCGTCTCGTCGAGCGCGACGCCCACGGTCCCGTCGTCGAAGTAGCGCAGGTTGATGCGGCGCGCCTCGGCGGCGGCGCGGACGGCGGCGCCGGACCCCGCCGGCGCCACGCGCAGCGTGTCGAACACGTCGGCGTGGACGACCCGGTGGCCCTGGCGCGCGAGCCCCAGCGCCAGCACCTTCGCCAGCGCGTGCACGCGCTCGGCGATGCGCCGCAGGCCGTCGGGGCCGTGGTACACGGCGTACATGCCGGCCATGATGGCCAGGAGCACCTGCGCCGTGCAGATGTTGCTCGTGGCCTTGTCGCGGCGGATGTGCTGCTCGCGGGTCTGCAGCGCCATCCGGAACGCGGTCCGGCCGCGGGCGTCGACCGACACGCCGATCAGGCGGCCGGGCATCTGGCGCTTGTAGGCGTCGCGCGTGGCGAAGAACGCGGCGTGCGGCCCGCCGTAGCCCAGCGGCACGCCGAAGCGCTGTGCGCTGCCGACGACGACGTCGGCCCCGAAGTCCCCCGGCGCGGCCAGCACGGCGAGGCTGAGCAGGTCGGCGGCCACGACGAGCAGGGCACCGACGGCGTGGGCGCGGTCGGCGACGTCGCGGTAGTCGGCGACCGCGCCGTCGGTGGCCGGGTACTGGACGAGGGCCCCGAACACGTCCGGCGAGAACGCGAACGCATGGGGATCGCCGACGACGACGCGGATGCCGAGCGGCTCGGCGCGCGTGCGGGCCAGGGCGATCGTCTGCGGGTGGCAGGTGTCGGCGACGAAGAACGTCGCCTTGTCGGGGGCGTGCCGGTGGACGGACCACGCCAGCGTCATGGCCTCGGCAGCGGCGGTGGCCTCGTCGAGCAGCGACGCGTTGGCGATCTCCATGCCGGTGAGGTCCATGATCATGGTCTGGAAGTTGAGCAGCGCCTCCAGCCGGCCCTGCGAGATCTCGGCCTGGTACGGGGTGTACTGGGTGTACCAGCCGGGGTTCTCGAAGACGTTGCGCTGGATCACCGGCGGGGTGACGGTGTCGTGGTAGCCCATGCCGAGATACGTGCGCCAGACCTGGTTCTGGTCGCCGATGGCGCGCAGCTCGGCGAGCAGGTCGTGCTCGCCGCGCCCGGCGGGGACGGCGAGCGGTTCCCCGAGCCGGATCGACGCCGGGACGGTGGCGGCGATCAGGTCGTCGATGGAAGCGCGGCCCAGCGCCGCGAGCATCTGCGCGGCCTCGTCCGGGCTGGGGCCGATGTGGCGGCGGGCGAAGCGGTCGGTGGGGTCCAGGCTGACGGGCATGGGTGCGTTGTCTCCGTGCTGGGGACGCGCCGGGGCGTCCGGCATTGGCAGCGACGGGTCGGCGGCAAGGCGGACTCGCGCCGCACCACTCCCGTCAGGGCGATGTCCGAACATTATATCCGTGGACCGGGTGCAGCCCGACAAATCCCGCACGGGCGCATCTCGGATGCGCCCTGCGATCTCGACCGCACGGGGGTGGACCGCCACGGGCGTGGTGGTTATCATGCCCGCGCACGGCGGTGGCCATGGCCACGCACGTCATGTGGCCACCTCGTGCTTCCGGATGCCACCGTCGGGCGTGGCGCGGCCCGGCACCTTCAGGCACTCGACGAGCTCGCCCGGAAGATCGGCCAGGCGTGGACCTCGTCCCGGTCCGGCGTCGCGCTGATCGAGTCGCAAAGGCGCGGCTGATGGCGGTCTTGGACGCAAGCGTACAGATCGCCTTGGTCAACGCCGCCGACGACCACCGCGCGGCGGCGCATACGGCCGGGCCGTCGGTGCGGGTTGGGCTGCAAGCGTGTCGGGCGGCGCTTCGTCAAGCCCGCAGGAGGCAACACATGGACACTGGACGACCGGCGGATGTGCGCGACGCATGCGCCCCCGGCCGCGCCGGGGGCAGGGGCCGGGAGGTGGGGACGGCGTTCCCCGCTCCCCCGCACCCAACCCGCGGCCACCCCGATCGCCCCCTCCGCCACCGCCGCCACTGCCGCGCGCAACGCCCCGCCCTTCTCGCCCTCGTCTGCCTCGCCCTCGCCGCGCCCCCCGCCGACGCCCGCCGCCGGGCCGTGCTCACCCCGGTGGCCGGCGGCGAGACGCCCGCCTCGGCCGTCGCGGGCACGGCGGGCGACCTCTACGCGGCGCATGCCGATGCCATCTGGCGCTACGGCGCCCCTGCCGACAACGGCTCCCCGCCGCCCCGGCAAGACACCGAGCCGGTGGCGCGCGGCCGGCACGGGGCGATCGCCCGATTGGTGGCGGACGGCGCCCGGCTGGTGGCGGTCGACGTGGCGGGATGGATCTCGCTGTTCGACGTGTCGCGCCGCGGCGCGCCGGCACGGTACCTCGGCGCGCTGTCGTCCGGCTCGGCCGCGCCGCGCGACGTCGTGGTCGACGGGGACCGGCTGGTGGTGGTGGACGCCGCCGGGGTGTTGCGGATCGCCGGCATCACGCCCGACGGCACGCCCGTCGAGGTCGGGCGGCTCGCGGCGTCGCTGGCGCTCTACCACGTCGCGGTCGACGGGCCGTGGATCTTCGCCACGGCCTACGCGTCGCCCAAGCAGATCTACGGCCCCGGCGGCGTGGTGCTGCTGGCCATCGACGTCGCCGACGCCGCCCGGCCGCGCGAGGTCGGCATGGTCGAGGTGTCGATGGGCTCCGGCTACTCGTATGCGTACCCGCGCGGCTTGCGGCGCGTGGGGCGGCATGTCGTGGTCTTCTCGGACTGGCAGTTGAGCATGGGGCCGTGGGGCGGGTTCGCCTCCGCCGGCCGGATCGACGTCGTCGACGCCGCCGACCCGGCGCGCATGCGGCGCGTCGAGGGCGTCGGCGATTGGATCGGGCACGCGGGCTGGTCGGACGTCTCGCGCACGCCGGCCGGCTCCGGCCGGGTGCTCCTGGCCGGCGGACGCGAGGTCCGGGTCGTCGACCTGGCCGATCCGCTCCGGCCGGTCATCGGGGCGCCGGCGGCGCTGCTGGACGTCGCGGCAGCGGACATCGCCTTCGCCAGCCCAGACGGCCGCCCGTTCGTCCTCGACGCATGGGGCAAGCTGTACGGGCTCGACTTCACCGGCCCGACGGAAGTGCGCGTCGTGGCGGCGGCGCCGACATCTCGGCGGGCGACGGGCGTGGCGGTCGCCGGCGATCGGGCCTACGTGGCGTACGACGGCGCGGGGCTCGACGTCCTCGACGTCGTCGACGCGGCCGCGCCGCGCCGGCTGGGCTCGGCCGCCTTGCCTGGCGCGCGGCTGGCTGGCGTGGCGGTGGCGGGGACGACGGCGTACGTCGCGGCGGGCGATGCCGGGGTCGCGGTGGTCGACGTGGCCGACGACGCCGCGCCGGTGGTCCGCGCGCGGGTCGACACGCCGGGCGACGCCGCGCGGGTCGCCGTGGACGGCCCGCGGCTGTACGTGGCCGAGGGCGACGCCGGGCTGTCGGTGATCGACATCGCCGACGCCGCCGCGCCGCGCCTGATGGCGACGGTCGCGCTGCCCGGCCGGGCGCTGGACGTCGTGAGCGCCGGCGGGCGGGCGTACGTCGCGGGCGGGTTCGACGGCCTGTGGGCGGTGGACGCGTCCGATCCGACGGCGCCGGCGGTCGAGACCATCGCCGGCACCGGCCAGACGACGGCGCTGGCCGTCGACGGCGCGCGGCTATACGCGGCCACCTTCTACGGCCTGACGGTCGCGGACGCCGCCGATCCGGGCACGTTCCTGGGCCACGCCGATTCCGACGTCGTGGGCTGCTGCCTGGGCTGGCCGACCGCCGTCGCCGCGCGCGGCGGCTTCGCGTTGGTCGTGGGCGAGGACGCGGCGCTGCACGTGTTGGACGCGCGCGATCCCGCGCACATCGCCGGCGCCGGGCGGGCGCCGCTGCCGGCCCCGGCGCGCGGGATCGCCCTGGCGGGCGACCACGCGCTCGCGGCCGACTGGCAGTGGGGGCTGCGGGCGGTCCGGGCGGCCGTGGGCGACGCGGTGCGCGCGGTGTACCTGCCGGCGGTGTCCAACCGCGCCGTGGACGCCGAGCTGGTGCAGCTCACCCACGCGGGCGAGCAGTCCGGCATGAGCGGCGCGGCTCAGCCGGCGCTGTCGCCGGATGGCACGCGCATGGTGGCGGTGTGGGACACCCCCGTGCCCTACGAGCCGCGCGCCGGCCTGTGGCTGCTCAACCGGACGACCGGCAACCAGGTGGCGATCGACCTGCGGCCCGACCTGCGGCAAGTCGAGACGCCGACGTTCACGCCGGACGGCACGGCCTTGATCTTCGCGGCGCTGCACACGCGCTGGGACGTCGTGCGCTACGACCTGGCCACCCGGCGGCTCGACAACCTGACGGGCGGGCGGTTCGGGCCGCGGTCGCAGCACCGGCGGCCGTCGCTGTCGCGCGACGGCCGCTGGCTGGCGTTCGACCGGGTGGACCCCGACGCGCCGGGCGGGCTGGCGGCGGCCGAGGACGTCTTCGTGCTCGACCTGGCGAGCGGCGACGTGCGGCGGCTGACCGACGACCCGGCGGTGGACCGGTTCCCGTCGTTCGCGCCGGACGGCGCGCGGCTGGCGTTCCGCTCGGCGCGCGACGGCCAGAGCGAGCTGTACGCCGTCGGCATCGACGGCACGGGCCTGACGCGGCTGACGGCACACCCGGCGCACGACGGCTACCCGACGTTCAGCCCGGACGGCCGCTGGATCGCGTTCCAGAGCGACCGCGGCGGCCGCGACGACGTGTTCGTCTTGAACGTGGCCACGCGCGAGGTGTGGCCGGCGAGCGACGGGGCGCGCGTGCTGCGCGAGCCCCGGTTCGCGCCGGACGGCCGGCACCTGGTGGTGTCGGCGCCGCTCGCGTACGTCAGCCCGACGTACTACACGTTCGCCGAGGTGTTCGAGCTGGCGTTGCCGCGCGGGATCCGGTGAGCGGGCGAACGGCAGCGTGATCAGCGGCAAGGAGGCCGTGGAGGCTGGCGGCGGGATACGCGATGGCGGTTCGACGGCCGTGCGCAACGCCGCCATCACGGGCAGCTCCGCCCGGACCGCCGGTGGGCTGGCCGGCGGCGTCTTCACGCAGGCTTCGACGGCCCGCGTCACGAACAGCATCGTCGCGGGCCCGTTGTACGGCGGCGACTCCCATGCGCCCGACATCGTCGGCGGGCGAGCTCGCCGCACACCGCGGCCGACCGATCCACGTCCCGCCCGGCGGCCCGCCGCGCGCGCCGGCGCCCAGCCCGGAGATCTTCGCGGCCATGGGCGAGGTCCAGCACGCGTTCCACGAACGCCGCGCGCCGCGTGCGGGTTGCCGGGTCCACGGCACGGTGAACGCCGTGGAGCAGCTCGCTTGCGCTGATCGCCGACACGTGGAACGGCGCGTCGGGCTTGGCCGCGATCCGCGACGCGAAGTCGAGCCGACGCCGCTCGAGCGCGATTGAGGATGCTCGTGTCTGGGAGGACGCCCATGGATCCGCCAGCGGTTCACCGGAGAGCTCGTCGCGCGCGCGGTCGATGTCGCGCTCGAATGCCGGCGCTTCGTCGGCGTCGAGCCGCGGCAGCGGCGCCGCGAGCAACGTCAGCTCCCCCAATCGCCGCGCAGGCGGCAAGGGGCGACGGCAGCCGCGTTCACAACCCCCCATGGCCCCGGGACGGCTCGCCCGGGACGGCTCGCCCGCGATTGCACGCCCGGCGCGATTCCGGTATAAGCACGCCCATGCGCGTGCTCTTCACATGGGACGTCCGACCCGAGCTGCGGACCTACCTCGAGGCGGGGCTCGCCGACACGCCGGGCGTCGCGCTGGTGTTCCCGCGCGACCCGTCGCCGGCGGACCTCGTCGATCTTGCCCCGGGCGCGGACGTCGCCGTGGGCTGGCGGCCGACGGCGGAGCTGCTCGCGGCGGCGACGGCGCTGCGGCTGTGGATCAACCCGGGCGCCGGCGTCCAGCACCTCGTGCCGGTCTTGCGCGCGGCCAACGCGGGCCGCGCCGTCCCGGTGGCGCTGGCCAACGGGCACGGCAACGCGCCGTTCGTCGCGCAGCACGCGGTGGCGCTGCTGCTGGCGCTGACCAACCGGATCGTCCCGCACCACGCGTGGATGGCGGCGGGGCGCTGGCGCATGGGCGACGCCGAGGCGGCGTCGATCCCGCTCGCCGGTCGGACGGTCGGCCTCCTGGGCTACGGGCACGTCAACCGGCGGGTGCACCGGCTGCTGGCGGGCTTCGGCGTGGACTTCGCGATCCTCAAGCGGTCGTGGGGCGCGCCGGGCGCAGGTGGGTCGGGCGACGAGGGGATGCGCGCCATCGGCACGGGAGGCGCCTTGGCAGCGGGGAGCACACCGGGCGGCGGGCTGCCGTTCGAGGTCCCGCCACCGGCGGCCACGTTCACGCCGGACCGCCTGGACGCGTTCCTCGAACGGGTGGACACGGTGGTCGTCGCGGTGCCCGAGACGCCCGAGACCACGGGCTGGATCGACGCGGCGGCGCTGCGGCGGCTGGGGCCGGCGGGGCTGGTGGTCAACGTCGCCCGCGGCCCGGTCATCGTCGAGGCCGACCTCTTCGCCGCGCTCTCGCAGCGGGCCATCGCCGGCGCGGCGCTCGACGTGTGGTACGACTACGCCCCGGAGCGCGACGCCGACGGGCGGCGCTTCCCGTACACGGCGCCCTTCCACCTGCTCGACAACGTCGTCCTCTCGCCCCATCGCGCGGCCTCGCCGCTCGACGACCTCGGGCGCTGGGACGAGGCGATCGAGAACATCCGGCGCGCGGCGGCGGGGCGGGCGGATTGGGTGAATGCGGTGGATCTGGAGCGGGGGTATTGAGCCCGTCACCTTGCATGGGAGACCCGCACACCTATTCCCCGATGCTTGGCGCAGCGCCTTCGTTGAATGGAAGTGAGCGTTCAGCAGGGCGTCCGCCCCCTGGCCTTGGCCTCCCCGCTCGAACGCCCACCCCGGAATCACCGCCCGTGAACCACCAAGCCAACCCCTCGCCTCCCGCGCCCCTCTCCCTCCGCATCGCCGCAGTGCTCGCCCTCGTCGTGCTCGCCGCCCGCAACGGCAGCACATCCGCCGCGCCCCTTCAACCGCCACCACCGCCTCCCGCCGCCGACCCGCCGTCGGCCATCCCCTTGCCCGCCCCGGCGACGCTGGCGCGCATGGCCGTCGGGATCCCCGCCACCCTCGACAGCCCCCGCTCGCCCGGCTGCCCCCGCTTCACCGCCATGCTCCAAGGGTGCCAGCCCCTCACGTTCACCGGCGTCGCCGGCTGCGCCAGCCAATGCCCCGCGTCGCCCGGCACCGCGTGCACCGTCGAGCTCTCGACCAACGGCGGGTTCGACGCCCACCCCCCGGTGATCCCCATCCTCCTGGCCGAGATCGAAGGTTGGTGGCTGGTGTGGTCCGAGGCCGAGCAGCGCCGCTACCTCGTCTACGACGGCGTCCACGTCGTCGGCAACACCACCCGACACTTCGCGCTCTGCGCGCCCGGCTGTGGTCTCCACATCGAAGGCTACGGCTGGGTGGAGCCCGACGGCGAGCGCCGGGGCGAGGTCGACCGCGTCGAGACCGCGTGCATCCCGTGCGACCGCCCCACCCCCACCCCCGAGCGGCCCGCCCGCCGCCTGCCGCCGCGCTGCGTGTGGCACGCGTTCGTCCCGCTCGCGCTCACCGACAGCCCCCCGCCGCCCGCCACCGCACCTGCCTTCCCACGCGCCTTCGTCGGAGGCCATGCCTCCGCCGTCGCCATCGACGCCGCCACCGTCTTCGCCGCCGCCGGACAGCGGCTCGAGATGCTCGGCCTGCCCGCCCCCGTCCTCCCGTGGAGCGTCGACACCCACCTCGTGCTGTCCGCCCCCATCCAGCGCCTGGCCGCCGCCGAAGGGATGGCGTACGCCATCACCGCCGACGGGAAGCTGCACGTCGTCGATCCCCACGCCACCGGCCGGCCGCGGGTCACGGCCGTCGTCGAACGGCCCGCCCCCATCGAAGGCGTGTTCGTCACGCCCGCCCGCGTGGCGTACCTCGCCGTCCGCGAGCGCGGGCTGGAGATCTTCGACCTCCGCGATCCCGCCCGCCCCGTGCTCCTCGGCGGCCTCGCCATGCCCGACGCCGCCCGCGACGTCGTGGCAGCCGGCGACGTGGCCTACGTGGCCGTCGGAGCGGCCGGGCTGGCCGTCGTCGACGTCCGGCGCCCCGGCGGGCCATATCTCAGGGCCACGCTCGACATGGCCGGGCCCGCCAGCCGCGTGGTGCTCGACGGGCGCTACGCCTACGTCGTCGCCGCAGACGACGTGCACCTCGTCGACATCCGCCGCCCCTTCACCCCCCGGCGCCTGCTCACCCTCCGCACGCCCGGCCCCGTCCAGGACGCCGCCGTCGGCGGTGGCCGCTTGTTCGTCGCCGACGGCCCGTACGGCCTCGCCGTGTTCGACATCCGCAATCCCCTCGCGCCCGTGGCGACCCACCGGCTGAGCGTGCCCGATTGGGCCGTCGACGTCGTCGCGGCCGGCGACCGCGTGCTCGTGGCCAGCCGCGCCGGCGGCCTGTGGGCGATCGACGCGCGCGACCCGGCCGCCATCGTCGAGACGCGCATCGGGCCGGACCTGGGTTATCCCTTTGCCGCCGAGCGCGCAGGCTCGCGCGTGTGGGTCGCCGCCGACCCACCAGGGCTCGCGGCCGTCGACCTCGATGCGCCCGGGGGTCCCGGCGTCGTCGCGCGCGTGCCCTTGCGCGGCACGGCCGTCGACGTGAAGCTCGCCGGCAACGTCGCGCACCTGTTCGTCCGCGGCCCCGGCGGCGCGTCGGCATACACCGGTGTCGACATCGCCGACCCCCGCGCACCGCGGACGTTGTGGGAGCACCGCGTGGAAGGCTACAGCGGCAAGATCGCCCTTGGCGAGGGCCACGCCTACGTGCTGGGAGGGCTTGGCGCGTGGCGGATCGCGGTCTTCGCGCTCCACGCCCGGTCTTCCCCCGACGCGCTCGCCCCGCTGGAGATGCCCGAGCGGGTGTACGACGTGCACGCGGCGCGCGGGCACCTCTACGCGTCCATGGGCGAAGAAGGCCTGGCCATCCTGAGCCTGTCCGACCCGGCGGCGCCGGTCGCGGTGGGCACCTACCGCGGGGGCGGATGGGCGCACGAGGTCGCGGTCGAGGGCACCGTGGCCTACGTGGCCGCCGGGATGGGGGGCCTCGACATCCTCGACGTGCGCGACCCGACGGCGCCGCGCCGGCTGCGGCGGATGTGGCTCGGCGGCCCGGCCGAGCGGGTGTCGGTGGCCGGCGGGACGGCCTACGTGATCGTGCGCGGGGCCGGCGTGATCGCAGTGGACGCTTCCCAGCCCGAGGATGCCCGGGTCCTGGGCGCGTACGCCATCCCCGGCGCGGCCAACGACGTGGTGGCCGCACCCGACGGCGCCGTCGTTCTCCACGACATCGTGGGCCTGGTGTGGCTGTGGCCGTGGCGTGCGATCGGCGAGCGATCGTCGCCCCGATCGACGCACGTCCGACGCCCTCGTAAGTAGATATTCCTTGCTACTTGCTACTATGCAAGACCATGCTCGCGCGCCAGGCCGAACCAACGATTAGACAGCGGTTGACCGCCTAACCGGCGGTCGCGTTCATCGGCCCGCGCCAATGCGGCAAAACGACGCTGGCGCGGGTCTCCGAGTCTCTTGCCGGCCGCTTGTCGCGCGTGGAGCCCACCCCTTTCCTCTGGTCCGAGCTGTCGGGCCAAGCGGCGCTGGACGACGTGTGGTTGTACGGGGGCTATCCCGACGGTGGCGCGATGTCACCCGGGCAATACCCGTGCTGGCAGCTGGACTACACCGCTCTGCTCAGCGAGCGAGACCTGCCGAGCTGGGGGCTGCCGGCACGGCCGCAGACCACCGCTCGGCTGTTGCGCATGCTGGCGGCCTTGCATGGTCACGTCTGGAACGCGTCGCAGGTCGGCCAGAGCCTGGATCGCTCGTATCACACCATCAACAGCTATCTGGACTGCCTCGCGGGGCCGCGCGTTCAACGCGAACCACTTCCGCACGAGCGATCTACACGAGCTCGATCTGGTGCTGGAGCTCGACGGTGAGCGGTGGGCCGTCGAGGTGAAGCTGACCGCGTCTCCCCGCCCGATCGACTTCCAACGCCTGGAGCGGGCCGCCGACCTCATCGGCGCGACGCGGCGCTTCCTCGTTTCCCAAACCCAGCAGCCGAGCGGTGACGGGCGGCGCGCCTCTCTCAACCTGCCGGCGTTCCTGGCCCATCTGGGGTGATGCCGCCCGCCGTGGCGTGAGCCGGCGGGTGGTGCTCAATAGGCGCGTGCAGCTCTCTCGGTGTCCCGGCGCTGCTCTGGGCCGAAGAGTTGGCGCGTGGCGGCCGCGGGTTGCGTCCGATGATCGGCCCCGCGGGGCGGCGGCTGATCGGTCTGGCGGCAAGGCGGGCGGATCCGATGGCAGCGGTGTACGGGGCAAGGGAGCGTTGAGCCTGCGCGGAAGGAGGCGGCTGAGATGAAGCCCAACCGCGAAGCACGGCGAAGTCAACGAGACGACTGGAGAGACGTGTCGTGGACGCTCAAAAGACACGCGCGTGGTAGCTTGTGTGACAACGTGGTTGGCAAAGGTCATTGGCGGCCACTCCCTCCGACCAACCACAGGGCGTCACGCAATACCGGGCTGACACCCATACGGGCGTCGTCCTCGCTTGTGACGCAGTCGCCACCGTCTCTCGCTACGAAAGGAACCCGACATGCCTATCGACCCACAACACCTTCGAAACATCGGATTGAGCAATCGGGAGCTGCTCGAGATCAACCTGAAGCGGCGTCTCGACTTCCGCCACAAGCCTGAGTTGATCTACCCCTGGTGGCGCCGGTGCGCCGTGAAGGTGCTGCTCGTCACCGACGGTGGGCTCAACTTCGGACCGGGGGACTTTGGGCTGTCCACTTTTGTCCACGTGTTGCTCAACGATGCCCCTTCACGGGTGAAGTTCGACCTTACGCTGGCGCACCTTCGAGAAGGCGTGACGGACGCCGAAGTGATGATGGGGCAACCCGGCATCTCCAAGAGCATCAAGGGCTTCCGGTTCGACGAGCCCACGCACTTCACGCCCGAGATGTACGACCAGATCTGGCTGTTCGGCATCGCCACCAGCTTCGGCGCGGAATACCAGTATCGCAGCGCCAACCAGTACCCCGCGAATCGCCTGAGCGACGGGGAGCTCTCGAACATCAGCGCCCACATGAACCGGGGAGGCGGTGTCTTTGCCACCGGCGATCATGGTTTCCTCGGACGAGCCCTATGTGGTAGCCTCCCCCGTGTGCGCGGCATGCGTCACTGGGCCGACTTCCCGGACAGCATCGACGAGAACAACGAAGTCAGCATGGGAGGGCGAAGACGCAACGACACGAATAGGGTCGGACACGATGTGGGGACACAGTTCAGCGACCAGAGCGATGACATCCCCCAGCTCCTGGACCTCAAGCTTTACAGCACCTACGTCAGCTTTCTCCGGCGGGCGCGCTACCCGCATCCGGTGTTATGCGGCCGGACCGGGCGCATCGACGTGCTGCCGGATCATCCGCACGAGGGCGAGTGCCGGGTGCCGGGCAACCTGAACGAAACCTTTCCGCAGGACGGCAGCGTCGAGTACCCCAGCTCCCCGGGCGGACTTCAGATCGTTCCCGAGGTGATCGCGTTCAGCCATGTCCCGGCAGGCAACACGGCCGACAAGGCCGGCAGCAAGGCGGCGACGATCGCCCACTCCTTCGGAGCCATCAGCGCCTACGACGGCCATCGCGCCGGCGTGGGCCGTGTGATCTGCGACGCCACTTGGCATCACTTCGTGAACGTCAACCTGATCGGCGTGGTGGAAGGTGGGGGGTTCGACCAATTCGACTTCCTCGGCGGCGACCATCATCCCGGCGAGCACGCTTCCAAGCACGATGGATTCCTCAGCTCACCCTACGGGCAGGGCGTGCTTGACCAGATCAAGAACTACTACACCAACATCGGCGTGTGGATCTCGCCTCCTGCCCGGCAACGCTGCTTCAACCGCTTCGCCTGGTGGCAGCTGGTGTACGCCGACCGGATCATGGAAGCCGCCCTTATCGACCCCGATGTGGCCCTGGAACAGATTCCGGTCAGCACGCTGCTGTCCATCGGCATCCATGCGCGGGATGCCTTCGGCCGCCGGGCGAGTCAGTGTCAGACGATCGAATGGCTGCTCGACTGGATCATCGACGTCGCGCCGATGCTGGTGGAGTGGATCGATCCGTGGGAGCCGTTGACGCAGCTCAGACTCGAGAAGGAAGCGTCCGGCCCGTTGCCCATGGTGGATCCCATGCCGTTGGTAGACGTGGCGCTCGGCGCGGCGCTCGTGGCGATGCGGCAGGCTTTCCCCTACCCGCCCGAGAGGATGTCGGCTCGGCAAGACGAAGCGGCGTTCGAGGCGGCCATGGACGGCGCGCGCACCGGCTTTCGGCGCGCGGCGCGCGAAGGCGTCCATCTCTGCCAGAGTCTCACGTCCATTCTGGCGTAGGCGGGCAGGTTAATGGCGACCGGGCCTGCCCTCGGCAATGGGGCAGGCCGGTTGCCGCCTTCGGTAGTTCGTCGCGGCGGAACCAGTTGACGCCGCCGACAGGGCCATATATCCTCCGCGCCACGGTTTGCCATCCATGGATTCCTCATCGCCATCCCGTCCGCGGCGCAGGCGCACGCCCGGGCACACCGCCACGGTCTGCTCGTTCCAGGGCCATCGCCCCGACCACGCGGCGCCTCATCACCCGACCGGGCGCCGATGAGCCCTGCCGCGCTTCCTCCGCGGGTCGGCATGATGGCCACCGTGCGCAACCGCCGCGGGGTCGTCAACGCGGTCGACGCCGTCGGCGGAACGACCGGCGACCAGCTTCACCTGGCCACGGTGGCGTTCAGCGACCCCGACGGGCCGGCGGAAGAGACGCTGATCTGGGAGCGCGAGGCCGGCGCGGCGCTGCTCGAGCCGACCGCGCTGCCCGACGTGACGGCCACCGCGCCCATGGCGCCCGACGTCTTCGACGCCTTGGTGCGCGCCACGCGGTGGTCGGCGCTCGTGCCGTTCCTCGATCCCGACGGCGACGGGCCCTTGGGTCCGCTCCCGGTCGCCGCGCCCTTCCACGGCGCCATCCAGCCCGAGGACTACCAGCTCGTGCCGCTGCTCAAGGCGCTGCGCATGCCGCGCGTCGCCCTCCTCCTGGCCGACGACGTCGGGCTCGGCAAGACCATCCAGGCGGGGCTCATCCTGGCCGAGCTGTCGCTTCGCCGGCGCCTGCGGCGCGTGCTCGTCCTCTGCCCGGCCTCGCTGCGGGCGCAGTGGCGGCAGGAGATGCAGGACAAGTTTGCGCTGCGCTTCGAGACCGTCGACCGCGAAGCCACGTGGCGGCTGCGCAAGCAGCAAGGGCTGGATGCCAACCCGTGGCGGGCCTACCCGCGCGTCATCGCATCGTTCGACTACCTCAAGCAGCCCGACGTGCTCTCGGAGTTCGTGGCGGCGTGCCAGGTCCCCGAGGGCTCGCCGCATCTGCCGTGGGACATGCTGGTCCTGGACGAAGCGCACAACCTGGCGCCCGTGGGCTACGGCGAGGACAGCCAGGGCACCCGCATGCTGGCCGAGCTCACGCCCCACTTCGAGCACCGGATCTTCCTCACCGCCACCCCGCACAGCGGCCACACGCGGTCGTTCACGGGCCTGCTCGAGCTGCTCGACCCGGTGCGCTTCTCGCGCTCCAGCGAGCTGCCGCCGGCAGCCCGCGAGCGCGTCGCCGAGGCGGTGGTGCGACGCCTGAAGCGTGAGATCAACGCCCAGGTCAGCCCGCCGCGCTTCGGGAGCCGCGAGTTGCAGGCCGTGCGCCTGTCGTTCTCACCCGAGGAGCGCCGGCTGGCGGCGGCCTTCCAGGACTTCCGCAAGGCGGTGCGGCGGCTCCTGCGCACGGCGCGCCGCAGCGAGCAGTTGGCCGGCGGCTTCGCCGTGGAGGTGCTCGGCAAGCGGCTGCTGTCGTGCCCGGTGGCTTTCGCCGACTCGTGGTGGCGCTTCCGGGCCGGGCACGGCGCCGTCGACGATGTCGGCGACGCCGAGGTCCGGGCGGCCGAGCGGGCCGCGCGCGAGGATACGGACGACGACCTCGAGGTCGAAGGGCGCCTGGCGCACGCCGCCCGGACGGTGGGCGCGTGGCTGCGCCCACGGGCGGGCGAGCTGGCGGGCGCGATCGGGGCGGTGGAAACCGCGCTGGCGGACCTCGACCTCGGCGCGACCGACGGCGGCGCGTCACCGCACGACCCGCGGCACGACGCGCGCGTCCACCAGCTCTTGGGGCTGGTGGAGACGTACCTGCGCGGGCGCGGCGGCTGGCGCAGCGACGAGCGGCTCGTCGTGTTCACCGAGTACAAGACGACGTTGGACTACCTGGCGCGGCGGCTGGCGCAGCGGTTCGGCGCGGACGGCGCGGTGCGGACGCTCTTCGGGGGGATGGGGCACGACGAGCGCGAGGCGATCAAGGCGGCATTCAACGATCCCGACGACGCGGTGCGGATCCTGGTGGCCACCGATGCCGCTTCGGAAGGCCTGAACCTCCAGCAGACGGCGCGGCTGCTCCTCCACTTCGACGTGCCGTGGAACCCCGCCCGGCTCGACCAGCGCAACGGGCGGCTGGACCGCCACGGGCAGGCGCGCGACGTGAAGGTGTTCCACTTCGTCAGCAACGACGACGCGGACCTGGACTTCCTGGGCTACGTCGTCGGCAAGGTGGAGCAGATCCGCGAGGACCTCGGGTCGATGGGCGAGGTGTTCGACCAGGCCTTCCAGCGGCGCTTCCTGGACGACGAGGATCCGGGCGTGCTCCGGCGGGCGGTGGACGAGGCCGGCGAGCGGCTGCGCGGGCAGTCGGAGGTGCCGCGCGACGACGCGGCGGCCGCCGACTCCACGGGCGCGGCGGAGGCCGAGCGCCAGCGAGCGCTGCGGATGGCGCTCGACCTGAACGCCGGAACGTTCCGCGCCACGCTGGACGTGGCCATGGGCCTGCGCGCCGGACGGCCGCGGCTCGAAGCGGCCGACGGGCGCGGCCGCTGCCAGCTCCGCCACCCGCTGGCGCCGGACTGGGTCGACCTCATCGACGCGTCGCTGCGCCAGCCGGGCCCTGGCGGTGCGCCGGGTGCGCTGCCGGCGCTGCTCTTCGACCCAGCCGGGCTGGTCGAGCCCGCGCCGGGCAGCGGCCGGCCGGTGTTCAGGCCGCGGCGCGACACCGCCCTCTTGCACCTGGCCCACCCGCTGGTGGAGCGCATGCTCGCGGTCTTCGCGCGCGAGCGCTACCCGGGCGTCGGCACGGCCACGCGCTGGACGGTGCGGCGGGGCGCGGTGCCGGCCGGCGCGGACGCCATGGTGGTGCTGACGGTGGAGGAGCTGGCGGTCAACGCGCTGCGCGAGACGTTCCACCACTGGGTGCGCACGCTGCGCCTGCCGGTGCGCGGCGGGGCGCTGTTGCCGGAGGAGCCGGACGCGCCGTCGACGGGCGCGGCCGGGGATGCGGTCCCGACGGCGGCGGTCCCGACGGCCCGCGACATCGCCGCGGCCGCTGAGGTCTGGGACGATGTCGAGCGCGCGGTGCGCGACGTGGTGAAGGCGCGCCGGCAGGTGCTGACGGGGGAGTTGCGCGCGGCCCTCTCGGCGGCGGGACAGGTGGAACGCCGGGAGGCGCAGGCGCGCTTCCAGAGCCGTCAGGGCGAGCTGTCGACGCTCATCGAAGGGCAGACGGTGGAGCGGCTGGAGCGCGAGCTGAAGGAGATCGAGCGCCAGCGGGGGCAGCTTCCGCTGTGGGGCGAGGAGGCCTACCTGCAGGAGCTGGCGCGAAGCGCGCAGGCGCGGGCCGAGGAGATCGAGCGGCGCAAGCGGCAGGGCGCCGAGCTGCGCACGCAGCTCGAGCGCGAGCGTGAGCGGGTGCTTGAGCACCTGCTGCCGCGCCGTCACTCGCTGTTCGGCGAGGCGCAGGTGTTCCCGGTGGCGGTCGAGATCCGGCTGCCGGGGTCGGGCGGCTGACGTGGCGGGCGAGCCCTACGCCTGGTGGTCGAGCCTGCGGCACGGCGGGCTCCTGATCGCGCCGGCACGCTTGCGCGGCCTGCCGGCCGAGCCGCATGCGCTGGCGCCGTGGCTGGCGGACCGGTTGCGCCGCGACCTGGTGCGGGCGGAGGCTGGCGACACGGACGCCCGCGCGGCGCTGATGAGCACGGTGCTGGAACGGGTGTGCGGGCTGGACGCGCTGGAGGGCTGGCGGCTGGGGCCGGCGCTGGACACGACGTGGACGCACCGCGACCTGACGGGTGCGGCCACCCGGCCGTGGGGGGTGTGGCAGGCGGACGGCCCGGCGCCGCTGCCGGTGTTCCTGGACGACGCGCCGCGGCTCGGGCTCGGCCGGGGCCGCCGCGGCTTCGCGCGGGTGGTGGAGTGGCTGCGGCGGGCGCGGCTGCACCTCGCGCTCATGACGAACGGGCGGCAATGGCGGCTGGTGTACGCGGGGCTGGACCATCACGCGTGGGCCGAGTGGGACTCGGCGCTGTGGCTGGAGCACGGGCGGCCGGGGCCGCAGGTGGCGGCGCTGCGGGCGCTCCTGGCGCCGGAGGTGCTGGCGCCGGCGCCGGACGGCGGGCCGGGGGTGCTGCTGGCAGCGGTGCTGGACTCGCGTCGGGGGCAGGCGGAGCTGTCGCATGCGCTGGGGGAGCGGGTGCGTCGTGCGGTGGAGCTGCTCATCCAGGCTTACGGGCCGCGGCTGGAAGCGCTGGAGGACTCGGTGCCGGGCGAGGCGGTGTACGTGGCGGCGTGCCGGGCGGTGATGCGGCTGGTGGTGGTGCTCTTCGCGGAGGCGCGCGACCTCTTGCCACGCGACAACGCGCTGTACCACGCGGGGTATGGGCTGGGCGGCCTGCGGGAACAGCTTGCGGCGGCGGGCGGGGTGGACCGGCTGCGGCACCGGCGGGGGGCGTGGCCGCGCATCCTGGCGCTGTGGCGGCTGGTGCACGGGGGCTGTCACCACCCGGAGCTGCCGGTCCCGCGCTACGGGGGCGGGCTGTTCGAGCCGGGCGACGCGGCGTCGGCGGACCCGGTGCGGCGGGCGCTGGCGGTGTTCGAGCTGCCGGACGCGGGGCCGCACGACGGGACGACGTGGGCGATCCTGGACCTCATCACGCGCTGCCCGACGCGGCTGCGGCAGGGCCGCGGCAGCACGGTAGTGGACGTGCCGGTGGACTTCGCGGACCTCTCGACGGAGTACATCGGCATCCTCTACGAGGGGCTCTTGGACTTCGAGCTGCGCCGGGCGCCGGCGGGCGACCCGATGGTGTTCCTGGCGCTGGGCGACGAGCCGGCGCTGCCGCTGTCGCGGCTGGAGGGGCTCCCGGACAGCGCGCTGCGCGACTTGTTGAAGAAGTTGAAGGTGACGCAAGCGGCGGTGTCGCTGGACGGCGAGGGGGACGCAGCGGACGGTGGGGAGTCGGAGGATGGCGGCGACGGGGAGTCGGCGGGCGAGGACGACGAAGGGGTGGTGGGAGACGGCGACGGGGAGTCGGTTGCCGGCGGAGATTGGGAGTCGGTGGACGGTCGGGCCGTCACGGGGGAGATCGGGGCTGTCGGGTCGGTGGCCGAGGGCGGCGGTGTGGGCGGCGACGCGGCGGGTGTGGGCGGTGCCGGCGACGACGCGTGGCACTGGGCGCGGACACGGGCGCTGGCGTGGGGCCGGCGGGCGGCGGCGTTGGGGATGCGGCGCCCGCGGGGGGCGTCGAAGGCGGCGCTGGGGGCGTACGAAGCGGCGCTGGACCGAGCGGCGGAGGGGTTGATCGCGCGGCTGGTGTTGCCGGGCGAGTGGTTCCTGGTGCGCTGGGGGGGTACGCGGAAGGGGGCGGGGACGTTCTACACGCCGCCGGGGCTGGCGGTGCCGACGGCGCAGCGCACGCTGCGGCCGCTGGCGTACGAGGCGCCGCTGGGGGCGGACGGGCTGCCGGACGAGCGGGCGCCGGCGGATGCGTGGCGGGTCCGGGCCCCGGAGGCGATCCTGGGCTTGCGGGTGTGCGACCCGGCGATGGGCTCGGGCTCGTTCCTGGTGGCGGGCTTGCGGTTCTTGACGGACGCGCTCTTCGAGAGCCTGCACGCGCACGATCGGCTGGCGCCGCTGCCGGATGGGCGGGGGCGCACGATGCCGCTGGGCTTGCCGGAGACGGGGGGGCTGGGGGAGGAGCGGATGCCGGCGTTGGACGGGCCGGAGGGGGAGTCGACGCTCCGGGCGCGGCTGAAGCGCTATGTGGTGGAGCGGTGCATCTACGGTGTAGACGTCGACCCGCTGGCGGTGGAGCTGGCGCGGCTGGCGCTTTGGGTGGAGACGATGGACCGCTCGCTGCCGTTCGGCTTCTTGGACCACAAGCTGAAGGCGGGCAACGCGCTGGTGGGCTGTTGGTTCGACCGGTTCCGGGACTACCCGGCGCTGGCGTGGGAGCGCGAGGGGGGCGACAAGCGGCACGCGGGGGTGCACTTCGGGAAGGAGGTGTGGACGCGGGCGATCAAGGCCTTCCGCAACGAGCGAGTGAAGGAGGAGCTGCCGCGGTGGATCACGGGGCAGCGGCACTTCCTGGACGTGGTCGACGGCGCTGCGCCGGAGGCGCTGCACGCGGCGCTGCGGGCGGGGCTGGAGGGTGTGCACGGGGTGGGGCTGGCGGACCCGGAGCGGCAGGCGGATGCCTACCGGGCGCTGGTGGAGGGGCGGGGCTACCTGGCGCTGAAGGCGGCCTTCGACACGTGGTGCGCGTGCTGGTTCTGGCCGGCGGACGACCTGGCGTCGGCGCCGTCGCCGGAGTCGTTCGAGCGGCCGAGCGCGGCGACGGCGGCGGGGGTGGCGGCGCTGGCGCGGCGGCACGGGTTCTTCCACTGGGAGCTGGAGTTCCCGGACGTCTTCGCGGCGGAGGGCAGCGGTTTCGATGCGGTGATCGGGAACCCGCCGTGGGAGATCCAGAAGCCGAACAGCAAGGAGTTCTTCTCGAACCTCGACCCGCTCTACCGGAGCTACGGCAAGCAGGAGGCGCTGCGGCGGCAGCGCGAGATCTTCGCGGCCAGCGCGGCGGACGAGCGGGCCTGGCTGGCCTATAACGCGCGGTTCAAGGCGCTGTCGAGCTGGAGCCAACACGCGGGGCGGCCGTTTGGGGATGGCGCGGACGGGGAAGGGCGGTTCAACCTGGGCAAGGGCGGCGAAGGCGTCCACGCGGTATGGCGGCACCGGCGCGCGGGATGGGTGTCGTACGCCGACGCGGAGCACCCTTTCCGCCACCAGGGAGCGGCGGACATCAACACGTACAAGATGTTCATCGAGCAAGGGCGCGCGCTGCTCCGGGATGACGGGCGTCTGGGCCTGGTGGTGCCGTCGGGACTCTACACGGACAAGGGTGCGACGGCGCTGCGGGTGCTGCTCTTGGATCGCTCGCGGTGGCAGTGGTTGTTCGGGTTCGAGAACCGCGATGGCATCTTCGGAATCCACCGCAGCTTCAAGTTCTGCCCGATCATCGTGCAGAAAGGGGGCGCCACGCGCGCGGTGACGGCGGCGTTCATGCGGCACGATCTGGCGGACTGGGAGAACGCCGAGCGGCACGTGATCCCGTACGGCCGGGCGCAGGTGGACCGTTTCAGCCCGCGCACGCAGGCGATCCTGGAAATCCGGGGCGAGCGCGACATCGCGATCCTCGAGAAGATCTACACGGGCACGGTCCTCTTGGGCGACGACGGACCGGAGGGGTGGGGAATCCGATACGCAACCGAGTTCCATATGACGAACGACTCCCACCTCTTCCCCCCGCGCCCCCAGTGGGAAGCCAAGGGCTATCGGCCGGACGAGTATGGGCGGTGGGTGGGGCCGCGGGGGGATGTGGCGTTGCCGTTGTACGAAGGGCGGATGATCGGGCAGTTCGACTTCAGTGATAAAGGGTGGGTTAGCGGCAAGGGGAGAACGGCTGTATGGCGGGAGATTCCTTGGGGAGCGAAGGTGGTTGAGCCGCAGTATTTGATGGGGTTGGCGAGTGCCCGCGGATCGAAAAAGTCGTACCTCCACCCCAAACTTGCCTACATGCGGATCAGTTCCGCGACGAATTCGAGAACAACGATAGCCACGTACTTGGATTCGCTGCCAGCAGGGGACAGCGTGTTCTTCTTTCGCTCTCGTACACACAGCAGTTCGGACTGTCTGAGCTTGGTGGGCGTACTCAACTCTATCGTGTTCGACTTTCAGGCCCGAGGTCGACTTGGTGGTCTCAACATGAGTGAGTTCGTAATGGTGGAGACCGCACTGCCTCCCCGCTCTGTGTTCGTTGGAATCAGAGACATTTGGTTGGCGGCCGTTGCCCAGCTTGCTACTCCCAACGATCAGTTCGCGCCCATGTGGCTTCGGTTACAGTCCCTATGGCAACGTTTCGACGGTAAGCGTTCCTGGCGCCGCCTCTGGGCCATCACCCCCCATGAGCGCCTTCGCCTGCGCGCCATGCTGGATGCCGTCGTCGCCGAGCTGTACGGCCTCGACTGGGACGACTTCGCGTACATCCTGCGCGACTGCGATCATCCCGCCGCGGCGATGCGGCAGAGCGCTTTCACCCGGGCCCTCGACCCCAAGGGCTTCTGGCGCGTCGACAAGACCCAAGACCCCGAGTTGCGGCACACCGTGCTGAGCCTCGTCGCGTTCCACGACCTCAAGGGCGCCATCGCCCGCGCCGGCGATCGCCATGGCGGCATCGACGCTTTCTGCCGCCAGCACGACGGCGACGGGTGGATGCTCCCCGAAACGCTGCGCCTCGCCGACCTCGGCCTCGGCCACGACGACCGCGCAGGGGTCGCCCAGCCCGTCCGCGCCCGGCTGGGCGAGCGCTTCCTGCCGTGGCAGCTCGAACAGACCGCCGAGGAAAGCTGGGCCGAGTGCGAACGCCACGCCAGGAACATCCTCGGCGAAACCGAGTTCCGCCGCCTACAGCGCGAGCTCGCCGGCGAGCAGCGCGAGGAGCGGCGCGTGGCGGAGGAACGCGCGCAGTACGAGGCGGGGAAGCAGCGCGGCTTGTGGGAGGATTGAGCGGCAGCAGGCCGCACCGTAGATCAACCGCTTCTGGGAAGGGAATCGTCATGAGCCAGAACGTTCCACTGCAGTCGATCGAGTCGCACGATCTCTCTGTCGACAAGATCATGCAGGACTTTTACGCCGTACCCACTTACCAGCGCGAATATGTGTGGACTGAACGGGAAGTCGAACAACTGCTACAAGATATCCTCGCCGAGTATCCCGATCTCAAAGCACCGGCGGCAGAGTACTTTGTGGGCAGTATCGTCGTGTGCCCCGGTATCGATGGCATGCTCAACCTCATCGACGGCCAGCAACGCATGACGACGTTCTTCCTCATCACGTGCGCTGTTCGTGACCGTCTTATGGAGCTGGGAGTCATGCCGCCCCAGATCATTACATCGCGAATCAGCTTTGAGAGCATGGATGACTTGGGACACGCCGTAAGACGCTACCGAATCAAGCTGCAGTACTCCGATAGCGCAGATGTCTTGGACCGAATCGGGGCTGGAGAGGCCATTGATCCGGAGTCGTTGCCCAACACGCGCTCCGCACAGCGACTGCTCAATGCTTACACCAACATCAGGCAGTTCCTGGCCCAGGAGTTCAAGGAGGAGCCGAGCGAAGTCCAACGCTTCTTCGCCTACATCATCAACCATGTCAAACTCGTACGTATCCAGACTCAGAGCGAGGCACACGCGCTTAAGGTCTTCGAGACCGTCAACGACAGAGGCGTAGGTCTCAGTCCGATGGATCTTCTGAAGAACTTGATGTTCATCCATGCATCACAGGCCGACTACGATAAATTGAAGGACAAATGGAAGAGCATGGTCGATACACTTCACCGAGCACAAGAGAAGCCTCTACGATTCCTTCGGTACTTTATCTTCGCCAAGTATGACGTCGATCGCCTTCGTGAGGAAGGAATCTATCGCTGGTTTACAGATCACGAGAAAGCCGTGGGGTTTTCTGCTGATCCGCTCAAGTTCGTCGACCAATTGTGCGATGCGGCGACAGCTTACGCCAACTTCGCAGTTGGTAAGAATCCAGATGGCTCCCCCAACCGCTACCTCTCCAACATCACGGCGCTGAGCTACGCTGCCCGCCAGCACTATATCCTACTCCTGTCGGCGATGCACTTGCCGACAGGCGCCTTCACCAAGTTGTGCTGTGAAATAGAGAACCTGTTCTTTGCCTACATCATCACACGTGAGCCGACCAAAGAGTTCGAGCGTAAGTTTGCTGCCTGGGCCTCGGACCTGACGCAGTGCCGAAACGAACCCGACGTTGACCAATACGTCCAACGCTACTTCGATCCCGCAAAGCAGCAATTGTCGGATCGATTCGATCTCGCCCTTCACAGCTTGACAGAAGCGAGCGTCCCACGGTACCGCATGCGCTATATTCTCGGCAAGCTCGCGCAGTATGTCGAAGAGCGGGCATATGGAGAGTCCGAGGCGAATCTCAGTCTGTTCTTGAACGAGCGCGACCTCGAGCACATCCTACCGCAAACTGACGGTCCCGATATCCTATTCGACAAACCAGAAGAGTACTCGACCTATGTCGGTCGCCTCGGAAACTTGACCATCTTGGAAGAAAGCTTGAATCGCTCCGTTAGCAATAAGCCGTTTTCAGACAAGTTCCTGGTGTACTCGAAGTCCAAGTTCCTGTTGTCCAAGACCATTGGTGCGATCATGACAATTGGTGACACAAAAATCGACAAGGCAATCAAGTCCGCCGGGCTCATCACGTTTGATCGATGGGACTCTGCCGCGATCGAGCGGCGTCAGTCCATGCTCGCGAGCTTGGCCCGGCAAGTTTGGGACATTCCATCGCCGAATGGGCCCGCCTGAGCGTTAGTGAGTCCGGTTCATAGATCACTTCGCCACGTTCGACGACCTCGCGCAGGAACGGATCGCCGAGCGCCAGGCGGCGGTCGAGGCTCCGGGGCGTTCGGACGAGAAGGTCCAGCCCGAAACGGGGCTCAATGACCCGAGCGATCTCCACGGCTTGATCGGTCTCGCTCAGGTCGGTGTCCATGATGACGAGCATGTCCACGTCGCTGTCCGGCGTTGGATCGCCATAGGCATAAGAGCCGAACAGGACGATCCGCAGCGGCCGGAACGTCGCGCCGATCCGCCGCGCGACGTCCAGGATCACAATTCGCGGCACGGTTTGCAGTCGAATCCGATGTATGTCAACCGGAATCGTCATCGTGACTCCTCGATTGTCAGCAAAGCACGCGCGTTCGGGGCAGTCTAACGGATTCCCATGATCGCTCTGGTTGCGAAGGCATCGACCCGATGCTATGATGCCACACATGCAACCCGTCGAGGCCCGTTATGAGGATGGCTTGCTCAAGCCCACATCGCCGCTGGCACTACGGCCAGGCGAACGTGTCCGGCTGATTGCCCTTCGCGTTCCCGATCCAGACCGATGGAATGTCAAACGCCTTTCAGAGATGGGGCATGAGGATGACCTCACCCTGGCGGCAGAGGGGTTGGCCGAGTGGGCAGACATGCTCGATGCTGAGGATCGTGGAGGCGCCGACGAATTGACGAGGCGAGCTGAACCACGGTAGTCCAGTCGATCACCCCTGTGCTCGCATGAGCGCACCTCTGGACAGAATCGGTCAGCCCCAGTCCCTGGAAGCGCGAACGAAGCCCGGAGCCACCCATGGCCATCAACCCCGTCGCATACACCGAAAAGGTCATCAGCGGCTTCCTCCGCTACCAGCTCACCGCCTACCCGCTGGCCGATCAGCGCCTGAGCCGCCAGATGCGCCAGCTCCTGTCCATCGACGCCACCCGCAAGAGCCCCCTCCTGAGGGGCCCCTACATCAGCCTGTCGCGCGCCTTTCGGCCCGGCGCCGCCGTGCGCCAGCTCGTCGACGAAGGCCTCCTCCACCCCCTCCTGGCCAGCCTGCACCCCCACGACCGCCTCTACGGCCACCAGGAAGAGGCCATCCGCGCCATCGCCGCCGGCCAGACCACCCTCGTCTCCACCGGCACCGGCTCCGGCAAGACCGAGTGCTTCCTGTACCCCATCATCAGCCACTGCCTGAACCTCCGCGACCAGGGAGCACCCGCCGGCATCACCGCCGTCCTCGTCTACCCCATGAACGCCCTCGCCGAAGACCAGATCGGCCGCCTGCGCGCCCTCCTGGCCGGCAGCGGCGTCACCTTCGGGCTGTACGTCGGCAGCACGCCGCGCGCCGAAACCGACGTCGCCAGCCAGCGCCTCGATGCCGGCAGCTCCCGGCAGGACTACGCCGCCGCCCTCGCCCGCGCCCAGGCCACCTTCCAGACCACCGCCGTCAACCCGCCCGAAGAACGCTGCTCCCGCGAAGCCATGCGCACCAGCGGCCAGCAGCCCCGCATCCTCCTGACCAACGTCAAGCAGCTCGAGCTCCTCCTCACCCGCCAGGCCGACGTCGACCTGTTCGACGACGCCCGCCTCGACTTCCTCGTCTTCGACGAAGCCCACACCTTCAGCGGCGCCGCCGGCGCCGAGACCGCCTGCCTCATCCGCCGCCTGCGCTCGTTTTGCGGCCGCACCGCCGACGAGACCGTCTGCGTCGCCACCTCCGCGACCCTCGTCGACCCCGACGGCGGCGACGCACCCGGCCGCGCCTTCGCCGCCCGCTTCTTCGGCGTCGATCCCGCCGCCGTGCACGTCGTCGGCGAGTCCCACGCCGAAGACGACTGGTCCCGCGTCCGTGCCCCCAGCCCCGCGCCCCCCGGCGACCCCACCGTGCACCTGCAGGCCGTGCTCGCCGCCGTCGACGCCGACGACCCCGCCGCCATCCAAGCCGCGTGGCAGGCCATGACCGGCGAGCCCCTCTGGGACGACTGGCGCCACGACCTGTATCGACGCATGGCCGCCAACGACCTCGTCTACCAGCTCACCGAAACCCTGGCCGAGCCTCGACCCCTCGACAGCACCCTCGACGACCTGTCACGCCGCGTCGGGCGCCCCGTGGCCGAGGCCGAGCTGCTAACGTGGCTCGTGCTCGGCGCCGCCGCCCGCAACGCCGGCCGGCCGCTCTTGCGGCCTATCGTGCATGCCTTCACCCGCGGCCTCGGCGGCGCCATCGTCACCTTCCCCGCAGGCGCCGCCGAGCCGCGCCTGTGGCTGTCCGCCGAAGACGAGGCCGCCGCCCGCACCGACGTCCCGCTCGCCCGCCTGCCCTTGACCACGTGCACCACCTGCGGCCAGCACTACTTCGTGCACACCGTGCAGGACTTCACCTTCGACGGCGACACCCCTGGCGGCGGCGTCGCCGTCGACGACCGCTGGTACTGGCCCGCCCTCGACGCGCTGAACGGCGGCTCGCGGCTCGTCCTCTTCGACCGCTTCGCCGGCCTGGCCGACGATCGCGCCGCCGCCGATCCCGGCGACGACCCCGATGCCCCCGACGAGCCCGACATCCCGCGCCGCAGCGCGCCCGTGCACCTCTGCCGCCACTGCGGCGCGCTGCACCCCCTGCCCCGTCCCCGCTGCGACGCCTGCACCCGCTCCGGCCCGCTCGTGCCCCTCCTGGCCGCACAGCAAAAGACCGACACGCCCGGCTACCTCACCGCCTGCCTCTCGTGCGGCAGCCGCGGCCGGTCCATGGGCGCCCGCTACCGCGAGCCCGCCCGCGAGCTGCGCGCCGTGGCCGTGTCCGACGTCCACATCCTCGCCCAGGACATGCTGCGCCACGCCGAGCGGCCCCGCCTGCTCGTGTTCGCCGACAACCGCCAGGACGCCGCCTTCCAGGCCGGCTGGATGCGCGACCATGCCCGCCGCTACCGCTTGCGCGCCCTGATGGACCAGGCGCTGCGCGACCGCCCGCAGTCCGTCGGCGACCTCGCCGCCACGCTCGACGAGCGCCTGGCGGCCGACGACGAGCTCTCGCGCACCCTCGTGCCCGAGGTGTGGGCCGTCCATCTCCCCGAGAAGGCCGGGCACCGGCACGAAGACGAGCGGCGCCGCTACCTCCGCATCCAGGTACTCCGCGAGGTGACCACCGCCTTCCGCCAGCGCATCGGCCTCGAGCCGTGGGGCCGCATGATCGTCCAGTACCACGGCCTCGAGCCCGGCCTCCCCTTCTTCCAGACCTGGGCGCCATTGGCCGGCCTGCCGCCTGCCGAGCTGCGCGAAGGCGTGGCCGGCCTGCTCGACCAGATCCGGCGCAAGTCGATCGTCCACGACCCCCAAGACCACCTCTTCGGCCGCTTCTGGCGCGACGGCGACTTCGAGGTGCAGCGCGGCTACTTCCCCGTGCTGCAAGGCGTCCCCAAGGGCGTCAAGCTGCGCCGCGCCGCCGCCGACGACCGCACCCGGCTCGACCACTGGCTCAGCACCAAGGGCGAGACCACCGCCCGCCAGCACGCCGCGCGCTGGGGCATCCCGCCCGAGCGCGTCGACGACTGCCTGACCGAGCTGTGGCGCGTCCTGACCGCCGACCTCGGCATCCTGACCCCCGTCACGCTGAAGGGCAGCGGCGCCACGCCCAAGCCGCTGCCGAACTGCACCGGCGCCTACCAGCTGGACGCCGGCCACCTCGTGCTCGCCGCCCACGAGGGCCAGTGGCGCTGCGACCGCTGCCGCCGCGCGACGCCCCGCGGGGCGCCGCGGCAGCGGTGCACCGCCTGGCGCTGCGACGGCCGCCTGGTCCACCAACTCGAAGACCCCGACAACTACGACCTCCTCCTCTTGCGCGACGACACCGGCATGCTCCGCCCGCACGAGCACTCGGCGCAGGTGCCGCACGCCGTCCGCGAGACCATCGAGCGCGCTTTCAAGGGCCACGGCGACGCGGTGAACACCTTGGTCTGCACGCCGACCCTCGAGCTCGGCGTCGACATCGGCGACCTCGACGCCGTGCTGATGCGCAACGTGCCGCCGCAAGCCGCCAACTACTGGCAGCGCGTCGGTCGCGCCGGCCGGCGCATGCGCATGGCCGTGAACCTCACCTACGCGCGGCCCGTCAGCCACGACCGCGCGTACTTCGCCGACCCCCTCAAGCTGCTCGGCGGCCACGTCGAGCCGCCGCGCTTCAACCTGCGCAACGACCTCATGGTGGCCCGCCACGTGCACGCCGCCGTGCTGACCGGCCTGCACCAGGCCGCCCGCCGCGAAGGGCCGCCGTCGCCCACTCTCGCCGTCCTCGAGCGGGCCTTCCCGGCCTGGGTGCGCGGGTACCTGTTCGACGAGAGCGGCGCGGTGCTGCCCGCTCTTCCCGACCTCGCGCCGCTGCGAGACCTCATCCAATCCCACCGCGTCGCGCTGCTGGACAGCGTCACCGCCGCGTTCCGCCAGGGGTGGCCAGCGGCCGAGGCCGAAGGGGTCGGCCCCCAGCGCCTCGGCGCGCTGATCGACGGCATGGCCGACGACCTCGGCGCCGTGCTGGGGCGCCTGCGCCGGCGCCTCGACTGGGCCCGCGACCAGATGCAGCGCCTCGACGAGGTCCGCCGTCGCAAGGGGGCCTTGGACCCTGACGAGAAGGCCCACTTCGACCGCTGCGAACGCCTGGTCCGGCGCCTCAAGGGCACCGACCGTCAGCGCCGTCGGGCGGCCGCCGAACCCGACGACGACACCTACACCTACGGCCTCCTGGCCGCCGAAGGGTTCCTGCCCGGCTATGGCCTCGAGACCGGCGCCATCCGCGCCCTGGCCGACCTGCGCCCGCCGCTGGGCGACGCCTTCGTCCTGTCGCGCCCGCCTACGCTGGCCCTGCGCGAGCTCGTCCCCGGCAACCTGCTCTACGCCAACGGGCATCGGTTTGTCGCCGGCAACTACCAGCTCGAGGTCGTCGACGCTGCGTCGGGCGCACGAGCCCAGGCTTGCTTCGCCGTCGACCCCGCGCACGAGGCCGTCACGGAAGTGGGGCAGGCGCCCGCCGGCGGCGTCGCGCCGCTGGCCGCGCATGAGCTGCGCGCCGTGCCGATCTGCGACGTCGACCTTCAGCACCGCTCCCAGATCAGCGACAACGAGGACTTCCGCTTCCAACTGCCCGTGGCGGTGTACGGCCTGCGCCGCGAGCAGCACGGCGGCGGAGCCGCGCACCGCTGGGGCGAGGTCGCGGTCCAGCACCTGCGCGGCGCGCGGTTCCGGCTGGTCAACGTCGGTCCGGCGCTGGCCCATGCCGTGCCGGGCTACCCGCTGTGCCTGGTCTGCGGCTACTGCGCGTCGCCGCTGTCCTCGGCCAAGGAGCGCGAGCACTTCGCCCAGAAGCATCTCGAGCGCTGCGGCCAGCCCGTCCAGCCCACCGGCTTCTACGCCGACATCGCCGCCGACGCCATGGTGCTCCCGGACGTCGCCGACCGCACCCAGGCGTACTCCGTCCTCGAGGCGCTGCGCATCGGCGCGTCCCGCGTGCTGGAGATGGAGCGCGACGACCTCGAGGTGCTCGTCATCGGCCTCGCCGGCCAGGACGCCGTCGAGGCCGTGCTCTACGATCCCATGCCCGGCGGCTCGGGCTTGCTCGACCAGCTCGTCGGCCGGTTCCCGGAAGTCCTCGCCGCCGCGCGCGACGTCGTGGCGAGCTGCCCGTCCGCCTGCGAGCGGGCGTGTGTCGACTGCCTCCTCAGCTTCGAGAACGGCTTCTTCCATCGGCATCTCGACCGCACCGTCGCGGCGGAGCGGTTCGCGGCATGGGGACCGGAGCTCGCGTTCGAGCACCTCGTCCCGCCGCGACTGCCCTCGCCACCGGCCGACCATGCCGGCCTCCCGGTCAACCGGGCCGAGGCGGCGCTCCGCGACGATCTGGCGAAGGCCGGCTTCCCGGCGCCGATCTGGCACCATCGCATCGACCTCGGCTCCGGCTTCGGCTGGACCGAGCCGGACGGCTTCTACCCCGGCGAGGACGACGAGCCCGGCATCTGCATCTACCTCGACGGCCTCAGCCGGCACCTGCACGGCAACCCCGCGACCGCGGAGCGCGACCGCGTGCTCCGCGATCGGCTGAAGGCCATGGACTACCGCGTCTTGGTCATCGCCGCCAGCGACCTCTTCGACCGCGCCGAGATGGCGGCCAAGCTGAAGCGGCTCGCCCGCTGGTTGATGCTGGGCAACGGCCACGCCGAGCAGCTCGCTGCCGACCCGTCGTGGTTCCAGCCGCCCGAAGTCGCGGGGACCGGCGGCGATGACCCGCCCGCTGGCGATCCATGGTCCGAGGCCCTCGCCCTGCTCGACGCCCGCTGGCGCCCGTTGGCGGAGGGCTTGCGACACCGCGGCCTCCCGCCGCCCGAGATCGACTTCGACGTGGCGGTCCGCGGCTTCACGACGGGCGAGGTCGCCACGATGGCGTGGCCGACCGACGCCGGAGCGGTGTTGCTCCACGATCGACCGGTCGGCGACGCCAGCACCCGAGTCGTCGTCTCCGTACCCGACGCACCCGCCGACGACGTGGCGCGGCGCCTGCGCGCAATGCTTGAAGGCTGAGCCATGCAAACCGTGATCGCGGATACCTTCACCCGGTCCCTGGAGCGCCTGCAGAACGACGAGCGCGCCCTGGTCAAGCAGACGGTGTTCGATTTCCAGGTCCATCCCGTCCAGCCGGGCGGCAACTTCCACCGCCTGGAGTCGGCGCGCGACCCCGGCTTCTGGTCCTACCGCGTCAACCGCGACCTGCGGTTGATCATCCACCAGTCGTCCGACGCGTTCACCCTCTGCTACGTCGACCACCACGACGCCGCCTACCGCTGGGCCGAGGCGCGCCGCTTCGAGGTCAACCCGCGCACGCGCGCCGTGCAGGTGGTCGAGGTGACCGAGCGAGTCGAGGAGGTGGTGCACCGGATCGCCCGCGACGAGGAGCCCGCCGTCTTTGCGCGCTTCGATCCCGACTACCTGCTGGCGTTGGGCGTCCCCGAGGCATGGCTGCAGGCCGTGCGGCATGTCGGCGAGAGCGGGATCGACGACCTTCTGGCTCGGCTGCCCCAGGAGGCCGCCGAGCGGCTGCTGGAGCTGGCTTGCGGGCAGCTCGTGCCCGTGCCCGTCGGGCTCAGCACCGCAAGCCCCCTCCAGCACCCCGACGCACGCCGCCGGTTCCTGGTGGTCGAGAGCGAAGAGCAGCTCCGGCTCGCCCTGGAAGCGCCGTGGGAGCGGTGGGTGGTCTTCCTGCACCCGCTACAGGCGTCGGTCGTCGAGGCGAAAGCCCGCGGCCCGCTGTTGGTGACGGGCGGCGCGGGCACCGGCAAGACCGTGGTGGCGCTCCACCGGGCGGCGCGGCTGCTCCGCGCGCGCCCCGATGCCCGCGTTCTGTTGACAACGTTCTCGAAAACCCTGTCGGCGCGATTGCTCGCCAAGATGGACCTCCTCGTCGCCCCGGGCGACCCGCACCGCGCGCGCCTCGAGATCGTCCACATCCACAAGCTGGCGGTCGATCTCTGGACCGCGAGGACGGGCGGTGACTTCGTGCCGGCCACCACCACCACCGTAGCGCGCCTGATCGACGAAGCGGCCGCGGCCGTACCCACCGACCTCGATCCCGTGTTCCTGCGTGCCGAGTGGGACGCCCTCGTCGACCCGTGGGGCCTGCGCACGTGGGAGGCATACCGCGCCCACCCGCGGGTCGGGCGCGGCACGCCCTTGGGCGCCCGGCAGCGGCAGGCGGCCTGGAAGGTGTTCGAGCGGGTGTGGGGCGATCTCGCGCTCCTCGGCCAGTTGACGTGGAGCCAGGTCTGCCATGCGCTGGCCGATCACCTCGTGGCGACGAACACGGCGCCGTTCGGGCATGTCGTCGCCGACGAGTGCCAGGACTTCGGTCCGGCCGAGCTGCGGCTGCTCCGGATGTTGGCGCCGGCCGGGGCCGATGACCTGTTCCTGTGCGCCGACGCCGGCCAGCGGATCTACCGCCGCCCGTTCACATGGTCGGCGGCGGGCATCGACGTGCGCGGGCGCTCGGAGCGGCTGCGGGTCAACTACCGCACCACCGAGCAGATCCGCCGCTTCTCCGACGGGTTCATGCCATCGGCCGTGGTCGAGGCGGACGGCAGCACCGCCACGCGGGCCACGGTCTCGCTCTTGGCAGGCCCGGAGCCCGAGGTCGTCGGCACGGCGACCGTCGACGACGAGATCGCCGCCGTCGCCGACTGGATCCGCCGCCTCGTCAGCCAGGGCTTCCGCCCCGAGGAGATCGCCATCTTCGGGCGGACCGAGGCCGTGGTGCGCGAGCGCGCACGCCTCGCGGTGCGGCAAAGCGGGCAGGCCGACCGCGCCCTGAGCGACGAAGGCGGTGCCGATGGCGCGGGCATCGGCGTGGGCACGATGCACCGGGCCAAGGGCCTGGAGTTCCGGGCCGTGGCCGTGATGGCGTGCGACGCGAGCACCGTGCCGCTGGCGTTCCTGCGCACCAAGCAGGCCGACGAGGTCGACCGCGAGGCCTATCTCGAGCAGGAGCGGAACCTGCTCTATGTCGCCTGCACGCGGGCCCGGGAGCGGCTGCTGATCATCTACAAGGGCCGGCCGTCGCCGCTGCTCGAGAACGATCGATTGCCCACCCGGCTCGGCTGATCTACAATCGCACTGTGAATCAGCCGAACTATCGCCCTCGCGCCATGGAACCGGCGTGGCTGGCCGCCGCGTCGCAGTTCCCTGCGCTGCTCCTCACCGGGCCCCGCCAGGTCGGCAAGACCACCCTGCTGCGGCACCTGTGCGCGCCGGCGCGGCGGTACGTCTCGCTCGACGATCCGATGCTGCGTGCGCTGGCCGCGACCGACCCCCGCCTCTTCCTCGACCGGTACGCGCCGCCCGTGTTGATCGACGAGATCCAGTACGCGCCCGAGCTGCTGCCCTACATCAAGATGCGGATCGACGACACGCGCCGGCCGGGCGACTTCTGGCTGACCGGCTCGCAGCAGTTCGCCATGATGCGCGGCATCTCCGAGACCCTCGCCGGGCGGGTGGCGATCGTCAACCTGCTCGGGTTCTCGCAGCGCGAGGCGGCCGGCCGCGGCCTCGCGCTACCGCCGTTCCTGCCGACGCTCGCGGGCATCCACGAGCGCGAGCAGGCATTGGCGGGAACGGCGGAAGGCGCCGATGCAACCTACGAGCGCATCTGGCGGGGGAGCCTGCCCGAAGTCGTCGCGCGGGACGACGTGGATCGGGACCTCTTCTACGGCTCGTACGTGCAGACCTACCTCCAGCGCGACGTGCGCGATCTGAGCCAGGTGGGAAACGAGCAGGCGTTCCTGCGGTTTCTGCGCGCCTGCGCGGCGCGTACGGCGCAGCTCCTCAACCTGTCCGACCTGGCGCGCGACGTCGACGTCAGCCACGGCACGGCCAAGGCGTGGCTGTCGATCCTCGAGGCGAGCTTCCAGGTCCTGGTGCTCAGACCGTACCACAGCAACGTGACGCAGCGCCTCGTCAAGACCCCCAAGCTGTACTTCCTCGACACCGGCCTGGCCAGCTACCTGACGGAGTGGTCGACACCGGCGACGCTGGCGGCTGGCGCCATGGCGGGCCCGATGCTCGAGACGCACGCCGTGGTCGAGGTGCTGAAGAGCTGGTGGCACGTGGGCCGGCAGCCGCGGTTGTACTTCTATCGCGACCGCGACGGGCGGGAGATCGACCTCCTCATCGAGCAGGACGGGCTGCTCCACCCCATCGAGGTCAAGCGCGCCGCCACGCCGCGGCCAGACTGGTCGAAGGCGTTTGCCGTGCTCGACGCGCTCGCCCCGGCGCGGGGCCACGGGGCGGTGCTGTGCCTCGCGCCGACGGTGACGCCGATCGACCGTCAGGCGACGGCGGTGCCGGTGGGGCTGGTGTGAGGGCGCGCGGATGGGCAGCGGGGAAAGCCCAGGCGCCCCGACCTGCCGCCCGACGATGCGACGACAGACCACAGCGCGCGCGACTACCGTGCCCCACATCGCCAGGCCCGCCCCCCCGTCACGGCTTGCGCTGCACCCGCGCCCGCTCGTCCTCGGCCGGGGCGATCGCCACGTCGCCGAGGTCCGCCTCGCCCAGCGGCGCCAGGCCCTCGCGCGCGTACAGGATCGCGACCAGCCGATGGCGGGCCGCCGCGGCGTCCGCCGGCACCCGCAGCCCGGCGCGGGCCGAGAGGACCGCTGCGTCGCCGCCCTGCCCCCCGCTCCCGCCGCCGTCCCCTCCTCCGCCCGCCTCCCCGCCTCCCGCCGCCGACAGCGCCCCGTCCCACGCCGCGATCGTCGCGCCGTGCGGATCGACCAGCCGCAGCGACACCTGCGGGTCCGCCAGGGGCGCCGGCCGGCGCGTGCGCCACGTCAGGTCGACGTGCGCGATGGCCCCCGCCGCCGGCCGCGGCGGGCTCACCGCGAACGCCACGTCGTTCTCGCCCGCCCCACCCGCGAAGCCCGCGGCCGGCCGCAGCGGGCTCGCCGCGCGCGGGAACGAGTAGTAGAAGAGCTGCACCCCCACCCGCCAGCCGCCCTCGACGCGGTAGCCGTGCGCGTCCAGCCAGCCCATCACCGTCCCCGGGTCGCGGCCCTCGACCGCCAGCCACACCCGCCGCCGCTCGCGCGCGACCTCGTCCAGCAGCGCCTCGACCTCGGCCGGCGACTTCGCGCGGTTCTTCGTGCTCTCGAGGTTGTAGATCTTCGGCAGGCCGTCGCCGCCGTAGCGCGCCGTCAGGAAGCGGCCCGGACCGAGCAGGAAGAGGGCGTCCTCGCGGTTCCCGACCTCGACCATGTGCCGCGTGAACTCGCGGTAGTCGGGCTTGCTGAAGGCAAGGTCCGTGTAGTGGTGCCACAGGGACACCCCGCTGGCCGCCACGAGCAGCGCCAGGCCCAGCGGCCTCGCGAACCGGACCCGCCCCCCGCCGAGCGCCCCCAGCCCGCGCGCGACGGCGATGTACAACAGCGGCGTCGCCGGCAGGAAGTAGCGCTCGTGCAGGTCGGCCTTCCACGCCACGATCCCGCCGATGGCGGCCACCAGCAGCGCCACGCCCCCGACGACCAGCCACCCGCCCCCCGGCGCCGCGCCGCGCGGGGCGCGCCCCCGCCGCAGGTCCGCCGCCGTCGCCGCCAGCCCCAGCCCCAGCAGCGCGACCGCGCCGAGCACCGGCCAGCGCGCCAGGTCGGCCGGCATCGTCGGCCCCAGGAAGAAGCGCGTGGCGAGCAGCCCCGGCAGCGTCGCCGGGTCGAGCGGATCCCGCCAGCCGGCGAACCCCAGGACGCCGATCGCGCGCGGCAGCCACGGCAGGAAGAGCAGCCCGATGGCGGCGTGCGCCGCGGCGAGGTCGCGCAGGCGCGGCCCGCCGCCGCGCCCCGGCCGAGACCACGGCTCGCCGGGGCGCGCTGCGCCGTCGCCGGGCCACGGGCCGGCGGCCGGCCCCGCGGGTTGCGCGGTGCCCGCGTCCGCCCCCGGCGCTCGCGCCGGGCCCCGGCGCTCCCCGTCCCGGACGATCGCCAGCGCCCCGCCCACCGCGCCGATGGCGACGACGAGCCCGCCGTAGTAGTGGGTGTAGAGCGTCGCGGCCCCGGCCAGGCCGTAGCCGGCCCAGTCCCGCGCCGCGCCGGTCCGCAGCGCCCGCGCCAGGGCGGCCAGCGCGGCCAGCGCCAGGCACGTCGCCAGCGTGTACATCCGCGCGTCCTGGGCGTGCCACACGTGCAGCGGGTTGACGGCCAGGAGCAGCGCGGCGGTGAGCGCCGTGCGCCGCCCGACCGTGCGCCGTGCGAGCGCCGCGACGAGCGGCACCGCCGCGACCCCGCACCACAGCGACGGGAAGCGCAGCGCGAAGTCCGTGGCGCCCGCCACGCGCAGCCAGAGGTTCAGCAGCACGAAGTACAGCGGCGCGTGCTCCACCGGCAGCTCGGCCAGCATGGCGCCGAGCGGCAGGAGGGCCCGCTCGAGGCTGATCGACTCGTCGCTCCACAGCCCCTGCCCGTCGAGCCGCCACACCCGCAGCGCGAACGCCGCCAAGGTGACGAGCGCCAGCCAGCGGCGGCCGGATGGCGGGGAATGGCGGGTCGCCGGCGCCTCCGCCCCGCCGTCCGCGCCCGTGCCCATCATGCGCCGGCGGGCATGGCGACGATCCGCTCGATCAGGACCGCGGCGACGTCGGTGGCCAGGTGCAGCAGGATCAGGCCGTTCACGACGTCGAGCCATGTCCACCGCGTATCGCGCGGCGCCACCCACGGCGGGTTCGGCTTCGTCCACGTCGGACGTGGCCAGCCCCCTCCCGCCACCCACCGCCCCGCCGCCAGCGGCGACCGCGCGGCCGCCGACGCGGCCACGTACAGCCACGGGAGGAACAGCGCGAGCACGAACCGCGGCCCGTAGTTGATGGGCCCGAACCAGGCATACAGCCCGACGTACGCCGCGAACGTCGCGAGCACGAAGGCGGCGCGCGGCCAGCCGGGCCGGGGCTCGCCGGTCCGCGCGGCCGCCCACGCCGCGCTCCGGCGCAGCAGCACCGCGACGAGCCCGAGGAGCCCGTACGCCAGCACGTAGCGGTACCACCCGTAGCTGGCGCGCGCCGTCGCCTCGATCTCGACCAGGCCGTCGACCAGCCGCCGCGCGATCTGCCCCGCGTCGTGCTCGCGCAGGTAGCGGCCGGCCGAGGGCAGCTCGGCGGCCGGCATGTCCGGCCAGCCCTTGCGGTCGCCGTGCGCCTTGGTGCCGGCCACCACCTCGTCCCAGCCGTCGTACCACATGTAAAACGTGCTGTTGACGTTGTAGAGCGGGTCGCCGAACACGCGCTGGTTGGCCGCGGCGTACGGCGCGACGACGCCGGCGAACGCCGCGGCGACCAGGCACGGGGCGAGCCAGGCGGCGCGCGACGAGCCGCCACCCTCTCCGTTCCCCTCCCCCTCCCCCGCGCGCCGCCGCCCGAGCGCCGCCAGGGCGGCGCACACGGCGTAGATCGCCAGCATCGGCAGCGCCGACGGCTTGAGGAGGTGCGCCAGGCCCAGCACGGCGCCGGCGGCGAGGGCGCGCCGGGCCGAGGGGAAGCGGAGCAGGCGCTCGAGCTGCACGAAGGCCGCGAAGAACGCGGTGTAGTACGGCAGCTCGGGCTGGACGTAGGCGGCCTTGAAGATGAAGACCGTGAACGCGGCCGCCAGGAACACGCCCAGCGCGGTCGGCCACGGCAGCGCCCGGAAGAGGATGGCGCCGACGACGGCCAGGCAGGCCAGCGACAGGGCGATGTTCAGCCGCTTGCCGAAGGCGAAGAACGCCGCCTCGTCGGCGTCGGGGTCGACGAACGGGGCCAGGAGCCACGGATAGGCCGGCCCGCGGGCGCCGTCGGTGAGGTACGCGCCGCCGGTCTTGACGATCTTCTCGGCGAAGTGGTAGTAGGCGGTCTGGTCGTAGGCCTGGAAGTCGGTGTTGACGCGCCGGCCGTGGGCGTCGGCGCGGATGGCGTAGGCGGCGGCGAGGAGCGCCACGAGCAGCCCGGCCGCCGCGCGCACGAGCGGGCGGCGGGCCCTCGCCGTGGCCGAGCTGCGCGCAGCCGGTTGCTCTCCCGATGCTGGAAGGGGGACGCTTTGAAGCGGCCGTCGCGGCCGGGAGTCCCCGCCGCGCGACTGAACGCGCCCTCTCCCCCGGGATGGGAGGAGGGGGTCGGGGGGTGAGGCCCAGGTCGGCATGGCTTCAGGGTTGGGCATGCGGGGCGATCTCGACCGTCGCAACGTCGGCCGCGGCGTCGTCGTCGCCGGCGACCGGCAGCCGCTGCAGGGTGCGCCAATCATACCAGCCCGCGCGGAGCACCGCCATGCCCGGGGCGGCATCGGCGGCCACGGCGAGCGGCACGACCTGCACGACCCGCTCGCCCGGCCGCCAGCGGTCGGTCGGGTAGCTGTTGTCGAGCGGCGGGCCGTCGAACTGCCCGGCCGTGCGCCCGCCCCGTGTCTCGAGGCGCAGGAACAGGTTGTGGTCGAGGTCGGTCGGCGCCCGGGCCTCCCACAGCAGCGTCGCCGTCAGCGTGCCCCCCGGCGCGACCGGCGCCGGCGACAGCCCGACGCCCGCCAGCACGATCCGGTCGCCGAACGCGACCGGCGGCCGCGCGTCTCGGACCCCGGGCGGCCGCCAGCCGGGCGGGAGGCGCAGCACGGCCAGGTCGCCGGCGTCGGTGCGCGCCGCGCCCGGCCACCGCCGCGCGAACGCGGCCGCCCGCTCGGCCTCGGCCGGGTCGAACAGGTACGCCGCCCCGCGCGCGCCGGCCTCGCCGTCCGCAGGGAGCACGAGGCCCGACGCGGGGTCGAACGCCCGCACGTCGGTGCCGGCGTGGAGGTAGCGGACCACCGACTGCGCCCAGAGCGCCGGCATGGCGAAGGCGGGCTCGGCGGCGGCGACCGCTGCCGCGGCCCGGCCGCGCACCACGGCGGCGGCGTTGAAGGCGGCGGGGACATGCGGGTCTTTGGCGTACCACGCGAAGTAGTCGACCGCGGTCCAGGCGGCGCTGGCGCCGAGCACGCCCGCGACCAGCCAGGGCCCCCAGCCGCGCGCCCGGAGTCGGGCGTGCGCGGCCGCCCGCTCGAGCCCCCAGGCCGGCAGCAGGAACAGCACCGGCCACGTGCCGACCAGGCGCGTGTAGTTGGGCGCCCCGATGCTGAGCAGCGAGGGCGCCAGCGCGACGCCCAGCGCCAGCGCCAGCAGCACCGCCGCGCCCCGCGCCGCCGGCCCGCGGCGGCCGGCGAGGTCGCGCGCCAGGAGCACGACCCCGAAGACGAAGCACGCGCCGACCAGCGGGTCGAACACCGGCCGGCCCCGCCGGTTGTGCGACCACGACCGGTCGCCCTCCCACACGGCCATGCCGAGCAGGCGCCACGCGTTGGTGGCCAGCGCCGCCGCCGGCGGGTCGTCCTCGACGGCGGGGTTGAAGATCGACACGATGGCCGAGCGGTGCGTCAGGGCGTCGGGGTGGCGGACGAAGTACGCGGCCTGCGGCAGCGCCAGCACGGCGGCGACGGCGACGGCGACGCCGGCCAGCGCCAGCGGCCGCCGGTCGCGCGCGCGCCACGCCACCCACGCCGCCGAGCCGCCGACGACGGCGACGAGCAGCCGGCCGACGAGGTGGGTGTACACGGCGGCGGCGATGAGCGCGCCGGCCAGGGCCGCGGCGCCCACGGCGGCCCGGCGGGCGCCGCGGCTACCGCCGTCGACGGCGCCGCCGTCGCCCTCTGTGCCCGGGCTGCCCCCGCCCCCGCCGCCTCCCGCGCCGGGCCGCAGCGCGCGCCACCACGCCGCCAGCGCCACGGCGACCAGCGGTGGCAGCAGCACGGCCTCGATGGCGTAGCGCGACTGCGCGACCGGCCAGAACGTGGTGGCGGCGATGGCGGCGGCGATCAGCGCGGTGGCGCGCGGGCGGGGGAGCGGCAGGGCGCAGCAGAAGACGTACTGCGCCCCGATCATCAGCCAGCCGGCGACGGCGGCGGTCAGGCGGGCGGCGGCGATCGTCGGGCCCAGCACCGCCTGGAGCGCGGCCATGCCGTACACGAAGAGGGGCTCGCGCCCGTTGTTGCCGGGCAGGTACACGGGGCGCCAGCCGTCGCCGATGGCCAGCGCGTCGAGCGCGTTGTGCGCCTCGTCGGGGTGGAACCCGAACGGGACGTCGCCGATGCCGTGCAGCCGCAGCGCCGCCCCGGCGACGAGGATCGCGCCGAGCGCCACCCGCCGGTCGAGGCGCACGGCACGGCGCGGGGCGATGGCGCTACCCTTGCGGGCGCCGGGCGACGGTGACCTCGACCTCCTGCTCCCGGCCGTCGCGCAGGATCGTCAGCCGGACGGCCTGGCCCGGACGGGTCTGGAGCGAGATGTACGTCAGGAGGTCGTCGAACGAATCGATGGGCTGCCCGTCGATGGCCACCACGACGTCGCCGCCCACGGGGATGGGCGACGCGTCGCCCTCGCCCTCGGTCTGCACCGCGTTGTTCGCGCCGCGCAGGACGTTCACCGACGGGCCGTCGGGCCGCACCTGCAGGATGTACGCCCCGCGCGACTCGGCCAGGTTGTTGGCGGCGGCGACCTCGACGGTGAACCGCTCCTGCGACAGGCCGGCCACGCCGAGGTACGACCACTCGTAGCGGCCGTCGCGGATGAGGACGGGCACCACCTGGGCGACGATCGACGACGGGATGGCGAAGCCGACGCCGGAGTTGGCGGGCGTGCCGCTGCCGGGCTCGACGCTGACGGTGTTGATCTGCGCGTTGATGCCGATGACCTGCCCGGTGAGGTCGAGCAGCGGGCCGCCGGAGTTCCCGGGGTTGATGGCGGCATCGGTCTGGATGGTCTGCGGGATGCCGAACTGCGTCACCTGCTCGAGGCCGGCCGAGATGGTGCGGCCGAGGGCGCTGATGATGCCGTAGGTCATGGAGTTGGCGTGGCCGAACGGGTTGCCGATGGCCACGACGGGCTGTCCGACCTGGAGCGACGCGAAGTCGGCGACGAGCGGCAGCGCGCGCGCGCTGTCGGGCATGTCGTCCACCCGGACGACGGCCAGGTCGCTGTAGGCGTCGGCGCCGACGACGGTGCCGGTGCGGTGCTGGCCGTCGTAGAAGATGACCTCGATGCCCTCGGCGTCGCCGGCGACGTGGTTGTTGGTGACGATGTGGCGGTCGTCGTAGACGAACCCCGAGCCGGTGCCGCGCTGCGGGACCTGCTGCCCCATGAAGTCGACGGTCTGCTCGACCCCGAGGCTGACGACGCCGGGGTTGACCTGGGCGTACAGCCGGGGGAGGTCGGTGCCCGCGGACGGCGCGGCTGGCTGCAGCGGGAGGGCCTCGCGCGGGGCGGTGGGGCGGCCCTGGCCCCGGCGCGGGGCGGCGGCGCGGGCCGGGGCGGCGGTGGCGGCGGGCGCCGGGGCCTCGCCGACGCGCTCGGCGGCCGAGCGCACGGCATCCTCGATCGCCGCGCCGGCGTCGGTCGCGGCGACCGGCGCCTGCGACACGCGGTAGACCATCAGCCCGGCGCCGAGCGCGCCGGCGCACAAGAGGGCGAGGGCGGCGAACAGGCCGAGCCCGAAGACCAGGCGGCGTTCGTTGGGGGTCATGGGGGATCCTCCGGGCGCGCGGCGCCCAAACGCGGCATGCCGCCCGCGCGTGCGGGCGGCCGGGCCGCTGGTTGCATCAGTACGTCAATTGTAGGCGATCTCGGCGGCGCGGGGGCCGCCCTTCGCCCGGAGGGCTGGGGGTTCAACGGTCATTTCAACGCTGATGGACCCGAGTATGCCGGTGCGGCGTGAAGGGCCGCTGAGCGCAAGCTGAGGGGTTGGTGAGGATGCAGCGGGACGGTGTATCATCGTCGCCGCCATGGACATCGACGTCCTCGTCTTCATCCAGCGCCGGCCGAACGGCCGGTACCTCCTCACGGTGCCGGCCCAGCCGGACGTGTCGGTGATCGGCCCGACGCTCACGGAGTGCAAGGAGGAGGCGACGCTGGCGTTGATCCAGCGCCTCGAGGACATGGAGCCCGACGAGGTCGAGGCGCTCGCCGCGCGGTCCGGCCACGCGCTCACCCGCCGGTCCTTCGAGGTGCGCCCCAAGCGCGGCGACGGCCGGCGGCGGCGCGAGCCGTACACCCTGGCGGTGAGCCTCGTGCTGACGCCGGGCGACGACCGGATCATGGTCCAGGCGCCCCGCCTGCGGGAGCCGGACACGCGGCGGCCGCTGACGTTCTTCGTCCGGAACCGCGACGAGCTCGACGCCGTCGCCCAGGCCGAGGTCGCCGAGTACTTCGCCGACGTGCCGCTCGAGGCGCTGCCGGACTACCAGGCCGCGCGCCACGAGGACATCGACACGCTCGGCGTGTCGTTCAAGCCGAAGTCGCCGGTACGCTCCGCCGCCGAGAAGGTCGAGGCGTCGGCGTCGCACTTCTGGGCGCTGCGGGCCAGCGGGATCAACCTCACCGCCCAGGCCAAGGAGGGTCAGCTCGGGCGCGCCTACCGCCGCGAGGCGATCGTCGAGCAGGTGCTCTCCATCCTGGCCGCGGCGCAGCGGCCCAGCCTGATCCTCACCGGCCCCGCCGGCGCCGGCAAGACCGCCATCGTGCACGAGGTGGCGCGGCGCATCCAGCGCAAGGAGTGCCCCGAGGCCCTCCACGACCGCCAGCTCTGGGGGGTGACGGGCGCGTCGCTCCTGGCCGGGATGGCGTTCATCGGCCAGTGGCAGGAAAAGCTGACCGACCTCGTGCGCGACGTCCGCAAGCACCGCCACATCCTCTTCGTCGAAGACGTCGCCGGGCTGGCCGACGCCGGGCGGTGGTCCAAGAGCGACGAGAACATGGCGCAGTTCCTCAAGCCGTACATCCAGTCCGGCGACGTCGTCATCCTCGGCGAGAGCACGCCCGAGCGCCTGCGCTACAGCGACCGGCTGACGCCGGGCTTCGTGTCGCAGTTCCGGAGCGTCGCGGTCGATCCACCGGGCGTCGACGACACGTTGAGCATCCTGACGAGCGTGTCGCACCGCATCGAGAAGGCCGAAACCGTGCGCCTCCAGCCCGCGGCGCTCCACGCCGCCGTCGAGCTGACGACGCGCTTCATGCCCTATCGCGCCCAGCCCGGCAAGGCGATCCGCCTGCTCGAGCAGGCGGCCGCGGACGCCGCGCAGGCGCGGACCGGCACGGGCGACGCGCGCCGGGCGCTCGACCGGCGCCACGTCGTGGCCAGCTTCACCCGCCAGACGGGCCTGCCGGAGAGCATGCTCACCGACGCCCGGCCGCTCGACCTCGACGCCGTGCGGCGCCACTTCGCCGAGCGGGTCATCGGGCAGCCCGACGCCGTCGACACCATGACCGACCTCGTGGCGGTGGTCAAGGCCGGGCTGCACGACCCTCACAAGCCGCTGGGGGTGTTCCTGTTCATCGGGCCGACCGGCGTCGGCAAGACCGAGATGGCCAAGACGCTGGCGGCCTACCTCTTCGGGGACGCCGCGCGCCTGGTGCGGTTCGACATGAGCGAGTACATGGACCCGGCGGGGCTGCGCCGGCTGATCGGGGTGCCCGGCAGCGACGCCGAGGGCGAGCTGACGGGCAAGGTGCGGGCCCAGCCCTTCTGCGTGGTGCTGCTCGACGAGATCGAGAAGGCCGACGTGCAGGTCTTCGACCTCTTCCTCCAGGTGCTGGGCGAGGGCCGCCTGACGGACGCGACCGGCCAGACCACGTCGTTCCAGAACGCGATCATCCTGTTGACCTCCAACCTCGGCGCCGGCGCCCGCGAGCAGCGCGCGCTGGGCCTGGCGGCCGACGGGCGGCCGGCCGGGGCGATGGACGACGCCGGCTACTGGCGCGGCAAGATCGAGCAGTTCTTCCGGCCCGAGTTCGTCAACCGCATCGACCGGATCGTCGTGTTCCAGCCGCTGGGGCCCGAGGTCATGCGCCAGATCGCGCGCCGCGAGGTCGACGCCGTGCTGGCCCGCGAGGGGCTGGCGCGCCGCGGCATCCTGGTCGAGGTCGACGACCCCGTGCTCGACCTCCTGGTCGACGAGGGCTTCACGGCCAACTACGGGGCGCGGCCGCTCAAGCGGGCCATCGAGCGGCTGGTGGTGGTGCCGCTGGCCCGCTGGCTGGCCCAGCGCACCGACGAGGGTGGGCTCGTGCGGCTGCGGCGCGAGGGCAACGCGGTGGCGCTGGCCGCGCGGGCGCCGGGCGACGACGAGGCCACGGCCACGGTCGAGCTGGGGGGTGCGACGGCGGGGAGGGCCACGACCCGCCGCATGAGCGACAAGGCGCTGGTCGAGGGCTTCGCCGCGCTCCGGATCCGGCTCCATGCCTGGCGCGAGCACGAGGACGTCGTGGAGCTCGCCGGCGACCGCGCGCTGGCGCTGGATGTCATCAACACCGCGCTGTGGAAGACCGCCGCCGGCGACAGGGTCGGCGCGTACCGGACGTTCAACCGCCTGGACCGACTGCTCAAGCGACTCGACCAGCTCGCCGACCGCGCGGAGTACCTCGAGGAGCTGGCCGGGCTTGTGCACCGCCAGCGCGACGCGCGCTACCGCAAAGACCTGGCGGCGAGCTACGCCCGGCTGGTGCGCGACGTCGACTTCCTCGAGGTCGAGCTGTTGACGGCCGGGGAGGACGATGCGGACCGTGCCGTGGTCTTGCTGCGCCCCGTCGGCGCGCGGCTGGCGGACGGCGACGCGGCGGTCCCGGTCACGCGGCTGGCCGGGATGTACGGCCGCTGGGCGCTGCGCAAGGGGTACGCGGTCGACGTGGCGACGCTGGCGCCGCTCGAGATCACCCCCGAGGCGCTGGCGACGGCGCGCAAGCGGGCGCTCGACCACGTGGCCGCCCACCGCGCCCGGGTCATGACGCGCGACGCCGCCCAGGGTCTGTATCCCTACGTCTGGAACCCGCTGGCCGCCGGCGACGGGGAGGGACTGGTCAAGGAGCTGGCGACCTTGCCGGCGGTCCGCGAGATCGCGATCGTCGCGGAAGGCGCCAACGTCTTCGGCTTCCTCAAGGGCGAGCAGGGCATCCACCGCTTCGAGGACCGGCGGCCGGGCGGGGGCAAGGCGCAGGCGCTCGTCGAGGTCCGGGTGAAGCGGCCGTGGCACGACGACCCGCTGTTGTGCGAGCTGTACGTGCGCGGCCTGCGGAGCCGCGAGGCGGTGGAGGTGGTCGGCGCGATGCCGGCGCCCGAGCCCGACGCGGAGGGCGCCGGCGACCCGGAGCAGGTGGCGCGGGTCTACGACCTGGCGGGCACGCGCGCGGCGCGCGACCCGCGCACCAAGGTGCGCCACGCCGACGTCAAGGCGGTGCTCGACGGCGACATCGACGACTTCGTGCTGGGCTGGCTGCGGTGGGAGCGGGAGGCGGGGGATGGGGATGGGGGGGAGGATGAGGACGTCTAAGACATGGCGGCGCGCCGGGATCACGGCGGGATCATGCGTCGGATGCGATTGGCCCCAATTGAAACGCTAGGGCACGACCTCGAACCCCGATCCGCCTGTCACTTGGTACGCAAAGAAGTGGCGATCCAAGGAGAACACACGCCGTTGAGCCAGGCTGTCGGCCGCGGCGACGATGGATGCGTCCGCGAGGTCCATCGGAATGTCACGATAGACACGCATGAGCTCGACCATCTGTGCGATCTCGGCCTCGGCCGGCACGTGCAATCGAAGCCTGCCTGCTCGCCACAATTCCCAGAGTGCGACCTGAGCCGGATAGCCACCGGCGCGATGGACGAGGTACATTGCCTCTGTAAAGCAAGGCCATGTCGTCACGAGCGGCTCAGCCGGTAGTCGCTTGGCCGCAGCGATGCATTGGGCATGATTGGGGTCGTTGCGGTTGACCAAGGCCACCAAGGGACCGGTATCGGTCAGGATCACACGTGTCCCAACCGCTGCTTGTCTTCGAGGCCGGCGAGGAATCGGGCGTCCGTGTCTTCCGACCAAGCTTCGTTGCTACCGGCAATGGTCCCAACGTACCCAGAGAGCAGATCAAAGAGACATCGGTCGCCCTGTGCCGATGCATCGAGCTCGAGACGGGGCGGAAAGAGTGTCCGAAGACCCTCTATGGCCAGCTTCTCTGGGGTGGTCCCCCGCAGCCGGGCTTGCTCGGTGATGCGCGCATCGACGTCCGCCGGCAGTGTGATAACGGTCATGGCTGCACCTCTCCGAATGGCGCCAAGGATGATACGTTTGCTCCTATCGGTCAAGAGCAAGTTCCGGCGCCGCGCCCCTTCACGGTCTGACGCCGGCCTCGCGCAAGCATGCGTCGAGCCACGCAGCGGCGGCGCGGTGACTGAGGGCGCGAAGGTGAGGGCGGCCGGGTAAAGGATGCCGAGCTCCTCGACGGGAACGAGGTCGTTGACGGAGGACACGCTCAGCCGGGCGACGTAACGCGGTCCGAGGAGCGGGCCAAGCTGACGCGTGAGCTGGCCGGCGAGCGACGGGTGCACATCCGGCCAGAGGTAGCCCTCGAGATAGGGGTCCATCCCCGGCAGTGGCGATGGCATGGAAACGTCCTCGGCTGCGGTTGATGGGCCGACGTCCGGGATCCTGTGGGGACAAGTCTGGCCCGGAGGATGGATGGTGGCCAGCAGCCGGGAACGGGCCCGTGCTGGTGCAGCGGGAACGCCGCCGTGTGGCCGATCCGCCGGGAGCCACATGCCCCAGGCGCCAGACCTACAGGCATCTGTTGCCAAGATCTCCAGAGAATGCAACCCCAATTGCCCATAGGACTTGGGCCGAGATCCCTGGCGGAATGTGCCGTACTGTCCGGCTCACGGTAAAGGGGTGGTTCGGGGAGAGGAAACGGGGCGCCCCGGCCGTCCGGCTGGCACGGTGTGCGGCGCGGCGGCGATGGGCCGCCTCGGCCGCGATCGCGGGGCGGTCGCCGTCCTTGCTGAGCATCATAGGGCGCTTTGTCACGGGGAGCAAACGAGAAGTGCGTGAGAGTCTACTGATACTCGCTCAAGTCGATCTCACATGCGAGATTAGACCAGATATGATTGAACATCGTGTTAAGCTGCTTGATTATGATTTGCCCTCCTGATGTAACGCGACTTAAGGTGAAAGTATCTGGAATCTGGCGTGAAGATAATCCCGGAAAGTCCTCTTGGGGAATGACAAACCCGAAATACGCTGAATGTTCATCGACTAGCGCAAAGTGCTGCATGGGTTCAAAGAGATAGGCACGAACTTCGATTGAACCAATGCGTCCTTCCTTCTGCATAAGCTTCAACTCCTTCATTGAACGAGAGAACTCAACCCCCAATTCGACTCGCTCAGCATCTGACTTCGGAAATCGCATGTTCGACGTGGCGCGACAATCCATTACCAGAATCCGAAGCTTGACGATGGAACTCCCACTCTCCCTCAGAGATCTTCCGTAAATCAATCCAGTATGAGTGAAGATGTCGATGGCTTCGTGATTCTTGCGCTCCTGAAGCAGAGATACAAAGCCATGCACGAATGATGTTGAAATAGATAAGTCTCTGGTGCCAACCGAGGATATCTTCTTGTCAATTGAACGGAACAGTAACAGAAGTGACCCAGCCAACAGCAATAGGCTTCCTCGTGCGTTCATGAATTGAGAGATCTTCGGGAATACGATCGAGCTCAGTTCCAACGCTACGAACATCACCAGAATACCATAAGTGGCACGCCGCTCGGCGCGATCCCAGAAGTCCTTTAAGTCAGACATGAAATTCCTCCTTTCCGGTCTCACTCTATCGTTGTGTGGCAACCAGAACACGAGCAGAATGCAGGAATGCATCGACTGGCAGCGGTTGGCACAAGGCTGCGGCTGACCATGAGTGTGCCGCAGTCTCTGCCAAATGGTGATGCGGGCGGGAAGCCCGCGTTACCTGGGAACACTCTGTGACGCGGCAGAAGCCGCGTCTCTAGGTGACTGATCCACTGCCATCTTTCTTAGATTGACCACTTTCCATACATCTGTCTGCTGCATGCTTCCGAGAACGTCCTTGAACCTAATGCTGTTGGTCACATCGACTTCATCGCTGTCTGGCTCAAGCAAGACTCGCTGAGCGCGAGCAATAAGCGGCCCATACTCACGCTCTGCACGAGTGACGATGAACCTGTGGTGTCGCCGCATGTCAGTCCGATCCGGTCCGTTCATGAAGTCCAACCACTTCAATCGTTGTGATCCATATGCTCCGCTCTCCGTCATCCCGAGAAGTCGCCATGAGGCTGCAAGGACGGAAGCTTGGACAACGCACACAGGATAGCGTGTGATAAACGCCTCATCAATGATATCCCAACGTATCAGTGTGGTCGCATTGCTTTGGGCAAGTTGAGAAATCGAGTTATCCAACCGTGCCACATTGATTGGCTGAGACAGATCTCCACATTCAAGAAAAGTGTCGAACTCTCTGCATGTAGCGACCTTGATCACAACACTACCTTGAGCCGCATCAATCGGGGTCCGAAACATGACGTACACGAGTGGGAATGCTACTGCGCTGTACTCCGCGTTGAGCAAATGAACCGCAGTCTCAAGAAGATACCTTGATGGCCCCTGTTCCAGATGACCTGCTAACGCGGTGAGGCCAACATCGATAGTGACTGTAGGTGTCGATGTTGCTTTTTCCTTGTTCTGTCGAATGTTATGCAGATGAAGCCGAATTGAGATAATTGCAATGAGTAGCGCAGGAACCCCAGTTAGGAGTGCAATCAATTGAACCAATTGTTCGATTTCCATCTCCGGCGCTCCCTGACTGATACACAGACATCAAGAGTATCTGTTACTTTCTCCTATACAGATTGAACCTTGGGAGCCGTCAAGAAACAAGCCACCCTGGGAGCACAACTTTCCAGGCGACACCAGACGAGGCTGGCCGGCAAGATGCCGGCATTCCCAGCAGTAGCCTTGTTGTTTGACGACTCCTTGGTCCGACCAATCTTGAATCCTTTGAGGCAGGTGCTTAGGGCGTGACACATCGTGTCGACGGAGGCTCCGCTCCTGGGGCCGCGGGCTTCCAGCCCGCCCGGATCATGCGGGCCAGAAGTCTGCGGTCCCAGGAGCATACGCGTTAGACAACTGCGCTGCGTCTGCGATGTGCGGTGGCCCCGGTCCTACTCCACCCTCCCGGACTACCGCCTCCGCTCACACCCCCATCACGGCGTCGCCGCCCCGGCCGCCCCGCTCGCCAGCCCCACCAGCACCAGGAACGCCGCCACCGCCGCCGCGAACATCGTGATCACCACGATCCCGATCACGCCCAGCAGGATCACCACCCACAGCGCCTTGTCCTTCGGCAGGTTCAGCCCCGACTGGATGCCCACGTACGTCAGGAAGAGCTGGTAGAAGAACAGCGCCAGCCCCCCCAGCCCCGTCAGGCAGGCCAGCGGCCCGATCCCGATCAGGTTGAGGATCGCCCCCGCCACCGACAGCGGCGCGTAGAACAGCGAGATGTCGTAGGCCAGCTCCCCGAACACCCCCGTGCCGCCGAAGCCGCGGCCCAGCAGGTAGGCCAGCCCCAGGAAGATGAAGAAGCCGATCAGCGTCGTGATCACGTTCGACACCGCCCCGCCCAGCATGCTCGGCGCCGCCTGCTGGCTCATGGCGGCCATCATCTGCCCGAACGGGTTGTCGCCGCCGAACTGTTCCTGCATCTGCGCCGCCTGCTCCTGCAAGTACGGCAGGTGCACGCGGTAGGTGATCGCGCCCAGCACGCCGCTGATCAGCGCGGCGACGGCCACGTAGATGGTGGCCGATTTGAGGTCGTCGCGCTCGTGCGCCTCGAACGTCTCGACGCGCGGCGAGCGCAGGATGGCCATACTGCTCTGGAACATCGCTTGAAGCACGGCAGGTCTCCTCCTTGAGGCGTGACGATAACAGGCACACGGGGTCGGAGGCGGTCCACGTGCTGGCGCTTGCGGACCCAACCGGGGGCGGACCGTCGCCGGCCAAGCCGGATGGTAACATGGGAAAGGCCGGCGCGCCAGCGTGGCGCGGGCTGAGGGCGTGACGCATCGCGCCGACATGGACGCCGTTCCTGGGAGCGCGCGCTTCCAGCCCGCACGCGCGTGGTGCAACCGCATCGCATCGGTGACGGCGGCTGACCAGATCCTCCCAGCCCGCACGCGCGTGGTGCAACCCCGCCGCGCCTGCCATCGGCCACGCCACGCGTCGTCCCCCGGTCACGCTCCCCCCGCCCCCGACGTCCTTGACCGATGGTCCGCGCGGGTAGTATGTTGTACGCCCCAAACCCAAGGAGTCCGCCATGCCCATGCCCCGCCCCATCGTCCCCACCCCGCCCGGCCCCCGGCCGTCCCGCGGCGCCCGCCGGCTCGCCGTCGCTGCCGCGCTGCTCATGGCCGGCGTGCCGGCCGTCTCCACCGCCCCTGCCCACCCCGCCCACGCCCAGCCTCCGGCCGCCCAGCCCGGCGCCGGCGTCGCAACCCTGTACCTGCCCCGCGCCGACAAGCAGTGGATCGCCGAGACCGTTTCGCTCGGCGACCCCTATGCGCCGGGCCGCGGGAACCCCGGCTACGACGTCATCGCCTACGACCTGACCTTCGACGTCGTCGTCGAGACACCCGAATCCGGCACCCCCCGGGCGCGCTACCTGGCCGTGGCCCTCATCGACGCCGAGGTCACGGCCGAGCGCCTGGACCGCGTCAGCTTCGATTTCGGCGTGCCCGACGTGCGCGGCGCGTCGATCAACGAGGCCGAGGTGCCATGGTACAGCGGCGCGGGCAACAAGCTGTGGCTGGTGCCGCCCAAGCCGCTGCAGCGCGGCGATCCGCTCCTCGTCGCCGTGAGCTACGACGGCGCTACCGGCGCCGGGGGCGGCTTCAACATCCAGCGCACGTCCTCCCAGACGGCCCAGGTCTGGACGCCCCTGCGCAATCCGGGCGCGTGGTTCCCGGCCAACGACCATCCGAGCGACCGGGCCCGCGTGAAGCTGCGCGTCACGCTGGTGGACTCGCCGGGCTACGTGGCGGTGTCCAGCGGGACCAGTGACCCTGGCCGCCCCGGCGGGACGCGGTTCGACTTCCACGGCCACATGGCGCCGGGCGACCTGATGCTCAACATCGCGCCCTATACCGTGGTCGAAGACCGCGCACCCGGCGGGGCCAAGTTCCAGTACTACACCCTTCGGCCCGCCGAGCAGTCCGCCGTGCTGCGCGGCGCCCTGGCCCGGCAGCTCGACTTCTTCCAGAGCCGCCTGCACGCTCCCCACGGACACGAAGGGCCCATCAAGGTCGTCGAGTCCGGCATGAACGGCACCGCGAGCCTGCCCGAGCTTCTCGCCATCGGGCGGAACCAGCTCACGCAGCGCCGCGTGACCTACGAACGGCAATTCGCCAGCTTGATGGCCGCCCAGTGGCTCGGCCCGTTCATCGGCTTCGCCGGCCGGCGCGACGACCTGCTCGGCAGCGGGCTGACGACCTACCTCGGCATCCTCTACCAGGCCCGCGACCAGGGCCCGGAGCCCGTGCAGGCCCGCATGGCCGCCCTCGAGTCGAGCTTCGCGTTCACCGTCCCGCGCGACCTGCCGCTCGACGGCCTCCCGGCCGATGGCTCAGGCACGGCCGTGGCCGCCAACAAGGCGCCGTGGGCGTTTCACCGCCTGCGCCTCGCGCTCGGCGACGATGCGTTCTGGGCCAAGCTGCAGCACTTCGTCGAGATGTCGGAAGTCACTTCACCACAGTCGGGATCCGACGTCCTCGACTTCCTCGAGGCCGTCGTCACGAACAACCTCCGCGAGGACGACCCCGTCGCGGTCGCGTTCGACGCCGCCTTCCGCGCTGCCGACACCCCGCGCGTCAACCTCGCCTGGCGCCAGGCGCCCGACGGCAACCTCGTGGAAGTGCGCGTGTGCCAGCTCACCCCCACGCCGCAGGTCTTCCGCCTCCCCCTCGCCCTCCACGGCGCCGACCGCCGGATGGACTTCGGCATCGACGTCGCCCAGCCCGACCAGGCCTTCGAGGCGTCGTTCCCCGCGCGCCTGCGCGCCATCACCCCCGACCCCGCGCAGGTGCTGCTCGCCGACGTCGTCGTCCACCCCATGGGCGGCGACGCGCTCCCGCCGTGCGCCGCGCTGCCCGCGCCGGCCCTGGCGCGCGACGACGGCGCGGCGCCGCCGCACGGGGTCCCGCCAGACGCCGGTCCCGCGGACGCCGCGACGACGACGGACGCCGCGGCGGCGCTCTCCGGCCACGGCCTCCTCGACGACCCGTGGGTCGACACCGCCGCCGTCGACGGCCGCGCCGAGCACCGCGTCGACCCCGCCGCGTGCGCCGCGCGCTGGGAGGACTGCCTGCGCGGGATGCACCGCCCGGGCGCCGGCGCCCGCCCGCACGCCCCCGGCCTCCCGGGCCCCGCCGCGCTCGACGCCCCCGGCGAGCCGTCCATCGGCGACCCGTACCTGTCGTACCTCGGCAACACCGGCTACGACGTCCAGCGCTACGTCGTCAAGGCCCGCGTCGACCCGCTCGCCGGCCGCGTCGAGGCCGACACCACCATCGAGGCCCGCGTCACCCTCGACGGCCTCGACCGCCTCAGCCTCGACTTCATGCGCCCCAAGGACGGCAAGGGCCTCGCCATCTTCACCGTCACCGCCGACGGCCAGCCCGCCACCTACACCCGGCCCGACGACGCCGACAAGCTGTGGATCGACCTCCCCGCCGCCAAGGCCGCCGGCGACGCGCTGACCCTCCGCCTGACCTACGGCGGCGCGCCCGTGCCCGGCGGCGCCGACATCTTCAGCGGCGGCCTCCTGCCGCACGGCAGCGACACGATGTACGCCATCTCCGAGCCCGACGGCACCCGCAACTGGATCCCGTCCAACGACCACCCCCGCGACAAGGCGCTGTTCCGGTTCGAGATCACCGCGCCCAAGCCGTTCGTCGCCACCGCCAACGGCGTGCCCGTCGAGACCATCGACGGCGCGGGCGAGACCACCGCCGTCTTCGAGATGCGCCAGCCCATGGCGACCTACCTCGCCACCACCGCCGTCGGCCGCTACCGCACCGCCGACCAGGCCGGGCCCGGCGGCGTCGCCATCCGCCACTACTTCCTCAACGACCCGGCCGACGGCATGCGCGTGGCCGGCGTCACCCCCGACATCCTGGGCGTCATCGGGCGGCTGGTCGCCCCGTACCCCTTCGACACCTACGGCCACTACGCCGCGCCCGACTTCGGCGGCGGCATGGAGAACCAGAGCATGACCGCCATCGGGCCCGGCGCGTTCGCGTCGAGCACCCCGCGCAGCCAGCACGGCCTCATCGCCCACGAGGCCGCCCATCAGTGGTTCGGCGACGCCGTCAGCCCGTACACCTGGAGCGACATCTGGCTCAACGAGGGCTTTGCCACGTACTACGCCGAGCTGTGGCGCGCCAGCCGCGTCGGCCCCGAGCCGCTGGGCTGGCGGATGGAGGCGCTGCGCTACGCCGTGCTGTCGCGGGCGCTCGACCTGCCGGTGACCCAGCCGCTGTTGGCCGACATGTTCGGCACCAACACCTACGAGAAGGGCGGCTGGGTGCTGCACATGCTGCGCGCCACGCTCGGCGACGCGGCGTACACGGCCGGCGTGCGCGCCTACTACGACGCGCACCGCTTCGGCAACGCCACGACGGCGGACCTCCAGGCCGCGCTCCAGACCGCCTCGGGCCAGGACCTCGAGCCGTTCTTCGCGCAGTGGCTGCGCCGCGGCGGCAACCCGTCGCTCGACGTTCGCTGGCGCCAGGTCGGCGACACGGTGACGGTCCGCGTGTGCCAGGCCGGGCCGCCGGTCGGGCCGGCCGTGTTCGACGTGCCGGTCGTCGTCGCCGTCCACGGCGCCGGGCGCAGCGTGCGCGCCGCGGGCCGCGCCGACGCGCCGGTGGCCACGCTGACCGCCGTCGTCCCGTTCACGGCCGAGGGCGTGACGGTGGACCCGGACTTCGCGCTCCTGGCGGACATCCTCGTGACGCGCGCCGCCACCGAGGCCGACATGGGGTGCGGGCTGTGAGCGGGGCTGCGGGCCGCGGGCGGGCCGCGCCGATGCCTGGCGGCCGACCCCCGTGACAGCGCTGGGGCCGCCCGCCAGGTCAGCGGTTCACGCCGCCAGGCCCTCGAGCGCGCCCTCCCAGTTCCACGGCGTCTGCCGCTCGAACAGGGCCACCCGCTGCTCGACCGCCGCCGCCCGGGCGCCGTCGGTCATGCGCTTCCCGGCCGCGACGCCGACGGCCGGGAGCCCCGCGCGGCGGAAGAGCGCCGCGCGGCGGCCTGCGCGCTCGACGTCGGAGCGGTCGACGATGTTCAACACCTCGACGACGAGGTAGACCTCGCGCGCTTCCGGCTGGTCCCGGACCAAGCCGCGCACGAACAGGTCCGCCAGGAGCACATCGCTCAGCTCCGACGCCTCGAGCGCTGCCTCGAGGTCGTCGACGACGTCGCCGGCGCCGACCACGCGCACCTTGCGGAGCAGCCGGCCGAAGTACGCTGGCGCCCGGTCACGGTACACCATCTCGAGGAGCACGCCCTTCATCTCGCCGATGTCGTCGGCCGCGCGCGACTGGCTCTGGGCAAGCTTCTCGACCGTGACGGCGAGCTGGTCCATGCGTTCGGTGAGCTGCTCCATGCGGGCGGTGAGCTGGTCCATCCGCTCGGTGAGCTGACGCATGCTCGCCGCTTGATCCTCGATCAGCTCGGGGACCGAGATCAGCGCGTCGGTGAGCACCAGGCGCCGGAGCTCCGCGCGCCATTCGGGGTGTTCCCCGAGCACGCGGGTCAGGTCGGCCATGTCGCGGATCGTGAACGCCATTCGACTTTCTCCCTGACGTGTCGCGGGTGGCAGCCGGACGTCGAGGCAGCGCGCGAATGATAGACCGGCGGTCCGCGCGCGACAATCGGCCGCTAGAATCAACCGGCAACGCCGGCCGGAGACCCGATCCATGCCCAGGAGTCAACCCCAGATGGACCAAACCACCTTCGAGGTGTTCCCCGTCGGCGCCACGCCCGACGACGTGCTCGACGCGATGGCGTGGCTGACGCTCGACCTCGACCACGAGCTCGGCGCCGACGACCCGCCGCGCGCGCACGCCGACGTCCGGAGCTACTACGCGCTCGGCTGGGGCCGGCCGTGGCAGCAGGTCAACCTCGTGGCCCGCCGCGACGGCCAGCCCGTCGGCTTCGGGTCGGCGTCGGTCGACCCCGCCCACAACCCCGGCAACCTGTGGATCCACGCCTACGTCGCCCCGCCGCACCGCCGCGTCGGCATCGGGCGCGCGATCGTGGCGCGGCTGCTCCAGCACCGCGCCGCCGACGCCCCGGTGACGTCGGTCGGCTTCTGCCTGCGCGCGTCGGCGCCGGCCGCGCGCCCGCTGGTCGAGCGCGTCGAGCGCGACTGGGGCGTCGCCGCCGGCATCGTCGAGCGCAAGTCGCGGCTCGACCTCGCGGCGTGGTCCGCCGAGCGGGCGGCGTCCGAGCTGGCCGAGCGCCGCCCGCAGGCCGGCGACGTGCGGCTCGTGTTCTTCGCCATGGACGACCACCCCGGCCCCGAGACCGGCTTCGACCTCGCCGGCTACCTCGATGCGATCAACGAGATCGAGACCCTGATGCCCATGGAGGGCCTCGAGCAGGAACCCGAGCGCTTCGACGCCGAGCGCCTCGCCGACCAGGTGCGGCGCCAGCGCCAGCGCGGGCGCGTGCTGTGGAGCGTCGTGGCCATCGACGGGGCGTCGGGCGACTGCCTGGGCTACTCGACCATCAACTTCAGGCCCGACGACCCGGTGCTCGTCAGCCAATGGGGCACGGGCGTGGTGCGCCGCGCCCAGGGGCGCGGGCTGGGCAAGCTGCTGAAGCTGGCGATGCTCGAGAAGCTGCTGCGCGAGGTGCCCGGGGCGCGCTATGTCGAGACCTCCAACGCCGGCAGCAACGCGGCGATGATCGGCATCAACACCGACCTGGGCTTCCGCGAGCACTTCATCGAACGGTGCTACCAGATGCCGGTCGGCGCGCTGTGCGGGCGGCTGGGGATCGAGGCGCCGGGGGACGGTGGATGACCGCGGGCGGGCGGTGAGCCGGGGGGCCGGCCCCCCGCTCGCCAACTCCACCTAACGCCTCCCCACCGCTCCCGCGTTACACAGCCCGTGAACCCCACCGCCCGCCTCGCCGCCGCCACGTGCGTGCTCGCCCTCGCCGGGGTGCTGGCCGTCGCCGCCGGCCCGCTCCGGGCCTGGCCCGCGACCACCGCGGCCGACCTCGCCGACCTCGTCGTGGTGACCGAGGACATGGCGCTCAGCCCGGCCGCCGGGTGCGACGCCGTGTCGGTGTTCGCCGCGTCCGGCGAGGCCCTCTTCCGCGGCGAGCGCGTCGTGTCGCCCGGCCGCTTGACGGCCAGCGCCGACCTCTCGCTCGTCATCGCCAACCACGCCAACCTCGCCCGGGGCGACACGAGCCCCTTCCTCTACCTCGTGCGCGGCGACGCCCAGGACCGCGGCCGGTGGACCCCCCAGGGCCGCGTGGGCGGGGCGCGCCTGGTGGCCCGCGCCGGGCTCGCGCTCTTGCCCGACGGCGACACGCTGCTGGTCAGCACGAGCAGCGACGCCGCTCCCGCGGGCGAGCTGCGCGCGCCGTTCAGCGTGCGCAAGTACCGCCTCGCCGAGGTCGGCGCCGGCCGGCTCGGGCCGGCGCGCGGCGCCCTCGAGGTCGACGGCCCCGTCGTCGAGGTCTTCCCGACCGCCGGCGGGCAGCTCGCGCACGTCGTCACCGAGGCCGCGACGGTGTACACCGTCGACGTGGCCGGCATGACCCAGGCGGCCGCCCCGGTCCGCCTGCCGCCGTTCGACCGCGAGCCGGCCGCCGGCCCGGGCAAGCACCTCAACCTGGCCCATGCCGCCATCACGCCCGACGGCCGCTTCGTCGTCACCAGCCGCTGGCGCGCCGCCGAGCTCGGCGTGGCCGACGTGGTGGACCGGCGGGCGTTCACCCTCGCGCTGGGCGCGGGGGTGCCGGTGGCCGGGGGTGTCGCGGTCAACCACGCCGCCGCCAACCACGGCCGCCTGGCCGTGCACACCGGCGACGCCGTCGGCGTCTACGACTTCGCGCCGGCGCAGCCGCGCATCGCGCTGCTCGGCCGCGCCGCCGTGGCGCGCCTGCCGATCCACCCCGGCGCCGAGTGGGGCCCCGCGCCGTCGGTGGCCTGGACCGGCGACGGCCGCGGCGTCGTCGCGGCGACCAGCGAGGGAGCCGCGGAGTTCCGGGTGTTCGCCGTCGAGGACGGCGGCCGCGCCGTCGTGCCCGGCCCGACGCTCGCCGCGTGCCCCGACGGCATCAACCGGCCCAACGCCGTCCTCACCGCCAACCGGCGGGCCGTGCCGCCCACCCCGCCCTCGCCGACCGTCACGCCCAGCCCGACCCTCACGCCGTCGGTGACCCCGACGCCCGAGATCTCGCCGACGCCGAGCACGACGCCTTCGGTCACGCCGACGTCCGAGGCGACGCCCACGCCGACGCCGGCCAACGCCTACCTGCCCATCGGGCTGCGCGAGCAGGCCTGCCGGCCCGAGCGGCTGGCGGTCGACGTCGCGCTCGTCATCGACGCGTCGCTGAGCATGGGCCAGATGACGCCGGCGGGGAAGACCAAGATCGACGCGGCGCGCGAGGCGGCGCGGCAGTTCGTCGAGCGCCTGCTCGTCGGCGGCGGCACCACGCAGGTGGCGGTGGTGGCGTTCAACGCGGCCGCGACGGTGGTGCAGCCGCTGACCGGGGACCGTTCGGCGCTGCGGCGCGGGCTCGAGGCGATCGCGCTGGCCGATCAGACGTGCATCGGCTGCGGCATCGCGGCGGCGCGCGCCGAGCTGCGCGGCCCGCGCCAGCGGGCGGCGAACGCCAAGGTCATCGTGGTGCTCACCGACGGGCGCTCCAACGGCGAGGACCCCGCCGCGGCGGTGGCGCAGGCCGCGGGGGCGCATGCCGAGGGCACGCAGGTGTTCGCCATCGGGCTCGGCGACGACGTCGACCGGGCGGTCCTGGTGCAGATCGCCAGCGAGCGCGAGTACTATTACCAGGCGCCCGACGCCGGGCAGCTGATCATGATCTACCAGGACATCGTGCAGGAGATCCCGTGCCCGCCGGCGCGCTACTGGGGCGGGCGGTAGCACGCGGCTCCCATCCCCCGTCGCCTGGAGGAGCGTGCATGCCGCCATCCACCGCCAACCCGTTCTCGCGCTTCCTGCGCGCCCGCGACGGCCGCCCGCGGCCCGACGTCGACGCGTTCGTCGCGGCCTGGGACCGGCTCGAGACGCGGGTCATCGCGGTGTACCGCGCCGGCGCCGCCGACGCGGCCGACGCGGCGGGCTTCGCGGCGCTGTGCGCCGAGCTCGAGGGGCGCTACGCGGCGCTCGCGGCGGACCTCGCGCCTTTCTGGCCGGAAGTGCGCGGCGCGGGCGGCGCGGACCCGTTCCGCCTGCTCCTCGGCGTCCCGCACGCCGCGGCATTGGTCGGCAACCAGGCCGCCCTGCGGGCGCTGCCGGCGGCGCGCGAGGCGCTCAACCGATGGCTGGTGGCGCTGGCGGAGGACGACGGCGGCTGAGCCGCCCGGCAGGGCGGCGTGCGCGTTCGGCGCCGGGCGAGGGGCCGGCGCCCACAGCGACGCGGCGGCAAGCGGGCCAAACCCATCATCCAGGTGCAGAGAGCGAGGAGTCCGGTCATGAGCGTGGGAGACGTGCTGGAAACCGCCTACGGTCCGGTGGACCTGGCGCACTGCGCGCCGATGATCCGCGCGGAGATCGAGCTTCTGGGCGGCGCCGACCCGTTTGCGAGCCAGCGGGCCTGTGCGCCGCGCATCCGCGCGCGCATCGCCGGCCTCGCCGAGGAGGCCGTGCGTTGGAGGCCGGCGCCGGGGCAGTGGTCCATCGCCGAGGTGGTGGCGCACCTGGTGCAGACCGAGCTGGTCTACGGGTACCGCTACCGCGAGATCGTGGCCAATCCGGGCAGCCCCATCGCCGGCTACGACCAGGAGCGCTGGATCGACGCGCTGGGCGAGCAGCACGAGGCGGTGGACGTGCTCCTCGACCGGCTCGCGGCGCTCAAGGCCACCAACGTCGCCTTCCTCGAGCGCACCACGCCCGACGCGCGCGCCTGCTGGGGGCTGCACAGCGAGCGGGGACCAGAGTCGCTGGCCGCTCTCATCGGCGCCATCGCCGGCCACGACCTCCTGCACGAGCACCAGATCGACGAGAACATCCGGCGGTGGGAGGCGAGAGGAGCCCAGCCCGGCGCTCCGCCCGCCGCCGGCGATCTCTAACACGCCGCTAACGCCGATCCCCGCCCCACGGCGCGTCTGAACCGGTAGACTCTTACGCCGGAGGGGCCATCGATGAACATCAACCGCTTCACGCAAAAGGCGCAGGACGCCGTCGTCGCCGCGCAGGCGCTGGCCGCGCGCAACGGCCAGGGCGAGATCCAGCCGGTGCACCTGCTCCAGACGCTGCTCGGCCAGGCCGACGGCGTCGTGCCGCAGGTGCTGGCGCGGATGGGGGTGGACGTCGCGCAGGTCGGCGTCGAGCTGACCGCCGTGCTGAACCGCTTGCCCAAGGTGACGGGCGGGTCCGAGCCCGTCGTCGGCCGGGCGCTGCGCGATGCCCTGGTGTCCGCGCACGACGAGCTCCAGCCGTTCGGCGATCAGTTCGTCAGCACCGAGCACCTGCTGCTGGCGCTGGTCGACCACGGCGACCGCCACACCGGGGAGATCCTCGGCCGCCACCACGTGACGCGCGACCGCGTGCTCGGCGCCCTCAAGACCGTGCGCGGCGCCCAGCGCGTCACGTCGCAGACCCCCGAGAGCACGTATCAGGCGCTGGCGCAGTACGGCCGGGACCTGACGGCCGAGGCGCGCGCCGGCAAGCTCGACCCCGTCATCGGGCGCGACGAGGAGATCCGCCGCGTCATCCAGATCCTCAGCCGGCGCACCAAGAACAACCCCGTGCTGATCGGCGAGCCCGGCGTCGGCAAGACCGCCATCGTCGAGGGCCTGGCCGGGCGCATCGTGCGCGGCGACGTGCCGGAGGCGCTGAAGGACAAGACGATCGTGTCGCTCGACCTCGGGGCCATGGTGGCCGGCAGCAAGTACCGCGGCGAGTTCGAGGAGCGGCTGAAGGCCGTGCTCAACGAGGTCCAGGGCGCCGAGGGCGCCGTGGTGCTGTTCATCGACGAGCTCCACACCATCGTCGGCGCCGGGGCAGCCGAGGGCGCCATGGACGCCGGCAACATGCTCAAGCCGATGCTGGCGCGCGGCGAGCTGCACGCCATCGGGGCGACGACGCTCGACGAGTACCGCAAGCACATCGAGAAGGACGCGGCGCTCGAGCGGCGCTTCCAGCCGGTGCTCGTCGGCGAGCCGACGGTCGAGGACACGGTGTCGATCCTGCGCGGGCTCAAGGAGCGCTACGAGGTGCACCACGGCGTGCGCATCACCGACGCCGCGGTCATCGCCGCGGCCACGCTCTCCGACCGCTACATCGCCGACCGCTTCCTGCCCGACAAGGCCATCGACCTGCTCGACGAGGCCGCGAGCCGGCTGCGGATGGAGATCACCAGCGACCCGCAGGAGCTCGACGCGCTCAAGCGCGAGATCCTGCAGCTCCAGATCGAGCGCGAGGCCCTGAAGCAGGAGAAGGACAAGGCCAGCCGCGACCGGCTGGCGCAGATCGAGGCCGAGATCGGGGCGCGCGAGGCCGACCGGGCGGCGCTCGAGGCGCGCATCGAGGACGAGCGGCGCCTGATCACCGACCTGGCGGGGGCCAAGGAGGAGATCGAGCGCACGCAGCACGGCATCGACGACGCCCAGCGCCGCGGCGACTTCGAGACCGCCAGCCGGCTGCAGTACGGCACGCTGCTCGAGCTGCGCCGCAAGGTCGAGCAGCTCGAGGCGGACGCCGCGGCGCGGCAGGCCGAGGGGCGCATGCTGCTCAAGGAGGAGGTCGGGCCCGACGAGATCGCCGAGGTCGTCAGCAAGTGGACCGGCATCCCGGTGTCGAAGCTGATGGAGGGCGAGGTCCAGAAGCTGGTGCACCTCGAGGACCGGCTGCACGCGCGCGTCGTGGGGCAGGACGAGGCGGTGCGGGCGGTGGCCAACGCCGTGCGCCGGGCGCGGGCGGGGCTGCAGGACCCCAAGCGGCCGATCGGGAGCTTCATCTTCCTGGGCCCGACGGGCGTGGGCAAGACCGAGCTGGCGCGGGCGCTGGCCGAGCAGCTCTTCGACGACGACGACGCCGTGGTGCGGATCGACATGAGCGAGTACCAGGAGCGGCACACGGTGGCGCGGCTCATCGGCGCCCCGCCGGGCTACGTGGGATTCGAGGAGGGCGGGCAGCTCACCGAGGCGGTCCGCCGGCGGCCGTACAGCGTCGTGCTGTTCGACGAGATCGAAAAGGCGCACGGCGACGTGTTCAACGTGCTCCTGCAGGTGCTCGACGACGGCCGGCTGACCGACAGCCAGGGCCGGGTGGTCAGCTTCAAGAACGTGCTCGTGATCATGACGTCGAACATCGGCTCGCACGTGATCCAGGACCTCGGGGCGGAGGCGGCGACGGGGCCGGTGCTCGACGAGCTGCGGCGGCACTTCCGGCCGGAGTTCCTCAACCGCGTCGACGAGATCGTGGTGTTCCACGCCCTCTCGCGCGAGGACCTCGGGCGCATCGTCGACCTGCAGCTCGCGGGCCTGGCGCGCCGCCTGGCGGCGCGCGACCTCGGGCTCGAGGTCACCGACGCGGCGCGGCGGCGGCTGGTCGACGAGGGCTACGACCCGACGTACGGCGCCCGCCCGCTCAAGCGCGTCATCCAGCGCCGGATCGAGAACCCGCTGGCGCTGGCGCTGCTCGAGGGCGGCTTCGAGGCGGGCGACCGCGTGCGGGTGGACGTGGGCGGCGACGGGGCGGACGGGGGCGGGGGGTTCGTGTTTGGGAAGGGGTGACGGGGGCCTCCACGCGCCTGCGCGATGCCGTCCGCCACGCCATGCCACCCTGGTTGCATGACCGGTGGCACGTCTTCGGCAGGGCGTCTGCCCCCGGACCCTGCCGCCGCACGCTTACGGCCGGTGCCCTGGCGCGCCGCGGGCAGCCACGGCCGAAGCTGCACCAGCCCGACCAGGTCGCCGCCGACCACCACGGTGTCCGCCGTGGCCGATACGTCCTTGGCCTGACCCGGGATGACGAAGGACCCGCGGACGAAGGGGGCGCCCGGATCGGACACGTCGACCGCGACGACCCTCCCATGGCCGCCGACGACCAGGTAAGCCATGCGGCCGGCCACCGACACCCGCTCCGCCGGGCCGCCGACCCCGACGCGGCCGATGCGGCGCGGTGCCGCCGGGTCCCCGACCGCGAGAATGTCCAGGCCGCCCAGCCCGGCGGCCACGTAGGCGATGGCGCCCTGGACCACGACGACGTTCACGCTCCCGCCGCCCCGGTAGATGCCGATGAGCCGGGGTCGAGCGGGGTCGTCGAGCCGCAGGATCGCCAGGCCCTCGCGGCCCATCGACGCGTACAGGTGATCGCCCGCCAGCGCGACGTGGTGGACGTTCTCGGGCATCGGCACGTCCGCCATCCGCCGCGGCGCCGGCCGGACCGCGAGGTCCATCACGAGGATGGATGCCTGCCCGACCGCCAGGTACGCGTGCCGGGGGCCGACGGCGGTCTGCCCGGCGAAGCCGTCCAGCCCGACGACCGACAGCACCCGCGGACGCTCACGGTCCGCGACGTCGACCACGGTCAGGTAGTTGCTCCAGTTCATCGTCTGGACGTACGCCAGGTCTCCGGCGACCGCGACGTCGTAGCCCACCCCCGTCAGCGGCGCCCGTCCGACGACGGCCGGTGGCCCTGGACCCGCGACGTCGACCACCGCCAGCCCCTGCTGGTCGGTGGCGACGATCGCGTGCCTGCCGGTCAGCGCGACGCGGTGCGGGTAGGCAACGTCCTGGACCACGCCGACCTCCGCCACCGCGCGCGGGTCGCGCGCTTCGAAGACCCGCAGACCGCCGATGCGCGCGGCGACGAACGCGTGCGGGCCCGCCGCCGCCACGTCCATCGCCCAGTCGGGCGTGTCGACCACGTCGGTGCGCACCGGTGCCAGCGGGTTCGAGACGTCGAAGGCCGTGATCCCCTCGGCGCCGTCCGCCACGAAGGCCCGATCGCCGACCACGGCCACGGCTTGCGCCGCGCCCGGCGTGCGAAGGGTCAGCACGAGCCGTGCCTCGGGCGGCTGCCGAATGTCGACCAGCCGGACGTCGCCGCCGGCCACGGCGTACGCGTAGCGCCCGGCGAGCACGATGCGGCTCGTCTCGCCCGGCAGCGCAACCCGTGCGCGGAGCAGCGGCCCGGCCGGACGACGCACGTCGACCACGGCGAGCCCTGCGGGTCCGAGCGCCACGTAGGCGATGTCGCCGTCGACGACCACGTCGCGGGCGGTTCCCGGCAGGCTCAAGCCTCCCAGCGGCGCGGGGTGCGCCGGGTCGCGGACGTCGAAGATGCCGATGCCCTTGCCGGGCATCGCCAGGTACGCCAGCCCGACCGCCGTGATGAACACCCCGGCGACTGCCGCCGGTGGCGGGATCGTCGCCGTCACGCGCGGCCCGCCGGGCGCGTCGGGCTGAACGACGTGCACCGCGCCGTCCTCGGTGGTGGCGAAGACGCGATCGCCGAAGGCCTGCACACGACCGATCGGGCCGGGGAGCACCACATGCGCGCCGACGGTGCCCGGCGGGTCGCCCGTGGGCGGCAGGTCGATGACCTCCAGCCGCATGCCCGTGCCGGCGTATACGCGGGCACCGACGGCAACCACCGACGTCGTGTTGCCGCCCAGATAGGCCAGGGGGACCGCTGGAGCCGTGGGAGGCGGCGGCGCGGTGTCGGTGAACGCAAGCGGGAGGTAGCGGCGCCACACGCAGCGCTCGGGCAGGCGCCGCGCGCCCTTGTCGGGCGTCGCCGTCGGCAGCACGCAGCTACTGCAAAAGGCGTCGACGACCTTGCCACGTACGGCATCGCCGCCGCCCTCCTCAACCCAGCGGTAGCCTTCGAGCCGCAGGTCGCAGCCGCGCGCGCAGAACGTGAGCTGGCGTCGATTCCCGCCGCCGATCACGTGTGCGCCGTCGTAGATCAGGTAGCGGCGCTGCCGGCTCTCCGACCACACCGACCACCAGCCTTCGATCGTCGCCAACGGGATCGGGATGACCGGCGGGGCTTCGCCGACGAGGTCGCGCGCCCACAGCTCGACCGTGCACGACGTGCCCGGCGCCGTGGCGCAATCGATACCGCAGTCGACACCGCCTGAGAACGCGACCGGCTGACAGCCGTCGAGGTGCGGCGCGGGGAAGGGGCATTCCGCCGACGCGGGGGCGGCGGGTGCGTCATGCACGGCGGCGATCGGGACGCCGGTCGTCTGCACCCTCGCGGCACCGAGCATGCCGGGCGCCGCCAAGGCGACAAGGGCTCCAAACACCGCCGACAGCGCAAGCGTGCCGACGGCGAAGCGCGGCGGGCGGACCGGCCCGGGCTGTGAGCAGTAGTGGTCGTGCAACATGGCCCCGCATGCATGGACGAAGCTGCGGCACCGCGCGTTGCGCCGCAGCCGGGCCGGCCGACATGCCCAGCCGGCGGGCCCACTGGCTCGCCGCCCAGGCCACGCTGTGGATCCGGTTGGCGCGGCGCCTGCCCTGGGCTATGCTGACGCTGCCGGCGCCGGAGCACGGCGCCGCGCGCCACGCCCATGGACGAACCATCCTCGCCCGCCGTCCCCTACGAGACGCGCGTCCGCGCGTCGTTCGCGGCCGCGCTGCGGGAGTCCGGCGCGTACTTCGAGGGCCGGGGCGCCGTCTACCAGACCCTGACCCGCCTGGCCGAGCGCCTCGACGCCGCCGCCATCCCCTACGCCGTCATCGGCGCGCTGGCGCAGAGCGCCCACGGCTACGTGCGGATGACCACCGACGTCGACGTCGTCATGACGTCCGCCGGGCTCGCCCGCTTCCGGGCCGAGCTGGTGGGGCGCGGCTACCGGCCGGCCTTCGAGGGCGCGGCGCGCACCTTCCGAGATACCGAGACCCAGGTGCGGGTCGAGATCGTCGAGACCGGCGCGTACCCCGGCGACGGCCGGCCCAAGCCCGTGGCCTTCCCGGACCCCGCCACGGCCGCCGAGGTGCGCGACGGCATCCGCGTCGTGCCGCTGCCGACGCTCGTCGCGCTCAAGCTCGCCTCCGGCCTGAGCGCCGAGCACCGCCTCAAGGACATCGCCGACGTCATCGAGATGATCCGCGCGCTGGCGCTGCCGCTCGCCCTGTCCGACGCGCTCGACCCCAGCGTCGCGCCCGAGTACGCGCGCCTGTGGCGGGTTGTCCACGCGGCGCGCGACGCCGTCGACGAGCCCGGCCCACCGCCCGCGTGACGCGGCCCCCGCCGCCGCGCGCTACCCCTTCAGCGGCGCCAGCCGCGCCGTGAAGTGCCGGAGGAACGGCGCCGCGTACGTCAGCCCGTAGCCGCCCAGCCGCTCGCGCCGGGCCCAAACGTGCAGGACCACCTCGACCACGTAGTCGATATGGCTCTGGGTGTACACCCGCCGCGGGATCGCCAGGCGCACGAGGTCGTGGCGGGCCGCGTCCTTGAACATCAGCGTGCCGATCTCGACCGTCCGGATGCCCCCCTCGACGTACAGCGCGCAGCCGAGCGACACGCCTGGGAACTGCTCGGGCGGCACGTGCGGCAGGAACGCCCGTGCGTCGATGTATATCGCGTGGCCGCCGGGCGGGCGGACGATCGGCACGCCGGCGGCGGTCAGGTGGTCGCCGAGGTAGCGCGTGGCGGTGATGCGGTAGCGCAGGTAGTCCTCGTGCAGCGCCTCCTGCAGGCCGATGGCGATGGCCTCGAGGTCGCGGCCGGCCAGCCCGCCGTACGTCGGGTAGCCCTCGGTGAGGATCAGGAGGTTCTCCTCCTGCTGCGCCAGCGCGTCGTCGTTGGTGCACAGGAAGCCCCCGATGTTGGCCATCCCGTCCTTCTTGGCGCTCATCGTGCAGCCGTCGCCCAGCCGCAGCATCGCCTGGGCGATCGCCTTGGGCGTCTGGTCGGCGTAGCCCGGCTCGCGCAGCTTGACGAAGTACGCGTTCTCGGCGAACCGGCAGGCGTCGAAGTAGAGCGGGATCCCGTGCCGCCGGCACACCGCCTGAACCGCCCGCGCGTTGGCCATGCTGACGGGCTGGCCGCCGCCCGAGTTGTTGGTGATGGTCAGCATGACCAGCGGGATGCGGCCGGGGCCGACCCGGTCGATCAGCGCCTCGAGCGCCGCCACGTCCATGTTGCCCTTGAACGGGTGCTCGGCCCCGGGCTCGCGCGCCTCGGCGATCGGCAGGTCCACGGCCTCGGCGCCGGTGAACTCGACGTTGGCGCGCGTCGTGTCGAAGTGCGTGTTGTTGGGCACCACGTCGCCCGGCTTGCAGACGATGCCGAACAGGATCCGCTCGGCCGCCCGGCCCTGGTGGGTCGGGATGACGTGGGCGTAGCCGAAGATGTCCTGCACCGAGTCGCGGAAGCGCACCCAGCTCGGGCTGCCGGCGTAGCTCTCGTCGCCCTCCATGATGCCGGCCCACTGGTGCGTCGACATGGCGCCCGTGCCGGAGTCGGTGAGCAGGTCGATGAGGATGGCGTCGGCCGGCAGCAGGAACAGGTTGTGGTGCGCCGCCGCCAGGTGCGCCACGCGCTCCTCGCGCGTGGTCCACGCGATGGGCTCGACCGACTTGATGCGGAAGGGCTCGATGATGGTCTTGAACGCCATGCCTACGCCTCCCGCTCGAAACGGGCCTGGAAGAAGCGCAGGTAGCGCGGCTCGTAGACCATCCGCAGGCCGCGCGCCCGCTCGCGGGCGTCGAACACGGCCAGCACCGACTCGGCGACGACGTCCATGTGCGCCTGGGTGTACACGCGCCGGGGGATCGTCAGCCGCACGAGCTCGAGGTTGGGGTAGCGGTGCCGTCCGGTGGCCTCGTCGCGACCGGCCGACACGATGCCGCGCTCCATGCTGCGCACGCCGGAGTCGACGTACAGGTCCGCGGCCAGCGCCTGGGCGGGGAAGGCGTCCTGCGGCAGGTGCGCGTAGATGGCGCGCGCGTCGAGGAACACCGCGTGCCCGCCGACCGGGCGCACGATCGGGACGCCCCAGTCGACGAGGTGCGCCGCGAGGTACTCGACCTGCCCGACGCGCGCCCGCATGTGGTCGTCCTGCACGCTCTCGCGGATGCCCTGGGCCATCGCCTCCATGTCGCGGCCGGCCAGGCCGCCGTAGGTGTGCAGCCCCTCGTAGACCACCACGAGGTTGCGCGCCTCCTCGAACAGCCCCTCGTCGTTCATGGCCAGCCAGCCGCCGATGTTGACCAGGCTGTCTTTCTTGGCGCTCATCGTGCAGCCGTCGGTGTGGCGGCAGTACTCCAGGAGGATCTGCGCGACGGTCTGGTCGCGGTAGCCCGCTTCGCGCTGCTGGATGAACCACGCGTTCTCGACGGCGCGCGTCGCGTCGAGGATGATGCGCAGGCCGTGCCGGTCGCACAGCGCCCGCAGCGCGCGCATGTTGGCCATCGACTGCGGCTGGCCGCCGGCCATGTTGACGGTGCCGGCGACGCTGACGTACGGGATGCGCGGGGCGCCGACGGCCTCGATGAGGCGCTCGAGCTTGGCGAGGTCGACGTCGCCCTTGAACGGGTGCTCGCTGGCCGGGTCGTGCGCCTCGTCGACGATGACGTCGACGAACGTGCCCCCCGCCAGCTCCTGGTGCAGGCGCGTCGTCGTGAAGTACATGTTGCCCGGCACGTGGTCGCCGGGCTTGATCAGGATCCGGCTGAGGATGTTCTCGGCGCCGCGGCCCTGGTGCGTGGGCACGACGTAGCGGTAGCCGTAGTGCTCGGTGATGGCGTCGGCCAGGTGGTAGAAGTTGCGGCTGCCGGCGTAGGCCTCGTCGCCGAGCATCATGCCGGCCCACTGGCGGTCGCTCATCGCGCTCGTGCCGCTGTCGGTCAGGAGGTCGATGTACACGTCGTCGGACCGCAGGAGGAACGTGTTGTGGCCGGCCTCGGCGATGAACCGCTCGCGCTCGGCGCGCGTGGTCATCCGGATGGGCTCGACCATCTTGACCTTCCACGGCTCGGCCCACGAGCGACGGGTTGGGCGGGCGTAGGGCATGGCGTCTGGCCTCCATGGTGCGGGATAGCGACCGTGCGGCAACGGTGCGATTGTAGGCCCTTAGGGGCGCGGATTCCAGAGGCATGCGCCATGTCTGCCTCTGTCGGATGCGACGCGTTGACGATCGCGGGCGGAACTGGGACACGATTCGGACCGGGCCGACGGCTCCCTCGGGCATCCACGGGCCCGGCCGGCGGCACCCCGGGCGGCAGGCATGGGCCCGGCGCGGCGGCATGGTATCATCAGGCATCGCGCCCGACGCCCCGCCCCGGAGGTCACGTGTCGTCCGCCACCCTCAAGCCCCTCGTCCTCGGCGCTGCCGTCGTGCTCGGCGTCGGCTGGCTCAACCTGCGATCCGACGACACCGACATCGTCGCCGCCGCGGTGTTCGTCGGCGCCGCCGTGCTCAGCGCGTGGCGCCCGCGGCTGTCGTGGCTGTGGATGCTGGCCATCGGCGGCACGCCGTCCGCGAGCCAGGCCCTGGCCAGGGCCGTGGGCTGGGCGCCGCCCTACGACAACGAGGTGCGGCACGTCATCGAGGCGGGCCTGGCCCTGGCGCCCGGCATCGCCGGCGGCGCCATCGGCTGGGCCGTCAGCCGCATCATCGCCGACCAGCGCGCCGGCGGCGGGGTTCGGGGGGGCGACTGACGGTCGGCGTCGGGGGGCGGCACCGGCGCGGCCGACGGGAGGTCGCCCGCCGGCCGCGCGCTGCCGGAAATCAGTGGACCTCGAGCAGCACCACGTCCAGCCCGTCGGTGGCCGCGCCGCCGGCCTTTGCGGCGTCGCCGCTCAGCACCAGCGTCATGCCGACGTCCTTGCCGCCCGCCACGCCGGTGACCTCGAGCGTCGTGGTGCGGGCCGTCTCGCCGTCCTTGACCAGCGGGACGCCTGCGGCGTCGGTCTCGGTGAACGTCGTGGCGACGGCCTTGCTGACGGCGACCACGACCGGCGCGCCGTCGCTCCACGGATAGGGGCGGCCCGTCGGGCCGGGGTGTAGCGTGAGCGTCCCGCCGGCGTACGTCGTGACGTCCTTGGTCTTGAAGGGCAGCACCACCCGCAGCCGGCCGTTCTGCCGCGTGCCGCCGATGAGGTCGCCGGTGTGCGGCGCGAAGGCCGCCACGGTGAGCCCCGTGATCGACCACTGTTGGACCCCGCCGTCGAGGTGGCTGGCCACGCCCACGGCATTGCCGACGGCGTTCGGCTGGCCCGCCCCGATCTGCTCGGTGAACGTCCCGCCGACGAGCGGCGAGCCGGCGTCGAGGCCCTGGTCGACCCACATCCCGGTCACCGCGCCGGCGTCGGCCGCCCACCCGCCGACGGCGAACGCCACGAACGCCCCGCCGGCGGCCGCGGCCAGACGGATCCTCCGCCGCGGCGCTGTCGCGAGCGCGACGGCCGCCAGCGACAGGGCCGCCAGCACCCGCGCCCATGCCGCGCCGTCCGTCTCGACGGCTGCCAGGCCCGCGATCGACACCGCCAGCGGCCCAGAGTTGGTCTGGCGCACGCCGAGGTCGCGCAGCCCCGAGAACGGCAGCTCGATGTAGTCCACCGCGATGTCCGCCGGCCGCGAACCCGGCGACCCGTCCGGCCCCGAGCACACCGGCGAGCTGTCGCAGGCGGCGCCGACGAACGTGACCAGCATCGTCATGCTGTCGGTCGACCCGGGCGTGGTGCACGTGCCGCCGCAAAAGCCCAGGTCGTCGGTGCCGTAGGTGCACGAGAAGGTCGCCGGCGCCGCCGACTTGGGGTGGACGCACGTCGCCGCGATGTTCGAGTCGCTGTTGTTGATGAGGACCAGGTTGTAGCCGTACGCCCACGGGTCCATGTAGCCGGTCTTGCCGTCCTGCACGTCGACCTCGGTGCCGGTGTAGGCGTGGGTGGCATGCGGGACCGCCAGCCACGCGCCCAACGCCAATCCAACCCCGACCGCCCTCGACAGACGCAGCATGTCTCACGCTCCTCTCGGTCGTCCGGTGCGCTCCGTCCGCTTGCCGACCTCACGAACACCGACGGTGGATCCATGACGATCGCACGCAAGACGCACGCATACGCATTGCTTAAGTCGTTCTCTAGCACGAAAAGATACGGGGGCACCATCGAGCGGCATCGAGCTGGCCGCCGGCCCGGGAGGCGCTGAGGGCGTGACACATCGCGTCGACAGAGACGCCGTTCCTGGGAGCCCGCGCTCCCAGGGAGATACGTGTTGTGCAAGAGCCCGCGTGTGCGATGTGTCACGCCCTCAGCCGGGAGGCGTCAATTCCCACGGCAAGACGCGGTTGAACCCTTGGATGCCGCCGTCGCTTGCTCCCCGCGGGGGCATCGCCGGCCGACGCCCGCCGCTGGCCCGCCGCCGAGTGGTCCGATTCGTGTCCGATCGCCCAACCGTGCCGCGCGGCGACACGGTACGCTGATGCACGAGACGTGTTCGCTTCAGGGCCGCCGCGAAGCGCGGGACGGGCGGGAAAGCCGGCCCGGCAGGCCGCGGCCCACGGGAGACGATCGGAGGATCCCATGCTCGAAGTCATCACTGGCCCCGTCGAGCGCCTCGGCGCCGACCATCGGGCCGCCGTGGCGGACATGACCACGGCGCGCTTCACGCGCGACCTCCTTGGCCACGACGCCTACATCGCCGAAGTGCTCGGCCTCGAGCCGGGCACCACCGCCTTCGACACCGCGTGCGCCGACCTGGTGGCCAGCTTCCGGGCCGACCTGGCCGCCACGCACGCCGTCGCCCACCTGGCGGCCATGTTCACGTACGACCGGTCGCAGCGCCCCATCGCGCTGGGGGTCATGCACGTCGTGCGCGGCACGCGCCGCGATCGCTGCATCGCCGACGCCGTGGGCTGGCCGGACAGCTCGCTGCAGACCCACGCGCTGCTCGGCGGCTACCGCTACCCGGCGCTGCCCGGCTTCGACCCCTACCGGCTGGACGAGACACACCTCCTCGAGCTGCGGCGCTGGGTCACCATCGACCCGGCGGATCTGCACGACCTGGCCGAACGCGGCGTGCTGACCAGCGTCGAGGAGGACTACGTCCTGCGCTTCGCCACGGCCGAGGCATGCCTGGGCGTCCACCGCCTGACGGCCGCGTACCACATCCGGCGCAACGGGCAGCCGTACGCGGGCTACCTCTGCTCGTGCGCGCCGCGCTCCGCGCTGATCATCCGGCGCAAGATGGGCCTGCCGCTGATCCCGCTGTTTGCCGACGGCTGCGCGCCCACCGCGCTCGCGCTCTCCCCGGCGTGCTTCGCGGCGCCGCTCTTCCGGCGCCACGACATCGAGCTGGCGCACGCCACCCCGCCGCACGCCAACGGCGGCGACCCGCTGCGCGCGGCGCTGCGGCACCTGGCGACCACCGATCAACCCCACGCGGCGACCGGCCGGCTCAGCCTGCCGTATCTGCTGCCGTACTCCGACGAGCTGTTCGCCCAGATGGACCGCCTCGAAGACCTGTTGACGGTCGCCGAGGCGACGCGCGGCGTCCGCGTGGTGCACACGGCGCTGGAAGGGGAGGTGCGGCTGTGAACGGCCTCTACCGACCGATCCTGCCCGCCCGGACCGAGGCGCCCGCGACGCAAGCGGGTGCGCCGGTGAACGGCGCGCCCCGATCCCCACACCCGCGGCAAGCCGTTCGGAATGACGGTCGGACCGCGTTCGAAGCGCTGCCCGACACCGACTGGACCGGCTACGCGACGGTGTACGACCTCATCGCGGCCCACAACCCGGCGTACCAGGACCTCGTGCGCCGGTTCCGCGACATCGCCGGCACGTGGTCGCCGGTGCCGGGCTCGCGGCTCGTCGACATCGGGGCCGGTTCGGGCAACTTCTCGCTGGCGCTGGCGGAACTGTATCCGGACTGCACGGTGATCCACCTCGACGGCAACGCCGAGATGAACGCCATCGCGGCCGGGAAGGCGGCGGCGCGCCGCCTGACGAACATCGAGATCCGCACCGCGGACATCGACGCCTTCCACCTGGAGCCCGGCAGCGTGGCGGGCGTCACGGCCGTCCATGCGCTCTACGCCTTCCCGGACCCGCGCGGGGTGGTGCGGCGCCTGTCGGAGTGGCTGACGCCGGGCGGCCACGTCCTGGCCTGCGACCCCGGCCGGGTGCTCGACACCGGCGAGTGGGCGCGCTACATCTTCGGCGCCACGGTGCGGCGGCACGGCCTCGTGCGCGCGGTGCGGCTGTACGTCCGGGCGCTGGCCGGCCTGCGGCAGAACCGGCACATCGCGCAGCGTCAGTCGGCCGGCAGCTACTGGCTGCACACGCTCGACGAGTTCCGGGGGGTGTTCGGCGACGCGGGGCTCGAGGTCACCACGGCCATCGTGACGTACCGAGGGTGCAGCGACCTGGTGGTCGCGCGCAAGCCGCTGCCGGCGGCGGCCACGCACGACGCGTGGCTCGGCGAGCTGGAGCCCTGGGCACGCGCGGTGGCGCCGACGCCGATCTGATGCGCGCGGTGCGGCACCCGTCCCCCACCCCGTGCGATCCGTCGCCGGGTGCGAGGCCGGCACGTCCAGCGCCCGTCGGCCGACTCGCCCGCCCTGCAGCAGCGACGACCCGAACGCCGGCCGCTACCGCACCGTGGCCGTGCCGACAGCCGGTCCGCCGGCCAGCAACGTTCCTGGCGGAGCCACGTAGATCACGGCAACCCCGGGTGGACGGCCTGGACCTGCGATCGTTCCGATCGTCGTGAGTCACGCCGGCCCGAACACCCTTGCCAAGACCAAAGGAGGCTGCCGTGAGGTCGCGCTTCGTACCATGTGTCGTGCTGATCGTGTCGGTGATCGCAGCGTCGGCCTGCGGGGAAGACGCCGGCAACGGAGATACCGGCATCGGGCAAGCCCCGGCGGCGCCGTCGGGCATGCCGACCTCCGCCGCGCCGCAGGCGGCGTCGGAGGGCCTGGCGAGCAGCATGACCGGCGGCGAGGGCGCCACCGCGGACGCGGCGGCCGGCGCGGGCGCCACGCACGGGGCGGCCGGCTCCGACCCGGTCGGGTACGGCGTCGGCACGTGCGAGGTCACGGTCACCGGCGACCTGGAGCGCGCGTTCACCGCCGCGGTCGACCGCATCGCGCCGGACCCGGTGGGACGCGACGACTTGTTCCGCACACGGTACTGGATGACCGACGCCGAGGTCGAGGCCCTGGTCCAGAGCTCGCTGGCGTCGACGCGCGACATCTATGCGAGCATGGGCGACGCGACGCCCGATCCGAGCTGGGATCCGACGGAGGCCGCCGGGGCGCAGGCCGCCATGGCGGCCGCGATGGAGGCCTTGATGGCCAACGCGGACGAAGGCCTGGCCGGCATGGTGGCGCCGATCTTCTCGCTCTCGTGCAGCGGGAGCGACGAGGAAGGCCTCTTCACGGTCACGTTTCAGAACGTTTCCGCCGACGCGACGCAGATCCCGTTCGCGGCGGGCCAGTACCCCATCTCGCCCGCGGACGGCTTCGGTGCCGTCGTGCCCGGCGACGCGCCTTTCACGCCCGTCATCTTCGCCGCCGAGAAATCCGCCGACGGGGTGCGACACGCGAGCACGTGGCAGGTCAGCCAGCCCGGCCGGTTCGAGGTCACGCACTTCGACGCCGAACGGGTGGCGGGCACCTTCACCTTCGATGCCGCGGAGGCAACGGGCTCCGACGGCGCGACGCCAACCGCGGGCACATCGCGCCGCATCCACGTGGAGGGCCGCTTCGAGTTCCGGTGCGCGGGGGGGAGCGGCTGCGGGCAGCCGTGACGGGGCCGGCCGACCGCCGTCGGTTGGCCCTGTGGGTCCGCGACGGGTATGCTCCGGCCGTCATGAACCGCTTCACCGGTGTCGCCCCGACGTCGCCCCCGGTTGCACCGGCATGGGCGTGGCCGCGCCGGCGGGTGGGGCTCGCCCTGCTCGGCGTCGTCGCCGTCGCCCTCGGCGGGTGCACGCGGCGACCGCCGGCGACGCCTGCCGGGGCGGGCGGCGCCGCGGCGACCGCCCCGGCGCCATCGGTCGCGAGCACGGCGCCCGCGCCCGCCCCGCAGCCTGGCCCGCGACTGCACGTCGCGCCCCGTCCGTCCGACACGCCCGGTGCCGTGGGATCGGTGACGGCGACGGCGACGGCCACGGCGCCGGCGCTGCCCCCCCTCTCGGCCACGCCCGTCGCCGGTCCCGGATCGGAGACCGCGACCCCGCTGCCGACGCCGGGGACCGCCGCGGCGGCGGGGGTTCCGTCGCCACCTACGGCGCCGGCCGCGCCGCCGTCCGCGACGTCCACCGTGCTGCCTGCCCCCGCCCTCCCCGACGGCGCCCCCGCCACCCTCGCCGGCGTGCACTTCGCGGGCGACCGGTACACGGCGGCCGACGTCTTCGGTGGCGGGCCGGATCGGACCGGGTGGACAGTCGAGCTGGCCTACGCATCCGACGGCGCGCCGGAGGCCGTGGCACGGCGGCTGACCGGCCTGCACCGGCGGGGGTTCCGGGTGATCCTGCGCGTGGACTTCGCCCGCGGCCAGCACATCCCGCCGGCGGACGACCCGGCGGCGGTGGCGGCGTACGTCGACTTCGTCGTCAAGACGATCGGCGCCGCGGGCGGCCGGGTGCGGCACGTCGTGGTGGGCAACGAGGGCAACATCGACGAGGCGGGCGACGATCCGAGGCGCAACACCGAGTGCCGGCTGGGGAGGGAGACGTGCGCGCCGGCGGCCTACGCGGCGGTGTACCGGGCCGTGCGCGACGCCCTGCGGCCGCGCGGCGACGTGGCGGTGCTGGTGGCGGGGGTATCGCCGGGCGATGCCGACCACCCGGCGCGCTGGATGAGCGGACCGGACCACCTGGCGGCGGTGTTGCGCCTGCTGGGCCCGGGCGACGTCGACGGCGTGGCGCTGCACGCCTACGGGCTGGAGCAGGCGCCGGTGCCGGGCCTGCCGGCCGAGCCGCTGGGGTACTTCCAGGCGTTGGTGACGCGCCAGCTCGACGTCATGACGGCCGCGGGGCACGCCCGCACGCCGGTGTACATCACCGAGATGAACGCGTACACGCGGCCCGAGGCGGCGTTCGTCCGCGCGGCCTACGCCTGGCTGGACGGGCTCAACCGCACGGGCCGCGCCCGCATCCGGGCGGCGTGCTGGTTCGTGCTGGACGGCGGCGGTGCGTGGGACGCCGTGGCCTTGGCCGGGCGGCCGGACATCCTGGCGGTGCTGCGCGAGGTGGCGCAGCGGTATGCGCCGGGGGCGTGACGGGGGCATCGACCCCGCCGCCCGCCGCGCCGTGCCGGCCGACGCCGCCGCCGTGCGCGACGTGCGCCTGCAGGCGCTGGCGGAGGCGTCCGAGGCGTTCGGCAGCACGCTGGCGCGCGAGGCGGGGCGGACGCTGGAGGAATGGGAGCGCTGGCTCGGCGGCGCAGCGGTCTTCCTGCTCGAGGCCGAGGGGGTGCCGCGCGGCCTCGCCGCCGGCGTCCGGCACGTGGCGGACCCCACGGCGGTGTTCCTCGAGGCGGTGTGCCGCCGCACCGTCCGGCTGCCTTCGGTCTGAACTACCGAGGATTCCTCGGCGGTTGCCGACTCCTAAAGCTCGGCCTCCTTGAAGATGTTCTTCAGGTGGAGGCCAACGTTGTCGGTCGAGGTGTCGAAGACCTCGGCCATCTGCCGCTGCGAAAGCCACAAGGTCTCGCGCTCGACCCGCACATCGACCCGCACCTGTCCGTCCTGCGCCTCGTGGACGACGACTTGCCCGCCAGCATCGTGCGGCGTCATGGCTGCGGCTCCAAGAAGTGTTCCGCACGGGTCTCGGGCGGCTCGGTGGGCGTCGACGTGGATGCCGGCGCGAGCGGTGGGCGCGCGCACGCGAAGCCGCTGACGCCGATGACGAGGGCGTGGGCATCGGGAAACGTCGCGCTCATGGAGCAGAACCGCATGTTGGAAGCACGATGCGTGTCCGGCACCCACACGCCCGGAACGACGCGAGGCCGGCCATCGTGGCACGAAGCCAGTCGACGAATCGCCCCTCCAGCCGCGTTCGCCGCATCGGCCCCCGTCTCCCGCGAGGTCCTCGAGGTGGGCCAGGATGATAGGCTCCGACGGATGGCAGTCAACAGCCTTCGTGATATCCTGGTATATGTTCACCCGGGTCGACATGCCCCCCTTGCTGGACACACACGTCGAAGTGTTGCGCAAGCCCGCCTCGTATCGATTTGAGGCCGACTCACTGCATGGAGCGACTGCATGCCGATCACTCAAGGCTTCCTCAAGCAACACCCGGTGCGGACCTACTTCGTGCTGACGCTCGCCATCTCCTGGGGCGGCCTGCTCATGGTCGGCGGGGCAGGCATCTTCGCGGGAAGCAGCTGGCAGACGGACCCAACGTTTCTGCCGGCGATCCAGACGATGCTCCTGGGCCCGCCACTCGCGGGCATCCTGTCCACGATTCTCTTCTCGGGCACAGACGGACTGCGCGAGCTGTTCGCGCGGTTGACCCGCTGTCGAGTCCATGGCCGGTGGTACGCAGTCGCCTTGCTTGGCGCTCCACTCATCCAGGGGGGCGTGCTGGCAGCGCTCTCGCTCAGCGACCCCGTCTACTTGCCCCCGATTCTGACTTCGAGCGACAAGCTCGGCCTGCTCCTGCCCGCCATCACATACGGAATCGTCGGCGGCCTGCTGGAGGAGGTGGGGTGGACCGGTTTCGCGATCCCGCGCCTGAGGACGCGGTACAGTGTGCGCACCACCGGGCTCATCGTGGGAGTGGTGTGGGGCGTCTGGCACATGCTCCAGATGTGGTGGGTGGGCAGCACGTCGTTCGGAGGAGTGCCCGCCGAGGTCTTCCTGCCCGTGTACTTCGTCACGGCCATCGCGGCGTTGACCGCCTACCGCGTACTCATGGTTTGGGTCTATGATCGCACGGCGAGCCTGTTTGTCGCGGTGCTCATGCACGGGAGCTACATCATGTGCACGCTGTTCGTCCTTGCGCCTCCTACGACTGGGATGCTCTTCCTGATCTACAGCGGGGTGTTCGTCGTGGTGCTGTGGCTGGCCGTGGCGGTGGTGGCACACGTGGCCGGACTTGGCGGTGCGCCCGGAGCACGCGTCATCGATGCGGCAGATCAGGGCTGAGCGCAGCGGGCGACGAACGCAGCGACGATTTCGGCGGGGTCGGCAAGACGTCTGTTCGTGACCGTGATGCGTTTCCGATCCGGTGATATCATCACGCCTGCCCAGACCCACCCGTCGACGGACGCCCCCGAGGCACGTCCCAACCCTGGCTGAACAGCGGTAGACGAGGAGCGGCACCATGAGCACGATTGCCTGTCGGGTCGACCTCCCCCGCGCCATCCGGACCCCCGTGGCGACGGCGGCGCTGCTCGGCGCCCTCGCCGCGGCCATGGGTGGGGCCGCCCCAATCCCGGCGTCGGCCCGGCCGGCGCATCCCGCCGGCGTCCCGATGTCCCTCGTCGTCGCGGCGGACGACCGGCCGAGCGGCGAGACCGCGCGCACGGGCCTGCTCTCGCTGTACAACGTCAGCGCCTTTCCCCCCGTGTTCCAGGCCGACGGGACGGTCCGCAAGGAGCCGTCCGAGACCGACAGCCCGACGACCTACACCGACGTCGCCGCCGCCGACAACGTGATCGTGGCCGCGTCGCAAGACGGCGGCTGGCACCTCTTCGAGATCGTCGGGGACGGCACGCTGGCCTGGCGCTCCACGTCGCGGGCCGGGCCGCTCGTGGACGGCCGGGCCGCCGACGCGCGCAGCACGGCGCTCGTGGGCGGCGCGGGCGACGACCTGTACGCCTACGTCGGCTGGGAGGGCGTACCGCCATTCGGCGCGGACATTTCGTCGGAGGGCGGGATCGACGTGTACCGCGTGGCCCCGCGCTCGGTCACCCGCGTCAACCGGATCGCCGACCTCGCCGCCGTCACCGCCTTCGCGGTCCAGGGCGACCGCCTGCTGGCCGCGACGGCCGCGTGCGGCGGGTTCACCGGCGGCTGCACCCAGACGCTGCTGGTGTACGACATCGCCTCGCCCGCCCAGCCCCGGCGCGTCGGCGAAGGCCTGATCACCGACGACTTCCTGTCGTTCGGCTCGCCGCGCAGCGTGGCCATCGGCGGCACGTTCGCGCTGGTGGCCGACGGCTTCGACGTGCACCTCGTGAGCATCGGCACGCTCAACGGCGACCCGACGCCGTTCGTGACCCGCGAAACGCCCGGCGAGGCCATGGCGGTGGCGGTGGCGGAGGATCGGTTCTACATCGCCGACGGCTCCAACGGGTTCATCTCCGGCGATATCCGCGGGCTGGCCAGCGGGCCGCTGGCGTGGGTCGCACGCCGCGGATCCCGCCAGGCCGACGCGCCCGCCGCCACGAGCGGCGACGCCGTCGACGTCGCCGTCGATCCGTGGACGAACCGGGCCTACGTCGCCACCGCGGGCGCCCGCATCGACGTCTACGACGTCGGGCAGCGCACGCCGGTCTGGGAGCACGCGTTCGTCGCCGACGACTTCGGGCACGCCGTGGCCGTGTTCCCGTATACCGTCAAGCCGCCGTGCACCGACGACGCGCGCCTGGTGACCGGCAACCGTGCCACGGTGACGGCGGGTGCGCGCTTCCAGGTGGCGCCCGTGCTGATCAACACCGGCACGTGCACGTGGTCCGCCGCGGACGGGCACCACCTGGCGCACGTCGGCGGCGACCGCCTCGGGGCCGCCGCGCGCGTGGACGTCGCGGCAGGCGCCTCGCACCCGCCCGGTCAGGGACAGAGCTTCGTGCTGAGCATGACCGCACCGGGCACGGGCGGCCGGGTGGTCAGCCGCTGGCAGATGCGGTCGGACGCAGGGGCGTTCGGGCCGCTGGTGGACGTCATCGTCGATGTCGAGGCCGTGACGCCGACACCTTCGCACACCCCCACCCGCACCCCCACGCCGACGCCCACGGCGGCGCCGATCCCGCCCGCCAACCCGCCTGAGCTGGGACGCAAAGATGCGCTGGTGGGATACCTCGAGCGCCCCGGCGTCCAGGTGCTCGGCCTGACCGTGCCGGCGCCGTGGCGGCCGTACGTCCCGCAGGTGGGCTACGACGAAGACGAGATGCAGACGTGGCTGGCGCGCTTCCGGGCCCAGGGCTACAGCGAGCGCGACCTGCGCCTGCTCCGGCGCGCCATCGCCGCGGAGGAGGCGATCCGGAGCTACTACGACCAGTCCGTCCAGCTCAGCGACACGTCGGCCGGCGCCGCGGCGCGGCTGGTGATGTCGTTGGACGGGACCGTGCGCGTCGTGTCGGCGCTCGAGCGGGCGGCGCGGGCCTCGCGCCTGCCGTTGGCCGGCACGACCGCGCAGGCCATGGCCGAGGCCCGGCGGATCCTCACCGACGCCATGGTCGACATGTTCGACGCGACGATCGACCTGACGGTGCCCGACACCGGCACGTTCCCGATGGCGGGCTCCCTCAAGCTGGCGTACGCGGCGCTGCTCGACGTCTTCGCCAACACGCCGGACTCGCAGGTGAAGGCCCGCATCGAGGAAGCCGGCATCCACCTCGGCATCGACTTGTTCGCGATGAACACGTACGTGCTCGGCACGCAAGGCGCCGTGGACCAGACGACGGACAACGTGCAAGCCGGCCGACTGGAAGGCGACGACGCCACCGCGGCGCGGCGGGTCGCGGACACGATCCAGGCCACAGAGCTGGCCACGGGCACGGCGATCGAGACGGCCAAGCAGGAGATGCGGTTCGCGGACATCGTCGGCATGACCAGCGGCGTGGCGACCCTCGTCGCGCTGGCCACGGGCGCGGGCTCCAACCCGCTGTCGATGGTGGCGACCATCACGGCCCAGGTCACCAAGGTCGTCGAGCTCATCACGCTCGGCCACGTGGCCTACCAGCCGATGAAGCTGGTCGTCGACCGGGGCCGGGCCATCCCCCAGACGGCGGGGCTGGCCTTCGCGCCACGCCTGGCGGCCGGGGCGCCGGCGGCGACCGGACCCAAGCCGTGGGCAAACGGCGACAGGGCCGCGGCGCCGGCGCGCACGTCGGCCGAGGACGCCGTGCTGGACGACGATCTGGCGGCCTACCGCTCGACCGTCGGCAGGCTCGACGCGGCGCTGGCGCGGGGCGATACGGCCGCCGTCGGCCGGTTGATCGACGAGCTGGCGGTCGCCGACCGGGCGCTGGTCGGCACGCTGGGCGAGCAGCGGGGCCCGGCGGTCGCGGCCGTCCGCGAGACGGGCGCGAGCGCCGGGGCGCACGCCGAGGTCGGGCGGGAGCTGGCCGAGATGGCGCTGGTGCACCATTCGGCGCGGCTCGACCTGCAGTGGGACCTCGTGCGGGTGCTGCTCGCGCCCGACGCCGCGGCGATGCGCGACGCCCGCGCCGCGACGGGCGTCGCGCAGTCGACGGCGAGCGCGTACGCCGACACGGTGCGGCGTGCGCGCGACGCGACGGCGGGGGTGCCGATCCCGGCCTATCTGGTCGTCGCGGGCACGCGCTACCCGGCGGGCCCGGCGCGCCCGGGCGAAGTGTTCGACTTCGAGGTCGTGCTGCGCAACGTCGGCGGCGGCACGGCGCTGGACACCCGGGCGACCGTCAAGGCCTCGCCGTCGCTGCGGCTCCTCTCGGGGGCGTACGCGTCGATCGGCAGCGTGCCGGTCGGCGCCGATGCCGCGGTGGCGCTGCGGCTGCGGTCGAACGGCGAGGACGGGGGGTTCGTCACGTTGACCGTAACCGAGCGCAGCGGGCGCGTGATGGTCGTGCGCGTGCCGGTGACGCTGCGCGGCTCTGGCGCCGCGGTGTATCTGCCGAAGGCGGAACAGGAGCGATGATGCCGACCCATGATCCCACGGCCCCCGCGCGGATCTTCGTGGCCGGCGCCACCGGCGTCCTGGGGCGCCGTGTGGTCGACCGGCTCGTCGCCGGTGGCCATGCCGTCGCCGGGCTCAGCCGGTCCGATGCCAACGCGGCGTGGCTGAACGCCCACGGCGCCGAGCCGCGATCGGGTGACCTGTTCGACGCCGCGGCGATGCGGGCGCTCACCGCCGACTGCGACACCATCCTGCACCTGGCCACGGCGATCCCGACCAAGCCCCGGACCTCGGTGGCCGATTGGGCGGCCAACGACCGCATCCGGCGCGACGGGACGCGGGCGCTCGTCGATGCCGCCGTGCGCAACGGTTGCCGGCGCCTCGTGGCGCAGAGCGTCACGTTCGTCTACGGCGACCGGGGCGGCGCCTGGGTGGACGAGGACACGCCGGCGGCGGGCGACCTGAGCCCGGTGGTGCGCTCGGCGGTGGACCTCGAGACGATCGTGCGATCGGCCGCCGCCGACCGCGGCCTGCCCGGCGCCGTGCTGCGCTGCGGCATGTTCTACGCCCACGACTCGGCGCAGACCCGCGACATGCTGGCGGCCATCCGCAAGGGCTTCCTGCCGATCGTCGGGTCCGGGACCGCCCACTGGAACATCGTCCACGCCGACGACGCCGCCGATGCCGTCTGCCGCGCCGCCACCGCGCCGAGCCTCGCGTCGGGTGAGGTGCTCAACATCTGCGACGATGAGCCGGTGATGGTCCGCGACCTCGTCGGCTTCGCGGCGCGGGCGCTCGGCGGCCGAACGCCACGCCGCGTCCCGGCCTGGCTCGCGCGGCTGCTCCTCGGGCGCCACGCCGTCGACGTGCTGCTGGCCTCGTCGCGCTGCCGCAACGCCCGTGCCAAGGCCGCGCTCGGGTGGCAGCCGCGGTATGCGACGTATCGCGAGGGCTATGGGGCCGTGATCGCGCGGTGGCGAGGCGACGAGGGAGCCGAGCGGGCGTGACGGGGGGCGGACGGGACCACCCCGTCACGCCATCGCGAACACCCCGCCCTCGACCCCGCGGCGCACCTCGGCCACGCGGTTGCGCGCGTCGACCAGGACGACGTGCGGCTCCCAAGCCCGCGCCTCGGCGTCGTCGAAGAGGCCGTACGCCATGACGATCACGTGGTCCCCCACGTCCACCAGGCGCGCCGCCGCGCCGTTGAGCTGGATCGTGCCGCTGCCCGGCGCGCCCGGGATGGCGTACGTCTCGAGGCGCGCGCCGTTCTCGACGTCGACGACCTGCACGCGCTCGTGCGGCAGGATGCCCGCCGCGTCCATCAGGGCCGCGTCGATCGTGATGCTGCCGACGTAGTTGACGTCCGCCCCCGTGACGCGGGCGCGGTGGATCTTGCCGGTGAGCAGGGTGCGCTGCATGGTCGATGCTCCTCCAAAGGGTGGTGTGGCTGCGTTCAGGGTTCCCGTCTGACGGCGTGACAGAACGTTCGTTCCGTTTCGGCGCTGAGGCTGCCCGGGCGGCGGGTGGCAGATCCTGGGAGCGCCGGCTTCCAGCCGGCAAGATGCCGGCGCTCCCAGGAAGCCCTTCGATCAAACGTTCTGTCACGCCCTCAGGGGTTCCCGTACAACGATGTTGTCGATCAGCCGGACCGGCCCGACGACCGCCGCCACCGACAGCAGCGCCGGGCCGCGGACCGCTTCCAGCTCCTCGAGCGTCGCGGCGTCCGCCACGCTGACGTACTCGACCGCGGCGCGCGGCTCCTGCGCGAACACGGCCGCCATCCGCGCCCGCAGCGCGCCGGCGTCGCGCTCGCCGCCCGCCCAGGCCGCCTCGGCCGCGCGGAGCGCGCGGTGGAGCACCGTCGCCGCCCGGCGGTCGTCGGGGCCCAGGCGCGCGTTGCGGCTGCTCATCGCCAGCCCGTCGGCCTCGCGCACCGTCGGGCAGCCGACGACGTCGACCGGCACGTCGAGGTCGCGCACCAGGGTCCGGATCACCGCGAGCTGCTGGTAGTCCTTCTGCCCGAAGTAGGCCCGCGCGGGCTCGAAGATGCCGAACAGCTTGAGCACCACCGTCGCCACGCCGCGGAAGTGCCCCGGGCGGTGCGCCCCCTCGAGCGGCGCCGCGATCGGCCCGACGTCCACCCACGTCTGGAAGCCGGGCGGGTAGACCTCGGCCGGGTCGGGCATCAGCACGATGTCGCACCCGGCGTCCCGGAGCAGCGCCGCGTCGCGCTCGGGGTCGCGCGGGTAGCGGGCCAGGTCCTCCGCCGAGTTGAACTGGGCGGGGTTGACGAAGACGCTGGCCGCCACGCGGGCGTTCTCGGCCCGGGCACGGGCCACCAGCGACACGTGGCCGGCGTGCAGGTAGCCCATGGTCGGCACCAGCCCGACCGCCGCCCGGCCGCCGGCGGCCCGGTCGGCCTCGGCGCGCCAGGCGCGGATCTCGGCGATGGTGGTGGCGATGCGCATGGTCATCCCGCCGTCAGGCTCTTGCGGGCCGCGCCTCGCCGCGCGCCACCGGCGACCCGCGCGCCGGCGGCGCCCCGCCCCGCGCGCTCCAGCGCCCGCACCCGCCGCCAGAGGTCGGCGTTGACCGGCGTCGGCACCCCCAGGCGGCGGCCGTGGCGCACGACCGCCCCGTTGATGGCGTCGATCTCGGTCGGCGCGCCGCGGGCGACGTCCTGCAGCATCGACGACCGGTTGGTCGCCGTGCGGCGCGCGACCTCGACCGCCAGCGCCTCGAGGTCGACGCCGAGGTCGATCCCCAGCGCCGCCGCCACGTGCCCGACCTCGCGGGCCGCCGCGGCCATCGTCGCCCGCGCGTCCGGCCGCGCCAGGAGCGCGCCGTTGGGCACCCCGAGGAGCGCGGTCAGCGGGTTGATGGCGCAGTTGACGGCCAGCTTGCGCCAGAGCGGCACCGACACGTCCGCCTCGACCGCCACGTCGAAGCCCGCCTGGCGCAGCAGCTCGGCGGCCCGCTCGACGGCCGGGCGCCGCGCCGGCGGCGCGGCGAGCACGGTCCAGCCCGGCCCCCCGGCGCGGACGCGGTCGGGCGCATCCCCCGCGCTCGCCCCGGCCGCCGTCACGCCGACGACGATCCGGTCGGCGGGCACGCCGCCCGCGGCGAGCGCCTCGCGCTGGCCGAGCCCGTTCTGCAGCGTGACGACGAGCCCGCCGGCCGACACCGCCCGCGCGGCCACCGGGGCGACCGCCGCGGTGCGGTGCGCCTTGACGAGCACGACGACGAGGTCGAAGCCAGCCATCAGCGCTCCGTCACCCCCGCCGCGACGTCGTACTCCCTCTCCCGCAGCGCTGGAGGAGGGGGCCGGTGGGTGAGGGCCCTCCCCGCTCACCGCGTCGAGCCCCACCGCCCGCACGCCGTCCACGACCGTCCACCGACCGCCCCCGTCCGCCTCCTCCACCGTGATCCCGCGCGCGGCGATGGCGTCGACGGCCGCGCGCCATGCGCCGGCGAGCAGCACCGCGGCGCGGCCGGTGCGCGCCAGCCGCGCGCCAAACAGCTTGGCCATCGCGCCGGTGCCGAGGATCAACACGCGGGCGCGCCCTGCTTCGGGCGCCGGTGCCCCGAGGTCCATCGCCATCTCCGTGGCCGTGCTCAGGACCGTGCGCTGCGGCCGTCGACGCCGTCGGCCAGGGCGCCGCCGGGCGCCCCCTCCGACGCGGCCCACGCCGTGAACGCTGCGAGCTCGGCTTCGGGCATGGCGTAGGTGTGGACGTCTTCGGGGAACCGACCGGCGGCCACGTCGTCGACGTAGGCGCGCAGGGCCGCGTCGACCGAGCCTCGCAGCTCGGCGTAGCGCTTGACGAACTTGGGCTTGAAGTCGTCGAACAGGCCCAGGAGGTCGTGGGTCACCAGCACCTGGCCGCTCGTCCCGACCCCCGCGCCGATGCCGATGGTCGGGATCGACAGCCGCGACGTGACGTGTGCGGCCACCGGGGCCGGTACGCTCTCGAGGACGATCGAGAAGCAGCCCGCGTCCTGCAGGGCCAGCGCGTCGTCGACCATCGCCCGCGCCGCGGCGGCGGTGCGGCCCTGGACGCGGTAGCCGCCGAGCACGTTGACGCTCTGCGGCGTCAGCCCGATGTGGCCCTGCACCGGGATGCCGGCGCGGACGATGGCGCGCACGGTGTCGGCGAACGCGCGCCCGCCCTCGAGCTTGACGGCGTCCATGCCCGCCTCCTGGACGAACCGCCCGGCGTTGCGGACGGCGTCGCGGACGTCGACCTGGTAGCTCAGGAACGGCATGTCGCCGATGACAAGCGCGTGCGCCACGCCGCGGCGAACGGCGCGGGCGTGGTGCAGCATCTCGTCCATGGTGACCGAGAGCGTGCTCGGGTGCCCGAGCACGACCATGGCCAGCGAGTCGCCGACGAGGACCGCGTCGACGCCGGCCGCGTCGACCAGGCGGGCGGTGGGGTAGTCGTAGGCGGTGAGCATCGTGATCGGCTCGCCGCGCTCGCGCTTGGCTTGCAGCGTCACCACCGTCTGCTTCGGCCGGGAACCGGCCGCGACGGCGGCGCCGTGGGTGGGGATGGGTAGCGTGCTCATGGCTGCGCTCCTCGGGTACGGGGTCATTCGGTTGTCGTCCGTGCTCGTCGCCGCAAGCGGTCGACGGCGTAGGCAAGCTGCACACAATTATACGCCCATCGGTGCGCGGCGGATGCGTGCCGTGGCCGGGAGGCGTGTGGTTGGCGTACAATCCATTGGCGTCCGCGTCTGGCCGGACCCACATGCCGTCGGAAACGAGAGGATGTCGTCAATGCGTTCGAATGCACGCTCGACCTCGCGCCGGCCCCGCATCGCGCTCGCGGCGGTCGGGCTGGCCGCCACGGTGTGCGCCGCCGTCGCCCGCCCCACGCCGGCGCGCGCCGACTCGGCCGATCCCGCCATCGACGCCCTCGGCCGGGCCTTGCGCGCGGCTGCGGCGGCCCACCAAGGCCGAGCCCCCGGCGCGGGCGACGCCGACGCGCCCGACCAGCTCGGCGCGTGGCAGGCGGTGGCCATCCCGGGCGCGACGTGCGGCCGGGGGGCGCCGTTCAAGTACTACCTCAGCGCGTCGGCGCGGCCCGACGCCGGCATCTTCTTCCTGCTCAACGGCGGCGGCGCCTGCCTCAAGGACGGCCGCGCCCCGGCCGGCGCCGCCGGCATCGGCAAGTCGCTCTACTGCATGGACTTCCCGAACTTCGAGGACACCGTGATGAGCGACGCGGTCTTCACCGGCCTCGCCAGCGGCCTCGTCGGCAACGCGATCCCGCACTTCAACCGGGCCGACGCGGCCAACCCGTTCCGCGACTTCCACTTCGCGGCGGTGCCGTACTGCACCGGCGACGTCTTCGCCGGCGGCATGGCCGCGCCCTACGACTACGACCCCGACCCCGGCGCGACCTTCGAGGTGACGCACCGCGGGCACCTCAACTTCCTCGGCGTGGTCGAGGACATGTACCGGCGCTACCCGGCCGACGTCCCGGTGGTGCTCAGCGGGATGTCGGCGGGGGGGTTCGGGGCCATCTACAACTTCCCGGAGGTCATCGAGCGCTGGCCGCGCACCGTGCTCATCCCCGACAGCGGCATCGCGCCGCCCCAGCCGCAGTCGCTCCTGGCGCGCGAGGGCGCGCGCGTGGCCGACCGCTGGGGCGCCCGCGGCCGGCTGCCGGCCTACTGCGCCACCGACGACTGCCTGGGCGACACGCAGCGCCTCCTGGCCGCGCACGCGGCGCAGTGGGACGGCCGCGCCGGCCCGTGGCGGCCGTTCGGCTACCTGGCCAGCCAACAGGACGCCACGCTCGCCGACTACCTCGAGATCTCGAAGTGCGGCTACCAGCTCGGGCTGCGGCGGGCGCTGGGCCGCCCGCAGCCGCCCAACCTGCGGGCGTACATCCCGGCCACCGACAAGCACGTGTTCAGCTTCGTCATCGACCCGGCCAACCCGCTGGGCGGCGCGCGGCCGTTCACATCGCGCGGCGGGGTCGGGGTGTTGGCCTGGTTCCGCCAGGTCGCCACGGCCGCCTCGGCGGACGCGCTGCCGCCGGACGCCGTCGACCCGTGGCTCGGCTGCAACGCGACCTTCCTGCCGGCCGCGTGGGGGATGGCCGCGCCGCGCTGACGGGAGGGCGTCCGCCCGCCGCGCCGCGCGCGACCATCCCCCGCGCGATCACCCGTGCGCCGCCGACCGCCGCCCGCGGACGGCCCACCACACCACGGCCACCGGGGCCGCCAGCGGCAGCACGACGACGGCGAACCAGATCGCGAACGTCGCGAGCACCCGCAGGATGCTGGCGAGCAGGCCGGCGGCGGCGCGGGACTCCTCGACGGCGCTCCAGCCGGGCGCCGGCGTGGGCGTCGCGGTCGGCGTCGGCGTCTCGGCCGGCGGCGGCACGTGCAGCTCGACCGTGATGGTCGAGTCGGCGGCGCGATCGGCCAGGAAGCGCATGCGGCCCTTGACCTGCCCGAGCTGGCCCTCGATCTCGGCGAGCTGGGCGTTGACGCGCAGCGACTCCTCGACCGTCGTGGCCTGCGCGAGGAACTCGCGGATCCGCGCCTGGGTGGCCTCGAGGTTGGCGACCTGGCTCTGCAGGTCGACGTACTCCTGGCTGGCGTCGACGCCGCTGGTGTGCTCGCCGAGCACCGTCGTCCCGGCATCGCGCACGCGCTGGAGGGCGGCCTCGAACTGGTCCACCGGCACGCCGATCTTGATCGTCGCCCACCCGCCGGGCGCCCGGCCGAGGTCGGTGCGGGTCTCGACGACGTAGCCCCCGCTCTGCGCGGCGACCGCCTCGATCCGCCCGAGCGCCAGCGGGACGCTCTCGACCTCGAGGCTGAGGGTGGCGTCCTTGACGATCTTGCGCACCGCGTCGGCGGGCGGCGGAACGGGCGCCGAGGCCGAGCCCGGCGCCGCGTCGGGCCCGGGGGTCGGCGCGATGACGCTCCACAGCGCCGTCGGCATGGCCGCGGCCGGCGCGCCGGCCGCGCGTGCGCGTTCGGCGTCGGGCGGCGCCGTGTCGGCGACCGCATCGGCCGCCGGCGCAGCGTGGCGATCGGAGGGTGCTGCGGCCTCCATCCACTCCCGCGCGCCCTCCGCCGTGTGCCGCCCCCAGGCGCCGAGCCACGAGACGGTGGGGAGGACGACGAAGACGAGCACGATCGCCGCCGACGCCAGCGTCCCGAGCTGCCAGCCGAGCGACCAGCCGCGCACGGTCGACCAGGCGGTGCGCACGGCGTGGGAGACGCCGCGGCGGAGCGCGCCGCGCCTGCTCGGGGCGGCATCGCGTGCGGCGGCGCGGGACACGTGCGGCCGCGCGGATGCCGCGCGGGCATCCGGTGCCGCGGCCGCGCGGATCGCCGCGCGCTGATCGTCGCTCAAGCGCAGGTCCGGCGCGGCGGCGCGGTCCGGCGCGAACGTCGCGGCGAGCGCGTCCGCGAGGTCCCGGGCGGACGCCACCGCGGCCCGGGTCGCGTCGTCGTGCGCCACGGCCGCCTCGATGGCGGCGATCGTGGCGGGGTCCAGGGCGTCGAGCTCGCCGAGCGCCCAGGTGGTCAGGTCGTGGTCGGAAAAGCCCCGGTCCGCGGCGGCGGCGGGTCGGATGGGATCGTTCATGGGGTTCACCTCGCCTCCCCGGCGGGCCCGTCGGCGGGCCCTTCCAACAGCTGCGCCCGCAGCTTCTGCATGGCGGCGTGGATCTGCACGCCCACGCGCGACACGGTCTTGCCCGTCGCCGCGCCGATCTCCTTGTAGCTGAGGCCATCCTGGAACTTCAGGCGGATGACCTCCTGCAGCTCGTCGGGCAGGCTCGCCACGGCGGCGGCCGTGCGCCGCTCGCGCTCGCGGCGCTCGGCCACGATCTCGGGGCCGGGCTCGGCGCCGGCGGCGGCGGGCGGCCCGGCGGTGCTCAGGGTGCTCACGCGCTGCTCCTTTCGGGAGACGTCCAGCGCCCGGTTGCGGCACACCGCGAACAGCCACTGCCCGACGTGGTCGCCCATCTCGGCCGGGTCCGCGCGGCACAGGCGCAGGAACGCGTCCTGCACGACATCGCGCGCCAGCTCGGGATCGTGGGTGATGCGCAACGCGTGGCGGAGGAGCGGGCCCTCGAACTCGGCCAGGGCCCGCTCGATCCACCTGGGTTCTGGAGCATCGGTCGGATGCATGTTCGGCTCCCCCGGGGGAAAGGTCAGGTGTGCACGCCTTAAATACGATCGACGCGGGATTTTATTAATTCGGGGGAATCCACAGCGAGGCGCGAGGGTGCGCCGGGGCCATATCTCCCATCCTCCGTCATTCGTCTTACCCCATGCCCGGCACCAGACCGGTCCACATCGCGTCCCGGTGGCACCATCGCTCCGGCGGGAGGATCCCGTATGGGGGATCCGCCGCGTCGGACGGCCGACAGGCAACGACAGCGGCGGTGCGGTGCCGGGGTATTCGATCGTTGACGATTGGCGATTCGCTTTTCAGGTCCATTCGATTGCTTCGATCATCCATGATGTCGAGTGTCTGTGTCGGCCGCCACGCCCCACCTGCCCGCTTGCCCCGCGAACCCATCGCGATCATCGGCATCGGATGTCGCTTGCCCGGCGACGTGAACGGTCCCGAAGCCTTCTGGCGCCTGGTGCGGGACGGCGTCGACGCGGTCACCGAGATCCCTCCGAGCCGCGGGCTCGACGTCGACCCCGAAGGCGATGCGCGTGTGCCCGACGGCACACCCGGGCGCATTCCCGCACCTGCTCGCGGCGGTTTTCTCGCCGGTATCGACCAGCTCGACGCCGGCTTCTTCGCCCTGGCGCCCCGGGAGGCCGAGCGGCTGGATCCCCAGCAGCGGCTCCTCCTCGAGGTGGCGTGGGAAGCGCTCGAGGACGCCGGGCTCCCGCTCGAGCGGGTCTCCGGCACCCGGACCGGCGTGTTCGTGGGGTTGTGGCTGGGCGACTACGAGGCGCGACTGTTCCGCGACCCGCGGCGCGTCGACTTCCACATGACCACCGGCAGCGGGCGATATGCGGCCGCCGGAAGGCTGTCGTACCAGCTCGACCTGACGGGCCCGAGCCTGGTCGTCGACACCGCGTGCTCCTCGTCGCTGGTCGCCATCCACCTGGCGTGCCAGAGCCTGTGGTCCGGGGCGTCGACGTTGGCGCTGGCCGGCGGCGCCAACGTGATCCTGCAGCCTCACATCGACGTGGCCTACGGCCGATCCGGCATGCTGGCCGCCGACGGCCGCTGCAAGTTCGGCGACGCGCGGGCCGACGGCTACGTGCGCAGCGAGGGCGCCGGCATCGTCGTCCTCAAGCCGCTCGCGCAGGCGCTGGCGGACGGCGACCGGGTCTACGCCGCGGTTCTCGGCGGCGCCGTCAACAACGACGGGCGGGGCAGCGGGCACCTGGTCACGCCGGCCGCGTCGGGCCAGGCCGACCTGCTGCGATCCGCCCTGGCCGACGCGGGCGTGAATCCGGGCGCGGTGGCGTATGTCGAAGCCCACGGCACCGGCACGGCGGTGGGCGACCCGATCGAGCTCGCCGCCCTCGGCGCCGTCCTGGCGGACGGCCGCGATCCGGGCGCCCCGTGCGCCGTCGGATCGGTGAAGACCAACCTCGGGCACACGGAAGGCGCGGCCGGCGTCGCCGGGCTGATCAAGGCCGCGCTCGCGCTCCACCGCCGCGTGATTCCGCCCAGCCTCCACTTCGAGACCCCCAACCCCGCCGTCCCGTGGGCGGAGGTCCCGGTCTACGTCCCGCGCGCCGCCGTGGCCATGCCGCCCGACGGCGAGGTCGTGGCCGGGGTCAGCGCCTTCGGCATCACGGGGACGAACGCCCACCTCGTGCTGGCCTCGCCACCCTCGGCAGCGGACGAGACCGCGGTCGTGCCCGAACTCGACCCGGCGGTCGTGCCGACGGTGGGCAGCGGGCTCCACCTCGTTCCGCTCTCGGCCCGCTCGCCCGCGGCCCTGCGGCAGCGGGCGCGCGACCTCGCGAGCATGGTGCGGGGGCTCGACGGGGCGCGCGGGACTGACGCGACGGCGGAGGCGGACGACGCCGCGGCAGCGTCGCGCAACGCCGTCGAAGGGCCTCGCGGCACGACCGATCCACGGCGCGACACTCCCGTGCGCCTGGCCGACATCGCCTACACCGCTGCGGTCTGCCGGACGCACCACGCCCATCGCGCGGCGATCGTGGCCGCCGACGTGCAGGCGCTGGCGGAGCAGCTCGCAACCGTTGCCACGACGGCAACCGATCCGGTGGACGCCCCAACGACCGCCGTGCCGGGCGAACGCAACCCCCGGCCGAAGGTCGCGCTTGTGTTCCCCGGCCAGGGCGGCCAATGGGTCGGCATGGCTCGGTCGCTGCTCGGCCTCTCGCCCGTCACGCGCGGGGCGATCGAGCGCTGCGAGGCGGCCCTTCGCCCCTTCGTCGATTGGTCGCTGGTCGCGCAACTCGGCCTGGACCCGACCGCGCCCGGATACCGTCTGGACCGCATCGAGGTGATCCAGCCCACGCTGGTGGCCATCGCCATCGCCTTGGCCGACCAGCTGCGGCATTGGGGCATCGCACCCGATGCCGTCATCGGCCACAGCCTGGGGGAGGTCGCCGCGGCATACGTGGCCGGCGCGCTCGACATCGACGACGCCATGCGCGTCATCGCCGTGCGCAGCCGGCTGATGCAGCGCACGAGCGGCCGGGGCGCGATGGCCGTGATCGGGCTGCCGGCCGAGGCGACGGCGGCAGCGCTCGGGGACCTGTCCGACCGGGTCGGCGTCGCCGTGATGAACGGCCCGGCCGCCACGGTTGTCTCGGGTGACCCGGATGCCGTCGAGACGCTGCTGGCGAGGCTCGGCGCGCGCGATGTCTTCGGCCGGCGGATCCAGGTCGACGTCGCCTCGCACGGCCCGCAGATGGCGCCGCTGTTGCCCGAGCTGCGGTCGGCGCTGGCCGACCTCCGCCCGCGGCAAGGCACGGTTCCGATGTATTCGACGACGGTCGCCGAGATCGTCGGCGGCGCATGCTGCGACGCCGACTACTGGGCGCGCAACCTCGGCCAGCCGGTCCGCTTCGGCCCGATGGTGCGGCGTTTGCTCGACGACGGGTTCACCGCGTTCGTCGAGCTCGGCCCGCACCCGGTCCTCACGCCGGCCATTCGCGAAGCCGTTGCCGCCGGCGATGCTCCGATCGTCGCGGTGCCCGCCATGCGGCGGGACGACGATCGATCCAGGGCGCTCCTCGAAGCCGTCGGCGCGCTGTACGAGCAGGGGAGCCACGTGGATTGGGCGCGCATCGTCCCTGCCGGGCGCCGCGTTCGCCTGCCGCGCTATCCCTGGCAGCGCGAGCGGCACTGGTTCGAGCCGTCGCCGGCAGGTCGCCCGCCGGCGGATTCGACCCGCGACCGGATGACGGGCCACGGCTTGCCGGGGCGGCGGCTGTCGAACGCCCTTCCGACCTTCGAGACCACGATCCGGCCGCCCGACCTGTCGTTCGCGGCTGAGCATCGGCTGTTCGGCCGTTGCGTCGCCCCGGTGGCGGTCCACGTCGCGCTGGCCCTGGCCGCGGCCCGTGCCGTGCTGGGTGACGAGGCAGTCACGTTGTCGGATGTCGTGCTCTCGGACCCGCTGGTGGTGCCCGACGATGGCGCCGCGGTCGTCCAGACCGCGATCATGCCCGACCGGGCCGGCGGCGGCACGTTCCAGATCCACGGCCGGGCCGGCGACGCGTCGGACCCCGGCGAGAACGCGAGCTGGACCCGCCATGCGGCCGGCGCGTTGGGCGCCGACGGCGAGGCATTCCCGCCCACCGCGGGGTTCGACCCCGTGGCGATCCAGACCCGCTGCATCGAAGCCGCGCCGGGGACAGGCATCGGCCCGGGAGTCCAAGCCGCGCCGGACGCCGATCCGACATCGCGGGATGCGCCCGTCGAAGCCAATCCACGCCCCGACGACGCGCTCCGGCGCCTGTGGCACGGCGATGGCGAGGCGCTCGGCTGGATCGAGGTTCCGCCCGCCCTGCGCGTTCAGGCGCAGATGCCCGCCTGCCATCGGCACCCGGCGGTCCTCGACGCTGCGCTCCGGCCGGCGCTGGCGGCGCTGCCGGACGGTCCGGCCTGTGTCGCGGCCGGGATCGAGAGGCTCCGGCACGCCCGCCCGCTGCCGGACGCGTTCTGGAGCCACGCGACGGTGCGCACAGCCGACGCCCCGGCACACGGCGCCGCGGCCGATGTCCGATGTTACGACACGGCGGGCCGGTGCGTGCTCGCGATCGACGGGCTGCGGTTCCATGCCCTCGACGCGGAGACGCTCGCCGACCACGAGGTCGAAGCCGCGGCCCGGTCGTGGCTGTACGAGGTCGCGTGGGAGCCGTCGCCTCGCCCGAGCGCGCCCCAGGGCGGGCACCGTGCGCCAACGACGACGCACGAGGGAGGAACCTGGCTCATCTTCGCGGACCGGGCCGGCCTGGGCGCGGCCGTCGCCGAACGGCTGCGGGGCCTCGGCCACGGCGCCGCGCTCGTCGACGCCGGGCCGCGATTCGCCATCCGCGAAGACGGCCGCCCCGCTGCGGGGCAGCCTGGCGCGGTGGACGACGATCGCAGGCGCCTCGCGGCCGCCACAGCGGATGGTCGACCGCTGAGCGGCGTGGTCTTCGCGTGGGGGTTGGACGCGGCGACGGCGGACGACGCTTCGCCCGCACGCCTCGTCGCGGACCAGGCGTCCCTGCTCAACGCCCTTGCCGGCATCGCGCACCTGCTCGCTCCGCTGGCCGGTGCGAGCGGCCCGCGCGTTTGGGTGGTCACCCGGGGTGCCCAGGCGATCGATCCCGGTCCGACGGACATCGGCACGGACACACGGTCTTCCGCGCCGCGGACCGCGACCGCCGCCCACGACACGTCGACCGCACTCGCCCAGGCGCCGCTGTGGGGACTGGGCCGCGTGTTCGCGATCGAGCACCCTCGGCTGTGGGGCGGTCTGATCGACCTGGCGGCGGCCGATCCGGCGGCGCAGGCCGACGCGGTGCTGGCCGAGATCCTGGGCGACCACACGGCCGGGGACGACGAGGTCGCCTGGCGGGGCGGCCGGCGCCAGGTTCCGCGGCTCGTGCGGCGCGCCCCGGGGGACGGATCCGCGCCGGATTGGCGGACCGACGGGGCGCACCTCATCACCGGCGGCCTGGGTCGCGTGGGGCTGGCGGTCGCGCGCTGGTTGGCCCGAGGGGGCGTTCGGCACATCGTGCTGACGAGCCGCACCGGCCTGCCGGACCGCGCTTCGTCGGCAAGCCTCGCGGACCACGCCTCGGCGGACGACCTGGCCGGCGGCGATGCCATCGCCCGCCGCATCGCGCACGTCCGCGCGATCGAGTCGCTCGGCGCGACGGTGACGGTCGTCGCATCCGACGCGGCCGACGCCGACGACGTCCGCGCCCTCATGGGGCGGTTCGGCGCGGCCTTGCCGCCGCTGCGCGGCGTGTGGCACGCGGCCGCCGATCTCGGCGGGGCCGCGGTCGCCGCGACCACGACCGCGGGCCTGACCGGCCTGCTGAGGGCCAAGGTCGGCGGCGCGTGGGCGCTCCATCGGGCGACGATGGCGGCCGACCTCGACGCTTTCGTCATGTTCTCGTCCACCACCGCCCTGTGGGGCGCGCGCGACCTGGCCGCCTACGCCGCTGCCAACGGCTTCCTGGATGCGCTGGCCCATCACCGTCGGGGTCTCGGGCTGCCGGCGCTGAGCATCAACTGGGGGATCTGGGCCGAGCAGTCCGGGTCGGCGCGCGAGATCGTCGACCACGGCGCGCGCGTCGGGCTGCGGCCGATGCCGGCCGCGCCGGCGCTGGCCCTGATGGGTCGGCTGATCGCGCAGGGCGCCGTACGGGCGACGGTCGCCGCGATCGACTGGCCCGCCTTCAAGTCGGCCTACACCGCCGTGCGGCCGCGCCCGTTCCTGGACCGCGTGGGCGCGCCGAGCGGCGCGGGTGCGGCCCCGTCCGGACCGGCCCCGGCGCTCGCAGGGACGGCGCTCCGCACCCTCTGGCTGAACGCCGCGCCGCCGGATCGCCGCGAGGCCGTGATCGCGTTCGTGCGCGCCGAGGTCGCAGCCGTGCTGGGCCACAGGGCCGCCGACCGGCTGGACATCCGCCGCGGGCTGTTCGACCTCGGCCTCGACTCGATCTTGGCGATGCAGCTCCGGCGGCGCCTGGAGGCGGCGCTCGATCGCCCGCTGTCGCCGACGGTGATCTTCAGCCACCCCACCATCGCTGCCCTGGCCGGGTTCGTCGACACGCACCTGGCGCAGAACGGCGCCGGATCGGCCCAGGACCAACGACCGGCATCGGGTCATCCGCCGGCCGCGGATCCTGCGACCGGGAACGGGGCGGCCGACGCGGGCCTGCTCCGCCGCTTCGAGGCCGCGATGGCTGCGGTCGACGATCTGGTCGGCGGGGCGTAGCCGCCGATGAACGCGATGATGCCTCCCCACGACCTCGCCGCCCGGCTGTCGGACGCGCTGGATGCCATCGACCGGCTGCGCGCGCGGCTGAAGGCCGACGAACAGCGCCGGCGCGCGCCGATCGCGGTGATCGGCATCGGCTGCCGGCTGCCGGGGGGTGTCGACGGCCCGGACGACTTCTGGCGGCTGCTCTCCGATGGACGGGACGCCACGGGAGACATCCCGCGCGAACGATTCGACGTCGACGCCTGGTACGATCCGGACCCGGCGGCGCCCGGGAAGATGGTCGCCCGCCGGGGCGGCTTCGTCGCGGGCGTCGATCGGTTCGATCCCGCCTTCTTCGGCATCGCGCCGCGCGAGGTTCCGAGCATGGACCCGCAGCACCGGATGCTGCTCGAAGTGGCGTGGGAAGCGCTCGAGCATGCCGGGATCGCGCCGGACCGCCTCGCCGGCAGCCGCTCGGGCGTGTTCGTCGGCATCACGACGTCGGACTACCTGCAACTGCACACCCGGCGGATGGATCCGGCCGCCATCGACGCCTACCTGACCTCGGGCAACGTGCTCAACGCCGCGCCCGGGCGCGTGGCCTACATCCTGGGCCTGCGCGGCCCCAGCCTGGCCATCGACACCGCGTGCTCTTCGTCGCTCGTGGCCGTGCACACCGCGTGCCAGAGCTTGCGCAGCGGCGGCTGCGATCTGGCGCTGGCCGGCGGCGTCAACGCCGTGCTCGCGCCCGAGCTGTTCGTCAGCTTCTCGAAGTGGGGCATGCTGGCGCCCGACGGCCGCTGCAAGACGTTCGACGCACGCGCCGACGGCTTCGCGCGCGGCGAGGGTTGCGGCGTGGTCGTCCTCAAGCGCGTGGCGGACGCCGTGGCCGACGGCGATCGCGTGCTGGCGGTCATTCGCGGCTCGGCCATCAACCAGGACGGCGCCAGCGGCGGCCTGACCGTGCCGAACGGGACGGCCCAGGCCGACGTCATCCGCGACGCCCTGGCCGATGCCGGCGTGGCGCCGGCAGCGGTCCACTACGTCGAGGCGCACGGCACGGGGACCGCGCTGGGCGACCCGATCGAGATCGAGGCGCTCGCCTCCGCCTACGGCGCGGGCCGGCCCGCCGACCGGCCGCTGGCGATCGGCTCGGTCAAGACCAACCTGGGCCACCTGGAATCCGCGGCCGGCGTGGCGGGCCTGATCAAGACCGTGCTGGCGCTGCATCACGGCGAGATCCCGCCCCACCTTCACCTCACCCGGCCGACCCCGCACGTGGCGTGGTCCGCCCTGCCGATCACCGTCCCCACGCGCCGCACCCCGTGGCCGGAAGGTCCGGGACCGCGGCTTGCCGGCGTCAGCGCGTTCGGCTTCAGCGGCACCAACGCCCACGTCGTCCTCGAGTCGGCCCCGAGCACGGGCGACGTGGCGGGCGCCGGCGGGTCGGGGCACGCGCCCGGAGAACCCGCCCCACGGATCGGCGACGTGCCGCGAAGCGTCGACCGGGCGGGACAGGGCGGCCCGACGACGGTGGCGGGGCCCGCCGGGCCGGCCGCGTCCCCGCTCGAGCGGCCGCTGCATGCGGTCGCGCTCTCGGCCCGCTCGGCGCCGGCGCTGCGCGCGCTGGCCGAGCGCCACGTCGCCCACCTCGGCGCCCATCCCGACCTCTCCGTGGCGGACATCGGGTTCACGGCCAACACCGGCCGCGCGCACTTCGACCATCGCCTGGCCTGGGTCGGACCGCGCGCCGACGCCCTGCGCGCCGACCTCGCGGCCTGGCTCGACGGCCGGCCGGCGGCCGGTCTCCACGCCGGCGAACGCGACGGTCGGCCGCCGCCGCGCGTGGCGTTCCTCTTCACCGGCCAGGGCGCGCAACACGCCGGGATGGGCCGCGGCCTGTACGATACCCAACCGGTGTTCCGGTCCGCGCTCGAACGTTGCGCCGAGCTGCTCCGGCCGCATCTCGCCCGGCCGCTGCTCGACGTCCTGTTCGCCGACCCGGCCGACCCCGATGCGTCCGCCCGGATCGACGACACCACGTACAGCCAGCCGGCGCTGTTCGCGTTGGGGTACGCCCTGGCGGAGCTGTGGCGGGCCTGGGGGATCGCGCCGTCCGCGGTGTTGGGCCACAGCATCGGAGAGGTCACCGCTGCCTGCGTGGCCGGCGCCTTCAGCCTGGAAGACGGCCTGCGGCTGGTCGCCGAACGGGCGCGCGGGATGGGCGCGCTTCCCCGGGACGGGGCGATGGCGGCCGTCTTCGCGCCCGAGGACCGCGTGCGGGCCGCCATCGCGCCGCATCACGGCGCGGTGGCCATCGCCGCCCTGAACGGACCGGAGCACGTCGTGGTCTCGGGCCCGGCGGCGACGGTCGACGCCCTCTGCGCCCGGTTCGACACCGACGGCATCCGCTGGCGCCGGCTGCAGGTCTCGCACGCCTTCCACTCGCCCATGATGGACCCGATGCTCGACGCCTTCGAACGGGCCGCGGGGGGCATCGCCTACCACGCCCCGCATCTGCCCGTGCTCTCGAACGTGACGGGCAGCGTCGCCGCGGGCGGTGACGTGACGACGCCCGAGTACTGGCGCCGCCACGCCCGATCGCCGGTGCGGTTCGCCGAAGGCATGGCGGCGCTGCGCGCGCGGGGCATCACGGCGTTCGTCGAGATCGGGCCGCGCCCGACGCTGATCGCGCTGGGCCAGCGCTGCCTGCCGGAGGGCGAAGGCCACTGGCTGCCCTCGCTGCGCCGGGGACGCGACGATTGGGCGGTCATCCTGGACAGCCTCGCGACGCTCTACGCCCACGGCGCGTCCGTCGACTGGGCGGCGTTCGACCGCCCCTACTCGCGGCGGCGCCTGGCGCTGCCGACCTATCCCTTCCAGCGCCAGCGCTACTGGCTGGCCGCGGCATCCGCGCGGGCCGGCGACCGCCCCGCGGCAAACCGGCAGTTCGACGACGTGCCCGCGGCATTCGGGGCGCCGCATCGCTCCGCCACCGGGCATCCCCTGCTCGGCGATCGGGTGGGATCGCCGCAGTCCGACGCCGTCGTCTTCGAGGCGACGCTCCGGGCCGATCGCCCGGCGTTCGTCGCCGACCACGCCGTTGCCGGGCAGGTCGTGCTCCCGGCCACGGCTTACGTCGAGCTGGCGCTCGCGGCCGCCACCCGCGCCCTCGAGGGTCCAAGCACGGTAGAGGACCTGGCGATCGACCGCCGGCTGGTGTTGGATCGCGCCGCCGCGCGGACGCTTCAGACGGTCGTGACGGCGGACGGGCACGGCGCCGCGACGGTCGACGTGTTCAGCATCGGACTGGAAGACGCCGGTCGATGGCTCCGGCACGCCACCGCCCGCATCGCGCGGTGCGGCGAGGGCGCCGCGCCGAACGATCACGATGCCGGCGCCGCGGTCTCGCTGGCGCGGGCCCGCGAACGCTGCCGCGCGGCGGTCGACATCCCGGCCCACTACCGCCGCTTCGAGGCGTGGGGCATCGCGTTCGGCCCGGCGTTCCGCGGCATCGTCGATCTGTGGGGCGGCGAGGGCGCGTCGCTGGGCGAGGTGGTCCTGCCGGACGAAGCGGCCGATCGCGACACCTACGCGGTGCATCCGGCGCTCCTCGATGCGTGCTGGCAGGTGCTCTTCGCCGCCTGGCCGCCCGGGCATGCGGGCATGCGCGACAGGAACGGCCATGGCGGACGGGGCGACGCAACGTCGACGGTCCCGGACCGGGCGAACGACCCCTACCTGCCGGTGGGCGTCGAATCCGTCCGCTTCTTCCGCCCCGCCGGCACGCGCCTGTGGAGCCACGCCGTGCCGCGGGGCGCCGGCGCCGCGCCCGGCGACGTCTGCACGGTCGACATCCATCTCTTCGCGCCGGACGGCACGCGGGTGGGCGATGTGCGCGGTCTCGTGCTGAGGCGCGTCGAAGCGGCAGCGCTCGCCGCCGACGGGCCACCGGCGGGCTGGCGCGATTGGCGCGACTGGCTCTACGCACCCCGTTGGGAGCCGCCGGCCGCGCCGCACGATGCGGAAGGCGCGGACCGCGGCGCCCGCGACGGGGCACGTGGCGGTCTTGCGCGCGCCGACACGCCCGATGTCGAAGGCGGCGCCGCGCCGCCCGAGGTTCCGGCACAGGCCGATCCCGTCGACCTCCTGCCGGCGCTGGACCGGTTGTGCGCGGCGTTCGCCGCCGCCGCGCTGGACACCGTGGGCTGCCCGCTGACACCCGGCGCCCTCATCGAGGTCGACACGCTGGCCGGCCGCTTGGGCATCGCCCCCGGCAAGGAGCGGCTGGTGGCCCGCATGCTCGAGATGCTCGCGGAGGAGGGGGTCTTGCGCCGCGAGGCCGGCGGGTCGTGGCGGGTGGGGCGGGCGCCGGAGCCCGGCGATCCCGCGACCGAGCTGCGGTCGCTCCGCGCGGTTCATCCCGGCGGCCAGGCCGAGCTTGCGCTGTTGGAGCGTTGTGGGGCGCGTCTGGCGGAGGTGCTGACCGGCGCGTGCGATCCCCTGTCGCTGTTGTTCCCGGGCGGCTCGACGGCGCTGCTCGATCCGCTGTACCGCGATTCGGCGACGGCCCGCCACGCCAACGCGTTGGTGGCCGAGGCCGTCGCGGCGGCGGCGGCCGGCATGCCGGCCGATCGGCCGCTGCGCGTGCTGGAGATCGGCGCCGGCACGGGGGGCACCACGGCGTTCATCCTGCCGCGCCTGCCGGCGGAGCGCACCCGCTACACGTTCACCGACATCTCGGCCGCGCTGGTGGCCAAGGCGCGCGCGAAGCTGGCCGACTGGCCGTGGGTGACCTTCGGCAGCCTCGACATCGAGCGCGATCCCGAGGCCCAGGGCCACGCGCCGGGAGCGTTCGACGTCATCGTGGCGGCCAACGTTCTGCACGCCACGCGCGACCTTGCGGCGACGCTCGGTCATGTGCGGCGTCTCCTGGCCCCGGGCGGTCGCCTGGTCCTGCTCGAAGGCACGGCCGCGCGGCGGTGGGTGGACCTCACCTTCGGGCTGACCGACGGCTGGTGGCGCTTTGCCGACGTGGGACTGCGGCCGGCGTATCCGCTCCTGGCGCCGGACCGCTGGGCGCGCCTGCTGACCGACTGCGGCTTCGGCGACCCGTCGGTCGTGCGCGCGAGCAGCGACGACGCGTCCGCGCTCTTCCCGCAGGCGGTCATCACCGCCGCGGCGCCCGCGGAATCGGCGACGGCGCACGTCGCCGTGCCCGGCGCATGGCTCATCCTGGAAGATGCCGGCGGCGTCGGCGCCGCCCTGGCGGCGGCGATCGAACGGCACGGCGGCCGCGTGGGTCGGGTACGGGCGCGGCCCGGCGCGGCCCCGGGCGCGGACGCCGGCACGCAGACCGTCGATCCAACCGACCCTGGCGCGGTCGAGGCCGCCTTGCGGGCGGTTCAGGCCCAGCTCGGGGTGGCGCTGAACGGCGTCGTGCATCTCTGGAGCCTGGACGCGCCGCTCGCGGGCGACGCCGATGCCGTCGCCGTGGCAGCGGTGCAAGGCCCGGGCAGCCTCGGCGCCCTGCACGTGGCACAGGCGATCGTCCGCTCGGACGCGGCGGTGCCGCCGCGCCTGTGGCTGGTGACGCGCGGCAGCCAGGTCGTGGGATCGGATCCGACGGCGAGCGGGGCGCCTCGGAGCGACGCGGAAGCGCCGGCGTCGCCCGGCCTGGCGCACGCCACGCTGTGGGGCATGGCGCGGACCATTGCCCTGGAGCATCCGCAGCTCGGTTGCACATGCATCGATCTCGACCCGCGCGCCACCGACGCGGAGAGCGCCGCCGCGCTCGCGGCGGCGCTGGCGGCGGGCGGCGACGAGGACCGGCTCGCCCTGCGCGGCGGAGCCACGTTCGTCACGCGCCTGGCGCGCCTGGCCGCCAGGCCGCCCGCGGCCGCCATCGGTCCGTCCACCCCACCGCGCGGCCCGTACCGGTTGGTCACGGCCACGCCGGGGGTGATCGAGAGCCTGCGCTGGCAGCCGGCGGAGCGCCGGCCTCCGGGGCCCGGCGAGGTCGAGATTCGCGTTCAGGCCACCGGTCTCAACTTCCGCGACGTGCTCAACGCGTTGGGGGCCTACCCAGGCGATGCCGGACCGCTCGGCGGCGAGTGCGTGGGCACGGTCGCTGCGCTGGGCCCCGGGGTCGACGACCTCGCGATCGGCGAGGCGGTGCTTGCCGTCGCACCGGGGGCCTTCGCGTCGCACGTCACGACCCACCGCGCCCTGGTCGTGCGCAAGCCGGTGGGGCTGTCGATCGACGCGGCGGCGACCGTGCTCGTCGCGTTCATGACTGCCGCCCACGCCCTCCGCGAGGTCGCGAGCCTGCGGGCTGGCGAGCGGGTGCTGATCCATGCGGCGGCGGGCGGGGTGGGGCTGGCCGCCGTGCAGGTCGCGCACCGGGCGGGCGCCGAGGTCTTCGCCACGGCCGGGAGCGACGCCAAGCGTGCCCACCTCCGATCGCTCGGCGTGGCCCATGTCTTCAGCTCGCGTGCCGAGGACTTCGCCGCCGCCGTCCTCGACATCACGGGCGGTCGCGGCGTCGACGTCGTGCTCAACGCGCTGGCCGACCCCTTCATCGCGCCGAGCCTGGCGGCGCTGGCGCACGACGGCCGCTTCGTCGAGATCGGCAAGCGCGGCATCTGGGACGCCGCTCGGGTCGCGGCCGTTCGGCCGGCGGCCCAATACCGTGTCGTCGACATGGCGGCCATGTTCACCGCCGACCCCGTGCGCGTCGGCCGCCTCGTGCAGGGCCTCGCCGCCGAGATCGAGGCAGGCGGGCTGGAACCGCTGCCGCACCAGGCGTTCGCGTGGTCCGAGACGGCCGCCGCCTTCCGCATCATGGCCCGCGGCGAGCACATCGGCAAGCTCGTGGTGCGCCATCCGGCCGCCGCGGTGCGCGCCGACGCCACCTACCTCATCACGGGGGCCTTCGGCGGCCTCGGCCTTCTGACGGCGGAGTGGCTGGTGGATCAGGGCGCCCGATCCCTCGTCCTGGTCGGGCACCGCGCGCCGTCCGCCGCCGTCCGGACCCGGCTCGCCGCGCTCGAGCGGGCCGGCGTCGAAGTCCGTGTCGAGCAGGCGGATGTCGCGGACGAGGCCGCGATGCGCCGCCTCGTCCAGGCCATCGACGCCGAGATGCCATCCTTGCGCGGCGTGTTCCACGCTGCGGGCGTGCTGGACGACGGCGCGCTGCTCTCGCAGAGCAAAGGGCGCTTCGCGAGGGTGTTCGCCGCCAAGGCGCAGGGTGCGTGGATCCTGCACCGGTTGACCACGGCCCGGCCGCTCGACCACTTCGTCCTGTACTCGTCCCTCTCGGCCGTGATCGGGTCGCCCGGGCAGGCCAACCATGCCGCCGCCAACGCGTTCATGGACGCCCTGGCCCACCACCGCCGGGCGCAGGGCCTGCCCGCGCTCAGCGTCAACTGGGGCGCGTGGTCCGAGATCGGCCGCGCAGCGCGGGGCGACGTCGCCGTCCGGCTGGCGGCACGGGGCGTCGGGACCATGGCGCCGGCGGAAGGGCTCGCGGCGTTCGCCCATCTCGTCGTCGCGTCGACCGCCGATGGCACCCACATCCCGGCACAGATCGTGGTCTCACCGGTCGACTGGCGGCGGTTCCGCGAAGCGGTGCCGGCGGGGCGGGCGGCGCGCTGGAGCGACGGTCTCGTCGACGCCGCAGCCGTGCCGGCCGCCCCGCCGGCAGCGGGCCGACCGTCCCCCGCCCCGCCGGGCGGACATCGCGCCATCGCGGACGCGCCGGAGGCGGCCTTCCGCCGCACCCTCGCCGCGGCTCCGGCTGGCCGCCGGCGGGCGCTCCTGGTCGGCTTCGTCCGCGACCGCGCACGCCGCGTCATCGGGATCGAGCCCGACCAGCCGTTCGACACCGGCCGGCCGTTGCACGCGCTGGGCCTCGATTCGCTCATGGCCGTCGAGCTGCGCAACGTCCTCGGCGCGGACCTGGCGCTTGCCCGGCCGTTGCCGGCGTCGCTCGTGTTCGACCACCCCAGCGTCGAGGCGCTGGCCGATCATCTGAACACCGTGCTCTCGGCGGCGGCCGACGCCGGGCGGCCCGCGAGCGCGTCGGCGGCGCAGAGCGGACGGGGGGCCACCGGCGGACAGGAGCCTCAGGCCGCCCACGACTTCGGGGCCGCCGGAGCTCGGCAGGCGACGGAGGCCGAGATCGAGCATCTGTCGGAAGCGCAGGCCGCCGAGCTGCTGCTGGCGGAGCTGACGGCCGCCGTCAGTCGCGGAGAAGGCGAGAGCACGCGATGACCTTCGATTCGGCACGCGCATCGGCGCCCGGCGCCCCGGCAGGTGCGGTGGCGGACGTCGCGGCGGGCGCCGCCCCCGCCACCGACGGCGGGCTGTCGCCGCTCAAGCAGGCGATCGTCGAGCTGCGAACGCTGCGCGCCGAGCGCGATGCGCTGCGCGGCGCCCGGCACGCGCCGATCGCGGTCATCGGCATGGCGTGCCGGTTCCCGGGCGGCGCGGACGACCCGGCGGCGTTCTGGCGGTTGCTCGATGCCGGCGTCGACGCGATCACCGAGATCCCGACCGATCGCTGGGATGTCGACGCGCACTTCGACCCCGATCCCGATGCTCCGGGCAAGCATTCCACGCGCTGGGGCGGGTTCGTCTCCGGCATCGAGGCCTTCGATCCGGCCTTCTTCGGCATCACACCGCGCGAGGCCGTCAGCATGGACCCCCAGCAGCGGCTGGTGCTCGAGGTGGGCTGGGAGGCGCTCGAGCATGCCGGCCAGAGCCCGGAGCGGCTCGCCGGCCGTGCCGCAGGCGTCTTCGTCGGCATCGGCACGCAGGACTACGCGCACTTGCGCCTGATGTCCGGCGCACGCGAAGGCATCGACGCCTACCTGGCCACCGGCACGTGCCACAGCATCGCCTCGGGCCGGCTGTCGTACGCGCTTGGCCTGACCGGGCCCAGCGTGTCGGTGGACACCGCGTGTTCGTCGTCGCTGGTGGCGATCCATCTCGCGGTCCAGAGCCTGCGCGCGGGCGAGTGCCGCATGGCCCTGGCCGGCGGCGTCAACGCAATCCTGATGCCGGAGATGGTCGTCACGCTGGCCAAGGCCCACATGCTGGCCGCCGACGGGCGCTGCAAGACGTTCGACGCCCGCGCCGACGGCTTCGTGCGCGGTGAGGGCTGCGGCATGGTGATCCTCAAGCGCCTGGACGATGCGATCGACGACCGGGACCGCATCCTGGCCGTCATCCGGGGCACGGCGGTCAACCAGGACGGCCGCAGCAACGGCCTGACCGCGCCGAACGGCCCGGCACAGGTGGCGGTGATCCGCGCCGCGCTCGCCGACGCGGGGGTCGAACCGGCCACCGTCGACTTCGTCGAGACGCACGGCACCGGCACCGCCCTCGGGGACCCGATCGAGGTCGAAGCGCTGGGCGAGGCCTACGGCCGCGACCGGCCCGACGATCGGCCGCTCCTCCTGGGCTCGGTCAAGACCAACATCGGCCACCTCGAAGCCGCGGCCGGCGTCGCCGGCTTGATCAAGGCGGTGCTCGCGCTGCGGCACGGCGCGATACCGCCGCACCTGCACCTGCGCGTGCCCAACCCGCTGATCGACTGGCAGCGAGCGCCGGTGCAGGTCCCGACGAACCGCACGCCTTGGCCGGAGAACGGATGGCCGCGCCGCGCGGGCGTCAGCTCGTTCGGCTTCAGCGGCACCAACGCCCACGTCGTCCTCGAGGCGGCACCGGCGTGGGCCGATGCGAGCCCGATCGACGTGGCGCCGGTCGACGGCCGGGACCCGATGGGCAACCGGTCCAGGCACATCGTCTGCCTGTCGGCGCGCACGCGGCCGGCCCTGGCTGCGTCCGCCGAGCGCCTGGTCGAGCACTTGAGGGCGCATCCCGACGCCGACGTCGCCGCCGTGGCCTTCACCGCCAACGCCGGTCGATCGCACTTCGAGCACCGACTCGCGGTCATCGTCGGCGACGACGTCGGCGTTCGCTCGACCGCCCCGGGAACGGACGGACGCGACCCGCACGGGACGACGGCGTGGGTCGCCGACAGTCCGGTGCAGGGCGGAAGCGGGTCCGGGATCGCCGATCTCGCGGCCAAGCTCGTCGTGTGGCGCGGCGGCGGCGACCCGGCCGGCGTGTTCCACGGCCGGGCGGCGCCGGAGGGGCGGCCGCCGGTCGCGTTCCTGTTCACCGGCCAGGGGGCGCAGTACACCGGCATGGGCCGCGGGCTGTACGCGACGGAGCCCGTCTTCCGCGGCGTCGTGGACGCGTGCACGGATGTCGCGGCGCTGCTGCTCGATCGTCCCTTGCGGGACGTGCTGTGGGCGGCGGACGGCGACGGGGCGGCGCTCGATCGGACGGCGTACACGCAGCCCGCGCTGTTTGCGCTGCAGGCGGCGCTGGCCGCGCTCTGGCGATCCTGGGGCATCGAGCCGGCGGCCGTGCTCGGCCACAGCGTCGGCGAGCTGGCGGCGGCGCACGTGGCCGGGGTCATGGGCCTCGAAGATGGGCTGCGGCTGGCGGCGGCGCGGGGTCGCCTGATGCAGTCGCTGGCGGCCGACGGCGCGATGGCGGTGGCATTCGCCGACGTCGGCCGCGTCGCGCCGTTCGTCGCGGACCATCCCGGCGCGGCCGCCATCGCTGCGGTCAACGGGCCCGACAACACCGTCGTCGCCGGACGCGTGCCCGCCGTCGCGGCCATCGTCGACGCGCTCGGGCGCGCCGGCATCAAGGCCCGCCCGCTCAAGGTCGCCCTGCCCGCCCACTCGCCGCTGGTCGACCCGATCCTCGACGCCTTCACGGCGGTTGCGGCCGGCGTCCGCTTCCACGCGCCCACCGTCACCTTCATCTCCGGGGTGACCGGCGCCGTGGAAAGCGAGGCCGTGGTCGCCGATCCCGCCTACTGGAGGCGCAACCTTCGCGAGCCCGTCCGGTACGCGGCCGCGGTGGCCACGCTGGCCGGCGAGGGGTGCCGCGCCTGCGTCGAGATCGGCCCGGGGTCGACGCTCGCGGGCATGGGGCGGCGGGCCTGGCCGGCGGGCTTCACGGCCGGCGTGTGGCTCCCCTCGCTGCGGTCCGATCGCCCCGACGAGGCCCAGATGCTGGACAGCCTGGCGCAGCTCTACACGAACGGCGCGGCGGTCGACTGGGTCGCGTTCGAGCGCGGCCGCCCGCGGCCGATCACCCTGCCGACGTACCCTTGGCAGCGGGAAGCATACTGGCTGCCGGAGGTGCGCGCCGCCCAGCAGGCCAGCGATCGGTCCGCCGCACCGAGCGCGTCGTCGCTCTGGCGGGCGGCCGTGGGCGCCGGCGCCCGTCAGGCAGCGCAGGCCCCGCTCGACCTCGACCTGCCGGGCCACGCCGATCGCTGGGCTGCGCTCGACGCCCTGGCGATCGCCCACATCGCCGCGACCCTGCGGGGCTGGGGCGTCTTCGACTCGCCCGGCGCCGTGGTGACGGTCGACGGCTTGCTGACCGAACACGGCCTTCAGGCAGGGCATCGGCGGCTCCTGACGCGCTGGCTGCGACGGCTGGCGGCCGAAGGATGGCTGGAGGGCTTGGCGGGGGACGCGTATCGTCCCGTCCCGCCAGCCATCTGGCCGGACGTCGCCGAGCGGTACGCGGCGGCGCGGGCGCGGTTCACCGACGGGCCGCTCTTGCCCGACTACGCCCAGCGGTGCGGCGAGGCGCTGGCGCGCGTCCTGGCAGGCCGCTGCGACCCGCTCGAGCTGCTCTTCCCCGGCGGGCGTCTGGACACCGCCGACTACCTGTACCGCGGCTGCGACGTGCCGCGCTACTGCAACGCCGTCGCGCGCGCCGCGGTCGAAGCGGTGGCGCACGCGTGGCCGCCGGGCCGGCGACTGCGGGTGATCGACGTCGGCGCGGGCACGGGCGGGCTGGCAGCGGACCTGCTGCCGGCCCTGCCGGCGCAGCGGACCGACTACGCCTTCACCGACGTCTCGGAGTTCTTCTTCGCCCGAGCCGCGGAGCGTTTTTCCGGGTATCCGTTCATCCGCTTCGGGCGGCTGGACATCGAACGGCCGCCGGCGGAGCAGGGCTTCGGCCGGTACGCCTTCGACGTCGTCGTGGCCGCGAACGTCCTGCACGCCACGCGCAACATCGACACGACCCTGGCCCACGTGCGGTCCCTCTTGGTGCCGGGCGGCCTGCTCGTCGTGTTCGAGACGACCCAGCACCCCGCCTGGTTCGACACCACGATCGCCCTGATCGACGGCTGGAGCCGCCACCAGGACGACGACCGCCGCCGCGATCACCCGCTCTTGACGGCGGACGCATGGCTGGCCGCGCTCGGTCGCGCCGGCTTCGCCCCGGCGGCCGCCTGGCCCGACGCCGCTTCGCCGGCCGCCGTGCTCGGCGGCCACGTGCTGGTCGCCCAAGCGCCGGCGACGGCCGAGGCGGGCGCCGGGCCTGCGCGCGGCTGGCTGTCGACCCCGGCCATCGCGGCCGACAAGGGGGTCGGACCCGCGCTGGAAGGGGCTGGGGTCGCGCTCGGAGGGGGCGGGGTCGCGTCATCGTCCGGCGGGGACGCGGCGATGGCCGACGGGCGACGGGGCGTCGAATCACCCATGGACGCGTGGCGGACACGCTGGCCGGATGCCCCACCGCGCGAGCGGCGCGCATGGCTGGTCGGCTTCGTCCGCGACCACGTGGTCCGCGTGGCGCGCTGCGATCCCTCGCGGCCGCCCGATCGCCGGCAGCGGCTGAGCGATCTCGGGCTGGACTCGCTCATGGCGGTCGAGCTGCGCGACCGGCTTGCGGCCGGCCTGCGGCTCGACGCGCCGCTGCCGGCAACCCTGATGTTCGACTACCCGACGATCGACGCCATCGCCGGCCACCTCGACGCCCGGCTGGCCGCAGACGCCGCGGCCGCGCCCGACGATGGCGCCGCGGCGTCTGCGGCCACGGCGGGCGGCGATCCGAGTGCCGCGCACCCGGCGCGCGGCGCGCTCGGGGCGCCCGACGCGGCAGCGGCGACCTCGACCATCGCCGGGCGTGACCTGGCGGACCTGTCCGACGCCGAGGTCGAGGTGCTGCTGGCGGAACGACTGCGCACGTTGGCGGCCGGCGAGCCGGCGGAGAACGGCGCGGCATGAGCCAGGCCCACGACGCGGCGGCGCAGCTCTCGCCGCTCAAGCAGGCCTACCAGGCGCTCGACCGGCTGCAGGCGCGCCTGGACGCCGTCGAGAGCGCGCGGCACGAGCCGATCGCCATCGTCGGCATCGGCTGTCGCCTGCCGGGCGGCGCGGGCGACCCGGACGCGTACTGGAACCTGCTGCGCGAGGGCGTCGATGCCGTCGCCGAGGTCCCGGCCGATCGCTGGGACATCGAGGCCCTGTACGACCCCGATCCCGACGCCCCGGGCAAGATGGCGTCGCGGTGGGGGGCGTGGATCGACGGGGTCGATCGGTTCGACGCGCGGCTGTTCGGGATCGCCCCGCGCGAGGCGGCCGGCATGGACCCCCAGCAGCGCCTGATCCTCGAGCTCGCCTGGCAGGCGCTCGAGAGCGCCGGTCAGGCGCCCGACCGCCTCAGCGGCTCGCGGACCGGGGTCTTCGTCGGCATCGTCACGGGCGACTACGCCCAGCTTCAAGCCCGCGGCGGCTCGGCCGGCCACATCGACCCGTATTTCGGGTCCGGAAACGCCCACAGCATGGCGTCCGGCCGCGTTTCCTACATCCTGGGCCTGCAGGGTCCCAGCATGTCCATCGACACCGCCTGCTCGTCCTCGCTCGTCGCCGTCCACCTGGCCGTCCAGAGCCTCCGGCGGGGCGAGTGCGACCTGGCGCTTGCCGGCGGTGTCAACCTGATGCTCGCACCGGAGACGACGATCGCGCTGTCCAAGCTGCGCATGCTGGCGCCCGACGGCCGTTGCAAGGCCTTCGACGCACGGGCCGACGGCTTCGTGCGCGGCGAGGGCGCGGCGCTGGTCGTCCTCAAGCGCCTGTCGGACGCCGCCGCTGCGCGCGACCCCATCGTGGCGCTGATCCGCGGGACGGCCGTCAACCAGGACGGCCCCTCCAGCGGCCTGACCGTGCCCAACGGCCCGGCGCAGACGGCGGTGATCCGCGCGGCGCTGCGCGACGGCGGCGTCGCGCCGGCCGACGTGACGTTCGTCGAGACGCACGGCACCGGCACGGCGCTGGGCGACCCGCTGGAGGTCCAGGCCCTGGCGGCGGCGCTCGACGTGGACCGCCCGCCCGATCGGCTGATCCACATCGGCTCGGTCAAGACCAACCTCGGGCATCTCGAAGCCGCCGCCGGGATCGCGGGGCTCGTCAAGGCGGCCCTGTCGGTCGCGCGGGGCGAGCTGCCGCCTCACCTGCACCTCACCGCGCCCAATCCCCACGTCCCGTGGGCCCGCCTGCCCGTGACGATCCCGACCACGCTCACGCCCTGGCCGGCCGGCGCGCCGCGCATCGCGGGCGTCAGCGCGTTCGGGTTCAGCGGCACCAACGCACATGTCGTCCTGGAGGCGCCGCCGCCGGCCGGCCCATCCGCGGCGCCCCGCCCGCACCGCGTCCTCTGCCTGTCCGCCGCCACCGAGGCTGCGGTCGGTGCGTTGGCCGAGCGCTACGCCGGTCGGCTGTCGGCGGATCCCTCGACGCCGCTGGACGACGTCTGCTTCACCGCCAACGCCGGCCGAGCGCACCTCGGCCACCGCGCCGCCGTCGTGTTCGCGACCGCCGACGCGGCCGTGGCCGCCCTCCGGTCGATCGCCGCGGGCCGGACGCCGGAAGGCGCGACGCGCGGCGCGGTCGACGGCGGCGACCCCCCGCGCATCGCGTTCCTGTTCACCGGTCAAGGCGCCCAGCACGTCGACATGGCCCGCCAGCTCTTCGAGACCGAGCCGACGTTCCGCCGGGCGATCGAGCGCTGCGACGCCGGCCTGCGGTCGGAGATCGATCGCCCGCTCCTCGAGGTGCTCTACCCCGAACGGGCCCGCGGAACGAGCGACGGCGCCGCGGGCGACGGGCGGCCGGCGATCGACGACACGACCTACACCCAGCCCGCCCTGTTCGCCATCGCCTACGGCCTGGTCGCGCTCTGGCGGGCGTGCGGGATCGTGCCGGACGCCGTGCTCGGCCACAGCCTGGGCGAGCTGGCGGCCGCGTGCGCCGCCGGGGCCATCGACGTCGAGGACGGGCTGCGGCTGGCCGCCGCCCGTGGCCGGCTGATGGGCGGACTGCCACGCGACGGGGACATGGTCGCCGTGCGCGCCGACGAGGCGCGGGTGCGGGCGCTGATCGCCCCCTACGCGGCGGACGTGGCCATCGCGGCCGTCAACGGGCCGGCTGAGTCCGTGATCTCCGGCCGGACCGCCGCCGTCGACGCGGCATGCCGCGACCTCGAGCGCCAGGGGATCGCCGTGCAGCGCCTGAACGTCTCGCACGCCTTCCACTCGCCGCTGATGGACCCCATCCTGGGTGGGATCGAAGGGGTCGCGTCGGAAGTCGCCTGGAAGCCGCCGGCCATCTCGCTGATCAGCCTCGTGACCGGCACCGCCGTCGGGCTCGCCGAGATCGGCTCCGGCGCCTACTGGCGCAACCAGGCCCGGGCGCCGGTGCGCTTCGCCGACGGCATGGCGGCGCTATCCGGGGCCGGGATCGACGCCTTCGTCGAGATCGGCCCGCATCCGGTGCTGCTCGGGATGGGGCGGCGCTGTCTGCCGAACGCTCAAGCGCTGTGGCTGCCTTCTCTGCGGCGCGACCGCGACGGCTGGCAGACGTTCCAGGCCGCGCTCGGCGCGCTCTGGGTCCGCGGGGCGCCGGTGGTGTGGGAGGGGTTGGACCGCGGGGCCCTCCGCCGCCGCGTGGCGCTGCCGACCTACCCGTTCCAGCGCACCCGCCATTGGTTCGACCACGGTCGCGCGACGGTCGCGGCACAGGCCGACGCGCGTCCAGCCATCACGGCGAACGGTCGCGGGAGTCGTGCGGCCGATCGACCCGCCGGGCACCCGCTCCTGGGCACACGGCTCGCCTCGCCCCTGGCGGAGCGACAGTTCGTGTCACGCCTCGACGCCGCGGCGCTGCCGTACATCGCCGACCATCGGGTGAACGGGCGCCCCATCCTGCCGGCGGCGGCCTTCGTCGAGCTGGTCCTCGCCGCTGCCGAGCAGGTCGACCCGGGCGCACGCTGGGCGGTCGAAGACCTGGTGATCCACGCCCCGCTGGCCTTCGAGGGCCCGACGGGGGCTCGACCCGCGGCGGAAGCCGCTTGCCAGGTTCAGACGATCGTCGTCGACGCCGGTGGCGCGACGCGGACGGTGCGTGTCTTCGCGCGGCGCGTCGATGTCGGATCTGACGAAGGTTGGACGCTGCACGCGACGGCGCGGGCGGTCGCAGGCCCGTCGGACGGTCAGGACCCTGCGGCGGCTTCGGCGTTCGCCCCTCTGGACGACATCCGCTCGCGGTGCCGCGAGGGGGTCACGGCCGCGGCGCACCGGGCGCAACTGCGCTCGCGCGGCCTGGACTTCGGGCCCAGCCTGCACGGCGTCGTCGACATCCGCCGGCGCGACGGCGAGGCACTGGGGCAGGTTCGGTTGACGGAGGCCGTGGCCGGCGAGGCAGACCGCTACCGCATCCACCCCGCGTGGCTCGACGCTTGCCTGCAGGTCGTCGCTGCCGCGCTCCCGCGCGAGCCCCACGATGCCACGCCCTACTTCCCGCTGGCCGTCGACCGCATCCGCGTGCTCCGCGCGCCCGAGGCCGAGGTGCTGTGCCACGTGCGGCTGCGCGCGCCCGACGCGGCGCCGCGTCGCGGGCTGCAGGAAGGGCCCGCCACCTCGGTCGGCGGCGCCCCGATCGAGGACATCGTGCCCGCTCCGGCCAGCCTGACCTCGGACGTCACGATCCTGGACGCGCGGGGAAGCCCCATCGCCACGATCACCGGCCTGCAGCTCGTCCGCAGCTCACGCGCGCCCCGGGCCGGCGCGATGCCCGAAGCCATCCCCGACTGGCTGTACACCATCGCCTGGCGTCTGGCGCCGCCCGCGGCGGCGGAGGTCGCCGCCGCAGCATCGCCGACCTCCGTAGATCCGATCGACCTGGCCGGCCGACTCGCGCCGCGGCTGTCGACCTTGGCCGCCGAGCACGGCCTCGACGCCCACCGCGATCTCGTCGAGCATCTCGGCACGGTCGTCGCGGTCTACGTGCGCCGGGCGTTCGCGCGGCTGGGCTGGGTTCCGCGGCCGGACGAGGCGACGACGGCCGATCGGCTGGTCGAGCGGCTCGGCATCCAGCCGCGTTACCGGCGGCTGGTCGAGCGGCTGCTCGCGGGCCTGGCCGCAGACGAGCGCGAGTGTGCGGCGGGCGCGCGGCGTGAACCCGACGGCGGTGGCGGCGGCTTCGACGCGCGCGACGGGCGCGACGGGACCGCGGCGCCCGTGAACGGCATCGCCGGCGATGGACAGGCGGTCGGCGGGGCGATCCGGACGCCCGACGTCGATCCGGACACGGCGCTGGCGACGCTGAGGGCCGCCTATCCCGCATCGTCGCCGCTGATCGACGTGACCGCCCGCTGCGGGGCGCGGTTGGCGGAGGTGCTGACGGGCACGGAGGATCCGCTGGCGCTGCTCTTTCCCGCCGGCACCGTCGAAGGGACGGCGCGGCTGTACACCGACACGCCGGAAGCACGCGTGTTTCAGACGCTCGTCGCCGAAGCGATCGCCCTGGTCGTCGCGGCCGCGGTCCACCGGCGGCCGGCGGGCACCCCGCTGCGCATCATCGAGATCGGCGCGGGCACGGGCGGGACGACCCGCTACGTGTTGGAGCGCCTCGACGTGGACCGGGTGCGCTACACGTTCACCGACATCTCCGCGCACCTGGTGGACCAAGGCCGCTCTGCGTTCGGCGCCTATCCGTTCGTCGACTTCCGCACCCTCGACATCGAGCGTCCGCCCGGCGCCCAGGGCGTCGCGGTCGGCGGCTACGACGTGGTGCTTGCCGCCAACGTGCTCCACGCCACGGCCGACCTGAGCCGAGCGGTGACCCACGCCCGCGACCTGCTCGCGCCTGGCGGGTCGCTCGTGCTGCTCGAGGCGACGGCGCCGGAGCGGTGGATCGACATCACGTTCGGCCTGACCGACGGCTGGTGGCGCTATGCCGACACCGACCGGCGCCGCGCCGGCCCGTTGATCGACGCCGACGCCTGGCGCGCGCTGCTGACCGCATCGGGGTTCGACGGGGCGGCGGCGCTGGTCGACCCGTCGGGCGCCTCGCGTCAGGCGCTGGTGATCGCCCAAGCGCCGCGGGCCGCTGTCGGCGGCACCTGGGTGATCTTCGCCGACGCCGGTGGCATCGGACGGCGGCTGGCCGACGGGCTTGCCGCGCACGGCGCCACGGCCCGGCTGGTCGAGGCGGGGTCCGGCGCGAATGTCGGGGGCGAGGATCCGTGGCGGGCAGACCCGACACGGCCGGCGGACCTCGCCGCCGCAGTCCGGGCGGCCGCCGGCGATGCGCGCGAGATCCACGGCGTGGTGTACCTGTGGGGCCTCGACATGCCCGTGCCCGCCGAAGATGCGCCATCCACGCTCGAGCCGGCCATGCGGGCCGGCGTCGGCGGCGCGCTGCACCTTGTCCAGGCGCTGGCCGCCGCCGACCTCGACCGGGCGCCGATGCTCTGGCTGGCGACGCGCGGGGCATGGACGGCGTGGGCGGTCGACGGCGCGAACCGCGACGACGCGGGGCGTCGCGACGGCGCGGCAGAGATCGCCGACGCCGTGGAGCGCGGTCACGGGGCGAGCGGCTTCAACCAGGCGCCGCTGTGGGGGCTCGGCCGGGTGATCGGCCTGGAGCACCCCGAGCTGGGTTGCGTGCGGGTCGACCTCGACCCGGCGGCCGCGATCGACGCGCAGGCCGAGATGCTCCTGGCCGAGATCCTGATGGCCGCCACCGGGATGACCGGGTTCCGCGGCACCGACGGCGAGGACGGCGTCGCCCATCGCCACGGGATCCGCTACCAGGCCCGGCTCGCGCGGTTGGACCCCGCCGGGACCGCAGCCGTCGCCTCGGCGACGCCAGCGGCGCCGCGCGGCGGCCCGCCCCTGGTGCGCCTCGTGGCCGACGGCGGCGGCGTGCTCGACGGCATCCGCTGGACCCCCGCCGAACGGCGGGAGCCGGGGCCGGGCGAGGTCGAGATCCGCGTCCGGGCGGCCGGGCTCAACTTCCGCGACGTGCTCAACGCGCTGGCCATGCGCCGCGATCCCGACCCGCTGGGCACCGAGTGCGCGGGACACGTCGCGGCGGTCGGCGCGGGGGTCGACGGCTTCCGGGTGGGTGATCGCGTGGTCGCCATCGCCTTGGGCAGCTTGGGGACGTACGCCGTCGCGCCGGCCGAGGACGTGGCGCACCTGCCGGCGGAGGTCGATCTCGGCGCCGGCGCGACCCTGCCCATGGCCTTCCTGACGGCCGACCTCGCGCTCCGGCAGGTCGCCCGTCTGGCCCGGGGCGAGACCGTGTTGATCCACGCCGCGGCCGGCGGCGTCGGTCAAGCGGCGGTGCAGATCGCCCAGCGCATCGGCGCCGAGATCATCGCCACCGCCGGCAGCCCTGAGAAGCGGTCCTATCTGGCATCGATCGGCATCCGCCACGTCCTGGACTCGCGCAGCCTGGGCTTCGCCGACGAAGCCCTGCGCCTGACCGGCGGCCGCGGGGTCGACGTCGTGCTCAACCACCTCGCCGGCGACTTCATCCCCGCCAGCCTGCGCGCCCTGGCCGACGACGGCCGGTTCGTCGAGATCGGCAAGCGCGACATCTGGGACGCGGCGCGGGTGGCGGCCGTCAAGCCCCGCGCCCGCTACCACGTCGTCGACCTCGCGGCGCGGATGGCGGTCGACCCCGCGCAGGTCCGGGCGATGTTCCACGCCCTCGTCGCCGACGTGCGCGCCGGCACGCTTGCGCCGCTCCCGCGCCGCTGCTTCCCCTTCGCCGCGGCGCCCGACGCGTTTCGCTTCATGGCCCAGGCCCGCCATATCGGCAAGGTCGTGCTGGTGGACGAGGCTGACGCGACGCCGGCCGGCGACGGGTCGCCGGCGAAGGGCGGGTTCCGCGCCGACGGCTGCTACCTCGTCACCGGCGGGCTTGGCGGTCTCGGTCTGGCCGTGGCGGAGTGGATGGCCGCTCGCGGCGCGGGTCATCTCGTGCTCGTCGGCCGGCGTCCGCCGCCCGCATCCGCGCAAGCCCGGATCGCCGCCATCGAGGCCGGCGGCGCCCGGGTCGTCGTCGCCACGGGCGACGTCGCCGACGCCGGGCGGTTGTCCGAGATCCTCGCCGCGATCGACGCCGGCCCGGCGCCGCTGCGCGGGGTCATCCATGCGGCGGGCGTCCTCGACGACGGCGTGATCGGGCGGCTCGACTGGACCCGCTTCGCGGCCGTCCTGGCGCCCAAGGTCGACGGGGCCTGGCACCTGCACGTGCTGACGCGGCGGCACGATCTCGACGTGTTCGTGCTCTTCGCGTCCGCCGCCGGTGTGTTCGGCTCCGCCGGTCAAGCGAACCACGCCGCGGCCAACGCGTTCCTCGACGCCCTGGCGCACCATCGCCGCGGGCGCGGCCTGCCGGCGACGAGCATCGACTGGGGCGCCTGGTCGGAGATCGGCGCCGCGGCGGACCGTGGCGTCGACGCGAGCATCCACGCCCGAGGCTTCGGCGTCATCGCCCCGGCGCGCGGCCTCGAAGCGCTGGGCGAGGTCCTGCGCCGCGATCCGGCCCAGGTCCTGGTGTCGCCGGTCGACTGGGCGCGCGTTCGGGACGGGCTGGAGGGCGGCCAGCTCCCGTCGTGGCTGTCCGAAGTGGCAGGGGAGGTCGGGTCGCGGGCCGCGGGTGCCGGCACCGATGGGCGGTCGCCGTCGGCGCCTGCGGCGGCATCCGCAGGCGCCGCGGCCGCCGCGCCCGCGGCGGCGCCCCAGGCCGCGGTCGACATCCGGGAGAAACTGGCCGAGGCGCCGCCGACGCTGCGGCACACGCTGCTCCTGGACTTCGTCACCGGGCATGCCGTCCGCGTGCTCGGCCTGGCGGCGGACGAGGCCGTCGACCCGCGCCGGCCGCTGCACGACCTCGGTCTGGATTCGCTGATGGCCGTCGAGCTGCGCAACCGGCTCGCCACCGGCCTGGCACTGGCGCAGCCGCTCCCGGCGACGGTGGTGCTGGACCACCCGACGCTGGAAGCGTTGGCCGTGCGGCTCGCGCGCGAGCTACCGGCTGCGTCGAATCCGACCGCGGCGACGCCGACCGTCATGCCGCAGGCCGGCAACGGTCCCGACCGCGGCGCGCCGCCCGGCACGGCGGCCGCGGCGACGGACGACCTCGTGGCCGCCATCGCGGCGCTGCCGGACGACGAGGTCGACCGTCGGCTCGGGCTGGGGAGGTCGGAATGAACGGAGGGAGGGTCGGTGCGAAGGCGCCGGGAGCCCGACGGAGCGGATGGATGCGCGGCGCCATGGCGCCGGGCGCCCGGGTGAAGGAGGACGACCATGTCGCTGTCGATTGAGCGCCTGCAGGCGCTCTCGCCCCAGCGGCTGGCGCTCCTGGCCGCCGAGCTGCAGGCGCGGCTGGAGGCCGCCGAGGCGCGGCACGGCGCACCGATCGCCATCGTCGGCATCGGCTGCCGCTTCCCGGGTGGCGCCCGTGACGCCGACGGCTTCTGGCGGTTCCTGCGCGACGGCGGCGACGCCGTCGAAGCGATCCCGCGCGACCGCTGGGATGTCGACGCGTACTTCGACCCCGATCCCTATGCTCCGGGCCGGATGTCGACGCGGTGGGGGGCGTTCATCGAGGGCATCGACCGGTTCGACGCCGCGTTCTTCGGCATCGCGCCGCGCGAGGCCGAGGGCATGGACCCGCAACAACGGCTGCTGCTCGAGGTCGCCTGGGAGGCGCTCGAGCGGGCCGGGCAGTCGCCCGAGGCGCTCCTGAACAGCCGGACCGGCGTCTTCGTCGGCATCTCTGGCTCCGACTACTATCAGGTGTGCAAGGCAGCGAGTGGCGAGGCGGGCCTCGACGCCCATTCAGCGTCCGGCGCCGCGCACAGCGTCGCCGCCGGGCGGCTGTCCTACGTGCTCGGGCTGCAGGGGCCGAACCTGGCCGTCGACACGGCCTGCTCGTCGTCGCTCGTCGCCTTCCACCTGGCCGTCCAGAGCCTGCGCCGCGGCGAGTGCGACATGGCCCTGGCCGGCGGCGTGAACGCCATCTTGGCCCCGGACACGTCGATCGCGCTCTCGAAGTTGCGCATGATGGCCCCCGACGGCCGCTGCAAGGTGTTCGACGCCGCTGCCGACGGCTTCGTGCGCGGCGAGGGCTGCGGCGTCGTCGTCCTGCGCCGGCTGGCGGACGCGCTGGCATACCGCGATCCTGTCGTCGCCGTCGTCCGCGGCTCGGCCGTCAACCACGACGGCCGCAGCCACGGGCTGACGGCGCCCAACGGCCCGGCCCAGGCAGCGGTCCTGCGCGCCGCGCTCGCCGATGCGGGAGTCGCCCCGGCCAGCGTGGACTTCGTCGAGACCCACGGCACCGGCACGGCGCTGGGCGATCCGATCGAGCTGCAGGCGCTGGGCGACGTCTACGGCCCAGGCCGCGACCGCCCCCTCATGGTCGGGTCGGTCAAGACCAACATCGGTCACCTGGAGTCGGCGGCGGGAATCGCTGGCCTGATCAAGGCCGCCCTGGCGCTGGCGTGCGCCGAGATCCCCCCGCACCTGCACCTGCGGACGCCCAACCCCTTCGTGCCCTGGCGGCAGCTGCCGATCGCGGTTCCCACCACCGCCACGCCCTGGCCCCCGGCCGGCCACCCCCGTCGCGCGGCCGTCAGCTCATTCGGGTTCAGCGGCACGAACGTGCACGTCGTCCTCGAGGCCGCGCCGGACGCGATCGCCACACCCGGTGCTGTCGCCACGTCGGATGGGACGGCCGGCCGGCCGCGCCACGTCTTCACGCTCTCGGCCCGGACCGAGTCGGCGCTGCGGGCGCTGGTCGCGCGCCATGCGTCCCACCCGGCCGTCGACGGGGCGTCGCTTGCGGACGTCTGTTTCACGGCGGCCGCCGGCCGGTCCCACTTCGCCCACCGCCTGGCGCTCGCGGTCCGCACGCCGGATGCGCTGCGGGACGCGCTGGCGACGATCGCGGCGGGCGGCGATCCGCCCGGGCTGCGCCGCGGCCACGCCTCGCCCGCGCGGCCGCCCAAGATCGCGTTCCTCTTCACCGGCCAGGGGGCGCAGCACATCGGCATGGGGCGCCAGCTCTACGACGCCGAGCCGACCTTCCGCCGTGCCCTCGAGCGCTGCGACGACCTGCTGCGCCCGCACCTGGGTCGCCCGTTGACCGCGCTGCTGTACCCGGATCCGGGTGATCCCGGCGCCGCCGCCGTTCTCGACGACACGACCTACACCCAGCCCGCCCTCTTCGCGGTTGGCTATGCGCTGGCCGAGCTGTGGCGGGCGTGGGGCGTGACCCCGGCCTGGGTCATGGGTCACAGCGTCGGCGAGCTGGCTGCGGCGTGCGCGGCGGGGCTCGTCCGCCTGGAGGACGGCGCACGCCTGATCGCCGCCCGCGCGCGGCTGATGGGCGCCCTGCCGTGCGGCGGCGCGATGGCCGCCGTGTTCGCCGACGCCGGCCAGGTCGACGACGCCATCGCGCCCTACGCCGGCCGCCTGGTGATCGCGGCCTACAACGGACCCGACAACGTCGTCGTCGCAGGCGCGGCCGCAGCGTTGGACGACCTGGTGGCCGACCTGGCCCGGCGCGGCATCCAGGCGCGCGCGCTGAACGTCTCGCACGCGTTCCACTCGCCGCTGATGGACCCCATGCTCGACGCGTGGACGGCCGCCGCCGCGGGGCTGGCGCCGGGCGAGCCGACCGCCGGGCTCGTATCCAACGTCACCGGTCGGCCGGCCACGGCCGCCGACCTCGCGGATCCGAACCATTGGCGGCGCCACGCGCGCGCGCCGGTGCGCTTCGCCGAGGGGATGCGGACGCTGCGCGACGAAGGGTGCGACGTGTTCATCGAGATCGGCCCGAGCCCGGTGTTGCTGGGCATGGGCGCGCGCTGCGTGCCCGACGCGTCGACGGCGTGGCTGCCCTCGCTGCGGCGAGGGCGGGACGACTGGGCCGTCATCCTGGACAGCGTGGCGGAGCTGTACGTCCGGGGCGCGACGGTCGACTGGGAAGGCTTCGACCGCGACCACGACCGCCGGCGGTGTGTCTTGCCGACCTATCCCTTCGAGCGCGAACGCCACTGGGTCAAGGCGGCGCCCTTGCGGCCTGCGCCGGCCGCGCCCGGATCGGCCGACCCTGGCCCGCGCGAGGCGGTCGACGGCCACGCCCGCCGCAACGACGGCAGCGACGGTCGGGACGACAGCGGCGCGCGACCTTCGGATCGCGACCGCGTGGCCGCGCTGCTCCACCGCGTGGTGTGGCGGCGGGTGTCGGTCGGCGGGCTCGGGGGTCCGCCGGTCACCGGCGACCGTGCCGGCACACCGGCCACGGCCGTCGCCGCACCCGCGCCCGCCGACCTTGCCGGGCGCCTGGAAGCCCGGATCGCCTCGCTGCGGGCCGAGAACGGCCTGGACCGGCACGACGCGCTGTTGCCGCGGCTCGACGATCTGGCCGCGGGCTACACGGTCGCCGCGCTGCGGACCTTGGGCTGGATGGCGGCGGCGGGCGACGTGGTCACCGTTCCGGCGCTCGCCGCGCGTCTCGGCATCGTCGACCGCCACCACCGGCTGCTCGGCCGCCTGATGGCGATGCTGGCCGAGGAGGGCTGTCTCGAAGCCGTCGACGACCGATGGATGGTTCGCCGCGATCTGCCGGCGGTCGATCCCGAGGCGCTCCATCGGTCGGTCGCCGCCGCCTTCCCTGCGGGCGGCGCGGAGCTGGCGCTGCTCGGCCGCTGCGGTGCGCGCCTGGCCGACGTGCTGCGCGGCGCGGTCGATCCGCTCGACGTGCTCTTCCCGGGCGGATCGCTGGCCGAAGCCGAACGGCTGTACCAGGACGCGCCGGCGGCGCGCACGTTCAACGCGTTGGTGGCCGACGCGGTGGCGGCGCTGGCCAACGCGTGGCCGGCGGACCGCACGCTGCGCGTCCTGGAGATCGGCGCCGGGACGGGCGGGACGACGGCGCGCGTCTTGCCGGTGCTGCCGCCGGACCGCACCGCGTACACGTTCACCGACGTGTCGTCGCGCTTCACGGCCCATGCCGCGGCCAAGTTCGCTGCATATCCCTTCGTGGCCTTCCGCACGTTGGACATCGCCGCCGATCCGGCCGGCCAAGGCTTCGCCCCGGAGGCCTATGACATCGTCATCGCAGCCAACGTCCTGCACGCCACGCCCGACCTGCGGCGCTCGCTGGCGCATGTCCGCGCGCTCATGGCGCCCGCGGGCAAGCTGGTCCTGCTGGAAGCGACGTGCCCGACACGGTTCGGCGACCTCACCGTCGGGCTGACCGCTGGCTGGTGGTCGTTCGTCGACCTCGATCGGCGGCCCGACCATGCGCTCCTGTCGCGCGCACACTGGCTGTCGCTCCTGGCCGACGCCGGGTTCGAGGGCGCCGTCGCCGTTCCGGCGGCCGCCGAGGGCGTGATGGGCCAACAGGCCGTGCTCCTCGCCGGCCGGGGGGCCAGCACGACCGACCGCTTCCCCGCGGACGGCGCTGCCGATCTCGCCACCGCGGACGGCGCCATCCACCCCCTCGCCATGGCCGGGGCATGGCTCGTCTTGGCCGACCGAAGCGGCCTGGGCGCGCGCCTGGCGGACCGGCTGCGGAGCGGCGGCGCCCGCTGCGTCGTCGCGACGTACGGCCGGCCTTTCAGCGCCGTCGGCGACGACGCGTTCGAGGTGGACCCGACGTCGGCCGCGGATCTTTCGAGGCTGGTCCGCGCGGTGGTCGATCCGACCCGACCGCCGCTTGCCGGCGTTGTCTATCTCTCGGCGCTGGACGCCGCGGACGTCGATGCCGCGGTCGACCCCGATCCCGCAGCCGCCGAGCCCGCGCCTGTCGGCCCCGCCGCCCTTCCCGTCGACCCCGATCGCGTGACCGTCGGTCCCGCCGACCCATCGCGCGCCGCCGAACGGCGCACGGTCGGCGGCGCCCTGCACCTCGTCCAGGCCTTGCTGAAGGGCGGCCCGCTGCCGCCGCCGCGCCTGTGGCTGGTCACGCGCGGCGCCCGGTCGGTCGATGTCGCTGGCGCCAGCGGTCCTGCCCGCGGCGCTCACACCCGCGCACCGTCGGCGGCGCTCCAGGCGGCGTTGTGGGGGTTCGGCCAAGTCGTCGATCTCGAACACCCCGAGCTGCGCTGCGGCCGGCTGGACCTTGATCCCGCCGGCCTCCCTGCCTCCGACCTCGAGGCACTGCTGGCCGTCCTCGGCGGCGGAGGCGGTCGCGAGACGGCGCTGGCGGTGCGACAGGGCGATGCCTACGCACCCCGGCTCGTCCGGTGGACGGCGGCCTCCGATTCGACGCTCCGCCTCCTCGATCCGCCGACGTTCCGGGCCGACGCGACCTACCTGGTCACCGGCGGATTGGGCGGTCTGGGGCTGTGCGTCGCCGCGTGGCTGGTCGAGCACGGCGCGCGCCACCTGGTGCTGATCGGGCGCCATACGGGCGGGTCGAGAGACCGGGCCGACGGCGGCGGCCGCGTGCGGCCGGACATCCGCGGCGCCCTCGGCGCGATGGAAGCGCTCGGGGCGACGGTCGAGGTCGCCCGCGCCGACGTGGCCGATCGCGATCGGCTGGCCGCCGTGTTCGCCGACGTTGCCGGACGGCTGCCGCCCGTGCGCGGCATCGTCCATGCCGCCGGCGTGCTCGCCGACGGCGCCATCCTCAACCAGTCGTGGGACCGCTTCGCCGCCGTCATGGCGCCCAAGGTGGCCGGGACGCGAAACCTGGCGGACCTGGCACGCGGCCTGCCGCTGGACTTCCTGGCGTTGTTCTCGTCGGGGGCGGCCGTGCTCGGCTCGGCGGGGCAGGCCAACCACGCGGCGGCCAACGCGGTCATGGACGCCGTGGCGTTCGAGCTGCGGGCGTCCGGCGTTCCGGCGGTCAGCCTCAACTGGGGCGCGTGGGCCGAGATCGGGGCCGCGGCTCGTACCCGAAACACCGCTCGGAGCGTCAATGTGATCATACCCGCAGACGGGCTGGCCGCGTTGGGCGCGGCGTTGGGCGGGAGCGGCGCGGCCGCCGGCCCGCCGCTGGCCCAGGTCGCGGTGCTGCCGGTCGAAGGGCCGCATTTCTGGGCGCGATTCGATCCTGCGGACGTCCCGCCGCTCTTGGCCGAGCTCGTGCCGGCGATCCGACCGGGGGAACACGGGAGCTCGGCCGCGGAGGATACGCTCGACCTGCGCACCGCGCTGACCGGAATACCGCCGAACCGGCGCTTCGCGGTGGTGCTCGGGCAGGTGCGGGCACACGCCGCGGCCGTGCTCGGGCTCGCGGCGGAACGCGTGATCGACGCCGACGCTCCGCTCTCCGAGCTGGGGCTCGACTCGCTCATGGCTGTCGAGCTGCGCAATCGGCTCGGCCGGGCCGCGGGGGCGGCGCTGCCGCCCACGCTCTTGTTCGAGCATCCGACGATCCAGGCGCTGGCGGAACATCTCGACCGGACGATGGCGGCGGCCGATCGTGGCGTGCCGCGAGACGGCGAGGACGGGCATTCGGAAGACGCGCTGGCCGCGATGCTGTTTGCCAAGCTGAGTGATTTGGAGAAGCGGCTGGAGGACACCGCGCACGCATGAGCCAACATTCGCAGCACACCAACGGACAGTCACAGCTCGCGTGGGCCGTTGCCCGGGTCGAGGCCATGCAGGGCGAGGTCGAGGCGTTGCGCCGGTCGCACCGCGAGCCGATCGCCATCCTGGGGCTGGGCTGCCGGTTCCCGGGAGGGGCGGACAACCCGGCGGCGTTCTGGCGGCTCCTTCACGACGGCGTGGACGCGGTGACCGAGGTTCCGCCGGAGCGGTGGGACGTGGACGCGTACTACGATCCGGACCCGGACACGCCCGGCAAGGCCTATACGCGTTGGGGAGGCTTCATCCGCGATGCCGACCTGTTCGACCCGCAGTTCTTCGGTATCTCGCCGCGCGAGGCGGCCAGCATGGACCCGCAGCAGCGGCTCCTCCTGGAGGTGGCCTGGGAAGCCCTGGAGCATGCGGGCATCGCACCCGGGAGCCTGGCCGGCAGCCTGGGTGGCGTCTTCATCGGCATGTCGGGCACCGACTACGGTCATCTGCCGAACCTGTTCGGCGACCTGTCGTCGGTGGACATCTACTTCGGCACCGGCACGGCGCCGAGCGTCGCGGCCGGGCGCATCGCGTACACCCTCGGCCTGCGCGGCCCCGCGCTGTCGGTCGACACCGCCTGCTCGTCGTCGCTCATGGCCGTCCATCTGGCCTGCCAGAGCCTGCGCGGCGGCGAGTGCGATCTGGCGCTCGCCGGCGGGGTGAGCCTCAACCTCCTGCCCGACGGCGCGGTCGTCACGTCCCGCCTGCGGATGATGTCGTTCGACGGCCGCTGCAAGACGTTCGATGCCTCGGCGGACGGCTACGTGCGGGGCGAAGGCTGCGGCCTGATCGTGCTCAAGCGCCTGCGCGACGCGCGGGCCGACGGCGATCGGATCCTGGGCGTCATCTTCGGCTCGGCGGCCAACCAGGACGGCCGCAGCAACGGGCTGACCGCCCCGAACGCCCTGGCGCAGGAAGAGGTGCTGCGCGCCGCCCTGGGCAACGCCGGCGTCGCGCCTGACGCCGTCAGCCACATCGAAACCCACGGCACCGGGACGGCGCTGGGTGACCCGATCGAGATGGGGGCGATCGCCAAGGTGTACGCGGCGGCCCGCGGGGCGGACAACCCGCTGTACGTGACCTCGGTCAAGACCAACGTCGGGCACCTGGAGTCGACCGCCGGCGTCGTCGGGCTGATCAAGGTCGTCCTCGCGCTCACCCACGGCGAGATCCCGCCGCACCTGCACCTGCGCACCCCGAACCCGCTGATCCCATGGTCCACGCTGCCGGTGATCGTCCCGACGGCGCCGACGCCGTGGCGGACGCCGGACGGCGCACCGCGCGTGGCCGGGATGAGCGCCTTCGGCTTCAGCGGGACCAACGTCCACGTGATCCTCGGCGAGGCGCCGCCCGTGACGCCGGAGGTGTCGACGGGCACGACGCCAGCCGTGTCGCCAGCCGATGCCCGGCAGCGGGACCACGCCAACGGCTGCATGCCGGCGGTCAACCGGCCGCGGCACATCCTCTGCCTCTCGGCCAAGAGCGACGCGGCGCTGCACCGCCTCGGCGAGCGCTACGCCGAGCACCTGTCCACCCTGGCCGACGCCGATCTGGCCGACGTGTGCGCCACCGCCAACGCCGGACGCACGCACTTCACCCATCGCCTGTCGGCCATCGGCGCCACGGCGGGCGACATGCGCGCCGCCCTCGCCGCCTGGCTGGGGGGCACGCATCCCGCCAACGTCCAGTCCGGCGTCCTCGCCGGCGGCGACGCGCCGGAGGTGGCATTCCTCTTCACCGGCCAAGGCGCGCAGTTCGCCGGGATGGCGCGCCAGCTCTACGAGACGCAGCCCACGTTCCGGGCGGCGCTCGACCGCTGCGCCGACCTCGCGGCGCCGCACCTCGCTCTCCCGCTGCTCGACGTGCTCTACCCGCCGGTCGGCACCGCCTCGCCGATCGACGACACGACCTACACCCAGCCAGCCCTGTTCGCGATCGAATGTGCGCTTGCCGAGCTGTGGCAAGCCTGGGGTGTCCGCCCCGCCATCGTGATGGGGCACAGCGTGGGCGAGCTGGCGGCGGCGTGCGTCGCGGGCGTGTTCGATCTGGCCGACGGCCTCGCCCTGGCCGCCGCGCGCGGGCGGCTGATGGGCGCCCTTCCGGCCGGCGGCAAGATGGCGGCGGTGTTCGCCGGCGAGGCGCAGGTGCTGGCCGCCATCGCCCCCCACGCCGACCGCGTCTCGATCGCGGCGTACAACGGACCGGCCAACACGGTGGTCTCGGGCGCGAGCGACGCCGTCGACGCGATCGTGGCCGCGCTGGCGGCCGACGGCGTCAAGGCGCAGGCGCTGACGGTCTCGCACGCTTTCCACTCACCGCTCATGGAGCCCATGCTGGCCGAGTTCGAGGCCGTCGCGCGCGCCGTCCGCTACCGCTCGCCACAGGTCGGGATCGTCTCCAACGTCACCGGCCGGATGGCCGGCGACGAGATCGCCGGGCCCGACTACTGGGTCCGCCACGTCCGTGCCCCGGTCTGCTTCGCGCAAAGCATCCGATCGCTCCACGCCGACGGCATCCGCGCGTTCGTCGAGATCGGCCCCAAGCCGACGCTCACGGGCATGGGTCGGCGCTGCCTGCCGGACGACGCCGAGGCGGCATGGCTGCCGTCGCTCCGGCCAGGGAAGGATGATTGGGCGGCGATCCTCGACAGCCTCGCCGGCCTCTACGTCCGAGGCGTGGGCGTCGATTGGGCGGGCTTCGACCGCGACTGCCCGCGCCGGCGGGTCGACGCGCCGACCTACCCCTTCCAGCGCCAGCGCTACTGGTTCGACCTGCCGCGCGTCGCCCCGCGCGATGCGCGGCGCGGGGGCCCGCCCGCCCTGCCGGATGCCGTGCATCCGCTGTTGGGCGTGCGCCTGCACTCCCCGAAGGCGGACCGGATCGTCTTCGAGTCGCACCTGAGCGCGGACGCACCGGCCTACCTGGACGAGCACCGCATCTTCGACCGCCCGCTCCTCCCGGGCACCGCCATGCTGGAGCTCGGCCTGGTCGCGGCGCGGCAGGCGTTCGGCGATCGTCCGGCGGCGTTGGCCGACGTCAACCTCGTCGAGGCGCTCACGCTGCCGGAGCGGGAACACCGCACGCTGCAGGTCGTCCTGTCGGAGGCGGCGCACGATTCGGCGACCTTCGAGATCTTCAGCTCCGACGCGTCGCCCGACCCGGCCTGGCGCCTCCACGCGGGCGGCACGATCGTGTTCGAGTCGCCGCCGGAGCCGCCGGGCCTGCCCGCGGCCGTGCTGGCGGCGCCCCATGCGTGGGGCGAGCCGATGTCGGTCGCCGACTACTATGCCGGCTTCGAGTCCGTCGGCGTCCACTACGGACCGGCCTTCCGGGGCATCACGGCGTTGTGGCGCCGCGACGGCGAGGCCCTGTCCCGTCTGGCCCTGCCGGCATCGCTCCAGCCGGACGCGGGAAGCTACCTCGTCCATCCGGCCCTCCTCGATGCCTGCACGCAGATCATCGGGCTGGCACGGCCGCGCGGCGCCGCCCCCGACGTGTACGTGCCCTTCAGCGTCGCTCGCTATCACGTCCGGCCCGGGGGAGGCGCACAGGCCTGGGGCCACGTGCGCCTGCACGCGGAGTCGATGGTCCTGACCTCGGAGACGCTGGTGGCGGACGTGCGCGTGCTGGACGACGCCGGCGCCGTCGTCGCCTCGATCGAAGGGCTGCGGCTCAAGCGCGTCCACCGCCAGGCCATCGGGTCGGGTGACCGCGAGCCCGGTGCCGACCGGCTCTACCAGGTGGCGTGGCGGCCGGCGCCGACGCCGACCGCGTCGCCCGACTCCCCGGGCCGCTGGCTCGTCTTCGCCGACGGCGCCGGCGTGGCCGACGCGCTGGTCGCACGGCTGTTGGCGGCCGGACAGACGTGCACCGTCGTTCGTGTGGCCGACGGGTGGCAGGCGCAGCCCGACGGCTACCGCATCGATCCGCTGCGGATGGACGACTTCCGGCGGCTGCTTGTCGAGGACGCCGGCGTCGGCTCGCGGCCGCTCCGCGGCGTGGTGTACCTGTGGTCGTTGGACCTGGCCTCCGGCGAAGCCGACGCCGACTCGGCCGCTGCCGACCCGCGCCTGTGCGGCGGCGCCCTGCACCTCGTGCAGGCCCTGGCCGCGCAGGCGGCCGGCCCATCCATGCCACCGGCGTCGCCGCCGCTGTGGCTGGTGACGCGCGGGGCCCAGGCGGCCGGGACCGATCGGGCGGTCCGCGCGCCCGCGCAGGCGCCGCTGTGGGGCCTGGGCCGCACGGCCATGCTCGAGCACCCCGAGCTGCGGTGCGTGTGCGTGGACCTCGATCCCGCCGCCGATGCCGAACAGGGAGCCGCGCAGCTGCTCGACGCGATCCATGCCTCGGACGACGAGGACCAGGTCGCCCTTCGCGACGGCACGCGGTACGCGGCGCGCCTCGCGCCCATGGGCGCGTCGAAGGCGGCGGAGCACGAGGGGCTGCCGCCCGGACCGTACACCCTTGGCATCACCGAGCGCGGCGTGCTGGACAACCTGGTCGTCCGTCCCCTCGAGCGGCGCGCGCCGGGGTCGGGCGAGGTGGAGATCGCGGTGCGGGTCAGCGGGCTGAACTTCCGCGACGTCCTCAACGCCCTGGGCATGTATCCCGGCGATCCGGGGCCGATCGGCGGCGAGTGCGCCGGGGTGGTGGTGGCGGTCGGCGCGAGGGTCACGGACCTGGCGGTGGGCGACGCGGTGATCGCCCTCGCACCAGGGGCATTCGCGTCGCACGTGACCGTTCCGGCGGCCGTGGCCTTTCGCACGCCCGCCAACCTCGGCCTCGCCGAAGCGGCGACCATCCCCATCAACTTCCTGACGGCGTGGTATGGGCTGCACGAGCTGGCCGGCATCGGGCCGGGCGACCGGGTGCTCGTCCACGCCGCGGCCGGCGGCGTCGGCCTGGCGGCGGTGCAGATCGCGCTGCAGGCCGGTGCGGAGGTCTACGGCACGGCCGGCAACCACGAGAAGCAGGCGTTCCTCCGGTCGCTCGGCGTTGCCCACGTCATGAGCTCGCGCACGCTCGACTTTGCCGACGAGGTCATGGCCCTGACCGGCGGCCGGGGCGTCACGATCGTCCTCAACGCGCTGGCCGACGCGTTCATCCCCAAGAGCCTGGGCGTGCTTGCCGCAGGCGGCCGCTTCCTTGAGATCGGCAAGCGCGGCGTGTGGACGGCCGAACAGGTCGCCGCGCTCAACCCGACGCTGCGCTACCACCTGTACGACCTCGGCGCGGTGCTGCACGCCGACCCCGAGCGCGTGCGCGGCATGATGCGTCGGCTGATCGCCCTGTTCGAGGCCGGCACGCTCCGGCCGCTGCCGCTGAAGGCCTTCCCGATTGCCCGGGCCCCGGACGCCTTCCGCTACATGGCCCAGGCCCGACACATCGGCAAGGTGGTGCTGACGCACGCGGCGGAGGACGGGACCGTGCAGGCCGCCGGCGGCGCCGCGATCCACCCCGACGCCACCTACCTCGTCACCGGCGGCCTGGGCGGCCTCGGCCTGAAGGTGGCCGAATGGCTGGCGGACCGCGGGGCGCGCCACGTCGTCCTCACGAGCCGGAACGGTCCATCTGAAGCGGCACAGGCGGCCATCGACGCCCTCGCGGCACGCGGGGTCGAGGTCGTCGTCGCCACCGGCGACGTCGCGCGCGGCGAGGACGTCGACCGGATCTTCGGGCAGATCGCGGCCGGGTTGCCGTCCCTCCGCGGCATCATCCACGCGGCCGGCGTGCTCGACGACGGGATGCTCGCCCAGCAATCGTGGCCGCGCTTCGCGCCGGTGATGGCGCCCAAGGTGGCCGGCGCCTGGAACCTGCACCTGCGATCGCGTGACCTGCCGCTGGACTTCTTCGTGCTCTTCTCCACCGGCGGCGCCGTGCTCGGATCGGCCGGGCAAGGCAACTACGCCGCCGCCAACGCGTTCCTCGACGCGCTGGCGCACCACCGGCGCGGCCAGGGCCTGACCGCGCTCAGCGTCAACTGGGGGCCCTGGGCGGACGTCGGCATGGCGGCGGCTCTGGGCGAGCGCGACCGCGAGCGCTGGCGGCAGCAGGGCATGCGCCTGATCCGGCCAGACGAGGGGGTGGCCATCCTCGAACGGTTGGTCGCCGCCGACGCCACCCAGGTCGCGGTGCTGCCGATGCGCTGGGACGCGCCGGCGCCATCGGCCGCCGCCCCGGCTCGCGTGCCGCCGATGCTGCGCGACGTCATGCGGCCCGCCCGGCCGGCCGATCGACCCACCGGGCCGTCCGTCGATCGGCCGGCGCCCGGGGCGACCATCCGCGCGGAGATCGAGGCCGCCGCGCCGGCCGACCGATACGGCCTGCTCCTGGCGCACCTCAACGGGCACATCGCCGGCGTGCTCGCGCTGGACCCGTCGCAGCCGCTCGACCCGCAGCAGGGTCTGTCCGACATGGGCATGGACTCGCTGACGGCGGTCGAGCTGAGCAACCGCCTGCAGCGCAGCCTCGGCCACAAGCTGCCGTCGACGCTGGCCTTCGAGTACCCCACCGTCACCGCCCTGGCCGAGTTCCTCGCCGCCGAGGTCTTCGCCGCGGGCCCGGCCGGCCCGGCGGCGCCCGGCGCCGGCGGGCCCAACGGCCATGCCGTCGGCGGCGCGGTCGCCGCCGAGGCCGACGCGACCGCCATCGCCGGCGCCGTCGCCGCCCTGACCGAAGCCGAGGCGGAGGCATCGCTCCTCGACGAGCTCGAGCAGGCGGGTTACGGCTGATGGTGCGCATCGTGTGCGGCGCGGCCGCGCCCCGGGGACGGCGATGACGGCGGCTCTCCCCGTCCCCGCCGCCGGGGGCGACGACCTGTCGCCGCTGAAGCGCGCGCTTGTCGCCATCAAGGACCTCCGCGCGCGCCTGGCGGCGGCCGAGGCGGCGCGGGCGGCGCCCATCGCCGTCGTGGGCATGGGCTGCCGATTCCCCGGCGGCGCCGACGGCCCCGCAGCCTTCTGGCGCAACCTGCAAGCCGGGGCGGATGCGATCGTCGACGTGCCGGCGGACCGTTGGGACATCGACGCCTACTTCGATCCCGATCCCGCCGCGCCCGGCAAGATGCACACGCGCGGCGGCGGGTTCATCGCCGCGCTGGATCGGTTCGACGCCCCGTTCTTCGGCATCTCGGCGCGCGAGGCCGTGAGCATGGATCCGCAGCAACGCCTGCTCCTGGAGGTGAGCTGGGAGGCCCTCGAGCACGCCGGGATCGCGCCGGACCGCCTGGGCGGCAGCCGGACCGGGGTGTTCGTCGGGCTCGGAGGCAGCGACTACGGCAGCCAGATGCAGGCGCGGATCAGCGACCCCGGGCACATCGACGCCTACAAGGGCACCGGCACGATGACGTCGATCGCCGCGGGGCGGATCTCGTACGCGCTCAACCTCCAGGGGCCGAACGTCACCGTCGACACGGCCTGCTCGGCCGCGCTGGCGGCGGTGCACCTGGCCTGCCAGAGCCTTCGTCGCGGCGAGTCCGACCTGGCCCTGGCCGGCGGCGCCAACGCGATCGTGATGCCCGAGGTCCAGGTCTACTTCTGCAAGATGGGCGCGCTGGCCCCCGATAGCCGCTGCAAGACGTTCGACGCGGCGGCCGACGGTTACGTGCGTGGCGAAGGCTGCGGAATGGTCGTGCTCAAGCGCCTGTCCGACGCCGTGGCCGACGGCGACACCGTGCTGGCCGTGATCCGCGGCTCCGCCATGAACCACGACGGCCGCAGCAGCGGCCTGACCGTGCCGAGCGGCCCGGCTCAGCAGGCGGTGATCCGCGCGGCGTTGGCCGATGCCGGCGTCGCCCCGCACGACGTCGATTACGTCGAGGCGCACGGCACCGGCACACCTTTGGGCGACCCGATCGAGGTCCGCGCCCTGGCGGCAATCCTGGGCCGCGACCGGCCGGCCGACCGGCCGCTGCTGCTCGGCTCGGTCAAGACCAACATCGGCCACCTCGAATCCGCCGCCGGCGTCGCGAGCCTGATCAAGACCGTCCTGGCCTTGCACCACGGCATCATCCCGCCGCACCTCCACTTCGCGACGCCGAACCCGCACATCGACTGGGACGCCCTGCCGATCGCCGTCCCGACGACGGCGACACCCTGGCCGAGCGCCGACCGGCCGCGGATCGCCGGCGTCAGCGCGTTCGGCTTCAGCGGCACCAACGTCCACGTGATCGTCGAATCGGCGCCCGCCACGGCCGACACCGCACCTGCCGCGACCCGATCGACGCCGGCCACGCGCGACGCCCCGGTCGCGCCCGACCCTGGCGCCCACGTCCTCGCGCTCTCGGCCAAGGAGCCCGCCGCGCTGCGCGCCCTGGCGGCCCGCTTTGCCGAGCACCTCCGTGGCCGCGACGGGCGCGACGAAGCCTCGCTCGCCGACGTCTGCCACGCGGCCCTCGTGGGGCGGTCTCATCTGCCCGTGCGCGCCGCGGTCGTCGCACGGAGCACCGACGACCTGTGCGCGAAGCTGGCCGCGTTCGCGTCCGGCCAGCCGGTCGCGGGCGTCTACACGGCGCTGGATGCCCGGAGCCTCGAAGATGCCGCCGATGCCGACCTCGACCGCCTGGCGCAAGCCTATGCCCGCGGGCAGAGCCTCGATCCGCGGGTCATCTTCGGGTCCGCGCGGCGGCGGCGCGTCGACCTCCCGACCTATCCCTTCCAGCGTCGGCGTCATTGGTTCGACGATACGGGCACGAACGGGTCAAGCGCCCCGGATGACGAGACGGCACCGCATCGGGCACGCGCCTCGGACGGGCCGGCGATGCCCGACCTCCTCCGCCGGTGGATGTACGCCGTGGAATGGGTGCTCGCGCCGCCCGTGCCGGACGCCCCCGCGCCCCATGCGCCGGCCGCGCCTGGCCGCTGGCTGATCCTGGCGGATGCCGGCGGGACCGGCACGGCGCTGGCCGCCGCGCTCGAGGCGCGCGGCGAGGCGTGCGTGTGCGTCGGCGCGGCGCCCGAGCGCGTGGCTGGCGGCGATGCGCCGGCGCCCGTCATCCCCGCCGTGGCCCACGGCAACCGCGGCGACGGCGGACGGCTCGCCCGGGTGCTCGACCCCACGGATGGCGAGGGCCTGGCGGCCGTGGTGCGCGAAGCGATGGCCGGCGATCGGCCGCTCCGGGGCATCGTCCACCTGTGGGGGCTGGACGCACCGGATCCGGAGTCCGGCGGGCTGGCGGCGGTCGAGGCCGCCGGACGTGTCGGGTGCGGCAGCGCCCTCGTGCTCGTCCAAGCGCTGATCGCGACCGCTGCGGCGGCGCGGGCACGCGGCTCGACGAACGGGACGTCGCATGCCGGGACCGATCCGCCACGCTTGTGGCTGATCACCGGCGGGGCGCAGCGGGTCCTGCGCGACGACGTGGCGGCCGTGGCCCAAGCCCCGCTGTGGGGCTTTGGCAAGTCGGTCGCGATCGAGCACCCGCGCCTGTGGGGCGGGTTGATCGATCTCGACGCGGTGACCGGCGCCGCCGCACCCGGCACGGCCGCCGCGGTGGCGTCCGCACTGCTCGCGCCCGACGGCGAGACCCTGGCCGCCTTCCGCGCCGGCCGACGCCACGTCGCCCGCTTGATGCCGTTCGAGCTGCGGCCGGCCGGCGGCGACGCGATCGCTCTGCGCCCCGACGGCAGCTACGTCATCGCCGGCGGCCTGGGCGATCTCGGCCTGACGGTCGCCCGCTGGCTGGCCCGAAGCGGCGCGCGGCGGCTCGTGCTCCTGGGCCGCACGCCGCTGCCGCCGCGCCGGGCATGGCGGGGCCTGGCCGCGGACCACCCGCAGGCCGCGCGCGTCAGGGCGGTCCGGGACATCGAGGCGCTTGGCGCCAGCGTACACGCCGCAGCGGTCGACATCGCCGACCCGGCGGCGTTGGACGCGTTCCTGCGCGGTTACGACGACGAGGGCTGGCCGCCGATTCGCGGCGTCGTCCATGTCGCAGGCGTGCTGCGCGACGCGGCCGTCGACAACGTCGACCCGGACGCGCTCGCTGCCGTCATGCGCCCCAAGACCTCGGGGGCATGGCTGTTGCACGACCGGCTGCGGGGTGCACCGCTCGACTTCTTCGTGCTGTTCGGCTCGTTCACGGCCGTGACCGGCTCGGCTGGGCAAGCCCATTACGCTGCGGCCAACGCGTTCCTGGATGCGCTGGCGCACCTGCGCCGCGCGTCCGGGCTCCCCGCCCTGGCCGTCGACTGGGGGCCGTGGGGCGAGGTCGGCATGGCGGCGCGGCCCGAGCTGACCGCGGAGCGGGCGCGCCGCGGGATCGCGGCGCTGTCGACCCGCGACGGCCTGGCCGCGCTGGGCGTTCTGATGGCGCAGCGCGATCTGGCTCAGGTCGGCGTGATGCCGCTCGAGGCGTCGGCGCTGCGTGGGCTGCTCGGCGACGACGCGCCGTTCGCGACGCGCCTCGGCGAGGGCGGCGGGGCTGCCGTGGGCGGAAGGGCCGACACCGGCACCGGGCGGGCGCTCGACGACCTGCTGCGCGCGTCACCCGAGGCCGAACGGCCCGCGCGCCTGGTCGGCGACCTGCGCGCCCGCATCGCCGCCATCCTGCGGGCCGACCCGGGCGACCTCCCCGGGGACCGCAGCGTCCTCGATCTCGGCCTTGACTCGATGATGGTGATGGAGCTCGTCCGCGGCTTGGATCGCGACCTGGGCCTGACGCTCTACCCGCGCGAGATCTTCGAGCAACCGTCGGTGACGGCGCTGGCGGACTATCTCGTGGGCGAATGGTCTGCGGCGGCTGCCCGGGAGCTCGCTGCGAGCGCGGCCGGCACGGCCAACGGTACGGCGAACGCCGGCGCGAAGGCGGCCGACGACGATGCCGCGGGCGCTCCCCGCCGCGCGAGGACGGTCGCCGTCGTCGACACGCCCGTGCCCGCGGCGAGCACGGCCTCGATCCCCGCCGCCGCGCGCCTGCCGGCCGCTGTCCTCGTCCTGTCGAGCCCACGGGCCGGGTCGACGCTGCTCCGGGTCATGCTTGCCGGTCACCCCGACCTCTTCTGCCCCCCCGAGCTGCACCTCCTGCCGTACGACAGCATGGCGGGGCGCCAGGCCAGCCTGCACCCGAGTCGCGACCGCCTCGATTCCAGGGGCGGAACGCGCACCTATCTCGTGGAAGGGCTGCCGCGCGCCATGATGGAGCTGGCCGGGTTGGACGCCGAGGCGAGCGAACGGCTGGCCGCCGACTGGGTCGCGCGAGACGTGTCCATCGCCGAGGTGTATCGCGAGGTTCAGGCCAGGTGCGCGCCGCGCCGACTGGTGGACAAGTCGCCATCGTACGCGTTGGACCCGCGCGCCCTGCGGCGGGCCGAGGAGCTGTTCGAATCCGTCCACTACGTTCACCTGGTGCGGCATCCCTATGCGATGATCGACTCGTACGTTCGCAGCCGCATGCACACGATGCTCGCCACGCCGGTGGCCGATCCGTATGCGCTGGGCGAGGAAATCTGGTCGGCATGCAATCGCAACGTGCTCGACCTCGCTCGGGAGATCGACCCCCGGCGATACCACCGTGTGCGCTTCGAGGACCTCGTCACGCGGCCCGAGCGCGTCATGCGCGACGTATGCGACTTCCTCAGGATCGCGTTCCGGCCGGAGCTTCTGACGCCCTACGAAGGGCCACGGATGACAGACGGCATCCATCCCACGTCGCGGGCGATCGGCGACCCGAACTTCCTGAACCATCGCGGCATCGATCCGGGCCTGGCCGACGCCTGGCGCAACGCCGGCCTGCCGCGGCCGCTCGGCCGATCGGCGCAACGGGTCGCCACCGCGCTTGGCTACGCGCTGCCCTGGCCGATCGGGCGCGATCTCGACCCCACCGCGCATGTGCTGGCACCGCCCGTGCCAGACGGTTGCGCGGACGCGCCGAGACCCCCGATGACCGCCCTGGATCCCGCGGCCGCGCCGCCCCTCTCCTTCGCCCAGCAGCGCCTCCTCTTCATCGATCGCTTCGCTCCCGGGCTGGCGACCTACAACATCCCGGCCGCGTTGCGGTTGGACGGCCCTCTCGACGTGGATGCGTTGGCACGGGCGCTCGGCGCCATCGTGGCGCGCCATGCCACGCTGCGCACCCACTTCGCGTGGCAGAAAGGGGTGCCGCTCCAGGCCGTGGCGCCGCCGACGGCCGTCCCCGTGCCCGTGGTCGACCTGACGGCGCTTCCCCAAGCCGAGCGCGACGCCGAAGCGTTGCGGCTCGCGACGTGCGAAGCCCGGCATCCGTTCGACCTTCAAGCCGACCTGAAGCTCCGGGCGCGGATCTTCAACCTGGGCGGCGACGCCCACATCCTGGTGCTCACCTTGCATCATGTCGCTGCAGACGGCTGGTCGCTGGCCGTCTTCCTGCGCGAGCTGGCGGTGCACTACGCCGCGTTCACGGCAGGCCGTGCGGAACGGCTGCCCGACCTGCCGATTCAGTACGTCGACTTCGCCCGCTGGCAGCGCCGGTGGCTGTCGGGCGCCGATCTCGAGCGTCAGCTGGACTTCTGGAGACGCCAGATGGACCCGCTGCCGGCGGCGCTGGACCTGCCGACGGACCGGTCGCGGCCCGCGGTGCAGACCTATGCCGGCGACCGCGTGCCCGTGGCGCTGTCGGCGGCGCTGACGAGCGGGCTCAAGGCCTTGGGGCGGCAGTCCGGGGCGACGCTCTTCATGGCGCTCGTGGCGGTCTTCCAGGCATTGCTCGCACGCTACACCGGCCAGACGGACTTCGCGATCGGGACGCCCGTCGCCGGTCGCGAGCGGCCCGACGTCCAGAACCTGATCGGCCTCTTCGTCAACACGCTCGTCCTGCGCGCCGACCTCGAGGGCACGCCCACCTTCCGCGCGCTGCTCGAACGGGTGCGTTGCACGGCGCTCGACGCCTACGCCCACCAGGATCTCCCCTTCGAACGGCTCGTCGAGGTGCTCAACGCCCCGCGCGACCCCGGCCGCGCGCCGCTGTTCCAGGTCATGCTGTCGCTCCTGCCCCCCCTGCCCGCCATGGCTTTGGGCAACGTGCGCGTCGCGCCGCTGGCCGTCCACAACGGCACGTCGAAGTTCGACCTCATGCTGGTCCTCGGGGAACAGGCGGACGGCGTGGCCGGGGCGTTGGAGTTCAACACCGACCTCTTCGATCGCACGACGGCCGTGCGCCTGGCGGCGCACTTCGAGGCCCTGGCCCGCGCCGCCGTCGCCGCACCCGATCGGCCGATTGCGGAGCTGCCGCTGCTCGGCGAGGCCGAGCGGCGGCAGATCGTCGTCGAATGGAACGCGACCCGCGCCGACGTCGCGCCCGGGTGCCTGCACGCGTTGATCGAAGCGCAAGCGGCGCGGACGCCCGCGGCCGTTGCGGCGGTCTTCGAGGGCACCGGCCTGACCTACCGCGACCTCGACCACCGCGCCAACCAGCTCGCACACCACCTGATCGGCCTCGGGCTGGGCCCCGGCCGCCGCGCCGGCCTGTGCGTCGAGCGGTCGCCGGAGATGCTCGTCGGATTGCTGGGCATCCTCAAGTCCGGCGGATCCTACGTCCCGCTGGACCCGGCCTACCCGGCCGAGCGGCTCGCGTTCATGGCGGCCGATGCCGAGATCGCCGTGTGCGTCACCCAGGCGCCGCTCACCGATCGCGTGCCGGCCGGTGATGCGCCGGTCGTGCGGCTCGATGCCGATTGGCCCGCGATCGCGGCGTTGCCGGACGAGACGCCGATGGCGTCGGTCACGCCCGATGACGCGGCCTACACGATCTACACCTCGGGCTCGTCGGGCACGCCGAAAGGCGTCGTCGTGCCGCACCGCGCGGTCGTCAACTTCCTGCACGCCATGCGCGAGCGGCCGGGCATGCACTCGGGAGACGTGATGCTGTCGGTCACCACGCTGTCCTTCGACATCGCGGTGCTGGAGCTGTTCCTGCCGCTGGTCGTCGGCGCTCAGGTGGTCGTCGCCCCGCGCGCGGTGGCGATCGACGGCGGGCGGCTGGCCAGGATGGTGGCGGAAGTGGCGCCGACGGTCATGCAGGCCACGCCCAGCACGTGGCGCCTCGTGCTTGCGGCCGGCTGGGCGGGAAGCCCGCGCCTCAAGCTGCTGTGCGGTGGCGAGACCCTGCCGCGTGAGCTGGCCGACGAGCTTCTGAGGCGCGGCGGCTCGCTGTGGAACCTCTACGGCCCGACCGAGACGACGGTCTGGTCGGCGGTCGCCCGGGTCGAACCGGGTGCCGGGCCGGTGTCCATCGGCCGCCCGATCGCCAACACACGCCTGTACGTGTTGGACGGCCGCCGTCAGCCCGTGCCGATCGGCGTCGCCGGCGACCTCTACATCGGGGGAGCAGGCCTGGCCGACGGCTACCTGAAGCGGCCGGAGCTCACGGCCGAACGGTTCGTTCCGGATCCCTTCGCCGTCGAGCCGGGCGCCCGGATGTACCACACCGGCGACCGCGCCCGCTGGCGGCAGGGCGGTGAGATCGAGCTCCTCGGGCGCTCCGACCGCCAGGTCAAGCTGCGCGGCTTCCGGGTCGAGCTGGACGAGGTGGAAGGGGTGCTGTCCCGGCATCCCAACGTGCGCGAGGTCGTGGCCGTGGTCCGGGAGGATGCGCCGGGCGACCAACGCCTGACGGCCTACGTTGTGGCCGACGGCGACCCGCCCTCGCCCCAGGCGTTGCGCAAGCTGGGATCGACCGTGCTCCCCGAGCCGCTCGTGCCGGGCGCGTTCGTGTTCCTGGACGACCTGCCGCGCCTGCCGAACGGGAAGCTGGACCGCGCGTCGCTGCCGCCGCCGAACGTCGGATCGGGCGCCGGATCGACGCCTGACGCGGGTGAGACGCACGCGCCGCCGCGGAGCGCGGTCGAGATGGTCATCGCGCAGGCCATGGCCGAGATCCTGCGCGTGCCGCGGGTGGGCGCCCACGACAGCTTCTTCGACCTCGGCGGGCACTCGCTGTTGGCCACGCGGCTCGCGTCGCGACTGCGGGCCACGCTGCGGGTCGAACCGACCCTCCGCACGCTGTTCGAGCTCCCCACGCCGGCCGGGCTCGCGCAGGCGCTCCTGGCCGACCCCGCCACGCGGCCGCGCATCGAGAGGACGGCCGAGCTCGTGATGCGGATCGCCGCGCTTCCCGAGGACGAGGTCCGCCGGCAGCTGACGGCCAAGAACCCCGCCACCATGGAAGGCGAGCATCCATGACACCGTCGCTCGACGACCGACCCGCGAACGTCACGGAGTTGTCGGCCGACCGCTTGGCGCTGCTCGACCTCCTGCTGGAGCAGGAGGGCCTGACCGATGGGGCCCCGATCGCCCCGATCCCGCGGCGGCAGGGCGGCGGCCCGTGGCCGCTTTCGTTCGCCCAGGAACGCATGTGGGTCCTGGATCGCCTCGAGCCCGGCAACCCGGCATACAACATCTTCCAGGCGGTTCGGCTGGACGGGCCGCTGGACGCAGGCATCCTGCAGCGGAGCCTGGACGAGGTCGTCCGCCGGCACGAAAGCCTGCGCACGACGTTCATCGCCGACGATGGCGTGCCGTACCAGGTCGTCGCCCCCTCCGGATCGATGCCGTTGACGGTGGTCGACCTCGGCGGGCTCGCGCCCGGCGATGCCCAAGCCGAAGTGGAGCGCAGCATCGCCGCGGAGGCCGCCCGACCGTTCGACCTCGAACGCGGGCCGCTGACCCGGGCGGTGCTGCTGCGCCTGACGCCCGGCACGCACGTCTTCATGTTGAGCATGCATCACATCGTGTCGGATGGATGGTCGATGGCGATCCTCTCGAAGGAGATCACCTCGACGTATGCGGCCCTGCGGCGCGGAGAGGCGCCGCTGCTGGCCGAGCCGCCGATCCAGTACGCGGACTACGCCGTGTGGCAGCGCGAGCAGGCCGCGGGTGACGACCGGTCAGGGTCGATCGACTACTGGCGCCGTCAGCTGGAGGGGCCGCCGGCGCCCCTCGATCTGCCCACCGACTTTGCACGGCCCGCCATGTCAAGCTACCGCGGCGCCCGAACGACGCGCCGCCTGCCCGCGCGGTTGACACAGGCCATCCAAGCGCTGTGTCGGCAGGAGGGGCTCACGGTGTTCATGGCGCTCCTGGCCGCGTTCAAGGCGTTGCTGCACCGGCAGACCGGGCAGGACGACGTCGTCGTGGGCACGCCCATCGCCGGCCGCAGCCGGGCCGACATCGAGCCGATCGTCGGGTTCTTCGTCAACAGCCTGGTGCTGCGCACCGACCTGTCGGGCGCCCCCAGCTTCCGCACGCTGGCCGGACGCGTCCGGGAGGTGGCGCTCGCGGCCTTCTCGCATCAGGACGTGCCGTTCGAGAAGCTGCTGGAAGCGCTGCAGCCGCCGCGCGACCCCGGCCGGACGCCGCTGTTCCAGGTGTTCTTCAACGTCATGGGCTTCGACGAGGGGGCGGAGACGCTCCCGGGGATCGTGAGCACGCCCATCGTCCAACCCGACCCGGGGTCCAAGTTCGATCTCACGTTGTACGTCTCCGAGCGGGATGGGCGGTTGGGCCTGGCGCTGGTCTACAACGCCGACCTGTTCCTGCCGGCGCGCATGACGGAGTGGCTGGCGCAGCTCGAGCTGCTGCTCGAGCAGGCGACGGCCGATCCCGACCGGCCCATCTCGGCGCTCTCGCTGCTGACCGAGTCGGCCCGGCGGCAGCTGCCCGACCCGCGCGAGGCCCTGGGCGCCGCCGAGGCCTCGGCGGCCGGCACGGCCTGGAGCGGCGGCGCGGCCACGGGCATCGACGAGCCCCGGACCGTCGTGGAGGCGTTCGTGCGCCAGGCCCGACGGGTTCCCGGCCGCCCGGCCGTCGCGGACGCCCACCGCGTCTGGACCTACGCCGAGCTGGACGCCTGGAGCGCGCGTGTTGCCACGGCACTGCAGGCGGGGGGCATCGCGCACGGCGATGCCGTGGCGATCTACGCCCACCGCGGCGCCGCACTGGTCCCCGCGCTGCTGGGCACGCTGCGGGCCGGTGCGGCGTTCGTCATCCTCGACCCCGCTCACCCCGTCGCCCGTTTGGCCGACTGCCTGGCCATCGCCCGACCGCGAGCCTTCATCGGGCTGTCGGCCGCCGGCGAGCCGCCGGACATGCTGGAGGCGTGCATCGCGAGCCTCGGTTGCCACCGCGTCCGGCTCGACCCCGCTGCGGCCGACGGCGGCCTCTGCGCGCGCACGCTCCCGCCCCCCGCCGATGCCGATGTCGACGGCTGCGGCGCCGTCGGTCCGGGCGACCTGGCCTACATCGCCTTCACGTCCGGCTCGAGTGGCCGGCCGAAGGGCATCCTGGGCGAACACGGCCCGCTGGCGCGTTTCGTGGGCTGGCACAGCCGCACCTTCGGCTTGGACGGGTCCGACCGGTTCGCGCTCCTGTCCGGCCTGGCGCACGACCCGCTCCTGCGCGACGTCTTCACGCCGCTCGCACTGGGCGCGACGGTGTGCGTGCCCGACCCCGACGCCATGTCCTCGCCCCATCGCCTGCGCGCATGGCTGGCCGAGAGCGGCGTCACCGTCGTCCACGTCACACCGGCTCTGGCGGTTGCGCTCAGCGATGAAGGGATGATCGACCAGGCGCGGCCGACACTGCCGACACTGCCGGCGCTGCGCCTGACCTGCTTCGCCGGCGACGTGCTCACCCGCGACGCCGTGGCCCTCTGGCGCCGGCTGGCGCCGGCGGGCAGAGTCGTCAACTTCTACGGCGCGACCGAAACGCCGCAGGCCGTCGCCTACCACATCGCGGCCGATCCGCCCGAGGGCTGCCCGGCGCCCGCCGCCGCGGTCCCCATCGGGCGCGGCATCGACGGCGTTCAGCTCCTCGTCCTCAATGCAGGCGGGCGGCTGGCTGGCATCGGCGAAGTCGGCGAGGTGCACGTTCGCGGACCGCAGCTGGCGCGGGGCTACCTGGGCGACGACGATCTCACACGCGAGCGGTTCGTCGTCAACCCGTTCACCGGCCGGGCCGGCGACCGGCTGTACCGCACCGGCGACATGGGCCGCTACCTGCCCGACGGGGCGGTCGCCTTCGTCGGGCGCCATGACCGGCAGGTCAAGATCCGCGGCTTCCGCGTCGAGCTACAGGACATCGAGGCCGCCCTGGGGCAGCACGCGGCGGTGCGGACGAGCGCCGTCGTCGCGACCGATGCCCCGACGTCCAGCTCCGACCGTTCGCCGCGGCTGGTGGCATACGTGGTCGGCGACATCGCGGCGGCGGCGGCCGACGGAGTGTTGCGGCCCTTTCTGCGGACACGCCTGCCCGATTACATGGTCCCGGGCGCGTTCGTCGTGCTGGCGTCGCTGCCGCTGACGCCGAACGGCAAGCTGGACCGGCGGCGCTTGCCGCCGCCCGAGCCACAGGCCGTCGCCGCTGGCGCGCGGTCGACAACCGGCGTACGTGGGCCGCGAACGCCCGGCGAGCAGCTTCTGGCCGAGCTGTGGCGGGACCTGCTGGGTGTCGACGCCGTCGAGACGACCGACAACTTCTACGACCTGGGCGGGTCGTCGCTCATGGCCATGCAGGTCGTCGCCCGCTTCGAGAATCGGACCGGGGCGCGCATCAACGCAGCGGACCTCGGCTACCACACCCTTGGCCAGCTCGCCGCGATGGTGGAGCCGGCCCTGTCCGCTCGGTCGGCGCTCGGGCACCCGTGATCGACCCGCCCCGCCCGGCCCCGTTCGTGCGCCCAGCCCTCGTCGCCCGCCCCGGGACGGGTGGCGGCGCAGAGCCCGAGTGCGTGCCGCTGTTCTTCGGGACACCGGGCGGGGCGCTGTTCGGCTGCCACCACCGGCCGCCGATGCACCCAGGGCGACGCACCGGGATCGTGATCTGCGGGCCGGTCGGCCAGGAGTCGATTCGCGCCCACCGCGCCCTCAAACAACTGGCCGGCCAACTGGTCCGTGCCGGGTTCCATTGCCTGCGGTTTGACTGGTACGGCACCGGCGACGCCGCCGGCGGCGACAGCGATGGTCGGTTGGAGCGCTGGCGCGAGGATGCGGTGAGCGCGATGGACGTGCTCCGTGCCCGCAGCGGGGTGGCATCCGTCGCGCTGGTCGGTCTGCGTCTGGGGGCATCGCTGGCAGCCCAGGCCGCGGTCGACGGCGGCGGCGTCGACGGCCTTGTCCTGTGGGACCCGGTGGTCGACGGCGCGGTCTACCTGGACGACCTGGCGGCCCGGCATCGGGCGCGCATGCGGTCGTTCCCGGTGCCGGTGAAAGCGCCGCCGGCCGGTGAGCCGGTGGCGGAGGTGCTCGGCTTCGGACTGCCCGCGGCGCTCCGGTCCGATCTGGCCGCACTCGACCTGTTGGCGCTTCCCGCCCCACCCGGCCCGCGGGTCTTCGTCGTGGATACGGGCGTGCCCACGGATCTCGGACGGCTGCGCGGCCACCTGACGGAGCTCGGGTCGCGCGTCGACGTCGTGTCGATCGACACCCCATCGATCTGGATCGAGGACATCAACAAGGTGCTCGTCCCGCACGCCGTGCTGAAGGCGATCACGGCCTGGTTGGTCGAGCAGTGCCCATGATCGAGACCGCCGTGCTGTTCGGGCACCACGCCGCGCTCGTGGGCGTCCTCGCCGAGCCCGATCCCGTCCCGGCGGCGGCCGACCGGCCAGCCGTCATCATCCTCGATGCCGGGCGGATTCACCATGTGGGCCCCAACCGCCTCCACGTCAAGCTTGCCCGGCGCCTGGCCGCGGAGGGCTTCACCGTCCTGCGCTTCGACTTCTCGGGCATTGGCGACAGCGCCGTCCGGGAGGACCATGCGCCCTTTCGGCAGAGCGTGGTGGCAGAGACCCGCGAGGCCATGGCATTCCTCGGCGCCGTTCGTGGGCTGCGACGCTTCGTGCTCCTGGGCCTCTGCTCGGGCGCCGCGACGGCCCTCCGCGCCGGACTGGATGATGCGCGGGTGGTCGGGACCGTGCTGATCAACGTCCGCGGCCCCCAGCATGACCGGTGGACCACGGCGCGGGCGTACACCCGCAAGCTCTTCCGACACTACTGGAAGGTGATCGTGCTGAACCCGCGCGGCGCGCTTCGACCGAGCCGCATCGCGCCGGACCTCGAACGCTGGAAGGCGGCATATCAGACGCGGCGCGCACGGCGGGTGCACCCGGCGGCGCCCGCGGTGGCCGATCGCGGCGGGGGGGCGCCGGTGCTGGACACCCTTCTCGACCGTGGCTTCGAGGTTCTGATGGTCTTCAGCGAAGCCGATGTCGGCCTGGACTTCCTGCACGTGCGGAGCGGTGCGGACCTGCCGCGCTGGTTGGCCACGGGCCGGTTTGCCGTCGAGGTGGTCGAGGGGGCCGATCACGTGTTCACGCGCCTGACGTCCCAGGCGCGGCTCGTCGACGCCTGCTCGGCGTGGATGGCCCGCTTCGAGGGCAGTCGCGCCGCTCCTGAACGCGATTCGCCTGGCGTGGGCTGAATGCGCATCCTCTACGTCACGTTCATGCTGCAGCACCCGCGCCTCCGCGGGCCGAACCGGCATTACCACTTCCTGCGCGAGCTGGCGCACGATCACGCGATCACGCTGCTCACGTTGACCGACCAGCCCGTCCCGCCCGACGTGATGGCCGAGATCGAAGGGTACACCGAACGCATGGCGACGTGGCCGGTGCCCGTCGGCCGGACGTCGGCGCCATCCAACGATCCGACCGAGGGCAAGCCGACAAGCCTGGGACGCAGGTCGGCGCGCATCGCGCGCTTCGGCGCTGCGACGCGCGCGATGCGCCGGGCGTTCGACGCAGCCATCGCCGACGCCGGCGCGCACGACGTCGTCCTCCTCCACGGCAAGAACCTGCTCGGCGTCGTCGCGGGCCGAGGGCGGGTGCCGTTGGTGCTCGACTTCTGCGACGCGGGCTCGCTGCGCATCGGGATGCGGATGGGCTGCGTCGGCTGGCGCAAGCGCATGCTCCTCGCGCTCCAGCGGGTCGCGGTGCGGCGGATGGAGCGGCGCGCGGTCGCCGCGACACCGTACTTGTCGTTCATCTCCGCCCGCGATCGCGCCGCGATCCTCGGCCCGGGGGTCGGAGCCGGGCCGGCGGACGTCACGGCGGTCATCCCGAACGGGGTCGACCTCGCGTACTGGCGGCGGGCGCCGGGCATCGCGCCCCACCCGCGGCGGCTGGTGCTGAGCGGGGTGATGAGCTACGCCCCAAACGACGATGCCGCCCGGTTGCTGGTCGGCGCGATCCTGCCGCGCATCCGCGACATGACCTCGGACGTCGAGGTCTGCATTGCGGGACGCGATCCCACACCGGATCTCGTGGCGCGTGCGGCGGGAGATCCGACGGTGATGGTGACGGGGTTCGTCGACGACCTGCGGCCGCACCTGACCGCCGCGACGGTGTTCGTCGCGCCGCTGCGCTACGCCTCGGGCCTGCAGAACAAGGTCCAGGAAGCCATGGCGATGGGGCTGCCGGTGGTGACGACGCCCGTGGTGGCGGAGGGATTGCGGATCGAGGACCACGACCCGCCGCCGGTGGTGACGTCCGAGGCCGACCCCGGAGCGTTCGCCGCCGCGGTGGTCGACCTGCTGAACGCGCCGGAACGCCGCGCCGCGTTGGCGACCGCAGGGCGGCGCTATGCCGAAAGGCATTGGGTGTGGCGCGTCAGCGCCGGGCAGCTCGCGGCGTTGTGCGAGGCGGCGGCGGTGCAGGCTCGGCCCGATGCACCACGATCCGGGATCAGGACACCCCCATGACCGCGACCGACTCTGCCGCCCCGAAAGCGCAGAGCGCCCCGGCCGTCGCCGCGGGCGCCTGGCTCACGTGCCCGGCACCGCGGCCGGCCGCGGCGATGCGGCTGCTCTGCATCCCGTATGCCGGCGTTGGCGCGTCGGTCTATCGCGCGTGGCCGCGCGCCATGCCGGCCACGATCGAGGTCCGCCTGGCGCAGCTCCCGGGACGCGAAGGCCGGTTTCGCGAACCGGCGGCCGTACGGTTGGATCCGCTGGTGGCCGGTCTGACCGCGGCCTGTGCGCCGCTGCTCGACAAGCCGCTGGCGATCTTCGGCTACAGCCTGGGCGCGTTGATCGGCTTCGAGCTGGCGCGTGCGCTGCGCCGTGGCCATGGGATCGAGCCGGCCTATCTCGCGGTGGCGGCCCGGCGTGCCCCGCACCTCCCGGAACGCTTTCCGCCGCTGCACCGGCTCCCCGATGCCGAGCTGGTGGCCGAGCTGCGCAGGCGGTACGACGGCATCCCCGAGGCCATATTGGCCGACCCCGAGCTGCTCGCGCTGTTCCTTCCCATCCTGCGCGCCGATGTCGCGGTGATGGCGAGCTACCGCTATGCCCCCGAGCCGCCGCTCAGGGCGCCCATCGCGGCGTTCGGCGGCCGCGACGACCGCGAGGTCGGCCGCACGGACCTCGAGGCCTGGGCAGACCAGACGACCGGCGCCTTCGATGTGCGTGTCTTCACCGGCGGGCACTTCTTCCTGCAGCCCGAAGGCAGCGGGGTCATCGCCGCGGTCGCGGCCGACCTCGGCGCGCTCGACGTGTGAGGGGATGCCGCGCCGGCGGCGCGGCCGCCGGTCCCGCGCCGTCGCCGTGAGCGGCCCGGCGAGAGCACCGACGACGGTCTCCGGCGCCTCGGGGTGAGGCATGCGACGATCGCCCCGACGGCACAGGGCCGAGCGCAGCGGCTGCGCCCGGCCCTGGACCTCGTGAGGAGGAGGAGAATCCACGATTGCGAGCCCATTCTACCCGGCCGCGCCGGCCGGTGCTGGTCGCCCGCCCCATGCATGCCCGACGCCCGGCCGACGGCCGCCGATCACGCAGGTCCGTCCCCCCGGCCGGCCGCCCCCTCGCATGCCGCCAGCACCAGGTCGAGCGCCATCTGCACGCCGTCGGTCATGACGGCGTTGCACCCGCGCGCGGGTTGGATGCGCCAGCCGCCCGTGGCCGGGACGATCTCGACCCACAGGTCTTGTTTCAGCCGTTCCTCGACCACCACCACATGCACCATCCCCACCGCCTGCAGCGGGTCGAAGAGGAACCCCTTCATGCGCACGCGGACGTCGTCGGCGTGCGCGTCGCGCATGGCCAGGCGCGCGGGGTCGAAGCGCGCGACGAGGTGGGTGCGCATCGGCGTGGCCTCCTTGAGGGGCAGCGCGAGGTGCTCGCGCTTGACGAGGTCGATCCGGTGGAAGGCGGTCTGGCCGCCGGCGTGCCACTTGCGCTCGAACTTGGTGGCGTGGTCGGGCCCCACGAGGCGCGTCGTCGCCCGGAAGCCGGTGCCCGGCACCTGCGCGAGCACCCAGTCGTGGTACGGGCGGTCGTCGGTGACGACGAACGCCGTCCCGTCCGGCGCCAGCCGGCTGTTGAGCAGGCGCAGGAACGCGTGCCCGAACAGCCGCCGCCGGTCGGTCTCGCTGCTCGGCCACGGGCACGGGAAGAGCGCGTAGGCGCACGCCAGGCTGGCCGGGGGGATCAGGCGGTCGAGCGCCAGGTGGGCGTCGCCGTACAGCACGCGCGCGTTGGGCACGCCCGCCAGGCCGATCTTGCGCAGGGTCTTCTTCACCCGACCCCACAAGAGCTCGAGCCCGACGACGTTGCGCTCCGGCGCCGCGCGCGCGCGTTGCACGAGGTACTCGCCGTTGCCGCTGCCGATCTCGAGGTCCACCGGCGCGGCGCGGCCGAACTCGGCCGCCCAGTCGAGCGGGCCGGTGAGGCCGAGCGCGGGCAGGAGCGGGGCCAGCGAGACGTAGGCGTGGGGCATGGCGCCGGCCAGTCTATCCCTCCCCCGTGGGCGGGTCAACCGGGCGGGGGCGGGACCGCGGGAAGCGCGGGATCCGGGGGGGCCGTGGCGCGCTCGCCGCGCCCCGTGCGGCGATTGCAGGCAGGCGGGGCGGCGGGCTTGTGACGGTCCTGTGACCGGCGCGTCGGGCGTGCGGCGATCATCGCGGCATCGGACCGACTTGCCGCATTGGGGATGGAGGGATCGAGATGGGCCATGGACCCAGCGCCGCCGGTTGGCGCTCCACGGCGTCGGCGGCCGCCACGGCCGGCCCGGGGGCTGGGGACCCGTCGCCGGGGCTCTTGGACGCGCGCGAGTGGGAGGTGGTGCTCGCGCTGTGCGAGGGGCTGCCGCGCGACGCGGTGGCGGACCGCATCGGCTACAGCCGCAGCACCGTCAACCGCATCCTCGGCGAGATCTACGCCAGCACGGGCTTCCACCAGGCCTACCAGGTGGTGGCGTGGGCGTATCGCTGCCGGGCCGCGCCGCGCTCGCGCCGGGCGTGAAGGGGGGCGCCTACCCCAGCTCGCTGCGCCCCTTGACCGCGCGGGCCAGCGTGACCTGGTCGGCGTACTCGATGTCGCCGCCGACCGGCAGCCCGCGGGCCAGGCGGGTGATGCGGGGCTCGCCGCCGCTGGCGCGGATCGCGCGCTCGATGTACATCGCGGTGGCGTCGCCCTCGAGCGACGGGTTGGTGGCCAGGATGAGCTCGCGCACCGGCGCGCGCCGCAGCCGCGCCACCAGCTCGTCGATGCGCAGGTCCGCCGGCCCGATGCCGTCCACCGGCGAGATGGCCCCGTGCAGCACGTGGTACAGCCCGCGGTACTCGCGCGTGCGCTCCAGCGCGATCACGTCCAGCGGCTCCTCGACCACGCAGATCGTCCCGTGGTCGCGCGCCGCGTCGGCGCAGATGGCGCACGGGTCGTGCTCGGCGATGTTGAAGCACTGCCGGCAGTACACCAGCCCCTCCGACAGCGCGCGCAGCGCATCCGCCAGCGCCGAGGCCTGGTTGTTCGGCGCGCGCAACAGGTAGAACGCCAGCCGCGAGGCCGTCTTGGGCCCGATGCCCGGCAGGCGCCCGAGCTCGTCGATCAGGCGGGCCACCGGCCCCGGCAGCGACGCCGTCACCGCGCCGGCCGATCCGCCGCCCGCCCCGCCGCCCGCGCCACGGCCGGCTAGAGCCCGAGCCCGGGCGGCAGGCCCAGGCCCTGCGTCAGCGCGCCCATGCGCTCGCCGGCGATGGCCTGCGAGCGCTCGACCGCCTCGTTGACCGCGGCGATGATGAGGTCCGAGAGCATCTCGGCCTCGTCGGGGCTCAGCAGCTCGGGCCGGATGGCGACCGACTGCAGCTTCTGGTGGCCGTTCATCACCACCGCCACCGCGCCGCCGCCGACCGAGACCTCGACCGTCTCGCGGCCCAGCGACTCCTGCTCGGCCAGCATCCGCGCCTGCATCTCCTCGATCTGGCGCAGCATGTTCCGCCCGCCGCCCGGCCGCCCCACGGCGCCGAACCCGCCGCCCTTGCCCTTGCCCATGCCGTGCTCCCTCGCGTGGTGTGTCTGGTGTGGCTGAATCGCGATCGCGGCCGGGGTCGCCCCCCGGCTCAGACGGTGTCGTCGGCCTGCACGCCTGCGATCCGTGCGCCGAGCGCGTCGATGGCGTGCCGGACCACCGGGTCCGACTTGGCCTGATCGGTCTTGTTCTTCGGCCGCGCCGACTGCTCCTCGCCCGACGACGGCACGACGACGCAGCGGAGGTCGAGGCGCGCACCGAGGACGGGCTCGAGGGCCGCGACGACCAGCGCCTTGCGGTCGGGCTCCGACATGCGCCGGCAGTGGAAGTCGAAGAAGAAGCCGAGCGTCACCGACCCGTCGCCCGCCGCCACGGGCCGGCAGTCCTTCAGCATCGCAGCCGTGTTGCGGTCGCGCCGCTCGACCGCCGCCAGCACGTCGGGCCAGCGGGCTTCGACCCGCGCGAGCGAGATCGGCTCGGCCGCCGGCGCGCTCGCCCCGGCGCCGGCGTCGCGCTCGGCGTCGTCGCGGCCGGCGCGGGGATCGGCCGGGCGCGTCGATCCCGGAGCCTCCGCCGCGACGGGTGGCGGCGACGCCGAGGCCCGCGGCGGCGCGTCGGAACGCGCGTCGGGCGCGGGCCCGGACGCCGAGGCGGGCAGTGAGCCCGAGACCGCCGCCGGCGCTCCCGTCGGATGCTCGCGCGGCAGCGCGCCCGCCGGCGCCGCAGGCGTCCCCCTGCCCCCGCCTCCGCTGGACGCCGCCGCCGGCGCCCCACCGGCCTCCGGCCCGCCGCCGAGGACGGTCTGCATCAGCGCCAGCTCGAGCGGCAGCGACGGCAGCGCGCGGTCGGCGGCCGGGCGCGCCTCGTTGAAGCGGTGGATCATCGGCACCAGCGCCGTCGTGGGCAGCCGGCCCGCCTGGTCGCGCATGCGGGCCAGCGTGTCGTCCGCCACGGCCAGGAGGTCGGCGTCGACCCCCGTCTGGATCAACAGCAGCCCGCGCAGGTAGCCCAGGATCTGCGACTGGAGCTGGCGCACGTCGGTGCCGCGGTCCACCGCGCCGTTGATCAGCCGCAGCCCCGCGCCGCCGTCGGCGGCGATCACCGCGTCCACCAGGCCCGCCACCACGTCGCCCGTGGGCACCCCGAGGATCGCCTGCACCGCCTCGACCGAGATGGCGTCGCCGGTGGCGACGAGCTGGTCGAGCAGGCTCTCGGCGTCGCGCAGCGAGCCCGTGGCCGCGCGCGCCACCAGCTCGAGCGCCGCCGGGTCGGCCGTCACGCCCTCGGCGGCGCAGATGCGCGCGAGCTTGGCAGCCGTGACCGCCACGCCCTGCCGGCGGAAGTCGTGGCGCTGGCAGCGTGAGAGGATCGTGTCGGGGATCTTGTGCACCTCGGTGGTGGCCAGGATGAAGATCGCGTGGCCGGGCGGCTCCTCGAGCGTCTTGAGCAGCGCGTTGAAGGCCGCCGTCGAGAGCATGTGCACCTCGTCGACGATGTAGACCTTGTAGCGCGCCTCGGTGGGGGCGAACCCGATCTTGTCGCGCAGGTCGCGCACGTCGTCGACGCCGGTGTTGGACGCGGCGTCGATCTCGATGAGGTCCATCGAGCGGCCCTCGGTCATGGAGACGCACGTCGGGCACGCGTTGCACGGCCTGGCGTCGCCGGCGCCGGTGCAGTTGACGGCCTTGGCGAGGATGCGCGCCACCGACGTCTTGCCGGTGCCGCGCGGGCCGGTGAAGAGGTAGGCGTGCGCGAGGCGCTGGGTGGCCACGGCGTTGCGCAGCGTCTGGATGATGTGGTCCTGGCCGAGGACGTCGTCGAACGACTGCGGACGCCAGCGGCGATAGAGGGCTTGGGCGGCCATGGCGGTGCTTTCGTTGCGCGGGTGTCGCCCGGCGCCGGGGGCCGGCCGGGGGGTGGTGCGTGCGCGCGGGCAAGTGTAGCAGGCGGCCGATGGCGCGCCAAGGGGCCGACCGGGGGCGCGAGGCTGCACCGCGGCGGGTTCTGCGGCATACTATTTTCATGCCGCCGCCCGACACGCCCGCCCCTCCCGCCAGCCCCGGCGCCGACGCCGGGCGGCTGTACGCGGCCTGCGTCTCGCCGCGCGAGGCCGAGCGTGTCGAGGCGTTCGAGACCCTCGGGCGCTGGCTGTACCGCGCGCTGTGGCGGCACGTCCAGGGCGACCCGCGGCTGGACCACCTGGCGGCAGACTGCGCCCAGGACGCGCTGGTCACGATCTGGGAGCAGCTCGCGGCCGGCCGCGGCCCGGAGCAGCCGGCCAGCTTCCTCGGGTGGTCGGTCCGCATCGCCACCAACAAGCTCGTCGACGAGATGCGCAAGCTCGAGCCGACGCCGCGCGTCAACCGGTCGAAGCGCGTGGCGCTCAGCCAGCAGGTGCGCCTGGACGTGCCGGAGGCGGAGGGCGGGGCCGACGGCCGGACGCTGGGCGACCGCATCGCCGACGCCGCCGCGCCCGCGCTCGAGGACCGCATGGCCTACGTCGAGCTCCACGCCCTGTTGAACGAGATCCACCGGATCCGGTCGGTCAGCGCCAACTCCAAGACGGTGCTGCTGAACGGCTTCCTCGACGGCTGGGACGACGCCGAGCTGGCCGAGCACCTGGCCACCTCGGCCCGCAACGTGCACGTCATCCGCTGCCGCGACCTGGCCAAGCTGCGCCAGGAGGGCGACTTCATGCAACGCCTCCGGCGGTTCTTCGCATGACCGCGCCGCGGGCGCGGCGCGCTGAAAACATCCGGGCCGGTATTTCGTCACACCTCGGGCGGGGCCGCGGCCGCCGCCGAGGAAGGAACGCCTGAAACCCATGGAATGCCGTGACGCGCGGCGCTGGCTCGCCGTCGACCTGAAGACGCTCCCGGAGTCGGTCCGGGCCGACGCGCGCGCCCACCTCGCGGGGTGCGCGGCGTGCCAGGCGTGCCTGGACCGCCTGGGCGCGGCGATCCTGTCGGCGGCCGAGGACGAGATCCCGTGCGCCGAGTGCCGCGCCTGGCTGGACCGCTACGTGGCGCTCGAGCTGGCGGGGGCCGACCCGGCGCGCGCGTTCGCGCTGGTGCACGCCCACCTCGCCCGCTGCCCGGAGTGCGCCGACGACCGGCGCTTCCTCGTGGCCAGCCTGCGCGCGCTGGAGGACGACGGGGCGGCCGAGCCGGCCGCGTACCCGCGCCTCAGCGTCGGCTTCGCGCGCGCCGCGCCGCCGGGGCGGCGCCGGGCGGGGCTGCGCGGCGCCGGACGCTTGCTCGGCGAGCGCTGGCGGACGCTGGCCGACGGCCTGCGGTCGCCGTGGCTGTCGCGCGGGGCGTGGGGCACGCTGGCGGCGCTGGTGGCGCTGGCGTTCGCGGGGCTCATCGCCGTCCGGCCGGACCTGCGCGCGCGCGTCGTCACGCTGGTGCCGGGCCCGGACGGCCGCGCCACCGCCACCGCCGCCGCGGCGGCCACGCAGACGATGGCGTCGGCGATGGGCCAGAGGTGGGACGAGCGCGCGGCGGGGACGGGGACGGCCGCCGGCGCGCGGCCGGGCGGGTCGGGCGCCGGCGGCGCGACCGCGACGGCCACGCTGGCCGTCCCGAGCGGCGCGACGCTCGAGCGGCTGGCGGCCACGCGCGCGGCCCGCGGGGCACGCGACCAGGCGGCGCGGCTGACGCCGACGGTCACGCTCACCCCGACCTTGGCCGCGACCCTCACCCCGACGCTCCCGCCGGCGACGCCGCGGCCCGCGCAGCGCGACGAGCCGACGGCAGCCCCGCCGCCGGCCACCTCGGCCCCGGAGCCGCCGCCGGTCAACGAGCCCCCGCCGGAGCCGACGCCGTCGGAGCCGGGGACGGATCCCTACCCGTAGGGGTGCGGCGGCGGCCGGCGGGCCAAGGTCCGTCTCCCCCAGGACGCGGGCACCCTGCCCCGGCGTCGAGCGGCAGCACGAGACCGCCCCAGGGACCGCGGGCTTCCGGCCCGCCCCGTCGTCGCGGGGCGGAACCCCGTGGTCCCTGGCTGACCTGGCACGCGTGCGCCCGGCGTCGCTCGTGACGGGCCGCGCGGTCGACGCCACCCGTTTTTCGACCCGCCCGTGACTTTTCCCGATCGGCGCCGACTCTTCCGTCACAAGCGCAACCGATACGGCCGGCGAGGACTGCCGCGAACCTCCCCCCATCGACCGCCCGGCGATGGGGCAAGGCCGTCAAGCCACACCGCACCCGGAGAGAGGACCGACCCATGCAGGCCCATGTCTCGTGCTGCCTATCGACCGCCGCCCGCGTGTCCGCCGTCGCCCTGGCGCTGGCGCTCGCCGGGGCCGGCGTCGCCCGCGCCGAGGATCCCCGCGCCGCCGGCGCGCCGATCCCGGCGGACACCGCCGCCACCACCGACACGACCGCCACCGACGCCGCCACCGCCGACGTGCCCGTCGGCGGCCGCGTCGCCGCCGCCAAGGCGTGCTACGTCCGCCTGCCCGACCTCCCCGCCGGCCGCTACGGCGGCTTCGGGGCCTACAACGACCGCACCGGCGTGCTGGCCTACGCCGGCGGCGCCGACAAGCTCGCCGACGACATCACCCGCGCCTACGGCGACGTGTTCGCCATCCGGCTCGACGGATCCGCCGCGTGGGCCACCGTCGCCGGCGCCGGCGACGCCGGCTACGCGCGCGCCAACGACCGCGGCTGCCGCGAGATGGCCAGCGTGCGCGTCGACGGCGACCGATGGGCGTCGGTGTTCGGCAAGGACGGCTGCGACAACGGCCGGTTCTCGAGCGACGCCATGAACGGCGGCGACATCAAGGAGCTCGTCGTCGGCGCCACCGCGGCGCAGAGCGGCGTGCGCTGGGTGCCCAACAGCGGGGTCCAGCAGCTCGTCGACCGCCTCGTCGACACCGGCGGGCAGCTCTCGCGGCCGTTCGCCGCCTTCGACGGCGCCCGCCAGCGGATCGTGTTCGGCCAGGGCACGTCGGACTCCGGCTCCGACAAGGACACCTACGACGAGGTGTACGCCGCCGCGCGCGTCGGCCACAAGTTCCAGGTGCGCCGGCTGCGGCCGGCCGCCGAGGCCGGGAGCCCCGGCCGCCGCTACGGCGCGTGCGCCGCGTACGTCCGGCAGCCCGACCGCGGCGTCGACGGCATCGTCGTCATCGGCGGCCGGTTCGCCGAGACGTCGTTCGCCGACGTGTGGTGGCTGGACTTCGGCCGATCGGCCGACGGCGCGTGGGTCGACCTGACGCCGCGCATCGCCAACATGGACGCCTTCGGCGCCCGCCGCGAGGGCGCGTGCGCCTACGACGAGGCGTCGGGCCAGCTCTACGCTTGGATGGGCCGCGTCGACGGCGACATCCCCGACGGCGCGTCGCGCTCGTCGGGCGCGTGGCGGCTCGACCTCGGCCGGCTCGCCGACGGCGCCGCGCCGCTGCAGTGGGAGCGCCTGGCGCCCGACAACCTCAAGGGCGTGCCCGGCCGGCACATGATCCCGAGCGTGTGGGACGCCGCCAACCGCCGCATGCTCGCCGTCGGCGGCCGCAAGAGCCTCGAGGCCTACGCCGACGTGTGGGCGATCTACCCCGACGTCGACAAGGCCGCGTGCGAGGCGCTCGACCCGTACGCCCCCTTCCGATCGACCGTGCCGGGGCCCACCGCCCCCGCGCCGACGCCGGCCCCGACGTCGGCCGCGCCCGCCCCCGATCCCGCCGCGCCCATCGTGTGCGCCGGCCTGCGCGGCAAGGTGCCGCCGGCCGTGCTCAACCAGGCGCTTTCCAACCCGCACGGCATCCAGGGGTACGGCGAGCGCCAGTTCCCCAACCTGCCGGCCGGTCCGCAGAACCCGCGCCGGCGCCACCTCCAGCTCCGCAACCCCGGCCTGGCGTGGGACATGCTCTTCAACGGGCTGATCTATCGCGCCGGCTGCTCGTGACCCGGCCGCCCGCCCGCTGACCGACCCCCACCCCCCACAGCCCGACGGAGACGACCGCATGGACCAGACCACCCAGACCACGGCGACCGGACCGGTGGTGATGTACTACTGCCACGACACGTACGGCCTCGGACACCTCAGCCGCACCCGCGCGCTGGCGCGCCAGCTGCGCGCCCGTCGGCCCGACGTCTCGCAGATGATCGTGACGGGCTCGCCCGTGGCGCAGGACCTGCTCGACCCCGGCGACGCCGAGGGCGCCGACTACATCAAGCTGCCGTCGGTCGTCAAGGTCGGCGCCGAGCGCTACGCCGCGCGCTCGCTCGCCACCGCGTTCGCCGCGGTGCGCGACATGCGCGGCGACATCCTGGCCAGCGCGGCGCGCCACCTGCGCCCCGACGTGTTCGTGGTCGACCACGCGCCGGCCGGGCTCAAGGGCGAGGCGCTGCCCGCGCTGCGCCACCTCGCCGCCCGCCGCCCCGGCACGCGTCTGGTGCTCGGCCTGCGCGACATCGTCGACGACCCCGCCGCCGTGCGCGCCGCGTGGCGCGCCGCCGGGGTGTACGAGCTGCTCGACCGGGTGTACGACCGCATCCTGGTCTACGGCCAGCGCGACGTGTTCGACGTGGCGCGCGCCTACGGGCTCTCCGACCGTGCCGCGCGCAAGCTGCGCTACGTCGGGTACCTCGGCCATCGGCCGGCCGGGCGCCCGGCGGCGGGGGACCACCCGGACGCGGCGGGACGGCGCGGCTCCGGCAACGGCGCACGCCCCTTGGTCATGGCCGTGGCCGGCGGCGGCGGCGACGGGTTCGGCCTGCTCGCGGCGCTGCTCGAAGGCCTGCGCGAACGCGAGACGCCGGCCTTCGACTGCCGTCTGGTCGCCGGCCCGCTGATGGACCCGCGCGAGCGGGCGCGCCTGCGCGCGCTGGCCGAGGGGCTCGCGGCGGTCGAGGTCGTCGACTTCGACCCCGGGCTGGCCGCCACGCTCGGCACGGCCGACGCCGTCGTGGCGATGGGCGGCTACAACACGGTGTGCGAGCTCATGGCCAGCCGCCGCCCGGCGCTCATCGTGCCGCGCGTCCACCCGCGGCGCGAGCAGCTCCTGCGGGCCGAGCTGCTGGCGGGGCGCGGGCTGATCCGGATGCTGCACCCCGACCACCTCGCGCCCGACCGCCTCGTGGCGGCCGTCGACGACCTCCTCGCCCGGCCGCCGCGCCCGCGCGTCGGCGTGGCCCTCGACGGCGTGCGCGTCGCCGCGGCCGAGATCGAGGCCCTCATCGACGACCCGGCGCGCGCCGCCGCCGGCACCGACCCCGCCGCCCGCGGCTGGCTCCACCAGACGCGCAGCCTGCCCGCCCTGGCGGCGTCGTGACCGCCGGCGCCGCGCACGCATCGACCCCCGCCCGCGGGCATGGACCGGCGGCGGACCCCACGGAGGGATCCCGGATGGCCAACCTCAAGATCGGCTACGTGCTCAAGATGTACCCGCGCTTCTCGGAGACCTTCATCCTGAGCGAGATCCTCGAGCTCGAGCGCCAGGGCGTCGACGTCCACATCTTCTCGCTCAAGAAGCCCGACGACGGGCGCTTCCACGCCGACCTGTCGCGCGTCAAGGCGCCGGTGACGTACGTGCCCGAGCACCTGCGCGTCGACCCGGGCGCCTTCGCCGCCGCGCACCGCGCCATGGCGTCCCGCCACCCCGCGCGCTACCGCCGGCTGCTGTGGCGCACGCTCTCGCGGCGGCGCACCGGCGCGCTGCGGCGCCTGTCGCAGGCCGCCTACATCGCGCCGATCCTGCAGCGCGAGGGCATCACGCACGTCCACGCGCACTTCGCGTCGAGCGCCACGTCGGTGGCGCACTCCCTGCACCGCCTCGCCGGCGTCCGCTACAGCTTCACCGCGCACGCCAAGGACATCTTCCACGACGAGGTCGACCTGCGGTCGGTGGCGCGCAAGATCGACGGCGCCGCCTTCGTGGTCACCGTCAGCGACTTCAACCGGGCGTTCCTCGGCCAGGTCAGCCCCGGCGCCCGCGTCGAGCGCATCTACAACGGGCTCGACCTCCAGCAGTTCCACCGCAACGGCACCCGCCCCGACGACCTGCCGCTCGTGCTCGGCGTCGGGCGGCTGGTCGAGAAGAAGGGCTTCGACGACCTGATCCGCGCCTGCGCCCGCCTGCGCGACGAGGGCGTGGCGTTCCGCTGCCAGATCGTCGGCAAGGGCGAGCGCGAAGCCGAGCTGCGCCGCCTCGTCGACGCCCTCGGCGTCGCCGACCGCGTGACCCTGGCCGGGCCGATGCCCCGCGACGCCCTCCTCGGGCTCTACCCGCGCGCCGCGGCGCTGGTGGCGCCGTGCGTCGTCGGCGCCGACGGCAACCGCGACGGGCTGCCGACGGTGCTCATCGAGGCCATGGCGCTCGGCGTGCCGGTGGTCAGCACCCCGGTCACCGGCATCCCCGAGCTCGTGACGGACGGCGAGACCGGGCTCCTGGTCGACGAGCGCTCACCCGAGGCGCTGGCGGCCGCCATCCGTGGCCTCGTCGTCGACCGCGCCCGCGCCGCCCGCCTGGCCGACGCGGCGCGGGCGCGCGTCGAGCACGCGTTCGACCTGCGCGCCAACGTGGCCCAGCTGCGGCGGCTGTTCGAGGAGGCGGCGGCATGAACATCGCCTACGTCTGCACCGACTTCGGCATCCCGGTCCACGGGGCCAAGGGCGCGTCGATCCACGTGCGCGAGCTCAGCCGCGCGCTCGCCGAGGCCGGGCACGCGGTGCGCATCTACACGCCGCGCGCCGGCGGGCCGCCGCCGCCCGGGTTCCACGTCGCGGTGCGCGAGGTCCCGCTCGACGCGGCCGGCCGGCGGGTGTTCGACGCCATCGCCGCCGACCCTGCGGCGGGCCGGCCGGTGGCCGCGGCGGTGCGGGCGCTGGCCTACGCCGGCGCGCTGCCGCACCGCATCGCGGCCGAGGTGGCCGCGTTCGCCCCGGACGTGGTCTACGAGCGCCACGCGCTCTTCGGCACCGCCGGCCTGGCGCTCGCCCGGGTGCTCGGGGTGCCGCTGGTGATCGAGGTCAACGCCCCGCTGGCCGACGAGCACGCGCAGCATCGCGGGCTGGCCTTCCCGGAGGCGGCGCGCCTGATCGAGCGCGAGACGCTGCGGGCGGCGGACCACGTCCTGCCGGTGTCGGACGCGCTCGGCGACTGGCTGGCCGGCCTCGGCGTCGACCGGGCGCGCATCACCATGCTGCCCAACGGCGTCGACCCGCGGCGGTTCGCCGTCGGCGACGCGGCGCGGCAGGCGGCGCGCGACGCCATCGGCGTCCCGCTCGACCGGACGGTCGTGGGGTTCGTCGGCACGCTCAAGCCGTGGCACGACGTCGCCGCGCTCGTGCGTGCGGTGGGCGACCTCGCCGGCCGCGGCGCCGCCGTCCACCTGCTCGTCGTCGGCGACGGCCCGGAGCGCGCGGCGCTCGAGGCGCTGGCCGGCGCGTGCGGGCTGGCCGGGGCCGCCACGTTCACCGGCGCCGTGCCGCACGACGCCGTGCCGGCCTGGACGGCGGCGATGGACGTGGCGGTGGCGCCGTACGCCGCCGGCGATGACGCGTACTTCTCGCCGCTCAAGGTGTTCGAGGCCATGGCCGCCGGGCGCCCGGTGGTCGCCGCCGCCGTCGGGCAGCTCCCGCGGGTGGTCCGCCACGGCGAGACCGGCCTCCTGTACGACCCGGCAGACGCCACGTCGCTCGCCGCCGCCCTCCGCGCCCTGGTCGACGACCCCGGCCTCGCGGGCTGGCTCGGCGCCGCCGGCCGCGAGTGGGTGGCGCGCCACCGCACATGGCGCCACAACGCCGACCGTGTCGCCGACATCGCCGCCGGGCTGGCGCATGCGCCCGTGCGGGCGGTGCTCGGCGCGGCCCGTGGCGGCGACGCCCGCGACGTCCCGCCGCCCGCGGCCGCGAGGATCGCGTGATGGCCGCCGACACCACCCGCCAGCTCCGCCGTCAGGCCGACGGCCTCGGCACGTCGCTGTCGCTGATCCGCCGCTTCGGCCCGCTCCTGGCCGGGCACCGGCGCCCGATGGGCACGGCGCTCGGCGCGTCGCTGGCCTACACCGCCGCCAGCCTGGCCGAGCCGTGGCCGCTCAAGCTCATCCTCGACCACGTGCTGCCCGGCAAGCCGCTCGCCACCGGGTCGGCGGCGCTCGACGCGTGGCTGGCCGGGGGGCCGATGCGCCTGCTCGGGCTGTCGGTCGGGGTGATCCTGGTGCTCGCCGCGCTGCGCGGGTACTTCTACTACCAGCGCAACGTCCACGCCAGCCGCGTCGGCCACGTGCTGGTCACCGACGTCCGCCGGCAGCTCTTCGCGCACATGCAGCGGCTGTCGCTGCGGTTCCACCACCGCCACGCCACGGGCGACCTGCTGACGCGCCTGACGGGCGACATCGTGCTCCTGCGCGAGCTCATGGTCGCATCGATCGTGACGTTGCTGTCGGAGGGCATCATCCTCGTCGGCTACGTGCTGGTGATGTTGGCCATGGCCTGGGAGCTGGCGCTGGTGTCGCTGGTGGCGATGCCGGTGATCTTCGGGCTCTTGACGGTGTACTCGGGGAGGATCCGGGCCGCCACGCGCAAGCAGCGGCGCAGCGAGAGCAAGCTGGCCGCGCGGGCGCACGAGGTGCTGGCGGGCATCCACGTGGTGCAGGCCTTCGCCCGCGAGGACGCCGAGGACGCGGCGCTCGGCAAGCTCGCCAAGCGCAGCCTCAAGAGCAGCCTGACGACGACGCGGCTCGAGGCCGGGCTCAACCGGTCGGTCGAGCTGGCGATCGCCGCCGCCACGGCGGTGGCGATGTGGTTCGGGGTGCGCCAGGTGCTGGCGGGCGACCTCTCGGTCGGCGACCTCGTGGTGTTCGTGGCCTACATGAAGGGCTTCTACCGCCCGCTGCGCCGCATCTCGCAGGTGGCGGAGCGCGGCAGCAAGGCGGGCACGTGCATCGAGCGCGTGACCGAGGTGCTCGACCAGTCGCCCGAGGTCCCCGACGGCCGCGAGCCCGCGCCGGCGCTGCGCGGCGAGATCCACTTCGACGGCATCGACTTCGGCTACGCCGCGGACCGGCCGGTGCTGCGCGGCGTCGACCTGCGCATCCGGGCCGGCGAGACCGTCGCGCTGGTCGGGCCGTCGGGCGCGGGCAAGACGACGCTGCTCTCGCTGATCCCGCGCTTCTACGACCCGGTCGCCGGCGTGGTGCGCGTCGACGGCGCCGACGCCCGCCGCTACACGCTGCGCTCGCTGCGCGAGCAGATCGCGCTCGTGCCGCAGGACGGGATGCTGTTCGCCGGGACGATCCGCGACAACATCGCCTACGGGCGCCTGGACGCCACCGACGCCGAGATCGAGGCGGCCGCGCGCGCGGCCGACATCCACGACCACATCGCGTCGCTGCCGGGCGGCTACGACGCCGCGGTGGGCGAGCGCGGCGTGACGCTCTCGGGCGGCCAGCGCCAGCGGCTGGCGATCGCCCGTGCGCTGGTGCGCGACGCCCCGATCGTCCTGCTCGACGAGCCGACGACGGGCCTCGACACCGCGGCCGAGGCCCAGGTGCTGGCGGCGATGGACCGGCTGCTGGCCGGCCGCACGGCGGTGGTCATCGCCCACCGCCTGGCCACGGTCCGCCGGGCCGACCGCATCGTCGTGATGGACGGCGGCCGCGTGGTGGGGGAGGGCCGGCACGACGCGCTGCTGGCCTCGTGCGCGCTGTACCGCGCGCTCTACAGCCGCCAGCTGGCGACGGACGGGGAGGCGCCGGTGCAAGTCACGGAGGCCGCGGACGGGATCCCGCGCCTTGCCGTGCGCCGGGCCGCGCCGCGGGGTGCACGGGCTTGATCCCGCCGCTGCCCGCCGACCCGCGCCTGCCGGCGCTGGAGGCGGTGTTCGACGGCCCGCGGGTCGCCGCGCTCCTCGCGCGGCACCTCGCGGCGTGGGCCGAAGGCGCCGGCGACCCCGGCGGGTTCCGGGCGGCGTACGTGCGCTACAAGCCCGGCACGCGCTGCCTGGTCCGCTTCGAGGGCCCGCCGGCGGGTTCGCACGACTTCTTCGTCGTGGTGTATTCGGCCGGCATGGCCGAGCGCGTCGCGGCGCGGCCGTCGCTGGCCCGGCTGGCCGCGCGGGCGGCACGCCACCACCCGGCGGGCCCCGCGGCGCGGACGGCGTGGCTGCCGGAGCTCGGCGCCGTCGCGCAGGTGTTCCCGGTGGACCGCCACCTGCCGGGGCTGGTGCGCGCCACCGCGCCCCGCCCGATGCGGCGCGTCCTCGGCGCGCACGTGCGGGCGGTGGACGTGCTGCGCCACAAGCCGGCGCGCAAGGCGCTCGTGCGCTACGCGCTCGACGGAGACGCGCCGGCCGGCGAGGTGTACGGCAAGCTGTACGCGGCGGGGAGCGGGGCGCACGCGGTGGCCGCCGCGCGGCACCTTTCGGCGCGCGGCGTGCCGACGCCGGCGCCGCTCGAGACCGCCGGCGCGGGGACGGCCCCGGGGCTGGTGCTGCACCCGGCCGCGCCCGGCGACCCGCTCAGGCAGATCGGGCGGGGCACGCCGGCGTACCTCCGGCGGCTCCCCGCCGCGGCCGACGCGCTCGCGCGGCTGCACCGGGCCGGCGGCGACGCCGCGCGCGGCCGCGATCCCGCGCTGGCGGCGCTCGGCCTGCCGCGGCTGGATCCCTTGCGCGCGGCGGTGGCCGCGGGCGGGGCGGTGGCCGCCATCGCGCCGGACCTGGCCGGGCGCGTGGCGGCGCTGACGGCGCGGCTGGCGCGCGGGTGGGACGACGCGGCGCCGGGCGCGGTCGGCCTGGTCCACGGCGACTTCTACGACGACCAGGTGCTCGTCGACGGCGCCCCGCCGGCGGAGCACCGGCACGGGGCCTGCGGGTCGGCCACCGTGATCGACCTCGACGAGCTGGGCTGGGGCGACGCCGCGATCGACGTCGCCAGCTTCGCGGCGCACGTGTCGGCCTGGCCGGCGGTGGACGGCCGCGCGGCCGAGGCGGCGCGTGCGGCCTGGCTGGACCTCTGGCCGGTGGCGGACGGCGGGGCGGAAGCCGCGCGCCTGCGCCTCGAGGCCGCCGCGCTGCTCGGCGTGGCGCTCGCGCCGTTCCGCGCGCTGTGGCCGGACTGGCCGCGCGCGGTCGAGCGCCGCCTGGCGCTGGCCGAGGCGCGCTGCGGCGAGGCGGACCGGGCGGCGCGGCGGCGGTTCGGGGCGGGGGCGGGCCGGGGTGCGCCGCGCGGCCCCGACGCACGGTGGGTGGGGCCCATGCCGCCGCCGGACCTCCGCGAACGCCGGCCCGACGCCGAGGCACCGGCGGTGGATCCCGGCGGGGCCCCGCCGGCCTTCCACGACCCCGCGCTGCCCCAGCTCGCGGCGCTCCTCGACGGCCGCCAGGCACCGGCGTTCCTCGGCCGGGCCGCGGCCGAGGCCGGCCTGCATGCGCCCGTCCACGCGGCGGCGATCACCGTGGTGCGCCACAAGCCCGGGCGGCGGTGCGTCATCCGCTACGACGTGGCGGAGCGCGACGCCGGCGCGGCCAAGCTCGGCGCCGCGCCGGATGGCACCGAGGCCGACGCGCCCACCGTGTGGTACGGCAAGACCTTCGCCAGCCGGCGCGGCGCCCGCGTCCTCGCCGCGCACCGCGCCGTCGCCGAGGCCGCCGCGCTGGGCACCGACGTGCGCGTCCCGCGGCCGATCGCCTACCTGCCCGACCTCGACCTGTGCCTGCTCGACGCGGTGCCGGGGCGCCCCGTGGCCGATGCCCTGGCGGCCGGCGACACGGCGCTCGCCGAGCGGATCGCCGACGCGCTCGGCGCGCTGCACGCGTCGGGCGTCGCGCTGCCGCGGCGGCACGGCCTGGCGGACGAGCTGCGGCCGCTGGCAGGGCGGGTGGAGGGGTTGGCGGCGACGCACCCCGACCTGGGGGCGGTGGCGCGGCGGTGCCTGGCAGCGGTGCTGCGGGGCGCCGGGGCAGGGGTCGGGGGCGGCGCGGATGGCGGGCGCGGGGCGGATGCCGCTGCGCCGGACGGCGACGCCGGCTGGCGCTGGCGGCCGGTGCACCGCGACTTCTACCACGACCAGGTGCTGGTGGACGGCGCGGGCGGCCTGGCGGTGCTGGACTTCGACGACGCGGCGCTGTCGGAGCCGGCGGTGGACGTGGCCAACTTCGGCGCGCACCTGCGGCTGCTGGCGGAGCAGCGGCCGGCGGACCGCGCGGCGATCGAGCGCTGCCGCGTGGCGTTTGCCGCGCGCTGCACGGCACGCGACGCCGGTCTCGACGGCGCGCGGGTGCGGCTCCTGGAAGCCGCGACGTGCCTGCGGCTGGCGGCGATCCACGCCCCGCGCGCGGACGGGCGCCGGCTGGCGGCGGCGATGCTCGAGACGGCGCTGCGGCGGTTGGGGGAGGCGGTCGGCTGAGGGCTCCGGATTTGCTCCCCGCCGTAGAATTCCCCTTCAATCGTGCGCCGAGCCGCCGGCGCCCACCACGGGGCAAACCCCATGCACGCATACGACTTCCGGGTCATCGAGCGCAAGTGGCAGGCCTACTGGGCCGACCGCCAGACCTTCCGCACGCCCGACCCCGGCGAGCCCGGCTTCGACGCAGGCCGCCCGAAGTCCTACGTCCTCGACATGTTCCCCTACCCCAGCGGCAAGGGCCTGCACATCGGGCACCCGCTCGGCTACATCGCCACCGACATCGTCGCCCGCTACCGCCGCATGCGCGGCTTCAACGTCCTGCACCCCATGGGCTTCGACGCGTTCGGCCTGCCCGCCGAGCAGTTCGCCGTCGAGCACAACGTCCACCCGCGCATCACCACCGAGCGCAACATCGAGACCATGGTCGGCCAGCTCAAGCTGCTCGGCCTGAGCTACGACTGGGACCGCGCGATCCAGACCACCGACCCCGCCTACTACCGGTGGACGCAGTGGATCTTCCTCCAGCTCTACGCGAGCTGGTTCGACCCGGCCGCCGGGCGCGCCCGCCCCGTCGACGACCTCACGGCCGAGCTCGCGGCCGGCCGGTGGCACGTCGCCGCCGGCGGCGCGCTCGTGCTGCCCGGCGACCCCGAAGGCCGTCCATGGGCCGACCTCGACCCCGCCGCGCGCCGTGCCGCCGTCGACGGGCAGCGCCTCGCCTACCTCGCCGAGGTGCCCGTCAACTGGTGCCCCGCGCTGGGCACCGTGTTGGCCAACGAAGAGGTGACCAGCGAGGGCCGCAGCGAGCGCGGCAACTTCCCGGTCTACCGCCGGCCGCTGCGGCAATGGATGCTGCGCATCACCGCCTATGCCGAGCGCCTGCTGGCCGACCTCGACGACGTCGACTGGCCCGAGCCCGTCAAGCTGATGCAGCGCAACTGGATCGGGCGCAGCACCGGCGCCCACGTCGACTTCCCGGTCGACGGGACGGACGCCGTCATCACGGTGTTCACCACGCGGCCCGACACCCTCTTCGGCGCCACCTACATGGTGCTGTCCCCCGAGCACCCCCTCGTCGACCGCTTGACCACGCCCGACCGCCGCGCCGAGGTCGACGCCTACCGCGCCGCCGCGGCCGGGCGGACCGAGATCGAGCGCCAGGCCGAGGCCAAGGTCAAGACCGGGGCGTTCACCGGCGCCCACGCCGTCAACCCCGCCTCGGGCGAGCGCATCCCGATCTGGATCGCCGACTACGTCCTCATGGGCTACGGCACCGGCGCCATCATGGCGGTGCCCGGGCACGACGGGCGCGACTTCGACTTCGCGCGCGCGTTCGGGCTGCCGATCGTCGCCGTCGTGCGCCCCGACGACGCGTGGCTCGCCGAGCAGGCCGCCGTCGCCGGCCGGCCGGGCGGGTTGGGCGACTACCTGGCGCACATCGCCGAGTACCCCGAGCCCTTCACCGGCGCCGGGGTCGGCGTCAACTCCGCCAACGCCGAGGTGTCGCTCGACGGCCTGGCCACCGCCGACGCCAAGCGTGCCATCACGGCGTGGCTCGCGGCGAGCGGCCGCGGCAGGGCGCACGTGCAGTACAAGCTGCGCGACTGGCTGTTCAGCCGCCAGCGCTACTGGGGCGAGCCGTTCCCCATCCTGCACGGCCCCGACGGCGAGATCCGACCCGTCGACGCCGCCGATCTGCCGGTGACGCTGCCCGACATGGACGACTTCCAGCCCGAGGGCAGCGACGACCCCGACGCCCCGCCGCGCCCGCCGTTCGGCCGGGCGCCCGAGGCGTGGCGCCGCGTGACGATCGACGGGCGGGCATACGAGCGCGAGCTCAACACGATGCCGAACTGGGCCGGGTCGTGCTGGTACTACCTGCGGTTCATCGACCCCCACAACGCCGACGCGCTCGTCGACCCGGCGCGCGAGCGCTATTGGATGGCCGGCCACGGCGTGGACCTGTACGTCGGCGGCGTCGAGCACGCCGTGCTGCACCTGCTGTACGCCCGGTTCTGGCACAAGGTGCTCTACGACCTCGGCCACGTCAGCACGCCCGAGCCCTTCGGGCGGCTCTTCAACCAGGGCTACATCCAGGCCTACGCCTACACCGACCGGCGCGGCGTGTACGTGCCCGCCGACGAGGTCGAGGAACGCGACGGCGCGTTCTTCCACGCCGGCGAGCCCGTCCGGCGCGAGTACGGCAAGATGGGCAAGAGCCTCAAGAACATGGTCACGCCCGAGGACATCGTCGAGCGCTACGGCTGCGACACGCTGCGGCTGTACGAGATGTACCTCGGCCCGCTCGACGCCTCCAAGCCGTGGAGCACGCGCGACATCGTGGGCGTCAGCCGCTTCCTCAACCGCGTGTGGCGCGCGTTCGTCGACGAGGCGACCGGTGACCTGCGCGTCGTCGACGCGCCGGCCGGCGCCGACCTCGAGCGGGCCCTGCACCGCACCATCGCCAAGGTCACCGACGACCTCGACGGCCTGCGCTTCAACACCGCCATAGCCGCGCTGATCGAGCTGACCAACGCGCTGACGGCGCTCGACGCGCTCCCGCGCCCCGTCGCCGCGCCGCTGTGCCTGATGCTCGCGCCGCTGGCGCCGCACCTGGCCGAGGAGCTGTGGCAGCGGCTCGGGCACGCCGAGTCGATCGCCTACGCCCCATGGCCGGCGTACGACCCGGCGCTCCTGGTCGAGGACGCCGTCGAGGTCGTCGTGCAGGTCCTCGGCAAGGTGCGCGGCCGCGTCGTCGTGCCGGCCGGCTTTGACGCGGCGGCCGTCGAGGCGGCCGTGCTGGCCGACGACAGGATTCGGGCCCACATCGCCGGCCGGCCGGTGCGCAAGGTCGTCGTGGTGCCGGGCAAGCTGGTCAACATCGTCACCGGCTGACCGGCCCGGCACGCCCCGCGCGGGGCTGGTATAATGGATGCCGCACCCGCGATGCGGAGCGGCAGGCCCATGCCGTCGTGCGCCGCCGCGTCGTGCTCACACCCCGAATCGGACGGGCGACGATCGGCCCGTCCGCGCAGCTGGAGGAGAATGCTCGTGAAGCGAACCATCCCCGGGCTCGCGACTGCCGTGATCCTGGCGCCGTTGCTCATCGGATGCGGCAGCGACACCCCGACGCCCGCGCCGACGGCCACGCCCGAGGCCGTCGCCGCCGCACCCGTGCTGACGGCGCTCAAGCCCGTCGTCGAGTTCCGCAACAAGGAGACCGAAGCCGGCACCATGCTCGAGGCCGACGAGGCCGTGGACGTCGAGCCCGGCGCCAACATCCTCACCCGCGAAGGCGGGCGCGCGACGCTCGCCTGGGACGGCTTCCTCACCCACGAGCTGCTGACCGACACCGACACGCTCGTCAGCCTCTCGAAGCCCGAGACGCGCTACGCCATCCTCGACCAGGCCACCGGCACGGGCCGCTACACGCTGCTCGGCGCCGGCGAGCCGGCCACGCTGACCGTCAAGGCGCGCTGGGTCACCGTCGACGTCACGTCCGGCGCGGCCGACTTCATCGTCAGCCTGGTGCCGGGCAGCGAGCCTTCGGCGTGGCTGGCGGTGCTGGAGGGCACGGCCCAGGTGCGCCGCGTCGACGGCGCCGACGCGGCGGACGAGGCGGAGGTGGTCACCCTGACGGCCGGGCAGGCGGCGGGCTTCGGCGAGGCCGGCGCCCTCTCGACGCCGCGCGACATCGACGCGGCCGTCGTCAAGGCCTGGTACGACGACGCGGCCGAGGGCGAGGCCGAGACGTCGATCGTCGGCGTGGCCTACCGCTGCGAGGTGACGGCGGACGACACGCCGTTCCTCAGCGAGGCCGACGCCGAGGCCGAGGCGGTGGGCGACCCGCTGTCGGAGGGCACGATCGTCGAGGCCATCCAGCGCGACGACGCGGCCGAGTGGCTGCGCGTCCGGCCGATCGCCCAGGCCGAGACGGGCTGGGTGTCGGTCGAGAACCTCGACTGCAGCGGCCCGGCGGGCAGCGTGTCGCTCACGGCCCCCGGCGAGACCGGCGAGCCGACGGCGACCGTGCTGCTGCCGACACGCGCGCTGCCGACGCGCGGCACGCCCACCGTGGCGCTGGCCGGCACCACGACGCCGACGCCGAGCCCGACGCCGGCCGCGTTCACGGCCGATTTCTCGGCCGGCGACGACGAGATCGACGCGGGCGACTGCACGACGCTGAGGTGGACGGTGCGCGGCGTCAAGGCCTACTACGTCAACGGCGAGGGCAAGGCCGGCGAGACCGGCGGCACCACGGTATGCCCGGACGAGACGACGACCTATACGCTGCGCGTGGTCAAGCAGGACGGGACCGAGGAGACGCGCTCGGTGAAGGTCAAGGTCCGCGAGAAGGAGGCGACGGACACCCCGGCGCCGACGCAGGCCCAGGCGACCCAGGCGCCGGCCACCAACACGGCCGTGCCGGCGCAGCCGCCGACGACGGTCCCGCCGACGACCGCACCGCCGACGACGGAGCCGCCGACGACCGCGCCGCCGACGACGGAGCCGCCGACCACCGAGCCGCCCACCGCCCCGGCGCCCCCTGCCGGCGTGCGGCGGTAGAGACCGTGATCGCGGGCGACGCCGGGGGCCTGGGCCCCCGGCGTCGCCCGCGCCCGACCCTCGGCGTATTCCGCCGTATCATTCCGGCGATCCCGTGCGTTGTACGTAGCGCCGAGCGCATCTCCTGCCCCTCCGCCAGCCTGCCCGCGGCGTCCCGAGCGTTCGAAGCGTGTTGGCCGTTGTCCGTTGATTCGCTTGCTGGAGGTCTTGGTATGAGAGGTCGAGGAAAACGCATCGGTTGGATCGTCTGGGGGATCGGCGCCGCCGCCGGGCTGGCCGCGGGCCTGCTGGCCGGCACGCGCGCGGCGCACGCCGACCCGTCGCCCGGCCGGCAGGTGCACCTGCCCATCCTGAACCACCTGGGGCAGGACGACGTCTGCCGCACGTGGATCGAGGCGCAGAACCTCGGCCACCAGCTCTCCAAGATCGTCATCGTCACGTGGGGCCCGCCGGGCTTCTGCCCGCCGCAGGCCGCCGGGCCGCTGAAGGTCGAGTGCTCGGGCCTGCTCATCCCCGGCTCGAGCTGGAACTTCCTCGGCGGCCAGATCCCCACCGGCGCCAAGAGCGGCATCGCCTTCAGCTTCACGGCCGCGCAGTTCAGCGACCTCGGCCTGGCCGGCGGCCTCGGCTTCGACGACATCGTGGCCGACTTCATGTGCGAGCAGCTCTTCTTCAACGTGGTCGGCGACGCCGACGACTACCGGCGCTTCAAGAAGGCGTACAACGAGGGCTACAGCTACAGCGGCATCCCGATGGTGCTGGCGTACGGGTCGCCGTTCGGCATCGAGGTGCTGCGGCACTGCCCGGGCGACGTGACGCCCGGCGCCGAGGTGTCGGCCTCGTACAGCGGGCTCTCGGGCACGATGCTCGGGGCGCCCGACCCGGTCTTCGGCGGCTTCGGGTACTACGCGCCGCTGGTGTACAGCGACAAGGGCGGCTTCAACAGCATCATCTACATCCAGAACGGCGGGCTCGAGTGCAGCTCGCTCGAGCTGTGGTTCAAGGCGCAGGACGACTGCCTGCGCGCGCGGGTGTGCGACGTGCTGACGCTCGCGCCGGGCGAGACGTTCCAGTTCGACGTCAGCGACTGCGTCGGCCCGGACTTCCAGGGCAGCGCCTGGATCCGCGCCAGCGAGCCGATGGGCATGGTGGTCGACATCGTGGGCCGCGACGTGCTGATGAGCTACGTCGGCGACCCGGCGGACTTCAGCTACGTGTACGACGACCGCATCGGGATCGCGTTCAAGTCCGGCAGCCAGGTGGCCTACGGGCCGCTGATCTACAGCGAGTACCAGGGCTGGGACTCGGGCATCCAGGTGCAGAACCTGAGCCCGGTGACGTCGGCCAAGGTCAAGGTGTACTTCCTGGACCGCGGCGGCGACATCATCACGACGCTCGTCGACTGGGTCTGCCCGCGCGGCAGCCAGACGTTCTTCCTGCCGGTCATCCACAGCCTGCCGGGGCACTGGGTGGGCAGCGTGCGGGTCGAGAGCCAGGACTTCTGGCAGCCCGGCACCAACCCGATCGGCGCCCCGGACATCCAGGCGGTGGCCACGCTGCTCAAGTACAACGACGCGGCGCGCAGCGAGACGGTCGAGGCCGTGGCCTACAACCTCATCCCCGAGGTGCAGGCCTACAAGTGGCAGGTCGGCCCGCTGTGCTGCCCGTGCCCGGGCCCGGGCTGCGTGGGGGTGCTGGGCATCCCGTCGTTCATCAAGGACCGCGACCGCAGCGGGATCACGACGGAGGTCGGGATCCAGAACGTGGTGGCCAAGCCGGGCTTCACGGACTTCGCGCTGTACATCTACGACCAGAACGGGCTGCTCGACTTCGTGTGCGAGAAGCTGCACGCGCAGCAGGTGGAGTACATCAACCTGGCCAACTGGGGCTTCATCAACCCGGGCTTCCGCGGCAGCGCGGTGGTCAGCGCCACGTTCTGGGAGCACGACGTGTTCAACGGCCAGGGCGGGTTCGTCAACAACGTGGTGGGCCTGGCGGCGGTGACGATCGAGCGCTCGGGCACGATCCTCGGCGAGGAGATCCCGGGCGACGAGGCGGCCGGCAGCCCGGCCTTCCCGATCCTCGACGGCGGCTTCGGCCATGCCTCGCGGCTCTTGGTGCCGCGCTGCCCGGGGCAGCCGGGCGGCGGGCGGTTCCCGGGGGGGTGAGGGCGGGGAGCGACGGGCGGTTCTACGCTCCGGCGAGCATGACGGCCAGCTCGCGGACGCCGATCGCCTCGACCGCGGCCGGCATGGGATAGCGTTCGTCGCCGGCGTAGACGGCGAAGGCGTGGTCGACCGTGCGGTCGGCTCCGAGATCGGTGCGGGCGTGGTGGAAGCCGCGGTCGAGGCGGGCGGCCGAGGCGCGCTTGATCTCGACCACCCATCGCCCGCGCCGTCCCGGCAGGTCGAGCACGAGGTCGATCTCGGCGCCGGCCGTGGTCCGGTAAAAGCCGGCGTCGGTGCCCTCGGGCGCCACGGCCAGCAGGCTCTCGATCACGAAGCCCTCCCAGCTCGGGCCGACGACGGGATGTCCGGCCACGGCGTCATGGTCCCCCAGCCCGAGAAGGGCATGCACGAGGCCGCTGTCGCGGACGTAGACCTTGGGCGACTTGACGAGCCGCTTGCCGACGTTGGCGTGCCACGGCCGCAGGCGCCGCACCAGCATGAGGTCGACGAGCAGGTCGATGTAGCGCGTCACGGTCGTCGCGCTCACCCCGAGACCGGCCGCCAGTTGCGAAGCGTTGAGCAAGCCGCCCTGGTGGTGGGCGAGCATGGTCCACAGTCGCTCGAGGGTCTCAGCCGGGATGCGTGGACCGAACTGCGGGACGTCGCGCTCGAGGAAGGTGCGGATGAAGTTGCGCCGATACGCCAGGCTGTCGGCGTCGGACGCGGCGAGCAGGCTTTCGGGATAGCCGCCGCGGATCCAGAGCTGCGTGGCGGCAGGCAGGGTGGGGGCGACCTCGGTGACGTCGAGCGGGCCCAGGAACACGTACTCGATGCGCCCGGCCAGGCTCTCGCCGGACTGCCTCAGGAGGTCGACGGCTGCGGAGCCGAGGACCAGGAACCGGCCAGCGCGCCGGCCGCGGCGCCGGCCGGCGTCGATGAGCCCGCGCAGCGTGGCGAACAGCTCGGGCGCGCGGTGGATCTCGTCCAGGATGACGAGCCGGTCTTCGTACTGGCTCAGATAGAGCTCGGGATCGGCCAGCTTGTCGCGGTCGGAACGGGACTCGAGGTCGAGATAGACCGCAGGGGTGTTCGCGGCGATGGCGTGGGCCAGCGTCGTCTTGCCGACCTGCCGCGGCCCCAGCAGGCCGACGGCGGCCTGGCGGGCCAAGGCTCGCTGCACGAGCTCGGCGGCATGACGGGGGATCATGCTTGCATATTACACATGGGGTGCTGGATTTGCAAGGTTGTTGGCGGGGAGATTGGAGGTCGTGGGCTCTGCACCCAACTGCCCCGGGGCGAACACACCCGACCCCTCCCGGCCCTACCGCAACACGCCCAGATCCCTCAGCACGTCGACCTCGGACGGCTTTGGCCGCCGCCAGAGCCACTCGACGCGCAGCCGGAAGCCGGGGAGCACGCGCGATTGGAACTCGCCTTCGGATCCGGCGAAGATCGCCGCGTAGCGATCCCCTTCCAAGCGGTAGAAGTCCGCCCAGCGGCGCAGCGGGTCGATGAGCCAGTACTCCGCCACGCCGCCTTGCGCGTACTCCACAGGCTTCTCGCCACGGTCGCGGCTGGCGCTTTCGGGCGACACGATCTCCACCGCCAGATCGGCGGGGCCGTCGATGTAGGTCGGCGTCAGACGTCCGGCATGGGCGGAGGTCAGGAACACGATGTCGGGCTCGCGACCGGGCAGTCCGGGCCCGGTCTTCATCTGGAACGGCGCGCTGCGCACCCAGCCCAACCCGTGATGGTGGACGAAGATGCGCAGGAGCGTGGTCAGGAAGTCGGCGATATCCTGGTGCTCGTCCGATGCCGGGCTGGTCATCACCACCTCGCCGTCGACCCATTCGGCATGGGTGTCCTCGTCGATCCAGTCCAGGAACTCGGCATACGTCAGCTTGCGGGGTTCGTCCGGCTCGAGGAGCACGTCGAGGAGGCGTCGGCGCAGGCGCGGCTCCACGGCCCGCAACAACAGCCTGCCGCGCGCGCCCAACTTCTGCTCGACGGACGTGACGTCTGCCTCGGCCATGAGGGCACCTCCGGGGCGAAGGATAGCATGGGGTGCCGGGAGGCGCGCAGGGTGCTGCCGACGGGACCGGGGCCTCACGCGACGACCGTTCCCGGCTGCGCCGGCTTGGCCCACATGTTGCGCCTCTCCATCGGCGGCGGCGGCTTCCTCTGACCTGCCGTTGGCATGCTCCACGCTCCCTCGACGCCACGGGTCACAGCCTCTTCGGCGACCGCCCCTGCCGCCGCCGCTCGCGCAACACCACGTCGACCGGCGTGCGGCCTCGGAACGCGGGATGCCGGGCCTGCTCCCACGCGCGCTGGCGGTGCACCAGCTCCCTGCGCACGACGTCGGCGGCGGTCGTTCCCTCGCCGATGACCTCGTCGCGCCAGAGCAGCCAGCGGCGGCTGAGCTCGCTGCGCAGTGCATGCTCGTCCGGGCCCAGCGTATCGCCCCAGCGGTCGCGCCGCCCGAGCCGTTCGTCCGGAATGAAGACGAGCCGATCCAGCGCCTGGCTGAGCTCGATGCGCCAGTCCTCCACACCGGGATCCCACCAGGCATGGCCCGGGCATGACTTGAACCGGGTTTCGAACACGGCCTTGTCGGCCAGGATGGCCTCCGCCCATGGGCACACGATGCCGGCTTCGGCCATGAACGCGAAGAACGTCGCCAAGCCCTGGGGCAGCGTTCGCGCGCTCCGCCACGTGCACGCCACCTTGCGCGGGAACCAGTCGAACAGGAACATGCGCAGGTCCGGGTCGGTGACCGCCACCAGTGGCACACCGACGTAGCCGACCAGATAGGCTTCGACAAACCACCGGGCGCTGTCGGCGGCCGCCGATCCCTTGACGCGATGCGCCTGGCACCACGCCGCGAAGCGCTCCAGCCACGCGCCGGCCTGCTGGGCCAGCGCATCCACGTCGTCGGCGGTGGTGAGCGCGGCCTCGGGGTCGGCGGCCGGGCCCTGGGCACAACCCAACGACAAGACCGCCGGCGTGGGCCACAGCGGCACCTTGGCCCCGCGGCCGACGAGGCCGCTGTAGGTCAGCTCAACGCCGGTGGTCAGGTCTTGCCAGCGGATGGGCCGGGGGGGCTTGGTGGCCGCGCTCAACAGCGCCTGGTGGGCCGAGGCGAAAGCGGGCACGGCGCGCAGCACGGCGACGAGGTCGTCGGCCTGGTCCGGCGCGATGCCTGCCCATGGCGTGGTGACCATGAGATAGGGGACGTGCTTCTCGTCGGCGATCGGCAACCGCCCGCCGCGGATCTCGCGTGCCGTAAGCGGGGGCAGCTCGCCGATGGGCTCGAGGGTGAGGGTGATGACGGTGCCCTTGGGCGCCTCGCCTTCGAACAGGCTGGAACCCTCGAACTGCCGATCGAGATCCTGCTTCTCGCTGTAGAGCGACAACCCGAACATCTCGCCGCCGTTGCCGAGGACGCAGGTGTGCCATACCCGCCCGCCGGGCATGGCGGCCACGAGGGTCTGGGCGTTTTGGATGAAGCGCCAGGGTGCGGCCTGTGCGTAGTTGGCAGCGGCCTGGAACAACCGGGTCACCGTGAGATCGGGGAGCCCCCAAGCCTTCCACGTGGCGACCATCATGGGCAAGTTGGGCACGGGCGGGAGTCCGAGCCGGGCTCGGAGGTGACTGGCGGCATCGTCGATGCCGGGCAGCGTGTGTGATGCGCCGACCGAAGCCTTGAGGTCGGCGAGCCGCTCGGTGAGTGGCTTGACGAGCACGGCGTGGCGCACCGTGACGCGTCGCCGGCGGCCGTCGCCGGCGTGCCCGATGACCGCGCGCACGACGGCGGCAAGCGCGTCGGCGGCCGATTCGGCATCGGGTGCGACGGCGGTCAACAGATCCTCGCCCACGACGGCGTGGTCAGAGATGACCAGCACCACCACCGGGCGGGCGTCGGGCTGGCTGTCGATCGGGATGGGCAGCGGCACGATGTCGGCCTCGAGATCGCCGAGCGACCCGCCGGCAGGCCGGGCGACGCGGGGGCCGGCGCCTCCGGCGTCTCCGGGCGGACGAAAGCGGGCGCCGGGCCCGCGGCGCGGGGAGCGTCGGTTGAAGATGGGCATGTGGATTGGGCTCCGTTTCATGGAGGCAGGCAGCGGGGAGGCCATCCGGAACGCCCGCTGTCGAGCGGGGAAGGCGGGCGGGGCAGGACGGTATCGCGTTTGGCGGCGGAGGGCAAGCGGGTAACGCGCCGGGGCCATGACGTGGACGAGGATCGGGACCGTGTTTGACTCAGTTGCAGGCGCGGCGCTAACCTACGATCGGTGGCCCGTATCGCGAGTGGCCGCCGGCGGAACGTCGGTCCTGGTTGTGCGCCGGGACGGCGATCGCATGCGACAGGGCTCTTGCGCATGAGCGACAAGGACATCACTGACAGGCGGCTTGGCCAGATCCGTGAGCTTGAGGCCGAGCTGACACGGCCCGATCTTTCTCCGGCTGTCCGCGAGGCTCTTGAGGAAAAGCTTGCTCAGTTGAGGGGTGAGGGCGGCGTCGACGAGCCGGCACGACGGACGACGCTCGTCGACGTGGGCGGCGCGGGGTTCCGCGGCAATGCGGTTGGCGTCAACTTGGGGATCGTGCAGGCGTTCTTCGGCGCAAGGCCGCCGGCGTCGGCGGACGAGCTGAAGGTCATGCTGGACGACTACCTCGACGCGTTGGCGCGCCAGCACGATCGGATGCGGCTGGGGCCGCTGCTCGCTCGCGAGCGGACCGGACGCGACGAGGCCAGGGCGCCGTCGGTGTCGCTGCGACGGGTGTTCACGTCGATGGCGACAAATGCGCGGATTCGGCTCGGGACGTTCGACCTTTCGAAGAAGGCGGTGCTGAAGGCCATCGACGACGGCAACCCAGCAACGGTGTGGCCGGAAGCGGTGCTGCCGGAAGCGGTGCGGCTGGTCCAAGTGGAACCGGATCGCTCGGCGATGCGCGGGGAGGCGCGCCGCGCGGACCCGAGCCGCGACGACCGGTCGGAAGACGACGTGGTCGATGGCGAGGATGCGCCGCCGCTCGACGATCCCTCTCGACTGTCTGTTGACGGCGGGACCTCTGGGATCCAGGCGGCCTGGGCGTCGGGGCGGGGTCTTGTGAGCGCCGCGAGTGCGCCGAAGGTCAAGGGCACGTGGTGGCGCCCCGAGTTGGTGGTGGAGGCGATCGCACAGTCCTCGCGGCTCGTGCTGCTCGGCACGCCGGGGGCCGGGAAATCCACGGTGCTGCGCTATCTGGCGGTGGAGTTGGCCGACACCATGCGCGATGGACGTGCGGGGGTGGATCTCATGGGCTGGGACGGCGTGACACCGCTGCCCGTCCCGCTCTTCTGCGCGTTGGGCAGGGTGGCCAAGGGGTTGAACGACGATCCGGACCAGGACTTCGGCAAGCTGGTTGAGGGCTTGCTGGCACCGGTCGAAGCCGGCGGGCTGCGCGAAGGGTTGGCGCCGAGCGTGCTGCGGGCGTGGCGGTCGGGCGGTGCGCTGATCTGCTTGGACGGTCTCGACGAGGTGTCGTCGAAGCGGGAGCCCACGCGCAACGGGGCGTTGAGCCGTCGGGAGCGCATGGCGGCGGCGATCAAGCAGCTTGCGGACCAGGTCGGCGGCTCGCGCATGGTCGTCACATGCCGAACGCGGCCGTACCGGGACGATCCGGCGTGGCAGTTGGGGGAAGGATGGGCTACACGCGAGATCGAGTCGTTCGCGTTCGGGCAGGTCGGCCACTTCGTGCGGGCGTGGTACGACGAGAGCTGCGCCGATCACGTCGGCAGCAAGGGTCGCTACCCGCTTGACGAGGCGAGGCGACGGGCGAAACGGCTGGTCGAGGAGCTCGATCGGCGTCCGGAGCTCCGCAAGCTCACGGCATCGCCGCTGCTGTCGACCATGCTGGTGCTGCTGGACTTCGGCGGGCAGCAGCTGCCGGACCGCAAGGTGGATGTCTACGACGAGCTGGTGATGCTGCTGCTGGACCGGTGGGAAGGGGTGCGGTCGGAAGCGGGCGGCACCCGCGAGTCGTTCGGCCAGCGGCTGGGGCTTCCGGCGCTGACGACGAAGGACTTTCGGGAGGTGCTCTACGACATCGCGTTCGAAGCGCACCGAGCGGGATCGGACGACCGCGGGCTGTTGCCGTTGGACGTGATCGAGAAGAAGCTGGATGCGTTCTTCGCGCGGAAAATCAACCCGAACGACCCCCAAGCGGTTACCCGCGAGGAGCGTGCGGCCAAGGCAACGCCGTTTGTCGCGATGCTGTGCGAGGAAACAGGGCTGCTGCAGCCGGAAGACGACGGCTCGTACGCGCTGCCGCACCTGACGTTCGAGGAGTACCTCGCCGCGTGCCACCTGGCATGGCAGGAAAGCGTGGACCTGGTGTACGCGCAGTGGCTGGAGCGCCCGGACCGCTGGCGCGAGGTGATTCTGCTGCTGATGGGGCGGCTGTTGAACGAGGGCAAGTTCAACTACCTCGGTCAGTGGCTGGGGTGGCTGGTGGCCGAACGCGACGGCGCCACGCCGAAGCCGCCGGCCCAGCGGCACCGCGACGCGCTCTTGGCCGCCGCGTGCTACTCGACCATGGGCCGTCGGGAGCGCCTTGGCGCCGGCGTGCGGATGGATGCGGTGGACTTCGAGGCGAAGCTCGGCGCCGCCCTGGTCGAGGTGCTCGAACATCCCGCCCCCGAGATGCTTCTGCCGCAACGGCTGGAGGCCGGCACCGAGCTCGGCATGCTCGGCGATCCGCGGATCCCGGTTGAGATCGAGGATGACGGCCAGGGGGACCACTTCGAGACGTGGGTGGCGAGCCTACGCAAGCGGAACCGCGAGTTCGGCCGGCCGGCCGGGTACTGGTGCTTCGTGAAGGGCGGGAAGTTTCGGATCGGGGGCATCGGCAAGGCCGGTGGCGACGCCACAGTGCCCGTGACGGACTTCTGGATCGCCCGCTTCCCCGTCACGGTGGCGCAGTTCGCACCGTTCGTCGCGGTGGGGTATGGCGATGGGGCGCGGCAGTGGTGGACGCCGAACGGGTGGGCATGGAAGGCGAAGCGGCGGAGGACGCGTCCCTATCGTTGGGGCTATGCAGGGTTCGACGGCGCCAACCAACCAGTGGTCGGTGTCACGTGGTACGAGGCGACCGCCTGGTGCAACTGGCTGACTGACAGACTGCGCCCGCACCTTTCCGAAGGCTGGACCGTGTGCCTGCCGACGGAAGCCGAGTGGGAGGTGGCGGCGGCCTATGACGCCGACGCGCGGGCGCGGCCGTATCCGTGGGGCGAGGAGACACCGACCGTTGAGCATGCCATCTACGACGAAGTCAAGCTCGGGCACCCGGCTCCCGTGGGCGTCTGCCCGTCCGGGCGAGCAGCTTGTGGGGCGCTGGACATGGCGGGGAATGTGTGGGAAGCGACGACGAGCTCCCACCGGGGCTATCCATCGGTCAGCCATGTGGTGGAGATCGACTTCGAGGAAGCTGCCTTCAACGTGCCATGGCGTGGAGGGGTCTGGTGGAACAACTCGGATGGAATTCGCTGCGGGGCGCGGTACTGGGACCCTCCCGGCATCGCCGTCGACCTCGACCTCGACTACTTCGGGTTGCGGGTAGTGTTGGCCCCTCCGCTCGCAGCGTCCTGAGTGCTGTTTCCTGTGTTCTGCTTTCTGCCTCTTTCTGCCTTGCCGTTCGGTAGCCGTTAAAGTCGTGTGCTGAAAATTCGGGT